>ENA-ORCT01000013-ORCT01000013.1-marine-metagenome-genome-assembly--contig:-NODE-13-length-403302-cov-7.854811_pt1 | contig 403302 bp, 329 predicted proteins | sample MGYA00248632_ERZ508511 | MGnify/ENA primary metagenome ERZ508511 (study PRJEB26182, sample SAMN06268839) | marine metagenome | isolation source: Tt an P1-techrep anaerobic enrichment on pine from...
CACCGTACACCAAGTGTAACTACATCGGCAGTACCGGCAACGATACCGTTTGTCACTGAGTTTCCACGCCCAGTGATGCCCACAGTATGGACAAGATCGACGCATGATTTCTCGAATCTAAGCATTTCTCAGGTCTGTTTTGAGTACGTATTACCATTCTTTATATGTTGTAATCCATTCCTGCTTCCCATCGCGTTCAATGCATTGATATCCCATCGGGAATTCATCATTCAGCACCAACATGAGCTTTTCCCTGAATTGTTCGACGATAGGAGCCTCACGGTAGGCAGCGGGGAAATTGTCTGTGGCGGGCAGTTCAACAGTTGTGAACAATGGCTTGACTGTCATGTATTCAGATTCCTCTGTGCCCAGTCCCACAGGCAGCTCTGCGAGTACATTCTTTGTATTCGGGTCTCTGAACACGATATTTCTTTCGGCAGTCAGGTAGGGAAGCACTTTTCCAGTAGCAGGCACGAGCCCGACACCATCAATATAGATTTCATCATGATCGAAGAAATCATATGTATACGCGACATAACACAGTTCTTCACCGTCCTTGGTGTTCGCTTCAGATGCCTGTTCAAGTGTGACATTCATGAACGTGTTTTCCAGCACAAACACGTAATCTGCAGCATCTTGTTGTGCGATGGCCTTGAGGGCGAAAAGCATACACAGTGCTGCGATTGTCGCTCCTTGTTGAAATAGGAGTTTATTCATCGTGTGTCCACCTTCAATGATAATGGAGTTTCATGAGTGACTAGTTACTCAATTTCCGGCGTCGCCAGCCGCAGGTTGACACCGCCGGTGATGCGCGTAGCGTCGCTGCCGGCTTTTTCGAGTCCGGCCGACCCGTCGATCCAGATGCCGTTGGAGAGATTCAGCTCGATGCCGAGCGCGCCGGTCGACATCGGTGTCATGCCGCTGCGCGCGAGGAAATCGAACTCCAGGAATCCCTTGAAATCATTGCTGCCCACGTAGCAGCGCAGCGCCGCCGCGGCTTCGTCCTCGCCGAACGTATTGTCCGCGCCGCGCACCGAGGCGCCCCGCAGACCGAGGAGCAGTTGTCCGTGCGGACCGAACACCGGCTGCGCCCAGGTGGCCCAGAAGGAATACGCCGATGACATCAGGTTGGCGACGAGTGAGTCGCTCGACCGCGCCGCGCCGGCCGCTCCGATTTCGAGGATGGCGCTGTTCCAGGATGTACCCCGGATTCGTGTGCGCTCAGCCCGGATGATGGAGTCGACGAGAATCCCCTGGATCTCGAGTTTCTTGCGTACGCAGCTGTCAATCAGTTGTGGCATGTTGTCCGCATTCACATCCTCCCGATTCCGGATTTCATCGAAACATTTCGACTGTGCGGTGTTTGACAGATCCGCCAGGTCGCGATAGGCATCGAGGAGCTGGTCGTTCGTCCGCAGATCCGTCTCGTCGATGAGTGAAATACGGATGCCGAAAGAGAGCTGCCGCGCGCCGTTGTTCTCCGTTGACGTCGCAAAAGAAACACGCGTGCTGTAGAGCCACCGCTGGGCGGCATAGGTGTCGAGCGTCGGATTGCTCGCGAGCAGCATCGGAGAAATTTCGAATGCGGTCGCTTTCGGGATGACCGGATTCGAACTCAGCATGTCTCCGAGAAGCACGCTTACCTCACGCAGACTCGAGGGACGCAGTATTTCGGACGAGCTTCCACCAATGATATTGAATGCCGGATTGTCGGGGACGGCGAGATCGATACGGCCCGCTTCGACACGATCCTCGATATCCTGCGCGGGGAGCGTGGCTGCGGTGCCGAGCAGGAGAAGGGCACTCGCGACCACGCGAATGGTGATGCGCATGTCAATCCCCCTCCACCTCGAGTTTGAGGATTGTCTGCTTCATCTCGAGCTCGCCGCTGATGTCATACTTCGTGTCGGGCGACTTCCACAGCACCGTACCGCCCTGGCGGATGGTGACGCTGATTCTGTATGAGCCGCCATCGCCGTTCTGATCCATGATGGTGTGGAAGATCATCAGCACGCATCCGTCATTGACATATGCCGGCGTCGGGAGGGCATAGGTGTCATCGGCGCTGTTTTCATTGTCCCCCCTGATATTGTCGTACCCCTCGATGAATTCGTTTGTATCGGCATCCCGCAGCTGCAGGAGGTATCTGCAGAACAACAGCGTTTCCGGGTATGCGATGTCCACCCAGAGCGTACCCTTATCGGGATGGAACTTCACGATCGGTAGTGTGATGGGCATGGTGTACTCCTCTCTCGATTATTGGTGCATTGTGCGTTGTGGTTTCGGGATGCATACAGCGACGGAACTGGAACATTTTCACCAGATGGGTCTTTCACAGGGCTATGTTCAGGCGCACACGCTTTGCAGATAGGTGACAATCGACTCATGTTCGAGCACGTCGGCCGCCGCTTGCTTCGGCGCATGCCATTTGACCAGGCGGATCTCCTGGTCATCGAGCTCGATCGCCGTGATGCCGTTGGTGTAGAGCGCGCAGCCGGTGTTGAAGAAGCAAGGCTTGAGCTTCCGTCCGGTGACCATAGGATCGATGTCGCGTCCTTTCATCCGCTCCTTGAGCAGGACTCTCTGCTTCTCGGTGATCTGCTTGATCTTCTCCTCGATGAGCTTTGTGTTGCCGCTGTTCTGCTGGATTTCCAGCTGCAGATCCTCGATTTCCTCCTCCAGCTTTTCGGCGTAGGAGCGGGAGGCGAAGATGGCGCGATGCGAATGGCCGCAGATCACCATGACCTTTTTTCTCTTCGCCCACCCGTGATAGATCTGTTCGAATTCCTGCGTGACCTGGGATTTCGTGTAGGATGGATTGCCGTATATCCCGAGCCAGCGCATGGCGGATTCGATGGGGGTCCAGGGACCATGCACGGCGAGACGGCTGATCCAGCTGCTTTTGTCGGACTCGGTGCTTCCCTGGTGTCCGTGAAGGAGCAGTATTTTCGGGTCATCCCCCTTTTTGTACCGCATTTTCACCGCTTCGACGGCACGGCGGCGTGCGCTGCCATCGGAGTGGATCGGATCCTCCGGCCAGCTCCAGTCGATATCGTGGTTGCCGAACACGCGGATGATGCGGTCGCCGAATTGCCGCATGGCCTCGTACACGCTGTCATCATACGTGTCACGGATTTCCGCAAGGTCGAACTGCCAGAGCTCCTCGATATCGCCGAGCAGGATGAGCGTGTATCCCTGCGCATTGTACTTCTCGAGGGCATTTACCATGATGAATTTGTTCTCCCTGAAATCGTCCGCTCCGCTGTCGTTCCCGAGATGCACGTCACTGATCATCACGTATTTGTTTCCCACGATATCCAGCACCTCGAGTTTCTGTTTCCACAGTGCATCGAGACGTTTCTTTGTGTCTGCGCGGTCATGTGCCATGTCTTGTCTCCTTGGATGTTGATGGATGACTGTCTGCGGTTTCGCTCCTGCTTGCAGCGCCGGTGGATACCCCCGCCGACGAGCACACACTCCTTCAGGGTGGAGCGGAACTCCTGCTGCGGCGGGGGATTCCCGCTGTGATCAGCTTTCTTCCTCACCGATCGGCTCTGACGCCGTTCCGAGGAAACCTCTGCCGGCGGCGAAGTAGATGTATACCGGCTTCTCATTGCGCAGGATATCGATCACGTTTTCGAACATCGCGGAAGGCAGGTGCATGCGGATGATGCCGTTGGACTCGTAGTCGCTTTCAAAGAACTGCCCCGGATCATTGAAGCGGATCCAGGCGCGGACCTTGTTGTTGGTGTCTTTCAGCTGGATCTGCGCGCGGTTCGTCTGGTATCCGGACGGACTGCCGTAAATCAGCACGCTGTAGCTGTCAATTGTGTAGGCCATGGGAGCATCCTTGGATTATGAATGTGTCGTTCAGGCGATGTGGTTGTCTCGTCCGGCTGCACAAGTGTCGCCAGGCGGCACGCGTGCTCCAACGCGTTAGACAGTATTTTCTGCGGATGAATCGGCGATTCATCTATCCGGCGTCCGCGATCCCCGTACCCCTGCACATATTCATCAGCTGCCATCCCGGGCGAAGATCCCGGTCACTCTCGCGCGGCTGCGTTTTTGCAATCGCACATGGTGGAACCTCATCCGCTGCGTCTGTAATGGCGTTCATGCCGCGCATCCTGTGCTGCATCGTCACTACTGCGCGCAGCAGCGCATCCTCCTTGCGGGCCACAGTCGAATCGTTCGGCGTGTCTCCCGTCCCGGGATCGGCGCGGCATTCATGAACAGATGATCGTTTATGCAAACCTAAAATACATATTTCAGGATGTCAATAGGTGGTACTACCCATTTTTTGAGGAAAATCTCTCCCTTCCCTGCGGATTTTTCTCCCTGCCGTCAGGATGATCGGGACGTGATTCGAGTGACGGCGTTTGGATGAGCCCGGACGCGCGCCGGGACGAGTGCCATGCTGCTGGCGTGCTGGTGGTATCACCGGAATACTGCAGACCTGCGCAGGCACATCGATGTCGATGGCAGCTGGTCTGCGGCAGGGTTTGTTCCTGGCTGAACGGGAGAGTATCTTTCGGATATACACATCCTGTTCACCGCCTGATAACGGGTCAACGGAGGAGGACTCATGAAACGCCTCATCGTCTCCTGGGGATTACTGCTTGGACTACTGTGCGTATCCGGCACGGACACCCTCGCACAGACGAATCTCAATTTCAAGCGCGTCTTCGTCAACCCTCCGATAATCGAGCTGTATTTCTCGGTTGGCTGCAACGGGAATCCCGCCTACAACATGACGAAGCAGGATTTCCGGGTGTTCGACGACAGTGCCCGGGTGAAGGATTTTACCCTGTGGTGCCCCGATCCCACGGTGCGCTGCGCGATTTCAGCCGCGCTGGTGTTCGATGCATCCGGCTCGATGACCGGCAGCGGCAATGCCGGGGCGAAGGCGGCCGGCCGCACGTTCGTGGATCAGATGGATGGATGGCTCGATGAGGCCGCGGTCTTTTCCTTCAATACGACGGTGACGCTGGAACAGAAGACAAGCACGCAGAAGCGCCTGCTGTACGCCGCGATCGACAGTCTGCCGGCGTTCGGAGGAACGGCCGTGTGGGACGGCGCACACGCAGGCATCGTCGAGATGATCAACAACGGCGTCAATCAGTGTCGTGCCGTCATCGTCCTTACCGATGGTCATGACAACTCCTCCAACCGCACACCGGGGGAAGTCATCTCGCTCGCGAACCGCAATCGTATCCGGGTGTTCACGATCGGACTGGGGTCATCGGTCAGCGCCGCGGAACTGGAGATGGTCGCCGTGCTTACAGGCGGTCGGTATTACCAGACGCCGGATGCAGCGCAGCTGGCGGCGATTTACAAAGACATTTCGACGACGATGTTCCAGGGATTCAATGAATGCGTCATCGCCTATGAAAACGGCTGCATGGACGGCTCGATGCGGGACGTGGAACTGCGCCTGGAGGATTTCTGCGATGGGAGCGTCTCAAAAACGAAAAGCTACCTCGCTCCGACGGATTCGTCATCGTATTCCCGACTGGCAATGGATCTCGGTGATGCGGTGGCCAGGGGGAATGAGGATATTACGCTGCCCCTGAACCTCCTCACGCCGGTGAATACGCAGGCCGCACTTCGCAGACTCGCCTTTACGCTGCAGTTCGATTCGCAATACGTGCAACTCGCTCGCGCCGAAGCGCCGCCGGGAGCGCTGCTGGAGGGCAGTACATTTGATGTCACGCCGGTACCTGGCGGGGTGCGCGTCTGCACGGAGGATGCGGTCATGGTGCAGGGCGACGGACTGCTGATGGATCTTGTGTTCCATGCCGCCAACGTGCTGGACACGACATCCTGCAGCATCGATGTGACCGACGCGTCCTTCAGCGAAGGATGCTTTAGCCCCGCGATCACCGGCGGCACAATCCGCGTCGTTCCTGCCGAAGCGCTTGTCACCTGCGATATCGACATGCCGTCGCGGCTCCGCTGGTCCGAAGCGAAGAGCGATTACGAACCGAATCCATTCACCGTCACGAGCCGCTTTTCCAACACCGGCGGAACAGCTGCGAGGGGCAGCATCTTTCGGATCACCTATGATCCCGCGAGGTTCAAACTCGTCTCGCCCACGTCTAATACACAAACCAGAAATCCCGCTGACATCGAACCCGGGGAGTTCTTCGACATATCATGGCAGGTGATGGCGTTTCCCGCTTCGTCCCATGACTCCGCGTCATTCTGCATCCGCGCAACGTTCGATAATCATATGAGTGTCATCTGCTGCGACCGCATGTATATCCCCAGGCGAGAGAGTGATCTCAGTTGCAGCGTGGAGATGCCGGAGATACGCATCAATCCCGACAGCACCGGATATGCGACCATGCCGTTCACGGTGCGCGCCGGACTGCTGAATGGCAGCAGCACCCAGAGCGGGTTTGTGCAGGCACACATCCATGTGCCGGACGGCTTCACGCTCGCCGGTGCGCCCGGCGAACGTCAGGAAGTGAGGACGTTTTCACCCCTGATGCTTCCGCCGGGACACAAGGCCTTCATCGATTGGCATCTGGAGCATCCCGTTACATCCCGGGCGGTGACGGAAATGATTCGTGTCGAATTTTTCGAGGAAGGTGAAGTGGCCTGTGAGTCCGCAAGCGAGGTGACCGTGCCCGCGCTGGATCTCTCCTTCAGAATCACACTCAACGCGGATGGTCCCCTGACGTTCTGCGAGGGCGACAGTGTGATACTCTATGCTCCCGGGGGATATGAACGCTACCACTGGTCCAACGGAGAAGAGGGACAATCGATCGTGGTGAACTCAACGGATGCGTATTTCTGTACGGTCACGAATGCGTTCGGTCGCACGGGATATTCCGACACCGTCCAGGTCGTGGTGCACCCGCGTCCACGTCCGCGGCTTGTCGTGCAGGGAGACAATCCACTCTGTGAGGGGGATTCGCTTGTGCTCGATGCCGGCGCGGACTATCGCAGCTATCTGTGGAACACGGGAGCGTCCTCGCGCAGCATCACGGTGAAGGAGGCGGGGAGCTACCATGTGGTCGTTGACGACGAGCGAGGCTGCATCGGTTTGTCGGACACGCTGGCCGTGGAGATGTATCCGTCGCCACCGAAGCCGGTCATCACGCGCAGCGGTGATGTGCTGACGACAGATCCGGCATCGAACTACCAGTGGTATTTCAATGGACAGCCGCTGCAGGGGGACACCAGCCAGTATCACCAGGCCGTGCGTACGGGCGTCTATCAGGTGGCGGTCACAAACACGTATGGCTGCATAGCCATTTCGGAAGAGCTTCCCGTTCGCGTGCTCCGTGTCGGACACGCGGAACTGCCGCCATCTCCTTCAATCACCGTCTACCCGGATCCCGTCAGCGGTACGGCCACGCTGCACGTGCGCATGGCACATACCGCGAACGGCAGCATCTGGCTCGTCAATGTGCTCGGACATGCGACTCGTATCGGTGTCTTTCGCGGTGAGCACACGCGCACGATCATGCTGGACATGTCCGGTCGCGTCAGCGGCATATATCATATCGTCGTTCTCACTGGCTGCGACATCCACACGACGAAGTTCATGAAGCGATAAGGAGACGGGTGAAGATCGACTCGAATGGACCGCGGAAGCGACGACTATATGTTGATCGTGTCCGGATGCTCAGGCGACGCTGAATTCGCTGGTCTTTCCTGTATACCGCCGGTACCGTTCGCGGAATCCCTTCCGGTACCCCACATGCCGGATGCGATAGTTCCCCCCGGGGGTGTCGAGTGGAATGGTCCAGCGTACGGTGATTTTCGAGGATGCGATGCCGTGCCGTTCCCATTTGAACACGGTCTCGGGATCCCAGTCGTATGCCACGGCTTCCCATCCGTTTCCATTGCGTCGCTCGACATACAGAAATGATTTCTGCGTCATGTAGTCGTTCTTCGGATGTGCGCCCCAGAACACTGCCTCGACGGTTTCCCCGCGGAGATAGCGTTGCTTGATGCGGTTGTCCATCTGTCCCCAGCGCTTGAACCACGGCACGCGATCGAGAAGCACCGGCAGCTGCCGGATTTTCTGCGCGTCGCGGAGATCGGGCGGTTGCAGCGCCCGCGTGACCGGAGCATGGGCGTGCATCGCCGATGCGAGACGACTGAATTCCTGCTGATACGCGTTGAGTGTGAAGGGACCAAAATGTACTGACGCCCCCTCGTAATGCTGCAGTCGGTATTCCTCCCGCGTCGTGACGTATCCGGCGTAGGCGTTCGCATAGCAGGTGAGCACAATGTGGCGCAGCCCCGGAAGTTCGCGACAGACGGCGTCCTTCAATCGGCGCGCGGCCATCGTGCTACACTCCGCCGGCAGCGCAATGATACCGAGTTGTCCGATACGGATCAGCTGTATCGGCAGGATCTGCGGCGTCCATGGGACGGGATTGATCTTTCCGGTGACCAGAAGGATGGATTTCTCCGCATGGCACTTCTGCAGTTCGCGATCGACGATAACATCGGGGAGGGAGACGCCTCCGTAATTGGCTCCTTCCGGAATGGCTTCGAATCCCCTGCCGTCTTCGAATGATCCGGAAAGTTTAGACAGTCCAATCGCCGCCGGACAGGTGGTGACGGTGCCGCCATGGCCGGGATTGTGGTTCTGTATCCAGCGCTGTTCGATCATGATGTTGCTCATGTCGAGGTACCGCTGGCGGTAGTCGATAGCTCCTTCCAGTTCCTCCGCGCTGTGGCGCGTGTTCTTCTCGCCGGCGCGATCGAACAGGTCGCGCGCCGCATCGTACTGTCGCTTCCCGATGACTTTCATCCTCCAGAAATCGTTGACACCGTCCGGATACCCCCAGTGGTTCGGTGACACGTCGCCGCATTCACTCTGGGCGAATCCTGCGATGAACGTATCATCGTCGTCGACGTCGTAGCGGGTTCCCATGTCCTTCTCGAACAGGTATGCCGCATAGCCTTTGTTGTCCGGACTGATCAGCCGGTTCGTGTTTCCGAGGTTGGTCGGGTGAACCGCATACCAGTTCAGCATGGCCACCGGCCGGCCGTCGTCCGCTTCGAAGCGCAGAAGCGTCATGGTGCTGTTGGTGCGGATTTCGTGTGCTTCACCGGTTTCCGGATCGGTTTCGCTGTAGCGTGCGCGCTCCTCGGCGGGATTTTCGGCATAGGGCAGGGGGGAGCGGTTGAAGCCGCAGTCGCGAACCTCTCCCTCGACAATGCGAATTCTGCAGCGGGGACAGTTCTCGTACCTCCGGTGTGCCTCTTCGATGGCGGTGACGATGCCGTCGACAATTGCATTGAAATGCTGTTCATCGTAGCCGAGTGGCGCGAGATTGTAGAGGGCATGATGTGAGTATCCACCGGGGCCCGCATGCGTATGCGTGGCGCTCAGGCAGACGTTCTGCGCGGTGTAGATATCGCCGTATCGCTCACGCAGCCGGCGGAGCACCGCAAGCGTCACCCCCTGGAAAATCATGCAGAGATCAGCTGTGACAAAAACAATGCGGCGATCGCTGTCACCGATGATGAACGCACGGCAGCGCAGCCGCATATGAATGCCCGCGGTTTTCTGATGCACCATTGAATATCCCATCATGCCGCTTTCGGCTGCCGGACCGGTGATGTCATACATCCCTGTACCGCATCGGTATCGTGCCATTACTATCCCCTCCTGTTGAGAATCCCGTGCTCAGAGCAGGCCTGCACCCGCCGCATACTGCGTCACTATTGATGGCGAACGTGCCGCGTTCCAGTCTGGATTTCGGCAGCGGGGCAGGCCGGCGAGATGATGAACATCCACGCATGATTCGATCCCCGGGTGAAATAGCGCATCCACCGGTGTTTCGAACCATCTGCTCAGGGATTCTGTCAGATGACTGGAATACGTGTTTGCGAGAAACTAGTTCTTTGTTTCCTGTTTGTCAATAGGTGGTACCACCTATTTTGCGGGTTTGCATACATATTTATGTGGTTTTTATTCCCCGGATTGGTGTGACGGATGGGAGATAGCAGATAGCAGGCAGCGGATAGGAGATAGCAGCGAGCAGATAGCGGATTGCTGATGCCAGGTTGCCGGGATCGGAGCGGGAGAGCGGAGCGGGGAAGGCGCTGCCATTGAATCTCGCGCTGAAGGGTGTTACCTTCGAAATACAATGAAACTTCCATCTGTTCACCAGGTCGCCGAGGCGTCGATGCGGACGTTGCGGCGTTTCCCGTACGTTCTCGCGATTGCCGCGCTGGGGACGATTGTTTCCATCGTGATTGTTGAACAGGAGCGGCATGGACATCAGGCCTCGGCCTATCCCGTCCTGTTTGCAGCCCTGCTCGGGGTGCCCTTCCTTGTCGCGCTTAAGCTGTTCGCGGAAAAACGGCGGTGGTCCATCATGCGAATCACCGGACTGCAGCTCACAGGTGTGATCCTGCTTGCCGCTTACGCCTGGTCGCTGCCGGTGGACACGCCCGCCGCGCCGGCGATACACATGATCCGCTTTCTGATGCTCGTGACAGGGATGCACCTGCTGGTCGCGGTGTCGCCGTGGCTGGGACGGGGACAGGAAAACGGGTTCTGGCATTTTAATCGCATTCTCTTTCTGCGTCTGCTCACCGCCGCCCTCTTCAGCCATGTTCTCTACGCGGGACTCGCCATCGCACTCGCCGCGGTGGAAAATCTGTTTGAAGTCAACATCCCCGGTGAGCGCTATCTCCAGCTGTGGATCCTGCTCACCGGCATGTTCATGACATGGTTTTTCCTCTCCGGCATCCCGTCCGACCTGCAGGCTCTCGACAGGCGGGACGATTATCCGAAGGGACTGAAGATCTTCGCCCAGTACGTGCTGCTTCCGCTCGTCGTGATATACCTGGTGATTCTCGTCGCGTACAGCGCGAAGATCATCGTCTCATGGGAGTGGCCGTACGGGTGGGTCAGCCGACTGATTCTGGGTTTTTCCGCAGCGGGGATGTTCTCCCTGCTTCTGCTGCATCCCATTCGTGAGCGCAGCGACAGCGCATGGATCGCCGGCGCTGCCCGCTGGTTTTTCCTCGCGCTCGCCCCGCTGCTCGTCATGTATTTCCTCGCTGTCATGCGGCGGCTCTCCGATTACGGCATTACGGAGGCGCGCTATCTCGGCATCGTTGTCGGTATATGGCTGGTCGCGATGACGCTGCATTTTCTCTTCACCCGCGGAATGAATATCAAATTCATACCGCTGAGTCTCTGTGCGCTGGCATTCCTTGTGTCTGTCGGCCCCTGGGGCGCCTTCAGTGTCTCGGAGAGCAGCCAGGTCGGACGTATCCGCACGCTGCTGGAAGAGCATCAGATGATTGCGGACGACACCGTCCGTCCGGCCCGGGCAAATGTGGGCATCAATGATCGGCGGGAAATCAGCGCGGTGCTGGACTACCTCCATGATGTGCATGGCTACGGGGCGATTGAGCGGTGGTTCACGGAACCGCTGCGGGTGGATTCGACGGATTCGCGCAGTGCGTGGAAAGTGCCGGGTGATGTCGCCGGAATGCTGGGGATCGAGTTTGTATCGGCGCCGCGCATGGCCCCGGGAGGATTACTGACCTACAGTGTCTCACCTTCGGCAGTCATGATCGTGGAAGGGTACGACCGCGTGCTTCCCCGTCATGCGTTCAGCAGACGCAGCGAGAAGCGGACCTTCACCGCCGGTCAGGCCACGCTTGTGCTGAATTCCACCCTCGACACCCTGACCCTCATGCTGTCGGACTCAGAGCGGGATGATCATGTGTCCACCGCAGCGACGAAAACATTCCCGGACGATACGGCCGCGGGAGTCCGTGATGCCGAAATGCTTCCCGTGGATACGCTCATGATTCCGCTCCATCCCGTTACCGATGCACTGCTCGCCGAATTCGGAAACGCGGGCGCGGCGGATGTGCCGCTTGAACGAACCGCCGTTGAAGCTGCCTCGTCCCGTCTCAAAGTCAAGGTGTACCTGCCATACCTGCAACTCACACGCGATGATGCTGTGCTGCATACGGAGATGCTGCGTGTGCGTGTGATGTACGGGAAGAAGGAATAGTCATTCTGAAAACTGTCCCACGATGTCACGACCCTGTCCGGAGGTATTCCGATGCGGTATTCCCTCAAGGCTGTCTTCGCCATGCTGTCGGCTCTCGTTTGTCTATGCAACGGGCCATTTGTCCACGCCCAGTGCGGGCCAAAGGGAGAGCCGTCTGCCGCGTTCATGAAAACCGGTGCAACACAGACGAACGATGACAATCAGAAGCTTGACATCAACCGCATCATCTGGTGGCTCTGGAATAACGGACGCTCCTCGCATGATCCAGAAACGTACACTTCGGGACTGCAGTGGTTGACGCCTGGAAAGATCGGCATCGTGCACGAAGATGGCCCGATCTGGGCGACAGAGGATGGTGATGAGCTGCTTGCCGGCGGCGCCATGTTCCAGGGCGGACTGCAGGCGGGGAATATCGTCTGGGACAGCGCGGCACCGGGACCGACACCAGCTGATCCCGCGGACCCCCGGCACCGCATCTACCGCGTGCAGCAACTCGGACGCGCGGAGTTCGACGCGCTGCCCGCCGCAGTGCAGGATACCCTTCGAGCAGATTTCAATGCGTGGCCCGCGGACCTCGGTGCGCCCTTCGTCGACAACAACGGCGACGGGAAGTACGACCCGGAGTTCGAATCCTGGCTCGATGATCCACGGAAATCCGATCATCCTTTCTTCCCGGGGGAGCAGGTGCTGTGGTTTGTGAGTAATGACCTCGACACGCATCGCACACAAATGCTGCTCGGTTCGCGTCCCATCGGACTCGAAGTGCGCGTGTTCGCCTGGGCGGGCAACGGAGGGGTGATGCGCGAGAATACCGTTTTCGTGGAGTATACCATGATCAATCTGGGTGCCACCGTGCTCGAGGATTTTCGCCTCGGTCGCTGGAGCGACCCGGATCTCGGCTACGCAGTGGATGATCTTGTCGGGATCGATACGACATTGAATCTGCAATATGTCTACAACGGGGATGGAACCGACCCGGATATCCCGCTTCCCCCGCCTGCCTTCGGATATGTGTGGCTGCAGACGCCGCAGACACAGGAAACGGGCTCCGCGGCGGATTTCGGATTCGGAACCATGGCGAATGCGCGTAATGTGCCGCTCGCTTCGCATGCATTTTATATCTGCGCCGACGCCGTCTACCGGTGCCCGGATATCGGAACCTCACTCGGCGCGCTGCAGATGCATCGCAACCTGCATGGAATGCTCGGTGACGGTGATCCGATGATCGATCCGACCACGGGCAGGTCGACCGGTATTGCGCTGGCGGGGGATCCGGTAACGCGGACAGGATGGTTCGACGGGATCACCCATCCGCCGCATGACTGCCAGTTTCTGAGCGGCACCGCCGGAGTCCGGCTGCCCATGAGCGACACGTTGAAATTCATCCAGGCGCTGACCGTGGCGGAAGGCGGGAACCATCTGCTCAGTGTGCATGCACTGCGTGAACGTTCACGCCAGCTGCATGACTACTACCGATTCCGGCGATGCACGGGCGAGGCGCCGGCGTTCACGCACGCGATTCACTACCCCGATACCGGCAGCTGGGAAGTCGCCGTCTCCGGCGGTCCGTTCACCGCGGGCAGCGCGGAGGTTGTGATGCGCGATATATCGGGAACCGAGATCACCCGAACGAACCTCTTCGACGACGGACAGCACGAAGATGGTGAGGTGGGGGATGGCGTATTCGGCGGCATACTGCGTGGAAACCGCGTCACGTCCGCGGGCACGCTATCCATCGAGCTCAATGACGGCATCCGCGTCGAATCGTGGCATGTCGCATCCGCCATCCCGCTCTCCGGCGAGGTGCGCTGCCGCGTGCATGCGATTCTGTCCGACAACCTCAATTACGACGGTGTTGTGAATCCCGGCGAGAACGTGCGTCTGCAGATCCGCCATGAAAACCGCAGCAAGGCGGCGGTCTCCTCCTGGCACATATTTCCCATGCACGAGGCGGTGCCGCTGGTCGCGCAATCTTCCCAGCATTATACACTCACGGTGGATACCGGTGAGGACGGCATCCCATCCTATGACTCGAAGAACCCCGGGACGTATCTCACTGTGCAGGTGCCGGGTGACCACGTCCCCGGCACGCCGCTGCTGCTTCCGGTCGGGATTATGGTCGATGGAAGGGGCTTCTGGAAAGACACCCTTCGGGTGGATGTGGAGGATTTCGGCGTTCCCGTGCGTGAGGGGAGCCTGAAGCATGTGGACGGACATGCCGCCGGAACGCTCGACTGGCGCGTTGCGGATTTTGCTGCGCTGAAGGATGCCCGTTATCGCGTCTCCGTCGATGGGAATCGGCATGAGGAGGTAACTCTGCGTGTGGTGAACGAGAACAAAGGCACGACGGTCGCGCAGGGGATTGCGTTCCCCGATGTGTTCGGTCACGATGCCCCGATGCATGACGGCTGGAAAATCCTGTCGGGGTCCGCGTACACGGCCGTCCTGTTCGACGAGAACGGCAAACGGGTGGACAGGCCGAAGGCGCTGCAGTGGGAGTGGGGGAATCCGGAGCGTGCATGGTTTGTCCCGTATGCGAGGATGATCGAATACGGCATGGATTTTTTCGGCAGCAGGCTTTCGCTCTATGACCTGCGGCCCGTACGCTTCGAGTTCGACCGGACCGCGACCCAGCGCGCCTATCGCTGGCTTCGCGGGGCGACGCCGACATATGCATACCAGGATTACGTGGATGTGCCCCTGCGCGCATACGATATATCCGACAGCACGACGCCGCGACAGGTAACGCTCGGCTTCGTCGAGGTGAAGGATGGTTCCGCAGAAGACGGCCGCTGGATGCCGACTCCGTCCGTGTCGGACCGGGAATACCTGCTGGTATTTGCCGATGATTATCATCTTCAACCGAAGCCGGAGTTCCAGCAGCCGCTGCTGGATAACGCGGAAAACCTCGACTGTTATTATGGACTCTGGGTCGTGCGTGATACCACACGGCCGATGTTCGAAGACGGTGATACCTACACAATGTGGCCGCAGATCCCGGTCAGCAGCGAGGACGAATACGTGCTGGATCTCGACGTTCTGGACGTGTTCACATCCCGCGCGGCCACCGGGCACTACTCCCTGCATCAGAGTTACCCGAATCCGGTTACCGCGACCGTCGGCTCGGTGGTGATCCTCTTCGACACTCCTGAAGAGGCAGCGGTGCGCCTCGCGCTGTTCGACCTTCTCGGCCGCCGCGTGCGTATGCTCACCGACCGGCGGTTCTCGCCGGGAAGACACTCCCTCCGGGTTGACTGTGCGGGACTCGCACCGGGGACATATCTATATGTCATGTCCGCCCGCGGCGTGCGTCTGACACGGATGATGCAGATCGTGCGCTGAACAATCGTAAGAAGAGGGCTCAGCTTCTCACCGCCGTGCTGTTTCCCATGTTGCTGCTTCAGTCCGGTTTCCCGCTGCGGGCACACTGGAACTGGCGCTCCGACGTCAATATTGACAGCGCCGGGATCCGCAGAATGGAACGACGCATCGCAGGCTGCGCATGCCGCCCTGAGGCAGCAAGGAATGGTTCTCAGCATTCCATGATTTGATTTTTTTCCGGATGGAACTATATTCGGTCACAAACGACCGTATTATCGCCTGACTGTCCCCGTACTCGAAGGGAAGCCGTCGTATGCGCTGTCCTGCCGGGCGAAGGCAGCAGCAGTATTCACGTCTGGAGGAGCATGTCATGAACAGCAATGAAAATGACCGTCGAAGCTGGTATCGTCGGTGGGTGCTGGGTGAATCCCACCTGGACCTGATCATTCCACCGGTATTCCATTCGGAGCAATTGGATGGCAAGGAATACCGGAACGAACTTGTGCGCTGGCTGCGTGAGGTCGAACAGCGCGCGCAGAGCTTTGTCCATTCGCGGACATTCGCCGAAGAAGTGCTTCCCTTGACGCAGCAGGCACGGGAGCACCTGGACAGGAAAGAGGAAGTCGAAGCGGCCGAATTCATCCATCAGGCGCAGGCGCGTATCAACCGTGCGATCATCTCCCGGGAATCGCGCGGTTACCGCACCCGCCTGTTTATCGCCGGCCTGCTCTGGTTCGCCGCATTCTATGGTCTGCAGCTGCTTCTGTTCTGGATCATGGATGCCGGAAGCGAGGTCTGGACGGTGATCGCCGAGCTGCTCCCCTTTGCCTGGATCGGCATGCTCGGCGGCGTACTGGTGTCATGGTGGGGATTCGTGGTGCACACGCGAAACCTGGAATACGATCCGTCCTACAATACCTGGTATTTGCTCAAACCGCCGATCGGAGCTGTCATGGGAGTGTTCAGCGTAGTGGTGATCAAAGCCGGATTGATCACGCTGCAAGGCAGCACTGAAGTGAACTCCGCCGAACTGCTCTACATTGTGGCATTCCTGGCCGGATTTTCGGAGCGTTTCTTCGTGCAGATGTTCGACAAGGTCATGACCGCGCTTCTCGGTGGAGAAAACACCGGGAGCGGAATGAGTTCTCAGCCACTCGTTCCAAAAAAGAAACGGGCACCGCTGAGTAGCAAAGGATGAAAGCGTGATGATTCTGAAGCGGCAGCGCCCCGCAGGGGGTCAATGGCCCTGACAAAACCATTGCGCCCCTGCGGAGGATGAGAAGGAGAGAGATGAGGCTGCTGCCGCCGGCAAATGCCGACAATGGGAATGTGTAGAGTGGCTACAGGCAGATAATATGGAGAAGATGCATTAATGTCAAGAAAAAAATGCGGGATAGACGGATAGTACCGGAATAATGACCTGATATTAAGGGATGCTGTACCCGCCTGATGCTCAATACACCGTCCACATGCGTTCCTCGCCACCGGATGTGAACGATTTTTCGTAATCGTATTCGTCCATATCCATACCGTCACGGACGAGACGGAAGGTATATGTTTCTCCGGCACGCAGCTGGTTGATGCGGTAATTCACGTTTGACAGCACAAAACCGGTTTTCCGGAATCCCTCTCCAGCCTCGGTGGGCGACTGGTACAGGTGGAAATCGTTCGCGGTCTTGTTCGTAATAAGGAGTGAAAAATACACCGGCGGATCGGTGCTGTCATCCCCATCGTCACTGCAGGAGAGTACCAGGACAGGAAACAGGAAAAGCGTGAGAAGCAATGGGACTCTGTGAATACGCGTCATCATGGGCATCCCCGTGTGGATTGGAAATTTCTCCGAAAGATAATGTTCCTCCCGTTGTGTTCACAGCACAGGCCGGCAGGATCGACCCTGTTTTCCGGTCTGAAATGCATGTATTTCCCCGGTGATGTAACCAAAGTTCGGATTGCGTGTTACTGATGAAAGGGATGGAATCGCCCGTTCGCCAGCACTGAAATACGTATGTCCCCGACATGCGATCACCATGTGGAAAGGCACTGCGCATGATGCGCAGTGCCTTTCCGCGTGAATGTCCGCCTGTTACGCCTTTCTCAATATTGCAGTATCGGCTCTGTTCACAGCATCTCCGTAATTGCGGTGTCAGCTGTGGTCGCGTGATCAGTCGGCATGTACGGAAAACGTGATAACCTTCGGGTCCACCAGTTTCACGAAGTCCTTGTACGCCATTTTCAGCAGTTCGCGATGTGAACACGCGTTGAAGGCGATTTCGTCGTTCTCCGCCAGACTCCGCGAGACGTACACCGGCATCCCGTACAGGTTGCCGAACGGCGGCATGGCACCCAGTTCGCAGTCGGGGAAGCGATCCTCGAAATCCTCTTCGTGGGCGAGTGTGACCTTGTCCGCGCCGAGAGCTCCCTGCAGGAGGTCAAAATCCACAGAGAACGAGGCTGGCACGACGGCCATCGACAGTTGCCCATCGATCCTGACCATCACGGTTTTCGCAAGGATCCTGCCGGGGATGTGGGCAGACGCCGCCACCTCCTGCGCCGTAAACGCGGGCGAGTGCACGATACTCACATACTTGACTCCCTCACTGTCGAGAAAATCCTTCAGTTTTTGCTTCGGCATGGGGTCCTCCTTCTGAATACACGTTGCCGGCATGCGCCCAATGCCGGTGGGGTGGGGTGGATATGGGAAATAAGAGCGTATGATCTGATCTTACTGAGTTCCCTCTCAAAAGTCAAGAGCGGAACTGCATAGATGAGCCCTGCTTCGTATATTCCTGTTTTCACCTGCAAGGAAACGGCATCATGTCCCGCTACTTCACGCATTTCTGGTCCGACGAACTCTGTGACGCGCATTACCGGGCGGGATTCAGCGGTGTGCCGCTGGAATTCACTGCGGGCGAGGGATTTCTGGGTTCCGGAGTGGAAACAGGCGACCAGGTGTACATCATCAGTGCCTACGACGGCAAGGTGATGCTCGTCGGGCGGATGACCGTCGGACGTATCATCACGTCCTACGGTGAGGCAGTCGCGCTGCTTTCACCGGAGATCGAGGAAGCTCCGGAATACGTGCTTCCTGCTGAAGGGCTGGCCACCGAGCAGTATTTCACTCGTCCCCTGACGATGGAGGAAACAGGCGACCTGCGTTTTCTTACCACGGATGGCACCGCCAAGCCGCTGAAATTTGCCGATGACGCGGGGGTCGACGAAAATGCGCTCGGCGGTGTGCGTGAAATCGCACCCGGATCGGCGGTGATTCTCGACCAGGTCATCTCGCAATCCTTCGAAGACACTCCGCCCGATGCGTCCGACGGCGATGAGGAAGACGAAATCGACGACAGCGATCTCGCCGCGATCAGCCGCACGTTTGCCGACGAAGATACCAACCGCCGCGCGCGGGAGGCGGCGTTCGATTACGTGGTCGGCGCGTTCGAGGAAAAGGGTTGGACGGTAATGCGGGTGGACGATCCCGAAGAAGGATATGACCTGCAGTGCACCGCCGGTGATGATCATCTGCATGTTGTCGTCAAGGGCAACGTGCATAATTCGCTGGAGTTCATGCTGAGTGAACTCGAGTACGCACGTGCCGAGCGGGACGGGCACTTCGCGCTCTGCATCGTGACCGAAGCGCTTTCCTCTTCACCCTCCCTCGCTACCTTCAGCGGTGAGGATCTCTATGACCTCTTTGATGCCCGTCCCGTCCAGTGGGCCTTCCGCTACCGTGATGATGACGACGGACTCGATACCGAGGATTTCTGATGCATCAGATCCGGCTCAGGCGCGGGCGCGCGTCTTCCCTTATGCGCCGCCATCCCTGGATATTCTCCGGCGCGGTGCAGCGGGTCGAAAGTGAGCCTCCGTCAGGCGCGACAGTGCGCGTGATCGACGCAGACGGACGCGCACTCGGCCATGCCGCGTATTCTCCATCCTCCCAGATCCGCGCGCGCATGTGGACGTTCGATTCCACCGAAATCGTGGATGCCGCGTTGCTGCGCCGGCGCATTGCCGCGGCCGGACAGCGTCGTTCGGCCCTTCTTGCTTCCGGTCAAACGACCGCATGCAGGCTGATCGCTTCGGAAGCCGATGGTATTCCCGGCCTTGTTGTGGATCGCTATGACCGCGTGCTCGTCTGCCAGTTTCTGTCCGCCGGAGCGGAATACTGGCGGGAGACGTTGCTTGATATCCTGCGGGATGCGTTTCCGGGCACCGTGCTGTTTGAACGCTCCGACAGCGACGCGCGGGTAAAGGAGGGACTCCCATCGCGCACTGGTCCCCTGCACGCTGTCGAACCGCCTGATAGCGTCACCTTTCTCGAACATGGATTGCACTTCCGCGCCGATATACGATCCGGGCACAAAACAGGGTTTTACCTCGATCAGCGGGAGAATCGCCTCCTGCTCGGCCAGCACGCGGAGGGTGCGGAAGTACTGAACTGCTTTTCCTACACCGGCGGCTTTGCCGTGCATGCGCTCGCGGGCGGTGCCGCGCATGTCACCGATGTCGACGTCTCGGCTGATGCGTTGCGGCTCGCGTGGGAGCATGTGCGGGAGAATGGTTTTGATTCCGGGCGCTACGAGCAGCAGGAGAGTGATGTGTTTCACTTCCTGCGCAGCTGCAGGGATGCGCGCCGGGAGTTCGACGTCATCGTGCTGGATCCGCCGAAATTCGCTGCATCGTCGTCGCAGGTGCGGCGCGCATCACGCGGCTACAAGGATATCAACCTGCTTGCGATGAAACTGCTCCGGCCGGGCGGACTGCTCTTCACCTTTTCCTGCAGCGCTCACATGACCGAGCCGCTCTTCAGGAAAATTGTCGCCGATGCTGCCGTCGACGCCGGCCGGGAGGCGCAGGTGCTCGCGCAGCTGTCGCAGTCGGTTGATCATCCGGTCGTGCTGCACATCCCGGAATCCTGGTATCTGAAAGGCTATCTGTGCAGGATCGGGTAGAAATGAAACAGGGCCGGTCGGAGAACCGGCCCTGCTTCCAGGAGACGCATGAAGGGAACAGTGAATGCGCGTCTATTTTCCGTCGATCTGCACGTTGAAACGCGTCAGAATGGGATCGATGGGGGAAACGTAGATGTAATTCCCGCTCTTAGCATAGAGGATGCCCAGGGGATTCGCGTTTGCATCATCCGTAACGACGAGCGCTCCGGAATCCCCACTTTCCGCAAACGACTTATTTTTTCGTTTCGGCTGCACGACGATCTGATTTGTGAACAGGGCGGGGCCTGAGGGATAGGGCACAGTCAATGCCATGTTGATGGCACAGATTTCGCCGGTTGTAAGTCCTGTACTGCGACCATATTTCTGTACCTCCATGCCGAGTGCCGGGGACTTCGGAGTGGAGGAAGGGATGCCATAGCCATCCTGCGGTGTCGAATTCGAAATGAGCGCTGGTGTCGTGCTGACCAGTGCTGCGTCCATAATATTCGAACTGCTGCTGCCATATGTGACATACTCCACCGCCGCCAGCTGTCCGATCCGGTCGTTGAGGTTCTGCCCGCAGCTGACATCCGAACGCCCCGGCTGCAGGATGTGCTCGCCGATGGAGGCGGCGTTGAGACGGGCGAATACGTGATTGCAGGAAAGAACGTAGTAGTTCTCGCCGTTTTTCACCCGCACGCCAATGGTTCCGGCGCTGCAGTCGTACCAGTTGCTCGTGGATGTCCCGATCGGGACCGGACGCGGGAGCCGCGCGGTCGTCGAAGGACTTGTGGTATTCGAGGGGGAGGTTTTCTTGTTGTTTGAATTCCCGCCCTTTCCGGTGAGCATGATGCGGCCGCTGACACGCTCGATGACGGGAACACCTTCGATGCGCTCGGGCAGTCTGCCCATGCCGAGTGATTTCTCGGTGAAAACGACGATTGCCGGTTCACCGTTCTCCGTGAGACCGGTGCCGACACCAACCACGCCTTTTTTCTCCAGAAAGCGCTCGAGGTTCCGATTCTGTACTTCCATTGCCCGGCGCACGCCGGGATTATCCTTGCTGAGCGTTCCCGCCGCCGCGGACTGCGCGGATACAGGCTGCACCGGCGCAAACGCCGCTTCCGGGGCGTTCGGCTGGTCATCGCCGCAGCCTGCCAGGCTGAGCGTGAGCGCAAGGATCGCGGCGAGATATCCTGCCGCAATGGTCGACGAGCGGTGACTCCGTGTCATACTTCCTCCTGATACTTCCGTTTTTCTCCAGGATCCCGGTCGTTCTCCAGCGACCGAAATCTGCAGTGCAATCTAGGAGGTGAACCTTTCGGCAGGCTGAATTTCGGATTACAGAGTCCTTACAGTTGCATGAATAGATTGTAAGGTTACTCCGCGCCGCGATATCCCCGATCTCCGTCTTGGGCGGTTTCTCCGGGATGGCTATCTTGAACGCCGTATGAAAGGCATACTCCATATCCGATGCGCCGCACCGGTGCTTCTGCTTCTTCTGCCGCTTTTCACCCTCCCGGCACAGCAGCCCGATCCGCCCGCCTGGTCACGCGGGATGGTGTGGTACCTGCTGATGCCGGATCGATTCCACAACGGGGATACGCTGAACGATCCCGACGCCGCCTATGTCTTCAATGATTCTTCCATCCCCTGGCAGGTGTCGGAGTGGACGGCGAACTGGTATGATCTCACGGTGCAGGAGAAAATGCTCCATGAGGGATTCTATCCCGCCGCTTTCCTGCGGCAGTACGGCGGAGATCTGATCGGCGCGGATGAGAAACTGGACTATCTCGCCTCACTCGGCGTCAACGGGATCATCCTCACGCCGGTTTTCGAGGCCGGCTCGGCGCACAAGTTCGACGTTCGCTCATACCACCACGTCGATCCGCATTTCGGACCGAAAACAGCCGTGGATACGGCCCTTCTCGGCCGTGAAGTGCCGGAGCACCCGCGCACCTGGTACCTGACGGCAGCGGACCGCGAGTTCGTGGATTTCATCGCAGCGGCTCATGAACGCGGCATGCGCGTACTGCTGACCACGCAGTTCGCCCATGTGAGCGTGGATTTCTGGGCGTTCAGGGATGTCCTCGAACAGCAGGAAAAATCATCGTACGGAAAGTGGTTCACCATCAGGCAGTGGGACCGTCCCGAGACGCCCTACGACTCGGAATTCGATTACGATCGCATGTGGGGGATTGACGCCTTCCCGCGCCTGCGGCAGGATACACTCGGGCTTGTCAGCGGTCCGCGTGAATATGTCTTTGCCAGCACCACGCGCTGGATGGATCCCAACGGAGACGGCGATCCCTCCGACGGCGTCGACGGATGGTGCGTGGATCTCTCGCAGGAGCTGCCGCAGGCGTTCTGGGAGGAATGGACGCGTCACTGCCGCACGCTGAATCCCGACGTGCTGCTGGTGAATCTCGGGGAAGGACACGGACCGACTGCCGCCCCCTTCGACATGGACCGCACAAAGGATTTCGGCCAGTCGGTAACTTCATTTCTGCTCGACCGCCGGCTCTCCAGCACGGAATTCGATTCCCGCACCATGGCACAGCGCAGCAGAACGACGCTCGCCGGTTCGGACATGCAGCTCAACATGATGAACTCCCATGAAACCGACCGCCTGGCGTCCATGTGCGTCAACGACTCGCTGCCCTATGACGTGCGGAACAGTCCGCGCGTCAATCCCGCGTATCGCGTACGCCCGCCGAACGCCCGTGAATCCGCCCTTCAACGCATGCTGCTGCTTCTGCAGTTCACGCTGCCGGGTTCCCCGGTCATTTATTACGGCGATGAAGCGGGGATGTGGGGCGGGGACGATCCGGACAACCGCAAACCGATGCTCTGGCCCGACGTGACATTCGCGCCGGAGCGGAGTTTCGCGGTGACCGGAGACGGCACATCCTGGCCGGTTCGTTTCGACAGCAGTCTCTTCAGATATTATAGCCGGCTGATCGATTTCCGGCGGCAGTACACGGCCCTCAGCACCGGCAGCATGCAGACGCTGCTCATCGACGATGTCGCCGGACTCTATGCATACATGCGTGCCGCCGGGGCGGAAAAAGTATTTGTGGCGGTGAATGCGAGCGACAGGGAGCAGCTCTGTGTGCTGCGCTATCTCGGCCTGCCGGAGGGCATCCGCCTGCGCGATCCGATCCACGGTGTGGGTTTTTACACCCGCAAGGACCAGGTCTCATTTGTTCTGCCGCCACGTACGGCGACCCTCCTCATCCCGCAGATGTGAACCCGCGGGATCATTCCGTTGTTATACCGTGGATTCGCGGGACCCCTGTCGTGCACACGGCCGCAGTTGGAAATTTCTGTGCGTCCTGCTATCTTTTTAATCTATTTCAGAATTCTATCATCCATCAAGAGCAGAAACGGCTAATGAATAAGGGCACTATCGTACAGGTCATCGGACCGGTGGTGGACGTGGATTTTTCCGGAGGTCAGCTCCCGGCCATCTATAATTCCATCGAAATTCCGCGGAAGGATGCGGAAGGAAACGAAGACACGCTGATCGTCGAGGTGCAGCAGCATCTCGGTGAGGATCGCGTGCGCTGCGTTGCGATGGACTCCACTGACGGTCTCGTGCGCGGGATGGAAGTCAACGACACCGGCGCACAGATCGCCGTTCCCGTCGGACCGAACACACTCGGCCGTCTCCTCAATGTCACCGGTGATCCCATCGACGACAAGGGCGCCATCGAGACGGATACCTATTTCCCGATTCACCGTCACGCGCCGGAGTTTGACGAGCTTTCCACGCAAAAGGAGATGTTTGAAACCGGCATCAAGGTGATCGATCTGCTCGAACCCTACACGAAAGGCGGAAAGACCGGTCTGTTCGGTGGTGCCGGCGTTGGAAAGACCGTCATCATCCAGGAGCTTATCAACAACATCGCCATGCATCACGGCGGATACTCCGTCTTTGGCGGTGTCGGTGAGCGGACTCGTGAGGGGAATGACCTGTATCTCGAAATGACCGAGTCGGGCGTCATCGACAAGACCGTGCTCGTCTTCGGTCAGATGAACGAGCCTCCCGGTGCCCGCCAGCGCGTAGCCCTGACGGCACTGACGATGGCGGAATATTTCCGCGATGTGGAAGGCAAAGACGTGCTTCTCTTCATCGACAATATTTTCCGCTTTACGCAGGCGGGATCCGAGGTGTCGGCACTGCTCGGCCGCATGCCGTCTGCCGTGGGCTATCAGCCGACACTGGCAACGGAGATGGGCGAGTTGCAGGAGCGTATTACTTCTACCACCAAGGGGTCGATCACTTCGGTGCAGGCGGTGTACGTGCCGGCAGACGATTTGACGGATCCCGCTCCCGCGACGACGTTCGCGCATCTCGATGCGACGACCGTGCTCAGTCGTCAGATTTCCGAGCTGGGCATCTATCCTGCTGTGGATCCGCTGGATTCCACCTCGCGCATCCTCGATCCGAATGTTATCGGTGAGCGCCACTACAACGTTGCCCAGAGTGTCAAGCGCGTGCTCCAGACCTACAAGGATCTGCAGGATCTGATCAACATTCTCGGTATCGACGAGCTGTCTGACGAGGATAAACTGACCGTGCATCGCGCACGCCGCATCCAGCGCTTCCTCTCCCAGCCGTTCTTTGTTGCCGAGCAGTTTACCGGATTCAAGGGCAAGTACGTGAAGATCGAAGACACCATCGAGGGCTTCGAAATGATTCTCAACGGCGAATGCGACGAGCTTCCCGAGAACGCCTTTATGTACGTGGGCACGATCGCCGAAGCCTTCGAGCGCGCCAAGCAGATGCAGGAGGCGTAAGCGGAGCACACATGGCCAATCTGTTCAACCTGGAAATCGTGACCCCCGAACGCGTCGAATTCAGCGGTGCGGTGCAGTCCGTGACCTGTCCTGGTGTGCAGGGCAGCTTCCAGGTGCTGCATAATCACGCACCCTTTCTCTCCTCCCTCGACATCGGCGTCGTCAAGGTACTCGACGGCGAGGGTGCCGAGCAGCTCTACGCCGTCAGCGGCGGCATATCGCAGGTATTCCACAACGAGATGCGCGTGCTCGCCGACAGCGCTGAGCGCGCCGACCGCATCGATCTCGACCGGGCGCGCCGCGCCCGCGAACGCGCCGAGCAGCGGCTTCGCGAACGGGATGAAGCCATCGATCATGAGCGCGCGCGCACATCGCTGATGCGCGCGATCAACCGCATCAAGCTCGTGGAACAGGAGTAGGAATAAAAGTACCGAACTGTCCCGCTCCCGCCGTCACGGGAGCGGGTTTTTCTTTGAATGCGCCTTTACGGGGGCGCACATGAACACGAAACAGCAACTGAGCACATGGAACCCTACGCATTGATCATCGCCGGCGGAGTCGGCGCCCGTTTCTGGCCGCGAAGCCGCGAGCACACCCCGAAACAGCTGCTCGAGATCATCGGCCATGGAACGATGATTCAGAATACCGTCTACCGTCTCGATCCCATCATTCCGCGTGAGCGCATCCTCATCGTCACGAATGCGCTGCAGGCGGAGGAAGTGGAGCGACAGCTGCCGCAGATCCCGCCCGAAAACATCATCATCGAGCCCTTCGGCAGAAACACCGCGCCCGCCATCGGACTCGGGGCGGAAATCCTCAAAAAGCGCGTCGGGGATGCCGTGATGGTCGTCCTTCCCGCCGATCATCTCGTGCACGACATCACCGCATTCCAGGAGACACTCAAAAACGCCATCAGCGTTGCGACCGAATCGCGCGGCTTCGTGACTGTCGGCGTCACGCCCACGCGTCCCGAAACGGGATACGGCTATATCCAGTATCACCGCAATGACGAGCATCGCGCCTACACCGACGAGGATGCGTACAAGGTTGTGACCTTCGCGGAAAAGCCCAATCTCGAGACGGCACAGCGTTTTCTCGAAAGCGGCGATTTCGTCTGGAACAGCGGGATGTTCATCTGGCGTGTTTCCACGATTCTCAACGGCATTGCCGACCATCTGCCAGAACTCGCCGAAGAACTCGACCGCCTCGAGGAACATATCGACACCGACGGTTTTTCCGAGGCGCTCGAAAATGCGTACGGGGAAATGCGTCCCATTTCCGTTGATTACGGTGTCATGGAAAAGGCCGACGACCGCTACGTCATTCCCGCGGATTTCGGATGGAACGATCTCGGGAGCTGGGACGAGGTCGCGCGCATTTTCCCGAAGGACGAAGACGGGAACGCTATCGAGAAAGAAATGTTTGTTAAGGACGTGCGGAATTGTCATATCTCTTCCGCCAACGGACGCTTCGTCGCCGCCATCGGCGTCGAGGACCTGATCATCATCGATACGGACGACGCCGTGCTGATCTGTCGCAAGGGGCAGTCGCAGGGCGTCAAGGAAGTCGTTGATTTCCTCAGGAAAAAAGGTATGACACAGTACCTGTAGGAACGCGGCATGAATCATGACGTATGTTCAATAGCATGTATGCCATGAATGAGTATCCCGAAACTCGCACATATGCTGCCGGTGGCCATCGCAGTGCTGCTGCTTGCCGGCTGTTCCTCTACCCGCGAAACTGCGGCGGACTGGCATGACATTCGCAATTATCCCCAGCTCGAGCCCGTGGAGGTCGACGAGGGAATTGCATCCTATTATCACAACAAGTTTCACGGGCGCCTGACCGCCAACGGCGAGCGCTACAACAAGCGCGAACTCACCGCCGCGCACCGCGATTATCCGTTCGGAACCTATGTCCGCGTGACGTCGCTGAGCAGCGGGAATTCGGTGATCGTGCGTATCAACGACCGGGGACCGCACATCCGCAACCGCATCATCGACCTGAGCCGCGCGGCGGCAGAGGAGATCGACATGATTCATGACGGATTGGTCCCGGTGCGTGTCGAAGTGCTCGCCTGGGGAGGCTCCTAGCACCACTCCCGCAATCCCGGAGGCATTCATGCGGCGGGATCTCCCGGTCTCGTATTCCACCGACGGCGCGTTCGATCTGTCAGCGCGATACGCCCTTGTCATGCTCGGACTGATCGCGGGTGTGCGCGTGCGTTTTGTGCGCGAGTGCGGTGTTGTGCATTACGGTCCCGCTCCCACTGGCGACGCCCTGTGGCTGCCCGCCGATCCCGTTGCGCAGCGGGCGCTGCTGTCCCGCACGCGCATGCATCCCACCGCGCATGACGACAGCGCCTGGGGACGGAATTTCCTTTCATTGTTTCCTGTCGATTCTCCCGATGCTCCCCTGCAGTCTGACATCGTCGCGGCTGCCTTTTTCTTCTTTTCCCGTCACGAAGAATGGACTGCGGAAGAGGGAGATCAGTTCGGGCGTTTCCGCGAGGCAGACAGTCTGTTGGGAATGCGCGGGGAGACGGATCGTCCGGTGACGGCGGAATACGGCGCCGTGCTGGCGGCAGGACTGCGTGCGCGGGGATATGACGTCCCGCAGGAGGACCGATACGAGGGTCGTGCAGCCGCGGCGGTGATGACGCACGACATCGACTATCTCTCCAAATTCACGCCCGGATTGCTTTTCCGCGAAACCGTCAAGAATGCTCTGTTCAACCGCCGGCGCGTGCCGCTTTCCGATCGCCTGCGTCGACTCGGAGAGTACCTGCGGTTTTTCCGCCGCGAGCGGGATCCCTACGTGTATTCCATTCTCCGCATGCTGGAGATTGAACAGCAGTGCGGCATCACGGCGAGTTGGCTGTTCAAGGCGGGCGGCAGGGACAAGCGGGATGTCAGTTACCGCCTCAGCGGTGCGCGGGCGCGAATGATTCTCGATCTGCTCTCCGGGCGCGGCCACGACATCGGTCTGCATCCGAGCTTCAACGCACATGACGATCTGCCGATGCTGCGCGGGGAGGCGGAAAAGCTGCGTGCGGCGCTGAAGCATACCCCGGTGCGGGGGGCGGAGCAGATGCCGGAGTGGACGCCGGTGAGCGTGCGTCAGCATTACCTGCGTTTTCGGTACCCTGTCACCTGGCGCAACCAGGTGGAAGCCGGATTTAGCGTGGATTCCACGCTGGGGTTTGCCGAGCGCGAGGGATTTCGGGGCGGTGCGGCGCATCCGTTTCTGCCCTTCGACCTCGAGGCACGGGGTGTGCTGCCGATCTGGGAAATACCGCTCACCGTCATGGACGGAACGCTGGCGCATTACCGCGGACTCGATCCCGATGCATCCGCCGTGCGGATCGCGCAGCTCCTCGACATCACGGCAGCGGCGGGAGGCACCGCCGTTCTTCTCTTCCACAATACGGCATTCGACCGGCACGATTTTCCGGGATGGGGCAGGGTGTTCAAACAGGCATGCGAATCGATCTCTGATGGGCGTTTTTACACTGGCAGTCTGCCGGATACGGCACAATCCTGGGCGGCCTCAGCCGGCTATGCTTCCCTCAAGGAGGTCGTGGAGGTCATTAATTCGGAACCTGCTTGATTTTCTTGCAATTCCTGTGTGCATCCCGTACATTTTTACCGTCTATCTGACAATAGGGCCTTCTATAGATCACATCGCTACAGAAAACGCCGGACGCTGAAACATTTTCGCTCCTTTTCACGTTAAAGGAGATGAGTCCAAAAACTGTCCGGTCACGCGATTGTAACCTTTTTTGTTCTCGCGTGTCTTAGCAGATGAGTGACGATCAAAAGGAGAAGAAGTATCGATAGCTGTTGTTAGTGCTTCACAAGTACTTGCTTCATCCACATCCTTACAGGAGGCACTATGCATAACGAACTGAAATCCGGCGAGAATCCCCTGCAGGATCTCATTGACGACGATGTGTTTTTCGAGCTGAACAAGCACAACCTTTTCAGTGAGAAAGCGATTCGTGACTACAAGATCCGCCGCATGTTCCGCAGCATGCGCAAGGACATGAGTGCCGGAGATGCCATAGACAAGATCCGCGAGATGTATCCCTATCTGCAGTTTGATACGGTCCGCAAGATTGTCTATCAGATCAACAAGTGATAACCGTCAATGACGATACAGACCCCGTCCCGCCCAGCGGTACGGGGTTTTTTGTTCATCTTGCGTTTCGGGGGTGACCCTCGTATTTTACTGGTCTTCGGAGGGTTAGCATAATTGGTAATGCAGCAGTCTTGAAAACTGCCGTCCGCAAGGACTTGTGGGTTCGAGTCCCTCACCCTCCGCTTGCCATACGAGACAGCCCGGAATCACTGATTTCGGGCTGTTTTCGTTAATTCCAATCCTCCTGATCCACCTGAATCCACTGGTTTTTACTGGATGGTGGATTTTTTTTGGATGTTTTTCGAGGGAAAGAAAAGCCCCGGCGGTGACCCGGGGCCGAAGACTACTTGATCTTGACGTTGCAGATGATGTTCACCTGCAGGTGCATGCCATCGGGCGCGAGGTAAGCATAGACCTCGGTTTCCTTGATGCTGGAATGGCCGAGGAGCTTGCTCACGTCCTGGATCTTTACTCCCATTTGAACCAGGTGGCTTGCGAACGTGTGGCGGAATTTATGCAGCTTCGCAACCTTGATCCCTGCTTTCTTCGCTGCCTTCTTGCACTTGTCCAGTGCTGTGCGTTCAGGGATCTGCCGGCCCGTCTTCGTGGCGAAAACGAAGTCCTCCGAGTACGGTTCCTTGCGGAGCTTCTCCAGCTCTTCATACAGCCTCTCACTGATGGGAATCGTGCGATTGGCGTTGGGAGTCTTCACGTCGAAATCTGATCGCTCATGGACGTGGAGAACACGCTTTTTGAAATCGACATCCTCCCAGCGAAGCGAGGCGGCCTCGTTGAACCGCATGCCGGTATCGAGGAGGCCGAGGAAGAAGAGCCAGTAGGGCCGTGAAATAGGTTGTGCGAAGAACCGCTTCAGCTCATTCTCGGAGAAAAAATCCGGCCGTTTCCGTTCGATCTTGAGTGGCTTGATATGCAGGAAAGGGGAGCGGGCGATGTGTCCTGCCGCCACTTCCTGGTTGAATACCGCGCGCACGACCATCAGGTACATGTTCACGGTTTTCGGTTTCGGTTTCAGGATTCGATCAGTCGAGCCTTTCGGATCTTTCTTCTCGGCGATCAGAGCACCGTAATACTCCGTGGCGAGATCCGTGGAGAACTCATTCACGTACGCAATCCCAACTGCCGCACAGAAGTGTTCGAACTGGTCGAGAATGTAGTTGTACCGCTTGGTCGTTCGTGGTGTGAGGTCTGCCTTGCTGGCCTTGAAATCCCGGACAGCGTCGTCGATGCGGTAGCGGACTTTCCGTGCACCCGCGCCGATCAACTTGTGATCCAGTCGTTCTTTCTTGATTGCGTCTTCGTAGTCACGTGCATCAGTCAGTTTCTCGAACATGCGCTGATGACGCTTCCCGAAGGCGTCTCGTTGGTCGACCTTATAGCGGCCGTCTTTCTGTTTTTTTATTGCCATGCTATTTCCTTGAAATTGTTTTGAGTCAAGTCGCCGCATGGTGCCGGTTGGATCCGACACCCGCAGCGATAAGACTAATCCGACAGCGAGTTTCACACTGCCATAGCAGAGTAAATGGTGAGCTTCACCTCCCAGGTGGGAATTCCATCAGTGGCGGATGGCCAGTTCATCCCGTAGGCAAGCAGGTTCATGACAAGCTGGTACGTCACGGCAACCAGATCCGCATGTACATCATCACTGATCGTTGAATTTTCGCCATTTTCGATCAGCTCATACTGATCCCAGAGCGTGCTGGTCGATACGACCAGCGATGCAAGGTTGCAATTTCCTAAAGCCAACTTCTCGGCTGCCTCCTGAATCAAATAAATTAATTGTTCCTCGGATTCAGCGGGCCGATTCATTTTTAGAAGCCCAAGTATTCCGAGCATCCCGCTTGTACTCCACCACTGCAATACCTCGGTCGGATCGGGGAGAGTGGTCCAGCCGAGACTGTGAGTATTTAAACGCATAATTGATCCTTTTATATGGTAATTCCGTACACCAGCAGTTCTGCCAGCGTTTCCAGTGAGATCCGTCGTTGCCGTCTGCCATGCGGCGTTGAAGCTATCGTGCCTGCTTTGACGCGGCGGCGGACGAATTCGTATTGAGCGTTCAGAATTTCAGCCGCCTCGGAAACGGTGAATACGTGTTTGCCGGGATGCTGCTCTTTCAGCTCTGTGATTTTTTCTTCGACCGTGGCGGAAGGGAGAGGGGCCGGAGATCCGGCCTCCTCTTCTTGCTTCCGGCTGCGCATCGGCCGCTGTGCTTTGTATGTGGAGAGATCAATTGCCACTTCTCGCGTCCTGAGTCCTGTCAGCCTTCCTGAATGCTGCGCTTGGATGGCAGGATCGTGCGGCCAGTAGGCAGCGGATCTCCCGGGAACAGCAGAGCGCGACGCCCGCGGCCACCGGCCCCGTTCACCAGGTAGCCGTCCTCCACGCAACGCTTGACGCGACGTGAGACTGTGCTCTTGTCGAGACCGAGAGCATCTGCGAGTTCGGTGATGCTCACGCCATTCCGAGTCTCGGATTCTTCCATGATCTCGATCACAGCGTTGACGGTTTCACTCGTCTGCGGGCTAACGGTCATCTCGACCATTTCGGAGAGAATCGGGTTGAGAAGATGACGGACTGCTTCATAGTCAGCCCAGATTGCCACGATGCTGCCTTCATCATCCCGCGAGCGCTTGTGCACATGCAGCAGCGCGTGTGATTTGATCAGACCAATCAGCAAGTTTTTGTCCCGCCGGAGCCGCAGCGACACCGGGGGAATCTTTCCGAGCAGAGCGCCGAGATACGGGATATGAACCGGCGCGGCATTATGGGCGATGCATTCCTGCAACGCTTTCCACAGACGCACGACTTTTTCCGGAATCGGCGTGTCCACGGCAGCGATCATGCGCGCGGTGGTATCCGCATCATCTGCAACGGTCAGTGAGAAGAGCCTCGTTTCTGTTTCTGCGTGAAGCTTGATACCTGTCGTTGTCGTGATAACGGCGACAGGTCCTTCCTTTTTGATGACGACGCCCTCACGGCCGCCGCCCCGTTTTGGCCTTGTCGTATGGAGCTGCAACTCGCCCTCGGTGAGAAGGCTACGCAACGTGTAGGCGAGTTTTCGGCTGTCGATGCCATCTGCTTCGTTGATAAGCAGTACGCGGTGAGCGAAAGTCGCATTACTGTAGTAGAGCGACGCCGGGCTCATCCCCGTCATTTTAAGGTAAGCGGCTTCTGGCATGAGCTTCGTCACGCGATCAACGGCATAAGATTTGCCTGCCGCGCTCGAGCCTTTGATGGCAAGAGAAACCGGCCGGTCAAGCAGCCGTGATGTGAAAGCCAAGTAAATGAGCTTGACATGATCGATGTCCCCTGCGAATCCTGTACCGAGGAGAACCTTTGCCAGGTCATCCAGCAGGTTGCCGGAACGAAGGAGTGAACCCGCATCGACCTGGGCGCGTTCAACTGACTGTTCGCCAACGGAGTCCATGTCCACCTGCCACGGACGGAGGTTCTTCAGTTCGGAGCGGAGGTGAGATTTCAGGTCCCCGTCATACCGTGATGCCATGGAGAGCAGGTCACCAGCGGTGGACGGCGCTAGCGCAGCATGCTCACGCAGATCAGAGGTCGTGAGCCATTCCGGGAAATCGTTACCGAGGAAGACAACGTGGTCCACGCCGTCGAGGAATGTGTCCCAGGTTGCTTGCCAGATGCGGTCGGCACCAGGACTGACTGCCTGGAATCCAAGACTCCACGCCAGCGCAGCGTCCAGTTCGGACGGAAGGATGAATACCGGCTTTCTCAGGTTCCAGCCGGTACGATGCCAGATTCCATACGGCACGTCGGCTGCTTTGCCCTTCCAGAACCAGTTGACAGGAACATCGGAGTCACCGTCGACCGTACGAAGGACACGCGTACCTAGCACGCTGCCCTGCGTATTATAGTAAGGGACGTGCAGTTCGGAGAGACCGTCCTTCGTGGCATAGCCGCCGCCGTTGAGCCGGAGAATGATCCAGAGTGCGGCTGCCGTCGCCTTGCCGACGATGGTCGTGAGCCAGGAAGGCGGGGGTTGAGGAGAATTGTGAGAAGATGTCTTCATAGTACCTCTGTACATTGAAAATGATGATGGGCTATGTTTTTTCGCCCTGTACAGGTACCTGCGGGACAAAACGTGTCCGACCCGGACATTTCATGTCCGAGTGATTTTTTTGGAGATTTTTCTGAATTGCGGGGAAATTAAGGTAGGGTGAGCAACTGCGCCCGCGGTCAATCCACCGTCACCGTTTGGGCGGCAGTGTCACGTACCAGTCGCGGTCGGGATCAGGTTTCACATCGTAGCCGCCACTTCGGGCCTTGAATCTCGGTGGTGCTACGTAATCGTAAAATGCCTTGGCCTCTGGTACTTCTTCTAGCGCCTCCTTCATCCTGTCGAATGCCTTTCGAACTGATTCTTGCGCCAATTTCAGCCTATCCATCAACTTTCGTGGTCTCCCTTCTTGGTCAAAATGGATATTATACTCCTGATTGAACTCTTTGAGCGTATTCGCCGCCGCCTCTCGCTCCTCAGGGGCAGTGCAGGTGTCTCGATACGCTTTCAGTTCAAGAGCATATTGTTTCCATGCCGTTGAGTCCTCGCGAGCATCCTCAGGGATCATGCTCATGAACCGGGAGACGACGATATTCTCATCGCCCATATCGACAGGTGTCTCTGCTCCCGCGTCCGACTCGTTCGGGTTCCTCAGGTATAGACTTAATCTGGTTACATGGCGGTACTTGTTGATGCTATCCAAAAGCAGTGCAAGGTAGATGCTCCCGACACGTACCCGGTATCGACCCACAGGTTCCCCATCGAACCAGATTTCAAAATATTCCCCGCTGCATACCATCCGATTCGGATAATCTTCCAACCGATGCTCCGCGGCACCCTCTTGTTCCGACTCGCCCTGTAGTGTATCAGCTACATCCTGAGCGGCAGCTTCCTCCTGCGCGTCAGTGTCGCCGATCAACTGCGCGTAAACTTGCTCATCAACGATTCCCTCACCCTCAACTATGGCCTCAATCAGCTTTCCTACACCTTCATCTGAAATCGGTAACGTCCTCATCGTGACAGGAGGAACAGATTTGAGAGAAACTATATCGCTTTTCCCATCATGCCGGCCGAGATACCAATGCAGAAACGGAAGGACGGCCGTATCCCACAGCGCGCGGATTTTCTGGGGAGAAAACTCCGGCGCGAATATATCACTCCAATCCTCATCCAGAATGACTCCCGGCAATATCTCATTCTCGAAGTCTGTCCATACTTTTCTTATACCGACAGATTCATCCAACCGAAGCGTGTCCAGCACGAACACCTGGAACGTTGCGAGCAGCGCAACGGCATCCTCGAAAGATCGCCCGGTCACTCCATGAATCCCGCGTAAAAGCGGCTCAATCTCCTCCACTGCCGCATCGGTGAGCGTACCCTGAATGAAATATGGTGGCATCACGGCAAGCAGTTCGACGCCCAACTTTGCTGATCTATCAGCCTCAAAGATTCTGACAGATATGGTCTCGTCCGCTGCTAGCACGGATGGTAATGTCATGTGGAACGAGACCTGTACGCGCTGGCGCAATTTCAACCACCTCTCATACGCGGGGAGATACTCGGCAACTAAATCCTCGATCTCTGACATTTGGCGACTTCCCTCATGGAATCGGGTATAAGAATCCTGTACTGGTACTGATTCTACAACACAGGAGACATCACATGCAAATCCCCAATCCTACCCGATGGATCAACGTCGTCATCGTGCTCGGCGAAGAGGCCGTGCGCTGGATCTTCCGCAAGATTCGTGGAGGCCATACGGATGAGTACTGAACCGCATTTCATGGAAGCCCTGCTTGACGAAGCCATCGAGCAGGAGCAGGTCCAGTCCGAGGCATACGCGGATCTTGTGCTCATCGAGATTCGTGACCTGACCGCGCGCATCGAGACAACGCTGGAGCAGGCCGCCGCGGAAAAACAAATTATCGATGACTGGGCTCTCACCCGCAGCGCCAAGCTTCAGGAGCGCATCGACTTTCTCTCAAAAAAACTCGAAGCATTCATCGCCGAGCGCAACGTCAAGACCATCGACCTGGCCAATGGTCAGCTGAAGGTGCGGAAGAAACCGGATCGCGTGGAGGTGCAGGACATGGATCAGTTTCTGCTTCACGCGTCGCGCGATCTCGTATCGACAGTGCCTGAGTCCGTGAAGCCGGACCTGATGGCGATTAAGCAGTTCGTCAAGCGCACCGGTGGACGGGCGCCACAAGGTGTCCGCATCATCGAAGGCAAGGAAGAATTTTCATACAAGCTGAAAGGAACAACGAATGGAAAATCAGAGAGCAAAGCTGGAGCTTGAGCTCAACGAACCGCGTGAGCTGGTGCTCCTCTACGATCAGCCCAAGACCGGAACGAGCAATTATGGTGACTGGCAACTTTTCGCACTGGTAGATCCCAGTACCGGCGTCGAGTACAGTTTTTTCAGCCCGAGTGATATCGTTACGCAGCAGCTCAGCCAGTTCAATGCGGGCGACAAGGTTCGACTCGTCAAGACCGCCAAGCAGGTTGGCAAGAAAGTCATCACCGATTACTCCGTGACATCTGCGAACGGCGGACCGCTGAAGTCCAAGCTCAATGGTAACGGGAATGGGCAAGATGCTGTGGCGCAGACTGAACCGTCTGCATCGGATGCGCTCTTCCAAATTCTGGAGTCCTGCTATGCCGATGCGATTCGGCTGCAGGAACGCTTCAACGGAATGGTCGATGTGAACCGACTGGCCATCACGCTGTTCATCGCGCGCAGCAAGACCAACGGCCACGCACTTGCCGGCGGGGTGTCATCATGAGAACGGACATCGAACGCAGACTTGAACCTTACCTTTTCCCGGTAACCGAAACCGCCGTCTACCGTGACGGCGCTGGAGAGAATGGCGTGCCGCAGATATCGAAAGACCATAAGGCCATCGTGCGCAAGGATAACGGAAAACTGATTTCCATTCAGCGAAACAGCTACAAGCTCGTTCCGAATTCCGAAGTCATCAAGCCGCTCATGGATCAGCTGCACAAACTCGACACGTCCTGGTATATCGACAGCTCTCATTCGTTCGTCGATGATGCCCGCATGCGGCTTCAGATAACGTTCCCTGAGCTCGTGGTTCACGATGGACGATCAGATATTGCGCTCAGCCTCTATCTGCACAACAGCTACGACAGTTCTGAAGGTGTTCGCATGTACTTTGGGGCTATTCGATTTCTCTGTAGAAATGGATTCGCGTTCGGGCAGATCCTTTCCAAGTTCTACGGCAAGCACACGACGGGCTTCGACATGCAGAACCTGCAACGTGAGCTTTCGGCCACTGCGGAAAAGCTTCCGGTCATCAAGCACAGAATCGGCACTCTTCTGGAAAGCAAGGTGGACAAGAACCTTCGCCTTGAAATTGACCGCCGCCTGGGCAAGCGTGTGACCAAGTACATCGAGCAGCAGGAGCAAGAGACGCAGAGGGCACAGAACCAGTGGGCGATGTACAATATCATCACGTACTACGTGTCCCATCTGGTCAAGCAGCGTATGCGAGCTGATTACCAGCTTCGGGCGAGCAAGATTTTCGGACTTTGACGATGTGGTTCCGAAGGAAGAAACTTCCTGACCCTCGTGAAGCAGAACCGTTCTGGCCTATGCGCTGTCCTAACTGCGGGTCCGACAAACTCCAGAAGATCGTCTTTGGCATCCCAACGGAGAACGAAAAGCTGCTTGGGAAGCGCCGCATGGCCATCTTTCTCGGGTGCGATGCAGACTTGGTGAACCTGCCACACTGGTACTGTAAAAAGTGCAAACACGGCTGGCAGGACAAGAACGATTTCCGCTGCTATGAATGGAAGGAATGGTTGAAGGCATTCAGCAAGCTATCCCACGATCCGTAACCCACTATATATCCAACATATACAGCGGCCTTGTCGATTTGGATGAGGCCGCTCTTCATTCGGAGGCAATCATGCAGTATGAGCATTGGAGCACCGAAAGGCTGGTTCAGGCTATCACAGGCAGACGAATACATGAGCTGCCTCACCTTCGTGAGATAAGGCGCAATCCTGATTTGCTCCTGAGTATTGACGGTATCGGCACCGCATCGGCTAGACGCATACGCGCGGCACTGGAGCTTGGAATCCGGTATGCCACCGAACCTGCGACGGACAAGCCCGTGATCACGGGACCGGAAGACGTCGCGTCGATATACGGCCCGAGACTGCGCGACCTGAACCATGAGAGATTCTACGTGCTGGTGCTGGACAACGGCGGCCGCATTACGCATGAGCACCTGGTATCCCAGGGAATCGCAAACGCCTCGATCGTTCACCCCAGAGAAGTATTCCGCGAAGCGATCAGGCGCGGAGCATCGAACATGATATTGCTTCATAACCATCCATCAGAAGTGAAGGAGGCTTCGAGAGAAGACCACCTCATCACCCGGCAGCTCGTCGAAACTGGAAAAATCATCGACATAGAAATTCACGATCACATCATTATCGCTGGCCATTCCTACGTGAGTTTCGCGGAAAACGGCTGGCTGGAGGCCTAGAATCATGAAGAGAACAAACATCGCTCTGCTGGTATTGGCAGGGCTGCTTGCACTCTGGGATCTGACGCAGGGTCAGACCATCACCCAGGATACGTCCTGGTTTCGGAATGGGACCGTCAGCGCGCTTACGAGATATCTTGACGGCCAGCGCGTTGAACGTTGTGTCTTCTACCCCACCGGTGAAGTCTGGATGATTGCGGAATACGATCCGGTAACGGAATTGCAGGACGGTGATGAGTTCTGGTACTGGCGAAATGGGGAAGCCCAGCACGCCTGCATATACGTTCGAGGCTATGCTCACGGTGAGGCCTACTGGTGGGACGAGTCAGGAAACTGGACGAAGACTGAACTCTACGTCGAGTCCCGGCGAGTGCCGCTGGACGACTTCTACAAGTACTTTCCTTCGGATGAATACGAAGCAGAACCAGATCCATCAGCGTTCGCGCTGAAAGCAAAGGGCCAATGAGGCCCTTTCTTTATCTCCGGGCGCCATATAGGGGCATTCATATTTCCCAAACAAAAAATCTGATATGGCTTTTCCCTGGCGGAGGTACCGGTACCTGCGTTCCACTGCCGGGGCGTAAAGGGAGGCTCATTTTGGGAAGAAGTGTTTTGATTGCGATTTGGCACCTGCTGCCTCGCTTGTTGCCCGATTTCAACGTAGCTTTGCGGGTCTCATCGGACATCCGTATCTTCTGACATCCAATCAAGACGGGAGATCAGATGCCGATTCCTGATTTTCAGACGATCATGCTGCCGTTACTCGAAGTTGCGAAGGACGGGGAGGGGTTTCATGATGCCTGCTGATCCCAACGAGCCGTTCGACTCTGATCCGCAGCAGATCGGTTGGATCTGGACGTGCAATGAAGAAGGAACAAGCCAAGGCTGTGATCACACGGTACAGATCATCCCGGCTAATCCGACAGGGATAGAACTGTCGCCGCTGTATCTGCATTTCGAAGCGGAGCGAGGTGGAGCCGTACCGGCAAAGCAAAACGCACAGCTCTGGACAGGTGGTGGACTTGCGATGCCGTGGACAGCTGTTCCTGATGCATGGTGGTTCGACACTCAGCCTGCTACGGGAAGTCAGGCATCGCAGATTGAAGTACAACCGAACAGCACGTTGCTGGATGAGGGGATACATGAAAGCGATCTCCTTTTTAGCACTGCAAGCACGGCGGCGAATGTAATGGTGACCTATGCCATCCATAAGAGCCCCGGCGAAATCGAAGAGACATCTCCAGTAGAGTTTTCTGTGGAGGTATGGCCGCAGCCTGTATCAGTTGGAGGGTTGCTATTTATAAAACAAATAATGATTTACCAAAAGGAAGTAGAATCAGTTTATGTGATATACTAGGACGGGACTGGATTACGAATGAGAAGATGCATGATAACTTCACGACGATGGACCTTGGAAACAAAAAGCTCCCTGTTGGAAGCTATGTATTACGAATACTGACTAGTCGAAATGAGTACTACACTCGCATGGTTTTTGTTGTTCCATAAAACTAGGTAATAGGATGGGTGGGTAATGCACTATATTAGGCATATGAAGCAGTGATTAATATCGCATCTACTAAATACTGAAACCGCATAGGTGTAGATGCAACTATTAATATCTAAGTTAAAGTAACATTATTGGTAGGAGGCAATCCCGAAAAACGTGAGCGCAATTGTGCGTCAGAACGCATTAGTTATATACATTATGAAGAAATTATGAATGGGATCATGAGAATAGTGAAACGTCGTGAGATTCTATTATTAGCGTCTATCGGCTTCATTCTAGTATTGACGGATAGTACGGCTGAAGCGCAGATATGGGAGCGAAAGGCATTTCGTTTGCCAAACAACCAATTACTGACAAGTCGTACTGAGATTTTCTTTAATTCACGCGATACAGGGTGGCTTCACAGCGGTGGATATCTCAATAATGGTAATTATATCGGTGATGTACTAAGAAGCACAGATGCTGGAGATTCATGGCAGCTTATGCTCGACAGCATTGACAGATTCTATGCATTTAATGCTACGAGCCTGTGGGCAATACAAAATGATAGTCTGTTGATGAGTGTTGATGGCGGAAGAACGTGGGATGGTATTCAGTTTCATCAGCAGGTACAACAGATGTACTTCAGTGATCGGGCGCATGGATTGGCGTTAATACCGGATGGAGAAAAGTGTCTTTATACTAGTGACGGAGGACGGAGTTGGTTGAGCGCTGACAGTTTGGTTGCGCAGTCATATAAACAAGGATTTAGCTTCCCGACTCCAAGTATCGGATGGATGGTGGCAGATAGGAGCCCCTTTGCTATTGGTAACGGAATGATAGCTCGTACGAATAATGGTGGTAAATCATGGATATACCAAGAGCTCTACCCAGATTATCAGGTGCCTGTTCTACATAGTGTGCTGTTCGTAGATACCTTACATGGTATAGCTACGGGTCCTGGTCATGTACTAACGACCTCAGATGGAGGTAACAGCTGGTCTAGAGAATACATACCCACGAGTGGATGGGCTATGGCGAAATCGGAAAGCAACGTAATATATGCATCCGGATGGAATGGTGATATTCTATATTCCGACGATAGGGGAAAAAATTGGCAAACAATACAAACAGGAAGTAAAAATACGTTCACGCATATATATGCAGAAGGTACTGGAGGTAAGATTGTAGCATTTGCGCGCATCTCCGAAGCAGAAGGAGAGCTTCTAATCGCAGAAGAGGTAAAGCTGTTGTCTGCTGAGGAACGCTGGACGAATAATGCAGAGAGCAATATCGTATTAAGTGTGTACCCGATGCCATTTATGGACAAAATACACTCTGAAATAATCGCACCAGTAGGTGAGTATCTATATGTTAGTGTTTTCAGGCTGTCCGGGCAAATGGTGTATCATGAAAAATTAGGTATCAGTACGTCTGATCTGATAAATTGGGAATGGCAGCCGAGTGCTATCAACTTAGATGCCGGGTCGTATATGTTGGTTGTGTATTCACGCAGTTCATATAGAAGCATCATATTGCAATACAATAAATAAAGTACTTATTATGGAGAAGGAGTTGGTATGTCCAGATCATTAGTATGGTTTATGCTTGGATTCATGATACTAATAATTAATTGCGATCCGTCACATGCTGGGAAGAACAGCAACGCGCGGCAGCAGCTAACGGATGGACAGAATGCGAGACTGTTACGTCCCTCGGTTAGGTCTTGCAAAATACCGAAAGATGTCCTTGTTCAAGGCACAGCAAGGATGATCGCGGATGATTATATAGGGCGATATTTTAAGGATCTATATGTTGATGCAAGTGCAGATCTGGTTCATACAGAAAGAATAGCAAATCGAAGTCTGGAACACAATGTATACCAGCAATATCACCACGGAACAATTGTATTGGATTCGTACGTAATAGTATCAGTTGCAAACGAAGGGCGTATAGTGTCAGTATCAGCTAGCACTATGAAGATTAAAGGTGTTGATCTATCGCCGTCGATCAGTAAGAGCACTGCTCTTGAACTCGCAATGAGTTCATTAGGCATGAGCAGCAGCAGTGAGCGAAGACCGGATAAAATGAATTTATGTATTGTGCATGGCAGTGATACTACAGCGACTCTTGCATGGCGGATAGAGTACGGGGCGAATAGAAAACAAAATCCTGTTGAGATGTTGATTTCAGCAAAGGACGGCGTCATATTAGAGTTAGTTGAGCCGATAAGTAGATCAGAAAATGGGAAAGGACGAGTGTTTAGCCCTGATCCGATAACAAGATCTGGTGATAACACTCTTTGGGACAATAATAACACTAACTATCATCCTGTAAGTACATATTACGTTGATAATGTCGATCTACTGGAGCTTGACGATCCTGACAACAATAAATACTATCTACGTGGTAAATATAGTTACTCAGTTGATTGGCGTGATCCAGTTGTAAGCATAATGGAGGAGAGTAATTCATCTGATTTTAACTATACGAGGGATCAGCCGGGTTTCGAGGAAGTGAACATATACTACCATATTGATTGCTTCCGACGCTATATTGCATCACTAGGCATAAACCCATTGTTCGGATCATCGCAAGAACAATACATCTCTTTCGACGCCCATGGTTTTAATGGCGACCATGGTGCGGGGTATTGGAATAACATCAATGGGAAACCATTGCTTGATTATGGTGATGGGATAAATGAAAATGATGTTGTTGATTCAGGAGAAGATCAGGATGTAATCATCCACGAATATACACATGCGATTCATGACGCATTGATGGGTACATCGTGGCCGCCGCAAATGGATGAAAATTCGATAGCTGAAGGAAGCGCTGACTATCTTGCAGTGAGCTACAGGCACAGCATTAATAGCCAGTATCAATATGGGAGGGTGTTTCCGTGGCATCATAACGATAATTCCATAGTGGTGCTTGGCCAACCTAGATACGTTGTCGATACTGACCCGAATAATCCCAAGAGGTATCCTACGCACTGGATAAATATTTATGCAGCAGGTTCTGTTTGGGCTTGTACTATGATGGATTTAGAAGCGAGCAGCACATATAGTATCGGAAGAGACAAGACGAATGCACTTCTTCTTGGTTCTTTTTCATTCGCTTCTTCTACAACATCTGCTCCGAGACATATGTATCACATTATGCAAGTAGACGCGATTGAGTATGACGGTGAAGACTTAGCATCAATTGGTCATGTGTTCTATGAGCGCGGATTCTTTAATGGAATTGGTACGCAACCAAGCCATACTATAAGTGCAAACATAGTAAGTAACTTAGCACTAGATGAAGCCTATTGGATCAACGGGCAGATCTTAATCGCTCCTTCGGTCGATGTAACAGTGGAGGCATCCTCATTTCTCTATATTGGGCCGAATTCGAAATTATCGGTTGGGTCCGGATCCTCTCTAACAATCAAGGATGCAGCCTGGTTAGTTGCATTAGAGAATGGGGCGATTGAAGTAAGTGACGGTGGATATCTAGCACTTGAAGGGACGGCCGCTGTCCTGTTAGAGAGTGGTATAATACGGTGCTTGGGCTCAGGAAGCATCTCTATAAACGATTCTCGTGGCCTCCGTGGAAGTGGTACCCTCTCCAATGCTAATATCACTTCGATACACGGCATTGATATTCGCGAGGACCAAGCTATAGTGATGCAGGACGGTGGTGTCTTCGAATTCGATTGTGCCCCAGACAATCAGCCGCAGTACTTTCTTAACAGCGGCAATATCACGTTTCAAGGAAGCATTGATGAGTATGTTTTTGGTTCATGCCTGGACGAAATACGTGTTCACGCTTCCGGCGCCTTCGTTTCGGAAGCTGGAACCATATTGCAAAATCTACCTACGCTGATATCATGGGACAATGCCGTGTTGGAAAGCAATGGGGATCAACCGGAACCATGTGAGTGGTTGTTCCGATCTGGTGCAGCGCTTGATATCTATACGTCACTTGTTGCCACATACACCACCTTTGGAGGTAGCACCATGCTCGGAATGCCCCCGGAAGAATGGGATGGAGTATTGGTTGGTGACGTGACTTCTTGGATCGATTTGGACTATTGCACTGTGCAGGACGTTTATGTAGATCCTGTGTACAGCGGTAGCGGAATTCACTTCTACCAATCCGGAGTACAGTACATCAGCAGGATACGGAACAGTCGCATTCTCCGGAACACTGGTGGTCAGTATAAGCATGGAGATGGTATCTTCCTGCAACCTGGGAATGCCTTTTCATATGTTAAGTTGGAGTGCTCAGAAATCAATCAGGACTGGTACACCGGCTTTACCAGTGTTGGAAGCTACCCACGCATCTTCGACAGCAAGATCATGTACAACAACGTAGGAATTGGAGTCAGTGCCTCCTCAATCCTCACCATGCAGAGAAGTTGTGTCGAAGGGCATGTTTTTGAAGGAATCGATGTTAATGCATCAGAACTTTCTTTTGCATCGCAAGGCACAGCCGGTGGGAATAGAGTCGTTGGAAATGCGAACCAACAACTGGATGTAACCAACGGTTCGGTTGTGTACGGCGGGTGGGATCCGGCAGGAGGCAACAACTTCGAAGGACACGACAATAACATCAGTTCGACAACCCAAGCCTGGGCCGCAAACGTCAGCGGTTCCACGGCATACCTTCAGCAGAATTGGTTCGGCTTGGTGCCTGGTATATACGATCCAGTGACCGGGTATTGTTATCTCACGGCGACGCAGGCGACACAGCTTTTCAATGGTGCTACGATTCTATATGATCCTGCTCATTGCAGCGAGATACTGCCCAATTGCTCGACCGAATGTCCGGAGCTGCTTCAAAATTCCAGCGTTGTTGCTTCATTTAGCAAACAATCATCCTTACCCACCTATGCTAGTGGCTTTTCACAACTACGTGCATACGCAAGAGCAGGGAATTTTGCTGAAGTGTATCGTTTCGTAGGTGCAAGCTTACCCAATAATGTATCCGGTTCTCTTGCGAAGCAATATACCTCCTATTTGATGCATCTTGAAAACGAGCACGTGCGGAATCATCCAGATACCATTGCAGTGAGTCGGAGCCGTTTGAAGGCATTTCTGTTGTCGCGTTTAGGCACATCAAATAGGTCTGAAGCAAAGGCAGCGATCTTGAATGTACTTGCTCGTAGCTTGTTCGCTCTTGAAGATATTTATGGTGCGGATAATCGAATCAGTCAGCTTCGCAATTTGTATCCAAACAGTCCTTATGCACAGGATATTCTTCCGGTGCTTCAACTTGTGGCGATGGCTCAGAGAGATTCAGTAAAGATGGACAATACGATATCACTTATGCAGTCAGCAGGCTTCTCAGCAGATGAGATGCGTCTAGCTCGAGCAATGAAACGAGCTTACCATCGATTCCGGCCACAATCGCCTTCTCCAAAGCGTGTTTTCGTTTTTGATGACTATCAAGCTCATCCTCAAGCAGTATCTTTGGATGTCAAGAACTATCCAAATCCATTTAATCCGACAACGGTGATCGAATACGTACTCCCTGAATCTGGATATGTAAAGTTGCTCGTGTACGATCCGCTTGGACGTGAAGCTGCGGCACTCGTGGATGAAAAGCAGGTTTCAGGAGTTCATTCCGCTGTTTTCGACGCAGGAAGTTCTCCTTCGGGTATCTACATGTACATCCTGATCACGCCTTCCAGACAGATAACTGGAAAGATGATGCTTGCAAGGTAAATCATCTTGAAATAGAGATAGAAACTGATGTCGATTTCTGGGCTGATGAAAGAACAGCCTCAAACATTTGTTTCTCAGTCTGACACATTATCGTGAAACCACAGGTGTTGAAGTCACTGAATGCACCAAGCAGAAATAGGGCAAGATGATATCCTGAATAGTAGGAAGAATAGAAGCGTTCTTGTGCTGCTTCTACTCTGTGACCTGTCCTGTAGAAAGTACACCATGCCCTATGAACTGAATGACTTCAAGCTTCCAGAGGTAGCACAGGGATAAGTAGAAAAGTAGGCGACCGCCTACTTTTCTATGCCTTCACGATACGCGGATTCCACCAATTCACCTTCCAACCCTACCCTGCTCGACAAGAGCAGATCCGGCCTTCTTGGGGCGCCCCACATTCAGGGCAAAAGTTGCTCTGAGAAGGGGTAGTTTAATAAAGTATATTATCATCCAGTTGGTAGAATCTCTGAGTTTTGCCCTGAAATCCTTTAATACGAGCTGGAATCGCCAAAATGGCAGGGCAAAAGTGGTGAGTTTTGCCCTGAATTTTGCCCTGATCCGGACAAGTTTTGCCCTGAATCAGTCACCACGGCGCTCTTCTCACCACACGAAGTAGTGAGTCCCGTCAGATTTCTTCGAGTCAATGCCGTACAGAGCGAGTTTTTTCCCGAGAACTACCGTAGTAACCTCGGTTCCGTAGATCGCGTTGAACAGCTTCCGCGCGTATTTTCGCTCGATCGCATGGTTAATATGCACGGGGGCTTTTGCCACAGGCTTCCCTTCCCAATCGACTGCATCACAGTTCTTCTGGAACCAGTCTGCGTCCCGTTCTATCAACTTCGTAGCGAATTCCTGGTAGAAGTCTTCGATGGCTCCGACCATGCTCGCTTTTTCCTTCGTGTTGAGAACGGTATTTGCTCGTTTGATATCATGCTTGTAGTTCATGAGGTACTGCGCAAACCGAGGAACCTCTTTCTTGAGGTCGTCGAAGAACGTCGGCTTGTCCTTGATCTTCAACGCCAGGTCGGGTCCGGTTTTGATCACCGTGAACCTCCTGTCACTTGGTTCGATTTTGATCGGGACCATGGAGTTGCTGAAGAACACGCAGTTCATACGGTTCTCGATATCAAACATCTTTGACCACTTGTCGTTGATTGTCACCTCTTCGTCGGTGATATACCCCTTGATTTTGTTATTGAGCTTCGTCCGTGACTTCGAATCGTAAGCAATCTCGTTGAACGCGATGAAAAACGTGTTCAGCATATAGGGATTGTAATCGGACTCAAGCTGGCTACTCTCCACGATCCGGCATTGACTCATACCGAACAATGGCTTCAGCACATATGAGAAATACGTATTCTTTCCCGCTCCCTGATCTCCTGTGAACACGAAGCTCGTCTTCATTTTTTCAAGCGTCTTGAGAATCGAGGACAACCAGTTGATATGGTGATCCCTCTCGTTGTCACGGGGAATAATGTTTGAAAGTACAAGATAAATATTCGGGCATGCAGTCTTCAGATCAATGCTCTCCTTCGTCGGCTGCAGCCCCATGTACTCAGTCCGTTCGAAGAAATTGATTGTCTTCGTGGCATGGTCCACAAAGAATGGATTCTGCGGATCGAAGATCGGCGTGAGTAGCGGATACACCTCACGCTTCTCGAGTCCGTAGCTGGAGACCAGCGACGGCAGGTCCGCCCTTTGAATACTTCTTACCTTCCCCCGGACGAAATACCAGGGACCACCGGCCATCTCGTTGATGAAGATGAACGGTTCACTTGAATCGAACTCCTCTCTGTACTGCACCTGGTATGCGAATGCGATCGGACTTTTCTTGCCTTGACCGTTCTTGCCGAGGCGTTTGATCGCATTGCACTTCTTCTTGCAGTTGGGAGCCGATTTGCACTTCGACGGCTTTCCACTCATGCCATTCAGCTTCTCTTGGGTAATAGCCGGGCTGTAATCCTCCAGCTTATTGAAGTACTCATGGACTGTCTCGTCACCTTCACCGAACCAGCGGAGGATCCCGGCCAGCCAGAGTCGTTCATTGTTCCCGAGATACATTGGATTCTTATCGATGTGATCGAGAAGGCCTTTCATGTAAGCACAGTTCTCAATCACCGGGTCTAATCGTTCGATCGGCAGAAGCTCCCTTTGTCCACTCGTGGCCTGCGGTACGGATTGCACTTCCTCCATATCCGCCTCTTCAACGTCCTGCGATTCCGGCGGCGCCGGTAGCATGACCAAACCTGTTCTTTCAATCACCGGAAGCCCAGCCACTGGATTAAACGCGTCATCAAGAAAATGCGCGTATTTGCCTGACTTCCTGTTCAGCTGCAGCGGTGGCTTGACGAAGTTGCCAAGCTTTCCAGCTACAATCGAGTCTTGCTTAGGGTACAGCTCAATTTCGATTCCCTTCGGTTTTTCCGGCAGCAACGCCTGCAAGCGGAGAAGCCAGCGCCGCACATCCCCGGCGTATGTTGGTTTATCCAGAAATACCCAGATATGGTATCCCTTATTGCCTGAGAATTCCGTGTAGCACGTGATGCCGAGTGCCTTCATCGCATCGTATACTTGCATCGTGTACTGACGGATCGTTTCCAGCCACTCGTCAAAGAGTTCTGGATTGCCCTTGCACGACTTCTGGACCTCCGATGTGAGGTCAAGATCGAGGCAGGCGTAGATTAGATTTGATTTTTGATCTAGCTGGTAGGGTCCGACTGTGGCATCACTGAAGAGCACATCGGATGTTAGCGGTGCTTCATGGCGGATATACTGGCGTCCGTCATGGGTCTGTTCTGCGTACGTGTCTGTTCGATTTACGAAGAGCTGCCAGTACTGCTCCTTCTCTTTCTCCGACAGACGCCGTTTATCGTATGGCGATATCCCTTGTTTGTTTGACATGGTGAGTTGCGTTGTAATCAGGTGTAGTGCGGCGGCCGTCAGCATACATGATGCTCTTTAGCTGCCGTAGCGAACGGCTGAACTTGTTCAGCAGTCCGTTCGTAGTGAATTCTTCGATGAGGCGATCTGTCTTTGGTCCGCCTTCGAAATAGAAAGTCGAGTAACCATAGCTGCGCTCATGGCCGTGAAGCACAACGTCGTTGCACATAAGCCAACTCGCGAGGTATAGATCCTCGACAACGTGTGAATTTCTCATTCTGAGATTTCCTCCTGGATCAGGAGTGTAGGTAGGCTGGTTCCCCATGCCTTAGAGGCGCTTTGTTGCGCTGTGTCATTCGTCCAGCACGAAGCTGAACTTTCATATTACAAATATACGAAAAATTATTTTAAATTCAAAATAAACTTTATGGCCTCTTTGATAGCTGGACCCCGGGGAGGGGATAATATGCCGTTTATAGCCTGTTTTGGCCAATTATCGCCTTGCTGAGGGGGTTAAAAAAATTGAAAAAATATCCAGTCGCAGCACCACCGGGGGGGGGATGTAAATGAAAGGGTACCCCTTTCCGTGATCGGTGAACCTGGTGAGAAGCATGGGGGGAGACCACCTTTTGCGATCTCTAAAGAAAAAAAACGGAATTGAATTCTCGCCGCCTGCGGTGACGCTCATCGCGCCAAGCACGCATTATGGTGATTTGCTGTTTGCAATGAGAGCTTCAGTACACACACTCGGAATTGCATGCAACACTGCAACACTTTCGTGGCCGAGGCATCTGACGGCTCCAGATCGACAAGTATCGAGTTTGGAATGGCTTTCTGAGACTCACTGGATCACTATCGGCGCGGTGGATTTGAACAGTCCGACAGACGTTCCGAGGATGAGATGGTTGCTCGAATCCAGAACGCCGCTGGTGATTCGACCAAATCGGTCTTCATCGAACTGAATTTCCCGCCACGATGCTCCGCCGTTGTTGCTGAGCAGAATCCATGACTTCCACTTCCCGACGATGGCGATCAATTTCGATGAGAGAATACTCGATTCAGAACCCCAATACCATGGTTTCGTGAACAGCCATGAATCCCAGTGTTCCCCGCCATCTGTACTTCGCTCGAGCGTGGAGCCTGTGCTGACGAGCAGCGTATCGCCGATCGCCATGACCGTCTGCATTTTCGGTGCAACCAGCAGTTCATCCCATGCGTCGCAGCCATTTTCACGGAACCACAGGGTATCGCGATGAATTACGAAGAGTCCCGACGAGGACGCATGAATCGCACGGGCAGCGCACAGCATCGAATCCGATGACCAGGTAAACCCTCCGTCACTGCTGACGTTTACGCTGTCACGATTGCTGTACACCATACCATCACTCCCACTTGCGATACGGTTTGGCAGAGCTCTCAGAGTGGGACCTAGTGTGTGCCAGGAAGCACCTGCATTCGATGTTGTAAATATTGTCATACCCGGTTCTACGCCTCCAATGGGTATGGGGCCATGTATGCCGTACGCCGTCCCTTCAAGGATGCTCGTAGTACCCATCATGATGTGTCCGTCCCAGGATGAAAACCCATCAACGACTCTGCATTGGCCGTACACCGGTTTTCCCCAATCTCCAGTCGGATCATTGCTGCGATAGAGACCGCCGCGCTCTGTGCCAGCATAGATCATACCGCTCGCGTCCGTGAACAGATGGAGTACCGAGCGCGGAGAAACATCACTGGTGCAATCCTCCCACGTGCGGCCATCATCGAATGAACGCAGCAGCGCTCCGTGCATGGCGGCGTACACAGTTCCATCTGGTCGCTGCATGAAATCAAAGATCGCATCACGACTGACCGTCGTCTGCTCCCAGGTGCGCCCTGCATCCTCCGATCGCCAGATCCCACTAGATCTACGAAAAGAAGCACTCAGCATGGTAGCGCTTTTCAGCAAGATCGTGCGACTCGAGGGGCAGTAGGAACAGTAGTTGCGGCGAAGTGGAAAGTCCGTAATACTGCCATCGGGCGCGAGACGGAAGCGCTGTACTGTTTTATAGAGCCCTGGAGGTTTATGACCGCGCTTCGCAATTACGAAGACGCCACCGGAGGGTTCGCGCTCCAGCTGATCAAACCATTCCCATTCTTCCAGAATTCGCTGCCAAGTCCTACCTCCATCACGACTCAAAGACACTGCTCGAATATTCTGTGCGTACATGACAGAATCCGACAGGATGATCAGCTCGTAGGCATTCCTACTCTCCGATCCCAGTGGAGCGTCGTGCAGAAGCTCCCAGGTCAATCCATCGTCTGTGGACCGGTGCAGAGCTCCACCACCGATGCTGTAGATCGCGTTCGCCCGGCACCGCACGACCACATTTCCAAACCGTCTCTCGACACTGTCAGGAACGGTGGTCCACGACCGGCCTCCATCCGTGGAACGGTCGACCCTGCGGCCGAATGTGGTCGTTCGAACGAAGGCGAGGATGCTGCCCTGGGGGGTCGTATACACCGGGCAGACCGTCTCGTCGGCAAGCACGGTTTGTGCCCACGAATCACCGCCATCGGTGGAGCAGATCACCCCGCTTCCCCTGGTTCCGGCATAGAGTACACCGTCCGCATTCGACGCGATTGACAGTACCACATCGCCGCGCGGACCGTCGAGTTTCTCGAACGTCAACGTCGAGTCCTGCCGGACAATAGTGTCTATCAGAGGCAGGGACTGGCAGCCGGAGAACAAGGCAATGAAAAAGACAAGGAAGTACGTGCGCATCATTCCCCCCGGGGCAGAAAACAGACAATGGTATCTGCAACTGAACATAGGAAGAAACAGGTCGGCCTGCAAGCCCCGGTGAACACCCATCCTTCGAGCAGCGACATTGGGAGACACACACACTCTCCAAATTGCATGCAATAATGCAACACTTTCCGGATGGCTGCTGGGCAATCGTGGATGTTTTTTGGATGTTCGCGTGTCCGAAAAGTGCTGGAAGGCCTGTAAATAAAGGGTAAAATGAAAAATGGCGAAGAGTCCCTCACCCTCCGCAACAAAAAACCGTCCCGCTCAGCGGGACGGTTTTTTGCGCCGTGCCGAAGTGCCGCGAAGTGGTACGAAGGCGGGCAGGTGATTGCTCTGCGAGGCGGTTGCCCACGCAGTCTCCCGATTCAGAATATGCTGAGCAGCGCCAGTGCGATGAGCATGAGAATGATGTAAATCGGTGGAAATGTCGCGCGGGGGGTCTCTCTGTCCATATACTCCTTCCTGGCTGAGCTGGTGGCGAAGAAATACAGCATGCAGCGATACGTTCGGCCCGTGCCGTGCCGCATCGCAGTGAGAGGAGTTGGAGAGAGAGTACGCGCAATATTGTAAGTCAGGATGAGAATGTCAAGTATGCCGCGCGTGCTTCAGATATCCCGTGTGGAAGGCAGGAGGTAGGTGGTCCGGGGATCCGTCATGCCGGGCGGATCGCTCCAGTGCATGCCGCCCGGTGTCTCGATGAAAAACTTGCGCCGCTTGAACTCACCGTTCGCCCCGAGCTCCATGAACTGGAAGAACCAGGCGCCATCCTCGAACGAACCGGTCATGAACAGCGAATCCGGTGTCGCATGATTCGACAGACGCGTATCCTCTCCGTAAGGATCCGGCAGACACCACAGATGCAGCGGGAAACTCTGTACCGGCGCCATGCGGCTGCTCAGAATCCGGATGACATTGCCCTCGCGTTCAGTGGAAGTCCTCCAGCGCAGCCACGGCTGGAAATCAAACTCCTTCGCAACGAACTCCTCTCCCGCAACATAGAGGGAGATGTGCTCGATGTTTTTCAGCCAGAGGGTGTCCATCGACCATACCCGGAGACGCCCGTCCAGCAGGGTCACCGTCGGCAGCTGCCAGGGTGTTCCGGTCAGTTCGATGATTTTTGCCTCGGTACGATCCTGTGCGCGCAACGCTTCAGGCAGCACACAGGCGCACAGCATCAAGACGGCGAACAGGGAAAGGGTCAGGAAACGCATCGCTCCTCCGCTCCGCGTATTTGTGATGTCTTTCTCTGAACATACGGCATACCGGACGAAAAGGAAACAGCCGTCCCCCAGCCTTCCAATGCCGGAGGCATTTTGTATATTTCCCGGAGATTCATCCAGATCAGGAATTCAGATGATCATTCGTCGCGTACCGGATTTCACCCTGCTGTGTCTGCTCTGGGGAGTGCTGTTCGCCGGAGAGGCGGCCGCCCAGGAGCGCGTGGCCCTGCATCTCGAGGAAGGAATGTCCGGCGCAGTGTGGGATCTCGCGGTGGGACCCGACGGCCACACGCTGTACACCTGCGGCCGCGATTCCACCGCGAAGTCCTGGGATCTGCGCACCGGCGAAAGCATCCGGATGTTCAAGACCGATCAGCCGACATTGATCACGTCGCTCGCGCTCGATCACACGGGCACCTGGCTCGCCCTCGGCGACATGCACGGCACGCTCACGGTCTGGAACGCCCGCAGCGGCGTGCAGTATTACAGCGCTCCCGCGCACGACCGCTACGTGACCGCCGTTGCGATGACGCCAGACGGCAGCACGATACTTACCGCGGGACGCGACGGCAGGATCCGGCTCTGGAATACCGACGACGGTCGGCCGATCCGAACACTCGAGGCGGGCATGCTGTGGGTGCAGGATGTCAGCGTGTCGCCCGACGGAACGACCATCGCAGCCGCCGGGCAGGACGGCACCGTCCGTCTCTGGCCGCTCGCCGAAGGCGCTCCCCCCACGGAGCTCGGCACTCACAGCCGCTTCGCGCGCACGCTGCTGTTCTCCGGCGACAGCCGCTACCTGTTTTCCTCCGGCGCCGACGGATACGTCAAGGTGTGGGATCTCGAAACAATGGCCCTGTATCGCGATATCAAACTGCAGGAGGGATACGCGCACGGACTGGACCTCGACCGCACCGAGGAGCAACTGCTCGTCAGCAAAATGAACGGCCTGATGGAGATCTGGGACTGGCGCCGACGCATGCTGCAGCGGAAACTTCCGCCGTCTTCGTATGGTACAATGCAGTCGGTGTTCAACGATGCCGGCGACCGCATCTTCAGCGCCCACACCAGCGGTGCGGTCAAAGTCTGGCGAACGGAAGACGGAGCACTGCTTCTCGATATGGTCGGATTCAGCGACGGACAATGGCTCTCCTTCACTCCGGACGGGTATTACGACTGCTCGGCCTACGGCGACCGCTACGTGCAGTGGCGCCGGGGACAGGAGCTTTTTCCCCTGGAGCGCTACAGTGAGCTGTTCAAACGTCCCGCGATCATCGAAGACGTCCTGCGCGGGGGCTACGACCCCGGTGACGGCATCGAGCGCATCATCGATCCTCCCACCGCGACGATCCTTGCTCCCCGCGACGCCCAGCTGTTCGCCTTCGGCAGCGAGCCGCTTGAAATCATCGTCGAGGCCGAGGGGCGCGACAGCGAACGCATTGAGCGGCTCGCCGTCAAGCTCAACGGAAGGCAGCTCTCTTCCGCGCAGATTCTCGATCAGCGCATCATCCGGCGCAGCGACAGCCTGCTGCGTATGCGCTGGCGCATCCCGGTGCTGCCGGGCCGCAACGCCGTCGAAGTCGTGGCCGTGAATGCAGCGCGCGTCCGCAGTGAAGTCCGCCGCGCCGAGATCACCGTGGAAACCGGACGCAGCCTCGACCCGAGTCTCTACGTGCTCGCAGTGGGTGCCGACGACTACGCGCCCGCCTATCCCGACCTGGAGTTTGCCGTCGTGGATGCGCAGGCCGTGGCCGACGAATTCATGCGGCAGGAGGGCGGGATGTACACCCGCGTATACACGACAACGCTGACGGATCGCGATGCTACGCGGGAGAACATTTTCCGCGCGCTTCGCGAATTCGGGGAGATGAAACCGCAGGACGTTCTCCTGCTGTTTTTCAGCGGCCACGGGGTGCGCGACCGTGATCGCTCGGGAAGGATTCGCTACTATTACCTTCCCGCGGGCGTGACACCGTCGACGCTCGCCTCGCGCGCCATGGCCTGGGAAGATTTCTCCGGCGAGATCCGGCGGCTGAATGCCGGACGCGTCATTCTCCTGCTTGATGCCTGTCACTCGGGGGATGTCTCAAGCGGTGCATCCAACGAAAAAGTGGCGGCCTCGATGGCGGGCGATGTGGGCATCGTGTTCACGTCCAGTTCCGGCAACGAGTTTTCCTATGAGGACCGCAGCTGGGGACACGGCGCCTTCACCCGCGCGCTGCTCGATGGACTGCGCGGCAAGGCCGATTTCACCGGCGACGGCATCGTCGACTGGAGCGAACTGCAGCTGTATGTCAGCACGGCCGTGCGCAGCATGACGCAGGGCAGCCAGAATCCGATGGTCCCCCGGCTCGAACAATTCGCAAACTTCGAACTCGTGAGAGTGCCATGAAACGCCATACAATGTTCATCACTGTTCTGACGATCATGCTCACCGCCGTGCCCGCGGTTGCGCAGGAAGGCGCCGCGACAGACGGGGAGAACAGCCCGGAAGCACAGCAGCCCGATGTCGCGATGGTCACCTCCGTTTCCGGCACGGCCACCTGCTTCACCGGCGGAGAGGAACTGCCGCTTGAACTCGGCGTTCGTCTTCGCGAGGGGGACGAAATTGTCGTGAAGAGCGGACGCGCCGCGCTGGTATTCCTCGCGGGTGACTATCTCGCGCTCAGCGAGGGCGAACGGCTGACACTTGGTCCTTCACTCGAGGAAAGCACGGTCGAGCAGGGAGGTGGCACGCGCGGTCTCTCCGCCGATGACGGCACGAACGTCGCCGCGGGCGGTGTGGATGCGGGACGCAAGCGTTACCGCTGGCAGTCCCAGCTCGCATCGGTCTCCAGCATCCGTGCCGATGCTGCGGTGATCGCCGTCGCGCCGCGCCTGACCATCTCCGATCCCAATCCCGTCTTCTGCTGGTTCGACACCGACACGGCATCCGGCGACGCGGAACGAGCCTACACGCTGGTGCTCTATGACGCGGACGGCGCGCGCATTGCGACCCAGCAGGTTCGCGGACGTGTCGGCGTGCTCAACAGCCACCGTTTCGCCGCTCCCCCGACGGGACTCACCGCAGCGCCGCGGACGCATTACTCCTGGACGGTCATCCCGGCGGGAGAGACCATACCCGAGGGCAGGCAGGATGCGTCGTTTGTCTATGTCGATGAGGCCGGGCTCGCGGCGGCCGCGGCACACCGGCAGCGCATCGCGCAGCTGCACGAAAGCGGGCAGGTGGACGACGCATCGATGCACATGCTGCTCAGCCGGTACTTCCTCGATGAACGTGAGCGGCTGTTCGCCGACGCCATCCCGCATCTCATCGTCCTGCAGTCGCAGCCCGGCGGCGGCATGTACGCGCGCGAGCAGCTCGCGGAGATGTTCCTGCGCTTCGGAAATCAGGTGTCCGTTCTCGCCCCCCGCATCCTGCAGTCAACGGTGCTGCTCTCCGCTCCATGAGAACGCTTCTGCTTCTGCTTTGCGTGACGTTTGCGGCAGGGCTGCTTTCCTGCAGCGGCGGGAAGGAGTTCGCCGCGGAGGACCCGCGCATCCGCGAGGGCCGGCTGTATTATGCGCGTTCGGAATTCGACCGCGCGCAGAGACATTTCCGCGATGTGCTTTACGAGGCGCTGGCCAGCGGCGACCGCCTCGTGGCGGCGCAGGCGCAGAAGTGGCTCGGCAGCATCTTCCTCGCCTACGAGCAGCCCGGTGAGGCGGTCGTCTGGTACGAGGAAAGCCTCGCTCTCCTCAGCCAGGGGCTGGACGAAGCGGCGGTGACGGACCGGCAGACGCAGCAGCTCTGGCTGGATGAACGGCACAACGTGCTCAGCAACATCGCCGTCGTGCACAGGAATCTCGGAGCCTATGACCGGGCGGATTCTCTGTTCCGCGTCGTGCTGCATTATGACAGCCTGCAACGGGATGATCTCGGGATCGCGCTCTCACTCAACAACCTCGGGGATCTGTACAATCAGCGTGCCGCGGCGGCGGATGAGGATTACGACTCCACCGCGTTCCGCAAGTATCATTCCATGGCGCGCCGGTACCTCGGGAATGCGCTGTCCGCCTCCCCGATCCCTGATGCCTGGCTGAACCTCGGAAACAACTTCGCCAACGTGAGTGATCTCGACAGCGCAATCGTCTGCTACCGCCAGGCGGAGGAGATCTACCGGCGGGACGGCAATCCCGTGCAGCGGGCGCTGGCGCTTGGCAACATCGGCGTGCTGGCGCGGAAACTCGGCCGGCTCGACGAAGCCGCCGGGGCGCTGCGCGCGAGCATCGCCATTGTCGAGGAACTGCGCGGCAGCATCTCATCGATCGACATCCGCAGCAGTTTCATTTCCGATAAATACTACATATACGAGAATCTCATCGACATCCTCGTCGAGGCAGACAGCGTGCACGCGGCCTTCGAATTCGTCGAGCGCGCGAAGGCACGTTCCTTCCTCGATATGATCGGCAGCAAATCCGTCGGCGAAGGCAAACAGCGGCCGCCGGAGGTGCAGGCGTTGGTCGACAGGGAACAGGCGCTGCAGCGCCGGATGGGTCGGCTGCTGACGCAGCCCGACAGCAGCAGGCGGCTGGTCGAAGTGATCGAGCAGCACAAGCAGGTGCTGGCGACGCTGCGGGAAAAGGATCCGGAATATGCATCAGTGAAGAGCATAGATCCGATTCCCGCCGCCGAGCTGCAGCGCATGCTCGATGACAGCACGGCCCTGTTGGAGTATTTCATTGGCCGGGAGGCGGGGTATGCATTCCTGCTCCGTCGGGATACCGTCTTTGTGAAGCCGCTGACGCTGGATCCGCTAATCCCGCTCGAAGTGGAAATCGAACGGCTGCGGCGGAAACTGTTCTACGATTTTCCAATGCAGAAGGCGCGCGTGATACGCGAGCAGCGGCTCGGTGAGGGCAAGAGCATGGAGGAGGCCCTCGCCGCCTGGCATGCGATGGTGACGGAGACCGAATGGCAGTTCATACTCGGCGATATGCATGCGCGATTCTTTCGCCCCGTCTCCCGGGCACTTGAGGGAATTACGCAGCTGTACATCGTCCCGCACGGTCCCCTGCATCATCTGCCGTTCCAGGCGCTGCTTGACTTATGGAACTCGGATCAGCGGAGAGACGTCCATATCGCGCGTCCGCGGTATCTGATCGAGGAGTATGCCATCGCCTACCTGCCGTCGGCGAGTGTGCTCGGCTTCGCGCTCCGGAAGAATCTCGAGAAGGCACGCACGGCGCTCATCGTCGGAGATCCGGTCTACGCTGACCCGAAGTACCGGCGGCGTCCGCTCGAAGGCGCGCTGATCGAGGCAGATACCGTCGCCCGCTACGCCCGCGATCCGCTGGTGCTCAAGCGCGGGGAAGCGGATGAGAAAACGGTACGGCGGAAGATCGGTGAAATGGACCTGCTGCATTTCGCCACGCACGGCGAACTGAACAAGAAGGATCCCATGCAGTCGCGCATTCTGCTCGCGTCTGCCGAACCCGACAGTGTGTACGACGGCGACCTGACCGTCGCGAAGATTTTCAACCTCGATCTGCGGGCGATGCTGGTGACGCTCAGTGCCTGCCAGACCGCTCAGGTTGCCGGCGAGGAGGGGGAATTCACGCCGGGTGACGAACTGGTTGGACTCACGCGCTCCTTCATGTATGCCGGGTCTCCTGCCGTGATCGCCTCGCTGTGGTACGTCGACGATGCCGCGACACTGGCCTGGATGCGCCATTTCTACCGCTCTTGGCTGGAGAATGGGCAGAGCCGCATGCAGGCGGCGCGCAGCGCGGCACTGCACATGCTCGAGCAGCCCGGCGATCCCGACTGGATTTTTCCGTATTACTGGGCGGCGTTCGTCTACATGGGCGACAGCCGCTGATGCCAGGTGCCGCCGTATCCCCCCAAGGGAACCGCTCCTGCGCCGGCGACGTATCACAACCCTGAATCATTGCCTCATCACTGCAATCCCGGAGGTGCCGGATGATACGATTCATTCCGATTTTTTTCACCGTCCTGCTCTTCGCCGAAACGGCGGCCGCGCAGGAAGGCACAACTTCGAAGCTGGGCGAACCGGTGTTTCCCAAACTGGAATACGTCAACCTGAATGTGGAATTCGATTTCGCAACCGACGTCATGCGTGGCTTCGGCGCGCGGGTGGACGACGCCCGGCGTGACGCGGATGCCGCGGCAGTGTCGGGACTCGCCGTGCAGCTGCAGTTCGCCGAAACACTCGCCGGGAAAACCGCCGAGACCGTCAACGCCGTGCAGCTGCTCGCAGAGGCCGCCCGCATCGCGGAGGAGCAGCAGAGCATGCCCGCCGTCGAGGCGGTCGCACTAGCGTCCGGACAGATCCCCGACACGGAGGGCATCGTGCAGCGCCTTCGCGAATCCGCGCAGCTGTTCGCGCAGCGCGGGGAGGGCGAATTTCTCGGCTTCGTGCGGATCGTCAACGGCTGCGATCGCGTTCTCGATATATATGTCGACGGCAAGTACATGGGCTTCCTCTACGACGGCGAGGAGAACGTTTTTTCCACCGGAAACGGAACGACGCATACGCGTGTCACTGATGCCTTCGGCAATACCGTCAGCGAAATACTCTACGTGAAGCAGGATGAAACTGTGACATGGACGATCGAACCCTGAGCTACGGCGAAAGCATCGACTGGCTGTTCAATCTGCAGTTTTTCGGCGTCAAGCTGGGACTGGAAAACATCCGTGCGCTCGCGGAAGCGTGGGGGAATCCCGAGCTGCGCTATCCCGTTGTGCACGTGGCGGGGACAAACGGGAAGGGATCGACGGCAAGCTTCATTGCGGCCGCACTGCAGGCGGCCGGTTATCGCACCGGACTGTACACCTCTCCGCATCTCGTCGATTTCACCGAGCGCATCCGCGTTGACGGCGTGCCGATCGCGCCGCAGCGCGTCGCTGAATATGCGCAACGTCTGCGGCCCGACGTCGAGCGCCACAACGCCACCTTCTTCGAAGCCACCACCCTCATGGCGTTTCAGTATTTCGCTGAATGCGGCGTGGATGCCGCCGTCATCGAGACGGGACTCGGCGGACGGCTCGACGCGACCAACATCGTCGAGCCCGCACTCTGCGTCATCACCAGCCTTTCGCTCGACCATCGCGAACATCTCGGTGACACCATCGCGGATATCGCACGCGAGAAGGCGGGAATCATCAAGCGGGGTGTGCCGGCGGTTGTCGCTCCCGCCGTGCCGGCGGCCGGGGATGTCATCACCACGCGCTGCCGTGAGCAGGATGCCCCCCTCGAGATTCTTCCCGCAGGAGGGGAGGTCCACGCCTGGCGCGACCTCAATGCCATGGACTGCCTTCTTCCCGAATTCCCCGACCCCGTCTGTCTTGGTCTTGTCGGCGGGCATCAGATCGAGAACGCGCGTCTCGCCGTCCGCGCCCTCCGTCAGCTCGGCAGGACCGGTTTTCCTCGCCTCGATGACGACGCGGTTCGTGAGGGACTCTCTGACGTGCGTCGCCGCAGCGGTCTTCGGGGACGGCTTGAACGGCTGCAGGAGCACCCGGAGCTGGTCATTGACGTCGGCCACAATCCCGAAGGGATCCGCGTCATGATGGAGACCTGGACCGCGCTGCGCGACCCACGCGAAACGGATTTCGTGTTCGGGGTATTGAAATCCAAGGACCTTCGCGCTATGTTTTCCGTACTGGCGCATATTCCGATACGAAGCCTGACGCTTGTCGAGGCCGATTCCCATGAGGCGCAGTCACTCGACCAGATGCTGGTATCGGCCAGGGAAGCAGGGCTGCCGGCAGTCACCGCATCCAGCGTATCCGACGGCGTGGCTGCATTGCTCGATGCGAGCGGCGCGGACAGTATACTGCTGTTCGGTTCACATTACGTCGTCGGCAGTTATCTCCGCCAGTGGCATGACAGCCATGATCGGAACAAAAACTGAGAATCGTTTCCGAACACCCTTGATTCTTTCCGTGCGGAGTCTGATATTAGCAGGTGGAGCCTCATCCTACCAAGTACCGAGACGTACTGCACTTCCAAAGGCATTCCTTGGTTTTCCGTTTTTGACTCCAGACAGCACGGCCGGACTCCGAAATCCATTTGTCCTTGCTATAGAACTTTCGGTCGCATAACAGAACGCGTCGCGCTGAACCGCCTGACGCCTGATCCCTGCGGATCAGCCTTCGCGGCGAACTCCCGGCCACAACCGATGGTCCTCCCAAGATAGATTTCGACAATTGTTTTACCGTTTTCATTCCACAGGGTACACATCATGACGATGGACATTGCGGAACTCAAGTCCAAGCGCATCGCGGAGCTTTCCAGCATCGCCAAGGAGCTCGACATATCGGGTTACAGCGACATGCGCAAGCAGGAATTGATCTTCCGAATCCTCGAGGCACAGACGCAGAAAGACGGCATGAGCTTCAGCAAGGGAGTGCTCGAGGTGCTTCCCGACGGCTACGGCTTTCTCCGCTCCGCCGATTACAACTACCTTCCGTCACCGGACGACATATACGTGTCGCCAAGCCAGATCAAGAAGTTCTCCCTTCGTACGGGTGATACGATCAGTGGCCAGGTGCGTCCGCCGAAGGAAGGCGAGCGTTTCTTCGCGCTGCTGAAAGTGGAGGCCGTGAATTACGACGGGCCGGAGAAGATCCGCGAGCGCACGATTTTCGACAACCTCACGCCGCTGTATCCCAATGAACGGCTGGAGCTCGAGGTGGCGCCGAACGACCTGTCGACGCGCATCATGGATCTGCTCACACCGATCGGCAAGGGGAACCGTGGTCTGATCGTATCCCCGCCCAAGAGCGGAAAGACGATCCTGCTGCAGAAAATCGCCAACAGCATCAGCGCCAATCATCCCGAGGTCATTCTCCTCGTGCTGCTCATCGACGAGCGTCCGGAGGAGGTCACCGACATGGAGCGTTCGGTCAAGGCCGAGGTCATCAGTTCCACCTTCGACGAGCCGCCCGAGCGCCACGTGCAGGTGTCGGATATGGTGCTCGAGAAAGCCAAGCGCCTCACCGAATCCAAGAAAGACGTGGTCATCCTCCTCGACTCGATCACGCGTCTGGCCCGTGCACACAATACGGTTGTTCCGCACTCCGGGAAGATTCTCTCCGGTGGTGTGGATGCCAACGCACTGCACAGGCCGAAGCGCTTCTTTGGTGCCGCGCGCAACGTGGAGGAGGGCGGCAGCCTCACCATCATCGCTACCGCGCTGGTCGAGACCGGCAGCCGCATGGACGAAGTGATCTTCGAGGAATTCAAGGGCACGGGCAATATGGAAATCGTGCTTGACCGCAAGCTCTCCGATCGCCGCATCTTCCCCGCAATGGATGTCAACCGCTCCGGTACGCGCAAGGAAGACCTGCTGCTCACGCCCGAGGAGCTCAGCCGCGTCTGGATTCTACGGAAGGTGCTCAGCGAGTACACGACCGTCGAAGCGATGGAATTCCTCATTGAGAAGATGCGCGGCACCAAGAGCAACAAGGAGTTCCTGAAGTACATGAACAGCTGACGCGAACAATCAGTCATTTTTCATCAGCGCAGGGAATCGATATGAATTCTGTGGTCATTGTCAGCGGCGTTCGTACGCCCATCGGCGCCTTCAACGGCGCGCTCGCATCATTCACCGCTCCGCAGCTCGGGGCGCTCGTCATCAAGGAAGCACTCAGCCGCGCGAACGTCAAGCCGGAAGACGTGTCTGAAGTCATTATGGGGAATGTGCTGACTGCCGGCGTCGGACAGGCGCCTGCACGCCAGGCGGCGCTGTTCGCCGGTCTGCCGCAGTCCGTCCCCTGCATGACCATCAACAAGGTCTGCGGCTCTGGACTCAAATCCGTCATGCTCGGAGCCCAGGCGATCATGGTTGGCGATGCCGACATCGTCGTCGCGGGTGGGCAGGAAAGCATGTCCAACGCACCGTACATGCTTGACAAGGCCCGCACCGGCTACGGTTTCGGTCATGGCACGCTGGTTGACTCGATGATCAAGGACGGCCTCTGGGACGTCTACAACGATTATCACATGGGCATGGCCGCCGAGCTGTGCTCGACCGAGTGCAACATCCCGCGGGATCGCCAGGACGAATACGCCGTCGAAAGCTACAAGCGCGCACTCAAGGCGCTTGAAGACGGGGCGTTCAACAACGAGATCGTTCCGGTTGAAGTCCCGCAGCGCAAGGGCGATCCCATCGTCGTCACCGAGGATGAAGACATCAGGAAAATCAAGTTCGAGAAAGTCCCGTCCCTGCGTCCCGCCTTCAAGAAAGACGGCACCGTGACGGCGGCGAACGCATCCTCGCTCAACGACGGCGCGGCGGCAGTCGTGCTGATGTCGGAGGAGAAGGCAAAGGAACTCGGACTCCAGCCGATGGCGCGCATCGTGGCGCAGGCCTCCGCGGCGAAAGCGCCCGAATGGTTCACCACCGCTCCGGCGGATGCCGTGAACAAGGTGCTGCAGAAAGCCGGCATGAGCACCGACGACATCGACATTTACGAGATCAACGAGGCCTTCTCGGTTGTGTCGCTGATCAACAACGACCTGCTCAAGCTCGATCCCGCAAAAGTCAACGTGCACGGCGGTGCGGTTGCGATGGGACATCCCATCGGCGCCTCGGGTACGCGCGTGCTCGTCACCCTGCTCTACGCCATGCAGCGTCACGACAGGAAGCGCGGACTTGCTTCGCTCTGCATCGGCGGAGGGGAAGCCAGCGCGGTCGTGGTCGAACGCTGAGCCATCGGCGGAGGCACCGTGCAGTGACCGTCTGCGGCCGTCACATCCGCCCCGGTGCGGGCGTGGTGCGGCGGCCGCGTTGTTCCCCGCTTCCGCGGACGCGGACATCCATCATGAATCCATTCATGTCCATCTGATACAGGAATCCATCATGCAGAACGTTACCGTCGTCGGCGCGGGCACCATGGGCAACGGCATCGCCCACGTGTTCGCCATGAACGGATACCAGGTGCACCTGGTCGACATCAAGCAGGATTATCTCGACCGCGCACTCGCGACCATCACGAAGAACCTTGATCGCCAGGTCAAAAAGGAAATCATCACTGAGGATCAGAAGAAGGAAACGCTCGATCACATCACGATGACCACCGACCTGGAATCCACCCTGAGCAATGCGGATCTCGTCGTTGAGGCCGCCTCCGAGAATGAAGATATCAAGAAGGATCTCTTTCGGACCTTTGATGCGAAGACCGGTCCCGACTGTATCCTCGCATCCAACACCTCTTCGATCTCCATTACGAAGATCGGCGCCGTCACCGGGCGCGCGGACAAGGTCATCGGCATGCATTTCTTCAATCCCGTGCCGGTGATGAAGCTCGTGGAAATCATTCGCGGTCACGAGACCTCCGACACCGTCTACAAAACCATTCACGAGCTGGCGGAGAAGCTGGGCAAGACGCCTGTCGAGGTGCAGGACTACCCCGGCTTTGTGTCCAACCGCGTGCTCATGCCCATGATCAACGAAGCGATTTATGCGCTCATGGAAGGCGTGGCCACGGTCGAGGACATCGATACCGTGATGAAGCTTGGCATGGCACATCCGATGGGACCGCTGACGCTGGCTGATTTCATCGGGCTGGATGTCTGTCTCGACATCATGAACGTGCTGTACGAGGGTATCGGTGATCCGAAATACCGGCCCTGTCCGCTGCTCAAGAAGATGGTCGCCGCCGGGCATCTCGGCAGGAAGAGCGGCCGCGGCTTCTATGATTACTCGCAGTCCTGATCACCGCTGCGCAACCTGTTTCCGTTTACTCCAGAGCAAGGAAGGTAGAACATGCAATTCGATCTGACCGAAGATCAAAAAATGATTCAGCAGACCGCGCGCGAATTTGCGCGGGAAGAGATTGCGCCCACCACCGTTGAGCGCGACATCAACGCGGAGTTCCCTCACGAGATCGTGAAAAAACTCGGTGAACTCGGTTTCATGGGCATCATGGTCGATCCCGAGTACGGCGGTGCCGGGATGGATACGCTCAGTTATGTGCTGGCCATGGAAGAAATTTCCGCGGTCGACGCCTCCGTGGGCGTCATCATGTCGGTGAACAATTCCCTGGTCACCTATGGTCTGCAGAAGTATGCATCCGATCACGTCAAGCAGAAGTACCTGGCGCCGCTGGCCACCGGTGAGAAACTGGGTGCATTCGCGCTGAGCGAGCCGGAGGCGGGCAGTGATGCCACATTTCAGAAAACACAGGCCGTGCTGGATGGTGAGAACTGGAAGCTGACCGGCACCAAGAACTGGATTACGAACGGTACCACGGCGGATTACTATCTCGTCATGGCACAGACGGATCCCGAGAAGGGATACCATGGCATTACGACGTTCCTCGTCGAGAAAGGATGGCCCGGTTTCGAGCAGGGCGCGAAAGAGGACAAACTCGGGATCCGCAGTTCAGACACTTCAACGCTGCTCTTCACCGACACGCCCGTTCCCGACGAAAACCGTATCTGGGAAGTGGGCAAGGGCTTCAACTTCGCGATGGATACGCTCAACGGTGGCCGCATCGGTATCGCCGCGCAGGCGCTGGGGATCGCTGCCGCCAGTCTCGAGGCGGCTGTCAATTACAGCAAGGAACGCAAGCAGTTCGGGACGGAGATCATGAACCATCAGGCGATTCAGTTCAAGCTCAGCAAGATGGCATGCGATCTCGAATCCGCACGCCTGCTGACGTACAAGGCGGCCTATCTGAAAGACACGCATCAGAAGTTTGTTAAGGAATCGGCGATGGCTAAATTAGTGGCATCCCGCGTCGCAGTTTCGAATGCCCTGGAAGCCATCCAGATTCACGGTGGTTACGGATACGTCCGTGAGTATCTTGTCGAGCGCTATCTCCGCGATGCCAAGATCACCGAGATCTATGAAGGAACCTCGGAGGTGCAGAACATCGTTATAGCACGAGAACTGCTAAGGGATTAGCCGAATTATCCATCACCACTCATAGAGGAGTTCACTATGAAAGTATTCGTGAAAGTCACGCTTCTTACCGTTGCGCTGTCGTTTCTGTTCACCGTGAACAGTGACGCGCAGTTCCGCCATCGCGGCAACTGGCTGGGACCCGTGCTGACGCTGGCGACTGACCCGATCGGCTTTGGTGCTAATTTTGAACATGGCATCAGCAAAAATGTCGGCATCGGCGGTATCATCCGTTACTGGGGTGATTCCGAGGAAACGGCATTCTATGACATTTCAGCCACGACCATCATTCCGCAGGCCCAGGCAGCCTATCATTTCATGCCGGGCGAACAGCTTGATCCCTATGCGGGCGGTCGTCTCGGGTACGCAATCAACAGTGTCTCTGTCGACAGTAAATCCGCATTTGGTCCCGATTATGATGATTCCGGTACCAGCGGACTGTTCCTGACCGCGTATGGCGGCCTCCGCTATTTCTTCTCTCCGAAGGTCGCCGCAAACGGAAGCCTCGAATTCCGCGTGGCGGGCGAGGACTATTTCGACGGAGCGCTGCAGCTTTCGGTGGGTGTGGATTTCACGCTCTAAGCAATTCGTCTCATAAAGTTGAAAAAGCGTCCCGCTCCCGGCGGGACGCTTTTCTCTTTTCAGGGAATTTCATAGATTCCAATGCACAGGAGAGTTGTGGAACCGATACCTTTTTTCCATCCCCTCCATTCACGTTGTTACTGGTCGCACATTCGCGATATTCCTGATACCGGTATCCCCGGACCCTGTCATTTCATCATTCACTTACTCAAGGACGGCGGGATGAAACGTTGGTTTACCATTTTCATGCTGACACTGCTTGCGGTCATTCTCACTTCAACGACCGGGTACGCGCAATACAAACCCGGTACGCACACCATCGGCGTCAATGCGACCGCCGTCACCGACCCTGTTGGGTGGGGCGTCAACTACGAGTACGGGTATGATGAAAATCTGGGCCTGGGCATGCTTGTCCGCTACTGGTCCCCGGAAGAGCGCAAGGCGTACGAATCGACCGGTGAGGCGAGCATCACGCGGGCAACATACATGGTGCAGCTGCAGGCACTTTACCACGCACTGCCGACCTCGGCATGGGATCCGCATGCGGGGGTGCGTGTCGGCTATTCCTACTATGATGAAGAATTCTCCACCAGCGGGATCGTTGTCGGCATCAGCGAACCCGAGCCCAAGGCCGAGAGCAATATTTCTCTGAGCATTGTCGGCGGCATGCGGTACTACCTCAGCGAGCAGCTGAGCCTGGGGGCCGCGCTTGAGTATTTCCTCTTCAACGACGAGAATTACTTCGACAATGAAAGCACGACCGGCGTCGTGTTTGACCTGAGCTTCACGCTGCGGTAAGAATCCTGCCGGTCACTGACGATCTTCACGCCCCGCACACTCTGCGGGGCTTTTTTTTCAGCCTCCTGCTTCCTGCCTTCCTGCCTTCCTGCCTTCCTGCCTTCCTGCCTTCCTGCCTTCCTGCCTTCCTGCCTTCCTGCCTTCCTGCCTTTCATATCCCTGCGCGTTTTCGTAATATTCTGTTTCGAGAAAATTGATTACAACAGCATCACATATTTCACTGGAGTGGAGATGAAAAAGAATCTCACCTTGATCATTATCGGCGGTATCGTCGTCATTGTCGTACTCTGGTTCATCAGCGCACAGAACAGCCTGGTGTCCAAGGAGGAAGCGGTCACGGCGAAGTGGAGCCAGGTCGAAAACGTCTATCAGCGACGCCTGGATCTGATCCCCAATCTCGTTGAAACCGTCAAGGGATATGCGCAGCAGGAACAGGAAGTGCTCACGCGGGTGACGGAACTGCGTTCGCGGGTCGGACAGATGAATGTCAGCAGCGATATCGTGAACAATCCCGAAGCCCTGCAGCGCTTCCAGAGCGCGCAGAATGAGCTCGGCAGCGCGCTCAGCCGCCTGCTCGTCGTGGCGGAGAAATATCCGGACTTGAAATCCAACCAGAATTTCCTCGCGCTGCAGAGTCAGCTCGAAGGCACGGAAAACCGCATCGCGGTAGAGCGGAAACGCTTCATCGAAACCGTGCAGGAGTACAACACCGCAATTCGCCGCTTCCCGACATCCCTCGTGGCGTCGATCGGCGGCTTTGACCGTATGGAAACCTTTACCGCCGACGAAGGAGCGGAAGAAGCACCACAGGTGGAGTTTTAATGTATTTATCGCGCTATCGGACACTGATTCTCACACTGCTCCTGTTCATTCCGGCGGCCACCGCCGGGGCGATTGAAGTCCCGGAGCTGCAGCGCTATGTGACCGATCGTGCGGGCGTTCTGTCCTCCGGCGAAGCCGAACAGATCGAACGGCTGCTTCAGGAGTACGACCGATCGACGTCCAATCAGTTCGTTGTCCTCATCATTCCGTCGCTCGAAGGGGAGTCGCTGGAGGATTTCTCCATCCGCGTCACCGAGAAAAACGGTATCGGAACCCGGGAGAATGACAATGGCCTGCTTTTACTCGTCGCGGTCAATGACAGGAAGATGCGTTTCGAGGTCGGGTACGGACTCGAGCCCGTCCTTACCGACGCACTGACTTCGGTTATCATCAGTGACGTCGTGGCGCCGGAATTTCGGCGAGGTGATTACGCCAACGGCATCTACGCCGGATTGCAGACCGCGATGCGGGCGGCGAGCGGGGAGTTTACCGTCAGTGAAACCTCCCGGAGGCCGAAGAAGGAAAAGAAGGGCAACTTCGTAGGACTGATCATCTTCCTCATCATCATGTTTATCGTCTTTCGCGGAAATCGCCGCGGCGGAAGGGGCGGCGGAATCTGGTTTATCGGCGGACCCTTCGGCGGCGGCGGTGGATTCGGCGGCGGCGGTGGATTCGGCGGCGGTGGCTTTGGCGGGTTTTCCGGCGGGGGCGGAAGCTTCGGCGGCGGCGGGGCCCCCGGAGGCTGGGAACGCACGCACAGGAGCATTTTCTTGAACAAATACATCCATGCACCGTTCGGCTGGAACAGCATCGTGAGACCCACACTGACGATGATGATCTGCGCCGCGGTGTTCCTCGCTGCATGTGGGGACGGACAGCGGCGTAACACGGGTGCAGCCGATGCAGCGGACTCCACCGCTCAAAAACAGGGCGTGGATTTCAGCGGCCGTACTCCGGTCGATACGCTTCATGTCGACTGCACAGGCGATGGCACACCGGAAATGGCGATCGCCTCGCGTTCGGACTCGCTCGAGCAGGATCCCATGCTCCGCGGAAGTTTTGATCGTGTGGATATCCTCACATCTGATCCTCCCGTGCGGCGTCTGTTTTTCGATCTCGTCGATTACGGACGATCGATGGAATCCCGTGATCTGACCGGTGATGGCGTCGGCGATATCATCGTGCATCTCGATGCGGGAGGCAACAATCCCATCACCTCGCGTGGGATGCATTGTTACGGATTGAACGACAACGATGAAGTCACCCTGCTGTTCTACGCCGCGAGCGGACTGCCGCGCCTGCAGGATCTCGACGATGACGGCGACAGTGAAATCCTCCTCTCCGATCAGTTCTGGGGGATGGTGCCCCATTCCGAAGCGATTGGTTTTACAGTACAGATATTCACCTACGAGCACGGGCTCTACGTCCCGGCCCGGGAGCGCTTTCGTCCGTATTTCACACCGATCCTCGCCAAGAGGCGCTCCGCATACGAGCGGCTGCGGCGCGCACCGGTGGATAGCGAGGAGGCGCGGCTGCAACTCTACCTGCGCATGGCTGACTATCTGGTGTGGAGTTATGCCCGCGGTGGAGCGACCGAAGCTGCGGCGCGCTGGCGGGCGGAACGTGAGTTTCTCCGCTCGGCGCTCAGCGCGGAGCAGTTCGAGGATCTCCGCTCGTTTGTCGACGACGTGCAGGAAATGGATCATGAGCAGATCGGGGGTATGAGCTGAGCAGCTTGATGCGATACGGATTCTCTATCCTGCTGGTGTTTCCGGTGTTCCTGAATGCCCAGCAGGTCACCGACACGGAAGCTCTGGCTTCACTCCTGCGACCGGTCGCCGCCGAATCCGCGGCGCGTATATCAGGCGAAACCGTGTATCTGACCGTCCTCCCCGAGCACGCACCTGTGCTCGTGACACAGATATTTTCGGAGGAACTCCAGAAGCGCGACCGCCAGGTATTTTTCCGGGAGACGGAAACGGCATCCGCGCTGACCGTGGATGTGAGGGAGATGGATTCGTATGCTGTGTCGAGTGGAAAATCTTCCTATTTTCGAAACATTAACGCCACGCTCGGGATTCTGCTCCGGGATCGCGAGGCGGGGCAGGTGTCGTGGTCCCGGGAGTTTCAGCTTGCCCGTACCGACACGCTCGATGGTGACGCTCCGTACGTGCGCCGCTCGTGGCTCGAAGAGGACTCGTCTTTCTGGGACGACCTGTTCGAACCCCTGCTGGTGACCGCCAGCGCCGTTGTCATCGCGATATTGCTTTTCACCGTTCGAGGATCCTGATGCGCTTGCTGTTCAGAACCGTTCCCCTTTTTTTTGCAGCCCTGCTTCTCGTTGCCTGCGGCTCCAGTGACGTCACGGAAAATCCCGGCGCGAGCGAGCGTTTCCGCCTGGGAATGAAGGAATATGAAGACGAAGATTACCTCGAGGCGTTGAATCACTTCGAGGTCATCCGGCTGCAGTTCCCGGGAAGCAGTGTGTCTGACAGTGCGCGCTATTTTACCGGTATGTGCCGCTTTCATCGGGAGGAATATCTGCTCGCTTCCTATGAATTCAACAGGCTCATCCAGGGCAGCCGCCGCAGCGCACTCGCTCCCGATGCCTATTACATGTTCTCGCAGTGCTATTACCAGATGTCGCCCAAGGTGCAGCTCGATCAGACCAATACCCAGCGCGCCATCGATGCACTGCAGAGTTTTGTCGAGCAGTATCCGAATCATCCGAAAGCACCGACGGTGGAAAAGCAGGTCCTCGAACTCGTCAACAAGCTTGCGGACAAGGAATACGAAACAGCGGTGCTCTACGAAAAAATGGAAAACCGGCAGGCGGCGCTGATTTACTTCAGCACCATTGTGGACCGCTATTACAACACGTATGTCGCCGATGATGCCCTGGCCGGAAAAATCCGCATGCTCATATCCCTGAAACGCTACGATGAAGCCGCATCGGCGGTCGATGACTTCCTCGAACGATATCCCGAAAGCGACTGGCGTGACGATGTCACGGACATGCAGGAGGATCTTGCGGAGCTCCGGCAGGAGCAGACTGCGACGCAGTAAGTTTCGACAATCACGAAACGGGCATACGACCATGAATGAAGAACGCTCGACGCCGCCGCACAGCGTCCGCGCCTCACAGGTGGAAATGACGGAACTGGTGCTGCCGAACGACACCAATCAGCTCGGAAATCTGCTTGGCGGACGACTGATGCACATGATGGACATCGCCATGGCCATCGCCGCCGCGCGGCATTCCGGCCTGGTATGCGTGACGGCCTCCGTCGATGAGATCAACTTTCTGCACCCCATCCGTCTCGGACAGGTGGTGATTCTGCGGTCGTCGGTAAATCGTGTGTTTCGCACGTCGATGGAAGTCGGGGTCAAGGTGTTCTGCGAGGATCTGAAATCCGGCAAGCGTACACATACGAATTCCGCGTATATGACATTCGTGGGATTGAACGCCGAGGGCACACCGACACCGTCACCGCAGGTTATCCCCGAGACGGAGGAAGAGAAACGCCGTTTTGAGGATGCGCAGCGACGGCGCAGACATCGTCTCGAAGGAAAAGCAAAGGGTGAAGGCTCATAGTGAACAGGATCAGTCATGACAACGATATCATCTAAAAACAGACAGCGCACATTCCGCGCCATCGTGCCTGTACCGGCGGTGCTTGCGCTGCTTCTCATGCTTTTGCCTGCCGGCCGGGCAGACGCTCAGGAGCAGGCAATGAGTGATCTCAGCAATCAGGACTTCATTTCCTTTGTCCGCACCCTGCGCAATCCGCAAATGCTCTCGGCAAACGCGGGGCAACTGCCGATCCCACGGGGTGCGCGCTGTGGACTCGGCATCTCCGCCGAGGCGGTGCGCCGTCTCCCGACCATGCCACCGGACCAGGCCGATGAACTGCGCAAACTGCTTTCCCTGCAGCGTCGGGATATCAGTGTCGTCAGTCCTTCCGGCAGATTCCGCATTCATTTTGATACAACGGGCTATCATTCCCCGGCCCTGCTCGACGAGAACTTCAATCGCATTCCCAATACCGCATATGCCTACGCGGATTCGGTCGCGCGCATTTTCGATGAGGTTTATGAGGTGGAAATCGGACAGTACGGCTTTGATCCACCGCCGTTCCGCGCCGGAGAGACGGAATACCAGATCACCATCCTCGAATTTCTCGGCAATTATTACGGGCAGACGCTGTTCAACGCCCCGCTGCCTAACGGCGGCACCGTGCGCAATACGTATGCCACGCACATGGAAATCGACAATGACTTCCTGCGGTACGACACCCGCGGGATCGAAGGGGTACGAGTGACCGCCGCCCACGAATTCCATCATATGGTGCAGCTCGGGATGTACGGATTCTGGGATACCGATCGGTGGGTGCATGAAATGACATCCACATTTTTCGAGGAAGCCGTTTATCCTGAAATCAACGACTACTTCCAGTATATCGGCACCTTCATGCGGAAGACCGACCTGCCGATGTACGCGTGGAGCCCTGATGGATACGAGCTCGTGCTCTGGCCAATCTTCCTCGAGTACAAATACGGGAACACGCTGATCCGTGAAATCTGGGAAGGGATGCGGCAGGTCGAGCCCGTCACGGCGACGCGTGACGCCATCCGTGATCATCTGCCGGTCGGCGGGGATGTTGCTTCGGATTTCTGCAGCTGGACGTCGCAGAATTATTTCACCGGGTATCGCGCCGAGCGGAAGTCGCCGAATATGTACGACGATGCCGCGCAGCTCGCCTCGGTCGATCCGACCGAGCTGGAGCTGGTCGCCGAGTCGGCGCGGATGACCGGCACACTGCTGCCGCTGTCTGCGGAATACCTGCGCGTGTACCGCGGCCTCGATTCCCTGACCTTCGTCGTCAGCAATTCCGATATCACATCCGCCATCAGCCGCAGCGGTGCCGGTGTGTCCTACGAACTCGAAGTGCGCCGCTCCGGATACGACGAATCATGGATCTCGCTGTCCAACGGCTGGGCGTACAGATTTACCGCCAGCCAGCCGAACGCACTGTGCGTGGCGCTTCTCGAAGGGGGGACAGCCGCGATGGTGGAGCGGGACGCTCCGTTCCCGAATCCGTTCTTTCCCCGTGAGCATACCCGCCTGCAGTTTCCCATTCCCCGCAGCGTCGAGGCCAACCGCGCTGACCTGTATCTCTTTTCTCCCAGCATGGAAAAGGTGTTTGCGAGCGAGAACATGGCCATCGAACTCGACGACATGACTGGTGCGCACGTCGCCTGGGACGGCCGCGGCGAAGACGGTGATTTCGTGTCCAGTGGCGTCTATTTTTATGTGCTGCAATACGGTGGGGAAACGGTGAAAGGAAAAATCGCCGTGGTGAAGAGGTAGGCATGCACGTTGCGGCCGAGGCGGTATCCAAGAAATTCAATCGACGACAGGTGTTCGCCGATGTCAGTTTCGAGGTGGCACCCGGTGAAGTGTTCGGCATCACCGGCCGGAACGGTTCCGGGAAATCCACGCTCCTGCGCATCATCGGGGGGCTGCTCACGCCCAGTGGCGGACGCATGCGCTACCGGCACGGAGACGCCGATGTCGAGGCTGAAAAACTCTATCCGCATATCGGCTACGCGGCGCCATACCTGGTTCTGTACGAGGAATTCAACGCGGCGGAAAACCTGGCGCTCTATGCCCGGATCCGCGGTGTGGGACTAACCGCGGGGGAGATTGACGGACTGCTGCAGCGTGTGGGACTCCCCACCGACCGCAGGGATCCCATTCGTTCGTTTTCATCGGGCATGAAACAGCGCATGAAACTGCTCTTCGCGATTTTTCACCGGCCGCCGCTGCTGCTGCTCGACGAGCCGATCTCCAATCTCGACAGCGAGGGGATGGCGGTCGTCTATGATCTCGTGGCGGAGCAGCGGAAACGGGGCAGTGTCATCATCGCGACCAATGACGCGGAAGACATCCAGCAGTGTGACCGCACCTTTCGTGTCGAGGGACGCGCATGATCCGTCAGGCGATCGCGATTTTCACCAAGGATCTCATGAGCGAGCTCCGCACGCGTTACGCGATCAACGCGCTGCTGATGTTCGTGGTCGTCACGCTCGCCGTGATCATGTTTTCCCTCGTGGGTGAATCCCTTTCCCCGGGCGCGCTTACCGGCATGCTCTGGGTGGTGATGTTTTTCGCCGCCATGAGCGGTCTTTCGCGAAGCTTCGTCGCGGAGGAGGAACGCGGAACCACGATGACGCTGCAGCTGCTGGCCTCACCCATGTCGGTGTACCTCGGGAAGCTGCTGTTCAATCTGCTGCTTGTCGTTGCACTGAATATCTTCATCGTGCTGCTTTTTCTGCTCGTGATGGATCAGTTCACCGTCGCCCAGCCCGATCTGTTCTGGACCGTCATGCTGCTCGGCAGCGTCGGCATCGCCGCCGCGACGGCCATCATCGCGGCTATCATCGCAAAGGCCAACACAAAGGGGACGCTGTTTCCGGTGCTGTCGTTTCCCGTGCTCCTCCCTCTGCTGATGGCGGGCATCGCCGCGACCAAAGTCGCCGTCGAGGAACCGGTCTGGGATAATGCCCTGCCCGAACTGCAGATGCTTGCGTCATACATCGTTGTTGTTGTCACGGTGTCCTTTTTGCTCTTCGATTTTGTGTGGAAGGACTGAATTCTGGCCGCTTTCATGCCGCGTCCTCCGATTTCCATTGCGTAAGTCTTTGAAAATGTTATCTATGAATCCGGATAATGTGGGTATAAACCCATTCATTGTAAGTTTTCCGCGATGTTGCTACATTGTTGTTTACTACCATTGACGAAGGAAATAATTGCGCATGTGGTGGAAAATTCTTCTCTTTTTCTGGATCGCGGTTCTGAGCGCTGTCGCCATCGTCACTCCGATCGCGGGCACTCTCGGTGACCTCGCCGGCGTCGCGCAGTGGAGCGAGACGAAGATGATTCCGATGCGCTTTACCGTCACCGACCGCGGCGGTGCTGCCGATGATGGTGGCTGGCTGCTTCGCGGTGCGGATGAGGATGGAAGGGAGGCGGATTTTCACTTTGCAACACGTCCCGATGGTCTGGATCAGGCTGAGGGCTACCTCGTCCTTGCCCGCTATGACACGGAAGAGCACCGTGTGGAGGTCGCGGAAATCCTGGGTGACTATCCCGCGTTTGCGTTTCCCTTCATTCCGGGACTCGAAGAACGCGCAAAGATCATATTCTTCCACGTCCCCATGTCGTGGATGACCGTTGTGGCCTTTCTCGTGTCGATGTGGTTCGGCATTCAATATCTGCGGAAGAAGGACCTCGAGGACGATTTCCGTTCCGCGGTATCCGCCGGACTGGGATTGCTATTCTGCATTCTGGCGACGACGACGGGATCGCTCTGGGCCAAGTTCAACTGGGGATCCTTCTGGAACTGGGATCCGCGGCAGACCTCGATTTTCGTGCTGCTTCTCGTATATGGGGCGTATTTCGCACTTCGTTCGGCCATCGAGGTCGACGAAAAGCGTGCCTCCCTTTCGGCAGTCTACAGCATCATCGCCGCGGCGACAGTCCCGTTTTTCATTTTTATCATGCCGCGCATCATGCCCGGACTGCATCCGGGATCGGCGGACGACACCGGATCCGGCCCCGTTTTCAGCAGCGGTATGGACGCGGGCATGCGCGTGGTGCTGTACTCGATGCTGCTCGGGTACCTGGTGCTTTACGCGTGGCTGATGCGCATCCAGATGCGTCTTCACCGCATCAAACTTAAACGTGCCGACGTGGCACTGTAACGTTCATCGCGGAGTATAACATTCATGTATGAATTCCTCGAACAGAACGCCATTTACGTGGTCATGCTCATTGTCCTGATGATCTGGACGGGGCTGTTCATCTATCTTTTCCGAATTGACCGGCAGCTGAAAGAACTTGAATAAAGGAAAGGTCTGAGCACATGAAGAAACGGTATGTCATCGGCGGCGCCATCGTTGCGGTGTTTCTCGTCATCGGAGGACTCTCGTTCCTGAACTCCTCCGTCGAGTACGCGACGCTGAGCAAGGCCGAGCAGTCTGGCAAAAAAGTACAGGTGACCGGCAAGTGGGTGCAGGATATGAGCACACACTACGACACGGAAAACAACACGTTCATGTTCTACATGCGTGATGAGAATGACCGTATCGCCAAGGTGGTACTCGACGGCCCGAAGCCCAACAACTTCGATATCGCAACCAGTGTCGTCACCAAGGGCCGCTACGAGGATGGCGTCTTCCACGCCTCCGAAGTGCTTACCAAGTGTCCCTCGAAGTACGAGGGTGAATCGGCGAGTGACCATCCAGACGGAATCAAGAAATCATCGCTGTGACAGGATCACGACGGGAAGGCTCCCTGCGCCTTCCCGCTGTTTTGCCTGGAAAATCTCTATTCAAGATCATAAATATCCGCCTTTGAGATGACGCCGCCGCAGCGGCTGCAGAAAGGACGAGGACATGTATAACGCACTTGGTTTTCTCGGAAACGCCGCAATCATCGTTGGCTTCGTGGCCGCGGTGCTTGGAATGGTGAGTTATTTCCGGAGTATTCAGCAGCCCCGGGTGATCGGTTTCGCCCGTACGGGTTTTCACATCGCCGTCACGACGGTGTTCATCGCATCGGCAATTTTGCTGATTCTCATCGTCAAGCACCAGTTCCAGTTCCATTACGTCTGGGCCTACAGTTCGCGCGAACTGCCGCTCGGACTGCTGATGTCGACCTTCTACGCCGGGCAGGAGGGAAGCTTCCTGGTCTGGACGCTGATGGTCGCTGTCGTTGGAATCGTGCTGCTCGTGTACACGCAGAAGCACGACAATGAACGCGAGGTGATGGGTGTCTATTCGGGTATGTTGGCCTTCCTGCTCCTGCTGTTGATCGTCAAGAATCCATTCACGCTCATCGAAGGCGGCGTGGTCCCCGCAGACGGACGCGGCCTCAATCCGCTGCTGCAGAATTTCTGGATGCAGATTCATCCGCCCATTCTTTTCCTCGGTTTTGCCGCCATGACGCCGCCGTTCGCCCTGGCTATCGCCGCGCTGATGCGCCGCCGCTACCAGGCCTGGGTGACCAGCGCGCTGCCGTGGGTCGTCGGGGGCTCTGTCGTGCTCGGTCTCGGTATCGCGCTCGGCGGGTTCTGGGCATACGAGACGCTCGGATGGGGCGGATGGTGGGGATGGGACCCCGTTGAAAACGCCTCGCTGATTCCCTGGCTGGTCTCCATCGCGCTCATTCATACGATGGTTACGCAGAAGCGGACGCGGGGACTGATTCTCACAAATTTCCTTCTGGCCATTCTGGCCTTTGTCTTCGTGCTGTACTCGACCTTTCTGACGCGCAGCGGCGTGCTTGGCGATGCCTCGGTGCACTCGTTCGTGGATCCAGGCCGCTTCAGCTTCACGCTGCTCGTGCTGTTCATGTTCGCCTTCACCGACGTGGGCCTCGCCCTGCTGTTCGGCCGCTTCACGCGCTGGGGCAAGCGTCTCTTCGAAAAGTACGAGGGCTGGAAGCTGATCGGGCTTTCCTACCTGATTGTCATCGGTCCGAGTATCCCGGTGTTCGCGCAGGTGAGCGGTGACCTCGTCCCGGTGTTCACCGAGATGATCGAAGGCGCGAATCCCGTCATGCTGCTGGTCTATTATCCCATGCTGTGGATCGCTCATCTGCTCAATCTCGCCAGCTATCTCTGGCTGCCTGCGCTTCTCCTGAAGCTCGGAATGATCGTCTACATCTTTACCGGACGCATGCACAGCGAGAAGGATTTCGACAGTTTCGCGATGCTCTCGCGTGAGACTTGGCTTGGACTCGGCTCCGCCGTCGTCGGCGTGCTGACTTTCATCGTGCTGATCGGCACCTCGCTTCCCATCATCCCGCAGTTCGTCGTCGACGCGTTCAACGTCGTGCTCGGATGGATCAACGGTATCACGGGAACGTCGTACAGTCTCGGCAATACCGTCGAGCCGGCGTTCTACGATGCCATGGGACTGCCGTTGGCGATCCTCATGATGTTCATGACGGGCTTCACCATTCTGCTGATGTGGAGCAGCAACCGTACCGAGTCACTGTACCGCAAGCTTACCCTCCCCGCAATTCTGACGGTGGTTGCCACACTTGTCACCGTATTCGCTGGCAGCGTGTATGATCCCGGTATGATCCTTCTCGCGACGGCCTCCTGGTTTGCGCTGCTTTCGAACGCGGTGATCGGCTATCGTATCGTGCGCGGCAACCCGAAATTTTCCGGCGCATACATCGCGCACATCGGCGTCGCCATGATGCTGCTCGGCGTCATCGGTTCCGGATTCTACAGCACATCGAATTCGATGGAGCTCAAGCAGGGCGAACCGGTGGAATGGAAGGGGTATCGCTTTACCTACACCGGATTCGAGACCTTCTGGAACGGCGAACGCTACTATTTCAATGTCAAGCTCGATGATGCGGAAACCGGCGAACATATCGAAACCGTCAAGACGGTCATGTTCGTCTCCAACTACGGCGGCCAGGAACAGATCATGCGCAATCCCGGTATCGCGCGCTTCCTGACTACCGACGTATACGTCGAGCCGCAGGCGCTCTACGAGGCGGATCCCAAGGGAGGAAAGCGTTTTGTCTTCACCAAAGGACAGACCTTCTCGTACGGTGGCTACAACGTCACGTTCCTCGACTTCGATATGAACAATGCACAGTCCTCTGACGTGTTCCGTCTCGGTGGCGTATTCCGCGTCGAAAAATACGGTGAGGAGGCTGAGGAACTCGTTTCACAGCGCATCACCGGTCCGGAGGGCGTGCAGCTCGAACCCGCGGTGACTGCGGCGGGCGACCTGCAGATCGAATTGCTGTCCATGACGCCCAACCGCGAGGATCTTGCGCTTTCGCAGCTCGAAGTGCGCCTCAAGAACCCCAATGTGAAGGTCGATCCCAATGACCTGCGCGAAACGCTTGTCGTACAGGCCTCCCTCGAACCCTTCATCGGCTTCGTCTGGGCCGGCATCATCATCATGATTATCGGTTTCTTCGTCGCGCGGTCTCGCCGGTCGAAGGAAGCGCACCGTCTCGGTACCTATGAGATTGCTCCCGAGGTCAAGAAAGCTGCGCTCAAGGGCGGCCAGGTACAGCAGCCCGTACCTTCCCAGAGTGAGCAGGAAGCAGCGGGCCAGGATGAGGAAGTGCAGCGCGGCTGATGATTTTCAGCGGCATCATCGCACGCAAGGCTGCCTGAAATCGGCAGCCGAAAAACAGGAATACCGACAGCACGGCGCATCGATCACGGTGCGCCGTGCCGCGTTCTGGTGCTCATCTCCTTGGCATTTCCCCGCGTTGGATTCTGCAGGATTTTTGCGTGGACGCGTGTGCCGCGGAATTGAGAAAAGAGGGGAAAATTCTTAAGTTCCATTTCAGGTTCAGGGAACATCGCTTCCTTCCCGGCGAGACGGCATCGCACCATCCCTTTCCGAAATAGATCCTCAGGCGCATTCATGAAAGAAACTCCGATTGACAGCAGTATCGTCGAAGAAAAAATCAAGGGGAGCGGACTGAGCAGCATCGGGCGCTCATCTATCCGCGAGATCCGTACACTTATCAACGAGATTGAGCAGGCAAGCGGAAAGAAGTTCATCCGCATGGAAATGGGTATCCCGGGACTGCCTGCCGCACAGATCGGTATCGATGCCGAGAAAAAGGCCCTCGACGGGGGCTGCGCCTCATTTTATCCCAGTATCGAGGGCATTCCCGAACTGAAGGTGGAAATCTCCCGCCTCATCAAACTTTTCGTGGACCTCGACGTCGCGCCGGGCGGCTGCATCCCCTGCACGGGATCCACCAGCGGGAGCATGATTACCTTTCTCACCGCAGGGCGCATGAATCCCGACAAAGACACCGTGCTCTTTCTCGATCCCGGGTTCCCCGTGCACAAACAGCAGTGCAATGTGCTCGGCATCAAGCATCGCAGTCTCGATGTCTATAATTTCCGCGGAGAAAAACTTCGTGCGAGGCTCGAGGAGATCCTCAGCGAGGGCAATATTTCCTGCATCCTCTACTCGAATCCCAATAACCCTACCTGGATCTGCTTCACCCATACCGAACTCGAGATTATCGGTGAGATGGCGACGAAATATGATGCCGTGGTAGTTGAGGATCTCGCGTATTTCACGATGGATTTTCGCAAGGACTACTCCATTCCCGGGCGGCCGCCGTTTCAGCCCTCCGTCGGCAAGTACACGGACAATTACATTCTTCTGATCTCCAGCTCGAAGGCGTTTTCGTATGCGGGACAGCGTATCGGGATGCTGGCCGTGTCGGACGCTCTGTTCGATCGCGAAGTACCGGGGCTTACACGGTATTTCACGCAGAAGACCTTCGGGCGCGCGATGATTTACGGCGCGGCGTATGCGCAGTCCGCCGGCGTGACGCATTCCACCCAGTACGGTCTTGCGGCGCTTCTCAAGGCCACGAACGATGCGACATACCGTTTCATCGACGAGGTGAAGGTTTACGGTGAGCGTGCGAAAGTCATGAAGAAGAACTTCACTGACAACGGATTCTACATCGTGTACGACAAGGACGAGGACAACCCCATCGCCGACGGATTCTATTTCACCGTCGCCTACCCGGGCATGGACGGTGTGCAGCTGATCGAAGAGCTGCTGTATTACGGCATCAGCGCCATCTCTCTGGCGAACACTGGAAGCGAACGGATAGAGGGCATTCGCGCATGCGTGTCACTGGTTTCGGAAGAACAGCTCCCCGAACTGCGCCATCGCCTCGAGGTGTTCCGCGAGAACCACCCCGTGAACTGACCCGGCGAAATCCGGTGAAAATTTCGTATGTTTATGATCGCCACGGCAGTCACCGTGGCGATTTCATTGCAGAACGGATAAGCGTGTGACATGAAACGAACCCTGCTTCTGTCCATTCTCTTCGTGTTCTGCGGAACGCAGGCCCTCGCACAGGTCCCCGAAGTGCGCGGTCGCTGGTTCCGGCTGACGGGCGGCGATTCCGTGCTTGTCGAGTATGCTTCCCCGGACGGAGCACTGGCCTATCCGGCCGTTCTCGTGCTCTCCGACCGCTTCGGCCAGCAGGAGAATGTTCGTTCTATGCTGAAAGTACTCGCGCAGATGGGATTTCACGCCTATGCGCCGCCGCTGCGTTCCGCGCCGCTGCGTCCCGTCTCCGGAGTGCCCTCATTTTCGTACGACAGCAGCGATGCCGAAATCATCACCCAGATTGCGGTGGATGTCATGAACCGTGAAAACTGCAACGGCAAGCTCGGTCTTCTGGCACTCGACGCCGGAGCGGTGGTCGCCATCGACATTGTGCGGCGTTTCCCGTTTTTCAAAAGCGCAGCCCTGCTGTATCCCGCGGGCGGACTGCCCGTGCTCGAGCGACTGCTGGAAGCACAGACCGTACTGCAGCTGCATGTGGCGCAGTTCGATCCGGAATGCACCCTCGACGACGTACAGAAGCTGCGCGTGCAGTTCATCGAAGCCGGCCGGCGGCTGCATGTGTTCTATTACAAGGAAGCTCACCGCTTCTTTTTCAATCCTGAACACGAACGCTACCACCGGAAGAACACGCAGACGGCATGGAACAAACTCATGGATCTCTACCGGTCGACACTGCGGTAGAATGCGAAGCACCCCGCATTCGCGGCACATCGGCGGCTTACGACAAACCGCCAACGGCGTTCATCACATGACGAGCTCCTGAATCTCCAGCAACCAAGAACCAAAAACCAACAACCAAAAACCATGCGCTTCGAAGAAACACGCCTGCACGAGATATTCAGCAGCATGCAGAACCGCTTCATCGCGGTCATCGGCGATGTCATGCTCGACCGTTACATCTGGGGCAGCGTCACACGCATCTCACCTGAGGCCCCGGTCCCCGTCATCGACGTCGCGCGGGAAAGCAATCATCTCGGAGGCGCCAGCAACGTCGCGCTGAATATCCGCAGCATGGGCGCCGTGCCGGTGCTTTTCGGTGTGGTCGGACGCGATTCGAATGCGAATGAACTGCGGATGATTTTCGAGCAGGAAAAAATCATCACCGATTTCCTCGTCGAGGACGATGCGCGTCCGACGACGGTCAAGACGCGCATCATCGCGGGGAGCCAGCACGTCGCGCGTATCGATTACGAAGACCGGCAGCAGATCAGCGACGAGGTGACCCGCCGCGTGATAGATCGACTCGAAAACCACATCGGATCCATCAACATCATCATCCTTCAGGATTACAATAAGGGTGTGGTCGGTCCGGCCCTGATACGGCAGGTCATCGAGCTGGCACGCGAGCACAATATCCCCGTGCTGGTCGATCCGAAGTTCAATAATTTCTTTGAATACCAGGGCGTGACCGTCTTCAAGCCAAATCGCAAGGAGACCGAAGACGCACTCAAGGTGCGACTCAGCGACGAGTCGAGTTTCATCGAGGCGGCACGCACGCTGCGCCAGCGCCTCAACAGTGAGCATGTACTGCTCACGCTCGGCGAGAAGGGCATGCTGCTTCTCGAGGAAGACGGAAAAGTTACACGGGTTGATACCCGCGCGCGCAAGGTTGCCGATGTCTCCGGCGCTGGTGACACCGTGATCGCGACGCTTGCCGTGGCGCTCGCGAGTGGCGCCTCCATGATCGAAGCAGCGCATATCGCAAACTTTGCCGGCGGACTGGTCTGTGAGGAGGTCGGTATCGTCCCGGTCGATCGCGATAAGCTCTATGATGCCGCACTCGGTAAACTGGGAGTGCTCGACTGATGGGCCGCCTGTTCTCCTGGTCCGCGATGAAGACGGAGCGCGAGAAACTGCGCCGCGACGGCAGACGGCTGGTATTTACCAACGGCGTCTTCGACATTATCCACCGCGGTCACTGTGAGTACCTGCGGGATGCGCGGAACCATGGTGACGCGCTCATCGTAGGATTGAACAGCGATGCGAGTGTGCGCCGCCTCAAGGGCGAAAAAAAACCCATTGTCCCCGAGGCTGACAGGGCGGCAGTGCTTTGCGCCTTGCAGGCTGTTGATTATGTCGTGATATTTGGTGAAGATACACCTGCTGAATTGATATCGGAACTCCTCCCCGATGTGCTGATCAAGGGAGGTGATTACACACTGGACGATATCGTGGGCCGCGCCGACGTCGAGGCGGCCGGCGGCACAGTGCTCACCATCCCGCTGACGGAGGGAAGATCCTCAACCAACATCATTTCGACCATCATTGAGCGGTACTGCGAACACGAAGACTGAGAATGGAAAGAAACGGAAGCGGCGAAGCTGGGCCGTCCGCATCGTCCGCGGCATCGTCTTTGCCGGAATCGGTTTCTTCCTTCTCCTCGTCGCACTGATCGCCTTCAGTGAAACATCCACATTCCGTTCGATGATGCGTGACTTCATCGTCGAAACGGCCGACTCCACGCTCAATGCCCGGCTCACCATCGATGACATCGACGGCAATCTCTTCTCCGGCTGGAAAATCAGCGGCGTGCGGCTGCGTGATGCCCATGGTCCGGTCGCGGATATCGAGAGCATCGTGCTTCGCTACAATATCTTCCGCATTCCCTGGAAAATCGTCACGTTGCGCGAGCTGACGCTCAACACGCCGCGCATATTCATCACGCGCGCGGAGCGACGCGACTGGAATATCAGCACTCTTGTGCAGCCATCCGATAAAGAGGAGGATACTACGGCGTCGCCGTTCGACTGGGACATCCGCGTCGAAAACCTGCGGATCCTTGACGGGACGCTGCTGGTCTACGACTCCTCCACGGCGGGGCCCGCGCGTTATGACCGCCTTGATACGCGGCACATGAAACTGGAACGGATGAATCTCGCGCTCAGCGCGCATATCCGTGATGAAGAGAAACGCGTTTCCATCAACCGATTTTCCTGGGAGAACCCCTTCGGGGCGGTCGCCATGAGAAATCTCTCGGGAGATCTCGTCGTCCGGAAGACCGGTGTGGAAGTGAACGCGCTCTCGGTTCAGACACAGCGCAGCGGCGCCATCATGTCCGCCTCTCTCGACAGCGCCGATGTTCTCGGAGCATTCGACAGCGACGGCTTCCCCGACATGCCGATGGCGCTCAGTCTCGACGCCCCGGAAGTGGATCTGCGTGATCTCCAGTATTTTCTTCCTCCGCTGGATATCCTCGGAGATCGTGCGACGCTCGAACTCGAAGCCGCGGGCACGCTTCGCAACCTCGCGATCGAGACGCTCGAGCTGGAAGCGGGCGACAGCCGCATCTCCTTTGCCGGCGTGATACGCGATATCCCGGAGGGCGCGGACATGTTCATCGATGTCATCTCCAGTGACACCCGCATCACCGGCACCGACATCCCGCTGCTGCTTCCCGGCATCCCCATCATGGACCTTTCCGGTATGGGAACGGCAGAATTTTCGCTGCTCCGTTTCACCGGAAAGCCGCTGAATTTCACTGCGGAGATGGATCTGGAGTCCGATGCGGGAGCAATTGCAGGAAGCATCGATCTCGACCTCACCGGCGATCAGATGGAGTACGACGGAATGATCCGCACGCGCGGAGTCAACCTCGAGCGCGTGCTCGGAAACCCGCGTCTCTCATCCTCCCTTACCGTTCAGGGGGGCATACGCGGTTCGGGAACGCGTATCGGGGGCATCGTCGCCGCCATGAACCTGCAGGTGGATTCCTCCCGCTTCCAGCGATACGCCGTCGAATCTCTGGACATGCAGGTGGATGTGCGGCGCGACAGCCTGACACTCGAACTCGATTCCCGATTCGGCGGCAGCTCCCTCGTCATGGATGGCGGCATGAGTTTCCGCACCGACAGTATCACTGGATTCAGGCTGCACTCGGAGACCTCCTCCTTCGATCTCGGCCGCGCGCTGGGGGATGAGAAGCTGGAAAGCGACCTCACCTTCCATCTCACGGCGCAGGGGAGCGGTATCGATCCGTCCAGCGCATCCGGCAGCGTTGAAATCGCCTTCGAGCCGTCGCGGCTGGGGGATATCACCATCGAGCAGGACACCTTCCGCCTCGTGCTGCAGCAGAGCGTTCGGGATGCGGAGTACCTGCTGCTCGCTTCCCAGTACGCCGACGCCCGCATCGACGGCCGCTTCGACTTTCCGCGCTTTTTCGACTATGTATCCATGCAGACCGATTCGCTCCGTCGCGCCATGGGTGCGTTTGCCTTTTTCCCCGATACCTCCGCAGCAGCCGTGGAGACAGTGCCCGCGGAAAGCGTGGAGAAAACAGCGCAGGCAGCGGAAGCGCCGGTTGATACGTCCGACTTCATGGATGTCGACTACAGTATCACGCTGAAGAACCCGGAACGGATTGCCCGGTATTTCAACGCGAGTACATTCATGCTGCGCGGCACCTACCGCGGATCCATCCGCGGAGGAATGAACGGATTCGATATCGACGGTGCCCTGAATGTCAGCGATTTTTATTACGTGGACTCCGTGCGTACCTGGCTGGCCGCGGGACTGCAAGTCAGCTATGACATCCGCGACCTCACGCTGCATCAGCCGCTCGAACGGCTCAAACTCGAAACGCGGATTCGCACCGGCGACGTGAATATCAACGGTCTGCGCCTGAGGCGCACGGACGTGCAGCTGGACTATGCGGATCTGCAGCCGCAGCTGCGCATCCGCACCATGATCGACACCCTGCTGCAGGCGGACATCCAGGCATATGCGCGGTACGACGACTACGGCATTGATGTAAACTTCCCGATGGTCGATCTGCGGTATCTCAAGGAGCCGTGGACAAACGACAGGGAAATCGCCCTGCGCATCGATTCGTCGGGTATCGCCGTGAACCGTTTCGTGCTCCGGCATGAATCCATGCGGTTCACGCTCAGCGGCCGGCGCAGTGCGGAAGGCGAGAATTCCTTTACCATCTATGGCGACAGCCTCGACGTCGGTATGGTCGAGTATCTCGCAACCGCGTCCGCGGAAGCTCGCAGCGGCGACAGCTTTACCGGGACGGCATCCCTGCAGGTGAACATCAAGGGGACAGATGCCGCACCGCTGATGGCTGCCGATCTGTTCATCGACAGCCTCGGATACGGGGGATTGCATTTCGGAGAACTGATCGCGGAGGCCCGCTATTTCGAGCGGCGGATCGAGCTGTATTCCGAACTGGTGTACATGAACATGGAGGGAGAGGAAGAAAACGTCTTCTTTATATCCGGTACCCTGCCCATGCAGCTTGCGCTCGCCGGTGCTTCCGAAGAGGACGCGTCAGCCGCACCAGAACAGCCCGCCAACCTGCGCGCGCAGATGAAAGCCTTCCCGCTGATGCTCGTCGAGGATTTCATCGGACTCTTTTCTCCGCTTCAGGGCACGGCTGATGCGGACATCACCGTGAGCGGGACGCGTTCCGAGCCGTCCATTACCGGCTTTCTCAGTATTCAGAACGCCCGGGGGCGCTTCCTCTTCAACAACATGGAATACCTGCTGGGAATGCGCATCGAAGCAACGGGGCAGGATATCCGCATCGTCGACGCATCGGTGAAAAACGTGCCCTCCGACTGGAACGCCGGGGAGATCAGCGCGAGCGGCACCATCAGCACCGAGGCCTTCAGCATCTCGCATATCGATCTCTCGGTCAAGGGACGGCTGCAGGTTCTCAAGCCGGCGTCCCGATCGGCACTGCGGTCACTATACGGCAGCCTGTATATCACGACCGGAGGAGAAAGCCTCACATGGGACGGCCGCCTCGATCGTTCGAAGCTCATCGGGGACATCATCGTCGAGGAAGGAAATCTCTTCATGCCGCTGCAGCAAACCGAGGTGGGGACAAACGAATACGCCGACTTCATGTACGTCACAGTCGATGATACGACGAAAGAGGTGCGTTCGTCGCTGTCCTCAGGGCGGTTCAGCCGTGCACGCGGTGAGGGAGGGGATCAGCGTGCCGCGGTGCCGGAGCGGTCGGTGCTCGAAGGACTGACCTACGACCTGACCCTCGCAACCCGTGGGACGCTGCGTATCGAAATCCCGCTGACGCCGCTGCAGGAAGAACTCAACGCAGCGCTGAAGATCGACAATCTCAAAGTCAACAACTGGGGCGGCGGGGGAATGAAGTTCGTCGGCGAGGTCGAACTCGGCAAGGATTCGTATTACATCTTCTTCGGCAAGCGCATGACCGCGACGGGGACGCTGCGCTTCACACGTGATCCCATGAATCCGGATCTGAACCTGGAAGCCGTCTATTCCGATTTCTACGATGACCCGAGATCAGAGACGGAACGACGACGCAGGGTTTTTGTTATCATTACTATCACGGGGACAAAAAACCAGCCGGAGCTGAGCTGGGACATGCGATGGGACAATCCCGAAGGCGACCCCGTGGCGTCCGCTGGAGACATCGAATCCGATGCATTTTCCTTCCTCCTTTTCGGCATGTTTGCGCGGGATTTTACCGCGGGCGAAGGAGACCGCGGATCACTGCTTGACAAATCCCCCGAGCTGCTCAACGCGGTGACCTCTTCACTCGCATCCAGCGCGGCGACACAGTTCGTCAAACGCGCGGGACTGGAAGATGTCGTCAAGCGTGTCGAATTCGAGCAGCTCGGCACACAGGAGTCACGTGTGAAAGTCACCGGTGAACTCGGACGCGCCGTGATCATCTATGACGGGAAGGTGAAGGATTTGGGCAGTTCGAATGTTACCGCGGAATTTCCGGTGAGTCGCATTCTCGGCATCCCGTGGACCAACCTCGTCATACAGGTTGCCTACAAGAGCCAGGACGAACGAGCCCAGAGTTCGTCGCAGCCCAACACCACGATCTGGGAACTTAAACTTCTTGAACGATTTTCATTCTGACGTGACACAATCACTCAAAAGCCGCGTCCTCACCTTTCTTCGAGAAGGACAGGGACGCGCATTCAAAACAAAAGAGCTGGCCCGACAACTTGAGCTGCCGAAGCAGGGGCCAGAATATCAGAAACTCAAGGCATTGCTGCGCGAACTGCAGGAAGAAGATCTCCTCGTGCGACTGAAAGGCAGCCGCTGGATGGTTCGCGAGGATGAAGAATCCCCGTCTCGTCCCGACCGCCATATCGTCGGCACACTCAAGCAGATTCGAAAACTCTTCTATGTCGAACCCGACGACCGGGAGGTGGAAGGTGACGTGGCCATCGACAAACGAAACGTCGGTGACGCCCGCGACGGCGACAAGGTCGTCGTTCGTCTCATTCTCGAATCCCGTCGCCATGCCGGACTCGAAGGTGAGATCGTCGAGGTACTTGGCCGGCAGGGACGCGCCGATGTCGAAATGCTGGCACTCGCTCGCAGGTACGGACTCAGCATGAAGTTTCCCGATGGCGTCATGGATGAAGCGCACGGGCTGCCCGCCGAGATCGAGTCGTCCGATATCACGGGACGCATGGATCTCCGCGGCGAAGAATGCTTCACGATCGATCCTGAAGACGCGCGCGATTACGATGATGCCGTTTCCCTGTCCATGAACGATGACGGCAGTTTCCGTCTCGGTGTGCATATCGCCGATGTCAGTCATTACGTGCGCGAAGACAGTGAACTCGACCGGGAAGCGCTGCGACGCGGTACCAGCGTGTATCTCGTTGACGGCGTGTTCCCGATGCTCCCCGAACGCCTGTCGAATCATCTCTGCAGTCTCAAGGAGGGGAAGGATCGGCTGACCTTCTCGGTGATCATGACCGTATCCTCCCGCGGAGTCGTAAAGGATTTCGAACTTGGCAAATCCGTCATCCACTCCCGCAAACGCTTCACGTATGAAGAAGTGCAGGAGATCCTTGACGGCGGTGAAGGACCGCATGCCGAAAGCCTAAGACTGATGGAGAAACTCGCATCCACACTCATGCGGAAACGGTTCCGTGAGGGATCGGTTGATTTCGCGGTGCCGGAGGTGCGTTTCAAGCTCGACGCGACCGGGCGTCCGATCGACATCGTGCCGAAAAAACGTCTGATGAGCATGCGTCTCATCGAGGAGTTCATGCTGCTTGCCAACCGCACAGTCGCCCGCGCGGCGGCACAGAGGAAGGGACAGGCGCCGATTCCCTTTATCTACCGTGTACACGATGTGCCTGATCCCGAGAAGGTGCGGGAGCTGCTCGAGTTCCTCCGGCATCTCGGCGTCAATGTGCAGCTCGATCCGGGATCCTCGAAGTCGTTCCAGAAAATGGTGGAGACCGTGCGCGGGCGTCCCGAAGAGGACGTCGTGCAGGATGTCGCCATTCGTTCCATGGCAAAGGCCGTGTACAGCGAAAAGAACATCGGGCACTTTGGTCTCGGATTTCACCACTACACGCATTTCACGTCGCCGATCCGGCGCTACCCGGATCTCGTCGTGCATCGTCTGCTGCATCGCGCGTTCGGTGACGGCGAGGGGAAGATGCCGACGGAGAAGCGACTCGCGGACATCGCCCGGCAAAGTTCGATCCGCGAGCGCGTTGCAGTGGAGGCCGAGCGCGAGTCGGTCAAGATCAAGCAGGTGGAGTACATGAAGCGCCACGAAGGTGACGAATTTGACGGCGTGGTCAGTGGTGTAACGCGCTGGGGGCTGTATGTCGAGCTCATCCCGACGCTGGTCGAGGGACTGGTGCACGTGCGCAGTATGGACGACTTCTACAACTACGACAAGAGACGCATGCAGCTTGTCGGGGAGCGGAGCGGGCGCAAGTACCGACTCGGCGACCGCGTCCGCGTGCAGGTCTCGCGTGTCGACAGTATCGACCAGGAAATTGACTTTGTGCTCATCGAAGAGAAAGAAACACATCCCGGCGGCGGGAAATCCGGCGGTGGGAAATCCGGCGGCGGGAAATCCGGCGGCGGGAAATCCGGCGGTGGGAAATCCGGCGGCGGGAAATCCGGCGGTGGGCGGAAAGGTGGGAGGGGGAAGCGGTGAGGGAATCCCGGTTGTCGCGAGAGCTTTCCATTGCTGCGGGGATCGGCAACAGCACAGTCCGTCTGGCACTGATGCGCGGTGATGAGGTTCTGCGGAGCACAGCTGTTCCGCACACCGTCGTCGGTATGGAAGTGATTCGGGCTGAACTGCAGCGTCTGCTTTCGGGCAGTGACGAGGAGGGCGGTGCAGATGTGCGCTCCGATGTTCCGCGCCGTGCGGGAATCTGTTCCGTTGTACCCCGGCTGACGGAGCAGATCGAGACGATGCTCGCCGACGAGGGCGTACGTGACGTGCGTGTCTGCCGTCCTGCCGCGACAGACTGGTTCCCTTCCACGTATCAAACGATGGAGACGCTGGGTGCGGACCGTTTCTGTGCGGTGCTGGGCGCGCGTGAGCGCTACGGCGTACCGGTGATTGTGATCGACTGCGGGACGGCCACGACACTCAACGTCGTCGATGCCGACGGTCACTTTCTCGGCGGCAGTATTGCTCCGGGGGTGGATGCGTCGTTCCGCGTTCTGCACGATCGCACCGCGCAGCTGCCAGCGCTTGACGCGGCGGGTGATACGGATATGCCGCTGATCGGTGCGGACACGGCGGCGAGCCTGCGTTCCGGTGTGCTGCAGTTCAGCCGTCTCGCACTGGAGGGTGCGGTGGCGGAAGTAAAAATCCTAACAGGACCGGATACTCCGGTAATATGCACCGGCGGCGCCCTGCCGCATCTGCTGCGGGCGGGCCTGGCGATTCCGGGAATGCGGCGGGACGACGATATTCTTCTACGGGGGGTCATTTTCTTCTTGCATTACACCGGATGACCTGCGTATATTGTTTTCCCTTTCCGATGTCGGGCATCTTTCACGCCGACTCTGTACGAAGAAAAAAATGTGGAAGAAAAGCTTGACAAAGGGTTAGAAAAGAGTTAACTTTGTTGACCGTTCGAGAGACGGTAGCCGCGAAAGCGGCAAGTTCTTTGAAAAGAGATTGTGCATAGTCAGTGAATTTGAGATTCAGCAAGCTCGACATTGTAAGTAAGAAATATTTACAACGGAGAGTTTGATCCTGGCTCAGGACGAACGCTGGCGGCGTGCTTAACACATGCAAGTCAAGGAAAAGCTTCGCTTCGGTGGAGTGGACACTGGCGCACGGGTGAGTAACGCGTATGCAATCTGCCCTTAGTCCGGGGATAACACTTCTAACGAGGTACTAATACCCGATAATGCAGCGGCACCGCATGGTGACAGTTGTTAAAGCTTCGGTGACTAAGGATGAGCATGCGTCCCATTAGGTAGTTGGTAGGGTAAAAGCCTACCAAGCCATCGATGGGTAGCTGGTCTGAGAGGATGATCAGCCACACTGGGACTGAGACACGGCCCAGACTTCTACGGAAGGCAGCAGTGAGGAATATTGCGCAATGGGCGAAAGCCTGACGCAGCAACGCCGCGTGCGGGATGAAGGCCTTATGGGTCGTAAACCGCTGTAGCAGGGGAAAAATATCCCGTTTGGCGGGATTGATGGTACCCTGAAAGTAAGCCTCGGCTAACTACGTGCCAGCAGCCGCGGTAATACGTAGGAGGCAAGCGTTGTCCGGATTTACTGGGTGTAAAGGGTCCGCAGGCGGGCTTTTAAGTCGGTGGTGAAATCCTGCAGCTTAACTGTAGAACTGCCTCCGATACTGAAAGTCTTGAATACGGGAGAGGGTAACGGAATTCCAGGTGTAGCGGTGAAATGCTTAGATATCTGGAAGAACACCGGTTGCGAAGGCTGTTGCCTGGCCCGTTATTGACGCTCATGGACGAAAGCGTGGGGATCAAACAGGATTAGATACCCTGGTAGTCCACGCCGTAAACGATGGATACTCGGTGTTGGCCCGTATGGGTCGGTGCCTAAGCTAACGCAGTAAGTATCCCACCTGGGAATTACGATCGCAAGGTTGAAACTCAAAGGAATTGACGGGGGCCCGCACAAGCAGTGGAGCATGTGGTTTAATTCGATGCAACGCGAAGAACCTTACCTGGGCTCGAAAGACTGGATTATCCTCCGGTGAAAGTCGGAGGCGCTTCGGCAATCCAGACAGGTGCTGCATGGCTGTCGTCAGCTCGTGCCGTGAGGTGTTGGGTTAAGTCCCGCAACGAGCGCAACCCTTGTCCTTAGTTGCCATCAGGTAATGCTGGGAACTCTAAGGAGACTGCCTACGCAAGTAGTGAGGAAGGTGGGGATGACGTCAAGTCCTCATGGCCCTTACGCCCAGGGCTACACACGTGCTACAATGGTGACTACAGAGGGCAGCGATGCCGCAAGGTGGAGCAAATCCCAAAAAAGTCATCTCAGTCCGGATCGAAGTCTGCAACTCGACTTCGTGAAGCTGGAATTGCTAGTAATCGCAGATCAGCATGCTGCGGTGAATACGTTCCCGGGCCTTGTACACACCGCCCGTCAAGCCATGGAAGCTGGGGGCGCCCGACGTCAGCGTGCTAACCCGCAAGGGAGGCAGCTGCCTAAGGCGAAACCGGTGACTGGGGCTAAGTCGTAACAAGGTAGCCGTACCGGAAGGTGTGGCTGGATCACCTCCTTTCTAAAGAGTTATGCCACCGCGAGGTGGACAACCCTGTTTCTCGATGAAGCGACTATGCACATCTCTTTTCCTTTTTGTTCTGCACCGATCGGGCTCGTAGCTCAGGTGGTTAGAGCGCACGCCTGATAAGCGTGAGGTCGGTAGTTCAACTCTACCCGGGCCCACACTGGTCTATAGTGCAAGCGTATGGGCCTGTAGCTCAGCTGGGAGAGCGCCTGATTTGCATTCAGGAGGTCGTCGGTTCGATCCCGGTCAGGTCCACCAGTTGTGCAGTTGGTTTGCAGCGGCCGCATTCACCAGGGGTGATGCGCGCGGGCTGCCGTGAGGTTCAAGTCCTTGCAAGCCGCACAATCCGCACATGCGCGGAAGAAGTTCTTTGACGTAACAGAAGACGACTGAAGTTTATGCTTCAGTCTCGATAATCCGAAATATGCGCTTTATGTTTTTAACAAGTTCACTGAAGCACTGATCTGTGCGATAATAAAATTCGGTGAAGTTACTAAGGGCATACGGTGGATGCCTTGGCACCATAAGTAGACGAAGGACGTGGTTACCTGCGATAAGCCTCGGTGAGGTGGAAAACAACCTTAGACCCGGGGATTTCCGAATGGGACAACCCTCCAGAGGTAATGCTCTGGAATCGCATGCTGAATTCATAGGTATGCGAAGAAAACGAGGGGAACTGAAACATCTAAGTACCCTCAGGAAGAGAAAACAACAGTGATTCCCTGAGTAGTGGCGAGCGAAACGGGAAGAGCCTAAACCGAGCAACATGGAAGGATACGACCATTGTGTTGCCGGTGTTGCGGGGCCAGCTGGTCAATTCGTATTGCGACCAAAGAGTTACAAAATGCAATCGTAGTCGAAGCATTTGGAAAGATGCGCCACAGAAGGTGAAAGCCCTGTAGGCGAAACGATCTGCATCTCTTGCTGAGTCCCCAAGTACCACGGAGTAAGAGGAATTCTGTGGGAATCTGCCAGAACCATCTGGTAAGGCTAAATACTCTATGGTGACCGATAGTGCACAAGTACCGTGAGGGAAAGGTGAAAAGAACCCTTGAGAAGGGAGTGAAAAGAATCTGAAACCGTATGCTTACAATCTGTAGGAGGAACCAATGGTCTCCGGACTGTTGGGACTGACTGCGTGCCTTTTGCTTAATGAGCCTACGAGTTACTCGTGTGATGCAAGGTTAAGGGCCTCAGGTCCGCAGCCGTAGCGAAAGCGAGTCTGAAATGGGCGTGACGAGTATCATGCGGTAGACGCGAACCCGAGTGATCTACCGATGGCCAGGATGAAGTGGGAGTAAAATCTCATGGAGGTCCGAACCAGTGTGGGTTGAAAACCGCTTGGATGAGCTGTCGGTAGGAGTGAAAGGCCAATCAAACTCGGAAATAGCTCGTACTCTCCGAAATGTTTTTAGGAACAGCCTTGCGTGGAGTGTACCGGAGGTAGAGCACTGATTGGGCTAGGGCCCTCACAAGGGTACCAAACCCAGACAAACTCCGAATTCCGGCTACATGTTCCGCAGGAGTGAGGCGGCGAGGGATAAGCTTCGTTGCCGAGAGGGAAAGAACCCAGACCATCAGCTAAGGCCCCCAAGACTACGTTAACAGACAAAGGATGTCAGATTGCTCAGACAACTAGGATGTTGGCTTAGAAGCAGCCATTCATTTAAAGAGTGCGTAATAGCTCACTAGTCAAGCGATCAGGCGTCGATAATTTCCGGGACTAAACGTAGCGCCGAAGCTATGGAATCCGACTTGTCGGATTGGTAGGAGAGCATTCTGTCTGCGAACCACGAAGTGGTGATCTTCGGATCGAAGGTGCGTCGTGAGGCGTGCTGGAGCGTACAGAAAAGAATATGTAGGCATAAGTAACGATAAACACTGTGAAAAACAGTGTCACCGAAAACCCAAGGTTTCCTGAGCAACGCTAATCGACTCAGGGTTAGTCGGATCCTAAGCCGAGGCCGAAAGGCGTAGGCGATGGCAAACAGGTTAAATATTCCTGTACCCGTTAGTATTCGTTTGACCGTAAGGGGGGACGCAGTAGTGAAAGGTCGGCCAGCTGTCGGAATAGCTGGTTTAAGCATGTAGGCCGGCGGTGTAGGCAAATCCGCACTGTCAAGCCGAGATGCGAATAGGGTGCCCGTATGGGCCACAACCGACCCTAAGCAGACTGCCGAGAAAATCCTCGTGCGGGAGAATGCTGACGGACCGTACCGTAAACCGACACAGGTAGGTGAGGAGAGAATCCTAAGGTGCTCGAGTGAGCCGTGGTTAAGGAACTCGGCAAAATGACTCCGTAACTTCGGGATAAGGAGTGCCCCTATTAGGTGACATGACACGTGAAGCCGAACGGGGTCGCAGAGAATCGGCCCAGGCGACTGTTTAACAAAAACACATGACTATGCCAACTCAATTGAGAGGAAGTATATAGTCTGACACCTGCCCGGTGCCGGAAGGTTAAGAGGAGGGGTTATCCTTCGGGAGAAGCTCTGAATCGAAGCCCCGGTAAACGGCGGCCGTAACTATAACGGTCCTAAGGTAGCGAAATTCCTTGTCGGGTAAGTTCCGACCTGCACGAATGGTGTAACGATCTGGGCACTGTCTCAACCACGGGCTCGGTGAACTTGAGGTGCCGGTGAAGACACCGGCTACCCGCATATGGACGGAAAGACCCCGTGCACCTTTACTGCACCCTAGCATTGGGTTTGGGTAAAGTATGTGTAGGATAGGTGGGAGACTGTGAAGCTTGCGCGCCAGCGTAGGTGGAGTCATCCTTGAAATACCACCCTTATTTTATCTGAATTCTAACCCACGACCGTGAATCCGGTTGGGGGACAGTGTTAGGCGGGTAGTTTGACTGGGGCGGTCGCCTCCCAAAATGTAACGGAGGCTCTCAAAGGTACCCTCAGCATGGTTGGTAATCATGCGGCGAGTGCATACACAAAAGGGTGCTTGACTGCGAGACCGACAGGTCGAGCAGGTGCGAAAGCAGGAGTAAGTGATCCGACGGTTGAGTGTGGAATTGCCGTCGCTCAAAGGATAAAAGGTACGCCGGGGATAACAGGCTGATCTCCCCCAAGAGTTCACATCGACGGGGAGGTTTGGCACCTCGATGTCGGCTCATCGCATCCTGGGGCTGAAGAAGGTCCCAAGGGTTTGGCTGTTCGCCAATTAAAGCGGTACGTGAGCTGGGTTCAGAACGTCGTGAGACAGTTCGGTCCCTATCCTATGCGGGCGCAGGATGATTGAGGAGATTTGCTCTCAGTACGAGAGGACCGGAGTGAACGAACCTCTAGTGTACCAGTTGTCGCGCCAGCGGCACGGCTGGGTAGCTACGTTCGGAAGGGATAAGCGCTGAAAGCATCTAAGCACGAAGCCCACTCCAAGATGAATCATCCCGTCATACGACCTGAAGACTCCTGGAAGATGACCAGGTGATAGGCAGCAGGTGTAAGCACAGCAATGTGTTCAGCTGAGCTGTACTAATAAGTCGTGCGACTTCCCATATTTTATTATTTCACTGATCATCTTCAGTGAACTTGTTAAAAACATGATCGGTATTGTCTTCTGTTACGTCTGTAATTTTTAGTCCATGGTGACGATAGCGAGGGTGTCCCACCTCTTCCCTTTCCGAACAGAGAAGTTAAGCCCCTCATCGCCGATGGTACTTGGCGGGCGACCGCCCGGAAGAGTAGGAAGTCACCAGGACTTTATTTTTGAAAACCCGGTTCATTGCGAACCGGGTTTTTTTGTGCCCTCGAACCCGCAATCCACACGCGTGAGCGTGTAGTCGATGGAGCCCGCGACCTGCCCACACCCTCACGGGTGTGGTTACCGCATCCGCTTGCCAATGAGGGTATCCACACGCGTGAGCGTGTGGTTGGGGCCGGCACACCCACACCCTTAAATGTGTGGTTACTGCATCCGCTTGCCAATGAGGGTATCCACACGCGTGAGCGTGTGGCTGAGGCCGGCGTTCCCTCTCCATTCAGGGGGGCTACCCGCTCTTCTGCGACCGCTTCCAGCGCCTGAGAATCTTCGTGGCTGTTCGATAATGACTGAATGTGTTCGCTGCAAGGTAGGTCGTCAGCGTGTTCTCGCCTGTCCATGGAAAATGGCCGGGCGTGAAAAGCTCCTCCTCGCTCAAATCCTCGGCAATACCGTATATCTGCCTGTATGAGGCGTGAAAATCTTCGATCACACTGTCGAGCGCCTTCCTCCGGTATCGCCGCCAGATGACCTGATTGAGGAGTGGCGTCTGATTCCATTTGAACCCCTTCGCGGGAACTGCCGGTTTCCCGCCATTGGACCCCTCCTGGTACCAGCGCAGAAACATCTGCTCCCATTCCGTTAGATGTGCCAGCAGATCCTTGATGGTCCAGCCATCCCCCCACACGCCCTTCTCCCGATATCGGTACTTCGCGACAGGCTGCAGCTCCGCGAGAAATGCGACATGCTCCTTTTCGATGTTGTCCAGCAGTTCCTGCCTGCTCGTGAATTTCATGTTGTGTTCTCCATCTGACGAATTCCCATACCTCAGGGTATCAGGATCGGATACTCCTGCATGATGATACTGCATCTCCTGTAAAAACACAAGACTGGAATGTTAAAAAAGGGCCCCGTTTCGCCGGAGCCAGTCTGTGTGAAACAAGCCGGCCCCGTTTCGCCGGAGCCAGTCTGCATGAAACGAACAGGGTTCCGCACTGCGGAACCCTGTCTGATCTGGAGAGGTGCTGTCATTGGCGGACACAGACCCACTGTGTCCACAGCAGTTGGAATTACTTTCCGCGGCGACCCTTGCTGCCTTTCGGACCGGTGCCGTCGCAGTCGCCGGTGCCTGTTCCAGTTCCGCCGCCTGTTCCGCTGCGACCGCGCATCGCTTTCCCGGCAGGGGAACCGGCGCCTGTGCCGCGCGTGTAGTCCGGGTCCTTGCCGTTGGGAATACCGTCACCGTCATGATCGGGAGCGTTGTCGTTGATGCCGTCTCCGTTCTCATCAACAAATCCGCGGCCGTTTTTCTGAGTCGGTGTGCGCGTGTAATCTTCGTCACGACCGTTGGGAATGCCGTCGCCGTCATGATCCGGGGCGTTGTCGTTGAAGCCGTCGCCATCAGCATCAACAAAACCGCGCGTTGCGTTTTTGTTCTGTGCGGAAGCGGTATCTGTGTTGACCAGTGTCAGGGTGAATGCAAAAGCGAGAAGTGCTGCGAGGGAAAGAATGCGTTTCATGAATGAACTCCTGTAAGCGGGTTTCTGGATGCAGTATCGTTTCTGGTTCAGGTACATTCCAGAACCGTGCCAGAAAATGTCCGCTTTCTCCCGAGGGGACAGCACCGGCGAAAGCACCGCATTTACGCCGATTCTGCCGGTTCTGATGAGTCGCTCAGATGGCAGGTGCGCTTTCACATGCGGATATGCCGTTTTCGGCGGCAAGAATTGTCGTTGACGACTGGCAAGGAATGTCGAACACGCAGGTGGCGCGGCATCCGGCCCGGCAGGGGGAACGAAGCCCCAATGCGTCTCTCTACCGGATATTTCGTATCTTTTTTTTACGTCTGCCGGCGGCATATCAGCGCCTCCTGACGGCATGCAGCGAATCATCAAGGCATATGGAATCTCTGATTCGATTACTGGTCGTAACGCTTGCAGTGCTCACGCTCAACATCCCCTTCGGCTACTGGCGTGAGTCCGTGCGCAAGTTTTCGTTCGCCTGGGTGCTGGCGATTCATCTCCCCGTCCCCCTGGTGGTACTCATGCGCATCTACGGCGGAATCGGATTCGCATTCCATACCTATCTGCTCCTCATCACTGCGTTCTTCATCGGACAGTACGTCGGCGTGCGACTGCACCGCCGCATGGCCCGCACACTCGGCGCTCCGCTGTCGTCGTGTATGGTCATGGATGTCTGGCGCAGGACATCGTCCGCGGGGGGATCGGGAAAACCCCGGGGGTAATACGAAAATGGAATGATGGAAACATGACAGGATGGAAATATGAAACGGCCGCCTGATCAGCGACCGTTTCCATTCATCTTGTCATCTTTGAATCATGTCATGCTTCAGCAGAGAATCCCTCACTGACAGCTTTTTCGATAATGTCATCGGCCACCATGAATGGCATCGTAATGTGCCCTTCACCCTGGTGTTTTTCATTCCAGTCCTTCACGGTTGAAATGGCGTTTTCGTTGCGCGCCCAGTTGCGGCGGGCGACGCCGCCCATGACATCCCAGCTGAGGCCGGAGCGGATGATGGCGTCCACGTCCTCGGAGCCGTCAAGCACGATGCCGTTGCCGCCGTTGCTGGCGCGGCCGATGCCCACGCCGCCGCCGTTCGAGAGCACGACCAGCGTCATGCCGCGCGCGACGTTGCCGGCGAAGCACTGCACACTCATGTCGGCGGTGACGTTGGAGCCGTCGTAGATGTTGGCGGTCTCGCGGAACGGTGAGTCCGTGCCGCTGACATCGTGATGATCACGCCCGAGAATCACCGGACCGATCTCCCCGCTGCGCACCATCTCGTTGAATTTCAGTGCAATGCGTACGCGTCCTTCCTCGTCAGAATACAGGATGCGCGCTTTCGTGCCGACCACGAGTTTATTCTCCTCCGCGGTGGCGATCCAGTGGTGGTTGTCGCGGTCCATCGGACTCCGATCCGGGTCGATGCATGCCATCGCGGCCTGGTCGGTTCTGCGCAGATCCTCGTCTTTCCCGCTCAGGCAGACCCAGCGGAAGGGACCGAATCCGTAGTCGAAACACATCGGGCCCATGATGTCTTCCACGTACGACGGCCAGACGAAGCCCTCGCTGGTGTCGCGCCCGTTGCGCGCGATGGAGGTTTCGCCCGCCTCGAAAATCGACGCCATGAAACTGTTGCCGTAATCCCAGAAATACGATCCCTTCTCCGTCAGGCGCTGGAGCACGCGATAATGTCTGAGCAGCGAATCGTCAACCAGTTTCCTGAAGCGCGCGGGATCCTGCTTCATGATCGTGCGTCCCTCCTCGAAACTCACGCCGGCGGGCGTGTATCCGCCCTCGTACACGACATGGCAGGATGTCTGATCCGAGATGAGCTCGACCCGGATATCCTTCTCGTCGAGATATTCCAGCAGATCCACCACGTTGCCGTGATAGGCGATGGAGACGGCTTCGCCCTTCTCGCGGTATTCCTTCATCCAGGCCGCGATCTGGCCGAGGTCGTCGGAGACGAGACTGACCCAGCCCTGGCTGTGCCGCGTTTCGATGCGGCTCTTGTCCACTTCGGCGATCACGCCGATGCCGCCGGCGATTTCCACGGCTTTCGGCTGCGCGCCCGACATCCCGCCGAGCCCGGACGAAACGAAGTATACGCCCTTGAGGTCGCCGTCGGCGGGAATGCCGAGGTAGCGGCGTCCGGCGTTGAGCAGGGTGATGTACGTGCCGTGCACGATGCCCTGGGGACCGATGTACATCCAGCCGCCCGCGGTCATCTGTCCGTAATTGGTCACGCCCATCGCCGCGAGACGGCGGAACTGCTCGGGATTATCCCATTGACCGACCAGCAGCGCATTGGTGGAAATCACGCGCGGCGCATCCGGCTTCGAGGGGAAGAGTCCCACCGGGTGGCCGGAGGAAATGACCAGCGTCTGCTCCTCGGTCATGATCTCCAGGTAACGTTTGATGAGGAGATACTGCATCCAGTTCTGGCAGACCTGGCCGGTTTCGCCGTAGGTGACGAGTTCGTAGGGATAAAGCGCGACGTCGAAATCCAGGTTGTTGTCGATGTTCACCTGCAGCGCGCGTGCCGGGAGGATGCCGGTGTATTCGTCCACCGGACGGCCTTTAATGTTGCCTTCGGGACGAAAGCGGTAGCCGTAGATGCGACCCATGGAGCGCAGCTCCTCGAGGAATTCCGGCGCGAGCGCTTCGTGCAGCTCCTCCGGCACGTAGCGCAGGGCGTTGCGCAGTGCCGTGCGGATTTCATGCTGTGAGAGGTTCAGTCCGCGATTCGGTGCGCGGCGGATGCCGGGAGCGAATTCCTTTTTCGGCGGCAGTTCGGCCGGCAGCCTGACGGTCATGGCGTTGGAAATTTCGATGTTGCTCAGCATGATGATTCGGGGATTCGTGTGCGGAATATTCGAATATCAAATATACAAAAAACGCGCAGTAGCCCGTAGGGCCGAGCCAACGGCTCGGCCAATTTTCTCGGGTATTTTGATCTACTGCCCTGCAGCCGGAGTGTCAGTGACGGTGATGTCGTATTCGGAGATGAAGGAGTTCATGGCATCGATGCGCCCGACGAGCAGCATTTCCATCTCGGATGTAAGCTGTGTGTTGGGATCGGGATTGACGATGGTCTCATCGTTGGTGTACAGCGCGATGACACTGCAGCCGGTTTTCGCACGGATGCCGGAGGTGCGCAGCGTGGTGCCGGTAAGACGGCGCGGGACGGGAAGGCGGAGCATATCCAGGCCTTCGGCCAGCATCATCACGCGGTCGGCCTTCAGGAAGTGCATGATGGCATTCGATCCGAGTGAGGCATAGGAGAGTACGGCATCGGCCCCGGCGCGGTGCAGTGTCGAGATGTTGCGCTCGAGCGTCGCCCTGCTGACGATGTGCACGTCGGGCCGCAGCCGGCGGCAGTACACGGTGAGATAGATGTTGGTGTTGTCGTCCTGCGTCGTGATGATAACGGTCGTAGCCCGCTTGATGCCCGCCTTCTCCAGCGTTTCAAGGTCCGCTGCGGAGCCGACGACGTACGGAGACGTCTCCCGCACCACGAGGGGATTCTTTTCAACGATGGCATGGGAGATGTCGCGCCGGGTGAGAACTTCCGCGACGCTTCGTCCCACGCGTCCCCCGCCCAGGATGAGGACATACGCCTCATCGGTGCCGGCGCTGTGGAAACGCTGTTCGTAGCGGTGGAACTGTTCCTCGGATCCGGCGAGCACCAGCACGGTGGCATTTCCGAGGCGCGCGTCGATATTCGGCATGTGGAAGACGCCACGTTCCCAGATACCGACGACGGTGACGCCGGTCTGCTCGCGCAGGGCGCTTTCCCGCAGCGTTTTTCCGATCAGTTTCGTGCCGTTGACGGGAGCTTCCGCGATTTTCAGCGGATCGAATGCCCCGATGACATTGGCATGCACCGTGCCGCCGATCACGCGGTTGGCGAGCGAGTTGCCGAGAATCTCCGTTAAGCGCAGCACGCGCGTACTTCCCGCAAGCGTCATGATGTCGACGGAATCCGGCGAGTCGGCCAGCGACACGATGGGGACATCGGCATCGAGTTCCCGGATGGTCGAGATGACATTGGTGTTGATTTCATCCTTCCCGTTGACGACCACCAGAGCGGCATCGCTGACACGCAGGCGGTGATAGGTGTCGGGATCGTCCCGATCCCCGAGCACGACCCGGATGCCGGCATCGTGCAGATCGAGCGCGGTTTGAAGGTCGTCCACCAGCAGCGCATACGGTGTCTGGTATCCCTTGAGCTTGTCAATCAGGCTCATGCCGACCGGATCGGAGCAGGTGACGAGGACGTGGCGCGTGGTCCCATCCGGGAGTTCGCGCGGCGCCTGGGCGCGCGTGCGGGCCTCGAGCCAGGGGGCATAGAAGAACTGGATGAACGTGAACGGCAGAAGCACGAGCAGGAGCATGATTCCCGAGAACAGCACGACCATCGAGAACACGCGGCCGATGTCACTGTGAAAGGTGATATCGCCGAAGCCGAGCGTGGACATGACGGTCAGCGTCCAGTAGAAACCCGTCACCCAGCTGTGCGATTTTCCTTCGGCCTCCATCAGGTAATGAAAAATCACGCTGTACGCAGTGACAAGCCCCGCGAGACTCAGCAGGAAACGCATCAGCGCGCGGATATTCCGCCGCGTCGTCTTTCCCTGCAGGAAAAATGCCATCTGTGAAGGAAGGAATTTCATTGGATGTCGCCGCTTTGCCGTTCAGCAATTCATGACGTCAAGTATACAAAATATTTCCGTAGGGCCGAGCCAACGGCTCGGCCATGTTGGTTGGAAAACGGCTCGACCATTATCATCCGGACGACGGTTTTACCCGGGTAAAATTGAATATTATCCGGGTAAAATTATGTTTTTACCCGGGTAAAAATATGCTCGTCAGTCTTCCGTTGCGTTCTCATGGAATTTTCGGTACCATTTGACGCAGAGTCCACCAAACTGAAATCCGTCCGGTGCCGTCATGAGAATTCCTGTTTCAGTATCGATTCTTATCCTGGTATTCACGTTCCCGTCGGTCGCGCAGCAGGGCTTCTGGCAGAACGAGTACGGACCCTACGGTGGCACCTTTATCAGCATCATTGCGCACGGCGACAGCCTGGTGGCCGCGCCGTATTACCGTCCCTTTCTCCTGATCGGCGCTAAGGACGGAGAACAGTGGCGTGAGATCGCAATGCCGTCTCCCGCGGCGGAGGCGTTCAGCTTGCTCTCGCCGGGCGGGGGACGTCTGCTGGCGGGCAGTTTCGGACGCATCTATCGCACCGATGATAACGGTGCGCACTGGCAGGAATCCTATATCACGCATCTGCAGGGCGCAATCGTCAGCGGACTCTCCGGAAGCGGCGACACGCTCTACGCCTGCGGCGGCGGCATCATCCTGCGCAGCGTGACTCGCGGCACGAACTGGAGCACGCTGGCGAACGCACCCGCAGCGGAATCGGTACTCGCGTTGTCCGACCATCTCTTCGCCGGTGGTCCTGCCGGTGTTGCACGCAGTACTGACGGGGGAACGACCTGGGCGAACGATCCCACCGTACCCGACAGTGTCACGGCACTGTTCAGCTCCGACGGCATGCTGTTCGCGGCTGTGCACCGCAGCGAGAGTGACTCCGCCGCACCGGCGCTTTTCCGTTCGAGCGACGCGGGGGATACGTGGACGGCGACGGATCTCGCATCCGCACGTGTCGTTACGATTGCGGCCCACGGGGGAATCCTGTATGCCGGTGATGATAATCCCGCGGCCGGCGCGCATTTCCATCAGTCCTCCGACAGCGGTCGAAGCTGGAGCATGCGGCATGAATCCCTGCCACCGTTTCCCCGGACGATCAATGTACTCGCATCGGCTGCCGACGGACTCCTCGCCGGGCTCGGCGGTACCGGCATCTGGAAACTCGAAGACAATGCGGAGAGCTGGCGTTCCGTGTCGGATGGTCACTTTCCCGTCGGTGTGGCGAAACTCGCGTTCGACGATGTCCGCATATACGCTTACAGCATGAAGGAGAATTTCATCGCCGTTCGCGGTCACGGCATGCAGCGCTGGGAACGTCTGCCGTACAGCACGTATGATGGAACCCGGCCGGGTGAGCGTCCCGGCGACATGCTGCTGCATGAGGGGACGCTGTATCTCGGCCGTACCGGCGCGGTCATGCGCTCCACTTCGATGGGAGCGGACTGGATCACTGCGCCGCTGCCTGCGCCCGGACAGCGGGTCCAGGCTCTGCACGCGGCCGGCGACCGTATCATCGTCGGCATAGCGGAACGGGGCGCCATGTATTCTGACGACGGCGGCGACACGTGGCGGGAAACGCTCGAAAGCGGTCCCGCCTGGTGGTTCGATTTCGCGGGTGACGGCAAGGACGTTTATGCCGCGACGTCGGAGGGGGTGCTGCAGTCGACGGATCGCGGAGAAACCTGGAGTACGCTGGAGAACGGCAGCGCGTACGCGGTGGCACTGCCGGATGCGACCACGCTGCTGACGGCCTCTGAGGACGGTGTGCGGCGCTACCGCGTTGACACACGTGAGTGGCGCACGCTGCGCAGCGGCGCCGCATACGTGCTGCATGTGCTTCCATCCGGAAAGGGGTTTTTCGCGGCGACCGGCGATTCGGGGGCGGTGTACTTCGCGGACGCGGAGTCCGCGCTGCCGCTGCCGGTGAATGACGGACTCCCGCAGGTGGGCTTCGCGCCGCCGACGGTGTGCCGCATCGCGCTTGCATCCCACAACGGACGCCTGTACTTCGGCAACTGCGGTCTCCCCGGGCTGTGGTCGCTTGACCTCGCGACCGTGGTATCCGCGGAGCGGCCGTTCACCCTGCCCGAATATCCATGCATCACCGACGTTTCTCCTCACCCCCTGCACCGGCACGGCACGGTACGCATCAGACTGCCGCAGGCGGCGCGGATGCGGCTCAGCCTGGTCGACATGCTCGGTCAGACCGTCCACGTGCTGGGGGAGGGAAGCATGGCCGGCGGTGCGTACCGCTTGCCGCTTCGCAGGTCACGGCTTCCCGGGGGATTGTATTTCCTGGTGCTCCAGGCAGGTGGGGCGGTTGATACACGCGCGATTGTCATCCGCTAGCCTCCGCGATCTCTTCCGCAGCGGGCTGCCGCTGCGCGCATGATCATCCGGCATCCCACCTGGCAGACATTTCACGGGACGAGGATGCAGCGACGGAATTCAGAACGAGAAGGTGGCATATGAAACGCACAGCGGCAATACTGTTCATCGTGGCCGTGATGAGCTGCGGAGTTTCGGCGCAGCAGATCTCCGTCACACCCATCAGCTTTTCCAGTGAGGGGAGCATCGTCAAGGGACGATTTTTTTCCGCGGTGGGAAACCTGGAGGTTCCGACTGTACTGCTGGTGCCCGGTTGGCCAGGCAATCCCACGGATGTTATTGGAATGGGATCCCTTCTGCAGACACGCGGCATCAACGTGCTGATGTTCAATCCCCGCGGAATGTTCGGCAGCGAGGGGCGTACGACGTTTGCGAACGTCATGGGGGACATCGGCGCGGCGCTCCGGTGGCTCCACCAACCCGCAACAATGCGGCGCTTCACCATTGACACGACCAACATCATCCTGGCAGGATACAGTTTCGGCGGGGGGATGGCGCTGGCCTACGCGGCGCAGGATTCTCGTGTGCGGCGCATCATTTCCTTCGCGGGGAACGACCATGGTGTGTGGATCCGGCGGGTGCTGAGCGACAGCGCGTATGCCAGGGCGATGCGCGGGATGCTGCTGGCTACGGCACGTCCCCGAGGTCCCGCCACCATCGATGTGGAGGAGACACTCACGGAACTGGCGGAAGGTCAGGAGATGTACGGACTGCAGGAGAATGCGGCCCGCCTGGCCGACCGACGTATCCTGCTGCTCGGTGGATGGGAGGATCAACAGGTTTCTGTCGAGGATATTCTGCTTCCGCTGTACCGGAAGCTGAAAGCGAACGGTGCCGGGGATGTCACGTTCCGGGTGTATCACTGTGATCACGGCTTTACACCGGTCCGCGAACAGCTGAGCGATGACGTCTCCTCCTGGATCATGCAGGAGCCGCGGTATCGCTAGCGCATGGGGACGCTCCGGGACGGATGGAATTCTCATCTCTTGAGCTCGGTTGTACTAATAGGTGCCGGAGCCATCTGTCGTGCAAGACAGACTATTCGGGCCGTGCGGACAGAGACGATCCGCACACGAAACGTATGTGAACGAACGAGAGGATGATCATGAACAAGTATCGTTATGGTATCGTCGGAGGAGGGATGGCGGCGCATGCAGCCGTGCAGGGAATCAGGGAGGTCGATGAACACAGTCCGATCGGCGTGTTCTGTCAGGAGACCGTGCCGCCGTACCGGCGTCCCGCGCTGAGCAAGGATCTCTGGAAGGGTGACGAATATGACAGTGCCTTTCTCGACGAGGTGGGTGAAAACACGAACCTGCATCTCGGTGAGCGCATCGCGTCGATCGATCCGAGACAGCACCGCATAGTCAATGCGCAGGGTGAAGAGTACGGTTATGAGAAGCTGCTGCTCGTCACTGGCGGACGAGTGCGGCGGCTGCCGTTTGACGACCGGCACGTGCAGTATTTCCGCACGGCGCAGGATTACAGAACGCTGCGCGAGCACATCGGGCAGGGAAAGGAATTCCTGGTCATCGGCGGTGGCTTCATCGGATCTGAGATCGCAGCCGCACTGGCGATGAACGATGAGAACGTAACTGTGGCGTTTCCCGAGCGTGGCATCGGAGGGAAGATTTTTCCGGAGGAGCTTTCCGTCTGGCTCAACGACTATTTTCGTCAGAAGGGTGTGACCGTGCAATCGGGCGTGCAGGTGACGGGCACCGAGGAGAAGGACGGCCGAATGGAGGTATACACCAGCCATCCGCACACCCTGCGAGCTGACTACATCGTCGCCGGCATCGGCATCGATCCCGACACACTGCTCGCGGAGGAGGCAGGCATGGAAGTCGACAACGGTGTCATCGTTGACGAGTTTCTCAGAACGACCGCCACGGATGTGTACGCCGCGGGTGATGTCGCCGCGTTCCGACATTCCGCACTGGGTATGCGCATCCGCGTGGAGCATGAAGACAACGCCCTCACCATGGGCCGGCTCGCCGGAAAGAACATGGCGTTGCATCACAATGGAAAAGACGCCGGCGCCTACACGCATCAACCGATGTTTTACTCCGATCTGTTCGATCTCGGCTACGAGGCGGTGGGGCAGCTCGATGCGCGCCTCGAAACCGTGGTCGACTGGGAGGAGCCGTATCAGAAGGGCATCATTTACTATCTGTCCGACGATCGCGTCCGCGGCGTGCTGCTGTGGAATGTCTGGGAGAAGGTGGACGACGCCCGCGCGCTGATCGCGCATCCCGGTCCCTTCACCGCAGGCAAGCTCAAGGAGTGGCGGCTGGAAATGTGAATCCGCGGCGGCGCCGGTACAGACAATTTCTCCCCATGACGGCCTGGCATCATTCGGTGCATTCATTGCATATTACTGATATCAGAATTATCCGGTTCAATCGAGAGGAGTCTCTGTATGGCGGAGCTAAAAACACAGCCAACCAGCGCCGATGTCCAGGCATTCCTGGACGGCGTCGCGAATGACCAGCGTCGGCAGGATGCATACACTGTCCTGAAACTGATGAAGCGTATCACCCGCACGGAACCGAAGATGTGGGGAGGGAGCATCGTCGGCTTCGGCAGCTATCACTATATCTATGAGAGCGGACGCGAGGGTGACTGGTTTCTGACAGGCTTTTCGCCGCGCAAGCAGGCGCTCTCCCTGTATATCATGGCCGGATTTGACCGCTACGAAGAGCTGATGGAACAACTCGGGAAATACAAGACCGGGAAATCCTGCCTGTATATCAGGAAGCTCGAGGATGTGGACATGAGTGTTCTCAGGGAGTTGATTACCGAATCCGTGCGTTATATGAAAAAAAACTATCCTCGTGGGAAGTGATGGAGTCTGCTGAAAAACCGCTGCACCGGGATCCCGTCGTCCACGAGATGGATACGTTCGTGTGCCGCTGGGAAGAGGCCGGAGACCACCGCGCCACGTTTCTGCGCTGTTACATGATGATGACGGTCAACACGCTCACCGCCATCGACAGCAGTGAGTTCCGGGATCCGCCGTGGGTTGACCGCCTGCTGCACCGTTTCGCGGAGTACTATTTCGAAGCGCTGGATGCATACGAGGATACCGCAGCTGTGTCACCGCGGGCATGGCAGCTTGCACACGATACCGCACGCTACCAGAATGTATGGGCCCTGCAGAATCTCCTGCTCGGAGTGAATGCGCACATCAACTACGATCTCGTTCTCACGCTCGAAGAACTGCTTCGTGAGCAGTGGCCGTCAATGAGCGATGCAAAACGCGCACAGCGGCATGAGGACTATCTGCACGTAAATGCGATCATCGCCCGCACGATCGACGCGGTGCAGGACGACATTCTCAGTCCGGACATGCCTCTCATGGGCGTGCTGGACACCCTCATGGGACGCATGGATGAATTCCTCATCTCGCGATTCATCATGCGATGGCGCGACAATGTCTGGCGGCAGGCGGTCGTCCTGCTCGAAACCGAATCCGCGGAGGAGCGTGACAGTATGATCCGTCTCCTCGAAGAGCATGTCATGACCATCGCGCAGGCCATCGCCGCGCGCCGGTGGCGGCAGCTGCTCGCAGAATCCTGAACAATATGACGTGAAGCCCATGCGCACATGCAAACTCTACATCGCTGTCAGTATCGATGGGTATATTGCCCGGGAGGACGGTCGTGTCGACTGGCTCCGCGGCGACAGCGACTATGGCTACGATGCATTCATCGAAGGCATCGATACAATTATCATGGGAGGAAAGACCTACGATCAGGTGCGAACATTCGGTGCATGGCCATACGGCGGGATGCAGACCATCGTGTACTCACGCCGCAGGGCGGGGACGCACGACGCGCAAGCGGTCTTCACCGATGAGGACCCGCGCCTGCTGCTGCAGCGGCTGCGGGAAGAAGACGGGAAGGATATCTGGCTCGTAGGTGGAGGGGAAATCCTGCGCATGTTCATGGAGATGGACCTGATCGACGAGTATCAGGTCTTTGTCCATTCGATCGTTCTCGGATCCGGCATCCCGCTGTTCCCCACGGGGACGGCGGAAACGCGGCTGCGTCTGCAGGAGGCACGGCGGCTTGACAGGGATTTCGTGCAATTGACCTACAGCCGATCACCAGCTGATGAGGACGCGCATGGTGCAGGCGACTGAGGACGCGGTGCGCGCGTACCGGGGACACGGAATGCCGGGGCGGACGCGCCCGGGTGTCATGATCTGTCTCTTCATCTTTTCTTTCGTTCTCTTTATTGTGCAGGCACTTCCAGCGCAATCTGACGAGGAATATCCTGATGCCGCGTTCTTTGTCGGGACCTACCGGTTGATCGGCAAGGCGCTCGATCGCGAAGAAGCATTCCTTGGCCGGCTGGTATTGCGTGTGATCGATGATTCGCTTGTCGTCGAGCGTACGGTGGGCAACAGTACCATCATCGGCAGCTGGGCGCTGGAGTATGCTCTGGGAAAGGAAATGCGTGTATTGCGCATGCGTTTCGGAACTGGGGAGACCAGGCTGGAAGGAACCTACCAGTGGAGCGTCGATTTCGATAACTATCCCCGGCTCTCGGGGCACCTGTACCGTCCCGACGTCCCCACTGACGATCCCGGGATGGAAGTGTTTTTCATCATTCACCCGCAGTGATGCGGGATACGGTGTTCACAAGGTGTAACGACAGAGATCGTGGTGGGAGTATCCGCACACGTGCGATGGTTATCCCGATGCACAGGAATTACGGAAGCAGTATCATAGCCATGGTAAGGACGGCCCCGTCCACGGTCAACCGGGCGTGATACATCCCCGCCGCATTCCCTTCAGCTGACCAGTGAACGGTATGCCATCCGGCATCCATCCTGTCGTCCATGAGTGTGACGACATGTCTGCCGATGGCATCGAAGACGTCAAGGCGAACGGTGCAGCTGCCGGGAATTGAAAAACGTACCGTGGTTGATGGATTGAAGGGATTGGGGTAGTTCTGCTCGAGCAATATTCCCTGTGGCTGTGATTCCTGTTCGATGGAGGTCGTTGCGTCGGCGTCGCGCACGGCACGGACGTAATTGAGAATCCGGATGACGTCTCCCTGGGGACCATGTCCATGCGGATAGTCGGCGGGATCGCCATCCTTCGGATCGCTGCGCTGCGCCCCGGCTCCGTGTACGTTCCAGAGCTGGTAGTTGCCGGAATTCGGCGGCACTTCCATCCAGCCGGTCGCCCGTCCGAAGCAGACATAGGCGGCGTAGGTCGGTGCGGGACCGTCGAGATGCGTCGTGCCCGTCCAGTAAAACGGGTACTCAGGTTCCTCTTCCGTGCCGATGTTCGATATGGAAAATACATCGTCGATCGCGGGTCCCACCGCAGCGGACTCCGTGGCATCCGGCGCACGTGTGTAATCGACGATGCTCTGCAGCTCCTTCGCGTTCGGCAGACGCCAGTCATCGTATCCCGCCAGTTCGAGATCCTCCGCCCAGGCAAGCGCATCCTCCCAGTTCATCCCATCCCGGCTGTCCTCCTGCATCCACATCAGTCCTGTCGCGCGATCGGTAATCGTGCCGTCACCATTGTCGACGAAATCGTTGACGCCGTATCCCTCGCTACCGCGAACGTAACGCACGAACTCGGTCATGGGAGATCCGTTTGGTCCTCGGTCGCGTGGATATCCCTTGATACGCCCGTCGGCGAAATTGACGCCGAAGACGGTGGCGTCGCCGTTCATGGTGAGACCGACGTATTGCGTGGCTGACCAGTACTGCGCGTCAATGAAGCGCTCGCCCGCGCTCTCATCCCCGAAGGCAAAAGCGAAATGCGCAGTGTCGATGAAGGGAATGCGCGCCATAGTGTGGCCGCGAAAATCGATGAGCGAATACAGCTCTTTGATCGTCGGCAGGCGCCAGTCGTCGTAGCCCGCGAGCGAGAAGGTATCCGCGGCGGAGACCGCTTCGTTGAAGGTGTATTTCTCATCGAGACGAGGCACGGTCTGCCACATCAGTCCGGTGACCAGGTCCGTCACCGTTCCGTCCCCGTTGTCACGGTACTGCGGCTGATTGCCCCCGTAATGCGCATCCTGTCCATGAAATGCGCTGCCGGCGGATGGCTCCGCGATGCTGCGCGTGTCGTCGAAGAATGCATCCTGCCCCGTGTCGACGATGGGATAGGCGCGCTGCGCATGCCCCTGATTCGGGAGCACGAGCAGGAGCACGAGCAGGAGCACGATAGCCCCATGCGTGAGCGTGGGGATAGCCCCATGCGTGAGCGTGGGGAGTAGCATGCGAGTTGCGGTCAATCGCTGAAGTCGAGCGAATGAATCCGGAAGCACGAGAAGGAAATCGGTGGCAGTCGGCGGTGTATGAATCATGGGCTGCATACTGGATCTCTCTTGTTCTGAGATGACGGAGGGGGCTCTGCGTATGTGACCCTCATTCGCAGAGCAGGTTTAATCCGTCATGCAGAAGGATTCAGCCGCCCTCGACCTCCGCGAGCACGTCATCGAGGATCTCGCAGGAACGCACCACCTCGCGCATGGCCGTGTGATCTGGGTAGAGCGGCCGGTCGATATCGAGATGCTTGACATGCCTGCGCACCACCTCGCGTCCCTTCTGTACACCAACACCGTTTGTGAAGTCACGGAAATCCAGCGCCTGAGCTGCTGCCATGAACTCGATGCCCAGCACGCCGTTGGCGTTCTCCAGGATCTGTCCGTTCTTGATCGCCGTGTTCATGCCCATCGAGACGAAATCCTCCTGGTCGGCCGCGGCGGGAATGGACTGTATCGAAGCCGGATTCGAAAGGATGCGCTGCTCGACGATGAGCGAGTCGGCGGTGTACTGGCTGAGCATCATGCCCGAGAACATGCCGGCGCCCTTGGTCAGGAAGGAGGGGAGTCCGACGCTGAGCGCGGGATTGAGGAGGCGGTTGAGGCGGCGTTCGGAGAGCACACTGACCATGGTGATCGCTGCGCCGGCCATGTCCATCGGCACGGCGACGGGCGTGCCCTGGAAGTTGGCGCCGGTGAGCGTCAGTTTTTCGTCGGGAAGAAAGACGGGATTGTCGCCGACACCGTTGAGTTCGATCTCCACCTGTGATTTCGCGTAGGCCACGGCATCGTGCGCGGCACCGATGACCTGCGGGGTGGAGCGCATCGAGTAGGCGTCCTGTACTTTCACTTTCATCTTTCCGGTCTGCAGGTCGCTGCCCTTTATGTAGGATGCAATTGCCTTTGCGCTCCGCACGGCGCCTGCGAATCCACGCAGCTGATGCAGGCGCGCATCGTAGGGTTTGAGATTCGCGAGCAGGGCTTCGAGCGACATCGCTGCGGCGATCTCCGCCTGCATGAGCCAGCGGTTCATGTCATAGAGGTGAATCGCGCTCATGGCGGTGAGGAGATTCGAACCGTTGATGGTGGCGAGTCCGTCGCGCGCCTCGAGTCCCGGCACGGGGATCCCGGCCTGTTCCATGGCTGCACGCGCGGGCATGCGCTCGCCGTTGTAGAAGGCTTCGCCTTCGCCCATCATCAGCAGTGCCACCTGCGACATCGGTGCGAGGTCGCCCGAGGCACCGACGGATCCCTTCTGGCAGACGACCGGGGTCACACCGTTGTTGAGCAACGCGATGAGTGTCTGCGTGATTTCCGGGCGGCAGCCTGAATGGCCGCGTGCGTGTACGTTGATGCGTCCCGCCATGGCGCCGCGCACGTATTCGATCGGCGCGGGTTCCCCGATGCCGGCGGAATGATTGTAGATGAGATATTTCTGGAATTCCTTCGTCTGCGTGTCGTCGAGCACGACCTCGGAGAACTCGCCGATGCCGGTGTTGATGCCGTACATGATTTCGTGGTTGGCGATCTTCTCCTCGAGCATCGTCCGGCACGTTTTGATGCGCCTAAGCGCGTCAGGATGAAGTTCGACAGTTTCTCCATGGCGCGCAATGCGCACCAGTTTCTCGACAGTCAGACTCGAACCGTCCAGAACAATAGCCATAAAGCACCTCCAGGATGACAAAGCGAAAGTTACCCGGAGATTAACATACGATTTTCCGCAGAGTATCCCAGATCATGAATCGGAACAACGAAGGGACGGAGGAAGCGAAGGGGACATAATGCAGAAAGACCCAGCTGGCTGCTGGGTCTTTCTGACAAAATAAACCTTCGTTCCTTCGTGTGCTTCGTTGTTCACATTTACTTGCCGGATTTGGCAACGTTATCCAGGGTTTTCAGGATGAGATCCCAGAAGCGGTTCGTTGCCGGGATGCTGATGCGCTCGTCGGGGCTGTGCGCGCCCTCGATGGTCGGACCGAAGGAAATCATGTCCATGTTCGGGAAGACCTCGCCGATCAGGCCGCACTCGAGTCCGGCATGGATGGCCTTGATCTCCGGCTCATTGCCGAACAGTTCCTTGAAGCTCTGGTTGACGAACTTCAGCGCTTTGGATTCCATGTTGGGCTGCCATCCGGGATAGCCGTCGCCCTGGACCACCTCGAACCCGCCGAGACGCATCACGGCGCCAACGGTGGCAACGATGTCGGCCTTTTCTGTTTCAACCGAACTGCGCTGGCTGGTGCCGACGGTCAGCTTGTCACCATCCATTGTGACCGTGGCGAGCATCGTGGAGGTCTCGACCAGTCCGTCAATGTCGGCGCTCATTTTGATCACGCCGGTGGGGAGCCCCTGAAGGACGTCGAGGAGGGCGGTGAACTGTGCGTCGTCGGCCACCTTTCCGTTGCCGCTGACCTCGGTTGCCTTCACGCTCAGATCGGGTTCGACAGACTTGATTTCATTGAGGAACAGCTGCTGGTAGCCGCTCATGCGGGAAATGACGTCATCGACCTTGTCCTGCGGTACATAGATCACAGCTTCCGCCTCGCGCGGGATTGCATTGCGCTTGCTGCCGCCGAGCATGGAGGAGAACTGGATGCCGGGAACATTCTCACGCAGGTCGGCAAGTACGCGTGTCAGGAATTTGATCGCGTTGCCGCGGCCTGTGGCGACGTCGAGCCCGGAATGTCCGCCCTTGAGTCCGCCTACGTTGATGTCGATGGCCTTTGCGGTGGCCGGCGCATCGGAAAGTTTGAGATTCATCACGCCCGCGGTGTCCATGCCGCCGGCGCAGCCGACGTACAGTGCGCCGTCTTCCTCGGAGTCGAGGTTGAGCATGATTTCGGATTTCAGGAAGCCGGGCTTGAGTCCCTTCGCGCCGGTCAGGCCGGTTTCCTCATCGACGGTGAAGAGGAATTCCATCGGCGGATGCACGATGTCCTTGGATTCGAGGATCACGAGGCCGGCGGCGACGCCGATGCCGTTGTCGGCGCCCAGCGTGGTGCCCTTCGCGGTCACCCATTCGCCGTCGACGTACGCTTCGATGGGATCGTTATCGAAGTCGAACTCGGTGTCCTTGTTCTTTTCGCACACCATGTCGACGTGCCCCTGAATGAGCGTCATCGGTGCATTCTCGTAACCGGCCGTGGCGGGTTTACGAACAACCACGTTCCCGGTGTCGTCCTGTTCGTAGGTGTATCCGAGATCCGTGATCAGTTTCTTCAGGTAGGCAAGAATTTTTTCTTCTTTCTTGGAGGGACGGGGAACCTGGGTGAGACCGTGAAAATGGGTCCACAGGCCTTTGGGTTCGAGGTCGGTCAGTGCGGTGGACAATGCATCATCTCCTGTTAATGGTTGCGATTCGTTCGATATGGTTCAATCCTGAAAGATAGCCAAGAATGACAAACGGCAAAAGGAATACCGCAGTCACTCGCTGCGGATACGTCGCTATATGCCGCCATTCTGTCTGGCGGCGAGCGTCATTTCCGTATGCCCGTCAGGCCGCCGTCGACAGGGATGACCTGCCCGGTGATCCACGCAGCGTCGCTTGAAAGCAGGAAAGCTGTCGCGGACGCAATATCATCAGGCTCGCCGAGCCGTCCGAGAGGATGCATTGCCAGGGACGCCTTGCTGCTGAGTTCGTTGTCGGTGATGAATGCACTGAGCGGGGTGCGCGTGAGACCGGGTGCGAGCACGTTGATTCGCACTCCATAGCGGGTGGCGGATGCAGCTGCAGCCCGGGCGAGTCCGACCACGCCGGCCTTGGCGCTGCCGATGGCCTCGTGGTTACCAATGCCGACTTCGCTGGCGACGGAGCTGTAGAGGACCACGGAACCGCCACGTGCCCGTTGCAGCACGGGCATGACGGCCTTGAGAAGGTTGAACGCGGAGAGCGTGTTTTGCCGCCACTGCTGTTCGAATTCCTCTGCCGTCGTGGCCGACAGGGGCTTGAGCATGATGGAGCCGACAGCGTGTGCCGCTCCCATGAGTTCGCCGAATGTTTCCTTCGCGGCAGCGACGGCGTGCGAGAGATTATCCGGAGATTGGGCATCTCCCTCGATGGTGATGACACGTTCGCCGAATGTGGATTTCATGGACGCAAGTTTTTCCGCGTTGCGGGAGAACAGCGCGAGTTGATGGCCCTGATCGTGAAGTCTGCGCGCGATCGCGGACCCGATGCCGCCTGTCGCACCGGTGATGAGAAACGTACCCATGATGCTATCTATATGTATGTGTGACAGATTGCCGTACTTCTTCCTTTCCGAACATTCCGCACCCTCCGATAGTTCGCTGCGTCGTGCTTTCCGCATCCTGCGTCCTGCGTCCCGCCTTGCCTCTGCATGTTCAAATCGATATAATTCAACTTTAACCCACAAGGGATCCACGGGCATATGAAGAGAATACTGCTGCTGTTGATTGCGGGATGTGCACTCGGTCTGGCTCCGCGCCCGGCCGGGGCACAGGACACACGGCAGAACGCCGATTTCAAGCTTGCCATTCAACTGCTCAACGACGGACTCTACGCCCAGGCGGAGGATCAGCTGCGTCGCGTTATCGAACGCTATCCGGACGCGTCCACTGCTGTCGAGGCGCGTTTTCGGCTCGCCGAACTCCTGCAGCGCACGAAACAGTACGGTGAGGCACGCGGGCTGTTCCAGGATTTTGCCCTCAACTATTCTGACGATCCCAAGGCACCGGACGCCTGGTGGCATCTGGGCGAGATCTACGCGGCGGAGCACAATTATGCCGAGGCCGGACAGGCGTTCGCGAAGCTGAAAACCTTCCATCCCAAGAGTGCGAAAGCGCCGGAGGCGCTGCTCAACGCCAGCCGGTATTTCCTCAGGGCCGATGATTACGAGAATGCACGGACCGTGCTCAATGCCGTGCTGCTCGAATACCCGGCCTCGGGAGTGCGGTTTGAGGCACAGTTCTCACTGGGCCGCCTGTATCTTGCCACCGGTGAATACGAACGCGCCCTGCGTGAGTTCACGCGCCTTCTGACCGAAGCGGTCTCCGCCGACATGCGTCCCGAGATCATTGTGGCAATCGGTGAGACGCATGCCGCGCTCGGCAATCGTGACGAGGCCGAAAAACGGTATCGCGAAGTGATCAGCACCTATCCGAGAACTGCTGCCGCGCAGCGTGCCGCCGTTCGCCTCGGCGACCTGCAGCGGAATTTCCGGGATTTCGAAGCAGCCGCGGAGAACTACGAGTCGGTCGCATCGAACAGCGAAGCGCCGTCCGACATTCGTCAGCTTGCGTTTGTCGGACTCGCGGAGTCCGCCATGGCGGCGGGTGATCATTCCGCTGCCGTGGACGCCTACGATCGTCTGTTCCGGGTGTTCGCCGGTGCGTCCGTGGAGCCCACCGTGTATCGGAAGGCCGCCGCGGCTGCACGTGCTGCCGGACGGTACTCGCAGGCCCTGACCTGGCTCGAGCAATTGTACGCCGACACGCTGATTGCGACCGACCGCCGGAGCCTGCTGGTGACAATGGCGGAGACCGCGCGCGAGGGTGACAATTTCACGATGGCCCTTGCCCGATACCGAGAATACCTGCAGCGTTTCCCCGATGATCCGGGTGCGCCGTTCGCGCAGCTGCATATCGCCGAAATCGAGGAACGTGCATTCCGGAACTACAGCAGTGCACTCGAGCAGTATGCCGCAGTCAGTGAGCGCTACGGGCTCTCGCGTGTCTCCGACGATGCACAGTTCGGCCGCGCGCGCACACTGGAGGAACAGGGACGAAGCAGCGACGCCGCCGGTGCATATTATCAGCTGACGGCACAGTACCCCGCGTCGGACCTGCGAGACGCCGCCGCGCAGCGGTACCGGTCCCTGACCGAGCTCAGCGGTGGAGACGCACTTCGTGCCGTTGAGCAGCTCGCTGCTGTTGTTTCGGTGCTGCAGGATTCGCCCGGATCTGCCGAGGTGGACCTCCTGCTCGGTCGCGTGTACCTCGAGGAACTGCGTGATTTTACCCGGGCGGCGCGATATTATGGAAGCGCGATGCAGAAAGGACTCAGCGGGGAGGATGCGGAAGAGGCTGCCTGGGGACGGGCGCTCGCGCAGGTGCGTCAGGCGCAGCGCGGCGACGGCAGTGTCGATGCGGCGCGGGCTGGCTGCACTGCCTTCTTCACCGAATATCCCACAAGTGCGCGCAGGGATGATCTCGCCTGGGCCCTGTTCCGCCTGGTCGCCGCCACCGGCGATGCGCCGGTCGTGATGGAGGCTGCCTCCGACTTCCTCGCACTCAATCCCGCAGCGCATCGGGAAGAAGCGATCATCGCCTACGGTACCGCACTCCATGAAACCGGCCGGTACAGCGAGGCGGAGAAAGAATTCACCACTGTCATCGAAACTGCGGAGGCCAATGAAAATGCCGCGCCCGCATGGTATGGCCGTGCGCGCGCACGCGTTGCCCTCGGTCGCTTCGATGCGGCGCTCAAGGATCTTGCCACGTACCGCACGCGTGCGCCCAACGGACGTCATGCTGCTGAAGCTCTGCTGCTCGAGGGACGCACGTTCGCGCGCGTCGGTCGGTACGAGGAGGCGATCCGCAGCCTCGACGACTGTATCAGGAATTTCGCGTATGCGTCGACGTCTGATTCCGCGCGCCTCAGGCTGCTGCGTGTGCTCTCGGAAGCCGGCATGCATGAGAATGCCGTTCAGCGATCGCGGCGATTCCTCGGAGAGGTGGAAGAAAATCCGTTCATCGGCAGCGATCTCACGCAGGAGTATCTCTACACCGATGCCGTGACCCTTGCACGCGCCCGGGATCGTGATGCGGCAAAACGCGTGCTGCTCCGCTATGCCGAACAGTATCCTTCCGGGACGCATGCAGGCGACGTGCTGTTCGCACTGGGACAGATGTACCGTGACGAGGGAAAAATCGATCTGGCAACGGCCTACCTGCAGCAGGCGGGAAGCATGAAGCAGGGCGGAGAGGCGCTTCGGGATGCGGCTGATCTCATGCTGGACAACGGACGTTACGCGCGCGCGATTGAAACCTATGAACTGCTGATTGAAAAAGCGGACACCGACGCCGTGCGGATGTATGCGGAATCCCGCATCATCGTGGCACTGTATCGCGAGGGGAAGCTCGAAGACGCCCGTGCGCGGCGTGACGCGTTCCGCTCGGCGTGGCCCGATGCGGAAGCCGTGTCCGACGAATTCGAGCTCGAGCGCGGGAAGTATTTTTTCCGGGAGGGAGACTATCGCACTGCAAAGGACATTTTCGAGGACGTGGAGGATTCTGACGTACGGCAGATCGCCGCGCTCGGCAAATACTGGATCGGCCGCTGCTACGAGGCGCAGAGCAGAAACAAGGATGCCACCGAGCAGTACGAGGACGTCATCGATGATTATGCGCGCAGCGAAGCGGCGCTGCAGTCGATGATGTCGCTTGCCCGCATGGCGCTGCGTGCCGAGAAATATCAGGAAGCCGCGACGCACTTCAAGGCCGTCATCGACGCCGGCGATATCCCCGAACCTATGCTGAAGGAGGCGATGAACGGCCTGATCCGCAGCTACGAGGAACTGCAGACCTACGATGCCGCACTCGAAATGACAAAACGCTTTGTGGAAACCTGGCCGGGCGATGTGACCACGTTTCGCAAGCGGGTCAATCTCGGGTACTACTACTACCAGCTTGCCTACTTCGACCAGGCGATAGCTCATCTGGAAAATCTGCTCTCGGAGGCGCCGCCCGACGACCAGGCGGAGATCCGCTACTATATCGGAGAGGCATATTTTTCCAAGGGTGACTTCACGCAGGCGGCACTGGAGTTTCTGAAGGTTCCATACCTGGTGATCGGGAAAACCGAGATCGACTGGACCGCTTCCGCCTACTACATGGCAGGACAGGCCTACGAAAAGCAGTCCAAGTTCGATCTGGCTCTCGACATGTACCAGAAAATCGTGGATACTCCCGGACTCGATGCTCGCTTCAAGGCACAGGCAGCGAAGGAAATCGATCGTGTCCGTGGACTGATGGACTGACCGGCGCATCCGCCGCTCATGTCATACCGCCGCGGGCAGATGCATCGTTGTCGCATGAATAATCTGACGGAAGGACGTCATGCCGTCCATTGAATGGACACTGGAACTGCGTTTTCTCATCGCGCTCGGACTCGGATTCCTCATCGGGCTTGAGCGCGAGAGCTCCGGGGCGGAGCGCAAGAGCGGCCATCTTTTTGCCGGTGTGCGCACCTACACCGTCATCAGCCTTTACGGATTCGCATCCGCGTGGCTGTACCGCATCGATGTTGCGTGGGGATTGCCGGTAGGCATGATATCCCTCACTGCGCTCGCGGTGGCGGGCTATCTCGGGAAGATCCGCGAGGGACGCATGGGATGGACCAGTGAAGTTTCAGCCCTGCTGACGTTTGTGGTCGGTGCGCTCTCGCTGCTGAGCGATGTCTGGGTGCCGATCACGCTCGGTGTCGTCAATACGATCCTCCTCTCGGAGAAAGGGGATATCGAACGCTTTGTCGAGAAGCTCGACAAGTCGGAGTTCCTCGCCGTTCTGAAATTCCTCGTCGTCACGGCCATCATTCTGCCGGCACTGCCGGACAGGGAGTATACGCAGTTCGATCTGAATCCGACGCGGATATGGCAGATCGTCATTCTCGTTTCCAGTATCGGCTTTGTCGGATACTTCCTCACCAAGCGGTACGGCAGCCGGCTGGGGATGTGGCTCTCGGGCATTTTCGGCGGCATCGTCTCGAGTACCGCGGTCAGCATCGCCGCGGGACGCGTCGCCCAGCGCAGTGACTCCCGCATGTTCGGGGCCCTGCAGATGTCGCTTCTTGCCAGCAGCATGATGTATCCCCGCATCCTCGTGCTGATCTGGTTTCTGAATCCTGACGCCGCTCTGCTGCTCTGGTGGCGCTGTCTCATCCTTGCTGCGATCGGAATAATCCTGGCCTTTCAGTTCGAGTCACACGGCGACACCGCAAAGGTCGATTCCATCTCTACGCTTGAAAATCCGTTCGAACTGAAACCGGCCCTGATTTTCGCCGCGGTGTTTGTGCTGCTGACCATCCTGACCGTGTTCGCGAAGGATGCCTTTGGATCCGCAGGGCTGATGCTCCTTGCGCTCATCGTCGGCGTCGTGGATATCGATCCGTTCATTCTTTCGCTTGTGCAGGACGGCGGCGGGTATGTGTTGATCATGCCGGTGCTCATGGCGATGATGAGCAATACCATCGCCAAAGGGGTCTATTTCAGCGTTCTCGCCTCGAAGCTGCGCATGCAGGCTTCCTGGCGATACGGCCTCTGGGCGCTGCTGCATGTGCCGCTGATCCTGATGTGATCTCGCTCGTTTTCTGCAGGCAACTGCAATGTTCAACCAACCCTGGAACGCCTGACTGCCCATGATGGACACTGCCGACAGATATCCGGAGGTCGCATGTCTGCGATTCCGCGACTGACTCGTCAGCTGCACGAGCTGCTTGCGGCAGCGCCCACGCTGCTGATGGCTGTGGCCGCACTGCTGCTGATCTCACCGCTGCTCCCTGCACAGGAGGTCAGTCTCGATCCGCCGGAGCTGGATTTCGGTCGTATCAGGGTGAGCAGTGACCGCTGTCGGTCTGTCATCTTTATCAATCATACGGCCGCACCGCTCGTCCTGCACGAGGTTCGCAATCCCGCAGCACCGTTCCCCGCGACCTTCCCCGATACGATTCCCTCCGATACCGGTGCCTATGTGGATCTCTGCTTCGAGCCGCGCGGACTCGGGCCGGACTCCGCCGTCGTAACGTTCATATATGAAACCGACGGGCTGGATTCCATTCGTCTGCCCGTCCGGGCATTCGGCTGGGACAGTCTCTCTCTCGGGATCGGTGTGACGGTCACGGGAAAGCCGGGCAGCATTATCGAGGTTCCGGTCCGCGTGTTCGATGACATCCCCGCGGAATATGACATCCGCTCGTATCGCTTTGCGCTGCGTTTCAACAAGACGATGCTGTATCCGATCGCAGACGTGAGCGGAGGCGCGTCGCTGACCGCCGGAATGGAAGCTCCAACGGTACAGATGATCCGCGAGGTCGACGCGCGGTTACCACAGGTGGAGTATCGGGTCCGCGGTGCAACACCGCTCAACAATCCTGCACCGGACAGCGTGCTGGTCAATCTGCGCTTTCTGGTCCTCCATGGGAATGCTATGTCCACCGATCTGACACTGGTCTCAGCCGGCTTTTCCGATGGAGCCCCGCTTGGCGGTGTTTTTCTCAAGGGACGTTTCATTGCTGACAGTCTCTGTTTCCAGGATCTTCGCCTCGTCGACATTCCCGACCGCGACATGGCAGCCGACGTGGGCGGCTATCCGAATCCCTTCTCCCATGCCACACTGATCCAGTATCACATCGGGCGGGATGCGCCGGTACGGCTCACGGTGCACAGTATGCTTGGCAGGGAAGTGGCCGTACTCGACGAGGGATTGCGTCCCGCCGGGCTGCACGCCGTTCGCTTCGATGGAGGCAGTCTGCCGGAGGGTATCTACTTCTGCCGTCTTGCCGCGGGGAATGTGATTCGGACATCTACCATCATGCTTGTCAGGTGAGGAATGCACCGATTTCTGCGATTCATTCTCGTCCTTGTTCCGCTGATGCCGGCCTTTTCCCATGCACAGGGGAGTGATGAGGGAAGCATGGGGCGGGCGACGATCGGTCTGGTGGGTGGTGTGAATTTCTCATGGCATCAGGGCACGTTCACATCCAGCGACGCACAGTTCGACTGCTGCACATTCTCCGGTGGCAACGGGCTGGGGCGCACGGCGGGACTGCGGATGATCATCCCCCTGACGGAAAAGCTTTCCGTGCGAGCGGGCACGGTGTTCGAGCAGGTGAACGGGGAGTATCCGGCGGAGTATGACGCATACCCCGTGCTCGACCACAATGACGAAGTCGCGCTGCTTCAGCTGCGTGAGGAGCTGGAGACTACGCTTGAGGCATTCAGCATCGAGCTCATGTTGTCATGGAAGGTCCTCGCCCCGGGTGTGTATGTCGCCGCCGGACCATCGTTCAGTATCCTGATGTCCAAGCATCAGATGCAGCAAGAAACCATCCTTTCCCCGGCGGACATTGAATTTGTTGACGGCGGACGCACGCATATGCTGATCGACAGTGAGATTCCGGACGCGGAACACTTCTTTGCGTTCCGCGCCGGCGCGGGTGCGCTCTTTCCGCTGCATCCCATTCTGTATGCCAATCCGGAAATCCTGTTCGCCGTGCCGCTGAGCCGCGTACGCGACCGGGGTGCCTGGACGGTATCAGGGTTCGACGTTACCCTGGGGATTCTCCTGGTCCTGTGAGCGGGCGCTCGTCCGCCAGGAGTGCCTCGATGGACTGTCTCCGCCGTGCGAGATGCCACGCGCCTTCAAGGACAACGGCTTCCGCGGCGAGGGGACGCGAGTTGTAGGTCGAGCTCATGCTCGCACCGTAGGCCCCGGCGGAGAGCAGCGCCACGAGGTCTCCGCGTTCCATCTCGGGCATGGGGAAGCGCCGCGCGAAGGTATCGCTCGACTCACAGACGGGACCGACGACATCATAGAATACGGTCACGCTTCCGTGCGGTTCGCGCAACGGGACGATGCCATGGTCGGCACTGTAGAGCGCGGGGCGCAGCAGATCATTCATGCCTGCATCGAGAATGAGGAAGATCCGGTTGCCGCTCGGCTTCACGTGTTCGACGGACGACACCAGGATGCCGGCATTGGCGACAAGCGAGCGTCCCGGTTCGGTGATCACGGTCACGTTTGCGGCCCGCGGGCCGAGGAAGTCGAGCAGCATTTCTGCGATCACTCCCGGATCGAGCTCCTCGGTATCCTCGTCATAGGGGACGCCGAATCCTCCGCCGATATCGATGACGGGATGCGTCAGGTCGAGCATGTCGCTGATAGCCTCGAGGGTGCGCATGAGGTGGCGCAGGGCTTCGTGATAGGGGATGGCCGAAAAGATCTGCGACCCGAGATGAAACGCGAGTCCGGCGATGCGCACACCGGGCAGCCATCCGGCCTGTGCCGCGAGGGAGCGGACATCCGCTGCGCTGAGGCCGAATTTGTGATCCAGTTCGCCGGTGGAGATGTACGGGTGTGTCCCGGCGTCCACATCGGGATTCAGGCGCAGCAGAACCCTGGCGGTGGTGCCGCGTGCCGCGGCGATATCGGAGATCAGGCGGCACTCACTGGCCGATTCCGCATTGAACCAGGCGATGTCCGCGTCGAGTGCTTCCTCGATGTCCTGCTGCGATTTCCCCACTCCAGTCATGATGATGCGCGCCGGATCGGCGCCGGCACGGAGAGCGCGGCGAAGTTCTCCACGTGAGTTTACATCGAACCCCGCTCCCGTTCGTGCGAGCACCTGCAGCAGTGCGAGTGACGTATTCGCTTTCACCGCATAACAGACCTGATGCCGCAGTCCGGAGAATGCGGCGATATGCCGTTCATATCGCCTGAGAACGGCATCGAGAGAATACACGTAGGTGGGAGTCCCCGTCTCACGGACGATGTCCTCAACGGGAATGCCCTCGCAGACAAGCGCGCCCTCACGGTAGGAGAACCCGTCGGTGAAATCCATCTAAATGCGAATGCTGTTGATTGTAATGTTGCGCAAAAATACGCAATGGCGCGGGCTATTCAAAAATGCCCGGCTCGGAGATCGATGAAAAGAATTCCTCATGCAGTTCGCGAACCGCTTCCGGCACGCGCTCTTCGTCGATCACGAAGGTCAGATTGATTTCCGAGGCGCCGTGGCTGATCATGTCGATCGGGATATCCTGCAGTCGTGAGAACACGCGTGAGGCGATGCCGCGTTCGGACTTGAGCCGCTCGCCGACAATGCAGATGATCGCCTTTTCCCGCAGAATGGTCAGTTCGCCGTACTTTCGCAGTTCGGCGACAAGCTCGTCGAGTGCCGGCGCATTTTCAATGCTGAGCGAGATACTCACTTCCGATGTTGTGACCAGGTCCACGGATGTCTGATGCTCATTGAAGATGTCGAAGATCTTTTTCATGAAGCCGTAGCTGCCGAGCATCCGTGTCGAAGTGATATTGAGGATGGTGATGGCGCGCTTGAAGGAAATGGATTTCACGGCGATGTCAGATGCCGTTATGTCGCGCTTGATGAGCGTGCCGTCCATCTGCGGGCGATGGGAATTGAGGATGTGAACCGGGATGTCTTTCTCGATGGCGGGGAGCAGTGTGCTCGGATGCAGGACCTTCGCCCCGAAGTATGCCAACTCGGAGGCTTCGCGGAATGACATTTCCCGGATGCGGAGTGCATCGGCGACGATGTTCGGATCCGCCGTCAGCATGCCGTCTACGTCGGTCCAGATCTCGATATCATCGGTGTGCATGACCGTTCCGATGATCGCGGCAGAGAAGTCGGAACCGCCGCGACCGAGGGTTGTTGTCACATGATGTTCATCGGCCCCGACAAAGCCCTGCAGCACAGGAATGATGCCCTTTTCGATGCGCGGCCGAATGATGGATTCACAGGCCGCACGTGTCGGCTCGAAAAGCGGTTCGGCCCTGCCGAACTGGGCGTTGGTGACGACGCAGCGCCGCGCGTCGAGCAGCTCGGCGCGCACGCCCCGTTCCCGCAGCGCTTCGGTGACGATGGAGGTTGACATGCGTTCCCCGTATGACATTACGAAATCCAGTACGCGCGGGGAGAGGTCGCCGGTGATCGAAATCCCGTAGATGAGACTGCGAAGCTCTTCGTCATACAATTTGAATTGCCGGATGAGCATGTCCTGCTCGCGCAGTCCCTTGATGAGATTCGCGATGATGCGGTAGTGCCGTTCAATGATCCGGTCACGCAGGATGGTCTCGGCTTCCGATCGTTTCCCCTGGGCTGCCAGTTCGGCACAGCGAATCAGTGCGTTTGTGATGCCCGCCGCAGCCGAAAGGACGACAGCAGGCTGCCGCCCGAGGCGGCTCTTGATGATCTCGCAGGCATTGGCAATGGCGGAGGCGTCTTCGAGCGACGTTCCGCCGAATTTCATGATAATCATGGGTCCAACGGTCGAATTTTTATATCGCACGGCTCATGCAAATCGAAATATACGCAATCGCCCGTCGCCGAGGAAAACTCCTGCCGTACCTTTCCCGGAGTTATCCGGACAAAAATATCCCGTGAATGCGGCAGATGAATAGCGGATAATCAGGTTTTGAAAAGTTAATGGAAATTGAGAAGTTTGTTACGATATACAGAGCATGCGAGGTTTCATGTCTCCCACTGTCACTCCCCGAATCCTCCCTGCATTCATGTTCTCACCACATATGTTCTCCCTATGAAGTTCAAGACATTTCCCGGCGGGGTGCATCCCCCCGAAGAAAAGGAACTAAGCGAACACCAGCCGTTTGAAATCATGCCGCTTCCGAGCATGGTGATTCTGCCGCTGTCCCAGCATCTGGGCAAGCAGGCCAAGCCGCTGGTGGACAAGCGTGCCACGGTCGCCCGCGGCCAGGTGATCGCGGAGGCGGACGGTTTCATTTCCGCCCCTGTGCACAGCACGATCACGGGCACGGTGAAAAGTATCGGCAGCGAACCCAACAGCTCCGGGTACCGGAAGGACGCTATCGTCATCATTCCCGCCAAGCCGAAAGAGGGCGAGGAACTGCCGGAAGACGTGAGCATGCCACCGCTGGATCCGGCGACAGTCACGCCGGATGAGATCCGCGCCCGCGTCAAGGAGGCCGGTATTGTAGGACAGGGTGGTGCGGCGTTTCCCACCTTTGTCAAACTCAGCCCTCCGGAAGGGAAGGAACTCGATGTCGTGATCATCAACGGCTGCGAGTGCGAGCCCTACCTGACGCGTGACGACCGTTTCATGATCGAGCGTCCCGACGATATCGTATCGGGGCTGCGCCTGATCATGCGCGCCCTTGGCGTTGAAAAGGGCGTCATCGGAATCGAAATCAACAAACCCGATGCAATCGCCTCGATGGAGAAGGCTGTTGCGGATCAACCCGGTCTTTCCGTCTGCGTCCTGCAGACGAAATATCCGCAGGGAGCCGAAAAAATGCTCATCAAGGCGGTGAACGGACGTGAAGTGCCGCCGGGCAAGCTTCCGCTGGATGTCGGCGCCGTGATTCAGAACATCGGCACGGCTGTGGCCATTCATGATGCCGTGGCAAAGGGGGAAGCATCGCTCACCGCTGCGGTGACGGTGACCGGTCGGGGGATTCGTACACCGAAAAACCTGTTCGTTCCCGTCGGCACGCCGCTGAAGGATGTCATCGATTTCTGTGGTGGTCTGACAGAGGACGCCGCGAAAGTGATCGTCGGGGGACCGATGATGGGTGTCGCGCAGTACGATCTCGAGGCACCGGTAATGAAGGCGACCTCCGGCATTGTCATCCTCAACGAAGAGGATGTGCGCACGCAGGAGGAAACGGCCTGTCTGCGCTGCGGCAAGTGCGTGGACGCCTGTCCGGTGCACCTTCTGCCGACACGTCTGGCCCGCCTCGCTGAGCTCGACCGTCTCGAGGAGGCGGAGGAGCTGGGCATCACCGTTTGCATGGAATGCGGCAGCTGCGCGTACACCTGCCCCGCCCACATCCCCCTGGTCCAATGGCTGCGACTGGGCAAGCAGCGCGTTATTCAGCAGCAGCGAAAGCGCAAGGCAAACGCCGCCTGATTTGTTCATCACGAATTTTCCACGATAACACACAGCACCTATGTCAGACGTAACCGTGACCGAGGCACAGAATGAGCGGGAGCTGATGCTCTCGACTTCGCCTCACCTGCAATCGCGCTGGACGACGAAGCAGATCATGTGGTTCGTCAACCTCGCGCTGGCCCCGTGCGTGATATCGGCCGTACTCTATTTCGGTTTTTACCAGCTGCTGGTCATTGCCACCGCGGTCATTTTCGCCGTCGGAACCGAGGCGCTGATCCAGAAGCTGACGAAAAAACCGATCGCCGTCATGGACGGCAGCGCCGTCATCACGGGCCTGCTGCTGGGATTGATCGTCCCGCCGAATTTCAGCCTTGTCTCCACCGCACTGGGATCGATCTTCGCCATCGGCGTCGGGAAAATGATCTTCGGCGGACTTGGCTACAATATTTTCAATCCCGCCCTTGTCGGGCGCGCCTTTCTGCAGGCGGCGTTTCCCGTGGCGATCACGACGTGGACTGCCCCGAATTACGCAGTAGACAGTGTGTCTTCGGCGACACCGCTCGCCGCACTCAAGTTCGACGGTGTCTCGACGGCAGTCGGTCCGCTGTTCTTCGGCAACGTTGGCGGCTCGCTGGGTGAAACATCCAGCATTGCCATTCTGCTCGGGGGCATTTTTCTTCTCGTCACCGGCGTGGCCAACTGGCGCATTCCGGCCGCGATGACCATCGGTGTCATCGTCTTTGGCGGCGCCCTGTGGCTGATCGATCCGTCATATCCGAGTCCGATTTTCCACATCTTTGCCGGCAGTTTTCTCTTCGGCGCGTTCTACATGGCGACCGACTATGTGTCGTCACCGATCACAGGAGTGGGAATGTGGATCTACGGGCTCGGTATCGCTCTCGTGCTCGTCCTCATTCGCGTGTTCGGCGGCTTGCCCGAAGGCGTCATGTACTCGATTCTCTTCATGAACGCGTTCGTGCCCCTGATCAATCGCTACACCCGTCCGCGTATCTTCGGGGAGGTGAAGTCATGAAAATCATTCTTTCCATGCTTGCGACACTGTCTGTCATCGGCATTGTTTCCGGTGGCGGGCTGGCCATGGTCAGTTCCTGGGCCGATCCCCTGATCGCAGCCAACAAAAAGGCCGCGACGGAACAGGCGATTTTCCAGGTGCAGACAGCAGCGAAAGACTACAAAAAGATGGAATCGGTCGAATATGAACTCTACAAAGTCTTCGACGAATCCGGAAATGCAGTAGGGTATGCGCTGCCCTGGGAAGGCAACGGCTTTCAGGGCAAGATCCGTATCATGATCGGACTCAGCGCCGACGCCGCTACCATCACGGCCATCGAAATCCTCGAACAGGTGGAAACACCCGGTCTGGGTACCAAGATCGCGGAGGATCCCTTCCGCGGACAGTTCGAGGGGCTGCCCGCCGATCCGCAGGTGGACTGGGTGAAGGGCGCCCCGCCGACCAGGGAAAATGAAGTTCAGACGATCACCGGCGCGACGATTTCCTCGAAGGCGATCGTCGCCATCGTCAACGACGGCATTTCTCAGCTGCGCAGCGATCTCGCCAGCGGCGAGGATATGGCGCAAGGAGGTGCGCAATGAAAAAACAGGTAACACTCTTCACGGAATACACGAAGGGCGTCTGGGATCAGAATCCCGTCTTCAAGCAGGTGCTCGGCATGTGTCCGGCACTTGCCGTGACCGTCTCCGCGATGAACGGCATCGCGATGGCCCTGGCGACGACCTTTGTGCTGACCTTTTCAAGCCTGATCATATCGCTGATTCGCAAAGTCATCCCGACGCAGGTGCGCATCGCGTCGTTCATCCTCATCATTGCAACCTTTGTGACCATCGTCGACCTCGTGATGCGCGCGCAATTCCCCGCGCTCAGCAAGGAACTCGGACCGTACATCCCCCTGATCGTGGTGAACTGCCTGATCCTGGGTCGACAGGAAGCGTTCTCGTCGAAAAACACGCCGGGGCGTGCCGTACTCGACTCGTTGGGTATGGGCACCGGCTTTCTCATCGCGCTGGGGAGCCTCGGCGGCATTCGCGAGATCCTCGGATCCCGCACGTTTCTCGGACTGCAGGTGATGCCCAATGCCTTCGATCCCTGGCTGGTCATGATTCTCCCCGCCGGTGCGTTTCTCTCGCTGGGACTGATGATGGGATTTCTCAATCACATGAATCTGCGCAGAAAAGACCGCGAGGAGCGCGAGCTTGTCGCCAGGCATCTTCAGGAACCCAAAATGTCGCTTGAACATGGCGAGGAGGTGAAATCATGGAGCTGATTCTGATTTTCATATCCGCCGCGATCGTCAACAATTTCGTACTGGCGTATTTTCTCGGTATCTGTCCCTTCATCGGTGTCTCGAACAAACTGTCGTCCGCCTTCCCGATGGGACTCGCCACGACATTCGTGATGGTGATTACGGCGATTGTCACGTGGTTGATCTACCATATGATTCTCGTACCCTATGACGTCGTGTATCTCCAGTATGTCTCCTTTATTCTCGTCGTCGCATCGCTGGTGCAGTTCGTTGAGATGTTCATCAAGAAAGTCAGTCAGCCACTGTATCGCGCGCTGGGCATTTTCCTGCCGCTGATTACGACGAACTGTGCGATTCTGGGCCTGGCGCTGTTCATCGTACTGAAGGAGTACTCATTTGTCGAGGCCATTTTCTACGGCGTCGGTGCGGGCGCGGGCTTCACGCTCGCGATCAGTCTCATGGCCGGTATCCGTGAGGAACTCGAGCTGGCGAATGTGCCCCGGCCCTTTCAGGGTGCCCCGATCACGCTGATCGTGGCGGGACTGCTGGCGCTGGCATTCATGGGATTCGCCGGCATGATTTCGGTGTAACGCAAACAAGAAGCAATCTGATACAGGAGTGATACAATGATTTCTCGTCGATCCTTTCTGAAACTTTCCGGTCTCGCCGTTGGCGCCGTTGGCGCCGGTTTCGGCACCGGACAGCTGGTCAGTTCAGGCTCGGGCCGTCGTTTTTCGATGTACGGTTTCGTACCCGACGATGACCGCGCGGTCACGGATCTCCTTCGCATCTTCCGCGCGGAGCTTCCGTCCGGAGCGGGGACACCCGTGATAGCGGCGGATGCGCGCTGGCATGACGTCGTGCGGAATGCGGTCCGCGGACGCGGCCTCAGTGCCGGCCCGGTGTCCGGCAGTGGCCATGTTTCCGTCCGCATTACGCGGCTCGGAAGCGGTATTGCGGGTGATGTGCTCGTGCATGACGACCGCAAGCGCATCTACGATCCCCGGGGTGATTTCAGCACGGCGCTGCAGACCCTCCGTGGACGCCTGAACGCGGCCGACGCCGAGTATATGATCAGTGCGGAATATGTCGAAGAAGCACCGCTCGCATCACTGTTCGCCGGCGGACGCGTACTGGTCGTCGAGGATGCCGGCGGTATCGCCGAACGCATCCCGCTCGATGGACGCAGCAGGACAATCGATATCCGCGGTCCGCAGGGACGTACCGGCATCACCGTTTCGGGCAGCGGCGCGCATGTTCACAGCGCAAGCTGCCGTCATGAGCTCTGCCGGAAAGCCGGCACGGCTTCGCGTCCGGGAGACGTGATCGCCTGTGCGCCGAATCGCGTGCTGCTCCGCATCGAACGCGCATGAGGAAACGCTCACCCATAGCGGTGACCATGTTCTTCCTCGCACTCTTTGCGATCGCATTCGTGGTCGCACTGCAGTTCGGGAGGAAGGATGATGATACGCTCAGGCGGACACAGGTGGCCCTGGGAACGCTGATCGAGATCCAGGTCCGTGACATGGAGCGGAAAGCAGCCTGGTCTGCCATCGATGCGGCATTCGCCGAGGTCCGGCGCGTGGATACGCTCTTCAGCACATACGCCGAGGACGGTCCGGTCTGGAAGCTCAATCATGATCGTGATACGCTCATTGAAGTCCCCGACGAAGTGTTCGCGCTCATGCTGCGTTGTGACAGCCTGACGCGCGCATCGGACGGCGCGTTCGACATTGCACTCGAACCGTTGATCCGCGAGTGGGGATTCAAGGATCAGGATCCCGCCGTTCCTTCAAGTGAGGAGCTCACCGAAGCGCTGCAGCACAGCGGGTGGGCGCATGTACGGCTTGAGCAGCCGAACCGCGTGCATAAATCTGCGGACGCCATGATCAATTTCGGCGCGATTGCCAAAGGATATGCTGTTGATCGTGCTGTCTCCGTGCTTGCTCGAGAGGGTGTTGCGGAAGGACTGGTCAACGCCGGCGGGGAGGTACGTGCCACCGGCGGCAACTGGAGTATCGGCATCCAGCATCCGCGGTCAACCTCGGAACTCGCCGCGGTTATCGATCCGCAGGGCCGGGCTGTTGCAACATCCGGCGACTACGAGCAGTACTTCGAGCAGGACGGGAAGCGTTTTCATCACATTCTCGATCCAGCGACGGGTCTGCCGGCACGCGAATGCATGAGTGTCACCGTGCTGGCGGACGACGATGTCACCGCGGACGCCCTCGCCACGGCGGTATTTGTCATGGGGCCCCGGAAAGGCATGGAATTTATGCAGCATAATCCTGATATTGAAGGACTTATCATTGACGAATCGGGCGATGAACACGCAACGCCCGGCTTCGCACAATTTCGAACGAGGTAGACAGACATGGATTTGAATTTTCTTATCGCGATAGCCACGATGGGCGGACTCGGTTTCGTGTTTGCCGGTGCCCTCGCCATTGCAGATAAAAAACTGCGCGTCGAGGAGGATCCGAAAATTGCAAAGGTCAACGATGTGCTCCCGGGCGCCAACTGCGGTGCCTGCGGTAAAGCGGGTTGCTATGATTTCGCAGTGAACGTCGTCAGCGGTGACGCACCGGTAAACGGTTGTCCGGTTGGCGGACAGGAGACAGCGAACGATATCGCCCAGATCATGGGTGTCGAGGCTGGAACCGCAACGAAAATCGTCGCCCGGGTCCTCTGCCGCGGCGGGAATATCGAAGCAGCGAAGAAAATGGTTGAGTACCGCGGACCGCAGAGCTGCGCCACAATGGACCTCGTCAGCGGTGGCACGAAATTGTGCCAGTACGGCTGTCTCGGTGGTGGCGACTGCGTGGATGCGTGCACCTTCAGTGCCATCCATCTCAATGAAAACGGGCTTCCCGAAGTCATCGACGATCTCTGCACTGGCTGCGGCATGTGCGTGACCGCCTGTCCGCGCGACATCATCGAACTGCATCCGGCAGATCGCGAAGTGTTCGTGTTCTGCAAGAGTCATGACGATCCGAAGACATCGAAGGCAGTCTGCGAAGTTGCCTGCACGGGCTGCGGACTCTGTGCGCGCAAGTCCGATGGCGGCGTCATCATGGAGAACAACCTCGCTGTCATCAACTGGGACGATTTTGACCCCGAGAATATTCCCTTCGAAAAGTGTAAAAACAGTGCAATCTGTTATCTCAAAGATGCATTTCGGGAGCATCAGGAAGAGGAAGCGAAGGAGAAAAACGCTGATAACGCTCCCGGCAGCGAGGAGAAAAAGAAGGTTACCGATGTCAGTCCCCAGCAGTCGAACTGACATCCGTCTGTTGCGATGAAAGGCGAAGATATTTACGAGGAAGGCGTCGTCCTGCGCAGTGCTGACGGAAAGGCAACTGTTTCCGTCATGGGCAGCGACGCCTGTCACGAATGCGGGGCGAAATTGTTCTGTTCCGCGTCCGGCGCCGAAGAAAACACCGTGGAAGTACGCGACCCGTTCGGTGTGCAGGCGGGAGATTTCGTGCGCTTTGTCATTCGCGGGGAAGCGATGTTCCGTGTGGCGGGATTGTTGTACGGCATCCCGCTGCTGCTGATTCTCGCGGGGATACTCATTGGGATGTATCTCTTCGATCCAGGCATTCTTCCGCAGGAGCTGTGGTCATTTATTCTGGGTCTCGGTCTGGCAGGCATATACTACCTCGGACTGTTCCTTTCCGGCGAAAGCAGCGCTGCATCCAACATGCCCAGCATCGTATTCATCCGTGACGCGGAGCAGAGCGAACCCGCCTGATACGACCGTGATCTTCATTGCATCACAGCGGCCCTTCTTCCTACCTTACTCGTCATGAATACTCCATCGTTTCCCAACAGACGCCTCAACCGCGAGGAGATGCTCGCCGTCCTTCGCAGGAATCATACATTTCCCGGCATGTTTCCCGTCACCGTGATTGCCCGCAGTGATCACGCATTTTACGCGATCCTGCATTCCGCACTCGAGGAACTGCAGGGCGAATCGACCTTTCGCATCGAGGAACGTCCCTCCTCGAAAAAAAACTACGCATCGTACCGTATTGAAATTTTCGTCGAGTCTGCCGAGACGGCTCTCTTCCGCAAGGAAGCCATCGGAAAGGTAGATGGCGTGCTCGTGCTGCTCTAGGAGGCAGTATGCAGGACGCGGATTGCCGTACGCGGCATGCCGTACGCAGGTACATCCGGCCTCCTGCGTGCTGCCTTCTGCCATTTGCGCGGCCTCTTCGGATTTACGTAATTTACCCTGATATGCAGACACTCTTTCCGACATACCAGCAGGAGCCGACGGAACTTCCTGATATCGAAACTGATGTTACCGACGGCACGAATACTGATCAGCCGTCGAAAGTCATTCTGTTCAACGACGAAGTACATTCCTTCGAGGAAGTGATCACGCAGCTCCAGAAGGCGATCAACTGTGCCCGCGAAAAGGGCGAAGCGCTCGCATGGGAGGTGCACACAAAAGGGAAAGCCTGCGTGTTCACCGGAAGCATGAACGAGTGCCTGCGCGTCAGCGGCATTCTCGAGGAGATCGCCCTGCGCACGCAGATCGAAATGTGACGGACCGATTTCAGAGACAACACACCTACAATATTCATATGACATCAGCTGAAATTCGCCAGAGCTTTCTCGACTTTTTCCGCGGGAAAGACCACCGCATCGTTGATAGTGCGCCCGTCGTGCCGCACGACGACCCGACGCTCCTGTTCACGAACGCCGGCATGAACCAGTTCAAGGACGTCTTCCTCGGAACCGGCACCCGTGAATACACACGCGCGGCTGACACGCAGAAGTGTATCCGCGTATCCGGGAAACACAACGATCTCGAGGAAGTCGGACGCGACACCTACCATCACACCTTCTTCGAGATGCTTGGCAACTGGAGCTTCGGCGACTACTACAAGCGCGAAGCCATCACGTGGGCATGGGAGCTTCTCACAGAGGTGTGGAAGCTGCCGAAGGACCGCCTGCACGCAACGGTGTTCCGTGAAGACGACGAGGCGTTCGAGCTCTGGACCGCATTGACCGACATTGATCCATCCCATGTCCATCGCTTCGATGAAAAGGACAATTTCTGGGAAATGGGGGATACGGGTCCCTGCGGTCCCTGTTCGGAGATCCACATCGACCTGACCGAAAACGGCGACGGCGGTGCGCTCGTCAACGCGGATTCACCGGAGGTGATGGAAATCTGGAACCTCGTGTTCATCCAGTACAACCGCGATGAGCATGGGACGCTGCACGATCTGCCGCGCACGCATGTCGACACGGGCATGGGATTCGAGCGCATCTGTGCGGTGCTGCAGGGAAAGAAATCCAACTACGACACCGACGTGTTCATGCCTGTCATTCGGCGTATCGCGGAAGTCACGGAACAGAAGTACGAAGGCGAACAGACGCAGGTAGCCATGCGCGTTATCGTTGACCACGTCCGCATGCTGACCTTCTCAATCGCCGACGGCGCCATGCCGGGTCCCGAAGGACGTGGCTACGTGCTGCGTCGTATCCTGCGCCGCGCCGCCCGCTTCGGCCGCAACCTCGGCATGCGCGATCCCTTCCTCTGGCGTATCGTGGAGACGCTCGGGAAAACAATGGGCGACGTCTTCCCCGAGATCGTGGATAATCGCGGGGTGATCGAGAAAGTCATCCGCGCGGAGGAGGAGAGCTTCAACGCGACGCTCGACCGCGGGCTCGAAATTTTCGAGGAAATCGTGGCGCGCACGAAGGCGGACGATCAGAAGCGCATCGCGGGCGAGGATGTGTTCCGCCTCTATGACACCTTCGGCTTCCCGCTCGACCTGACGAACCTTCTCGCGGAGGAGCGCGGACTGACGATCGACAGCACCCGCTTCGACGAACTGCTGCAGGAGCAGAAAGAGCGTTCGCGCGCCGTGACCAAAAGGAGCAGCGCCTTCGCCGGGACGGAGGAGCCGACGGAAATCCCGCTTGAGCTGCTGTTGGATGCAGAAGAGAGCCGCTTCGTGGGCTACGACGTGCTTGACACCGAGTGCCGCGTCATCGGCCGCTGGCACGACCACAACCTGTTATACCTGCTTCTCGACCGCACGCCCTTTTACGTGGAGGCAGGCGGGCAGGTCAGCGATACCGGCTACCTGCGATGGCAGGATCGCGATGCGGAGATCACCGGACTGCTCAAGCTGGACGGGAAGACCGTGCATGTCGTGCAGACCGAAAACGGCTTTCTGCCCGAACTCGGCGAGACCGTGCATGCCGTGGTGACCGGCCGCGCGCGTCGCGACACCATGCGCAATCATACCGCCACACATCTGCTCCATGCCGCGCTGCGTCGGGTGCTCGGCGGCCATGTGCAGCAGGCGGGCTCACTCGTCGAACCCGAGCGCCTGCGTTTTGATTTTTCCCATTTTGAGAAAGTCAGACCGGAACAACTCGAGGAAATCGAGGCACTCGTGAATGAGAAAATCCTCGAGGGCATCCCTGTCGAGCAGCATCGTGACGTTCCATTCGAGGATGCAAAAACGATGGGAGCGCTCATGTTCTTCGGAGACAAATACGGCGACCGCGTCAACGTGCTGCAGATCGGAGAATTCTCGATGGAATTCTGCGGCGGCACGCATGTACGCAACACCGCCGAGATCGACCTGTTCAAAATCCTCTCCGAGGGATCCGTCGCGAGCGGAACGCGACGCATCGAGGCAGTCACGGGACGCGGCGTGCGTAGGTATATCTTTCAGCTCCACGACGAACTCGCGGAGCAAGAGCATCGGCAGGAGGAACTGCAAGAACGCATCAAGCAACTCGAAAAGGAACTATCCCGTGCGTCGCTCGAACAGGGCGCCGGAGAGATCGACAGTGTCATCACCTCTGCCGAGGCGTGGAATGACAGCCGAATCGCAGTGGCCCGCATGGACGTATCCGACGCCGAACAGCTGAAAGCTCTCGGTGACACACTCCGCGAAAAGCTGAAATCCGGTATCGGACTGCTCGCCGCCGTCATCGACGGCAAGGTGCTCCTGGTCTGCGTTGTGACCGATGATCTGGTGAAGAATGGTGTCAAGGCCGGCGCCCTCGTCGGTCCGCTCGCGAAGAGACTCGGCGGTGGAGGCGGTGGCCGACCGCACATGGCCACGGCCGGTGCGAAGGACACCGAGGGACTCGACGCGCTGCTCGCGGAAGCGCCCGCGCTGATTCGGGAGATCGCGGAAGGATGACTGCCGTGAATCCCGTATACGAGCGCCTGCTGGATGCACATCGCCGCGAAATTCCGCAGCTTTACCTGCTCGTCGATCCGGACAAGGCGGATCCCGCCGAACTTCCGGGATTTGTTGCTGATGCGGAAGACGCTGGAGTTGACGGTTTTTTCATCGGAGGCAGCCTGGCACTGCTCCCGCGCTTCGAGGAGTGCATCCGCGCGATGAAGGTCGCCGCGAAAACCCCGGTGATCATTTTCCCGGGAGGTGTGCATCAGATCTCCGGCGAGGCAGACGCCATTCTCTTTCTCTCCATCATCAGCGGCCGCAATCCCGAACAGCTTATCGGTCAGCACGTCATCGCCGCTCCCATGGTGCGGGAACTCGGGCTGGAGGCCATTTCCGCCGGGTACATGATCATCGCTTCCGATACGGTCACCTCGACGGAGTACATGAGTTACTCGAAGCCCATCCCCCGCGAGAAGCCCGAAATTGCAGCCGCACATGCGCTTGCGGCGGAGATGCTCGGAATGAAGCTTGTCTATCTCGAGGGTGGCAGCGGTGCAGGGCGCAGTGTGCCCGCAGACATGATCAGGATGGTGCGCGCACTCGTGGATATTCCTGTCGTCGTGGGCGGTGGCATTCGCAATCCCGCGGCCGCCGCGGAAAAAGTGGCAGCGGGCGCGTCGATCGTGGTGATCGGAAACCACTTCGAGGACGGCAGCAATCGCACGCAGCTGCGCGCGTTCGCCGATGCTGTGCACACGGGGCACAGCCAGAGCATCACGGAACTTTAACGGAAACCCGCATGAAAACATCCTCCGGTATCCTTCTGTGCGTACTCGCGCTCTCAGCCTGCTCGCCGCTTGTCGAGCTGGAGGACGAAAATACGGCCCTTCGTGCGAAAATCGATTCACTGGAAATCCTGCTCGGGGAATACCGCAGTCAGTCCGACCTGCTGGAGGAGCGGCTTTCCGCCGTTGAGCGCGAGAATCTGCAGCTCGATGACCGCAATCGGCAGCTGAGCGCACGTATCGCGGAATTGCAATACGGTGGTGCTGTTGATGAACAGGGAGGAATCGCACGCGCGGATGGAACGCGCGAGATGACGGATGTCACGCCCGTCCCGCTGTCCACCCAGGCCGCCCCCATTTATAAAAAGGAAACGCCGCCCGACCTGACGTTTCTCCGGCAGTACCAGTCAGCGCTCAGCGCCTACAACGCAAGGGAATATCCGCGTGCCGCACGGCTCTTTACCGATCTGCTGGCCACCGCCGACGCGAACGACATGATTGATAACTGCGTGTTCTGGCTCGGGGAGACATACGTGCAGCTTGGCGAACTCGAGGAGGCGCATGTGCGTTTTTCCACGGTTCTGGGTTACGACGGCTCCGACAAGACTGCCGCCGCACTGGTTTCCCGGGCACGAACCGCAATTGCACTCGGGCGCAGCGCGGAAGCACGCGAAGATCTGGAACGCTGTATCAGGACGTTCCCGCGGTCTGAACAGGCAGCCACGGCACGACGTCTTCTGAAAAAACTCGATTAATCACCAAGACAGCAGTACATCTGATGACATCTCGGCCCGCACAGACAGGAGCGCTCCCTACGCGCGAAGAAATCGACTCGAAATTCAAATGGACACTCGAGAATCTCTACTCCAGTGACAGGGAGTGGGAGGAGGACTACAATGTCGTTGAGCGCATGATCGGTGAGATTGCCGGTTTTCGCGGCACACTCGGCAACTCGGGCGAGCAGATGCTGCGCTGGCTGCATTTCGCCGATGACATGAATATCATCACCGGCCGGCTCGGTAATTACGCCTTCCGGCGTTTCGATGAAAACACCGCCAACACGCATTACCAGGGGATGATGGACCGTGTCATGTCGCAGCATGCCCGCACGAGTGCCGCGACATCATGGGTGGTCCCGGAGATTCTTTCCATCCCGCGTGACACGGTTGAGACGTTTATTCGCGAAACGGAGGGACTCGAGGTATATGCCCATCACCTCGATGAAATCATCCGCATGCAGGAACATACCCTGACTCCCTCAGAAGAGGAGCTGCTCGCCCTGTCGCTTGAAGCGATGGCGGGCCCGTCGAACGTGTTCAGCATGTTCAACGACGCGGACATTCGTTTCGGGACGATCACTGGCGAGGATGGCGGCGAGATCGAGGTTACAAAGGGACGGTACATCCAGCTGCAGGAGTCACACGATCGGCGTGTCCGGGAGGATGCCTACCGCGCACTGTACTCACAGTACGGCACATGGAAGAATACACTTTCGGCGATGCTGAGCGGGCAGGTGAAGAAAGAAATGTTTTTTGCGCGGGCACGAAAATACTCCGATACGCGCACCATGGCACTGTACGAAGACAACATCCCCGAGGCGGTGTACGATAACGTCGTTCGTACCGTCAATGAGAATCTTGCTCCCCTGCAGCGTTCCGTGCGGCTGAGAAAGGAGATCCTCGGTCTGGATGCCGTGCGTCCGTGGGATCTCTATGTCCCGCTCGCCTCAGAGGCGAATATTTATTTCCCATGGGAGGAAGCGGTGGAAACCGTACGCGAGGCGATGCAGGTGCTCGGTCCGGCATACAGCCGCGATCTTTCGATTGGCCTGACCGAGGGATGGATCGACGTGTACGAAAACCAGGGAAAGACTTCGGGCGCCTATTCCGCCTGGACCTACGGCGCGCATCCCTTTGTGCTGATGAACTATACGAACACGCTCAAGGATGTTTTCACGCTTGCGCATGAGATGGGGCATGCGATGCATTCGTACTACACGTGGAAAAATCAGCCCCCGGTCTATGGCGGGTATACCATCTTATGCGCGGAAGTCGCATCAACATGCAACGAAATGCTGCTTGTCGAACACATGCTGAAGACACGCAAGGACCGTGATCTTCAACTGCAGCTGCTGTTTCATTTCATCGACACCATACGCGGCACGGTGTACAACCAGGCGCTTTTTGCCGAGTTCGAGCAGTTCATGCATCGCTCCGCTGAACGGGGTACGCCACTGACCGTTGATCTGTTGAGCGAAAAAATGACGGAACTGTATGCGCGATATCTCGGGTCTGATTTCGGGATGGATCCACTGTATGCGATGAACTGGGCACGCATTCCGCATTTCTACCGAAGTTTCTATGTTTTCCAGTATGCGACGGGACTCTCGGCGGCTGTGGCCATTGCGCGCAATATCCTTGATGGGAAGGAGGGGGCACTCGAGCAATACCTCAATTTCCTCAAATCCGGCAGTTCGAAATACTCCATCGACCTCCTCGGGGATGCCGGCGTGGATATGACCAGTTCTGATCCGATTGCCGCGACGGCGGCTCTGATGGATGAGCTCCTTGACAGAGTGGAAGACCTGCTCTGACAGCGAGACACATCCCGCTTCGAAAACTTCAAAAAAAGAAGGTCCCGCCTGAGCGGGATCTTCGTAGTATCGGGTTGTCGTATCGATCAGCCGACGGAGGACGAATCGTCCTTTTTCTCCTCATCCTGCTCGTCGGTGCTGTCGGATGTATCTTCAGAATCGTTGTCCTCGGCCGTTGTGTCCGGTGCGCTTTCGCTCGCTGCATCCGCAGAGATTGAATCACCCGGTGCTTCAGACTGCTTCTCCTTCTCCTCCGCGGCATCAGAGGCGGGTGTTTCTTCCTGCGTTTTCAAATCCTCGGTAGATGCCAGGTCGCCTGTCGCTTCACCGACCGGACGCTGAGCCGCAGGTTCTTCCTTCGATGGCTCGTCGGTCGAAGGTGGCTCGACTGCAGGGGACTCTTCGGCCGGGGGCGTGACCGGAGTCGACTCCTCGGCCTGCGGGGTCTCCGCTGCCTTTGCTTCGTCGGGTGCCGGCGGTTCCTCCGTGCTCGTCGCGGGTTCGGACTCATCGGCCTTCGCCGTCGAGTTCAGCAGCTGCTGGAGGCCTTCGAGGTCACCGAGCTTGAAGCCGCCGTCGGACTCGGACTGGCGCGGCATGCGGAAATCCTGCCGGGATTCGCGTCCCTGGGGCTCGTCATCACCACCGTCTTCGCGGACGATCGCGCCAATGAACGAGTGCTTTTCTACATCCATTTCCACAACACGGATGCGCACCTTGTCTCCGACCTCGTAAGAGGGAGCGGGCTGGCCACGACGGTGGCGGCCCATCTTTCCACGAGGCACGAAGCAATCCATGTCGAAATCGAGCGAGACGATCGCGCCTGCCTGCATGAGCTGCTTGACGGTGCCGTCGGCCTCGGTATTGGGAGGATAGATATTCGCAAGGCGCGACCACGGATCGGGCTGCGTGTCTTTGAGACTGAGTGCAATGCGCCGATCCTTGGGGCGAACGTCCATCACCTTGACCTCGATTTCCTCACCGATCTTGACGACCTCGGTCGGATGCTGGATGCGTTGGGTCCAGGAGAGATCAGAGATATGCACCATCCCGACAATGCCGGGCTCGAGCTGAACGTACACGCCAAAGTCGGTGATGTTGCGGACTTTGCCCTTGACGGTTGTACCAACGGGGAAATGCTCCTCCGCATGTGTCCACGGCGATTCGGTGAATTCCTTCATGCTCAGGGCGATGCGTTCATCCTTTTCATTGATATCGACGATGCGCACCTTCACCGTCTCTCCGAGGGACACCACTTCGTTTGGTGTGTTCACGCGGATTTTACTCAGCCGGGAAATGTGAATCAATCCGTCCACGCCGCCGAGATTGACAAATGCGCCGTAGCTCGTAATCGAGGTCACCTTGCCCTCGACAATCGATCCCTTTTTGAGCTCCATCATGCGCTGCTTCTTAAGCGCGCGTTTCCGGCTGCAGACGAATTTCCGCTTCGAAAAATCCGTCATCTCGATGACGATGAGGTCGATTTCCTGTCCGACATGTGATTCGATTTCGGATTGGTCGGCGCGCCCGGAGATCAGGAACTGTGAGCGCGGGACGAATCCCTCGAGCCCTTTATAGCTGACGATGGCGCCCCCGGGGATGCTGCGGTTGAGTGTGAAGGTGAGCAGCTCATTGTTGTCGAATGCCGCCTTGAGCTCATCCCATATCGGCTGTGCTTCCTCGTCACTGAGTTTTTTCTTTTTCGGAGCAGTGGGTGCGGCCGCTTCATCTGCAGCGTTCTTATCTTCGTCCCCCTCATCACCGGCGGCGGCTGTTTCCTGAGTGGCGGCCTCAGCCTTCGGTTCTTCAGCCTTCGGTTCTTCAGCCTTCGGTTCCTCGGCTTTCGGTTCCTCGGCTTTCGGCTCCTCGGCTTTCGGCTCCTCGGCTTTCGGCTCCTCGGCTTTCGGCTCCTCGGCTTTCGGCTCCTCCTTCGGCGACTCGGTCTCAGTGGTCACCATCTGCGGTACTTCTGCTTCCGGCTTTGCTTCTTCCGGTGTGACGTCTTCAGGCGCAGTGCTTTCCGGCGACGCTGGCGTTTCACCCTCCTGGTCCGACATGTCATTTCCCGATGCGCTGCTTCCGGTTTCCGATGTGGTTCTGGCTTCCGGTGCAGTTTCTGCTTCCGGTGTCGCTTCGGTTTCCGGGGTGGTGTCACTCGCCGGCGCCGCAGCGGCTTCCGGTGCTGCCTCCGGGGCAGACGCCGCTTCCTCGTCAGCGGGTGCCGGTGTGTCAGGCGCTGCGTTCTCTTCAGCGGCGGTGTCCGCTTCAGCTGCGGAATCCGCTTCCTGCTTCGACTGATCGCCCGTGGGTGTCGCTGGTGCGTCGTCGTTCCCCTGCTGGTCTGTGTTCGGGGTATTGGTCTCGGAGTTCTCGGGCAGCTTGTCGGGATTGTCGTTCGTTGTCGGCTCGTTCGTCATTGTGTTTTCCGCTAATGGTGATGAAATCAGGCACGCCGTGCCGTGGTCCAAAGCATCTGCCGGAATGGCGGATTGATGAGTAAAGAGGACGTATCAATCCTTCGCACCGGTAGTGAACTTCTAAACTACTCAATTGATGTTGAAATGGCAATATCGGAAGAATTCTCCAGAGAAACAATCTCAGCGGAGGCTTTCCTCGAGAGCGGTCGCGGCATCGGTCTTGCTGTCACGGTACTTGATGATCAACGGGGTATACATCTGCAGCTGATGCTCCTGCGCATAGGCGCCGCGAGCGGGACGACTGCCCGCGACGACGACCGCGTTCTCAGGGATCTCAAGCGGTTGACCCGCCTCGCGACGCAGAATGCGTCCGTGCACACAGTCGAATACCGGCGTGGATGCGTTCAGGATGACCCCTGTCCCTATCACTGCCCTGCGCCGCACGATCGTTCCTTCGTAAATCCCGCTGTTCCCGCCCACCATAACGTCGTCTTCGATGACGACGGGAACGGCGCCGATTGGTTCGAGCACGCCGCCGATCTGCACGCCCGCACTCAGGTGTACGCGCTTGCCGACCTGTGCGCAGGAACCAACCAGGGCGTGGCTGTCGACCATGGTCTGCTCGTCGACGTACGCACCGATGTTGACGTAGGCGGGCGGCATGATGATGACCCCCGCTGCGACATGGGCACCATCGCGCACGGTGGTGCCGCCCGGCACGATGCGCCGGCCACTGTCTGCGGCGAAGTGCTGAAGGGGCAGTGTGTGCTTGTCCGTGAATGCAAAGACCGCACCCGGGACGTTGATGTCCTGCAGCACACCCGCTTTGAACGCCCAGAGGATCACCTGCTTGACTGCGGTGTCAGCTTTCCAGATGCCGTCGATACGGTTGGCGGCGCGCAGTTTCCCGCTGCGCATCTCGGTGAAGATGTCGCGCAGATCGCTGAAGTTCTGCTCGGAGGGCGCTGCGGGATCGGAGGCGAGGAGACGGGAGATGACGTCGTTCATGCGTGTCCTGTGTTCGTTGGTGATGGGTGCCTGATCATTAAATATCGGGTGTGGAACAGAGCGACACAAGATTGAGTTTATCTTGTATGCCGTGGTGGCACTGCACGGGCGCGTCGTGTGCGCTGCGCATAACGCGCTGTCGTCTCTTGCAACTGCATTGCGCCGTCATGGCTCATTTCGTAACTTCTGTTGATGGAGTACACATGAAAACTGTTCGCCTTCTCATATCCGCGCTTTTATTCATCCCCGTACTTTCAACCGCTCAGGCCGATCAGGGACCGCTTGACTGGGAGGAAAACGCAGAGTTTGGTGTGGAGGTCGCGGGGAAGATCGATATCTCCGCGCAGGTGTTCCGTCCCACCAACTACAAGCCGTATCTCATCCTCACCTCCGAGAGGCTCCCGGCACCCGTTCTGATTGATCTGGGAAAGAAGCGGGTATATCGCCTCAAGGGTCGGGATATCGAGAGCGAGGGAAGTTTTATCAAAACGCGCGGTATCCCGCACGGAAAATCCGTCGGTTCCTATTCCATGAAAGGCGGAGCGAGCACGTTTCGTATCGACGGGAAACGCGTTTCCCTCACTGTACGCCAGACGCTCGTCGGTGAAATCCAGCCCTCCCTGATCCTCGCACACAGTCCTGACTACCGAATTCGCAAGGATGCGTACAAACCGGACGCCGCATCGATGCGGTTCCTGAAAACATACGGCACAACCACCGAGGTCGTTGTCATGTTCGCCACATGGTGCTCTACCTGCAAGGTTGTGTTGCCGCCGGTGCTGCGTGTGTTCGAGGATGCGAACAATCCACGGTTCAACGTAAGCTATTACGGCATTGCCCAGGGAGGGGACGAACCACGGCAGGCGCTTGCACGCTACGGTCATGATTATCCGGCCGTCATCCTCATACAAAACGGGAAAGAACTCGATCGCATCGTCGGCGAACCGCCGGTTCCGATCGAGAAACGCATCGTCAACATCCTTCGGTAGCACCTCATGCAGCTCGCATCCAATCGCGTTCTTTTCGTCACAGCGCGCGTCCTGGAAATCATCGTTGCCGCAATTTTTCTCGCGGCAGTGATCCTCAAGGCACTCGATCCGGTATCATTCGCCGAGCAGATTGCTGAATACGGGATCTTCCCTGATCTGGCGTCTCTCGCGGCGTGGACACTGATCATCATCGAAAGTCTCCTCGCCGCCGCACTGATCGTAAACTTCCTCCCACGCATCGTCCCGCTGCTGACGATTGCGCTGCTGCTGTTTTTTATCGGCATTACTGCCTACGGTATGAGCATCGGACTCGGGGAGAATTGTGGCTGTTTCGGAAATCTCGTTCATCGCGGTCCCGAGCAGGTGATCATCGAGGATACGATCATGATCATTGCACTTGTTTTTTCCGTTGTCGTTCTCTGGCACCACAGGCTCGAACGCCGCGGCGTTCGCATGGCGACCGTGATCGGCACCGGTGCGGCAGTTGCAGCGCTGACTGCGTTCAGTCCGCATGTGCCCGCAGACGATTACATCACGCAGCTGCATCCGGGGGCTTCATTCACCACCTGGCCGGTGGACGGACTGTACGGCAAGAACCTGACGACGGGGAGGCATCTCGTTTTTCTCTTCACTGTCGATGCCGAGGATATCGGGTCGCAGGTCGAACAGATGAACACACTTGCGCAGGCGGCCGGGGACGTGTCCACGGTCGGACTCATCATTGACGGCACCGAACACCTGACGTCGCTGATGTTCGAATACGCCGCCGCGTTTCCCATCGGCGCGGTCGAACCGCGGTTTGCGCGGCCGCTGTATCGGACACTGCCGCGTGTGTTCATTCTGGACAACGGAACCGTGACGCATACCTGGTCGGAACTTCCGCGCAAATCCGATGTTGTTGAAGCAATAACGTCATTGCCACAGCATCAGGATACCCCGTGAAAATATATACACGATCCGGCGACGAAGGAAAAACCGCCCTGTTCGGCGGACGGCGTGTGGGAAAGGACAGTGTGCGAATAGAAGCCTACGGTACCGTGGATGAATTGAATGCATTTCTTGGATATGCCTGCTCGTGTGCCGAGAGCGATGAGATTCGCTCCTATCTCACGGAGATCCAGCACGAGCTTTTTCTCCTCGGCTCCGATCTCGCCACTCCCATCGACTCTAAAAATGTCAATGTCTCGCGTATCACCGCAGACAATGTGCAGCGTCTCGAAACCCTGATCGATACGCTCGAGGAACAGCTGCAGCCGATTCGGTATTTCATCCTCCCCGGCGGAACGGAGACCGCCTCGCGTCTGCACGTCTGCCGCACGATCAGCAGACGCACGGAACGGCGCATCGTGCACCTTGCCACAACCGAGGAGATCAACGAACTGGACATCAAATACATCAACCGTCTCTCGGATCTGCTGTTCGTCCTTGCGCGCTATGCAAATCACATTGACGGACAGCAGGACGTCCGCAGGAAACAGGACTGACGCCATGTTCATCGCGATCGCCGGCAACATCGGTTCCGGAAAATCCTCTCTGACCTCGCTTCTGCATCAGAAATTCGGCTGGGTGCCCTATTTCGAATCGGTGGATGACAATCCGTACCTCCCGGATTTCTATGCCGACATGCGGCGATGGTCCTTCCACCTCCAGGTCTATTTCCTCTCAAAGCGCTTCATCCTGCACCGGAAAATCTCGGAAGGGACATCGACAGTCGTGCAGGACCGCTCAATCTACGAGGATGCAGAAATCTTCGCGGTCAACCTCCACAACATCGGGATGATGGACGATCGCGACTACGAAAACTACCGCGCCCTCTACGCGGCGATGACATCCTATTTGCACCCGCCGGACCTGCTCATTTACCTCCGCGCCGATCTCTCCACGCTGCAGCGCCAGATTCGGCTGCGGGGGCGGGATTTCGAGCAGAGTATCGACGCGTCGTATCTCGAGCAGCTGAACGTGCTCTACGAAGACTGGATCGCCCGCTACGAGGATGGTCCGCTTCTCGTGGTCGACACCGATGAGATGGATTTCGTGCATGACATGCAGAAGCAGGAGGAGGTGCTGTACCTCATCGACAACGCTGTGCAAAGGAAATTCTGATGCGCCGGCCGTCGCAGAACTCCACCCGGGGTGACGGCATCGCCGTCTTCTTCCTCTTCCTTTTCATTCTGACCATCGATTCTGCAACTGCCCAGACCGGCACACTCAGCGGCACCGTCCGTGATGCAGACGGGCGGCCGCTTGTCGGTGCCAACGTCATCATCAAGGGTACTGTGCTCGGGAGTGCGAGTGACGGAGAAGGTGGATACGCAGTGCGGAGAATTCCCCCTGGTCGTTACCGCGTAGTCTGTTCCATGATCGGATACGGCCGTCAGAGCGATACCCTTTCCATCGCCGCCGATGAAGCCGTGCGCAGGGATTTCATACTGCATGAGACAGCGATTGAAACCGGCGAGGTCATTGTCACGGCAGGAAGACACGCGCAGAGTCTCGAGGAAATCCCGGTCAGTGTTTCGACCTTCGACAGCGGGGAAATCGAGGCGCGGGGAATCGTCAATCTCGAGAATGCGCTCCGGAAAGTATCAGGCGTCAACATCACCGAGGATCAGGTCAATATTCGCGGCTCGAGCGGCTACAGCCGCGCCGTGGGAAGCCGGGTCCTGATGCTCATCGATGGTGCGCCCGTACTCGCAGGGGATGCGGGAGAAATCAAGTTCGACGTCGTCCCGATGTTCGCGGTGGATCGCATCGAGGTGGTAAAAGGAGCGGGATCGGCACTGTATGGCTCGAGTGCTCTTGGCGGTGTCATCAATGTCATTACACGGCAGCCGCAGGCACGCACTGCGCGCGCACGGCTGTATTCCGGATTCTGGGACGATCCACAGTACGAGCAGTGGAAATGGTGGGGCGACAGCCCGCGTTACCGCAGCGGCATTGACCTGCAGTACGGCGATGCCGCCGGAGATTTCAGCTATCTCCTCACCGGCGGGCTGCGCAATGACCAGGCGTATCGGCAGAATGACGATTACCTCCGCTGGAACCTGAACGGCCGCGCATGGTATCGTCTCTCACCCGAGCGGAATCTCACCGTCTCCGTGAATTACACCTCCAACGAGCGGGGCAACTGGGTATTCTGGCGCGATCTCGAGCACGCCCTGCAGCCGCCCGTCGATGCGGATCTCACCGAGCGCATACTCTCCACCAAACTGCAGGCGGCTGCGCAGTACCGGCAGACACACAGCGCGACATTCGCGTCCATGCTCCGTGCCAGCATGTACCGCACGGCCTTTCGTACGACGAGCGACACATCGGATTTCAGCCTGCGTCCCAGCGACCAGACGCAGTCCACCGCCTACCAGGTCAATCTCGAGTGGCAGGGAAGCTGGACCGTCCGTCCCGACAATTTCCTGACGTTCGGTGCGGAAGCTTCGTATATGACGGTGGATTCACGCACCTTCGGAAACCGTGACGGTATATCGACCGCCATGTATGCACAGGATGAACTGACGCTCGGCGATGACTGGCACTTTTCGGCGGGACTTCGTTTCGATCTCACCGCGATCGACACCCTGGATATCGAGTCACAGCTGAATCCGCGCATCGGATTGACATACGTTCCATGGGAGGGGGGAGTGGCGCGTGCCTCCTATGGCTGGGGCTTCCGAAGCCCGTCAATCGGAGAACGCTACGCCACAGCCAGTGCCGGCGGGATCCTCACAAAGCCCAATCCCGATCTCCGCGCCGAGCGCAGCACCTCCTATGAAATTGGTCTCAAGCAGGATTTCTCGTTCGGCGTCAGCGTCGACGCGGCAGTGTTCCTCAACGATTACGAGAATCTCGTCGAACCGAAAATCGACGCGGAAGATCAGCGCATCGTGTTCCGCAATATCACGGAGGCGCGCATCATCGGATACGAGATTTCCACCGACGTGCGCGTGCTGCCGCAGTTGTTTGATCTCTCGCTCGGATACACGTATCTGTATCCCCGCGATCTGGTCCTCAACAGTGTCCTCAAGTACCGTCCCCGGCATCTTCTCTATGCCTCCGGGACGCTGCGATTCGGACCAGTTACACTCGGCGCGGATTTCCGTCATCTTTCACGCGTGGAAAACATCGACCGGGAAATCGGGCTCGTCATTCCCGATTCCGACAGCCGTGTGGCCATATACGTCACCGATCTCCGTCTCTCCGTCACCGGTGAGCAGCTTGCCCTGCCATTACGGCTCACCTTCCTCGTTGACAACATCTTTCAGTATCACTATACCGAGGTCATTGCCAATGTCGCAGCTCCGCGCGGGTTTCGCCTGATGCTCGAAGCGGCGATGTAGGGACGTTGGAAATATCGTGCGGATGCGCGGTATACTGACTCAGATCCAAAAAGAAAAGGCTGCCCGCTGGCAGCCTTGTCGCATTCAATAACTTCCGACGCAGACTCAGTCAAGCATGTCCAGTTCATACGCGGCATTTCGTGCGTAACTGGGATCCTTTTTAGCATTCATGAACGCTTCCTTTGCCTTTGCCGTATTGCCAAGATTGCGATAGGCGAGGCCAAGCTCAAAGTAGGCTGCGCCGTTACGGGCGGATTTCCCGTGTTTGATGGCGTCCTGTGCTGCCTTGACCGCTTCGCTGTACTTCGAATCCTTGTTGTAGGCCTGTGCGAGAATCACGTATGCCTTGTCATATGCATCGTTGTTCTTGATCGCACTGGTGCAGAGATCAATCGCTCCCTTGGTCTCTCCCTGCGTCAGGAGCTGCTGGGCGCGCGCTGTCTGTGCGGCGGCGAGCCCTTTCTTGGCGGGACCCAGCGTCGGATTTTCCTTCAGCGCCGTTTCATAGTTCTCAATGGCTTTCTGATAGTCGCCGTTCGAAAAATGTGCACCTGCGAGTGCCACGTAACCGATCGCCCACTCGGGATTGGTTTTCACAGCTGATTCGAAGGACTTCAGCGCGGCATCAAGATTGCGGGACTTTTTGTAGGCCAGACCGCGCTGGTAGTAGTAATATTCATGCTTTTCCAGCTTCAGCGCTGCATCGTATTTCTCGATCGCACCCTCGAAATTGCCGGATTTCAGCAGGGCGTTGCCTTCGTTGAACAGCTTTTTCGCGTCATTGTTGCTCTGCGCCATTGCCACGCTCGAAAGCAGGGCGAGGGACAGGGCAGCGAGGAATATGCACTTCTTGAGCATAGTTCGGTCTCCTTGCACCTGGATCTGTCGGTGTAACATGGAAGAGATAATACGGCGAGTCTTGCGTTGAGACTAGAAGTAGTGCGGAAGGCGGGACTTGAACCCGCATGCCCTTTCGAGCGCCACCCCCTCAAGATGGTGTGTCTGCCAATTTCACCACTTCCGCATGTCCTTTTCTGGTGAGGCTGGATGGGCTCGAACCATCGACCCTCTGCTTAAAAGGCAGATGCTCTACCACTGAGCTACAGCCCCGCCACAAAAAGTGGTCATTAAAGCTAAAGAATTTTTTGCTGCAGTGCAAGCCCGATGCCGTATTCTCTTCAGTTATTGTGTTCGAGGGGGTTTTCTGCAGCCGATAAATCTGTAACTTGTGAAAACGTCGTTTTGTTCCGCACCGGCAGGGAGTTCTCATGGTATCAACACCGTTTCTCATATTTGACCTCGATGGCACACTCGTCGATTCGCTCGAGGATCTGCGCATATCCGCGAACCTCTTTCTCGGTGAGCATGGTCTCCCCGAGCTGGATACAGACACGCTGCGTCCCTGCATCGGACGCGGTGTGCACTATCTCGTGCGATGCATGACGGACAGGGCCGGAGCCATCGCCGAGGGGCTCGAAACGCGGCCTCGGGACCATGGAGGGCTGGATGCTGGAAGGGGACGATCCGCCGTTGACGGACGCGATACCGGCGGCAGAAAAGGAGAGCCTGGAGTTTCCGCCGGTCAGACACTCGGAATCGGGGGAAAAGAGATGACACTCGATGATGCGGTTGCCCGATACCGTGAGATTTACACAGCGCATGCCATGGACACCACGGTACCGTACCCCGGCGTTCGGGAGACACTCGAGGCGCTGCGGAGTTTTCCGATGGCCGTTATCAGCAACAAGCCGGAATCCGCCTCGCGGGACATACTTGAACAGCTCGATCTGGCCCGGTTTTTTCACAGAATCGCCGGGGGAGACAGTTTCGCAGAAATGAAGCCATCGGGACTGCCGATCCGGAGAATGATCGAGCAGGTCGGCGCATCAATGGAAAACACCTGGATGATCGGGGATTCGGTCTATGATCTCGAGGCGGGAAAGAATGCCGGTGTGCGCACGATCGCTGTCACCTACGGGTTCCAGACGCCGGAAATGCTGAAGGCGCTCAAACCGGATCATACGGTGAGCGCCTTCAATCAATTGCGGGAAATATTTCTTCCGCAGCTGGAAGCCTGACGGTCAGTCAAACAGGTAGTACAGACCAATCTGGGGAAGCGGCAGGAAGCTGCCGGAGGAGAAATACGTAAATGCGACATTCGCGGTGAAAATGAGTGCGTTGGATATGTCCCATTCATAACCGAGTCCGACACCGGCACGGAAGGGCGACTCCAGACGCGGATCCTCTTTCCCGGGCTCCCATGTGCCGTCCGCGACCGTGAGTTCCTCTTCACCGTTTGTGTAATATCCCATTCCAACGAAACCGAAAAAGCGTGAACGGTCACGCCAGTCGAAATCGAACTGTCCCTCGATGCCGACGGTCGCGGCGAGTCCCTCGCCACCGCTGATGCCGCCACCGGCGAGCTGAAGACCAAAACGGCCGCGGGGATGATAGCGGACACCGACACCCATACCGGACATCAGCCCGGCCTGTGCACCGACACCCCAGCGCGCGCTGCTCATGTAATAATCGTTGTCGGAGGACTGAGCCTGTGCGGTCTGTGTCTCCGCTGAAAACACCAACAGCGCAGCGATGACCGGAAGAAGCAGAAAATGCAGTTTCATGGTAACGGGCCCTCTTGTTTGTGCGAATACCGTAAGCTAGGTATTTTCGGGAAATTGTCAAATCCGTACAGCTCGTGAACAGCATGACCGATATTTCGATTCCCGCAGACCCGCGTCCCGATACCATCCTTGCCGAGCTCCGGGCACTTCTTGCTGCGGAAGATCCCCTACTCACGCAACTGGCGAATGCTGCCTCGCTTCTCTACTGGTCGCTCGAGCGGGTAAACTGGCTTGGCGTTTACCTTCTGCACGGCGATCAGCTCGTCCTGGGTCCCTTCCACGGGAAACCGGCCTGCACGCTCATCGCGGCAGGATCCGGCGTGTGCGGAACGGCTGTGGTGGAGAATCGCACGATGGTCGTCCCCGATGTACAGGCGTTTCCGGGGCATATCGCCTGTGACGATGCCTCTCGATCCGAGGTCGTCGTGCCGCTGCGCAGCGGAGAACGCGTCTGGGGTGTTCTGGATGTCGACAGTCCCGTTCCCGATCGCTTTGGTCCCGGCGATGTGACGCTGCTCGAGCGCGCGGCGGCCATGCTCGACCAGCGTATGCTTGCGGCGGGAGGGAAGCTTTTCCCGCTTGACACGCTTTGTTGAATGCGGTACATTTGAATATCCAACCGATTGTACACCTCCAGAGAGTGCCATAGACCGTTCGTTACAGATTGATGTTCTTCTCTCACGCACCGTTTGGAACGGATGTCTATAGCACACACACCGCTTCGGAGAATTCTCCGGAACCAGGTTTTCCCTTCTTTCCGCGCCGTCACTGATACCGGCGCGGGTACCGTCCTGTTTGGTTCGGCACAGCTTCGAAGCATGTTCCGTTCGGAGCTCGGACGGAAATCCACGCTGTATTTCGCGGCTCTGCTCGCCAACGCTGTGCTGGGTATTGTGGTCTACGGCTTGCTGACCCGTGTGCTGACTGTTACGGCCTTCGGTACCTATGCGTTCATCACGGCCTTTTTCGTCTTTACGACGATGTTTTTCGATTTTGGCATCGCACCGGCCGGGAAGCGCCTCGTGGCAATGACAGAAGACCGTGCGCTGCTTACCCGACGTATCGGTGCGCTGCTCGTGCTTTCCTCGGGCGTGGGGCTTATTTATGCTGTCTTCGTGGCGCTCGTGTCGTTCGCGGTAGAGGCGTGGTTCCACGCGGGTGCGGGGCAGGTGCTGCTCATGGTCGCACCGCTCGCCGTCGTATTTCATCTGCAGGAGATGCTGTTCGCCATCAGCCAGGGGAGCAGCCGTATCACCCTCCTGTCGGTGTTTCTGCTGCTTCCGCGTGTCATTCTCATTGTGCTGCTGCTGGTCGTGATCGCGGCCGGAACGGTCGACCTGCGTCTTGCCGTGACCGCAACGCTGATGTCAACCGGCACGGCGATTGGTATCACAGCCGGAATCCTGCGTCCTTCATTCGAGGGACTGCGTGATGAACTGCGCACCATCGGTGTGGAGGTCCGCGAATTCGGGCGCGATATGTATACCGGGCGCGTTGTCGATGGATTGGTAAACGGGCTGGACAAGATTCTGCTTTCCTATTTTCACGGGATGGTGCCGGTTGGATATTACACCATCGCCATGACAATGAGCACGCCGGTCAGCATGTTCACCACCGCTCTTTCGCAGAGCGCCTATCAGCGCTTTGTCTATGAGGATCGCATCCCGCGCAGAATTCTCGTCGTGAGCCTGCTCTGGTGCACGATCGGTGCGGCGGTACTGTTCCTTGCGTGTCAGACGCTGATTCCGCTGTTTTTTACCGATCGGTACACCGAATCCCTTGCCGTGCTGCCCTGGGTGATGTCCGGTTTCGCACTGGCCGGGCTCAATCATTCGTTTCATTCCTTCCTCGCGGCGAAACGGCAGGGACGTGCGATCCGCACGATGTCCATCGTCTGCTCAGCCGTCAGTGTGACACTGAATCTCGCACTTATCCCGCTGCTGGGAATGACCGGCGCGGCAATTGCGTTTCTATCTACATATGCCGTGAACATCGTCATGAACATCCGATTCTACCGCCGCGCGGCAGGCAAGGAACACACGCAGTCGGAACCGGACGAAACGGTGAATGGATAAACTTTTGTCTTGTCTCATGTGCACGCAATAATGAGCTTGTCTGTAGTCGTACAATACATAATCCCGCAGGTGCATATGCTCAGGTCGGTGTTCGTGACAATCACCGGAATCCTCGCGCTGCTGTCAGTCGCAACGGCGCAGGAACTCCGGACCGTATCGATGAATGACGAGGAAATCATTCTTGAGTATCGTCCGCTCGTGACGCGGACGGCAGTGCAGGAAGAGGGAAGCGTTTTTCCATTCGAGAATTCCGTGGCCCTGGATGTCTCCCATGCCGGCAGCCCGGATCTCCGATTCCGGCGCGAGCTGATCGCGCTGCCCGCCCTCGATGGGCACACGATTGAAGTCCTGCAGGCGGATTATCGCGATATCGACGGCGTGCGCATCGCTCCCATCCCCGGATACAGACGTGTCGGAGATATCTCCGAACCCAGCTATGATCGCGGGGACGCATATCACGCCGATGTCCTGATGCCGCGCGAAATCGTGAGGCTCGAAAACACGGGCATCGTGCGTGACCGTATCGTGGGCGACATCGTGCTGCATCCGGTGCGGTGGAATCCCGCAACGGAGACCGCGCGTGTCTATTCGATGATCCGTTTCCGCGTCCGTTTGGCCCCGCGCGCGGATGACGTAGTGAAGGGTGACTTCCGCGGTGATCGGATCCCTGACGTCGTGAATCCCACGCAGGCCGTGCAGTGGAAATACAGGCGATTGCTTGCGCTGCCGCGTGCGGCGGGATCGGCGACTCTTGCCAGCGGCAGCTGGTACCGCATTGACGTGGAGCAGACCGGTATCTACCGTCTCGACCGCCGCTGGTTTACCGACGCCGGCATCGACGCGTCATCCATTGATCCGCGTACCATCCGCATGTTCGGCAACGGCGGACGCGAGCGCATCCCGGAGCTTCACGGCGACCGTCCGGACCCGCTGCACGAGATCGCCATTGAAGTGTTCGGTGGAGAAGACGGCAGTTTCGACGAGGGTGATTTCGTGCAGTTCTATGGTCAGGGTCTCAGTGGCTTTGCGTGGAACGAAGGCACGAGGAGGTACGATCACTACATCCACCGCTACGACGATGTCAACTCCTATCTCCTGACCTTCGGCGGGGAAGAGGGGAAACGTGCGGTCGGACAGCCGTCCCTCAACGCGTCCGGTGCCTACGAACCACAGTGGTTCACCGGCCGTGAATTCGTGGAAGACGAAGTCACGAACCTTATGAATTCCGGGAAGCTCTGGGTGGGCAAGCGACTGGTTCCGGGGGCCGGCAGTGCCGCTGCGGCGGTTTACACCCGCAGGCTGCACGGTCTCGTACCCGGTCAGCCCGTGCGTTACCGCGTGCGGGTCGCCGCAAGTTCCGAGGTCACCAACTCGTTCTCCGTGCGGGCCGACGACACGCCGCTCGGCGTCATTTCGATGGGGGTGGTGGATTTCAGCTCCGACACGGGCGACATGGCCAAACTGTCGAGCATCCGTGAATTTACCGGCGAAGGAAATCTGCCGGATTCACGTTCAACCCTGACGATCACCTACAGCGCGACGCCGGCCGAACGAGCCCGCGGCGGTTACGTCGACTGGGTGGAATGGCAGTACGCGCGCAGGTTCGAGCCGCTCAACGACGAGATTCTCTTTTCCGCGCCCGACACGACGGCGGTGATCCAGTTCGTGCTCAACGGGTTCACGACCTCCGACATTGTCATCTATGATGTCACTGACTATGCAAACGTGCGTCGAATTCAGGGGGCGCAGATCAGCGGCGGCACCGTGCGTTTCCAGGCCGAGAACACCGAAGGCAGTCCCCGGCAGTTTCTCGCCGTCGCGGCGCCCGCGCTGAAAACGGCCGCCGGAGCTGCGACGGTGCCCAACTCCTCCCTCCAGGCCTCCGGTGGTGCGGAGTATCTCATCATCACGCACGCTTCACTCGTGCCGGCCGCGGAGCGGCTGAAGGCGCATCGTGAGCGCGGCGGGGAAGACTTCATCAGCAGCATGGTTGTGCCCATCACAACGATCTACAACGAATTCAACAGCGGCGTCACCGATCCGACCACCATCCGTGATTTTCTCGCCTGGGCGATGGATAACTGGTCGACGCAGCCGCGCTACGTGCTGTTTTTCGGCGACGGCCACTTCGACTATCGCAACTACACGACCGACGAACCGATCCTCGTGCCGGTGTGGGAGTCCGAGAATTCCGTGAACCGCATCGCATCCTACGTCAGCGACGATTTTTACGCGCAGGTGGCAGGGACGGACAGCCGCGTTGATCTTGCGACCGGCCGCATCCCGGTGCAGACGCTCGAGGAAGCGAACGCCGTGGTCGACAAGATCATCCGTTACGAGACGGATCCGGATTTTGATCCCTGGAAAAACCGTGTCACGTTCGTGGCCGATGACGGCTGGACTGCCTTCCGTGATACCGACACGCGGCAGCACACTGAGCAGTCTGAAGGGCTCGCGCGTCTGATCCCCGAAGACATGGAACAGAAGAAAATCTATATTGTCTCGTATCGCACCGAAATCACCACGCAGGGACGCAGCAAGCCCGACGCATTCGCGGCCATCATCGAACAGATCAATGATGGGTCGCTCGTGGTGAATTACACCGGTCACGGGGCACATGACATCTGGGCGCATGAGGGGATTTTCGTTTCTGATGTCACCATCCCACAGCTCAACAACGCCGATCGGCTGACGTTCGTGGCCGCGGCGACCTGCACCTTCGGGCTGTATGACGCGCCCGGTGTGCGCAGCGGCACGGAGCTGATGCTGCTCAAGCCCGATGGCGGCGCCATCGGCGGCCTGTCTGCTCCTCGTGTCGTTTTCTCGACGGAGAACAGCGCGTTCAACAAGGAATTCTTCCAGTATCTGCTTGCCGAGGGACGCGGGGAAGACGGCCGGGCGAAGCGTCTCGGCGAAGCCATCTATTCTTCGAAGCAGCGGTACTACGGCATTCCCGGATACGAGAAATTTCATCTTTTCGCCGATCCCGCGCTGCGGCTCGCGATGCCGCGGCACCGCGCGTCGGTTGATCGCATTCTCGTCAATGGCGTGCCCGTGACAAGCGACACCGTGCAGCTGCGCGCGCTCAGTTCCGTCACCATCGAGGGCAGCGTGCGGCGTCCGAATGACGCGGTCTGGAGCGACTACAACGGCACGCTGGAGCTGCGTCTTTTCGACGCCGAGCGCCGCATCGTGGTGCAGGATACGTTGTGGAACAAATTTACCTACACCATGCCCGGCGGTCTGCTGTACCGCGGACAGGCGACGATCAGCAGCGGGCGCTTCTCCGTCGACTTCATCGTCCCGAAAGACATTTCCTACGAAAATCGCACCGGCCGCATTTCGATGTACTTCGACAACGAGGAAATCGACGGCGCGGGATTCTACACCGAGCTTCGCGTCGGTGGGTCGGAAACCTCCACCGAGGTCGACACGCAGGGACCCGACATCGCTCTGTATCTCGATTCACGCGCCTTCCGCACGGGCGACGAAACCGGCACGGATCCGCTGCTGATAGCCGATCTGTATGATGAGAGCGGTATCAACACAACCGGACTCGGCATCGGGCATGACATCGAGGTGTGGATTGACGATGATCCGACCGGTATCGTGCTCAGCAGCTATTACCGGGGCGACATCGATTCGTATCAGCGCGGGACGTTGGAGTACCGTCTGCGCGACCTTGCCCCGGGACCGCATCGCATGCGTCTGCGCGCCTGGGATATTTACAATAATTCCTCCACCGTCGAAGCGGAGTTCGTTGTCGTCGGAGGCCTGTCACTGCAGGACGTGACGAATTACCCCAATCCTGTGTCCATAGGAAGCGGGACGACGTTTACCCTGCGGCACAACGTGCTTGATCCGGTCAACGTGGACGTGCTTGTCTATGCCGTGGATGGCCGTCTCGAGCGACGCCTCCGTCGCAGTGCCGTGAATTCCCGCGTCGTGGAAATCCCGTGGGACGGCCGTTCCGGTGACGGAACAGTGCTAAGCAGCGGTATGTACCTCTACCGCGTGGTGTGCCGCACGGCGGACGGAACGCTTGGAAGCGAGGCATCCGGGAAGATCCTGGTGGTACGCTAATACCTTGAATTTGCAGAGAAAACAAGATACATTAACTATTCTGTCATAAGGTTTGATGAGGATTCACATGATTCGCAAGAGCAAAACCCTTCTCTGTGCCGTCGCAGCGGTGCTGATGCTGCTGCCCGTCGGTCAGGAGGTCATGGCGCAGACCAGCACGGCGGTTCCGTTCATGCTGATCTCCCCGAGTTCGCGCAACAGCGCCATGGGTGAGGCTGGTGTGGCTATCGCAGACGATGTCTCCGCCATTTTCTGGAATCCCGCCGGTCTCGGCTTCCAGAAGGGAATGGAACTCAGTCTCAACCATTCCAACTGGCTGCCGCAGTTCCAGCAGAGCGACCTGTTCTTCGAGTATGCCGCATACAAGATGGACGTTCCCTCCACCGGAGGAACGCTCGGCGCCGCGTTGACTTTTCTCAATCTCGGTGAGTTCGAGCGACGTGACGAGGGCAACAATCCTCTCGGCACGTTCAAGAGTTTCGAGATCGCCTTCACCACCGCGTACGGCACGCGTATTGACGAGGACTTCGGCATCGGTCTCGGTCTGAAGATCATTCACAGCAGTCTTTCCACGGTCGGCACCGCGCGCGAGCAGGGCTCGGGTACCGCGACGGCCGTGGCCGGCGACATCGGCGTGCTCTATCGTCCGTCGAAGCTCGTGCTGCCGTTCAGCGACAAGGATATCGGCGACCGTCTCTCAATCGGTGCCTCGATCACCAACATCGGTCCCTCGCTGAGCTACATCGACGAGGATCAGTCCGACCCGCTGCCTACGGCGCTCCGCCTCGGATTTGCCTACGACATCGTGCACGAGCGGTACAACACGCTGACGTGGACCACCGACGTGACCAAACTGCTTGTCAGCCGCTCCGACGAAAACAGCCGGAAGGCCGATCCGTTCTATGAGGCCTTCATCAACAGCTGGGACACCCCGGGCAACGTGTTCAACACGTTTACGCTGGGGACAGGCTTCGAGTACTGGTACTCGCAGCTGGTCGGACTTCGCTTCGGATTCTTCCACGAGGATCCGTCGCAGGGCAACCGCCGCTTTCTGACTTTCGGCGCCGGCGTGCGATACGACATCTACGGCTTCGATTTCAGTTACATCTCGACGGCGATTTCTGATGACGACACGCCGAGTCCGCTTTCCGAGACCCTGCGCTTCACCCTGACGGTGAACTGGAACCGCGCCGGCGGTCCGGAAGACGACGGCACCCGCATCCCGGCCGACGACGCCGCGAACTGATCGGGTCTCCTCCAGTGTATGCCAAACGATCCGGAAACGCGCTCACCCTCTGCTTCAGAGGGTGAGCCGTTTACCATCCGCCACAGCGACATGCGTGATTCATCAAGGGATTTCATAATGCTCCGACTCCACGGGACGATCGCCGCCCTGCTTCTCCTCCTTCTCAGCGGTTTCGCACATGCGCAGCAACAGCTCCCCGCGCTGCGACTCAATCATGCGTTCAGTCCCCACCGAACGGTACAGCCCGACCGCATCGCCGCGCTGCCTGATACGGTCCGCATGCTGGCTGTCATGGTGGAGTTCCAGGAGGATGAAGACGAGCGCACCAGCGGCAACGGAAAATTCGGCACCATTTACGAGTACGACTACGGCACGGAAATCCTTGATCCCATGCCGCACGACCGCGGCTATTTCCAGCAGCATGTGCGCTTTCTCGAGAATTACGTGCGAAAGGTGTCCGGCCGCAGGACCATCCTGCGCGGTGAAGTGCTCGATGGAATCGTGACGGTTGCGAATCCGCTCGGCGATTACAGCTTTCGCGACGATGAGTCGGAAGCGCCCGTGGCGCAGCTTGCAGTGGACGCCTGGACACTCGCGGGCGACCAGTTCCCCGAAACGGATTTCGCATCCTACGACATGTTTGTCATCTTCCACGCCGGCCGCGGCCGTGATGTGGACCTGGTGAGCATCCAGGGTTTCAATCCTACCCCGCTCGATATTCCCTCGCTCTCATTCACCATGGAGAGTTTTCGCCGCCTGCTCGGCGGGGATTTCGCCGGCATCGCAATGCCCGACGGCGCGCGCATCACGAACTGCGCCGTGCTTCCGACGACCAACAACCGTGAAATCCCCCTGATCGACGGATCCACCGGACTGCTCGAGCTGACCATCAACGGTCTGCTCGCCGCAAGCTTCGGCACCTACGCCGGACTGCCCGACCTGTTTGACACCGAGACAGGGAAGACGGGCATCGGCCGCTTCGGTCTGATGGACGGCGAAGGGATTTTCGCCTACGGCGGGATCTGTCCTCCGGAGCCATCCGCATGGGAGAAGCAGTTCCTCGGCTGGACCGTTCCGCGCGAAGTGGCACCCGGAAAGAACAACTATCTGCTTACCGCGTCTGATTCGATCAGTACCGCCGACATGCTGCGCGTGCCGATCACCGGCGACGAATACTGGCTGGTGGAGAACCGCCAGCGTGACCTCGGCGGCGACGGACAGAACATCACCTACGTCTCCGGGGGCAGCGTGCAGCAGGTGCGTTTTCCCAAGGACACGACGGGATTTTCGAACGGCGACGTCTCACAGCTCCGCGGTGTGATCATCGACGTGGAGGATATCGACTGGTCACTGCCCGGCGGGCGTGTGATCGTCGATGACGGGGAAGCACGCATCAACGGCGGCATCCTCATCTGGCATATCGACGAGAATATCATCGCGGAGCATCGCGCGACGAATACCGTCAACACCGGGGATCACGTGCGCGGCGTGGATCTCGAACAGGCAGGCGGACCGCAGGATATCGGCGTGGACATTTCCACGGTGTTCGGCACCGAGACCGGCACCGGCTCGCCGCTGGATTACTGGCGGCGCGACAACATTTCGCCGGTGTACGAGAACAGCTTCGGGATGTACACCTTCCCGAATACCCGTGCCAACAACGGTGCATACACGCATGTGACCATGGACGGTTTCTCCGCCACCGGTCCCGTCATGTCGCTCGACGTGGCGCTCGGCGACAACACCATCGCTCCCGCCGCAGGCTGGCCGGTGGATCTCGGTGCCATGCTCGCCCCGCATCGCAGTGTCGCACTGCGTACCGCCGATCTCGACGGCGATGATGTCCATGAAATTGTCACAGCCTTCGGGCTTGATCCCGTCTGGCGCGTGTTGTCCTCCGACGCGCCCGACACGGTGCGGGTATTCGTCCTTCGGCAGGACGGCACGCCATTTCTTTCGCAGGGACCGCTGGTCTTTGAAGTTCCCGGAGCGCGCCATGTTTCCGCGCCGACCATCGGCGACTGGAATGCGGACGGTATCATCGACATCGCATTCGTGACCCGGGCGGAAGCGAAGCTCCGCACGCCCTCCGATCTCTGGGTGATCGCCGCACGGGACGCGGACAATGACGGCAGCTTCGATGTGCAGCATCGTTTTGTCTTCGACGGGGAGGGGCAGGCCGTGCTCGGCGCACCCGCGGTTATCGGCGGAAGACTGGTATTCCGTGTGGAGGGAGACGATGCGGATACGGCCTATGTGCTGACGGGCGATATCACGCGTTACGCGCTTCCGCACCCGCCACGGACCAAGGACCAGCTGAGTCTGGCCCTGTATTCGTACCATATTCTTGAGATGGATGAGAACACGGCGCTGCTTACCGGATTCATGCAGACACAGCTGGTGGATCTCGGCACCGGTTCGGTTCAGGAACCGCATATTTCGCTGCGGTCATTTGAAGAGTCGGGCATTCTTCCCGAGCAGACTGCTGCGGCAGGAGATTTCGATGGTGACGGTTTGCGTGAAGCCGTGGGTGCAAGGACCGCTGTCCTTGGCATTGCCAGCAGGCCGGATGATCCCGAAACGCTTCCGTTCGATTTTGTTCGGGACCGGTCGTTTCCCCCGGGCTTCGGGTATCATGCCGGCGCGGCCGATGTGGACGGCGACGGACGGCTGGATGCCCTGATCAGTGACGACACACAGCTGCGCGCCGTGAACTTCGCCCTCTCGATGGTTGATCACTATCCTGCCAGGCAGCCGATTCGGTATACACTCTCCGCCGACCTGGAGTCCGCCGGCGGCAGCGCCGTTTTTGGAGTCGGTCGTGACAGGGTCTGGCAGTTCCTCACAGGCGCGCGGCAGGCCGACGGATTCCCCATCGCCATCCCGCGCGATGCGGATATTTCGCTGCTTCCGTCGGCGAATGACCGGCTCGCGCTCGCCGCGGCCGCACCAGGAGGACAGCTGTTCCTTTTCGAAACCGGTTCACCCGTCGATGAAGAACAGCTGCTCTGGCGCTCACGCGACGCAGACGAGCGCAATGCGCTCGCCGTGACACGCAGCTTCAAGGCCGCGGCACCCCGCGAGGAATTTTTCCCCACCGAGCGCTGCTACAACTGGCCGAATCCGGTACGCGAACAGGTCACCTACATTCGTGTCTATGTCGCTGAGGATGCCGATGTCTCCATCAAGATCTATGATCTCGCCGGAGACAGTGTCGATGAGATCAACGCCAAAGCCGCCGGTGGCGTGGACACGGACATCCCGTGGGAGGTGTTCGACATTCAGAGCGACGTCTATCTCGCCAAAGTGAAAGTCACGGCGGGAGGGAAGACCGGCGAAAAAATCATCAAAATCGCCGTCGTGAAATAGGCATATCACGTTCCAGACGCAGGGATACCCTGCGTCTCAAACAGGCAACCGACGATCACAGGAATCATGCGCATATTTTCCTCGATGCTCTTCACCGCGGCACTGCTGACGCTTGCCGCATCCACGCTCCGCGCACAGCCCGACATGTATTCGGCGCCGGAGAAGGACTGGTACACCATCACCACCGATCACTTCTATGTGCATTATCATGAAGGAGCAGATCGCACGGCACGCGTGATCGCGAAAATCGCGGAGGACATTTACGGTCCGATCACCTCGCTTTACAATCACGAGCCCGACACGCGCGTCAGCTTCATCATCAAGGATATTTCCGACTACTCCAACGGCGCGGCGTATTTCTACAACAACAAGATCGAGATCTGGGCGTCGCCGCTGGACTTCGAACTGCGCGGTACGCACAACTGGCTGCGCAATGTCATCGCGCATGAGTACACCCACATCATTCAGATTCAGGCCGCGATGAAATTCGGGCGGCGCATCCCCGCGCTGACCTTTCAGTGGTTCGGCTACGAAAAGGAACGGCGCCGCGACGTGCTCTACGGTTTCCCAAATCTGCTGGTATCCTACCCCTTCCCCGGCGTGATCGTACCGCCCTGGTTCGCAGAAGGCACGGCGCAGTTTCAGCGCGGTCGCCTCGGGTACGAACACTGGGATGCGCACCGCGACATGATTCTGCGCAGCTACGTGCTCGCCGACTCGATGCTGACCTGGGGTGAGATGAGCGCTTTCGGCAAGACCAGTCTCGGAAACGAAAGCGTTTACAACGCAGGCTACAATCTCACGCGCTACATCGCCCATACCTATGGAGAGGAGACCCTGCGCGAGATCACACACGCCATGAGCAATCCCTTTGTATTCACCATCGACGCCGCGATCAAAGACGTGCTCGGAAAGAGCGGGAAGGAAGTCTACGACGAATGGGCGACACATCTGAAACAGGAGTATGAACTGCGCATCGCTCCTGTGCTTGCGAAAGAGGTCAGGGGCAATCTTGTCGGCGAGGTGGGATTCGGGAATTTCTATCCCACATGGGCACCAGACCGCAGCGCGTTCGCGTATGTCTCGAACAAGACCTCGGATTACTTCGGCCAGTCGGCGATTTTTGTGCAGGACACCGGGAGCGGTAAGGAGCGCATGATTGTCCCCGGCGTGCGGTCGACCATTTCGTGGTCCCCGGACGGAAAGCGCATCCTGTACTCGAAGTACAACGATCCCAGTGTCTACGGCCATCTCTTCTACGATCTGTACGAGTATGACACGGAGGCGGAGGAAGAGCGCAGGGTGACAAACGGCCGCCGTGCATATAATCCCGCCTATTCTCCCGACGGCAGTCGCATCGCGTTCGTGCACGCGAAAGACGGCACGGTGAATCTCGCCGTGATCAACGCCGACGGCAGCGGCTATCACGACGTCACGACATTCGAAAACGGAGAAGTGGTTTTCACACCGCGCTGGTCGCCTGACGGCGAGTGGATCGTCTTCGGTTATTCACCGAAGCTGCAGCGACGCATCGCACGCGTGCGGCCTGACGGCACCGATTTCGAGTTGCTCATCGCGCATCCGTCCTTCGACAATCGCGATCCCCGCTACACGCCCGATGGAAATGCCATCGTGTATTCCTCCAACCGCACGGGGATTTTCAATATCTACCGTCACGAACTCGGTTCGCGCGGGGAGGATCCGCCGCTGACCAACGTCACCGGCGGAGCGTTCATGCCCGATATCTCCGCTGACGGCGACCTGCTGTACGCGGCCTACACGGCCGGGGGATACAAAATCGCGCGAATGAAGAACGCCCGCGCGCTCGATGTGGCGGGACATACATACCAGGCTTCGCAGATGTACACCTCGCCGATTGCCTCGGCGGGAGACTGGGACTGGGAGGCGCTCAACGCCTTCGACGACACAGAAACCGAGGAGTACGAGAGCACAGTGTACGAGCGGCTCTTCCAGAGCATGATGTACTTTCCCACTATTCGTGTCGATGAGTTCAATCCCGACAACACGGGCCTTGACCTGCTCAAGCCGGGGGTGATGATGTACTCCAGCGACGTGCTCAGCCGCGTGGAATTTCTCGCGAGTGCGTCCATCAATCTCAAGGGCGAGCGTGATCTGTACCTGAATGTGACGTTCCGCGACGATCTTCCGCTGTTCAGCAGTCTCGGACTGTATCCGGACCTTTCGCTGGAAGTGTACAACGTGACGCGCGGCACGAGCACCGACATCGGCATCTCCTACGACACCGTCGGGGTGGACGTGGATTTCAATCTGCTGGCGTTTTCCGCGAAGCTCGGGCACAATCTTTTCAACAACCGCATGCGCCTCGAAGTGGGGTACATGCACAACCGCTATACCTCGACCATCAACCAGTTCCGGAATCCTGCGACGGACAATCTCGTGCCGGCTTCGGATAACCTCTATTTCGTGGGCAATGATCTCAGCGTTGCGCTGCGTTACCGCCACATGGTGCCGACGCGCGACCGTGAGATCAATCCAGTCGGACTGCGCGCATCGCTGCACTACGACTACGAATTCAACAACTACAATCCCAACGGCGACTATGAAATCGATCGCAGCACCGGCCTGCTCGTTCCGTTGTATACCGATTTCAATTTCCACCGTTTCGACGCCAACCTGATGGTGGCGAGCCGTATGCCCTGGCTCAATCACTCGCTCTCACTGCGTCTGCGCGGCGCGACGATTCTCGGTGACGAGGTGGATGAGTTTTTCAACTTCTACGCCGGCGGCATTACGGGCATGCAGGGATATACATTTTACGCGCTGGGCGGCAACGAACTCGCAAGCGCGCAGCTGACCTACCGATTTCCGATCATCCCGAGCATGGATCTGCGTCTCGGGCACATTCTCTTCGACAAGCTCTACGGCGGCGTATTCTTCGATATCGGCGATGCGGTCATGGCTCCCGACCAGTTTACGACCGACGGTCTCAAGAAGGATATCGGTTTCGAACTGCGCCTGGAAAGTTTCTCATTTTCGATGTATCCGACGCGCATCTTTTTCAGCGGCGCGTACGGCCTTGATGAATTCACGCGCACCTTCCAGTTCACTCCCGTGACATACGGCAAGGAGTGGCGCTGGTATTTCGGAGTGCTTTTCGGCTTCGATCTCACGGACGATTTCTAGAGAGCCCAGCCACTGCCGCGTTCACGCGCGCCTGCCGACGCCACCGTTCACACCCGCGAATCAGTGTCCCCGGACTCCTCTCCGGCGGCAGCGGCGTCTGCAGGAATCCCCGCCTGCCATCGCACCCGCGTTCCTTGGATTTACAGGCCGGATATTCTATACTGGATTCAATTCCGCCGTTGAATCACCGTCGATCCGTGGATGCGCAAGCGTATCGTCCAGTATCTGTTCCGCCTCGAATTTTTCCTGGCCTCACTGCTGGTCATGGCGCTGGTGCAGCTGATGATCATCATCTCCGACAGCCTTCCCGAAGCCGACGAAACCTCCTTCCTGAATCCCGTCCTCGACCGCATCGATTTTCTCAACATCGCCGACGTCAGCCTTGACGCGATTTTCGCCGTCCGCGACATGGAGTTTCTCGACAGCCGCGTCGTGGTCGTGAATATCGGCGAAGTCGCGCCGGCGCCAGACGGAAAGATCGCCGCCGCCCTTTACAAGTTGCAGGCCCTCGGGGCGCGTGTGATAGGGATCGATGTCATTCTTGATGAGCTCCATCTCGAGCGTTTCCCCCCGGAGCGCCTGCAGGAAGTGGAGGATCTGCGTCTTGCCATTCGCGATGTGCCGAACGTGGTGGTCGCCAGCGGCTTTGATCCGGAAGAGCGCACGCGCACCTTCGAGATCCTGCCGCCGATCCGAGCCGTCGCGAGCCATTTCGGCTTTGTCAATCTCGTGCCCGATCCCGACGGCGTCGTGCGACGTTTCCTCCCCCATGCGGAAGTCGAGGGTGAGCACTGGCTGAGCTTCCCGGTGAAAATCCTGCAGCTCTACGATTCAACGCTTGTGCGCAGCATCCTGCGTCAGCCCTCGGAAGAGCAGATCATTTATTACACATCGACATATGACCAGATCCAGTCCGTCCCGCTCGATGACGTGCTGTTCAACCCCCTCTACGAGGACATGTTCCACGACAAGATCGTGCTGATGGGATTTGTGCGGGAGGGGGGGCTCGTGTACCTCGGCGACATGCACAAGACCCCCATGGGCAGGAAAGTCGGGATCGAGGGCACCGACATGCCGGGCGTGTTCATCCACGCGAATGTGATCAACATGCTGCTCCAGGATCGCTTCATCGAACCCATCCCGAAGTGGGGCGACTGGCTGCTGGTGTTCCTGTTCTCGTACATCAGCATCGCACTGTACCGCGTGTTGCGCACGAAGCCGCCGGGACGCTTTCACGTGGCCATTCTCATTACCCTGATGCTGTTCACCGAGGCGGTGATCGTTTTCTTCCTTCCCCTGATCGCGTTTTTCTATTTCGATCTCAAGATCAGCTATAATCTCATGGCGACGGCCGCTCTGCTGTTTATCCCCGCCAACGCACTGACCACCTGGCTTCGATTCCAGCTCCGCCAGCGGCGGGTGCGGGGCGGATTCCCCGATGCCCGCAACCCCCTGCCGGAAGTGCTGCGCCGGGCGTTCCGTGACAATGAGCCGTTCCTGGCACACACACGGCTGCTGCACGCCGCGCGTGTGCTGCCGCAGTTCGCCCTCGGCTGCAGGGCGATGGAGGCAAAGGGAGAGAAGCCGCTTCCCGCCTCCGTGCTGCAGGCCGGTCTGGAGGACTGGGCAGCGCAGGTGCCAGAAATCGCCGCGGCAGTGATACGGGAAGACTCGGCCGGACGGGAGTTCCGCTACTTCCTGCGTTTCCTCGTCAGCAAGAAAGACGAATCGCTTCGTGAAAGCCGTATCCGTGAACAGTATCTCTCGACGGAACTGCAGTCCTTCAATGAATTCGTGTACTTCGAAGAGTGGGAGCTACTGCTGCCGCGGGTGATGGTACTCTGGCAGGAGACCCTTCGTAATTACCTGCGGGTTCCTCTGTTGTCGGTCGTTGCCGACGGTGAACCGCAGCTGCTCGGTGCGGCGCGTCATGCATTTCCTGATGCAGTCATCCCGCGGGAACTCCCCCCGGGCCTGTATGGTACAAGCGGACAGACGCTCGATTCTTGGTTCCGCATCTCGCCGCTGTGCGAATGGACCGAATGCAAGCTGCACAGACGGAAGGAACTGTTCGTGTTCAACGGACTCATGATCAAACAGCGGGGGATTTCTCCCGTTCCCTCGTATCTCGGCGCGGCACCGAACTGTGAGCCTGCGCTCCCGGCGCGCGCGATCGAAGAGCTTTTTTCATCCGCAATATTCGAACATCCGGAAAGGAGGCCATGATGAAATCTCTGCGACTGAGCGTTTTGAGCCTGCTGCTGCTGCTCTGTTCAAGCGCTGTCTCCGCACAGACATCGTTCATGGTGATGAGCATCAAGGGCAGGGTCACATACAGGGACAACGGCAAGGGTCCGTGGAAGCAACTGCGTGTCGGCGCGACGCTCGACGCGAAAGACGTGGTGAAGACATCCTTCGCCAGTTACGCCAAGCTGATGATGGACCAGGCGCGACTGGTCTCCATAGATGAAAACACACGCAAGAAGCTGGGCGAATTCGAGGCCCTGAAGGGCCGCAGCGGCGGCGAGGCCACGGCGGGATCCATTCTGCAGTACGCGGCGTCGCAGATGCAGCGGTCGCGCGAGGAGCGGGAAGAACCGGTGTACGGCGCCGTGCGTGGGGACCTGCAGCTGTTCACCGCCGTGTTCCCGAAGTACACCATCATGTCAACGGATCCGCTTTTTGAGTGGGTCGATGCGGAGGATGCCGATGAATACGAGTTCATCCTTCTCGATGATGCGTTCAACACCATCCTGCGAACGACTCTGCAGGCGGATCAATTCCGTTACGTCTCCGACAGCCTCACGCCGCTGGATCCTGATCGGCAGTATCACTGGCGCATTACGCGTCTGTCCGATTATGCCGAAAGTGATGTCCAGTCCTTCCGCATCCTCCCCGCCGACACAGTGGAGAGCATTCGTGCCGAGGTGGAGCGGCTCAATGCCGAACTGACCGCGATGGGCGCCGACGAGGTCACCCTGCACCTGATCCGCGGCATCTATTTCGAGAAGCGGGGGCTGCTCACCGATGCGTTCCGGGAATACCGGAAGACCATTACCCTGGCTCCCGAGGTTGAAGAGTATCGCGGCATGATGCGGAACCTGCTGTTCCAGATGAAGCTGTATGCGGAAGAGGAGTACCTGCTGGACTGACCGACCTTCGGATGCCGCCGGGGGGGCACCTGACCGGATGTTGTCATTGGCGATGCAGAATCGTACATTTCTTCGAACCAATTCCGTGCAAACGCCATGCCCATCTGCCTGTTCGAAGATTTTTCGATTTCAACCCTTCTGCCTCTGACGCATGTGAATCCTGACTTCGACCTTCGAAGCGGCGTCTTCACGCTCAGAGAACGGGTGCATCAATACTTTGAAAATGAAGAGCTTGAACTGTTTACCCGGATGGCGCTCGCCGAAGCGATTGCTGAACGCAGCGGGCATCCGGTCAACAGGCAGGGTACGGCGGATCTGTTCATCGGCGGCAGCACGATACTGCGTCCCGCGCTTGTGCATGCCATCCGCGAACACCGCGGGGAAGACCGGCTTTTCGCCAGCGGCAGGCGTCTGCTTGCTGCGACGGTGGCGACAGCCTCCCTGCGCGAGAAACTGTTCTCCTGGCTGAAAACCGGTCTTATCCGTGAAGAGCTTGCGCACCGTCCGCACAGCCACCCCGATATTCTGGAGTTCGATGTCCCGGTGACCGAGGTCGACGCATCGGCGTTCCGCTTCCCGTGGGATCTGATATCCTGGAACAGTGTTTTGCTCAAGGAAGACGCGTCGTTTTTCCCCCTCGGCAGCGTCGATGAGCGTGCACAGGTGGCTGCGTCGGCCGAGCTCGTGGCACCGGAGAACATCTTCATCGGTGCCGATGTCCGTGTCGGTCCCGGCTGCGTGATCGACGCCACCGACGGTCCGGTCATCATCGAGTCGGGTGCCGTGATCATGCCGCAGGCGCTGATCATGGGTCCTGTGGCAGTCGGCCGGGATTCCCGTATCAAGGCGGCCGCGAAAATCTACGAGGGCACGACCGTCGGTCCCGTCTGCAAAGTGGGCGGGGAGGTTGAAGAGAGCATTTTCCATTCCTTCTCGAACAAGCAGCATGACGGATTCGTGGGGCATTCGTATCTCGCGCCATGGACGAATCTTGGTGCGGACACGAACACCAGCGATCTGAAAAACAACTATTCTCCCATCCGCGCGACGCTGGAGGGACGTGAGCACGATACCGGCCGCATGTTCCTCGGCACCATCCTGGCGGATCACAGCAAATGCGGCATCAACACCATGTTCAACACCGGCACGGTGGCGGGTGTGGGATGCAACATATTCGGCGGGGATTTCCCGCCGAAGTTCCTCCCCAGTTTCTCCTGGGGTGGCGCGGCAGGACTCGCCGAGTACGAGTTCGACCGTTTCGCCTCCACGGCCTCGGCGGTCATGCAGCGGCGCGACCGTGTTCTGACCGAAGCCGAGCGGCGGCTGCTGCGCGACGTTTTCGTGCAGACATCCGCACAGCGTGATTTTGCACCATAACCCTGAGCGATACAGTACCTATGACGAACGACGCACACTCTCTGCCCCCGCTGTACACGGGGGTCCGCGGCATTGCGGTAAAAATCCTCACCCGTGTTGAGCGCACCGACGCCTATCTCGACAAGCTTCTCGACATCGAACTCGAAACCGGGGATCTGAATCCCCCGGACAAACGCCTGCTCAACGAACTCGTGCACGGAGTACTGCGCAACCAGGCCAAGCTCGACTGGGTGCTGACCGGCTTTTATCACGGACAGTACTCCAAGGTGGCGCCCAACGTGCGCAATGCGCTGCGCGTGGCGCTGTACCAGATCCTCTTTCTGACACGCATCCCGCATCATGCGGCGGTGAACGAGGCGGTGGAATTCGTCAAGAAATACCGCGGACAGCGGCTCGCCGACACGATGAACGGTCTGCTGCGCAACATCGCGCGCAACGTGGAGAACATCCGGTATCCGCTGGCGACGAAGGATGAGATCCAGTATCTCTCCGTCGTGCATTCGCATCCGTCGTGGATCGTCAAGCGCTGGCACAAACGATACGGCTTCGAGGAGACCGAGTCGCTCTGCAAGGCCGATAATATGCGTCCCTTCCTGACGCTGCGTCCAAATCCGCTGAGAATCGATTACCGCAACTTCGTCAACGAACTGGTGGAGGTCGGCATCGACTATCGCCGCTGCTTTTACATGCGGGATTACGTGACGGTGCGCAATCTGCCGAACATCCGGCACAGCCGGCTGTTCACGGGCGGAATGTTCACCATCCAGGATGAAAGCGCCGGACTCGTCGGCGATCTGCTGGCCCCGAAGCCGGGGGAGACACTTATCGATCTCTGCGCAGCGCCGGGCGGGAAGTCACTGCACGCCGCCGAAAAGATGAACAACCAGGGACGCATCATTTCCGTCGACCGCTACGACGTACGGCTCAACCTCGTTCGCCAGGCGGCCGAACGCATCGGTGCCAGCATCATCGAAACCGTCGAAGGATATGCCGAGAGCATCGAACTCGAGCCTGCCGACAAGGTGCTTGTCGACGCGCCGTGCTCTGGGCTCGGCACCCTGAGCAAGAAACCTGACATCAAGTGGAAGCGCGACCTCGAGGACGTCCGCAAGCTTGCTGCGATGCAGAAAGACATTCTGGAGAACGCGGCGAAGCTTGTCAAACCGGGCGGCGTGCTGGTATACAGCACCTGCACCATCGAACCCGAGGAAAATGAGGAGATTGTGCGGCCCTTCCTCGAAGCGCACCCGGAGTTCGAACTGGTGCATGCCGAGGAGTTCCTCCCACACCGCGTCGTCAGCCGGGATGGATTCCTGGCAACGTTCCCGCACAAGCATCGCATGGACGGTGCCTTCGGCGCGCGCCTTCGCAGGAAGCAGTAGGCAGGAGGCAGGAAGACGCCGCATGGACGAGATTCATCCCGCCCGGCAAAAAACTCGCAAAATCAGGCGGAAAAAGAATTTTAGGCCATGCTAAAAAATATTTTAACATGGCCTAAAACAGGCTGTAAGTCGTTGTAAATCAACGATTATTCTTCGGTAGAGCCGTTCCCCTGCAGGGATTCGGGGATGCGCTTCTCTTTGATGATGATATCGAGCTCGTCACCCTCGAGTCCTTCATGCTGAAGCAGGATTTCGGCGATGAGATCGAGGGTCTCGTGGTTTTCCTGCAGCATGGTCCTGGCCCGGTCGTAAGCCTCGTCGATCAGTCGTCGGGTTTCGCCGTCGACGAGCTGCAGTGTTTCCTCACTGAAGTTACGCTGGGAGAATGGATTGTCGTTCAGGTACGACTGCCCGCCGGGATCCATGAGCGACATGTTTCCGAGCTTGTCGCTCATGCCGTAGCGCGCCACCATGTTGCGAGCGAGTGTGGTGCAGTGTGTCAGGTCATTCTCCGCCCCGGTGGAAATGCTGTTGAATATCAGCAGTTCCGCCGCGCGTCCGCCGAGGAGAACGGCAAGGCGCGAAAGAAGGTAATCCTCGGTGTAGTTGTGGCGCTCGTCGAGCGGTGTCTGCATGGTCACGCCCAGTGCGCGTCCGCGGGGGACGATAGATACCTTGGTGACAGGATCCGAGCCTGGAATGAGCTTGGCGATGAGCGCGTGCCCGCTTTCGTGATAGGCCGTGCGCCGTTTCTCCTCCTCACTGAGAATGAGACTCGAGCGCACATGACCGAGCACGATGGTGTCGAGCGCAGTCATGAAATCCTCCCGTTCCACCTTGTCCTTCCGCTTCTTCGATGCCAGAATGGCCGCCTCGTTGACGAGGTTTTTCAGATCCGCGCCGGAGTTGCCGGGAGTGCTGCGCGCGATATCCTTGAGTTCCACGTCGTCGCCCAGCGGAACTTTGCGTGTATGTACGCCGAGGATCTGTTCGCGTTCCTGCAGGTTGGGAAGGTCCACCGTGATGCGGCGGTCGAAACGACCGGGCCGCAGAAGGGCCGGATCCAGAACGTCAGGCTGATTGGTGGCTGCCATGACGATGATGTCCTCGTTGGGCTCGAATCCATCCATTTCCGAGAGCAGCTGATTGAGCGTCTGCTCCATCTCGCTGGCTCCGCCGCCGTAGAATCCCTGAATGCCGCCGCGGCGTCGTCCGATCGAGTCGATCTCGTCGACAAAAATAATGCAGGGCGTGTTCTTCTTGGCGGTTTCGAAGAGGTCGCGCACGCGGCTCGCTCCGACACCGACCAGCATCTCGAGAAACGCGGAGCCGGAGACGTGATAGAAGGGGACGCCGGCTTCGCCCGCAACGGCCCGCGCCAGTAGCGTCTTGCCGGTGCCCGGAGGACCAACGAGCAGCACGCCTTTCGGGGCGCGGCCGCCGAGACGATGAAAGTCCTGCGGCCGGCGAAGGAAGTGGATGATTTCATACAGCGCCTCTTTCTGCTCCTTCGCGCCGGCGACATCGTCGAACGTCGTCTTCACTTTTTCTTTTGTGTACGCCTGTGCGTTCATCTTTCCCATGGAAAGCAGCCCGCCCGGACCGCCACCGGACCCGCGAAGCCGTGAGCTCATGAAGAGGAAGAATCCCAGCATGAGCACAATGGGGAGAATGAACCAGATGACGGTATTCCAGAGATCGGAGGTGTCCTTGATCGCGACGACGGTGACGTCGTTTTCCTCGAGAAGCGTCATCAGGTTGTCATCCTGCACCGACGTCGGGATGACGACGTTGTATACATCGCCCGATGTTCCGTCCTGTTTGTCACCGCCGCTTTTGCCGTAGGCGGTCAGGGCGCCCTTGTCGATTTCCACGCGGGTGATCTTGCCGTCGCGCACCATGTCTTTGAAGCGGCTGTAGGGAACGGAAGACCCCTGCTGCGACCAGTTCCAGAAGAACTGCAGGGCGAAAATGATGACCAGTGCGATCAGGAACCAGCGATACATGCTCATCCCCCGCATGGGGAATTGCGGCTTCTGCTGGTTCTGCTGCTGTTTTTTGCGTTGCTGTTCGTTGTTCATGAGTATGCTTTTCCTTCGTAACGTGCCTGTCCTCCCGGCGATGCGGGAAGACCTCTACTGTATGCAACACCAAAAAGGATGTGGAAATTTCCTTTACGGGCGTTATTCGGGCTTTGTTCTGCGGAACTGCACCGTCAGCGGGACTCCCTTGAACGACCAGATGCCCCTGATCTGCCGTTCGACGAAACGGCGGTAGCTTTCCGGGATGTATTTCGGCTCGTTCGTGAAGATGACGATGACCGGTGGTTCCGCGCGCACCTGCGTTGCGTAGAATACCTTGACCTGCTTGCCGGTGGGTGTGGCGGGGGGCGGCTTCTCGCGCAGGATTTCCAGGATGCGGTCGTTGAGCTCGGACGTCGGGATGCGCTTCGAGCGCTCGTCGTGCACCTCGAGGCAGAGATCCAGTGCTTTCAGTACGCGCTGCCGTGTCATCGCGGAGACAAAGATGACAGGGATGTAATCGAACATCTTCACACGGGCATGGATGTCTTTTGTGATGAGATCCGCCGTCCTGTGATCCTTCTCGACGAGATCCCACTTGTTGACGACGATGACCACACCCTTGTTGAAGCGCACGGCTTCGTTGAGTACGTCGATATCCTGATGCGTCATGCCATCGGCGCCGTCGAGCAGGCACATCGCCACATCGCAGCGCTGAATGCTCTTGAGTGTGCGCAGGGTGGAGAAATATTCCACGTTTTCCTTCACGCGGCTCTTGCGCCGGAGTCCCGCCGTGTCGATAAGCGTCAAACGACGCCCGTTGTATTCAAGGGTGGAATCCACGGCGTCGCGCGTGGTGCCCGGCACATCGGTGACGATGGAGCGTTCGGCACCCACGATGGCATTGGTGATGGAAGACTTTCCGACGTTGGGCCGTCCGATGATGGCCAGCTGCATATGCTGGACCTCTTCTTCCTCGGACGGGGGCGGGAAGCCGTCGATGATTACGTCGAGCAGGTCGCCGGAGTGGAATCCGCTGATCGCCGAAACCGGATGCGGCTCGCCGAGACCGAGCTCGTAGAATTCCGCCTGATGCAGTTCATATTTCCGGCTGTCGATTTTGTTGACCGCGAGCACGACTTTCTTCTGCGCTTTGCGCAGCATCTGCGCCACCTCCATGTCGATGGGATACAGCCCTTCCTGACCGTCGACGACAAAAAGGATCACCGCGGCTTCCTCGATGGAAACGCGCACCTGTTCGCGGATGGCGCGCTCGAACACGTCATCGGATTCCGGCACGTAGCCGCCGGTATCGATCAGCACGAAATCGCGTCCCGCCCAGTCCGTCTCCGCATAGTGCCGGTCGCGCGTCACGCCGGGCTGATCGTGCACGATGGCCTGACGCGCACCGATGATGCGGTTGAACAGTGTGGATTTGCCCACGTTCGGACGGCCGACGATAGCCACGATGGGTTTGGTCATGAAAACTCCTTCGGGCTGCCGCCGCGCTTCCGTGCGGTGACGATGCGGAAGATGACATACACGGCCGCCGCGAACAGGGCCACGACGAGCACCTTCGATACGGCCCAGAACAGGATTTTCAATGCGACGACGATCAGAACGACCAGGCCGATGATGAAAACGAGATCCTTCATGCTGCCTCCTCAGGTTCGGATCCAGCGCCAGATCTCGCTGAGTCGTGGACGCTTGCCGGTGAGCAGCATCCCGATGCGGAAGATCTTCGCCGCGATCCAGGTGACGATGATGATGGATAATACGAGGATAGCGAGGCTCAATGCAATTTCCCATACCGGTGGCGTGGTGATCGGCAGACGGACGAACATCATCTGCGGCGTGATGAGCGGAATCATGGTCAGCCCGACCAGAATGGGATTGTTCGGACTCTGTGTCGCGATGACCGCGATGACGATGGGCAGCATGAGCAGCATCGACAGGTAGCCGGTCATCTGCTGCGCTTCCTGCTCGGTGGAGGCGAGGCTGCCGAAGGCCACGAACAGCGCGGCGTAGAGGAAGAAGCCAAGCACGAAATACAGCACCATCAGCCAGAGGTTTTCCAGCGGGAGGTTGCGCAGTTCGGCCGCGTAGATCAGCGCGACGCCGATCAGTGTCCAGAAAAGCACCTGTACGACGGCCAGCATGCTGATGCCGACGATTTTTCCGAACATCAGGTCCATCGGCGAGCAGGAGGATACCAGCACTTCCACGATGCGGTTGCTCTTTTCCTCGACCATGCTGCGCACAAGCATTTGTCCCGAGCTAAGGATCATGATGAGCATGAAGATCAGGAATACGTAGGCGAGGCCGAAGGATTCGAGGAAGCCCGATTCCTTCTCTCCCTTCTCGGATATGCGCACGGTGCGCATGTCGGTGGAGCGGCTCAGCTCACGCACTTTTTCCGGGTCGAGCCCGGCATGGGCGATTTTGTATTCGGAGATGATGCGCGATACGCGCCGCTCGAGCGTCGAGATCCCTCCGATGTCGGATACGTTTTTCGACCGGTATTCCACCACGTGCGAGTCGGGTGCGCTCGCGGGAATGAGAATGGCGGCGATGTACTGCTCGCGCAGCAGGGCGCTGTCGAGATCGGCCTTCAGCTCGGTGAAGCTGCGTCCGGCGGACGCGATTCGCTCGGGTTCGTACTTGGGACGCCCGTTCTCGAGTGTCGGCGATTCCGCAAGCGATGCGGCGAGACTGTCGAACACGAGTCCCGTCTCATCGTACACGGCGATGGAAAGGGGATCGGTGGTTTCGAGGGTGTCCTGAAGGAGTGCGGGGCCGCCGGCGAAGAGCACCATGATGCCCGGAGTGAGGAACAGTCCGATCAGAAAGCTCTTTGTCTTCACGCGCTCGATGAATTCCCAGCGCGCGACGCGCAATGCCTTTGCCGTGAGTTTCATTGTGCATCCTCCCCGCGGTCGTCCGCCTCCGGAAGTTCGCCGCGCAGTTTCATGAATTTGTAGAACGACCAGCCCGCCGCCGCAAAGGCGATGAGTACAAAGACCAGCGGTACTGTGCTGACCTCGTCGCGGAGATTCAGACTGAGGATGACGCCGGCGACGAAAAAGATCAGCATGTTCATGAACGCCTTTCGCACACGGGGATCGCTGCTCTTCAGTCGCGGAGGAGGGGGACGATCGGGCGCGGCATCGTTCGTGCGCTCGTCGCCGTCGCGCTGGACGACATCGAGGAAGATCGACTGCAGCGACGGCTCGATGCGGGCGATGTTCTGCAGTTCCAGTCGGGGCAGGATACCGGCGACAATATCGTTGGTGCGGACACCGTTACGCAATTCCAACTCGGCATAATTCTGCGCGACGTCGGCGGAGGCAACACCCTCGAGATCGGGCAGGAAGGACGCATCGCCGGTGAACTCGAGGTGCAGCGCGTTACGGCCGTGCTGCTGTTTGATACCGGACGGGGTGCCGTGCAGAACGGTACGACCGTGGTTGATCATGAGCAGTTCATCGCAGAGCTTCTCCGCCTGTTCCATCTGATGCGTGGAGAAGATGATCGCACGGTTTTCACGGCGCAGCTGCAGGAGAGCGTCGCGCATGAGCACCTGGTTCACCGGATCGAGTCCGGCAAAGAGCTCATCGAGCACGAGAAGACGGGGCTGATGCAGCACAGAGATGATGAACTGCACTTTCTGCTGGTTGCCTTTTGACAGCTCCTCTACGTTGCGCTTCTCATATTCGGTGAGCGAAAACAATTCGAGCAGGGGGCGCGCCGCCTCGCGTGCCTCCTTCGGTGACATGCCCTTCAGGGCTCCGAAATACGAAATGACGTGCAGCAGCTTGTTTTTCCGGTAGAGACCGCGCTCTTCAGGAAGATACCCGATGACGTTCTTCGCCGCTTCATCCATCGGATGTCCGTCAATGGTGATTTCGCCGCGGTCCGGCTGGAGGATGTCCATGATCATACGAATCGTCGTGGACTTCCCCGCACCGTTGGGACCGATCAGGCCAAATATCTGTCCGGGAGCGACAGAGAACGACACGTCATCGACGGCGAGCGTGCCGGTAAACTGTTTGCGAAGATGTGAAACCTGAAGCATGATATTCCCCGTGCGTTGATCGTATCTCAGTGTATACGGATGCATGCGAGTATACGGATGCATCCGTGCTCGGTTGCGTTTTCAGCCCTGCGTCTGCAGGACGCTTGCGATCCAGTACAGCACCCGCTCGCGGAACGCGGCCTCAATCCTGCGTCCATCACTGCCATCGGGATCGAGCGGACGCGGTTCCGCGGCGAAATACCGGTCCGTCGCGTCCAGCACCGCATCGGCGCTCTCATCCGCGAACAGGGCACGCCGAAGCGCCGCGCTTTCCTGGAAGCGGCGCGCGTACCAGAGCGCGTGCTTGCGCATCCGAGGCACCGCGCGGATCGGACCGAACTCATCGCGGAGGCTGCCGAGGTGCTGTACGACGAGCGCGTGGAGTTCCGCGGGTTCCGGGGCGTGTTCGTGGATATTGGAGCTGCGGCCTTGCGCAATATCGCGAAAGATCCACGGTGTTCCGAGAGCGCCGCGCGCCACCATGACCGAATGGCAGCCTGTTTCGTCCATCATGCGGAAGGCGTCCGCTGCGGAGAAAATGTCGCCGTTGCCGGTGACGGGGATACGGGCGACGCTGACGGCGTCGGCGATATGCGTCCAGTCCGCCGCCACGTCGTACGGCGTGCTGCGTGTCCGCGCATGAATGGTGATCATCGCGGCGCCGCTGTCCTGCGCGGTGCGTACGATGTCCCGCACGGATTGCTTCGCATTGATTCCCCGGTTCCGCACCTTGACGGAAACCGGAATGGTGGTTGCATTGCTGACCGCTTCGATGATGGCACCGAAGCGGGAGAGATCGTCGAGCAGCTGCGCACCGGCGCCCGCCTCGCAGACGCGGTCGCTCGGGCAGCCGCAGTTAAGGTCGAACAGGTCTGGCTGCAGACGTTGCAGTTCGACGGCAGCTGCGGCGCCGTCATCAGGGTCCGCCGCGACGATCTGAATCGCAATGGGGTGTTCATCCGGACCGAACACCGCGTTGCGGAACGAACGAGAGGAGGATCGGAGGATGCCCGCCGCGCTGACCATCTCCGTGCAGGTCAGTGCCGCACCGTATTCCCGGCACACGCGACGAAAGGGGATGTCAGTCGTCGCCAGCATCGGTGCCAGAAGCGCTTTCCCCTTGATTTTATTGACGATATCCTCGGTCGTACGCATCCCTCAACTTACGCTTTCCATCGGTTATCGCGCAAGGGAAGCGCGGGTGGGTGCTTTCCCGGGTTCCCACACGCTCACGCGTGTGGATACCGCTGTCGGCATGCACCGGCATGCGGTTGATTTGCGATTCCGGGGTTTCCACACGCTCACGCGTGTGGATACCGTTGTCGGCATGCACCGGCATGCGGTTGATTCGCGATTCCCGGGTTCCCACACGCTCACGCGTGTGGATACCGCTGTCGGCATGCACCGGCATGCGGTTGATTCGCGATTCCCGGGTTCCCACACGCTCACGCGTGTGGATACCCCGGTGGAAATTATTCCACGCGTGTCCATGTCTGCGATCGTCCGATGAAGGAGAATCCGATGTATCCACGGACGTCGAGCGTTTTGCCGTTATCTTTGAGCGTCATTTTGCAGCTGTAGGTCTTGCCGTTTTTCGGATCGTAGATTTCCCCGTCATCCCATTCGAGATCCTCGTCGTACTCGAAATCGCGGAGCATGATAAGTCCGAGCAGCGGCCGGGATCGAAGCGACTCTTCGGGATTCTCCTTGTCCACTTTCGGCTTGCCGTTCTCATCGTTCGGCTCCTCGAGCCAGACGATTTTCCCGAAATATTTTCCGTTCTTCTCGTAGATTTTGACCCGGGCGTTTTTTTTCTCTACAAGCCAGGTGCCGGTGACCAGGTCGGCTTCGCCCGACTGTGCTACCGCCTCGAATGCCGTGGCGCAGAGGAACGGAAGCAGCAGGATCAGGATTCTGCGTGTCATGGAACTACCTCGTTCTGGTGAGCGTAGGGGAATATACCGCCCGCGGCAGGGTGGAGGCAACGCCCATACCAGAAAAAAGTTGGTTTCCGCACAGCATTATCGCTTTTCCCTTGACCGAGAAGAAAAAATCCCGTATAATCTATTTAGATTATATCTAAATAGCCATGAAACAGAACGACCCAGTAGATTTTTTCACACAGTATCTCCGCCGGAACAAGTTCCGCATCACCCCTGAGCGCTTCGAGATTCTCGACACCGTGATGGAGTGCGACGGGCATTTCGACGCCGATGATCTGTTCCTGCGCATGAAGAACGCCGGCAGCAAGGTCAGCCGCGCCACAGTGTACAACACGCTCGACAAGCTGACCGACTGCGGTATTCTTTCACGGTACCGTTTCGGCGAGCGCCTCGCGCGCTATGAAATCGCCTACGGCAACGAACATCATCATCATGTGATCTGCAGATCCTGCGGAAAAATCGAGGAATTCGTGGACAAACGCGTCGACCGCTTCGCGCGCGACGCGGCGACGACGCTGCATTATTCCTTCCAGGACGCGGTACTTCATATTTATGGTATCTGCAGTGAGTGCCGTGCCGATGGGGAGGAATAGCATGCAGCTGAGCACCATCCGCAAGGGAATGCGCGTGCGCATCGAACAGCTTCCGCAGGGTGAGATGCGCTCGCAATTCATCCGCATCGGACTCATGGAGGGCGTGACCGTCTCCTGCCTCGAGAAACTCCCCGGTGGTACGATCGTCCTCGGACTTCACCATCAGGAGGTCGCCCTGAGCGACGAACTTGCCAGCGCGATCCTCATCAGCCGGCTCTGACCCGGATTTCTCTCACGCGTTGTATTGGATATCCATGGAACCGGTCTCCACACAGCATCGACCACATAAGCACCTCCGCACCGACGCCATTCCCACCGATCCCCTGAAACCGAAAATCGTTCTCGTGGGAAATCCGAACGTCGGAAAATCGGTGGTGTTCAACTATCTCAGCGGACTCTACGTCGACGTGTCCAACTTCCCCGGCACCACGGTGGAAGTCTCCAAGGCGTCGTATCTCGGCTACGAGGTATTCGATACGCCCGGCATTTACGGGGTGTCGTCATTCAATGACGAAGAACGCGTCGCACGTGATATCATTCTCAATGGCGATGTCATCATCAACATCGTCGATGCCGTGCATCTCGAGCGCGACCTTTTCCTGACACAGCAGCTGATCGACATGGGGAAACGTGTCGGTGTGGTTGTGAACATGATGGATGAGGCGCGGCGGCAGCGCATTTCGGTGGATCTTGAACTGCTCGAGAAGGAACTCGGCGTTCCGGTGATCGGAACGGTTGCCATCAAGCGCAAGGGACTCGAGGAAGTGCATGAGCTGATCGTCCGCGCCTCCGAGGGGATACAGAACAGGGCACTGCATGCCGAACTGCATCGCATGCTCTCGACGGTCGGCTCACAGGGCGAGGCGCTGCTCGTGCTCGAGGGGGATGCCATCGTCGCCGACCGGCACGGTATTCCTCCCGCCGATATCAGCCGGCGTGAGGAGCTTTACATTGATCGGCGCAACCGTGTCAACCGTATCCTTCAGAGAACCGTTTCCGATATGGAGACCGGTAAGCGGCTTTCCGCGATGCTCGGGCGCATTGCCGTCAGTCCGCTGTTCGGCTTCCCCCTGCTGGCGGTCATTCTCTATGGCGTGTACCTCTTCGTGGGCGTGTTCGTCGCGCAGGATGTCGTGGAAATAACGGAGGGCAGAATCGGCAAGGGGATTGTTGAGTATCACATCAAGTCATGGGTGGCGCGGAACGCCGCCACGACAGTGAGCATCGACGTGCTCGATGCAGAGGGAGATGTGGAAACGAGCCGTGATTTCCGCTTCCCCGATGGCACCAAGGCAGATCCCGGACAGTGGCAGGACCTGCGGGAATTCAGGGACGGGCACGACATCGAGTTCGGCTTCACGTATGACAATCCGTGGCTTGTGCTGTTTTTCGGAGAATTCGGCGCCGTCACGATGACACTGACGTATCTCGTGTTTCTGCTGCTTCCCCTCGTGCTCGGATTCTATTTCGCGCTTTCCGTGCTCGAAGACAGCGGGTATCTCCCACGCCTTGCAACACTGGTCGACCGCGCCCTGCGGGTGATCGGTCTCAATGGACGCGCGGTCATTCCGCTTATTCTGGGCTTTGGCTGTGTGACGATGGCCACGATCACGACGCGTCTGCTCGGAACGCAGCGCGAGAAAACAATCGCCACGACGATTCTGCAGCTGGCCATTCCCTGTTCCGCCCAGCTCGGCGTCATTGCTGCTCTGCTCGCAACCGCCGGCCCCCAGGCGACACTGATCTACTCGGCTGTGATCTTCAGTTTTCTTGTCGCCGTCGGCACGATCATGAACCGCAGTCTGCCGGGCAAGATATCTCCGTTGCTGATCGACCTGCCGCACATGCGTCTGCCGCAGCTGAACAACGTCACGAAAAAAACGCTGTACAAGACGTATTTTTTCATGAAGGAAGCCAGTCCGTGGTTTTTCATCGGCGCGCTCGTCGTGAGCATTCTGCAGGTGACCGGATCACTTGTTCGCATCATGGGTGCGCTCGAACCGCTGGTGGTCGGTTGGCTGCAGCTCCCGCGCGAGGCAGCGACGGCATTCGTGATGGGACTCGTACGCAGGGATTTCGGTGCTGCCGGCATGTTCCACCTCGATCTGAGCGCCTTCCAGACCGTCGCGGCCTTGGTGACGCTCACGCTGTTCGTCCCCTGTGTCGCCTCCCTGATGGTTATGCTCAAAGAACGCGGAGTCCGCGAGGGCATGGTCATCTGGATCGGCAGTCTCATTCTCGCACTCACCGTCGGCGGGCTCGTCTCGCAGATTCTCATCTGAGTGATACCGGGTGCGAGAGTTTTTCAGCAGCATCATGAAAACGGATCTTATCATGCGCCGCACATTTTTCCTGCTTCTGCTTCTCTTTGCGCCGACGCTCAATGCACAGACGCAGCAGGGCTTTGATCCCGTCGTGTATCTCTCCACGGTCAAGATCCACCAGTACTACGGACAGGGCAATATCCGCGTGCCGGAGGGTATGAACACCTCGATGATCGACAGCGTGGTTTCAAACAACATGACACTGGGATTCAGTATCCTGCTGTCATCTGACTCCGCCGGTGCATGGAAACTGTGGCTGGATTTCGATGCGGATCGCTATTACCGTCCACGGCTCACACGGATATTCGCGCAGCGCCCCGTCGGTCCCGATGAACAGGCTGCATTCGCCGAGCTGCGGCAGTGGGTGGAGGCAGTTCAGAAGCGCAATCTCGGTGAGGTGTCGCAGGAGAACGAGGATACGGTGTCGTGGCCCTGGCTGCAGCGCACGGATTATGCCCTCACCATCAGGCGCGTGGATTCCGGAACCGGTGTGTGGCTGACCCTCGATCTCTCGCGCTGAACACACGATTGCCAGCGTGGCCATTCCAGCGCTGATCCGACACGTTCGGCAGGCAGAGCTGTACATGCGCTGTGCGCGTCTCCCCTGAGAATTCTTTCCAGCGAGCCGCTCTCTCCCTTTGCATGATCAATCGTCTTTTTGACTGTTTCACGGCTGTCTGCTATGTTGCATGCTCAGGCATGGCAGTTGACATATGAAAAAAGGCCGATACCATATTCTCGCTGGATCCTTCCTCGTGGCCGCGCTGTTCTGGTTTTCCGTGACCATGGGCGGTTCATTCCGTGCGCATTTTCATATCCCCGTCGTCGTGAACAGTTTTCCCGATGACCTCGCGCTTGTTACCCCACTGCCGGAAACGATTGACGTCCTGCTAGAGGCGCGGGGCTGGCAACTGCTTTTTCTCGAAGCCGGAAAGCAGATGAAATTCGAGATCCCGGGAAGCTGGCTGCGCTCCGGTGCGATACAGACCAACCGCACGCTGGCGGAACGCATGAAACTGCCCGAAGGTGTGCGTGCGATCCGTGCGTACCCCGAAACCATCGAAGTGGGTGTGGACAGGCATATTCGCAGGAAAGTGCCCGTGCGTTTCGCTTCCCTGGATCTGTCATTCAGAGAGGGATTCGGGCTGCTGCGCAGCATCGAATTTACTCCGGATTCTATCGTACTCGAGGGAGCTGAGAGTGTATTGAACGAGATTGAATCATGGCCTATCGAAGCGCGCACGTACACGGATCTTACGCTCCCCGTCGTCGAGGACGTGCCCGTGCTGGATTCACTCGGCGGCATCATCGAGACCAGTGTCGACAAGGTGAATGTCTATATCCCCACCGATCAGATGGCGGACATGTCGTTCGAGGAGATTGCCGTCACGGTGCTCAACGTGCCTGAGGACCGGCAGGTGCTGCTCGGTCATCAGTCCGTACGGATCGATGTACGCGGCGGTGTCAACTATCTCTCGACACTGTCCGCGGAAGACTTCTCCGCGGAGGTGGAATTCAGTGATATCATCGCAGACACCTCAGGCTCGATCATTCCCACCATTCATTTCCCCGCCGGGCTGCAGCTTCTGAATTTGGAGCCGCGGGAGATCCGCTATACGATCAGGAAATAGCTGTTTGCAGTTGGCTGTTTGCCGGATCGAGGAGCTGCCCACTCCACGATCGTTCCATTTTCCCATTTTTCCATCTTGCCATTGAATAAAAACGGCCACCGCGGAGGGTGACCGTTTCCGGGAGCAATTGTGAGGCGCTGATCAGTCGAGGAAGTGCACGAACAGTCCATCGCGCAGCTTCGGTTCGAACCAGGTTGATTTCGGAGGCATGACCTTGTCCGCGTCCGCGATGGCCATCAGCTCTTCGATGGAGGTCGGATGCATGCTGAATGCGAGTTTCATTTCGCCCGAGTCAACGCGGCGCTCAAGCTCGCCCAGCCCGCGAATGCCGCCCACGAAATCGATGCGCTTGTCGGTGCGCGGATCCTCGATGCCGAGAATGGGACTGAGCACGAAGTTCTGCAGGATGGCCACATCGAGCCGCTGCACGGGATCGGGGTTGTGGAGCAGGACGTCCTGCGCCTCGACCCGGTACCACGTCCCGTCGATGTACATCCCGAATTCTCCCTTTTTCGAAGGACGCACCTGTCCCTCGTGCTTCGTGATCACGAAACGTTCACCGAGTTTCTCCATGAAGGCCTCGGTGCTGTGTCCGTTCAGGTCCTTGACCACACGATTGTAATCGAAGATGCGGAGCTGGCCTGCGGGGAAGAGAACGGCGAGGAAGAAATTGTATTCCTCGTCTCCGCGGTGGTCTGGATTCGCCTGGGCGCGTTCGCGTCCGACGATGGCCGCGGCGGCGGAGCGGTGATGGCCGTCAGCCACGTAGAGATTCGGAACACCGGCGAACAGCTCCTGCAAACGCGCGATCTGCTGCGCGTCGCGGATGACCCAGGTCTGGTGGCGGATGCCATCGGAGGCGATGTGGTCGGTAACCGGCGGCTGGCTGCGCACCTGGTTGACGATGGCATCGATCTCCTCGTTATCGGGATAGGTCAGGAAAATGGGCCCTGTATGCGCATTGGTGACGCGCACGTGATTGCAGCGGTCCTCCTCCTTGTCCTTGCGTGTGTGCTCATGCTTTTTGATCGTGTCATCCCAGTACTCTTCCACCGCCGCGCAGCCGACCAGACCGTACTGTGTGTGGTCATTCATCGTCTGGGCGTAGAGGTAGATGTACGGTTGCTCGTCTTCGACAAGCACACCTTCATCGATGAGCTTCTGCAGGTTCTCGCGTCCTTTCTCGTACACGCGCGGATCGTGCAGGTCGATACCGGGATCGAGATCGACTTCGGGTTTGCCGATGTGCAGGAAGGAGAGGGGGTGCCCTTGCACTTCTCCACGCGCCTCCTCGGAGTTCAGGACGTCATAGGGTTTGGCCGCCACTTCGGCGGCGAGTTCGGGTCTGGGGCGATAGGCCTTGAAAGGACGAAGCGTTGCCATGGATACTGTGTTTCCTCGTTTGCGTTATGATTTCAGTGCTTCGATGACGCGTTCGGCGATTTCCAGTCCGACACGGCCCTGGCCTTCCACGGTGGAAGCACCGATATGCGGCGTGACGGAGACGTTGGGATGGTTAATCAGACCGGCCTGCGCCTCCGTGACCGGCTCGTTTTCGTAGACGTCGATGCCTGCGGAACGCACCTTGCCGCTGTTAAGGGCGTCGAGAAGATCCTTCTCCACGACCACGCCGCCGCGCGCGCAGTTGACCAGAATCACACCGTCTTTCATTTTCGCAAATTCCTCGGCACGGATCGTTGGCCCCTGCTCCTTGATGAACGGGATGTGGAGACTGAGGTAGTCAGCCTGCGCGAGCACGTCGTCCTTGCTCATGAGGGTCACATTCAGATCGGTTTCCTTGACGATCGGGTCGAAGGCGATAACTTTCATGCCAAGTCCGAGCGCGCGTTTCGCGGTTTCTCTGCCGATGTTGCCCAGCCCGAAGAGACCGAGTGTTTTCCCGGTAAGTTCGACGCCCTTGCTGTATGCTTTCTTCGGCCACTCGCCCTTGCGCATTTCCACGTTGCTGATATGGAGGAAGCGGCTGGCGGCGAACATGTGCGCGACGGCGAGTTCCGCGACGGAAATGGACGAGGCGCCCGGTGTGTTGAGCACAGCGATGCCCTTCGATTCGGCATATGCGACGTCGATGTTGTCGAGTCCGACTCCGCCGCGTCCGATGACTTTCAGCTTGCCGCCCGCGTCGATCACGTCCTGCCGCACTTTCGTCGCGGAGCGGACGATAATCGCGTCGTACTCCCCGATCTGCTGGAGGAGTTCTTCCGGTGAGAGTTTTTGCTGTACAACTTCGTGTCCGGCATCCTGGAGCATTCGGGCGCCGGCTTCGGAAATTCCGTCAGTGATCAGAATCTTCATAACGAACTCCGTTCATCTGTGAATATGAGGTAGTCAACCTGAGGGGGATGAAGGGACTCACAGGCGCCTCATCAGGCGGTGAAACGCCGTTTCGGGTCCATTTCCCGACTGTCCTTCAAAATTAGCGAAAAGGGGAAGCCGGTACAACCGTCGCGGCCGAAAACCGCCGTAAATCCTGCCGTTTCGGGCCATTCACGCCAATCCCGGAGTACCATATGGCGAAGTCGGGAAATATGCGTATGTTTGTTTTCAGGCCGTTATATACGGCCTCAACAACGTCTCTACGCACATTTCAGCAGGAGTTTTTCATGGCGACGCGAGCACACAATTTCTTCGCAGGACCGGCTGTTCTTCCCGTGCCGGTGATTGAAGCCGCGCGTGATGCGGCGTACGACTTTGCCGGTCTCGGCATGTCGATCATGGAGATCAGCCATCGCTCCAAGGAATTCGACGCCGTTGTGCAGCAGGCACAGGCCGACACGCTGGGTATCATGGGCCTTTCCGCAGATGACTACGCGGTGCTGTTCCTCGGTGGCGGCGCGAGCACCCAGTTCGCCATGGTGGCGATGAATTTCCTCCACAACTCCGCCGATTATGTCAACACGGGCGCGTGGTCGCAAAAGGCGATCAAGGAAGCACAGCTGCTGGGCGGCTGCAACGTGGTCGCATCCTCGGAAGATCAGAATTTCAATTACATCCCGAAAACCCTTCCCTTTTCAACGGATGCGGACTACGCGCATTACACGTCGAACAACACCATTTTCGGAACGGAATTCAAGAGCATTCCCGACACGGGCGACGTGCCTCTGGTGTGCGACATGTCATCAGACATGCTCAGCCGGGAAATGGATTACTCGCGCTTCAGCCTGATCTACGCGGGTGCGCAGAAAAATCTGGGTCCGGCCGGCGTGACACTCGTCGTGATCAAGCGCGCCTGGGTCGAGGAGAAGGCGAAGAAGGATATTCCGACCATGCTCAAGTATGCGACGCATGTGAAGAAGGACTCCATGTTCAACACGCCGCCGGTGTACCCGATCTTCGTGCTGGGACAGACGCTGCAGTGGATCAGGAAGGAAGGCGGTCTCGGCGCGATCCAGGAGCGCAACGAAAAGAAGGCTGCCCTGCTGTATGACGTCATTGACGGACACGGGGATTTCTACAAGGGCGCCGTGGCGGACAAGGAAGACCGTTCGTTGATGAATGTCACGTTCCGACTGCCGAGCGAAGAACTGGAAGCGAAATTCGTCGCGGATGCCAAAGCACAGAACATGCACGGACTCAAGGGCCATCGCTCCGTCGGCGGCTGCCGGGCATCGATCTACAACGCCTGTCCCGTCGAAAGCGTCGAAGCTCTCGCCAAATTCATGGAAGACTTCCACGCGGCCAACAAGTAGGCAGGAACACGAGCACGAGCAGGGGTAGCGCCGAGCCGACGGCTCGGCGCTGACTGCCGAGGGGATGATTCAGATCACGCGATGAGGGGGCTCGCGACCCTCGAGTACGTCGATGAGATTGCGTGCGGCCATCTCGGCCATCTTGTTGCGCGTCTCGATTGATGCGCTTCCGATGTGGGGAAGCAGGATGGCGTTGGGAAGAGCGATCAATTCATCGGGTACGGCGGGTTCCTCTTCATATACATCCAGTCCGGCTGCGAATATGCGATTCGTTCGCAGCGCGTCGATCATGGCACGTTCATCCACGACGGGACCGCGCGCGGTATTGATGAGGATGGCATGCGGCCGCATGGTTTCGAACGCGCGCGCATCGATCATGTGATGCGTTTCCTGACTGAGAGGGACGTGCAGGGACACAACATCCGCGTCGCGCAGCAGAGTGTCGAGGTCGGTGTAGACAGCGTTCTGCTCTGCCTCGAAGGTATTATCGCGCGAGCGATTGTGGTACAGGACACGCATGTTGAATGCGGCCGCCGCCTTGCGCGCAAGCGCCTGTCCGATGCGTCCCGCACCGATGATGCCGAGCGTTTTTCCCGTGAGGTCGTGTCCGAGAAACAGCTTCGGCGCCCAGCCTTCGAAATTGCCGCGACGCAGCCATGCGTCGCTTTCCACGATACGCCGCGCGGCACTGATCATCAGTGCAAATGCAATATCGGCAGTGGCCTCGGTGAGCACGCCCGGCGTGTTCGTGATCGCGATGCCGCGGGATGTTGCTGCGTCGAGATCGATGTTGTTGTAGCCCACGGCGTAGGTGGAGATGCATCGCAGCTGTGATCCCGCCGCGATCACCTCGGCATCGATGGGATCGGAAAGCAGGCACAGCAGTCCGTCCATGCCCTGCACACGGTCGATGAGTTCCGGTTTGCTGATCTGACGGTCGGTCTCGTAGACGGCGACATCCAGACGTTCATGAAGCAGATCGAGTCCGGTTTCGGGGATGGAACGGGTGACGAAGATTTTTGGGGGCATGGTGGTCTCAGACATTAGTCAGACAGGTGCTACGGTAAGATATGAAAATGTCAAAATGGAAAAATGACAAGATCCCTGTATCAACGTGGTCTTGTCATCATTCCATTTTTTCATTCTTCATATTAAAAAAATCCCGCGGCCGTTGCAGACCGCGGGATTGTTCAATTCATCTGAAGCCGACGGTTTATTTCATGACCGTCATCTTCTTCTGCTGCACCTGACCGTTCACATTCAGCTGGTAGATGTAATTGCCGGACGGAAGGTCCTTGGCGTCCATGGTCAGCTGATGCACACCGGCCTCGCGATACTCATCCACGAGCGTGCTGATGTATTCGCCGAGCGTGTTGTACACTTTCAGTGTCGCATGGCCCGGCTCGGTCAGCTGGTAGCTGAGAGTCGTGGTCGGGTTGAAGGGGTTCGGATAGTTCTGGTACAGCGTGATCGTCGTCGGTGTCGCATCGAAGTAGGCATCGACGATCGGGGAGTACGAATAGCTGCCGTCGTTATCCACCTGGCGCAGACGGTACTTCACGTTGCCGACATTCCGGTGGGTCACGGTGATCGGATCGCTGTAGGCGTAGTCCTTGGGTGAGGTCGTTGTACCGCGTCCCTGCACGAAACCGACATTCTCCCAGTTCGAACCGCCGTCGAAACTGCGCTCGATCTCGAAACCGTAGTTGTTGGTCTCGGAGGTCACACTCCACGTCAGGTCCACGTTCTCGCCGTTGATCGTGGCGTTGAGCGTGGTCAGTTCGACGGGGATCGCGTTGCGCGAACGATACGCCGCGATACCGTTGTTCGACATGAGCACGAACAGAATCACGTGCAGGCCCGGTGCCAGCGGATCCTCCTGCGGGGAGTAATACTGCAGTTTGTAATCCACGTCGGCGATGTAGTTGTTCTCGCCGGAGTTGTTGTTCAGCGGCTTGTTGCCGAGCTGCGGTGTGGCACCCCAGACGTTCTTGTCGCCGCCGGGCGTGGTCACGTCGATAATACGTGCCGTGGTGTTCTTGTTCGGGATCGTCGGATCCAGTCCGCCGGTATTCATTCCGTCTGCGACGACGAGATACTTCTTCCCGTATTCAGGCAGCTCGAAAAAGCGGACCTGTCCTGAGGCACCGGTCAGCGATGTTGACAGCGAGCGGTTACCGGTCGCGTTCTGGTTGTAGGTCTGCGGCCAGGGATCGGTCGCATCCTGCACGTGTGTGGCCGCAGTGGTAAGACGCGGATTCGAATCCATCCACACGTCATGAACGAGCGTGTTCGCCGTACCGGCGACGCCGTGTGATGCGAGACCCGAGTTCGAGTTCACGAGGCGCACGGCGAGGCGGTAATCGAGCTTATAGCTGCCCGCATCGGAAGCCGGACGCTGGTTCTCGGGACGGCGGTCCTGCATGATGACGTTCACTTCGTCGTTCCAGGTCGGCTGTGTCGGCCACGAACCGCCGGATACATAGATGCGCACCGAGTCGACCATGTAGGGATCATCGTCGGGGGGATAGAACATCGCACGCTTGCCTATGACGTCGAATGCGTCACCCCAGCGCGTGTAGCTCATCTCGCTGTCGCCGAAAGCACCGATCGCGGTTCCTGCCAGGTTGAGCGTCGCATACGCGAGCCTCGGCGTGGCGGTGGGGGTGTCCCAGCGCCAGACGCGGAACGCGCTCTGAGCGAGATACACCGGGTCGCACTGTCCGTTCGGCAGGCGGATGCAGATACCCCAGATCGGGACAACGAGGTTGCCGGCGAAGATACGCCCCTCGTCGTCGAGGTCGATCTTGTATAGACTGTAGGTGTTCTGTGAATACCCACGGTAATACTGAATGCCGCCCGGCCCCCATGCCACGGAGTCGATCGGAACGGGAAGCTCACCACCGAGCCCGCTCCTGTTCGAGTGAGCGGAGCGGCCGACATCGGTCGCCAGCTGGCCGGTCATTGCCTTCCAGGCCCAGATGCGGGGATCCTGATAAAAAGAGACACCGCCGACCACCGTCGTGTGCGGATTGATGATGTATACCACGTCTCTCCACTTGTCGTACGCAAGGCCGGTGAAGGACCTGGATGGCACCATCCAGTACAGCCAGTGATTTGTCTGTGAGATCGGGGGTGGGACGTTGCGCCACAGCTCCTCCCAGTCGATGTTCCCCTGCGCCTGCGCATCCTTCGGCAGTGCTGCGAACAACAGAGCGAGCATGAAGCCTGTCGTCAGTAGAAATTTTCTCATTGACTACTCCGTGTGATGATGATATGTGATGAAGATTCTGTTATCAGACCGAAATACAATGATTTACGGTTTTGGCCGGTTTATAAAACATACCGAAATCGTCAAGATCAGTCAAGGTGAAAACCACTGGAAAAACAGTGGAGCTGCACGGTATCGTCAGGTCATGTCGGCCGCTATGTCAAAAGACACGCCAGTATGACGAATGTTACAGGATTTTGGCTGTGTGCTGTCACAGAAGAGGGGAGATCCGTGTCCTTGATTGTGCGTGCCCCGAAGCCTGAAGGCACGGCAGCTCTGAACGCACCCGTATGTTCCACGTCCCGCGGTTCTCCGCCGCAGGACATCGCCCATATCGCGGAGGTCGCCATGAAACCCGTTCGCCTGATATTCCTGACGTTTCTGATCTCGCTTTTCGTCCATCCGCTGCAGGCCCAGGGAAATATCGACTGGGAGGAGCTGTGGCGGCATGCCCGTCCGCCGGGGCAGCAGAGCTTCCCGATGACGTGGATGAATGGAACGCTTGCATTCACCGGACTCGCATATGATGAGATGCGTGACGTTGTGTATGTCGTGTCTCCGCATCAGGTCGCGTCGGGCACGGTAATGTGGAGCGAACCGCGCATTTTTGTTCTGGATGCGAATTCGGGAGGGCTGCGCAATGATCTCGGACGGTCGGCGCACCCGTCGCGCATGGGACTCGGCGGGGAACTCCCGGTGCCGCTCGATACGATGAATACTCCGCCGGGTGCCATGCTCGGCTTCGCGCAGAACAAGTTCGTGCTCTACAAGATCGATGTCGACGAGGAAGGACGGATTTACGCCTGCAATCTCGTCAATCCGCTGTGGGGCTACTGCAAACAGAGCACCCCGGGTGGCCCGTGCGATCGTGATTATCTCGACCAGGGACCGTTTCGCGTCTGGCGATGGGACACGCCGACATCCACACCGGAGCTGATTTACGCGACGCTCGATACGAACGCCGCAATGATCGGCGATCCGCAATCGAGCGAGATGAGCACGGTGCGCTGGGGTGATGCGTTTGCCGTGACCGGCAAGCGCGGATGGTACACGCCGCCCGGCGGCGGACAGCCGGTGCAGCGCGACAGTGTACGCATCTACGTTTCCGGCGGCCAGTGGAATGCCGGCGGGGGATACAACTCCGAGGTCTGTGTGCTCGTCGAAGACACGCGTCCCCATGCGACGCGGCCCGACCGCGACGTGATGGGCGCGGGAAAGCTCTCGTTCCGTCTCGGAGTCACCATTCAGCTCCCCAATGCAGGGATGGCGGCCCACGGCATCGCGCCGGAACGACCGACGCTGACGCAGGGCGACCTGCACTGCAATCTCTGGGTCAACAGGAACGGCGGACTGGTCACGCGCATCGATGAGTTTCAGTCCGGCACGCAGCCGCTTCCGCAGACCCATACGGTGATGGTGACGGGGACGCAGTCGCTGTCGACGATACTGACCGGTCCTGCGGGAGCACTGTGCGGGTTCGACCTGGCCCCCTGGATCCCCGGCAGGAAATTCCTCAGCATGGCTGATGGAGTTCCGACGCTGATACCCCCTCCGGTGCAGCCGAACAACAACACAACCTCACGGATCGTCGATGTGGTCAATGGGCTTCGCGTCTGGGGCGCCACTCCACAGCTGGGATCCAACAATCACGAAACGATCGAACCGAACAATTTTGTCGCGGATATCGATGTGCGCATGGAGCAGGCCACGCCGACTCCCGGTGTAACCATTCTCCATATCAATCATTTCGTGCTGATGTCGGATAACGGGATCGCCGGGTACCGCGGACGCCATTCCATTGTCGTGCCCGTGGAACTCAGCGCATTCAATGCGCGGAGGGTGGAGTCGGGCGTGCAGCTGCGCTGGCGCGTGGAGAGCGAGCAGCAGTCGCTGCTGTTCCGTGTGCTTCGGTCGGATGCGCGTGATGGTGCGTACCGGCAGATCGGTACGGTGGCGGCGCGGGGGACGACGAATGAAGCGGCATGGTACGAATTCACGGACAGATTTTCCGCGGGCATGCCGGCGACCGGCACGCTGTGGTATCGTCTCGAGGAAGTCGGCACGGACGGATCCGTGTCGCGCTTCCCGGCGGTGTCGGTGGAGTTGGGAAGGAGCTCCGCGGCACGGCGCATGACGGTGTTTCCCCGGCCGCTGGCCGCCGGCGCCCGCTCCGTTTCGATGCGGTGGGAGAGCCCGTCAGAACAGACCGTCACGCTGCGTCTCCATGACATGCTCGGGCGTGTGGTGGGCACACCGATGACGCGCTCCCTGCCGGCAGGCGGCAGTGTACTGACGCTTCCGCTGCCGGAGTTGGCTGCAGGTCAGTACATGCTGGAAGCGCGCGGCGCGGACGGTCCGCAGCAGCGCAGCCGCATCGTGGTACGGTAATTGGTTATTGGTTGGAGGACGGATTACCTGCTGTTCGGGATGCGTCCTGGCTAGGGGATGAATTCAGGCTGACCGGATCACCGGAGCGGAATCGGAGCTGGCAGGCAATCCGTCATTTCTGTGGGATTCTCATTCTTTGTACGGAGCGTCACTTATTGCACGACCACGCGCTCGACCTGCAGGGATGTTCCGCTGCGCAGCGTCACCATGTACACGCCCTGCGGCAGTATCCCCGCGTTGATGCGCATCAGGTGCGTGCCGGTTGTGATCCCGCCGTTGTGCAGTACATGCAGCTTTCGTCCAAGCAGATCGTATACGGCAACCGTGACATGTGCCGGCGAGGATGCCGATACGGGCACGATGAGTGTGCCGTCCTGCTGCGGCCGCCAGGGATTGGGATATGCCGCGTCGAGCCGGAGCGTACCCGGAGCAGGCGGGACGCGCTGCGCGATGCCAACGGTACGGTTCGACAATGACTTCAGCACGATGCCGCGCGGATCGACCATGATTTTCTTCACATCGTTTTCCGGAATCCCCTCGAAGCTGAACTCCTGGAATTCCTGGGCCTGCGTTTCGATGCGTCTCCGCAGCGTATCGTCATCGGTGGTCACGATTGCGACATCCAGCGGCATGGCGAAGAGCGGATAGTCTGCCGTGTCCTGTATCTGCAGCAGCTGCAGGCGCTGCGGATCGTCGCCGTCGCCGAGCACGCGCTGGGCGACGTACTGTGGCCATCCCGCGGCATACACCCACTGGTCGAAGAACCAGTCGAGCTCCCCGCCGTTATACTCTTCCATGACATCCTCGAGATCCTGCGAGGTGGCATTCCCGTATGCGTGCCGCTGACCGTAGGCGCGCAGTCCCTCAAAGAAACGTGCATCCCCCATGACATCGCGAAGCATGGCCATCACCGCGCCGCCCTTGTGATAAATCGTCGCCGGGTAGTTTGACGAGGGCAGGGCGCGCGGGAAATCGTAGAGCGGAAAAACGCCCTCGTTGCGCGTGTCGGAGATGCGGTAACGCTGCGCGGTCTGCCGCACGTAGTCGAGATAGGCCTCCTCGCCGCCGGTGTGTTCGGCGTACAGCATCTCGCTGTACACTGCGAATCCCTCGTTCAGCCAGGCGTCGCGGAAGTCGCGGCAGGTGACCCAGTCGCCCCACCACATGTGCGACAGTTCATGCGCGGCCGTGCTGGCGGCGTGCTCCCGGATATTGAACAGCTGCGCGGCATAGCTGATCATGGTCTGATGCTCCATCGATCCGATGGGTGTGATGCAGTAGCCGACCTTGTCGAAGGGATAGGCGCCGAAGCGAGATGTGAATGCCTCCATCATCGTCGGCACGGTATTGAAGAAATTGATGGCCCGGGCGGAGTCGGAGCGCGGGACGTAGTACTGCATGGGGATGCCGTTCCATTCGTCCTCGACCACGGCGTAATCGCTGATGGCGTAGGTGAAGAGGTAGGTCGCCGTGGGATGCGTCTCCACCCAGCGGAAGGCGGTGAAGCCGTCGCCCGTTGCGCTGCGCTCCTGCAGAAGCCCGGTGCCCGCGGCCGTCAGCCCCTCGGGCACTTCGTACGTGATGTCGAAGCGCGCCTTATCGGAGGGGATGTCGTTGCTCGGCAGCCAGTTGCGCATCAGCGACACCGATGGCGCAAGAAAGCCGACGCCCATGAAATACGTGACGTCACCCCAGTGGCAGCCGCCCCATGGCATCGCGCCGCCCTCGTTCCCCGGCGACCCGTGGTACAGCACGCGTACGGTGACCGAATCATTCGGCGCGAGCGGAGCCGGAAGCTCAATGGTGAGCAGCCGGTCGTCGTACCGATGCGTCACCGCGCTGCCGGCGATGGACACACCGTCGATGGTCATCGTGACCAGATCGAGACTGATCTCGTCGAGGTCGCCGCGGGCGGCATTGCGTACCGTGACGTAGGCATCGCCCTCGAGAAGTTTCTGCTCGATGTGGAAGCGCACGACGGCACGGTACTGCAGGACGTCGATGAGCATGGACTCCGCGGCGGCGGAAGTGGTGTATGTTGCGAACGCGAGGAGAAGGATGATGAGGCGGCGCATGGTTCAGTTCGTGGAGAGGTGAAGGGGTGAAGACGTAAAGCGTAAAGGCGTTAAGTGTAAAGGCGAAATGCGTAAAGCGTAATGGTGGTTGCCGTACCGATTTTTCCGGAAGGGTAGTACTGCCGGATGAGAATGTTCAATACGGAAATGTAACAAGGATCGGGGAAAAGGGCTACTGCGAATCCGCTTCGAACACCGAGTCGGGGATGCCCCTGTTGACGGAGTAATTACTGTAGCGGACGACAATACGGGCGGGTTTCTCTTTCTCCGCCGTATCACCGGTCTGCCGATTCATCCCCGGGCGACGGAAGCGCATCGGTGCATCCATCTCGACCTCGATGCGCGCGGGCAGCCAGTACGTGCCGTTCACCTGCGTGTATGTCATCGTGACCTGTGCGGATGAGCCGCGCTCGGGATCGATGTCGGCACGCAGAATCAGATCGCGCGCGGGATCGACGTACAGCATGACGCGCTGCAGGCGGATGGTATCGGAGCGCGCGAAGAGCCGGACCTTGACGCACTCGTGCCCGCGGATGGTCTCCTTCCCCTGGATGACCATGTCGTACTGATCCTTCTCGAACATCGTGGGACGAAACGCGACGGCATCGCGCGGGAGCATGGCGAATCCTTCACTCTCCACGTGCATTCGATCGGGCTTTTTGTAAAAAACCGTCGCCTTCATCTCGGGTACGCTGAGCCCTTTCATATCGACCTCGGCACGAAGATCCGCCCGGTAATCGTTGACGCGGTCGAACTGCTTCTGCACGCGGTCGATGAGCGCAGCGGGGTCGGCCTGCTCCTGCGCCTGCAGAATGAACGTGGGAAGCAGGAGGCAGATCAGTGTTGTGAAGAAAGCGGAACGTGTCATGAGAGAATATCCTTTCTGCGGAAAATGGTCCAGGCGGCACCGGTAAAGATCAGGAAGAATACGGCGAGCATGCCCACGTCTTTCGCGATCGCCGCGATGTCTATGGCATCGTCGAACGCGCGCCGCCAGACGTCAGTGTATGTCGTGAACAGGTAGGGACGCAGGTTCTCGAAGAATTCGAAGGGGAGGTTGCCGAGGATGATGAAGAGGATGATCACGGCGAAGGAGCCGACGATCGGACCGATGGCGTTTTCGACGAAGGAGCTGAACAGCAGTCCGAGTGCGGCGACGACGCACATCGCCCAGCCGGCTAGGAAGTAGGAAAGGATGAAGCGCCACCACAGCTCGCCGCGCGCGATGATGGCGATGCCGTCTTCGCGGATGATGAACATGTCGCCGTGTCCGAAAAACAGCAGCCCGAGTCCGACACTCACGATGGCGAGGAAGAATACCAGTCCGTAGGTGTAGCCCACCGTGCCGACGGTTTTGACCGCGAAGATTCTATTGCGCGACGGGGGACGTGTCAGGAGGATACGGTATGTGCCGCTGGTGGCTTCGCCGGCCAGGATGTCGCCCGCGACGAGGAGGATGAGAAACGGGATGTGCACAAACAGCGAATTCATGACCATGTTGGAGACGAACCAGCCGTTGAACAGCGAACCGACGAACATGAAGTTCTGCTGGAGGCCGCGTGTCATGCCGTTGATCATGTCTTCACCGGCGAAGGACATGCCCCAGTAGACGAGGGGCACGAGTGCGCCGATGAGGCCGAAGCCGATGTAGGTGCGGAGCTTAAGGAAGATTTTGACGAGTTCGAGGCGAATCAGTGCCAGCATGCATCATCCTATCTTTGGTGCCTGCAGGGATCCCCGGGCGGAGTTGCGGAGACGGCGATCAGCCGCTCTGCCTCGCCGCGAGATTTTTCAGGTAGCCGACTTCATTTTCTTCGAGGTATCGCCAGCTGCCGCGCTTGAGTCCGCTGAGCGTGAGACCGGCGTAGGCAACCCGGTCGAGTTTACGGACGTCATAGCCGAGTGTTTCGAACATGCGGCGCACCTGCCGGTTGCGTCCTTCATGGAGGACGAGTCCGACCACGGTACTGTGTGGCGGATCGAGCACCTCTGCCTCGCAGGGAGCGGTTTTGCCGTCGTCGAGCTTCACGCCGGCGCGGAGGCGCTCGATATGCTGCGGCTTGATCTTCGATGCCACTTCGACGATGTAGGACTTGTCCACATGGAAGCGCGGATGCATCAGCACGTTGGCCAGGTCGCCATCGTTCGTCAGCAGCAGCGCGCCGGTGGTGTTGCGGTCCAGGCGTCCGACGGGATAGACGTGCATTTCTGCGGGAATCAGGTCCATCACCGTACGGCGGCCCTTCTCGTCGGATGTCGTGGTGATGCAGTCCTTGGGTTTGTTCAGCAGGATGTAGAACAGCTGTGCTTCGATATACACCGGCGTGCCGCGCACGCTGACTTCGTCGCGCTGTGGATTGACCTTGCTGCCGAGTTCGGTGACGACGCGGCCATTGACGCGCACCACGCCTTCGGCGATCAGCTCATCAGCCTTGCGCCGGGAGGCGACGCCCGCTTCAGCGAGGTATTTGTTGAGCCGGATTTCATCTTCCGCCTTCCGCACCGCGACGGTGCGTCGGCGCGGTTTCGACTTGCCTTTCCCGCGGTCCAGCCGCGCATGCGGACGTTTCCCGCCGCCCGCTGCGGATTTCCCTCGCGAAATCCCTCCGCCGCCCTTTCGCGGTTTCCTTGGTCCAGCCATCAGTTCCTTTCCTCATCATCGTTATTGTCGTTCTCGCTCTCGTCATCGCTCTCGCCATCGCTCTCGCTCCCATCAGTCCCGTCATGATCGAACTGAACGTGCAGAATGGGTGCGCCGGGTGATTTTTCCCTCGATACGGCCTCGGCCTCCCTGTCGTCATCGCGATCGTCCTCGCTTCGGCCTACTCGGGATGACGTATCTCCGGCCTCGGCCTCCCCGTCGTCATCGCGATCGTCCTCGCTTCGGCCTGCTCGGGATGACGGGTCGTCGGACTCCGCATCCGGCTCCCCGCCTTCGTCCGCCTGCGGCGCACTACGGCGGGCTTTCGGCTGCTCCTCCTCTTCCTGTCGCAACTGCGCGGTGTCGAAGAGGCGCTCGAGCTCCTGCGAGGAGACGCGCGTCAGCTGCGCCGCTTTCTCGAGATCCATTTCCTCGATGGGATTGATCGCCAGTTCCTCCTCGGAGGAGAGGAGATCCTTGATCTCACGCGGTTTGGGAAGGTCGTTGATGCTGCTGAGACCGAAGTGCTTCAGGAAGGTCTTGGTCGTACCGTACAGCAGGGGCCGGCCAGGACTGTCTTCGCGTCCGACAATGGAGATCAGGTTGCGTTCCAGCAGCGACTTGACCACGTGCTCGGCGTTGACACCGCGAATGGCCTCGACGTCGGGTTTGCTGATGGGCTGCCGGAATGCGATGATGGAGAGCGTTTCGAGCGCGGACTGCGTCAGCCGGCGCCGCGACCGTTCGGCAAACAGTTTGCCGACCCACTGTCCGTATTCCCGCGTTGTCTGAAAGGCGAAACCGCCCGCCACATCCACGATGTGGAAGGAGCGGTTCTGCTCACTGTACTCGTCGTTCAGCCGGTCGATGGCACGCTTGACGCGCGTGATCGTCAGCCGCGGTTTCCGTTTGTGCTTCCCGGGCGCGTCTTCCTCCTCCGGCTTCGGATCTCTGTCCTCGTTGGGGGCGAGGACGTCCTTGATCTGGCGGAAGGTGAGCGGCTCGTCGGATGCGAAAATCAACGCCTCGATGATGCCGCGGAACTCCGCGTCATCATCCTCGAGATCGTCGTCCTCCACAGGCGTGTCGTCCTCCACAGGCGTGTCGTCCTCCACAGGCGTGGCGTCCTCATTCACAGGGGTGTCATCCGGGAGATCCCCGGCAGCTTCATCACGTTCGTGTTTCTGTTTTTCCTGCATCATACTTATTCTTTCGGAGAGCTCCCCCTGGCGGAGGCACCCCGCGAGGCCGGATCGCGGTCGGCGTGGGAGTAACTCTCCGCGTCGGCTTCCGCAAGCAATGCCGCATCCTGCTCAGGGGAATGGTCCTGAGTCAATTCTGTTTTGATGATGTCGAAGTCGTTGAACTGCGCGTGCAGTTCGACACGGATGCGTCGAGCGCGCATCAGTTCAAGCAGGGCGATGAAGGTCACGATGACCTGCACCTTCTCCTGCATGTCACGCAGGATCTCGCTGAAGTTGTAGCGCGTGCGTTCCTCGAAGCGCTTCATCAGCCAAAGCCCCTGCTCCTCGATCGTGTAGGGGATGGTGCGCACTTCGTGCACGGTCTTCTTCGGGATGTTTGTCATGGCCCGCTGGAAGGCCTTGATGAGCTGGTACATCGTGACGTCCTGCAGCGTGTCTTCATCCTCCTCCACCGGAGTCCTGCGGACGTCATACTTGAACAGGTTGCGGAAGTAGCGCTCGCGCTGCTCCAGCTCGAGCTGCTGCAGCTCCTGCGCGGATTCCTTGTAGCGCTTGTATTCGAGCAGACGCTGGGTCAGCTCGGCACGGGGATCGATTTCCTCCTCGCCTTCCTCGGTCTCCACCTTCGGCAGCAGCATGCGGGCCTTGATCTGCATGAGCGTCGCCGCCATGACGATGAATTCGCCCGCGAGCTCGAGATCCAGCATCTGCATGACGCGGATGTAGGAAAGAAACTCCTGCGTGATGTAGGCGATGGGGATGTTGTAGATGTCCAGCTCGTCGCGCTTGATGAAAAAGAGAAGGAGATCCAGCGGCCCCTCGAAATCCGGTATGCTGACCTTGAACGCGTTCACGGTTATCCCAGCTTCATTGCGTCGCGGACGGCGGACATGGTTTCCTGCGCGGTGGTGCGTGCGCGCGCTTCACCGTCGCGGAGGATCTCCTCGACGCGCTCCGGATGCTCTTCGTACTGCCGGCGTCGTTCGATATGCGGCGCGAGGAATTCACTGATCGCTGCGCCGCAGCGCTTCTTGCAATCTACGCAGCCGAGCGCACCGGACTCGCATCCCTCGCGAACCTCCGGCACGGCATCGGGATTGAATTTCTCATGGTACGTGAAGATCAGGCAGACGTCGGGACGGCCGGGATCGTTGCGCCGTACCTTCTTCACGTCGGTGGGAGCCTTTCGGAGTTTCTGTGCCACCTCTTCAGGGCCGTCGGACATCAGCAGCGCGTTGCCCATGGATTTGGACATTTTCTTGTCTTTGCCGTCGAGTCCGGGCAGACGTGCGAAACGCGTGAGTTTCGGCTCGGGTTCCGGGAAGACCTCGTCCCATGTGGTGTTGAAGCGGCGTGCGATCTCGCGGGTTATCTCCACATGCGAGAGCTGATCCTCACCCACCGGAACCAGGTCGCCGCGGTAGAGGAGGATGTCCGCAGCCTGCAGCACGGGATATCCGAGATGACCATATGTGATGTGCTCGATCTCGAGGTCGCGCACCTGCTCCTTGATCGAGGGATTGCGCTCGAGCCGGCTCTTCGTGATCAGCATGGAGAAGATCAGGTGCAGCTCGGTGTGTTCCTTGATCTGCGACTGGCGGAAGACGGGACTTCGAGCGGGATCGATGCCGCCGGCCAGCCAGTCGACCACCATGTCGATCGTGTTCTGATGGAGTTCCGACGTGTCGAGGCTGGTGGTGAGTGCGTGGTAGTCGGCCACCAGGTGGTAGTTATGATACTCCTCCTGCAGGGCGACCCAGTTCTCGAGCGCGCCGGTCCAGTGCCCGAGATGCAGTTTGCCCGTGGGACGCATGCCGCTGAGGATGGTTTTCTTGCTTTGCTGATTCATGCGCTTCTGTTTATTACGAAAGATACATTCCCATAAAGATATGAAACGGCGGCGCAGAGATGAAACGCCGTTTCCGCGATGAGACCGGAAGTCGGATGGAGCGTCAGGTCGGTGGGATGCCGCGACGGCGGCTCACATCATGAACAGGTACGGTTTCCACAGTTCGTCGACCGTATGGACCGAGTGCATGATGAAGGATACGTGGGAAGGGCGTCGTGGGACGCTGAGCAGCGCCATGCCGGCCCGTTCGGGTGAGCGGTTCCCCTTGCGGTTGTTACATGCGATGCATGCTGCCACCAGGTTGTCCCAGCTGTCCTTTCCACCGCGTGACCGCGGGATGATGTGATCGACGGTGAGCGGCGCGGCGGTCGTTCCGCAGTACTGGCAGCGATGTCCGTCCCGGCGCAGGATATTCTTGCGCGAGAGCATGATCCCCTTGAAGGGAATGCGCTTGTACTTATTGAGGCGGATAACGCTGGGGAAGGGGTAGGCGCGCGAGACGCTGCGCAGCTTGCGGTGGACGTTCTCGACGACGATCTCGGCCTTCTGGAGATAGAGGAGGATGACAGCCTTCTGAACACTGCACACCAGCAGCGGTTCGTAACTCTGATTCAGCACGAGCACGCGACCGCCAATGCCGTTCCGTTGCTTCTCGAGTACTTCGAAGGCGTCCTCCGAAAAATGATCCAATAAAAAAATGTAGTGCACACGGCAATCAAAGGCAATGCCGTGACGGATGCCCCGTTACTCAGGAACGCCGGAATGTGAAGAGTGCCCGCAGCTCACGAATTTCGGAGGGCTGGAAGAAGCCGCTGATCGCGAGGATGACACCGAACCCGATAAGAATGCAAATTTCCCAGGCGATCGAACCGAGCAGATCTGGTGCCGGCACGAGATACCAGCACAGTGCCGCGGCCGCGAGCGCGATGCCGATGCGCGCGAGCCGCCCGTATTCCCATGCGATGGGATAGATGCGACTGCTGGCGACGGCATAGATCAACGCGATGACGAAGTATGCTGAGAATGTCGCCGCAGCGCCGCCGTACATGCCCCAGACAGGAATGAGCAGGATATTTGTCAGGATATTGACCGCGGCACCGGCCGCGGTTGCATAGAGGATGTACGTCGTGCGTTTCTGAATGTACAGACCTGCATTGAGCACCTGCGCAATGCCGGCCCAGAGATAGCTGAAGAGAATGACGGGAACGATGCCGAGGCCTCCCCAGTATGCGGGATGAATCAGCCTGCGTCCGTCAGTGAAGGGAATGGGGATGCGTACCAGGTCGTCGATGAAAAGCGAGAGCGCAAGCACGACCACAGCGCCGAGCAGCACGAAATACGTCAGCACGCGGGCAAAGAGCGCCTTCGTTTCCTCGGCGTGTTCATCGTCGGCGGAAAGCTGCAGATAGAAGGGCTGCCAGGCATACCGAAAGACGGTGACCACCAGCATCATGAAGATGCCGAGTTTATAATTGGTCCCGTACACGCCGGCAGTGGCGGCATCGGTGAGCTTCAGCATAATGGGTTTGTCGATGATCTCGACGAGCATGATGGCGACCGCGCCCGGCATCGTGGGGAGGCCGTATGCCAGAAGCCGGCGCAGCAGCATGCGATCTGCGCCCGCACGCAGGCGGGATGTGATCACCGGCAGCAGCAGGAGCGTGGAGCTCGCGGAAGCGATGACGCCGGAGATGAAAATGAAGACAATGGATTCGCGGAGGACGGCGATGAAAAGGACGTTCAGCGCAACGTTGATGATGATGGATGTCAGTTTCACCGTGGCGAACCAGCGCGCGCGGTTTTCCATGCGCAGGGCGGCGAACGGAATCACGTTGACGGCGTCGAGCGCGATCATCCCCAGAGACAGCGGCAGAATGGCGTTCCATTCCGGTCGCAGTTCGAGCAATCCCTGCACCGGCGTGCGGAACAGCAGGACCACTGCCACGAGAATCACTGATGCGGCGGCAATGAAAAGAAGACTGCTGGTGAACACACGGTCGCGCTCCTGCGCGTTTTTCCCCGCGACGAATCGCATGTACGCCGGTTCGAGTCCGAACGTGAATACGCCGTTGAGAAAGGCGATGAAGGAATACACCACGATGACGATGCCGTACTCCCCCTGCGGGAGAAACTGCGTGTAGAACGGCACGAGCAGGAAGGTGATGAACCTTCCGAGAATGTTGCTCACACCGTACACGGCGGAATCGGTTGTCAGTTTCCGGAGCTGTTCCTTCACGTACCCAAGATAGCGAGAATCGCGGAAAAGTGGACATGCTTCGCTGACGGCAACAGACGCGGAGGCGGGTGCATTCATTGTGATATGCTGCGCGCGGTGGTTTTTCCGCTCCATCGCTTTTGGTACATTGCGGCATGTACCATTGTGCAAATTGGACCGCATGAACATTCTCATCACCGGCGGCGCCGGTTTCATCGGATCGAGCATCGCAGACGCGTACCGCGAAGAAGGGCATGACCTTGTCATCGTCGACAATCTTTCCACCGGCGTGCTGGAGAACGTGCCGAAAGGAGCGGCCTTCTATCAGATGGATATCCGTGACGAAGGTCTGGCCGACATCGTCGCGGAACATGACATCGACATCATCAATCATCATGCCGCGCAGATCGATGTGCGGCGTTCCGTCGACGATCCCCGGTACGATCTTTCCGTCAATGTTCTCGGGTCGCTCAATGTGATTGAGGCCGGTCTGCGGCATGGAATCTCACGGATGATTTTCGCCAGTTCCGGCGGAGCCGGGTATGGAGAGCAGGAATATTTTCCCGCGGATGAACAGCACCCCATCGCCCCCTGCTCGCCGTATGGCATCACGAAAGTTACAGTGGAACGGTATCTGCATTATTTCCATCTTGTAGAAAATCTTCAGTACACCGTATTCCGCTACACAAATGTCTATGGACCGCGGCAGAATCCACATGGGGAGGCCGGTGTCGTGGCAATTTTCAGTGACAAGCTGCTCAGTGGCGATAATCCCGTCATCAACGGCGACGGGATGCAGACGCGCGACTATGTGTACGTGGACGACGTTGTGCGTGCAAATCTTCTCGCGCTGGGGATGGATGCGTCCGATACGTTCAATGTCAGCACCAATCGCGAAACAACGGTCAATGAGATCTTCCGTGTCCTCAATGTGGCAGCCGGTGAGCCCGCCGAGGAGATGCATGGTCCGGCGAAAACGGGTGAACAGCAGCGCAGTGTCTGTTCCTACGACAAGCTCATGAAGCAGACCGGCTGGAAGCCCGAGATCTCGATCGAAACGGGTCTGACGCGCACCATGGCATGGTTCCGCGACCGCTACGAGGAGCAGCGCTGATTTTCCCTGTTCATTCTCATGTGAATCATTCTCACTTGACGTGAAGATTATTCACTTCCACTGCGCGTGTACCGGATGGAAATCCCGGTTTTACAGGTGATACCGTCTATTGTCATCTTGGCATGATTTGTGAATATAATATCCTGATGCAGCTATGAACACCGTCCTTTTCCACCTGAATTGAAAAGCTTTTGCTGAGTACCTCGGAAACCGTCAAGGATCTGGAGACCATCGAAGGGCGTCGGCTTCTGCATGATTTTTATCATGACAGGCGCGTGAAGAATGCCCTGGAGCTCAAGACTCTGCTGGAATGCTGGAAACTTTCCCGGCAGGGGACGGATCTTCAGTTCGGTGACGGCCGCCGGATTCGCTTCGAAACGAACCTCGGTTTCAAACTCGGGACTCGCGTATTTCTCGAGGAAATCGTCGGGGTCTACTATTATAATTTCATTCAGGGACTGGTGTATTTCGGGGCCATGATCGTGCTGCTCACCGTGGCGCTGTACCTTGCGGGGTATTCGCTGTGGTATGCGATCGCAGGCCTCGCGCTTGAGGCACTGTTCCTGCTTTCCCTCGCCATCGTGACGGCATACAGCCGGAGTGAAGAAAGTACCGGGCAGGCCGGGGCGATCGGCCTGCAGGATAACCTGCTGAGCTCGATCAACACGTCCATCCACGAGATGACCAACGCTGTTTCCGACCTGTTCCGGTTGATCTCGCAGACCGATATCCGACAGGACGTTCTCCTCAGCCGTCTGACGGAGAGTCTCGGCAAGGTCAACAATGAAAACACCCGCCGCTACGCGGAAAAGCTCGAACAGACGAATGCGCTGCTTCGTGAGATGAACGAACTGACGCGCACACAGCTTCAGACGCTGCTTGAGCAGCAGCAGCAGAGTCTCCAGCAGACACGTCGCATGCTGTCCCTCCTCGATCAGAGTGAGGAACAATAATGTTCGCATCGATGGCATATGTCGCGCAGCCAGGCGCGGCGGAGGTCTGATGCGTGGCCCTGCGCAGGCGCGTGGATGTTTTCTTCATCCTCTATCTGACGGCGATCATTGGCTTCGTCGTCGTTTCAAAGGAACGCGATAAAAGCGACGAACGCATGCAGCAGCTCAACGAACGTATCATCCGCACGTTTCTTCCTCCGCTCCCCATGGCGGTCGAGCAGGATACCGTGCGCTGGTATGTCGATGCCGACTCGAGCGGGATTGTCAGCGGTGATCTCCCGCTGTTCACCGGTAAGGTGTTCGTCCATGATATCGGCAGTGATGATGACGTGCAGCTGCGCCTGCACAGCAAGAAATTCAATGAACTCCTTACCTTTGAAGATATCGTGACCGTCGGGAACCGTACGGCCATCGGTCCCATCGAGAACAGGGTCGTATACTTTCCGGTGTCGGCGGTGTTTTCCCGCACCGGAATCTATCAGCTGAATTTCACCGCTGAGAGCCGGCGCGTGCACGAACTCGCGCCCGGCCGCTTCCGTTACAGGGATCTTCAATTTGACACGACTCTGGTGTCACGGGACATGGTACACAGACTCGAGCGTTCCGACATCGCGATGACGGTACGCGTCATCGATACCTCCGTTGAGAATGTCAAGACCCTCGAATCACTTCGGATGACGGTGGAACGACAGAACATCACTTCGGCGGTGGGTTTCGAAGAAGTCAACACGATCACGACGAATCTCGGCTGGTCGGATCCGCGGGTGGAGATCACCTGTGGTGGCGGCCGCCTCGAGCGACTGCCGGGCGACGACCGCTCTGTCATGTACCGCTGGGCACAGACGGTCACGCCGTTGCCCGACACGATATGCATCGAGGCCCGTCTGCAGCGCAAGGCCGGCGGCAAGGATATTGCCAGAGGTCGATTCACGGTGTCCGGGGTGCAGCCGTTTCTCCGCACGCCGCTGATCTCGACGCTGTATGCCGGCGAGGATCTGGACCTTGACATTGCCGTGGAAGGACTCGAAGATGAGGAGCGCTATTCCTGGACGCTTTCGGAGGATGCCGGTGGCGGTGACCTCATAGAGAAGTCGCGTGGTCGGCGTCCGCGGGTGCAGTACCGGATCCCGAACTCCTTTGACGGGAAACGGCTCATTGTCGATGCCCGATACGACGGACGCCCGTACCGCTGGATATCCTCGCGCAGCAACGCGGCGGGGAGGTCACATTTCGTGCTGTCTGTTCTGCAGCCCCCGATACAGATCGGTCTCGATCTGCCCGCCAGCGCCTCGGTCATGGAGACCTTCCGCTTCTCCGCCTCGCGGTATACGGACCCGCGCTTCCGCGGAGAACAACCGGTCGACAGACTGTCGGATGTTCGTGTCGAGCTGTTCGACGAGGAACGCAATCTCATTCGCACGGATGTCTCCATGGTCCGCAAGGGCGAGTTCACATTTGTCATTCAGGACAAGGACCTGATTCGACCGGAAGGCGAGCGCGTGATCGTTCGGGTGCAAGCCGCCGAAGCGTCTATCCAGGAAACGATGAGGCTGACCCGATGAGCACTGTGCCAAATACTGTGCCGGCGGGAGTTGCATCATATGTGCAATTTGTGCCAAGTTATGAAATTGGAGCTTCGGACAGTACCCTCCGCTTCGTTTCTTCGCATCAGTACCGTCCCGGCACCCCCGGCCCGGAGAAATCTGATTATTACTACAGCATTCTACATAGCCAAATTAACTGTGTCCCGCTCTATGCGGAGACCGCTCATCCTATGTCTTGTTAGGAGGATACCCTTATGAAGAGAAGTGGATTCATTCGCCACATGATGTTCGGTACACTGCTCGTTGCCGTTCTGTTCGCGTTTGCAGCGCCCATCGCAACGGCGCAGCACAGCGGCGAAGACATGAAAACGCTCGAAGAAATGAAGCGTTTTCTGCGCGACGAGGGTCGGGGACGTGATCTCAGTCAGCTGACTCATACCGAACTCGAAACCATTCGCGAATCTCCCGGTGGATATTTTGCAAATCTGTTCAACACCGAGTTTGTGTTCAAAATCGGGAACTCGACCTTCATCCTGAACATGTTTGCGATCAACCTGGTGATTCTGATTGCCTTTGTCGTCGTCATCTTCTTCTTCACTCCTATCGGACTGTTCCTCTTCCGCGGCAGTTTGCACGCCTTTGTGGGAGCGGTTCTCAAGGGTACCGGGTTATCCAACAAGTTCGGTGAGCATCTCATGAAGGAGCCGAAGAAATGGCTGCAGCGCGAGAAGAGCGTCCGTCAGGCCTTCGCGCTGTACATGCACAACGAATTCATTCCCGAGTACAAGAACAATATCACGGCCATTGCGTTCATTGGTACGGCCTTCCTGATCCTCAACATTGGTCTCCGCGGTGTGAAGTTCATGACCGCGCATCAGCCTGACCTGATCGTCATCGCCATCGCCGTCGAAATCACCGTGCTTCTTCTGCTCGGTCTGACGACGTGGTACGAGAAGGAAGAGGAAGAGGAAGCCGGCGCCGGTGCAGGCATGCCCGGCAAGCAACTGACCCTCGCCGAAGTCGAGCGGCGCCTCGATGCGCTCAAAGACGAGCTCGAGACCTCTGTCCGTTCCGAATCCGGCATGCGTCAGTAAGCAGTCCACGCATGAACGCCACCAAGTCATAAGGAGGAGTATTCACTATGGCACAAACTGCCGATGTCTATAAGAAATATCAGGTGTACTTCTTCCTGTATCTGGCTGTGATATGCGAGCTGCTCATCATCATCGTCGAGCGCGATGATGCGGAGGCAGACCTGCTGATGCAGCAGCGGATGCTGGAAGAAAAAAACCGCAAAATCATTCTTGAGCTGCTGAAGAACATGCCGGCCGTTGCTGCGGCGGGCGACAACCAGCTCAAGGTCGGTGAAGAGCGCAAGTTCACCATTAATGTCAAGGGTCTCGGTGAGCAGGACGAAGTCACCACGCCGCCCGAGGTGAAGGTGTTCAAGGATGGCACCGAGGTCGAAACGCTGCGCTATCCCGAGCAGATCCAGGATTCCGTCGTCCACGGCGCCACCGGCGAGCGGCTGTACCGCTTTACCTGGAAGGCAGACAACGGGGCCGGCACCTATGAACTCTGGGTCGAGGCCGGGACGAACCGCGTGTCACTCACGCCGGATATCGAGGAAGGCAAGGCCAAGATCAAGGTCGGTACCCTCGAGTTCTCCCGTGATGAAATCCGAACGGCTCTCGATTCCGATCCGGATCTGAAGGGAACGCCGGTCGAGCACTTCATCGAACAGAGTGAGAACCTCAATCCCGACAAGTTTATCGTCGAGGTCGTCTCCGAGGAATACGATCAGCTCCAGATCCAGGCGGATCCCATTACGACGGCGGTCGGATTCCCCACTTTCAACGAAATCAAAGTGCGCGGAACGACGGTGGATAAAGTGTCCAACATGAATGTGCTCGGCGGCGGTGTCGCGCTGCGGCCCGACAATGAGCGCAACCCGTTCTACAGCCCCGATCCCGAGCGCGGCAAATGGGTGTGGACGAACACGTTCAACGAACCGGGCACCAAAACCATTACGGTCGATGCACGGGATAACCGCCAGGCCGGTCCCAAGAGTGTTTCGCGCCCGAAAACGTTCGATGTCGAAGTCAAGCGTCCGTACCTCAGCCGCAGAAGGCCGGGCGGCGCTTTCGCCGGCGAGCTGTTTGAGATGTACGTCAACGTCGCAGGCCTTGAGGACGTCGGTTCTTACAGCTGGGCGATTGAGCTGGACGGCAGTGAGGTCGAGAAGGGCAGCGGCAACGTTGTCAAGTACAAGGTGCCCGAGTCGTCTCTGGGTCAGACCATGGTTGTCAAAACGAGGTACAAAGACCGTGTCTATCAGGTGCTGATCGACTCAGCCGCCGAAAACCTTACAACATCCGAATTCCTGTTTGATGTTACCGCTCCGATCGATCGCCTGGTCTCCGAGTCGTTCCGCAACGGCGGCGAGTACCCGATCAATCAGGAGTTCAGCTTCCTTGCAGCGCGCTGCGGATCGTGCACCGCTGCGAATATCAAGAACATCCCGCCGTCGGAAATCCGCATCGAAGTGGAATCCGAGGACGGGCAGGATCTCCTTGATGAGGTGCAGGCCATTCCTCTCATCGATCCGAACAGGGGAACCGAGCGCGGAACGACGGTCAAGTTCTACCTGCGAGGGAAGGTCTCACGCGACGGCACCGAGGCGACCATCACGGTTCGCTACGGAACCATCAATCAGACCTACAACGTGTATCTTTACAGGCCTGATTGACCGTCGTGAACGCGTTGCACAGAATCGCGAAGTTGAACTACATATTCGATCATAGAGGTACATTCATGAGCAAACACTTCATTTTACGTGCCTTCCTCGTTGTGGCGCTCGTTGCAGGCCTCCTGCCCCAGCTCTCCGCACAGACAGACCGTCAGGTCAAGGAGAAGCAGGGGAACCTCAAGGAGGAGTACAACAACGCCCAGGAGAAGAATCTCATCATTGAATCAGCTGCCGAAGACAAGCCGCGTGCCACCACTGGCCGGCGGCGCGGTTCCGTCACCACAGGGTATGACTACACCCAGGTGAAAGGCTACGTCCTTCGACAGTACTATGAGCGCATCGATAACGTCTTTGCGCGTGCCGACGAACTCGGCATGTTCGATGAGGAGTACCGCAAAGACGGCACCTTCCCTGTCCCCGGCCGCAAGGGCCAGGGCAGTGCACAGATGCGTCGCGTGGAGGTTTATTACGTCGAGGCAACACCCGATGAGCAGGAACTCTACGGTGTCGATCCGTTCCATCTTATCGAGGTGTATGTCGAAAAGCTCGAAACCCTTCCGCCGGAGGATGCCGGCGGTGCGGGTGACGAGGGATCCCTTATCTTCCAGATGGGTGGATCGACCGAACCGATCGCGAAGGGTTTCTCCCTTTCGGGATCCGATCTTGTCAGCATTATGGAAATGATCGACGAAAGCCTCTACGAGGATATCCTCTCGAAGCGCGCGCAGTCGCCGAGCATCGAGCTTCCGGAACGCGGAGACTGGATGCCCGGGAAGGTCGGGCCATTCATCGTCATGACGCCGCGTGAGCTGGAGACCATGACGAGCCGGTTCAACGATTTCTGGAACAAGCGCGACACGCTGGAGAGCGCCGTTGAGATCCCGCAGTTCGACGCGGCGGGGCCGTTCTTCACCGGAAACGTTCCCGTCCTGTACCCGGATATCACGCAGGTACGCGTTCGCAATCCCGAGCGCACAACGCAGCTGAAAGTGACCAACGCAGCGTTCGTCGGTCCGAACGCCGACAAGTTCGCCGTTCGCACCAAGCTGCCGAAGGTCCTGGATCCGAGAGGCGGTCAGGATGATCGCGTCGATGTCGATTTCGAGTATATCGGCGAATCGCCCTACGAAGTCCGCGGTCAGCTCATGATCGAGGCAAAGGATGCGAACATGTCGCAGATGGTCGACATCATTGCGAATCCGGGGCTCTATCCTGCCGACTTTGTTACTGTCGATGCCTCGCTCGACCGTATCGAGCTGCGCTCGCCTTCCCGTTCCAGCTTTGCGCCGGACTGGAAGCTCGCCTATACGCTCGGGAACGACGAGATAGGCATGCCGCGCTGGGCCACGGGAATTTCCTCCCTCAGCGTTGGATACAAGAACCAGATGAGTGTCGGTATCGTGCTGCCGATGAACATGTCGGCACCCGATCTGCCGTCGCCGCTGGCCTTCGACAAGGGCCTGCTTTCTTCGGCAGGCGGTTATGACGTGAACTTCGACTTCACCTTCGGTTTCCCGTTCTCGATCGGCGGTAATCTGACCGTTATCAATGATTTCGAGGCGGACGATCCCTATGATCATCTGAAGGTGATCAAGTCGAGCACCGGGATCGGCGATGAGAATTATGAGAATGACTTTTTCCATATCTCCACCATCGCCCAGGTGTACTATCCGATCATGTTCAAGGATAACAACACGAATCCCACGCTCGCATTCCGCCTGAACCTCGGTGGTGCATTCATGCAGGTCAAGCGCGACCATCTCGTACAGCAGAGCGACCTGCTTGCGCCGAAGCTCGGACGCGAGTTTACCGAGAACGAGGTGGGTACCATGGTGACGTTGGGTAAGGAGAAGGATATCGTCGACATCTACGTCCGCATGTCCTTCATCAACCTCCGTGCCAGCAACCGATACGGCATGGGTGTCCAGTATTTCTCCGGCCGCATGATGGCGGATGCTTTTCTCGAGCTGACCAGCTGGCTCCGCGTCGAGGCGAAGTATTCCTTCCTCCTGCGCGACCAGGAGATCTGGGAGAGCGAATCGAATTATTTCCTGATCACCCCGCGCCTGCGTATCGGGCTTCCTTCAATCTTTAATTGACGGGAGGCAGCATCATGAAGAAATTCACATTACCAAGCACGGAAACACTCAGCATGCAGATGAAATACCGACTTCTCACGATTATCGTCGCACTGGTCTTCATTGTGCCGGCGGCTCCTTCGGTGCTGCAGGCACAGAGCTCGGACGATGCGCTGACGAATGTTGAGCAGATCATGCGATACATGAAAAGCGCCAATTATTCCGAGGACGACCTCCTCCGCCGTATGGCCTGGGGAGACCAGCTCGTCAACGGGATGGTCGGCTTTCGTCCCTCCGAGGACGACCGCCTGAACTATCTCCGCCTCCTCGACATTGCGATCGAACATTACAAGGACGAAAACGACCGTCTGCGTATCCTCCTGCGCGCGCTCACCACGCTCGATCCGCTCGTGGACAAGTACTTCCCGCAGTGGATCATCCAGGATGAGCCGATGATTCTCGAGGTGATGCGCAAGGTCCGTGACAACCGCGACGACCTGCTCGACGCACAGGCGGTGGACATCGCCGAGCGCGTGCTTACCGGCAAGGCGCGCATGCGCGTTATCCAGAGTCCGAAGGACGACCGCAACCTCATCGCCATCATCATCGAAAAGGCGCGTCCGCATGACCCCGATGACCTGTCCGCGGGATTCATCGAGAATGATGACAATCCTGATTTCGATGATTACCGCATCGTCGGACGCCGCAATCTTCGTGAGATTCTCACTCCGGATCTCTATGACGCGGTTGTCGACCGTCAGCAGTATGCCAGTCTCGATGAGACGGGTGCGCTGAAGCCGCAGCCCTACGTGGCCGAAGCCAATATCAGCGTGCCGTTCGGCGGCGGTTTCATGTGGACCCTCGACTCGCCGGAGCGCGCTTCTGACGGCGTCGCACTGCAGCCGTCCCGCATCCGCGCCGGCTTTGAACTGAAAATCGGAAACGACTGGATCAATCTGCCGTTCCTGTACGGGGCGCAGTGGAATACGATGTTCGTCTACGAACCGTCGAATACCGAGCGCATCAAGATCGGACCGTCCATTCCGTTCACCTGGGGCGATCAGAGCATCCAGGACGAGTTCGCAATCTTCAAGAATCGCACGCTCAACGGTACGTGGGGCGCCAGCGGTGAGTATTACAAGCAGCTGTCCAACATCTCCGGCGCACCGGGCTCCGACGCCGACGGTATCGGTGCCGCGGCCTTCGTGTCGTTCGGCCTCAACAAGCTGGGCAACAAGAAGATCACCGACGTCAACGGTCGAATCCTCAACGGTGACGAAGCGCCGGATCTCAGTCCGACCAATCCCGAGGATCGTGAATTCGTGACCTCGCGCTTCTATTACGTGGCTTCCTCCGCCGTCGCCTACTACTGGCGCGACCTCGGTTTCATGCTTGACGGACTGCGCATCCACGCCGGTTTCGGTTACCAGAAGGTCATCGAAGCCGCGCGGAAGAACGAGTGGGAAGATGTTCGCCTGCCGAGCGTCGATCCCTATGTATTCCTCGACAGCGTGAAGACCGTATCGGATCACAGCACGCTCGATCTCTGGGCGCGTCTGTCGTACGACCATGTCGGAAAAACGACGTACGGAGTCGCCGTGCAGTACTTCAACGGCGGCATGATGGGCGAGGTGTACCTGAATATCTTCAGCTGGCTGCGTGCCGAGGTGAAGTATTCGCGTCTCGTCTTCCGCGATGCGGAGAAATGGGAGCACGAAGAAATGATCGTGCCCGGCCTCCGCTTCGGATTTGCATTCTAGCGCTTCCGAGCGCAAGCACTGAACGGGAATATGCAGGCGATGATCTCTGGTCATCGCCTGCATATGTTTCCCGCCAGCGCCTGATTCCGGCGGAACAATTGCGTCCCTGCTCTCGTGTCACAAGTACTGGTCCGCCAGACAACGAGTATATGCACCGATACCACTTCATCACGGCCATCTGTTTCCCGCTTCTCCTGCTTCGCTTTGCCCCTGCGGACGCAGTGCCTGTCGGCGTACATGTCGCACCGGATGACAGCCTGCGCAAACCGACCATCATCTCCGCACACAGCAGACATCCGGAGCAGGTCACCGTTTCCGTCCGCGCGGTGGATATCAGCCGGTATCCCGAGGTCAGCGTCATTCTCGATGCGCGCGATTCTCTGGGGAACCACTATCCCCACCTGAAGCAGGATGACATGGTCATCTACCAGGACGGCGCACCGGTGGATGTGACCGCACTGGACCGGATCTCCGCCTCGAATTCCTTCCCCGTGGATATCGCGTTCATCATTGACCAGACGGGAAGCATGAAGCAGGAGGTGTACGAGGTCAAGAGCAACATCATCGACTTCACGCGGCGCCTGGCTTCCCGCGGCGTGGATTACCGTCTGGCGCTGATTACATTCAGCGACCGCATCGAACGCTACAAGGATTTTACCGAGGACGTCAAGACATTCATCAGCTGGATCGACGGGCTGAAAATCAGCGGCGGGGGTGATGACAATGAAAATGCGCTGGAAGGACTCTTTGAAGCGAGTTCATTCAAGTTCCGCCAGAGCGCCCAGCGCATCTTCATTCTCATCACCGACGCAATGTTTCATCAGAAGGGCGATCGCGGTGACGGGAAGACGGAGTTCACGACCGACTCCATGGAGGACTTCCTGCTCAAGCAGAACATCAAGCTGTTCGCCATCACACCTCCGCAGATCCCTGACTACGTGCAGCTGACGGAAGCGACGCGCGGCAAACGCTTCGATATCATTGAGGATTTCAGCTCCATTCTCGATGACTTCAGTGAGTCGCTCACAAATCTCTACGCGGTGAAATACCGCATCAGCGAGGAAATCCCACCGGAGACGATGGATCTGGAGATTCGCAATACGCAGGACGAAGTGGTGTTGCGCGAGGAGGTGACGGTTCTCGACGTCGACAAGAAATTCGTGCTCGAGAACATCCTGTTCGATTTCAACCGGGCCACCTTCGACATGGCCTACACTGACGAACTGCGAAATATCCTTGCAATGCTGCGGAAGTATGAGAACATCCACATTGAGATCCGCGGGCATACCGATTTCATTGGCAGCGACGAATACAATATCGCTCTGTCGGATGCCCGCGCCCGGGCGGTTAAGAATTACCTCGTCAGCCGCGGCATCGAAGCCGATCGCATCACTACGCGCGGCATGGGCAAATCACAGCCCATCGCGCCCAATGATACTGAACTCGGCCGCCGGTTGAACCGCCGGACGGAAATCGTGATTACGAAGAAATAACCGGATGGGAATACGCCATTCGCATCATTCTCCCATGACCTTGACGATCAGCCGTTTCCGTCGCTGGCCGTCAAACTCTGCGTAGTAAATCTGCTGCCAGGGTCCGAAGTCCAGGGCACCGTCGGTGACCGGCACGACAACCTGATGATGCACGATGAGATTTTTCAGATGCGCGTCGCCGTTCGTTTCCCCGGTGCGGTGATGGCGGTAGTCATCGCGGTAGGGGGCCAGGTCTTCAAGCCAGTCGTCGATGTCCTGCAGCAATCCCGATTCGGCGTCATTCACCCAGACTCCAGCCGTGATATGCATCGCAGAGACGAGAATCATGCCTTCGCGGATGCCGCTTTTCTGCAGAATTCCCTCCACGTCGGTGGTGATGTTGATATATTCCCTTTTCGTGCGGGTATTGAACCACAGGTATTCGGTGTGAAATTTCACGTTCATCCTCCATTGTCATGAATCCGCGTTCTTCCCGACATGATAGCCGCGACGGTGATGAAACGCAACCGCGCGAAACTCTGAAAGGCACGCTGGAACGCGTGATCTGGTCGGCGCCCGACAGTGGCTTTATCGTGGCGCAGTTCCGCGTGGAGGGTGAGCTCTTTCCCATCCCCGCGGTCGGGGAAATCGTATCCCCCGCGGTCGGGGATCGGTACGTGCTCGAAGGCAGCTGGGATGAGCATCCGAAATACGGGAGGCAGTTTCGCTTCACCGCGTACGAGGTGGAGTATCCGACCACGCCCGAAGGCATCGCACGCTATCTCGCTTCCGGACTGATCCAGGGGATCGGGCGCAGTACCGCGGGGAAAATCGTCGCGCAGTTCGGCAGCGATACGCTCGATATCATGAACACGCGCATTGACCGGCTGGCGGAAGTGGAAGGCATCGGTCCCAAAACGCTCGAGAAAATCCGTGCCTCGTGGGAGAAGCAGCGCGGCGTTCAGAACGTCATGCTGTTCCTCAAGTCCCATGACATCAGTACGACCTGGGCAGTGCGCATCTATCGTACCTACGGCGCAGATTCCATCCATGTCATGCAGGAGGATCCGTATCGGCTGGTCGACGACATCGAGGGAATCGGATTCGTCATCGCCGATGGCATCGCGCGTTCACTCGGCGTCACGGCGGAGGATCCTCTGCGTGTGCGCGCGGGGATCGGTTACGCACTGCGAGAGGCGGCCCGTCGTGACGGACACTGCTGCGTGCCCCGGGAAGAATTTCTGCACCACGCGGCCGCGGTGCTTGAAGCCAGTGAGGAGTCGGTGCTTGACGGACTTCGGGATGCGATGGCGCACGCACGCGTTATTGAAGACGACGACATGCTGTTTCTCCCGGAGCTCTATCACGCGGAACATGCCGTGACGGAAGCTATCGCAGAAGCATTCGGCGAACACTGGAACGATCTTGATCATCTGCAGCTCAATGAGCAGCTCAGCGCCGCCGAGGAGCGCACCGGCCTGCAGTTCAACGCCCAGCAGGTCGAGGCGGTGCACAAGTGCCTGGCTGGTCCGATCTGCATTCTGACCGGGGGGCCCGGCACCGGGAAGACAACCACACTCATCGGCATTCTCGAGATCGCGAAAGAGATGGGCTGGAAGACGGCCATCTGCGCACCGACGGGACGTGCCGCGAAGCGCATTTCCGAGGTTACCGGTTTCGAAGCGCGCACGATTCACCGTCTGCTTGAGTTTGATCCCGTCTCCGGGGTGTTTCAGCGCAGCGACGACCGGCCGGTGGAGGCCGATCTTCTCGTGGTCGATGAAATGTCGATGGTTGACCTGCCGCTGATGGCGGCGCTTCTTCGGGCACGGGCTTCCGGCTGCCGCATCGTACTCGTCGGGGATGCGGATCAGCTGCCGCCGGTGGGGCCGGGAGCGGTGCTGAGGGATCTGATCAGCAGCAGGAACATTGAAACCGTTGTGCTGACGCTCGTCCTGCGCCAGTCGGCGCAGAGCAGTATCGTGACCAATGCCCACCGTGTGCGGCAGGGATTCATGCCGGTGTTCGACACGCGTCTGTCCGATGGCGGAGAAACATTTTTCCGCGCGGTCGAGCAGGGGGAGAGCATCGCGGAACTGATCCGCGATCTGATCGTGACGCGTCTCCCGACGCAGCTCGGCTGTGACCCGGTGCGTGACATCCAGGTGCTCTCACCGATGCATGCCACTCCGGCGGGAGTGACACACCTCAACCGCGTTCTGCAGCAGTCCGTCAACGGCGGCAGCCGCGTCGCAGTCCAGCGCGGAGACAGGCTGTTCCGAAACGGCGACAAGGTCATGCAGATCCGCAACGATTATGAACGCGATGTGTACAATGGTGACATCGGTTATGTGCACGGGTACGATGAGGATGAGGGACAGCTACTCGTCGATTTCGACGGAAGGCGTGTGCGGTACGCTCCCGACGATCTGGAGAGCCTCGTGCTGGCTTATGCAATCACCATTCACAAGAGCCAGGGCAGCGAATATCCCATCGTGATCGTCCCGCTCGTGCTGCAGCATCGCATCATGCTGCGGAGAACATTGCTGTACACCGCCATGACGCGCGCGCGAGACATGATCATCCTGCTCGGCGCCCGCGCAGCCATTGCGACGGCTGTCAATTCACCTTACGAAAACAGGCGTCACGGGCGCCTGCGTGAGCGGCTCAGCGAGCGACTGTCCTGAATGCAGTCGTCATCCGCTGTAGGTTTCAACCGCCGAATTTCATACCTTTCATATCAGTCATTCGCGCGCTCATGTCTACAACATTCAGGATTTGTTGTTTGAATTCTGCCAACGGGATCATCGCGGCATGATGAAGAAAAAACGAAGCCAATCCATAGATAATCTCAATCTTACCAATCCGCAGAAGATCGCGGTGACGCGAATCCTTTCCGCGCAGAAGAACAAATACAAAAAGCTTCTGCACGAAACGCATGAGCGCCTGCACATCATTGCCGACATGACCGCCAGTCTGGAATTCTGGTACAATGTCAATGGGAATTACGAGTACGTGAGCCAATCCAGCGAATCCGTTCTGGGGTACGCGCCGGAGGCGTTCACGCGCGGTGATCTCCGTCTCGAACAGCTGGTGCATGACGAATATATCGATCAGTTCCGCCAGGACCGTGCAGCGGCACTTGACGGAACCAGCGGGGGAAACGTTGAGTATCGCATCCGTACGCGGGAGGGTGATCCGCGTTACGTAGAAGCGCACTGGTACCCTGTCACGACCCGCAAAGGGAAGCATATCGGCATTCGGATCAGCCTCCGCGATATCACCGAGTTCAAGCAGTGCCAGTATTTCTCCCGCGCGTATGAAGAGCTTTCACTGACCATTGCGGATGAACTGACCGAGGTCGGCATTTTTTCTCTCACACCGGACGGCACGCTCAAGTCCTGGAATACCGGTGCGATGCACCTTCTCGGATGGGAAAAGACCGATGCCATTGGTCAGCCCGTCGCGGCGCTGTTCGGGGAAGAGCTGTCGGAACAATTCATGCAGCTCTCCGCTTCGGCCCAATGCGGTGATAAGACCACGACCGTCGCGTCGCTGCGGCACCGCGATGGCGACGCGCAGCGCATGAACGTGATCCTGATCAACCTCTGCAATCACCAGCAGGAACTGCATCAGATAACGTTTCTTCTTCGTCCGGCCGAATAATCACATCCACTGACCAGACCATTTTTCAGCAGTGATGGCTCCCACCACGGTTCTCGCATTTGTCCTGGCACTCGTCCTCATGGAGTTCTGGGCGGCGTTTGTGCATCGCAACGTGTACCATGGCAGACTGTGGTTCATTCACCGATCACATCATCGAAAGCGGCGTGATGGACTGTTCGAAACAAACGATATTTTCGTGCTGCTTCATGCAGCCGGAGCGATGGCGATCCTGTTCACCGGGCTTGCCGCCGGCGTGGACTGGCTCACCGCTGCCGGAGCGGGTGTCAGCGTGTACGGGCTACTGTACGCGCTGATTCACGACGGGTATATTCATCAGCGGCTGCCGCTGCGCGTTTTCGACAGGTTCGCGCTGTTCCGCCGGATCCGTGATGATCATCTGTACCATCACACCGGAGATCCACATGCGCACTTTGGCCTGTTCTTCTGGAACCGGAAGCCGGCTGGAACCGGAAGCCGCTTCCGTCGACGCGTGAACGTTGAATGAGGACTTGATGGATTCCAGATACAGAATGAAATCACACAGTCACAGCGCACTGACGCACAGCCTGGCCCGCAGCGAAACGCCGTTTCGGGAAACCCTCCTGCCATCGGGTCTGCGCATCGTCACCGAGCAGGTGCCGTCCGTGCACTCACTCGCCGTCGGCATCTGGATCAATGCGGGCAGCCGGGATGAGACGGTGGACAGCAGCGGCATGGCGCATTTCATCGAGCATTCGGTGTTCAAGGGCACGGCGCGTCGCCGCACACATCATATTGCCCAGTTCCTCGAGGCCGTCGGCGGATACATCAATGCATTCACGTCGAAGGACGCAACCTGTTATTATGCGCGCGTGCTCCGACCGCACCTGCCGCGCGCCGTGCACCTGCTTGCCGATCTCGTGCAGAATCCGTCCTTCCCGCAAAAAGAGATCGAAAAGGAAAAGCAGGTCATCGTCGACGAGCTCCGCGGGTCGGAGGATGACCCGGAGGAACTCTCACACGAATTCTTCGAGGAGCTTCTTTATGGGAAGCACCCTCTCGGGCGTCCCATCCTCGGTCGTGAAGATGTGATCCGTTCGTTTACCCGTGATGATCTGCAGTCCTTTATCCGCAGGCACTACACGGCGGAAAACATCACTGTGGCGGCCGCCGGCGCGGTTGATCATGATCGGCTCGTCGAACTGTGCGAGGAGGAACTCTCTGCGCTGCCGCGCGGCCCGCGGCCCCGGCGACGGAAGCCGCGTCGAAGCGGCGCACGCTCGGATGTGCGTCGGCGTCCGGTGCAGCAGACACATCTTCTGCTCGGAAGCGTGACATCCGGATATCATGGACGAGAACGGCATACCCTGACAGTGCTCAACGCCCTGCTCGGTGACGGGATGAGTTCGCGGCTTTTCCAGCGGGTGCGCGAGCGTTACGGCTTTGGGTACAACATCTATTCCTTCCTCAGCATGTACGGAGATGTCTCGACGTTCGGCGTGTATGCCGGGCTCGAACCTGCGCATTGCACCCGTGCGCGTGAACTGATTCTTCGGGAGCTGAATACACTGGTCGATCGCCGGGTGTCGATGCGTGAACTCAACAGGGCGAAGGAACAGGTCATCGGTGGCCTTCTCATGGGGCTGGAGAGCATGACCAACCGCATGACGCGCATCGCGCGGGATGCGATGGTGTTCGGGAGGGATATCCCCGTGGCGCGCATCGTCGAGGACATCCAGGCTGTCAATCCCGAGGATCTCCGCGTCCTTGCTGCCGAACTGTTCGATCCTTCACGGCTTTCCGAGCTGCGGCTCGAGCCGGGGCCGTAATGCGTCTCCTTTTGGTAATTCCTGCTTCTCTCGCTACATTTGTTAGGATTACACGGATCTCAAACTTCCCGTTCCTCCACTCCGACCCGGAACGGATCGACATACAGCATATTTCCGGTTGTTTTCTTCAACGCAGCACACCATGATATCCGCACCTCAGCTCTCCCACCGCGCTTCGATCATGCCGGCATCTCCCATCCGCAAGCTTGTGCCTCTCGGCGACGCCGCGAAGGCGCGCGGCACGCATGTGTACCATCTCAACATCGGGCAGCCGGATATCGAAACGCCGCCGGAATTTCTGGATGCCGTGCGCACCTACAGGGAAAAAGTAATCGCGTACGGAAACTCGCAGGGCATTCGTGTCTTCGTCGAAAGCCTGCAGCAGTACTATGACTCCCTCGATATTCCCCTGAACTACGATGACATCGTCATTACCACGGGCGGCTCGGAAGCGATCCTGTTTTCCATGATGGCCGTGGCCGAGCCGGGCGATGAACTTCTTGTATTCGAACCCTTCTACACGAATTACAATGGATTCGCGATCATGGCGGGCGTGCGGCTGGTGCCGATCGCCACGCAGGCGGAGGACGGATTCCATCTTCCCTCCATGGAGGAAATCGAGGAATACATCACTCCGCGCACGCGCGGCGTCATCATCTGCAATCCCAATAATCCCACCGGCACCGTGCTGCGCGAAGACGAGCTGCAGGTGGTCCGCGATCTCGCGCTGAAACACAACCTCTATGTGCTTTCGGACGAGGTGTACCGGGAATTCGTTTACGAGGGCAAGACCCGCAGCGTTCTGGAAATCGAAGGGCTTGAGGAGCACGGCGTCGTCATGGACAGCCTGTCGAAGCGCTACAGCCTCTGCGGCGGACGCATGGGCGCCGTGATCAGCCGCAACCGCCGCTTCATGGATGTCATGCTGCGTTTCGGTCAGGCCCGGCTCTGCGCGGCGACACTCGAGCAGGTCGGTGCCGCGGCGCTCGTTGCTGAAGGGGCGAAGTATTTCGACCCCATGATTGCGGAATACCGCATGCGCCGTGACGCCACGTTCGAGGAACTGCAGAAGATCCCCGGCATGTTGTGCCGGAAACCGAACGGTGCGTTCTATATCATGGCGCAGTTTCCGGTCGATGACATCGAGGATTTCTCAGCCTGGATGCTCAGCGATTTCAGTGAGAATGATGAAACGACCATGCTTGCGCCCGGTCCCGGTTTTTATGCCACGCGCGGCCGCGGGAACAATGAAGCACGTCTCGCCTATGTGCTCAACGCACCCGAATGCCGCCGCGCTGTGGAACTCGTCGCCCACGGCATCGAGCAGTACAACAGTATGAAAAGAAAGGGGTAGTGATCCTCCATGATAACCGTAACGATCGACGGCAAGGAAATTCAGACTGATCCCTCGAAGACCATCATCGAAGCCGCCTTTGAAAACGGCATTTATGTGCCGCACTTCTGCTGGCATCCCGGGCTCTCGATTTCGGGCAATTGCCGCATGTGCCTCGTGGAGGTGGAGAAAATGCCCAAGCAGGTGATCGCCTGCTCGACGCGCTGCATGGATGGCATGGTGGTGCATGTGAACTCCGAAAACGCCATTCAGGCGCGCGAAGCCGTCATGGAATTCATCCTGATCAACCACCCCCTCGACTGTCCGATCTGTGACGAGGCGGGGGAGTGCAAGCTGCAGGATTACGCCTACCGCTACAGTGTCGGCGAGAGCCGCTTCGACGAGGAAAAGGAGCACAAGCGCAAGCGCGACGAGCTCGGACCGCATGTCATGTTCGACGCGGAGCGCTGCATCTCCTGCTCACGCTGTATCCGTTTCTGTGAGGATATCGTCGGCTATCCTCAGCTGACCTTCGTCGAGCGCGGCGACAAGGTCACGATCGAGACCTTCCCGGGCCGCAAGCTCGACAATCCCTACTCGATGAATGTGATTGACATCTGTCCGGTCGGCGCACTGACCAGCAGGGAATTCCGCTTTCAGGCGCGCGCATGGGACATGTCGGAAACGCCGGGCATCTGCACCGGCTGCGCCCGGGGCTGCAACACCGATGTCTGGGTGCGGCAGAACGCCATTCTCCGCCTGACCCCGCGCGAGAATCAGGAAGTGAACGACTTCTGGATGTGTGACAAGGGGCGTCTGGAAAGCTGGAAGCATGTCAACAGTGAAACCCGCGTTGAACAGCCGATGCTGCGCAAGGAGGGCGCGCTGCAGCCCGTCGAATGGGATGAGGCGCTCGCCTCGGTGGCGTCGGAGCTGAAGACGTTCAAGGGTGAGCAGGTCGCGCTGATCGGATCCGGATTCGACACGTGTGAGGACAATTACGCGGCGGGCCGTTTCGCGCACGAGGTGCTCAAGACCGGTTTTGTCGATCTGCTCTCGCACGTCGTGCCGGGCGACCAGGATGAATTTCTCATCCGGGAGGATAAAACGCCCAACACTGCCGGCGCGCGCATGGCGGGGATACTGCCCGCGGATGAATCGCACGCGCTTGCAGCCATCCTCGACGGTGTGCGTGAGGGACGGATCAAGGCACTCATTGTCACGGATTACCGCGCGGCCGAGCATCCCGCCCTCATCGAGGCGGTGGAGAAAGCTCAGTACGCGGTCGCCGTCGTCAGCAACACTTCCGCGCTGACAGAGAAGGCCGACGCGGTGCTTGCGGCCGCCACCTTCGCCGAGAAACTCGGTACGATGCTGAACTTCGAGAAGCAGCTGCAGCTGCTGCGTCCCTCCATCGTGACGGCGGAAAACGAGCGCTGGATGGGCACCTATGCGATGAGCCGGCTCGACAAATTCGCCAGCGAATTCGACCGCTGGGGCCGCATGAAAAAATATGACGCGCGCAGCACGGGACAGATCTTCGCGGATCTCGCCGGACTGATGGGCGCGTCGTGGCGCTTCCGCCAGCCCGAGGATATCTTCGAAGAGATGGCGAAGAAAATCGATATGCTCAGGGATCTCGACTACGAGAAAATCGGCCGCTGGGGCGTGCGTCTGAGCGGCGAAACTCCTGATCATCTTCTCCCCTATGTTTACAGCGATGTTCGTCCATAAGCCAGACTGAGACCATGGATTTCACCGACATACTCATATCCCTCATAAAAATTGTGGTCATGTTCGGCGTCGTGCTGCTGACCGTCGCGGAACTGGTCTACACGGAACGGCGGATCAGCGCATTCATCCAGAACCGTCTCGGTCCCAACCGCGTTGGATGGAAAGGTCTGCTGCAGCCCTATGCCGACGTGCTCAAGCTGCTGCTCAAAGAAGACATTGTGCCGACGGCGGCGAACCGTTTCATCCATACGCTCGCGCCCGTGATATCCATTGCCGTTGCGTTCAGTACGCTGGCCGTGGTCCCGATCGCGGGTGAGACCATCCGCCTGTTCGGGCGGGAAGTGCAGATGGTGATCGCGGATGTGAACATCGGCATCCTGTACATCCTCGCGCTGACGTCGATGGGCGTGTACGGCCTCACGCTGAGCGGCTGGTCATCGAACAACAAATATTCCCTTCTTGGCGGTCTGCGGTCGTCCGCGCAGATGATTTCCTACGAGCTAGCCATGGGATTGAGCGTGATCGGCGTGATCATGGTTACCGGCTCGCTTCGCCTGACCGACGTGGTCGCACATCAGTCGGGCTGGATGTGGAACATGATCCTGCAGCCGGTCGGCTTCGTCACCTTTGTCGTGGCTGCCTTCGCAGAGACCAACCGTGCGCCGTTCGATCTTCCCGAGGCCGAGCCGGAACTCGTCGGCGGGTATCACACCGAGTACAGCAGTTTCAAATTCGCGCTGTTTTTCCTGGCGGAATATGCGAACATGATTACGGCGAGTGCGGTCATCGTGACGCTGTACCTCGGCGGCTGGCAGGTCCCGTACCTCGAGCTGCTGAACCTCCCCGTCGGTGTGACCATCGCGCTGCAGATACTCGCTTTTATGTTGAAAGTTGCCTTCATGTTGTTTGTATTCCAGTGGGTGCGCTGGAGTGTGCCGCGTTTCCGCTACGACCAGCTCATGAACCTGGGCTGGAAGGTGATGCTGCCCATCGCGCTCGCGAATGTCATTGTCACAGGAATTGTGATGTTGTTGCTCTAAGTCGCAATGTCCAGGAAAGGATAACCGTATGCATACCAAGGAAGAACACAAATACAAGCTGACATTCTGGGAGAAGATATACATCCCCGAGATCCTCAAGGGGATGCGTCTGACACTCGAGCAGATGCTCAAGAAAAAGGAGACGCGGGAGTACCCTGAGGAGAAATGGGTGCCACCTCCCTCGTATCGCGGAGCGCCGGTGCTGGTGCAGGAGGAAAACGGGGTGGAGCGCTGCGTGGCCTGCGGGCTGTGTTCGCGCGTCTGTCCCGCGCTGGCCATCGAGGTGCAGGCATCCGAAACCGAGGACGAGAAGGAACGCTACCCGGTGCTGTTTGAGATCAACATGCTGCGCTGCATTTTCTGCGGCTTCTGTGAGGAAGTATGTCCCGAGGAAGCCATCGTCATGAGTCCCACCTACGAGCTCGCGTTCACGCGCTACGAGGATGCGATTTTCGACAAGGAAAAGCTGCTCACGCCGGTCGAAGAGCTGCGTCCGCGGCTCGAGTATCTGCACGCCCATCGCTGATGCGATCATGGCGCCCGCCCGATTTTCGACAATACGACTGTTTCTGTGTGTATCGCCCCTGATCGGGGCGATACTCCTTTTCCCCTCCTGCCTGACGCTCATCGATACGGTACACGTGCCCGAAAACGTCGTGGTGGACGAGACGTTCACGATTGCCGTGGACGGATCGGTTATCGGTCACGGCGGGGGCATGGCCGGTCTGGTGCTGCACGTTCCGGAATCCTTCGAGCTCGAGAGTGCCACACTCGTGGCCTCGAATGCCCGCCGTGTGTTACAGCGCAGTGCCGGTGTCGCGAGCCGGTACAGCGCTCTGCCGGGGCATCGCGTGTATGCCGTCACCGACAGCATTCGCTTCAGCCGCGAGACGGATGCTCCCGTCCGTGTGCTCCTCCGGTTCACGCCACGGGAGACCGGGCAGTTCACCTGCATGTTCGTTTCCGGCGTTGCGGAAGAGCGCAACGGACGATTGCACTGGAAAAGCACTGATCCCGCGGATGCGCGGGACTTCGCAGCGATTGACAGCACCGACCGGGCCTTCCCGGTGCGGGTGGTTCATCCCGAGCGCAACGGAACGGGGGCACTCTCTCTTGCCGGACAGCGTCAGTACCTCCTGTTTCCGGATGCCGAGCTGACTGCAATCGATATGCAGCGGGATTTCACGGTTGAGACCTGGTGCCGGACGCATGGAACGGATTTTCCGCTGCTGAGCACGCGGACGGATGACTTTACGACCGCCTTTCCGCTGGAGCTGCAGATCTCCGCGCGCGGGGAGGCAGAGATTCTCTGTGCGGATGGCAGGGAAGTATACCGCAGTGATCAGTCCCCGTTCATCGCCGATGGCTGCTGGCATCATCTGGCAGTCAGTTTCTGCCGTGACAGTCTCCGTTTCACACTGTGCATTGACGGTCGAGCGACAGACACACTGTCGCTTCCCCCGACCATGCGCGGGGTCACTGCGAAGCAGCTGCTTCTCGGGAGTAATCTCGCGCGAACGCGCTTTGCCCGCGCCGAGTTTGACGAACTCCGCTTCTGGGAGACCTGCCGCAACGAACAGGAGATTGCCTATTACAGGGATCTCGCGCTCAGCGGTTACGAAACTTCTCTCTCGGTCCTGTTCTCGTTCGACTCGGGCAGAGAGGGGCGCATACCGGGGAACGCACAGGGAGACAGTCTCTCCCTGCTGGCATACAACCATCCGCGTCTTGTCGTCTCGACCGCGCCGCTGCGGATCGAACTCCTGGCCTTCAACGCGTACCTTGTCGACGACACCGTGCGGATGAACTGGGAGACCTTCGACGAGACTCGTGTGAAGGTGTATGAAGTCGAGAAGCGCACGGAATCCGGCCGCTACCGGGTGTATCGCGAAATCGAGCCGCTGCGCGCGGCGGATCGGCATCAGGAATATCTCGTGACCGACGACTGGAGCGGCCGGGAGGTCGTGTACTACCGGCTTCGCAAAGTGACGACCGACGGTACCGTGCTGTTTTCCGAGGAAGTCCCCATTGGCCTCGAAGCCATTCTCAATTTTGTGCTGGAGGACAATGTGCCCAACCCGTTTACGGCGTCGACGGAGATTCGCTATACGCTCACGAAGCGCACCCGTGTTGAGCTGATCGTCTATGACCTGTCGGGCAGGGAGGTGGCGGAGCTCGTCAATGAGCGGCAGGATCCCGGGGATTACGCGGTGCGTTTCGAAGCAGCGGATCTTCCGGGCGGAATGTATTTTTACAAAATGAAAACCGGTGCTGGTTCTCTGACAAAAAAAATGTATCTTGCACACTGAATTCAGGCTGGGGAACGGCATTCCGGGTGCTCGGAAAGCAGGAGTTTGCCCTGAAAAACAACGCCTGAATAGCTTGACATTCGTACAACCCTTGGTTAACTTGTTCACATTCTATTCTCATTGTGAATCAATTCGTACGGCAACACCCTGGAGCACACGGAGAACTACCACGATTTACGCACCCGAGCTCTGCCGTATTCCCTTGGGGTGTGACTTTTTCAACTGACCACTCGAGATAGAGATTTCTGAAGTTCATGAACCATAACAGCTCAATTATCCCCAACTGCTAGGAGGTATTTCATGAGGAAGTTGACTCTTCTTTCTGCAGTTCTTCTTCTTGGCATACTGCTGACGGAGGTGGGATTTGCGAACGGTACCTACAGGTACGCGAGCAAACCGCACGTCCGGATTCAGAGCGCCCAGACCACCATTGACGCGATTTACGTTCCCGTCAATGTGCCGGTCAATGATGTCCGCGTCTCGCTTCACGCGAAGGTCATCATGTACGGTTCTCTCCGCATCACACTGCGGTCACCGAAGGGTGTGACAGTACTGCTGAAAGAAGAAACTGGTAATCCCGGTGGGAATCCGCTCTACGGCTCACTCGGTAGTGCACGTTCCCACATTCTTTTCCGGGATAACGGAAACGCGCTTGCGGACCAGCCGAACGACCAGGTCGTTTCGCCGGTCTCTCCGTTGGCCCAGCTCAACGGCGTCCTCTCTCAGGGGTGGTGGCAGCTCGAGATCAAGGACGAGCGGAACACCAACGTCAATGCCATCCCCCAGGACGGTTTCCTCGAGGCGTGGACGCTGAATTTCAACGAGCAGGTCGTCGAGCCGATTCAGCCGTTCAGCCCGCCGATCAATGCGCTCTGGCCGGGTGGTGGCAGCCTCTTCGGTCAGATCAACGGTGTTTCGGCACAGTTCGGCGATCCGCAGAATCTTGCTCAGATCCCGAATGACGGCACCGCCCAGAACCCGGGCAGCCAGTGCAACTACCCGAACGATCCGTCCGTGCTCGTCGGTGAGAACGGCGACTGCTTCCCGATCCTGGTCAGCGGTCATCCCGGCGCAGTTGTCGGTCAGGATGCCAACGGGTATCCCGCCGGCCGCTTCCGCATCACCATTACGGTCGAGCCGACCTATCCCGCGTCGCCTGTTGCCGGTCTGACCGAGGATATCGCGATTTACTTCGGCCGCGTTCCCGATGCGGACCTGAATCTCCCGCTGCCGCCGCCTCCTTCCCCGGGTGACGCCGGTTACAAGGCGCAGCAGTACATCGGCGGCTGGCCCTCCGGTCAGAATAATGCTGTCGCTTCCTCACTACAGGGACCGTCCGGTGCCTTCGGTGGTGTCCGGCTCGCGGCATGCATCTCCCCGACGATTTCCGACGCGACAGGATATGATCGCGTGGTCTTCGACGACTTCGCGTTCACGCAGATCGACAACGGCGTCGGCGTGCCTCCCGCACCCGCGCAGCCGCCGATCTTTACCGGTCCGTTCCAGCCGATGCAGCCGCTCAGCTCCCTTGACGGTCTGCCCGTCGACGGACTCTGGTATGTGACGGTCTATGATGCATTCAACGACAACACCAATCCCCCGGACTTTTACGGCCATATTCGTGTGACCTATCTGCAGGTCGAGTACATCGTCGGTGGCGGCGAAGTGCCCGATCCCGATCGTCATCAGGGCTTTGTCGGTCCGCTCCACGGTGTGCCCGTCCCGGGTGTCATCGAAGGAACGCCGTTTGGGTATCTCACTGACGTGATCGGCGCAGTGCCGCCGTACATGGAGCATGCCAAGGCGCAGGATCCGATCCTGGTGTTCTGGAACACGCAGAAGATGTATCCGCGCGATGCCGTCGGCACCGAGCGTTTCATGGCCGTGGATCAGAACAACAACTACCACGATATCAGCTACCACGGTCCGTATGCCTATCCCGGTGCGCTGGACGAGGATCCCACGGAAGCGGGCAACTTCGTCAACGCATGGGTGAGCCTCGTTCCGGAGGGGACCTATAACTTCCGCGTGAACCTCATGCAGGCACGCTACGACGATGATCTTGCCGACAACGAGTTCGAGTCGCCTGAATATCATGTCACTCCGACCTCGATGTCCTATCACGGTGACCAGGTCGTCACCTGGAACAAGTACGTCGATCCGGACCAGCCGTACTATCCGGCGAGCCTTGCCATTGGTGACGGCCTTGCACTCGGCGTCAGCTTCACGCTCTTCCGCAATCCGTACACCACCGTGACCAGTGTCGACTACAAGTTCGATCCGGGTACGATCGTGACGCCGCGCAGTGACTGTCGCATCAGCGTCTGGGCCGCTTCCAACGGCCTGACCGGCGGACCGCAGACACTTGTCGCGCGTTCCACCACAGTGAACACCGACGCTTACATCGAGGGCAACTGGCGTACGTTCCCGATTTACCCGGTTGACGGGAACGGGAATCCCGATCTCAACACCGGCGGTTCGGTGAACCTGCCGCAGGGGACCTACATCGTTACGCTCGACAATATCGGCAATGACGATGTTCTTGTCTATCCTTACACGTTCGGTGCGATTCCGGCTCTTCAGGATCGGTACTATGATTACCTCTTTGGTGATACCTTTGGCCCGCTCGGTCCGTATGACGTCCTCGGTACGCGTATGGGATATGCCAGCACGGACAACACGGCACCACCGCAGTTCGGTTTTGAGAGTTTCGTTGACCTCGAGCCCTACAGTAACCACGTGCTTCCCATGCGCGTGAACATGACTGAAAAGAATGACTTCTCCGTCAACTACGTGCGTTTCTCAAGCCAGAATTCTCCGACCGAGGCCATTGGTGTTGGAATCGGCGTGACTCCGACCGTGAACATCACGGCCAATTCCACGCAGAACAATCAGACCAAGGGCTTCAACATTTATCTCGGTATCTATGATGCGGGCAACAACCTCATCTACAGTGACCAGGTGAATGCGTCGAATGCCCCGATCAACGGCATCGCCGGATACGAAACGATCTCGATCAACCTGAAACAGTGGACGCCGCAGAACGGCGGCATCTACAATGTGAAGGCCTTCTTCACGCGGAATCCGGATGATCAGAACCCGATCAACGACATGATCGAGTACAAACTCTATGTCGAGGCCGCTCCGATCATCGCGTATGACGACAATGCCGATCTCGGCAGGCTCAACGAGCTTCGCGACGTGATTCGTGACCGTGGCCAGGATCCGGTTCTCGTCAATGTCGCAAACAGCGATCTTTCCACGTTCGACAACAGCACCATCTATTTCTTCGGCTCGATGAATGCGTCGGTTCAGAGCGAACTGAGCGCCGCCATTGCCAGAGGCAACGATGTTGCGTTCGTGTACGAGAAAGACAGCAAGCTCGGACCGACCGTGCAGAAGATCGATCAGCTCTACGGTATCGAGCGTGCGACGGATGTCAACTATGCCAGCGCTGATATCGCCCCTGAGATCATTTTGGATCCCACGGTTACGGTGAAGACGGTCGATCCCGTTGTCATTCCTCCCGTCGAGTCGAAGGAAGATCTGCTCAAGTATCTGAGCGATGCCAATCTGAAGGTCACTGCTCCGACGAGGGCCGCGAAGAAGACCACGTCTTCCGGTAACGCGTACGCGAACGTTCTCCCCATCGCTGTGGGCAGTGAATACGGAGACATCCGCTTCCTGAGCGAAAGCAAGGGCTCGCTTGGTATCATTTACACGGTGCCGAGTATGCGCAAGCCTGGTCGCGTCGTCGTCGACGAAGCCGCCCCGGCTGCCTTTGTGCTCGAGCAGAACTATCCGAATCCGTTCAACCCCTCCACGACGATTTCCTACACGCTGTCCGAGAACAGTGTCGTCACGCTGCGTATCACCGACGTGCTCGGCCGTGAGGTCGCCATGCTGGTCAACCAGACGCAGGATGCCGGCAGCTACTCGATCAACTGGAAGGGCGTGGACATGAACGGCATCGATGTTCCGTCCGGTACCTACTTCTATCGTCTCGATGCAGTGCCGACCAACGGTGCCGCAGCCTTCACGAGCACGAAGAAGATGCTGATGTCCAAGTAAGCGGCGGGTTCCGCCAATTACGGACACTGCTAAACCATTCAGGCGTCCCGATCCGCTCAGCGGGTCGGGACGCCTGCTTTGTTGAGGCTGATGCCGACATGTCGATATCGAACTGATCAGCCGATCATCCGTGGGGGCATTTCGACAGAGAAACGTGTTGGCGTACGTGATGCAGTTTCTGCATCCAGCGTCAGCGTCTCCCTCGGTAGGTTGTTTGATGCAAACTTCTTACCTTCGAAAGAATATCATGTTCAAAGGATCGAAGCATATGCGATTTCGAGTGATTTCTGCTGTACTCGCTGCTGCATTTTTCCTCACTGCCAGGGCGGAGGCACAGACAACGAAGGTCTGCAAACCACTGAGATATTTCAACGCAAGTGGGACAGAGCTTGTGTACAATACCTCAATGCCGACACCATGGTTCGCCGTACGCATGAGTCCTGAGGCGATCGCCGATGTTGACAGTGCCTATTTCGCGTTCGGGGTAGACCGTGCGTCGAGCAGCGGTGCAACACCGGATACGCTTGATATCCGGGTGCTCAAGGACAAACTCCCTCAGCAGATCATTCTCGACGAGATGACACTCATCATTCCGCCGAATATCCAGGGGAAGGTGCCGGACAGCTACTACGTCGCTGAATTCGCATTTGTTTCTCCCGTCGCCCGCATCGATCCTGTGGCGGATTTCTGGCTGTCATGGCGGCTCCGTGGTCCTGCTGGTGATCGGGCGCGAATCCGTCTCAAGGAACCTGCACAGCATCCGCGGCGCTCGGTGACAATCGGTGCGACCGGCGATACCACGCTGGTCACGGATGTCGTGAAAATGCAACTCGGACTCGGTCGCGATGATTCCGTCGATCTCTGGGCGGAGGCTCGGGTCTGTTATCCGTTCTGGCCGCCGGTGGAGCTCGAATCTTTTACCGCGGTGTATCGGGATGGGATGACGATGATAGAGTGGCGAACCGCCACCGAAGAAAACAACATGGGTTTCGAAATTCTGCGGCAGGTACCCGCCGGGAAAGCTGCCTCTGCCAGGCTCTGGCAACGCATCGGTTTTGTCGAAGGCAACGGAACCACCACGCGCGCACAGACCTATGGATTTGCGGATACGGATCCCGCTGAGGGCCTGCAGCCCATGGGAGTGGTGCGATACCGGCTTCGCCAGATCGACTACGACGGAGGATCGACGATGTATCCCGTAGTTGAAGTTCGCGTACCGCTTCGAAGCGGTTTCCGTCTTGAGCAGAACTATCCGAATCCCGCTCCGATCTCGACCGGCCGGACCGCCGTCAGTTTTCATCTCCCCGAGGAGGCGGATATCAGCATCGCATTGCATGATGCCCTCGGTCGTGTTGTCAGGACGGTCGCGGAAGGACGTTTCTCCGCAGGCAGCCATGTCGAGGAAATCACACTCGATGGTCTTCGTCCCGGAATGTATTTTTACCGCCTGATCGCCGGAGAACGCAGCATCGTTCGACGCATGTCTGTCGTGGAATAATCCATTGACATGAAGAACCGCGTTTCAGGACACGGAAAAAAGGGAGACAGACAGATCGCGCGTGATACGGGACGCACATTTGCGCTTGCCGTGGGATCGGTAACCTGTATTGCAATCATTGTGCGGATACTTTTTCTCTTCCAGTTGAAGGAAACACCCTTCTTCATCGGGCATTTTTCCGATACGCGTCTGTATATGCAGCTCGCCCGGGAGATCGCATTCGGTGACGGCGTCCAGCGCGCCTTTTTCATGTCGCCACTGTATCCGTATCTCGTTGCTGTCGTCTGGAAGATCACGGGTAATCCGGAACTGTGGATGCGCGTCCTGCAGGTCGTCTTCGGAGCGGCCACTGCGCTTCTCACACTGTTGATTGCCCGTCGTCTCTTTGACATGGGGACCGGGTTGCTGGCGGGGCTGCTCACCGCTCTCTATGCTCCGCTTGTCTACTACGACGGACTTTTACTCACGGAATCGATGCAGACGATGCTGCTGACGGCGCACATGCTCCTTTTGCTGCTCGCCCTGAAGCACTCGCGGACAGGATGGTGGATCGCGGCGGGACTGCTCCTCGGTCTCGCCGCCGTCACACGCGCGAATGTGCTGCTCTTTCTCCCCGTCTTCATCCTCGCATGGATGGTCACGACGTGGATGCGTTCCGCTGTCCGGAAGGGGCAGATCGCTGCCTACGCACTCGCCGCACTCCTGACACTCGCTCCGACCGCCGTCCACAACGCAATGGAGGAGGGGGTGTTCATTCCCGTGACATCCTCGTTCGGATACAACCTTTATGCGGGGAACAACGCGAAGGCTGACGGATTCTACACCATGCCGGAACCGGTGGATCTTTACGCTGATCCCAACGGGGAAGCATGGGTGGAACAGCAAGCGGGGAAGGAAATGAACTCCGCCGAGGTCTCGGCATGGTGGCGCGACCGTGCCCTGTCATGGATGGAAGAACATCCCGGAAAGGCGGTGACACTGTTCGGTCAGAAGCTCCTGTTGTTTTTCCATCCCGAGGAAATCGACCAGCTCGGGATGAGCATGGAGTTCTTCACCGAGCAGTATGGAGCGGTGAAAGGGCTCCCTCCCGCGGTGTTTCCGGTACTGCTCATCCTCGCATGCGCCGGCTTCGCCGCGATGCTGCGCGGAAACCGGCAAGGTCGCATCCTGCTGCTTTTTCTGCTTGTTTTCGTTGCAGCTAACGCCCTGTTTTTTGTAAGCGGAAGACTGCGCCTGCCCATTATGCCGCTCATGATGATCGCCGTATCGCATGCCATCCTGCAGATATGGGGAATCCTTCGCAAACAGGCGGAGGCAAGGCAGGTGTCTGTTCCACTGTTCGCGGGTGCCGTGATCGCGGTGGCCATTCTGCTCTTTCAGCCTTCCGTGCAGCAAAGTTTCGCGCAGGAATACCTGAAGCTCGGACAGCTGGCGTTTGATCGAGGCGATTTCCCGGAGGCAGAAACACATTTCCGCTCCTCGGTCGAGGAAGAACGTACCGTCGACGGGCTGACGAATCTGGGGAACGCGCTCGCGGCACAGCGGCAGGCTTCCGGCGCAACAGATGCCTATCGGGCGGCACTCGCACAGGATTCGACCGCTCCGCTCGCATGGTTCAATTACGGGAATCTCCTGATGCAGACAGGGAAACCGCAGTATGCATACGGGGCATGGAAAAAAGCGCTGGAACTGCAGCCGCGGCTCGCCGCCGCGCATCGGAATCTTGGACTGCTGCTATTCCGTGCCGGACGCCTGCAGGAAGCATTGCAGCATCTGGAAACGTATGCCGATCTCGAGCGTGATCAGGCGAAACGCCGTGAGATCGAACGTGATATCATGCGGATAAGAGAACTCCAGCGGCAATCTCCCTGAATGCGCATGATTCGTACGCACTTCACAGCCAGTATGCCGTACGGTGTTTACCTGGTTCTGTCAGCCTTCCTCTTCCTCGTCATCCAGCCCCTCATCCGAGAGCCCGTCTTCGGGCACGGGAATATCTTCGTCCTCACCTGAGATCGTGAGAGGGTGGGGCGGAAGGTTGAGCACCTCGTCGGCGAAATGCTGCACGAGATACGAGACGATATCCTTGACGGAGACAAGTCCCACCGGCTCGAACAGTTCGTTGACGATGGGGATATGCCGGTACCCGCCGAGGTCCATGAAGTTCAGGGCATAGGCGATGGTATCGCTCTCGTTGAGCGCCTGTGGATTTATCGTCATGACCTCCGAGGTGGGAGTCGTGCGCAGATCGAAAGAACTGCCGAGTATTTTCTTCAGCACATCCCGTTCCGTGAATATGCCGAGCAGCTTGCGGTGGCTGGTGACGAGCACACAGCCGATGCGCTTCGTCTGCATCAGGTGCACCGCGTCGCGGATGGGTGTGTCAATATCGACCGTGATCGCGGGCTTCATCAGTGTGCGAAGCGACCTGCGCAGGTCGGAAACTTCGAGGGCCATAATATTCTGCTCGTCGCCTGGATCGAGCGCCATATCGTGAGGAGAATCCGTGCTCATGGCATGCGCTTTCCTGCTGATGGAAAATTTATTCCAGAGATCCGATGGAACGTTCAATGGATACCAAGATAGCATTTTTCTCAACGAGACGCGCAATTCTGCGGAGATCGTCGTGCAGCAGCCGGTCGGCGTCGAGATGCGCGACCTCGTCACGGATCATCCGATACGCGATGCCCGTCCCGCGGCCCTTGCCCATGTCACCATGAAAATCCAGCGCCTGCGCGGCCGTCATGAACTCCACGGCGATCACGTTTTCGAGATTGCGCATGATCTGCCAGGCCTTGCGCGCACCGATGGATCCCATGCTGTTGTGATCCTCCTGATTGGCGGAGGTGGGAATGGAGTCCACACTTGCGGGATGCGCGAGCACCTTGTTTTCCGAGACCAGGGATGCCGCGGTGTACTGGGCGATCATAAGTCCGCTGTTCAGACCGCCCTTCTCGGTCAGGAAGCGCGGCAGTCCGCTGAGCTTGCCGTTTACCATGCGTTCGACCCGGCGCTCCGCGATGTTGGCCAGCTCGGCCATGGCGATCCCGAGAAAATCGGCGGCGAGCGCGACGGGCTGCCCGTGGAAATTGCCGCCCTCGATGAGCTGCCGCGTCTCGGGGAAAATCAGCGGATTGTCGGTCGCCGCGTTGATCTCCCGGAGCAGCACGTCTTCGACGTAGCTGATCGCATCGTGCGATGCGCCGTGGACCTGGGGAATGCAGCGCAGCGAGTAGGCGTCCTGCACCGCGTCATGACCCTCGCGGTGGGATTCACGGATCTCGCTGTCTTCGAGCAGGCGCAGGATGTTGCGTGCGACCGACTGCTGTCCGGGATGTGGCCGCACGGCATGCAGCTGCGGATCGCATGCATTGGTCGTTCCGAGCAATCCCTCCAGTGTCATGGCGCCCGCGATGTCAGCCTGCCGCGAGAGGGCGCGGGCGCGCACGACGGTGTAGCTCATGTACGCCGTCATCATCTGCGTGCCGTTGATCAGTGCCAGCCCCTCCTTGGCGCTCAGACGCACTGGCTCGAGTCCTGCCTCGCGCAGTGCCTCGGCGCTCGGCCGCCGTCCGCCTTCCGCCGTCCAGCATTCCTCGAGTCCCATCATTCCGCAGACGAGATGCGCCAGCTGCACCAGGTCTCCGCTCGATCCCACCGATCCCTGCGAGGGGATGACCGGGATGATGTCACGGTTGAGCATATCGAGGAGCTGCTGCACGGTGGCGATGCGGATGCCGGAATGTCCTTTCGCGAGCGCATTCGCCCGCAGCAGCATCAGGATGCGCGTAATGGCGGGAGGGATGGGATCGCCGCAGCCCACGGCGTGACTGACGATCAGATTGTGCTGCAGCTGTTCGAGTTTATCGGCACCGATGTGCACGTTGCTGAACTCACCGAAACCGGTAGTGATGCCGTACATGACCTTGTTGTCACGGACCCATTCCTCCACGAGATCGCGGGATGCCTGCATGCGGGGCAGTGCCGCTTCCGCCAGCTGCACCTGCACGCTGCCTTCGGCCACGGCCATCACGTCGTCCAGTGTCAGTGAGTTTCCATCGAGATAGAGCGTTTCCATTGTTCCTTCAGGGAGTGGTGCAGAAAAATCCATCCTGCAAGCTACGATTGACCCAGCCGTTTTGCAACAACGCCTCCCTCCGGTGAGCTTGACAGGCATCCTGAAAACATGTATTTTTTCGGAAAATTTGCAATATTCCAAACAAAACAAATATGGTTCAGCCACTTGCTCCAGTGCAGAGGGATTTCATCGAGGCGTTCGGAAATCTCTATGCTTCGTATGGCTGGAAGCGGCTTGACGGACTCATTCTCGGACTGCTGCTCGCGCGCGCGGAGACGCTCTCGCTTGACGACATCTGCGCGGACCTCGATCGCAGCAAAGGTCCCATCTCTGAAACCGTGCGGCATCTCTCTGATCAGGGACTGATTCACAAGGTCGGCGGGGAGGAACACCGCCGCAACTATTATGCCGTCGATCCGGATGTTTTCTTTCACAATCACCTGCGCAACATGCAGACCGTGCGGAAGAATCGCGCCATCGCCGAGCAGTATCTGCAGATGACCGCGGAGAGCGAGGGACTGGATGGCATGCGTGAGCATCTGCGCACGATGCACAGCTTTTATACACTGATGGAGTCTTTCTTCAGTGCGTTTTCCGCGCGCTGGCTCGCGGGTCCCGCCCGGGATGACGATGGAGAAAGCATTCTGACAAACAGGAAGGAGAACGGATGAGATCTGCCGCCATTACGGGAACCGGGCTCTTCGCGCCGGGGGAGCCGATCCCAAACAGGGTTTTCGATGAACGCCACGGCGAGAATATCGATGACTTTCTGCGCGAAAACCGCAATATTCGGCAGCGGTATTTCATGGACGAAGACCAGGCGACGTCCGATCTCGTGGTGCCGGCGGCGCTGGACGCCGTTGCCGAAGCGGGGATCGGTGTGGAGGACATCGACCTCATCATCGTCGCCACCGACACGCCGGATTACATCTCTCCGGCTACCGCGGCTGTCGTGCAGCACAAACTCGGAGCGCACAACGCGGGATTCTTTGATCTCAATACGGCCTGTGCGGGGTTTGTCATGGCACTCGATACCGCAGGGAAGTTCCTTCGTGCCGATGAGCAGTACCGGCATATCCTTGTCGCCGGCGCTTACGGCATGAGCAAGTATCTGGACTTCGATGACTACAAAATCGCGACACTGTTCGCAGACGGCGCGGGTGCCGCCGTGGTGAGCGCTGTCGGAGACGAACAGGGCATCCTCGCTTCCACGCTCTACGGTGACGGCAGCTTCCACGATTACATGGGCATCTACGCCGGCGGCACATACATGCCGGCGACGCATGAGGCCGTGGATCGCAGGGACACGCTGCTGCGTTTCGCGAAGAAAATTCCGCCGGAGACGAATCCACAGCACTGGCCGCGGCTCGTCCGCACCGTCCTCGAGCGCACCGGCCACTCGCCCGGCGATGTGCGACGGTACTTTTTTACGCAGATCAATATCAACAGCATCAACCAGACCCTCGAAGAGCTGGGCGTTCCCGCCGACCGAGCGCACAATATCATGGACAGCTACGCGTACACCGGCAGCGCATGCATCCCGATGGCGATCGCGGATGCGGCCGATGCGCATGTACTCCGGAAGGGAGACCTGGTGATGCTCGTCGGATCCGGGGGAGGAATTTCGATGGCAGCGATGGCGCTGCGATGGTCATACGACACCTGATCACGGAGTGACGATGCCCGACGGTTCTCTCTATGCATGGATATTCTTTTCCGCCTATGCCGCGGCCATCGCGGGTGTGGCGATCTGGAGCAGAACGCGCGCACGTTCGATGGAGTCATTCTCGGTCGGCACGCGCACCGTCAGTCCGTACTTCGTCGGACTGTCGCTCGCCGCGAATCTTACCAGTGCCGCGACGTTTGTCATCAATCCGGGCCTCATCTATCTCTATGGCTGGTCTGGTATGCTCGGGTACGCGGTGGCCACACCGCTCGGCATATACATCGCGCTTGTCGTGTTCAGCAAGAAGTTCCGCAGCATCGGCGACCGGACGCGCGTGATCACCGTTCCGCAGTGGATCGGTGACCGTTTCGGCGCCCCGATGCTCAAGGTGTATTTCTCACTGCTCGCACTGCTGCAGATTACCTTTCTCGTGCTCATCGTCGTCGGACTCTCGATGGTCCTCCGCAGCACGCTCGGACTCAGCATCGAAACAGCCCTCATGGTCGTGGTCGGTTTCACCTTCGGCTATATCCTGCTCGGCGGCGCGAGCGCGCATATCATGACCAACACCATTCAGGCATTCATCATGATCGTGGTGGCGGTCATTTTTCTCGCCTCCGGCCTGGAGTACTTCACGGACGGTATCGGTGGCTTCTTTGAACGGCTGTCCGCCGTCGGTCCGCATTACGGTGCGGTCGTCAATCCCGACAGCCTGCTTTTCCGGGACTGGTTCGAAGTCTTCGCCGCCAATTTCATCATCGGCATCGCAATCATCCTGCAGCCGCATATCATCTCCAAGTCCCTCTACCTGCGCACGGAGAAAGATGTCAACCGGTATCTGGGCACTGCCATCGTCGTGGCAACCCTGTTTTTCGCCGTCCTCATGACCGGGATATTCGCACGTCTGTCCCTCGGTGGCGAAGTGCTTGAACCCGATGTCGTGGTCGCGACGTATATCGTCCATGAATTCCCCCCATTCCTCCGCGCCGTCATCGGTCTCGGCATCCTCTCGGCGGGCTTTTCCACGCTCGAGGGCATTCTGGTCGCGCTGTCTTCCATCTTTGCGAATGATTTCCTGCGGGGCATTCTCCCCGAGCGCGTCACCGCTTCGGAGCAGTGGAAGCTCAGGTCGCTGCGCTACGCGAAATTCTTCCTCATCGCGCTCGCTCCCGTAACGCTGCTGCTGTCATGGGAGCAGATCCTGAATCCCTCTCTTTCGGTGGCGATTTTCGCGCAGAACGGCGTCTACGGACTCTTCGCGGCCACGTTCGTTCCCGTGCTCTACGGCATATTCAGCGAGCGCACCGAGACCAGGCTCGTCTTCACCGCGTCGCTGACCGCGCTGATCGTGCACTTCGGCATGTATTACGGAGAGATAACCATGTATCACAACAATCCCGGGGTCACCGCGGCATGTGCGCTCATCGCGAGCATGCTCGTGATGCTCGGTGGACGCGCCCTGCGGCGATCCGTCACGGAGGCTGAAACATGATCCGCACCGACTGGTTCGAGCGCTGGGCACTGTATTCCCCGGATCGTCCGGCAATCACCGATCATGAATCCGGCAGGACGTTCACCTGGGAGGCGGCCAACCGCATCATCAACCGCCTTGCCCGCGTGTTCATTGACGAATTCACCCTCAAACGCGGCGAACGCGTCGCGGTGCTGGCCACGAACGAGGTGGAATACATCTTCCTGTTTTTCGCCCTCCAGAAAACGGGCGCCATCATGGTGCCGGTCAATTACCGTCTCGCTCCGCGTGAGGTGGCGCACATCCTGCAGGACTGCTCGCCACGGCTGTTTATCGTGCAGCGGGATTTCGGGGATGCCGCGCTGGATGCGCAGCGACAGGCGGCGACGCAGACGGATGCACGCCTGCTGTATTTCGACGGTGCCGACAGCCTCGTCAGCAGGATGTTTAACGAACAGCTCGACGATGCGCATGTTCCGCAGGAGGCGGATTTCGACACGCCGTGCATGATTCTCTATACTTCCGGCACAACCGGAGCACCGAAGGGTGCGCTCATCACGCACGGGATGATGTTCTGGAATTCCGTCAACACGAGCATGCGGCTCAACATCGTGCAGTGGGATGTCACGCTCACATTCGCGCCGTTTTTCCATACCGGCGGCTGGAACGTCCTCACGACGCCCTTCCTGCATCGCGGCGCGCACATTGTCCTTCTCAAAAAATTCGATCCCGATCAGGTGCTGCGTCTCTGTGATGCACTCCACGTCAGCGTTCTCTTCGGTGTGCCCACGATGATGGACATGATGTACCGCACCCCTGCCTTCGCGGAGGTCACGCTCGACAGCGTCCGCTACGCCATCGTCGGTGGTGAGCCGATGCCTGTCGCACTGATCCGGGCATGGCAGGAGAAGGGCGTTCCCATCCGGCAGGGATACGGACTCACAGAGTTCGGGCCGAATGTCTTTTCCCTCAACGAGGAGGATGCGGTGCGGAAAATCGGGTCGATTGGCTTCCCGAATTTCTATATTGATACGCGCGTCGTGGATGACGCGGACAACGATCTTCCGAGCGGGGAAGTCGGAGAACTGCTCCTGCGCGGTCCTGTCTGCACACCGGGGTACTGGAACAATCCGGATGCGACTGCAGAAACGATTCGTGACGGGTGGCTGCATACCGGTGACCTAGTACGCCGCGACGAGGAGGGATATTTCTACGTGGTCGACCGCAAGAAAGACATGTTCATCAGCGGCGCGGAGAACGTGTATCCCGCGGAAATCGAGCACTTCCTGCGCACACACCCGGAGGTGGAGAACGCGGCGGTAATCGGCGTTCCGGATGACACCTGGGGCGAGGTGGGGAAGGCGTTTGTCGTCCTCACGGAGAACGCGTCGGTTGGCACCGAGGAGATCCTCGCATACTGCCGCGGCAATCTCGCAAAGTTCAAAATCCCGAAATACGTGGAATTCGTGGACGCGCTGCCCGTGAGCGACAGCGGAAAAATTCTCAAGAAACAACTCAGGCAGAAGCAGGATGGAAGGTAAGAGCATTTACGACATGAAGGTCGGCGACATTGCATCAGTTGCCAAGACCATCAGCGAACATGATGTCTATGCCTATGCGGGCATCACCGGTGATTTCAATCCCGTGCACGTCAACGCGGTATATGCGGCGAACACGATTTTCAACAAGCGCATCGCGCATGGTATGCTTTACGCCGGATTCATTTCTGCGGTGCTCGGCACGCAGCTGCCTGGTCCCGGTGCGATATACGTTTCACAGCAGCTTCGTTTTCTCAAACCCGTGTATATCGGAGACACGATCACAGCCGAGGTGGAAGTGGTGCATCGCGACGAGGAGAAAAATCGCGTGCGTTTCGCCACCCGCTGCAGGAATCAGGACAGTGCCGTCGTCGCGGAAGGCGAGTCCGTGCTGATGCCCCGGCGCGCATAGTTGCCTCGCCGGATTCCCCTGTGTAGATTAATTCACTCTCAACTTCATTCATACGCGAAGGAGTATCGCAATGAAATTCCGTCTTCTTCCTTTTTTCCTGATCGCGGCGATGACAGTGTTCGTCGCGTGTTCCGATGACGATGACGACAACGGTCCGGTGACACCGGATTACGACATCGTGGTCAGCGACATGGTGCCCATTTCCGGTCCCATCGGCTCCGATGTGCGAATCAAGGGCAGCAACTTCGGCACGGATCCCGCCGAGATGAACATCACCTTCGGCGGTATCGCCGTGACGCCGGTATCCATGACCGATACTGAAATTACCATCCGTGTCCCGGCCGATCTGCCCATCGGCACGACCTCGATCCTCGTCCAGCGGCAGACGGGAAAGATCGTGACACTGCAGTTCACCGTCGAGGATCCCATTGTCGGCAAGTGGCTGTCGGAAGGCACTGACGTCGCACCCCTGCTGTACAATCCGCCGTTCAACATTCGCAGCATCGAAGCGACGTTCAAATCCGACGGCTCCTACATCGTGGTGCAGACGGATTCAAGCGATGTGAGCAGCACGCTGACCGGCAGCTATGTCACGGCCGACGGCGGTGCGGCGGCGCCCAACGACGGCATCCGCATGGTCACCGTGAACCAGGGATCCCCGGCATCGATTACCGCCGAGGGCATCTACGAGGTGACTGTAGGTGCGTCTGAAGTGACAATGCAATACGAAATTGCGCAGACACAGCCGGACATCGGCGTGACAAAGCCGACTCCGGAGGGCGGCTTCGGCAGCACGGCCAACGGCGCCATCGGCACGGCGAATGTTCAGAACTACGTCAAAATCGATTAGCACAAATCCGATGCGGGGCTGAGACCGCAGCGGCGGTCTCGGCCCCGTTTCCTTTCCCCATTTTTCTACAGGTGGTCTGATGCGACGCACGATCATTCTGCTCTCCCTGTTTCTGGTCAGCATGCCGGCTCTCGCGCAGATGCCGGACTATCCGGTCGATGAGGATTACGAGCACGGCATGCCCGATCAGCCGAAATCCGAACTGCAGTTCATCGGATACATGTTCAATCGTTTCGCGACCTCGAACGTGGCGCCGACCAACGAGTTTCTCCGCGGACAGATCATCGGCCGCCTGTTCGGAGCGAACACGACGACGACCGTTCCGCAGACGGCCGCGTACGGTGCGACGCGCTTCGTGCCGCTCTTCGTCTACCGGCCTTCCATTCTCGACGGATCGGCGGTATTTCGCGGACTGTTCAAGGTCGACATGACCTGGGGGGATGTAAACTACGGCGTCGGCAACAATGCCGGCGGCGCCATCAGTGGCGGAACGGTAAACATCCAGACGCTCATGGCGAATCTTGAGCTTCGTCCGGCTGAGAACTGGAATGTCGTGGTCGGACTGCAGCGACTGTTCGACAACGTGCGGGATCCGAATGTCAATACGCTGCTCACCAATCAGACCAGCAGCAACCGGCTGATGTTCTGGGGCACGCAGGCCGTGGGCGTCAGCAGCTTCATGCATCTGTCGCCTGTCACGGACGCCCGTCTGGCGTATTATCAGCTCTATGAAAACAGGGTGCAGCTTGACGACGACGTTGTGTTGTGGATGGCCGATCTTGAAACGGAACTCGCTCCATGCTGGGAACTCGGCGGAAGTGCGTGGTACGTGCGTGACCGCGGCGCCGGAAGCGGCGGGGTGTCGGTATTGGGACAGGGTTTCAATTCCACGCTGGCGGATTACAACGGTGCCGCGCGTTTGCTGCTGCCGAGCCCCCGCTACACCGCCGACGTCTTCTGGCTCGGCGCGAATACCGCATGGAACCGTGATTTCCGTGCGGGACGATGGTGGGGCAGCGCGCTCGGCATGCTGAATTTCGGCAGTATCGAGACGGTGCCGCAGGGCGATCAGGAAAGCGAATCGGTCGACATCATGGGACTCACCGCGCATGCCTCGCTTTCGTACAAGTACGGTCAGACGATGAATGACCGTCTCGCCGTTGAAGCGCTGTATACCACCGGTGATCCGGATAACGCGGCAGACGGAGAATACTCCGGCGTCGTGACGGGGAATACCTGGGGATCACCTGTCGGCATCTACAGTTCGCACCGCGCATTTCTGCTCTTTCCCGATGCTCAGGTGATCAACCGCTACTATTCCGCGGTGCACGATATCTCCAATCTCGGGTACGGGACGTCGGCGCTGTTCCTCAACTATTACAACGACCTGGTGCCCAACAAGTTTGCGCTCAAGCTTGGTGCCGCGGCCGCGCTGGCGAATGAGAGTCCCCAGCTCGGTGGTGATTTCATGGGATACGAGGTGAATGCCGAACTGAAATACAATTACGCCGTATTCCTGACCTTCGGCCTTCATATGGCGTACATGGTTCCGGGTGACTTTTATGACAGTCCGTTCGTCACCAATACACAGCAGCGGCCGGACGATCCCTGGGTGGTGTTCGCCAGTATCGCCTGGCTGATGTTCTGACGATGTTCACTGTGCCATTTCCCTGCAGGGTATTTTCGATGAAGCACTATTCCATCATTCTCCTCGTGACCGCCGCCATGATATCCGGCTGTACCTCCGCTCGCTTTTATCACAACGCGCCTCCGCTGCCGTTTTCGGAAATCGATTACACCTTCTCGATGCAGACAGGGGAAATAAACGGTGTGCCTCTCGCCTGGTATGACAGCGGCGGATACGGTGAGGTCGTACTCTTTGTGCACGGACTCGCGAGTAACGCGGGCTTCTGGCGATACAATGTGCCGGATCTCCGGGCCGCCGGTCTCCGTGTCATTGCAGTGGATCTGCCCGGGTACGGAAAATCCGGAAAATCCTATGACATCCCGTACGGACTGGGATTCTATGCCAGGACGCTCGAGGCGCTGCTCGAGCATCTCGACATCAGTTCCGTTACCGTCATCGGTCATTCCATGGGCGCGCAGATCGCTCTGACGCTCGTGCTGCAGGAATGTCCGCGCGTCAAGGGACTGGTGCTGCTTTCACCCGCGGGCATCGAACGCTTCAAGCAGGGTGAAGGCGAATGGCTGAAGAAATCCGTGACGCCGGAGTTCGTGATCAACACGCCGGAAGAGCACATCCGCGCGAACCTCGCGGCGAATTTCTACTGCTGGCGCGACGAGCTCGAATGGATGGTGGAAGAGCGCGCACGCATGGCCAAAACGCCTGAGTTCCGCGGGTTCGCCTACGCCGTTTCGCAATCCGTCGCCGCCATGATCGACGAACCGGTCTGGATGGATCTCGAAAAGATTACCGTGCCGGTCATGATAGTGGGCGGCGCGAACGACAACCTGATCCCCAATCCATACCTGCACGGCGGGTTCACGGAGCCGATCATGCGGCGTGGTGCCGAGGAAATGCCGAATGCCGAACTGCACATGCTTCCGCATACCGGACATATGCTTCAGATCGAGCGGCCGGAGAAAGTGAACCGGCTCATCCTCGATTTTCTCGAGCGGAAATAACAGCGGGAGGTATCAGCTCCCTGAAGGCATCCAGCGATAGAACGACTGTTACTGGATGAACCAGACTCTGCGGATCAGGCCGTCCTGCACCTCGTAGATGGCCACGGCCTCCACCGTTTCGTGCCCCGGCACGCCGGTGACGATTTCCCGATCCACGACCATGTTCTCGTAGTCGATGCGGTTGACAAGACGGCAGTGCAGACCCGGCGCGGATTCGAAGAAATCAGCGTACACCTGGCGCATCTCGTCGATGCCGGTATAAATCGGTGTGTCGGGGAAGGTGTACACCTCCACGTCGACACTGTACACGGAAAGAAACGCCTCCAGGTCGCGCAGGTTGTATGCGTTGAGTTGCATCTGCGCCAGGTCCGCCGGGGAAGGAGGGATGAGCGCGTCCGGCTTATACACGTTGCCGTCTTTCATCACGAACCCGATATCCTCGACATTGCCGATGTCCGCGAGCGGATCGCTGTCGAGCAGCACCAGGTTCGCTACCTTCCCTTCCTCCACCGAACCCGCGCGGTCTTCGCGTCCGAGCAGCGCGGCGCCATTCAGCGTTGCGGCGATGAGCACGTCGTGTGCGTCCATTCCCGCTTCATGCATCAGCTCGAGTTCGCGGAACAGGGAGGGACCATGCAGCACGCCAATGTTTCCCGCATCCGTGCCGGCCGCGATACGCACGCCCGCCTCATGCAGCCTGCGCACATTATCGAGCAGCACCGGCTTCGGCTCCTGCAGGTCTGTTCGATTGCGGAGTTTCCGGATGCCCTCCGGCAATGCATCCTGCGGGATTTCCCGCATCTCGAACAGGCTGCCGAGTACGTGCGGATTCGCAAGTGCACGTTCTGCCGGTGTGGGATCGAACTGCGTTGCGAACACCTGCGCGTACGATTGAAATACCCATAGCGTGGGAATGAGTATGACGCCGCTCTCACGTGCCAGCGCGATGAATTCTTCATCCACCGGCGCATCGGTCACGTCATGCACGAGCACGTCGGCGCCGGCGCGCACCGCTGCGCGGGCGGTCTCCAGCTCCGTCGCATGCACCCAGACCGGGAGCCCCACTTTGCGGCTCTCGTCCACGATCGCCTCCATGGTGGGATAGAATTCCTCGCGTCCCAGTGACAGCCGCTTCGAAACCACATACCACACCTTGATGAAATCCGGATCCTTCGCCGCCTGCTTCCGCACCAGCTCCCGCGCTTCCTCCGGCGAGTTCACGCGGATGATCGGCGGGTCGTCCGTTGTCAGCGCGTCGGGCTGATACGATGCGATCAGCGGACCGGTCAGGAATACGTCCGGTGCGATGGCGTTGCTGCGCGCCTGCTCACGAACGTCGAAATTCCACATCGGTCCGCCGCAGTCCACCACGGTCGTGATGCCGCAGCGAAGGTAGCGACGCAGGACATCATCAATATTCGCGCGTATCCATGCAAGCTCGTCGGTGTACGCCACGCGGTCGCGGAGGTCGAGCGCGTCGGGACGCGTATACAGTCCGCCGGACTGAAAGAAGTGGATATGTCCATCAACGAGTCCCGGGATGAGATATTTCCCGCGTCCGTCGATCATGCGACAGTCGCCCGAGATCGCTGCCTCGTCCGACGGTCCCACCCATGCGATCTTCCCACCGGCGATCAGCACAGTCGCGTCGTGCTGCACGCTGCGTTCATGCGTATGAATGATGGTGCAGCCGGTGATGGCGACATCGCAGCCGTGCTCCTGTGAAACGGCCGGATGGGATGGGAGCAGGAGCAGGAGCATGAGCAGGAGCACGACGGGGCCGTGCCGGACTTGTTCGTTCATCGCACAGCGGCTGAACGCAGCGCTGCGGGCGCAGGCGGGAAAAAGGGAATCGCCGAATCGGGTGGAAGGCGCTTCAGGCCCAGAAGCGATGGTCGTATTGCGGGATGAATGTGTCATGACGGATGAAACGATGGGGATACAGGTATCGCGGGAAAAATACGATACGCTGCGTCATCACGCCAGTCAGTCGCGGCCGCGGTAGAGCCAGCGGGAAAACAGGCGCGTCATCTGCGGCATGACGACGTAGGTCATCAGCAGCACCATCACGGCGGCGATGATCATGATCTGTCCCCACTGCGGCAGCGGCTGCAGATAGGTCACCAGGATCGGCGGCACGACAAGCACCAGTGGAAACAGTGCGAGCCACGTGACAAAGGCCATCTTGATGCGCGGTGGCGTGCTGCCCGGGTGATCGGGCACGGTGAACCAGTACTCGAGACCGGTGTGACGCTGCACGGACGTTTCCCCGGTGATCAGCGGCTGCACGCGTTCGACCCATCCGCGGCGTACGGAAGATGTCTCCCAGCCCATCAGGTTCTCGTAGGTGTCAAATCGGAAGACAATGATGTATTCGGGACGCGATTTGCGCGACGGACGGATGATGCCCGCACCCAGATGCCCCTCGAACGTCATGGCATCCTTCATGATGCCCTTGAGCCATTCCTCGAATTCCTCCTCCTTGCCGCGCTTCACCGTGCGGCGGACGACAGTCGTGAACGGTCCCTCGGTCTTCTCGGGCGGATTCGCAATCAGCGGATCACGCAGCGCATCTTCTTTTGTGACGGTCAGTTTTTCCATGCATGTAAAACACCGCCGTCGGGGGGATGATTCCGCGATTTTTCCCCTGTGCGGAGACGGTTGGATCAGCGCACGAGCACGACCGGGCGTACAGTGCGGGAATCCCCCTGACGCAGGACCACGAAATACGTGCCCGGCAACGCCATCCGACCGTCCCGTGTGCGTCCGTTCCATGTCCATTGCTGCATGCCGTCGCGTGGCGGCAACCTCCGCGTCAGCATTCTGCGTCCAAGCTGATCAATGACGGTGATTTCCGCGTCATCGGTCCCGGCGGGGGAGGTGGTGAAACGCACGGTCACACCCGTTGCCGCTGCGGTGTAATACGGCTGCGGACTGACAGAATGAATATGCAGCGCGGCGGATGCATCGGGCAGGCCGGGAACTCCGCTCGGAACGAAGCCGTCGAACACGAGTCGCGAACCATCCTGCCCACCGCTGTAGATCGTGATGTTCACGATGAGCGTATCGCCGGGTTCGTACAGCGCTCCGCCGCTGTTGGGATTGAGATCGAAGCGCGGATAGTTCGAACCGCTGATCACCACGCGGATGCGATGCCCGGGCATGAATTCATGCGAAATTTCCTGCAGCTCGACGGTGCATGTCGCCGGCTCACCGGGGGTGAGCAGTTCCTCGTGATCGGTCCCATTCCGGAAACGCGCCCGGTGGATGCCGTCGGTTAGGATGATCGAGCGACCGTCGGGGTAGACGTCGCAGATGCGCACGGCAATATCCGTGTCGGTCCGGTCCGCACTGAAGCTGCATTCGAGCCGCAGACCGCCCAAAAAATGGATCGCTTCTTCCAGCGTGTCAGATGTATAGACAAGGACGTCATCACGGCTCTCAACCACGTCGCGGATGTCGATGGGACCGGCTTCCAGCGATGGATCAAACGGATTGAAACGCGCACCACCGTGCGAGGGCGAGGGATCACGCGGATTGTAGCTGACGGTACGTCCCTGTGCCGGACCCGCTTCCGGGTCGGGTGCAATCCCGCCATCCTTATGAAGATACAGGGTGAACTGGCCCGTGTCCCACATCCCCCATCTGTCGATGTCAAGCCATCGATTCAATCCCATTCGGTAAAAGCGGATATTCGGCGTCAGCGGCCAGCCATTCTTTGCCCCGTTGAGATGATAGTCGAAAAACTGCAGTGCTGCATCCCGTGCTACCATGGCCGTCCCGGGGAAGGTCAGCTCGCCCTGCTTTTCCCGGTCCACACCGCCGTGCAGCCAGGGACCCATGATCAGCCGGTGTGCCTCCCGCACCGACGCATCGCTGCGGTCCTGCAGATCGGTGAACGCCCGCAGCACGTCCGTCGGATAATGATCGAACCAGCCGCTCACCATCAACACCGGCACGGCGATGTCTTCGGGATAATCGCTGCTGCTTTTCACGACGTCCCAGAACACTGTCTCAACGGGCTGAGCCGAGATCTGATTGACGGTCATGAATCCCAGTCCCTCGAGTGATTCCACATGCTCCCTGCGGAGCACACCGCCGTAATAGTAGTCTGAGTACTCGGTGCGGTAATCGATGATCATCGGCATCGCGCAGACGAGGTGCGGCGGCTGATGGCGCGCCGTCTGGAATTGAATCTTCCCGAGCGCCGACCCGCCGTAGGTGGCGACCTTTCCGTTGCACCACGGCTGCGCGGCGATCCACTCCACCGCGTCGTAGCCGTCGAGTCCCCGATCATAGCCGGGCACAGTGGCGTCGGACGAACCGAAGAACCCGCGCCAGTCCACGAACACGTAGTGATAGCGCATGGTGTCGAGCGGAAACGCGGATCCGGGCCGCGTAAGCGTCACGCGGTACAGCAGACGGTTGTACGGTGTCTGAATGAGGATAACCGGTTTGCTCGCGATGCCACCGTTGTGATAGATGTCCGCCGCGAGCGACTTGCCGTCGCGCATGGGGATGCCGACGTCCTCGAACGGCAACTGAGCCCGCGCGGTTCCGCCCGCGAACATCGTGACGAGTACTGCAATGCAGATTCGCTGAATGTGCCGGATCGTGATTCTAATCATGAAACGTCCTCATTGATGTGCATCATGGGGGCAGTCCCGTATTGGACCAGTGAACACGCAGAAGGTTTGATCCCTCAATTCGGCATGACCGTCAGTATCCCACCGTCCCGCCGGAAGGGATAGTACACGTAGTTCTCGCTGAGGGCAGCGACGTCATTGCCGAGGCTGTTGAGAAGGGGGATTGGTATCGACTGCACGCGCGGCAGGAGGTAAGGAATGACTTCGTATGTTCCGGCCTGCAGTTTGTATTTCGGGATGATCAGCAGGAGGCTGCGTGTGTAGGGTATCGGACCCAGCTGCACGTAATTCTGGATTTCAACGCCCGTGACGACAGTGGGATAGATGTCCACTTCTCCCGTGCCGAGATTGTGCAGCAGCACTGGTCCCTCGATACCCTGCAGCATGCTCGGAAAATACACCTCGACCGGAGGAACGTCGGAGCGCAGCTCCACCTGCACGGCGATGGTGCGCGGACTGTCGGCCTCGATATGCGTGCGGCTGAGGTTGGTGCTGATGGAGAACAGCTGCTGCATCACCAGCTGTTCGTTGATTTCCCCGCGCTCGTTGATGTCATCGGTGGGGAAGATGAATGCGCCGTCACGCACGGCGGAGCGCACGCTTCTCAGCCGATAATTCCCGAGGAAGGTATAGAGGGAATACACGCCTTCGGCTCCGCCGGCAGGACCCTGCGCTTCAGGCGGCGGGAGGGTGACCGTGAATTTCCCGTCGGGATCGGTGGTCGTGGCAATATCAAAGCCCTGCATCCAGACATAGATGCCCGACGGATCTCCTCCGTCACTGAGGCGCACCGTGCCGTGGATTTCGCGCTGGGATGCCTCGATGGTCGGTGTGCTCTCGAAGGGATTGTCGGTGCAGCCGGGCAGTGCCGCACCACCCAGCAGCACACCCGTCAGCAGCAGCGCTGTGAGCAGGGGGAGCTTTGTACTTGCAGATGCGGTCGAACTCATGGGCGCGTCAATATTGAATGCCGGCGGTGATGTAATAACGGCGGTCGCGAATTGCCAGCCCTGAAAGCATGACATCCTGCCCGCCGAGCAGGTTGCGGAAACTCACGTTGAGAAACAGCCGCGCTCCGCCGACGGGAATGTACCTGCTGGCATGCAGATCGAGATTGCTGAATTCCGGCAGCTCCACTTCGGTGAAATCACCGTTGCTCTGTCGCAGCATACCGATCTGCTCGCTTTCGAAGAAGTAGAGCGCGTGCAGGGAATAGCCCGCGTGATCCACGCGGAGACTGAGCGTGCGTTTGCTCTCGGATTTGAACGGAAATGCCGCACGTTCGGAAATGAAATAGCGCGACAGCCCGATCTCGGCGAGCACCTTTTTCGAGAACATGTACAGTCCCGCGCCGCCCTCGAATCCCGAGATCTGCGCATTGTCGACGTTGTCATAGAGCAGCACCGGGATGCTTGCACTGCTGTAACTGCGAAACTTGTTCGTGTAGCTGTTCTGGAAAAAGCTGCCCGTGATTTCCCAGCCGGTGACCGTTTGTCCGGTGATCTCACGCAACAGCGTAAGGCCGATTTCCACGCTGCGGTTCGTCTCGGGCTCGAGCGACGGGGTGGCCATCTCCGCGGAGACCAGCACCGGAGCGCTGATCTGCTGCATGAGGGATGGATACTTCACATTCCCTCCGTAACTGAGGAACACATCGAGCAGCAGGTCGTCCTGCACACCCTTCAGGTTGACGGCGAATTTAAACAGCGAGTGACTCCAGTCATGCTCCTGGAACAGTCCGGTCCCGGATGACGGCGTGCGCAGCACGGTTTCGTCCTGTGCATCCCGTACGAAATCCTGCCGCAGGCTGACATCGAAATCAAACGTGCGCAGGAACGTCGATCCCGTCTCACCGTGAAGTTTCCCGATGGCGACCAGTCCATGCCGCGTCCGCGAGAGCAGGGCCGATTCGAGGCCGATGGACTGCTGGCGGACATTCTGCCGTGTGTCGGAAAAATCCAGCGACGATCCGGCGAACTGATATGCGAAACGCAGGTCTGCATCTCCGAGGCCGAGTCCTTTTTCTACATGGGCCTGGATGCCATGCTCATCGATCCCGCGGAGAATGGTGATGTCGCCGCTGCGCAGCTGCACATCCTGGTCGAGGCGGCTGTAGGAGGTCGCGAGCGAGATATCCTCGATCGATCCGATGCGTCCGTTGTACTGCAGTCCGCCGATGTGGTTGCGGTCATCGAGCAGCTCGCTGTCGCGCTCGTTGACGTACTCCTGCGATGCGTGCCGCCAGTGCGCGGTGAGCATGCCATCAGGACCGTGGTCCTCCGCATCTCCGAACGTCCAGTTGAAATGCGCGCCGTGATGGACGCTGCTGTTGGTCAGCGCGTCATCGGGAAAATCCTCGAAGGCGCGTGTCATTCCCCCGCTGCGCAGGCTGTAGCTGCCGGTCAGCTTCCCGAAACGGCGGAACAGCTGTACACCCCAGATCCCCGAGTCGTATGAACCGATTTGCTGATGTGCGCGGACGGTGTAGTCACGCTCCCGCTTCGGCACGATGTTGATGACTCCCGCGAAGGCTTCCGAACCATAGAGAGAAGTGTTGCTGCCCTTGATGATCTCGAAGCGCTCGATGTCGGACAGCTCGATCAGCGAGAGGTCGAATTCATTGGAGAAGGAGCTGTTCAGGCGAATGCCGTTATAAAGCACGATGACTTCATCGGCATTTCCGCCGCGGATCGATACACTTTTCCGGCCGCTGAGCTCCTCGTCCACCTGGATGCTGTGATCCGTGCGCAGCAGGTCCCCGGCGTCGACATATCCGCGCACTTCGAACTCACGCGATTCAATGGTTACCACGCGCTGCGGAATATCGCGCGCCGCGACACCTTCGCGCCGTGTTTCGGTGATTTCCGCGGACTGCAGCGGAATGACGCGCGGCTGCAGCAGGATTTCATCGCGGCGCTTCACTTCGTCCACCGTCAGCGTTCGCATCTCGTAAGAGATGTGCCGGAATGTGATGGATCGTTCCCCCGCGATGCCGTCCAGCCGCAGCCGGAACGCGCCGCTCACGTCCGTACTGGTGCCCAGTGTGCTGCCCTCGACGGTGATGTTCACATCCTGAATGGGACGATAGGAATTCCGGTCGCGTACGGTGCCGCTGAGGAGCATGGACTGGGCGGAAGCGACGAGGGAGCTGCCGAACAGCAGCATGAACAGGGGTGCCCCACGCAGAACGCGCAGGAGTTTTCTATTCCATGAAATCCGGAGCATGTCGGCCCAATCTACATGATTTCGCGGCGGGGTTCAAGACAGGAATCCGTCCGGATCCCGCCGCTGAATCGTGATGTGCGAGGGATTACCTATCGCACGATCGTCATGCGCCGCGTTACGCGCTGTCCGTTTGCTTCAAGCACACAGAGCACGCTGCCGCTGATCGTTTCTCCGGCACTCCAGAGCGCCGTCTGCGGTCCCGCATCCATCATCCCGTCCGCGATCACCGCGATGCGGCGACCGAGCGCGTCGTAGATGCTCAGACGGACATGCGCACGCGCCGGCAGCACGAACGGGATGACCGTCCGTGAGGCGAAGGGGTTCGGATAGTTCCGACCGAGCGTCGGCGCGGAGGCAGCCGGCGGGTCATCTGCGATGCCGGTCGATGTCGGAATTCCGTGTCCGCGCAGCTGCACGATGAGGGGAGCGGCCTGACTGCTGACGATGATCTGCATCGTCGCCGCGTGCATGCCGGTATCCTGCGGCGCGTAGCTGACCGTCAGGTCGAGACTGCTTCCGCCGTCGATGGATACGGGCAGCGACAGCGGGGCGAGCGTAAACAGCGCCGCGTCATCGCCTTCGATCGAGACGGACTGCAGGTCAACCGCGAGCGGAAGGTTGTTCCGAACACTCACAGTCCGATCGATCTGCGCGTACACCCTGACGTCGCCGAAGGCGAGCGCATCCGGATCGGGCACGACACGCGGACGCGTATCGCGGACGTACACGGTGTCGCGCGCGGTGGTTTCGCAGGTGCCGTCGGAGACGCGCACGGACACCGGATACGTGCCGACGCGCGAATACGTGTGCGTGGGCGACTGTGTGCTGCCGTTTGCTCCGTCACCGAACGTCCATTCCCACGAGATGGCGCCCTGTGCAGTGGCATCGAACCGCACCTCGGGATTCTCGTCGAGGTACACCGTGTCGGCCGACATGGTGAGCGAGACGACCAGCTCGGGCAGCACCGTCACCGCCGACTCCGTGAAGCGGCGCCCGATGAAATTTTCATTCATGAATGTGAATGTCACCTCGCCTGTCTGGGTGGGGATTGTCGAGAGCGTTGCCCCGTCGCCCGCCCACAGCGGATGCGTGTCGTCATAGGGTCCGCCGGAATTGATCACGGTCAGCGAATCGCCGAGGAACCAGCGCTGCCATCCCTCCGCAACATCTTCCGCCTGCAGAACGAGCGATGCTCCGACGCAGGCCGTCGCCGGCGCGACGATGCGCGGATCCGGCAGCGGCGGGATTTCCGTGATGATCGATGACTTGGGATCCCCGACGACAACGGCCATCCACGAGATGGTGGGATTCGACATGTAATAGCTTTCCGCGAGGTTGTATCCACGGAGGTATCGGTCGAACAGTATGTTCACCCATGTCAGCGCCACCGAGTAGGGCTCGAACACGTAACCGCTGGCACCGGTGCAGCCCTCCTCGATCAGGTCGGCGATGCGCGACTGTCCGCCGGTCTGTCCGGGCGTGAAATTCCGCGCCGAGGTGGACACATACGTCTCCGCCAGCGAACCCGGCAGCCAGTGATTCCGGGGACGCGCTTTCGTCGTGTAGTGATGATCGTAATGGTCGTTGCTTCCCCAGCTTGCATAGCCGATCACATTGCGCTGATCGGTGACGAACACGGAATCCTCATTGAGCAGCACGTTCCAGCCGAGCGATCCGACCATCGCGCCCGCCACCGCAAGATTCGAATCGTACGGCACGAGCTGAATCGGCCGCGGATCGCGGTCGAAGACAAACATCGCGCTGTCTTTGTCGACAAAGGTGAACGGACCGCTGCGGTCGATCAGCGCGATCGCATCCTCGCGTGTCAGTCCCGTCAGGCGCGTGGTGAGAAACATGTCATAGGTGCGCGGGGGACTGGTCCCCGGAATGATCCCGGAGCGCTTGAACGGCTCGTCTTTCATGAAATACTGATGCGCCCGCACGCTGTTCGGCGGAATGATCAGTGTATTCCTCCCGATGTGGCTCGCGTTGTCCCCGAGAATCAGCATGATCTCCGCGTCGAACGAGGCATTGCGCGCATCGGGCTGGATCAGCGTTCCGCCGTAATTCACACGCAGCGGCACACCCTTCGTGGTGACGAGATAATTCAGCGAATCCACCAGTCCAGTGGAGATGAGATACGCCTCGATCTCCGCGCGCACGGTGTCGAACTGTCCGCCGGTGATCGTCTCCTGCGGGGGTGCGTCGATGCGGATGATATTCCGCGCCGGCACCCCGCGTTCGCTGGCGAAATACTCGCCGATCGCCACGGAGTTCGTGTCGTTTGTATTGATGATGACGCCGACGTCGTCGTAGTTCACCGGCGCCTGTGCGAACGCCGCCAGCGGCAGGCAGCAGAACAGAACAAACAGTGGTAGCAGCGTTTTCATGGACACTCCTTCATAAAGCATGATGAATCGACCGGCTCAGGCTGCCGGAGAGCGAAATCGGACCGCGTCCGCTTTCGAGGAAGGATACAGAAATCTAGGGGTTTCATCCGTGCTCTCCAAGCCGGATCGGGCATTTTTCCATCTCCCCGGCATGAAAATATTGTAAGGCGGGATGGATGTCACCGGGTGGTGACATGCGCGGTTGCGATGCCGGTATCGATGTCACCGGGTGGTGACATTGGCGTTTTCGGGCTGTTTTGGGTGTCACCAGGTGGTGACATGCGTTCAGTGAGCTCTTAGCGCGGGATAAGCACGCTTTGATGCTCGATTCCGCCGTCCCAGCTGAGGCGCAGCATGTACATCCCTGCGGGGAGTCCGCCCACGGGCAGTGGGAAGATGTGATCGCCCGCAGGAAGGACCGCTTCGGCGATGCGGCGGCGTTCCTCACCGAGCACATCGACCAGTGTGAGACCGACGGCATGCTCCGCGGGCATGCGCAGCAGCACGTGACTGCCTTCCGATACGGGATGCGGATAGACGCGCAGGAGGGGACGCTCGGCCGCGTACAGTCCGTCCGGGTGGCGGCAGGATGGATTGATGCACACCCGGCCGCGGGAGGAATCGTTGATGCCGCCGCCCCCGATGACGCGCAGGCCTGTGAGCCGCACCGGACGGCATTCCGGTCCCGGCGCCATGGCGGTGAGTCCGACACTGAACAGCTCTCCGGGCACATCAAAGGGTGTATCGCGCTGGATCTCGAATGCCACCCTGTCGTCAAGGAAAGCCACGGCGAGGTTTGCTCCCGGTGACAGCACCGCGTCATTGCGTTCGTAACCAGCGAACTCCACGAATGCCGGGTCGATGACGAGCTCGCCGACAATATGCGTCACCGCAAAGCGCGTGGGTACCGAATCGAGGCGGATCTCGAGCTGATCGGTCTCACCCGGGGAGATAAGCAGCAGGGGCTGCACGGACAGCACCATCCGCTCGTTGATGCCCGTGCCGCGAAAGCGCGTTCCGGATGAGACGTCGCAGTCGGTATCCGCGAACAACGAGTCCGCATAATTCGCATCGGCAGTCGGCGCGAAGCGCACCGTCACCCCCAGCGTGTCGCCGGGCTGAAGTGTTTTCGGCAGCACGGCCTGCGCGTTGAATACGCCCTGTCCGCCGTTGCGCCAGCGCAGCGCGGTCACCGTTCCGGGCACGCGCGCGGTGTTGCGCAGCGTCAGCGTCGTCGTGGCCGCGTTCCCGACGAGCACGACAGGGAAGTCATGACCGGCGGGCTCCCACTCGAGGCGGGGACGCTCCGCGGTGATGCGCAGCGTGTCGAAGACGCGCTCGCCGTTGTCCGCTCGAAGTTGCAGGATGGCGGTGAACGTTCCTTCCCTCGTGGGAGTGACGAGCAGGGGAATGCGCACGCGTCCGCCGTGCGGCACGACCGAAGGCACGGTCACCTGCGGCAGCGAGAACACATCGGGAGAGGACGTCTGCAGTTCGATGCCGGTGATGGTGATCGCCGTGCCGTCGGGATGGTTGTTGCGCACAAGCAGTGATGTGTCAATGCGCACGGGATCGCAGAGGCTGACCACGCCGAAATCCATCGAGGTACGCGTCGGGAGTTCAAGGCGGATGTCGTCGATCCTGTGTTCGTTGAACGCGGAGCCCGTGGCGGAGCTGAAGCCGTAGAATCCATCATAGGCGGAAAAAGCGGGGATGTCATACGTCAGCCGGCTGACGCCGTCGAGAAACGCCTCCACCCGCCCGTCGCGGAAGCGAATGAGAATGCGATGCCAGGCGTCGTCCTCGAGCGTGGGAACCACCAGCGTCTCGGAGATCAGGTGATTGCCGCTTTCATCCTTGATCACGGCGATGTGCTCGGGGGAGCGGTCGTTGCGGTCGTCGTTGTCGTAGGTATCGAATTCGATGCCATAGCCGAGGCAGCCGTCGAAATCCAGCGCGCCGCCGCCGCTCGGGGGATAGTCGTAGAGCGCCCCCATGACAAAAACGATGCCGTCCGCGCCGCTGTTGTTGGCGGAACCATTGAAGCCGAAGCGTCCGCGGAAGGAGACGTCGAAATACTCCATGCTGAGAAGGCGGGGCAGGAAGATGCGTCCCGATTGCGACTGCTCGTATGGCGTCAGCACGAGCTGCTCCGCCGCCGCGTCATAGCGGGTGTCGGTGCCGAGGTAATAGGTCGAGGACTGGAACGCGCTGAAATCCTCTTCCCAGACGACACTGCGCCAGGGCAGTTCCTGCTGTGCGGAGAGCGGGGCAGGGAGGAGGACGGCCGCAAGCAGCGCGGCACTGAGCAGGAGCGCTCCAGTGAGCAGCAGTCTCGCATGCGCTATGGCGAAGGCGGCGCGTGCAGGATGGACGCGCGCGGCCAGGGAGGATGAGACGACGTGCGGCGGTTCAGTCGAATATCGCGGTGAACAGCCGGTCGATGTCGGTGAGATCCTCGAACAGGAAATCGGGCTTGTGTGCGGCGAGCTGGTCATGGGTGTACCCTCCAGTGGCGACGCCGATGCTGCGTACGTTCAGATGCCGTCCGCAGTCGATGTCATGCGGTGTGTCTCCAATGATGACGATGTCCTTGGCCTTGAACGTGGCGCCCGTGCGGTCGTAGGCACGCTCCACGGCGATCTGCGGCAGCTCGTGCCGGTGAAAGGCGTCGTTTCCGAAGGCGCCGAAGCCGAAATACGGCAGCAGCTGCGGCGGCGTGAGCTTGATGCGCGCGCCCTGTATCATGTTGCCGGTCAGCAGGGCGAGGGTGGCAGCCTGTTCGACCTCGAGTGCGGCGAGCAGTTCACGTACGCCGGGGAGCACCGTGACGTTGTCGGCAGTCAGCCGCTCTTCCAGCCGTCGGAAAAACGCCGCGAATACGGTGTCTTTCAGTCGTTCGATGTCCTCATCGCCCGCTTTTGATCCCCGCAGGATGTCGGTGTAGATCTGCTGATCGGTTTTCCCGGCGAAGTCGTACGTGTTCGCGATGCTTTCGCGGCCCAGTGCCTCTTCGATGGCCTCGGAGAATGCCTGACGCGCGAGACCGTTCGTCGAAATGAGCGTCCCGTCGATGTCGAATAGAATGAGCCGGAGATACTGGTAGCTTTTCATTGTTCAGCGGGTTTTGGAACAGAATGATACAGCAGGAAGTCGGTGAGACGCGGGAAATGATACCCGACGAACGCGAACAGCCGTCCTGCTGAACTGACCACGATTTCGCGACGCCGTCGGCGCACGCAGCGCAGCACGGCTGCCGCGACCTGCTCGGGACTGCTGGTCGGCACCTCGCGGCGCGTGTGCTGCGGTGTCGAATACGTCATGCGGTCCAAAAAATGTGTTTCGGTGCGTGAGGGACAGACAATGCCGACATGGATGCCGAAAGGACGCACCTCGAGCCGCAGGGCATCGGCGAAACCGTGCAGTGCGTATTTGCTCGCGCAATAGGCGGCATTGTACGGCACCGCCCGCTTGCCGAGCGCGGAGGAGATGAGAATTACGCTTCCCGTCCGCCGCCCGGTCATCTGCGGCAGCACGGCGCTGACGGTGGCCAGGGCTCCGTCGATGTTGGTACGCAGCAGCGGCGCGATATCCCGCCAGTCGGAATCCGCGAAGCGGCCGTACTGTCCGATGCCGGCATTGACGACCGCGATATCGATACGATGCACCTCCGCGCTCTCACGCAGAGACCGCAGCGCAGCCGGATTGTCGGAGACATCCAGCGGCAGGATGTCGCAGAATCCCCCCGGCATCGCATTGATTTCCGCGCGCAGTTCCTCGAGCCGCTCGCGGTTCCGGGCACAGGCGACGATACGGCAGCCCTGCCGCGCAAAAAGCAGCGCGGTCGCGCGACCGATGCCTTCCGAGGCGCCTGTGACGAGAGCTGTTCTGCCGTTGAGATTCATATGCCTGTTTTCCGCCGCTGTCGGATTCATGATTGCTGCCTGTCAGCTGTATAATACGAACTGCGAGCTTGCGATTCATCCCCGAAATCGATAAACTCGGCAATGGAGAAATTCCGGTTTCCGTGTGGTTCACATTAGCACGAAGTCCATGTGTGGAAGGGGTTTATGTCTGATTCGTGTGATATTCTGATCGTTGATGATGAAGAAATGATGTGCCTGGTGCTCGGAGGTGTCTTCGAGGACGCGGGGTACACGGTGCGTACCGCGACGAGCGGCGAGGATGCCCTGCGGCTCGTCGGCGAAAAGCTGCCCGATGTGATGCTGATGGATATCATCATGCCCGGACTGAGCGGCATGGAGGTGCTGCGGCGCGTCTCGAGCATCGATGAAACGCTGCCGGTGATTCTGATGACCGCGATGGCGGGGATCTCCGGCGCCGTCGAAGCCATGCGCAGCGGCGCGTATGACTACATCGCCAAGCCATTTCACAATGAGGACCTTCTCAAGCTCGTCGGTGAGGCGCTGAAGCGCCGGAAAACGCGCAGTGCGATCGCCTCCGCGGGCGATCCGGCCGAGCAGACCGATCCGATCCTGCACAACATGGGTACCAGCGCGGTGATCACCGAGCTGGCCGCGCGCACACGCAAGGTCGCAAAAAGCAATTTCGATGTTCTCATTACCGGTGAGACCGGCGTGGGCAAGGAACTGATCGCCCGGGCAATCCACTCGATGAGCGGCCGCTCGGATCAGCCGTTCATTCCTGTCGACTGCGGCGCCATCCCTGAAGCCTTGCTTGAAAGCGAACTTTTCGGTCACGAAGAGGGCGCTTTCACGGATGCAAGAAGCCAGAAGAAGGGGAAATTCGAGCTGGCCACCGGCGGCACGATCTTTCTCGACGAAGTGCCGAACATGTCGTGGCAGTCGCAGGCGAAGCTGCTGCGCGCGCTGCAGGACCGTGCGATCTTCCGTGTCGGCGGCAGCAAGCCCATCAGCATCGACGTTCGCGTCATCGCTGCGAGCAACAACGAGTTCCAGGAACTGATCGATGAAAAGCGCTTCCGCGCTGACCTGTTCTACCGCCTGCGCGAATTCTCGATTCACGTGCCGGCGCTCCGCGAGCGCAAGGGCGACATCCCCTTCCTCGTCGACCGATTCCTCCAGCAGACCAATGAGGAACTGGGAAAGGAAGTGCAGGGCTGTACGACCTCCGCCATGGATGCGCTGATCATGTACGACTGGCCGGGCAATGTGCGTCAGCTGCGTTCGACAATCCGCGGCGGTGTACTGCAGGCAACGCATATCGTGGATATAAACCATCTGGAATTCCTTGATATTGGCGACACTGCGTCCTCCGGCGGCGAGGCACCGCCCGTCCATATCGAGAACGGCGAGCCGCTCAAGGATCATGTGAAGAAACACATCGCGCAGATCGAACGGCAGATCATTCTCGAAACCCTCCGCTCGACCAACTGGAACAAGGCGAAGACGGCACGCGTGCTGCAGATCGCCTACAATACGCTTCTCTCGAAAATAAACGACTACGACCTCCAGAATCCCAGCGGGTGACCCGGCCCTCCGTCTATGAACCTTCCCGAGGAAAAGCGCTACACGATTCTGCTCATCGAGGATGATCGGGATCAGATTCAGTTCGTTCGCACGATTCTGCGGCCGGGCGAGGGTGCGGTCGGGGAAATCCATGCCGAGGAAACCCTGACCGCCGGACTCGAGACACTTCGCGCGCTGCAGCCGGATCTGCTGCTGCTGGACCTTCATCTTCCCGACAGTGCGGGACTCGACACGTTCCGGAAGGCGAAAGACGCTGCGGATGACATTCCCGTCATCATTTTCAGCGGGAACCGCGACGAGCAGCTCGCCGTCGAGGCAGTGCGTCTCGGTGCACAGGATTACCTGCTCAAGGGTGATCTTCGCGAGCCTCTGTTTTCGCGCAGCCTGCAGTACGCCGTTGAGCGCAAGCGCATCATGCGCGAACTCGATGCCGCACACACCGACCTGGAGCGGCAGAACGCGGCGCTCGAACAGGCCCGGCGGGAGCTGCAGACCGAACGCGACATGTTTGTCGCCGGTCCAACCGTCGTCTTCCGGCGCGGCGCGGCGGACGGTTTTCCCATCGACTTCGTATCGCAGAATGTCTCCCGCTTCGGATATCGTCCCGCGGAACTGACTGCTGCATCCACTCCATTCGAAACCCTCGTGCACGAGGACGACCGCGCCCGCTTCCGCAGGGAGATGGACGAGCGGCGAGAATCCGGCGGTGACGTTCTGGAGATCGAATACCGCATCCATGACGCGCACGGCGAGATCGTCTGGCTGCACGAAATCACGCGCTTCCTGCGCGATGCCGACGGACGCGTGACGGCGCAGCAGGCCTACGTCGTCGATATCACCGGCCGCCGCCGCGCGGAATCCTCCCTCGCGCTGACGCAGCGCCGGTACGAAACGCTGCTCGGAAACATTGACGACGTCATCTACGAAGTCGACCCCGAGGGGCGCTTTCGCTATGTCAGTCCCGTGATCCGCGGCATTCTCGGATACGAACCCGGGGAACTGACGGGTGAGCACTGCGCGTCATTCATCCCTCCCGACCGGCGTGAGGAATGGAAGGAGCAGTTCCCGGGCATGCTGGAGGGGAAGATCTCCACGGCTGAATTTCCCTTCCTCACACGCGGGGGCGAGGAGCGCACGCTGCGGTTTACCAGCCGTCGCCAGATGATCGGTGACACGCTGCAGGGAATCGCCGGTGTGATATCCGATACCACCGACCAGCGTCGCATGGAAGAGACGCTGCGTGACATCCGGAACCAGACGCAGCAGTATCTCGACATCGCCGAAGTCGCCATCCTCTCACTCGGTCTTGACGGGCGCATCCTCACCATCAACAAGAAAGGCGCGACAATCCTCGGCTACGCGGAGCGGGATCTGATCGGACGGAACTGGTTCGATGTCTGCATCCCGGAAGAACAGCGGGAGGCCATGCGCGACTTTTTCGAGCGCATCGTTCGCGGCGAGGAAACGCAGCCCGATATTCATGAAAATCCCGTTCTGACCGCAGCGGGGGAAGAACGGCAGCTGCGCTGGCACAACGCGCTGCTTCACGATGCCCGCGGACGGGTGACCGGTGTGCTCAGCAGCGGGGAAGACGTTACCGAACAGCGCCGTATCGAAGAGGAGGTCCGCGGGTCGCGTGAGCTGATCGAACTGGCGCTGTGGGGCGCCGACCTGGGTGCCTGGGAGTGGTATCTCAGGTCCGATGCGCTGCTGTTGAATCAGCGTTCGGCGGAGATGTTCGGGTACAGTCTTGATGACCCGCCGCTGTATGCCGCGTTTCGAGAGCAGACCCTTCCGGAAGAGGATATTCCGCGCGTGAAGGAACTGCTCGATCGTCATCTTGCAGGTGAGACGCCGTTTTACCAGAACGAAAACTGGGTGATTACGGCATCCGGTGAATGGAAATGGATTCTCGAGAGGGGAAAGGTCGTGGAGTACGACTCGATGGGGAGTCCCGTGCGCGTGGCCGGCACCTTCCTCGATCTGACCGAGCGGAAATATGCCGAAATTGCGCTCGAAGACAGCGAAAAGAAATTCCGTCTCCTCGCGGAGCATTCCACCGACATCATCTGGACAGCCGATGCGGAATTCAAGCTGACCTTCGTCAGTCCCTCGGCGAAGCACATTCTCGGCTACGCTCCGGAGGAGCTGATCGGCACGGATTTCACCGAGATTGTGCATGAGAGCGGGAAATCGTCGCTGCTCGAAGAGCTGCACGCAAGGATTCACGGCAGCGGCATCGAGGAGCAGCACGAGCGCGGTCTGCGCCTGGAAATCCAGGTGAGAAAAAAGAACGGCGATCCACTCTGGGTGGAGATCGTGGCCACGCCCGTTGTCGACAGCAGTGGCAGGCTGCTCACCATTCACGGCAACACGCGCGATATTCACCGGCGCAAAACGGCCCTGATCGCGCTTTCCGACAGCGAGGAGAAGTACCGGTTGCTCGTGGAGAATCAGACCGATCTGGTCGTGCGTGTAGACACCGAGGGACATTTCCTGTTCGTGAGTCCCTCCTACTGCCGCATGTTCGGAAAGAGCGAAGAGGAGCTTCTCGGAGCGGAATTCTATCCGATGGTGCATGAAGACGATCGCGCCTCCACGCTCAGGGCGATGAAGTCGCTGTTCGAACCGCCGCATACGGCGCATATCGAGCAGAGGGCGCTGACCGCCGACGGCTGGCGCTGGCTCGCGTGGTCAGACACCGCCGAACTCGACGGGAACGGCGAGATTTCAGCCATCATCGGCGTCGGCCGCGACATCACCGAGCGGAAAATGGCCGAACTGGCGCTGATCGAAAGTGAGAAACGCCTCCGCACCATCATCATCAATCTTCCGGTGATCCTGTTTTCCTTTGATGCCGAGGGCATCTTCACGCTTTCCGAGGGAAAAGGCCTCGAGGCGCTGTCGCTCAGTCCGGGACAGGTCGTCGGGCAGTCCATCTTCAGCGTCTACGCCGACTATCCGGATATCATCAGGGACATCGAGCGCAGCCTTCGAGGAGATTTCTTCGTGTCGGTGATCCATATTGCCGATCATTTCTTCGAAACCTGGTTTTCTCCGCTGAAGGATGAGCGCGGCACGGTGATGCAGGTCATCGGTGTGGCGGTCGACATTTCCGAGCGTATCCGTACGGATAAGGAGCTGCACCGCTACCGCGACCATCTCGAGGAACTGGTCGAGGCACGCACCCTCGAACTGGAGCGGGCGAATGAACGCCTCAAGCGCTTCCGCTTCGCGCTCGACAGCGCTGCGGACAACATCTACATCGTTGATCCGAAGACCATGAAGTTCCTGGATCTCAACGACAGCGCCGTGCACGCCCTCGGGTATTCGCGCGAGGAACTGCTCACCATGGGTCCTGCCGACATTCAGGCCGGGAGCGGAAAGGAGGATACGCTCGGTATTTACGCGGACGTGCGCGACGGACGCACCGAGCTCGGGGTGTTTGAAACCGAGCATCGCCGCAAGGACGGGGACATTTTTCCCGCCGAAGTCTTCGTGCGATCCTTCGAAATCAGCGACGGCACGCTGCTCGTGGCCACCTCCCGCGACATCACGCGCCGCAAGCAGGTCGAGCTCGCGCTCAAGGATTCGGAATCCAAGTACCGGAACGTCCTCGAAAACGCCAACGAAGCCATCATGGTGCTGCAGGACAACAGGCTGAAATTCTTCAACTACAAGGTACTCGAGCTCACCGGTCTCGCCGAGGAGGATCTCGTCGGGCTGTCGATTCTCGAATTCGTGCATCCCGAGGACCACGACGAGGTGCGCCTGCAGTATGAAAAGCGCGTGTCGGGTCAGCTTCTGCCCGAGAGCTACGACGTGCGGATGTTCGATACCAACGGCACGATCAAGTGGATGGAGGTGCGTGACGTGCTGATCGACTGGGAGGGGGAGCCGGCGACGCTGAATTTCTTCAACGACATCACCGCGCGCAAGGCCGCCGAACAGTACATCCGTTTCCAGGCCTCGCTTCTGAGCATTGTGCGCAATTCCGTGGTGGCGATTGATCCCGTCGGCCATGTTACCTCCTGGAACGCCTTTGCAGAGACGCTCTACGGCTGGACCGCGGATGAGGTGGAGGGTAAGAAAATCTTCGACATCCCGACCTTCGGGAAGGAATTCGCCGAGGTGATCATGCCCGCGCTGCGCGCGAAGGGCGCGTGGGAGGGGGAGCTGGAGCGCGTGCGCAAGGACGGCGACCGTCTGGCGGTGTACGCCATGTGGAATGCGATCCGGCATGAAGACAAGGTTACCGGGTACGTCGGCATCGGCATTGACATGACCGAGCGGAAGAAGCTCGAGCGCGAGCTGCTGCAGTCCCAGAAGCTCGCCTCGCTGGGAATCCTCTCCGAGGGCATCGCGCATGAGCTGCGTAATCCGCTGGGATACGCATCCTCCGCGGCGCAGATGTTGCTGCGGAAGAAGGACATGAGCGACGAGCTTCGGGTCAAGTACAGCACGGCCATCCACACCGGGGTGGAGAAGGCGAACAAGATCGTCGAGAACCTGCTGCTCATCGGCAAGCCCAAGGGGCAGCTGATGAAAAAGCAGATTGATCTGATCGAGGCGGTGGAAGAGGCCTTTGCGATGCTCGACGAGCAGCCGCTGCTGGGGACGGTCAAAAGGAGTTCGCGATTCAAATCCAAGCCGCTGTTCGTGCTGGGCAACCGCGAGATGCTCGTGCAGCTGTTCTTCAATCTGTTCATGAACGCGCTGAACGCCATGGAGGGATCAGGGACGCTGCGGGTGGAAGGTGAGCAGAAGGGGGAGCGCGTGCTCGTGCGTGTGTCGGATACCGGTCCGGGCATTCCCGACGACATCGTCGACAACATTTTCGATCCCTTCTTCACCACCTCGAAGACCGACAAGGGTGTCGGACTCGGTCTGACGCTCTGCTATTTCATCATGCAGGATCACGACGGCAAAATCGAGCTCGACACCTCCGTGGAAAAGGGAGCCACGTTCGAGCTGACATTCCGGACGGAGCAGTAGCGTCGAACCAGCCTGCCGCGCCAGCCTGCTGCACCGAAATATCCCCGGAGGGGAGGAAGGCGGGCGGCGCGGTGAATCTTCCGGTTTCCCGTGGCATTCGTGTCGCTCTTCATCGCGAAATTCGTCCTGCTGAGCCCGTCCTGAGGTGGCTGGCGGATATTTTTCTCCCCTTCATTCCCCCCATCGGCAACTATGCAATTCATTCCCTATTCAATCGATTGCATAGTTGCGCAATCCGATGTATACAATCCAACATGAACATTTTGTAAGATTCCGTGACGGCGTCACGCGGCCGCATTTTTTCGCCGGCCGCGAAACATTGAAAGCGATTTTTCAGCTCGAAAGCCGTAATCCGTTGCAGTAAAGCGATTTATCTGTACTCTGAAATCCGCAATCTGCAGTTTCCTCCCCTCCGTTCGGTCTTCTCACAAGCCTTACCTAATCTTTGGCACGCTTCATGCATGTACTGGGGTGGTTCGAAGAAACATCTCGTTACTTGAATGCAAAGCTGAGGAGAAGACTATGTCTACGATGAGACTACTTACACGAGTAGCCCCCCTTGCGATAGCCCTCGCCGTGTTCCTTTTCGGAACACAGTTGGTGGCGCAGACAACTTACAAATGGACTCCGACCGTTGCAGTCGGGACTGATTACATGTGGGCTGAGAATGACAACTGGACTCCGGTACTCGGATCTGGGACGACCTACCCCGGAGATGGAGCGACAACAGATGATATCGTTGTTTTTGATGGAACGGCATCGACCACTCCACCCAAAATGAGTGCTTCTGCATTAATTATTGCTCAGCTGGATGTTCAAGAGGACCAGGAACTCGAACTTGATCGCGCCTTGACTGTGACCTCAGCGGTGAATCTGACAGCCGGAAAAACACTCAAGCTTATTCGCAATGATGTACCCGGACAGCTTACAGTCAGTGGATTAATCACATTCAACTCGGGATCACAAATCGTTGGTGACGCAGGTGCTGCTGAGCCGGGGAAAATCTATCTCAGCGGAACAGTTGACATGGGCAGCAACCCGACTTTGAACAATACGACGCACTTCGGTGAAGATCTTCTTACGGTCATTGCCAACAAGGATTTCATGCTGTCTGATGTCGTGTTCCTTGACGATATTGACATCACCGGTGTGGGAATAGATCTCGGCAGCAATGACCTCTATCTCGGTAGAGGAGCCGATGTAATCACCGAATTGATTGACCCCACAACACAGTTTGACTGGGCTTCGAGCTCCAAGGCCACAGCCGGTGGATACATCAGGAATCTTGGCGGTAATGCAAATACAGGACAGGGGAGGCTTAAAAAGGAGTTTGATGATCTCGGACAAGATTTCTTGTTCCCAGTCGGGCAGGCAGCAACTCCCAATAACGAGAGATATACTCCCATGTATATCTTGCTCGATTGTGCAGATCCCACAACTATTTCGACAACACCGAACTTTTATCCATTTCCGTATATATCAGTACGTGTCGTCGTTGAAGGTGGCGGTAATACAAAGGGTCATCCTGCGAACCAGAACAAAGATGAGTGTCAGGTGTACTGGATTGTAAAAGGTGGAGGACTACCTACAGAAGCATACTATCCCAGTAGCAGTCCATCAATTGGTCTCTCAGGAGTTATGTTCTTCTCAAATGCCTACAGAACTGGTACCCCATCGTTTTTATACTCAGCTGTGTTTTCGGATATTGATAGTCTGTCTCAGGAGTGGGGCAATAATGAGGATACTGATAATTACGACCCCAATGATTATATCGGTCCCTGGCCTAACAGTGCCTGGTTTACGAATGGCTCTGTTCAGGTATACACTTTCCAGACTGATACACGTGAGATACCGTTTGGCCGGGGTACATATAATGGGTGGGTCACTCCTTCTGTCGATGGGTTGTACCCGTACTCCGGTAACACCTGCACTATCGGTTTCGGGGATTACACTGCCGGTGTGGGCAACGACATACTCCCAGTCGAGCTGACGTCGTTCAGCGGACGTTTTTTCGAGGATAATCGCGTGCAGTTGAGTTGGCTGACAACTACCGAGGAGAATAACCTCGGCTTCTGGGTCGAGCGCTCGACCGACGGCGAGAAGTGGGAGACGTTGCCGGACTTCGTCCAGGGCGCGGGTAATTCCAGTGTCCCGCTGTCGTATGAATATACCGACAACCTCGACGACCGCCTTGCGCAGGCACCGAAGATTGCCTATCGCCTCCGTCAGGTGGATCGCGACGGCACGATCGACTATTCCAGTATCGTCTACGTCTATACGGGTTCCCGGCCGGAAACAGTGGAGCTGTACAGGGCGTATCCGAATCCGTTCAATCCCAGCACCACGCTGAGCTTCTCCCTCGAAGAGACGCAGAACGTGACGCTGCGGGTGTACAACACGCTCGGTATGGAAGTGGCCACGCTGCTCGACAATCGCAGCATGGAAGCCGGCTTCCACAATATCGAGTTTAACGGAAACGACCTGGTGAGCGGCATCTATATCGCCGTTCTCGAAGCTGCCGGCGTCGTCCAGCAGCAGAAGCTTGTGCTCAGTAAATAGAGTGGAGAGAGAGCACAATTGACACACTGCGAGGGCGGGGTGTTGGAGACACCCCGCCTTCGAGTGTTTTTTTCAAAGCTTGTATGAGGAAGGCAAGTAGGTTGATGATTCCAGGGAATAGGAGCAGTGATGCGGCCATGGAGATCCCGTTTTCCTTTTCACAATATGCGTACCCGTTGAATCCCAGTGCGACGATCTGCTTCACACTGGATGAACCGCAGGAAGTCTCGCTGAAGATATACAACAACTACGGCCAGGTGATTCACACGCTCTATGAGCACAAAATGATGAAACCCGGCTACCACGAACTGAAGCTGTACGGAGAAACCTTCCCATCGGGAGGCTGCTACGCGCGGCTGCAGACGAAACACGGTGTGATGCAGCGAACGCTGGTCATGCACACCGAACATCAGGACCCCCTGGTGGGATAAGACGAAGAGTGAACAGAGGAGAGAAAGCCCTTTCGATTCAATTCGGAAGGGCTTTTTTCTTGCCCGTCCGTGGATCTGATTTCCGAGTTTCCTATATTGTTCACCGTAAAGGCTCTGTCGTTTTTCCCAGGGGAGATCTCGTGCCTGATCCTGTCGATATCCTTGTCGTTGACGACGAGGATCTTATCTGTTTCGTCCTTACGCAGTTGCTGAAAGTCCATGGCTACCACGTCCGTACCGCCTCGCGCGGCGAGGAGGCGCTGGAAATGATGGCCGACCAGACGCCGGCACTGGTCATCCTCGATATCCGCATGCCCGGACTCAGCGGCTTCGATGTCCTCCACCGCGCGCGCAGCGCGTACCCCCACATCCCTGTCATACTCATGACCGCACTCTCCGGCGTGCGCGACGCCGTCGAAGCCATGAAATCCGGGGCGTTCGATTACGTCGCCAAACCCTTCGACAACAAGGAAATGATCGCCACGGTCGAACGTGCCCTCGCACAGGGCGTGCCGAGTTCCGACGGTCCTGATGCGGCGGCCACGGCGGCGCCGGTGGAACGAATCGATTCGTGCTTCAATGTGCTCGGTCCCGGTGAGGCTGCGCAGCGCATGGCACGACAGGCTCAGCGGCTGGCGCGCGGCGGAAAACCCTGCCTGATTACCGGCGAAATCGGCGCGGGCAAACAGCTGCTCGCTCGCCTGATGCACGGGGTCAGCGGACGCCCGGGAGACCTGATCGAACTGCACTGCACCGGCGCCGCTGAATCCGTCCTGCGCCATGAGCTGTACGGCGGCGGCTCGGCCACCGGACCCGCCACACGCGGCAAGCTGCAGATGTCGCGGGGTGGCACGCTGTTCGTCAGCGGCACCGATGAAATGGGCGCATCCCTGCGCCAGACAATCGCAAACGATTTCCTCCGCGGCTATTTCAACCATCCATCCACGGGAGCCGCGGTGACGCTTACCGGAAGCCTTATTCTCAGCAGCGTGTCGCCGTCGAGCGAAACGCGGAACACGGACGATGCGGGAAAGGACGAAACGGCAGACACGGCGCCGGCAGAGTTGAAGGAGCTGCTCGGAGAACGCATCATCATCATCCCGCCGCTTCGCGAACGCAGAGAGGACATCCCGTATCTCGTCGGACTCTTCATGGAGGAAGCGGCGGAAGAGTTTGACCGGAAAAACACGGCCATCGATGATGCCGCGCTTGAACTGCTCGTCGATTATGACTGGCCGGGGAATGTGCATCAGCTGAAAGCGCTCGTCCGTCGCACCATGCTGAACGCGAAGGATCGCATTGCTGTACGGGATATCGATCTTCCCGTGCCCGGCTATGACCGGCTTTCACCACTCCCGGCGGAATTCAAGGTGACGGCGGGACCGCTCAAGGAACAGGTGCGCCGCTATGTGGGACAGATCGAACGCGATGTTCTGCTGCAGACGCTGCAGTACACGTCGTGGAACAAATCCCGCGCTTCACGTCTGCTCGGGATCACCTACAAGACCATGCTGAAGAAAATTTCGGACTACGGACTCGATCAGGTACGGGAGTGGGGATGATGACATGACCAAACGCCGCGACATTCCGAAGGATGTACCGCCCGAACTGGCGGCAATGCTCGATGCGCTGCCGATTCCCGGATACATTATCGATGGAGAGGGATCCATCCTCCTCGCGAACGCGGAAGTCAAAACGAAATTCGACTGGAAGGTCTCCGCACTGACCGGCCGCAACATCAGTGATATCCTGCTGTTTCCGCTGCCGTTCCGGTCGGTGTTGTTACAGCGTCTCGGTGAACATGGATCGATTCACGAGGAAAGCGAGCGCCTGATGCCCGACGGCACCGTGCGTCCCGTGCGTACACAATGGACACTGCTGCGCCGGACGCCCCTGCCCGCGCTGTACCTCGGTACCGACGAGGATCTCGCAGAAGTCCGCCTCCGCGAACAGGAACTGGAACAGGCCCGCAAGCTCGCGAAAATCGGTGTGCTCTCGGAGGGGATCGCGCATGAGCTGCGCAATCCCCTCAGCTATGCACTCTCGGCGGTGCAGCTGCTCAGCGACGATCGGATCAGCGAGGAGGTACGGTCGCAGTGCATCCAGACCATAAACACGGGACTGCGGAAGGCCGGACTGATCGTCGACAACCTGCTGTCCCTCGGCAAACCGCGCACACAGTTCGAACGCGCTCTCGTGAATCTGCACGATGTCGTGGCGGAAGCACAGGAGGCCGCGGCGGCGCACCCATCCTACAGGAAGGTGCGCATCACGGAATCGATCGCGGCGCCGGACTCCACGGTGGAAGGGAATCACGACATGCTCGTCCAGGTATTCCACAACGTGATCACCAATGCGCTCAATGAGCTGCCGGAGGGAGGACGTATCGATATCACCGGTGAGCGTTGCGGGAACGGACTGTGCGTCCGTATCGCGGATACCGGACCGGGTGTGAGCGAGGAACAGATGCGGCATCTGTTCGATCCGTTCTACACGGCGTCCTCTTCAGGGACGGGGACGGGGCTCGGTCTCACGCTGAGCTACTATATCATGAAGGAACACGGCGGTTCGATCGAGGTCGAATCGCGTCCGGGCGGCGGTGCGGTGTTCGTGCTGCACTTTCCAGCGGCGGACGCCGATCCCTGATTTCTGTCTCATTACGGGCTTCGAGGCTGATTCCTGAATCTTCGCATGCACTGAGGTTGATGCCTGAATCCTCGCATGCGCCGAGGCTGAATTCCTGAACCCTTGCGGAGGGAGGAATGTTCAACTGATACGCGCATCAACAGATGTGCCGCACGCCGTTTTTGCGTGTTCCGAAAATCTATTGCAATTTTCGTTTTTCAACTTCAAGCCAGAGGAGCATAGATGTCCATGTCAACATTCAACGAAGAGGACGTGCTGCAGGCACTTCGCGTCGTAACCGCGCCGCATATGAGTATTGACGTCGTCGCAGCCGGAATGATTCAGGATGTCACGATCGAAGGAAATGACATCCGCTTTACGCTCGATCTCAAGATCCCGCCGCGTACGGTGCGCGAGTCGCTCGAAGCTTCGCTGCAGAAAGCGCTCGCAGATCATCTCCCCGACCTGGGTGAGGTGACGATCGATGCGACGGTGAATATTCCCGCCTCGGGTGACGTTTCGAAGAGCAGTATCCTTCCGGGCGTGAAAAACACCATCGCCGTGGCAAGCGGCAAGGGCGGAGTGGGGAAATCCACCGTCGCGGTCAATCTCGCCGTTGCGCTGGCAAAGTCCGGGGCACGGGTCGGATTGATCGATGCCGATATCTACGGTCCGAGCATTCCTTTGATGATGAACGTGCACGAGCAGCCCCGTGCCTACAAGGAAGGCGAGAAGACGCGCCTCCTGCCGACCGAGAATTATGGTGTGCAGCTCATGTCAATCGGTTTCCTCATCAAGCCGGAAGACGCACTGATCTGGCGTGGACCGATGGCCAGCAATGCGCTCAAACAGTTCCTGACGGACGTGGACTGGGGAGAACTGGATTACCTGCTGTTCGACATGCCGCCGGGGACAGGCGATATTCAGCTGACGCTTTCACAGACGCTTCCCCTGACTGGCGCCGTTATCGTCACGACCCCGCAGGATATCGCCCTTGCGGATGCGCGCAAGGGATACCGCATGTTCGAGAAGGTCTCCGTACCCGTGCTCGGTATCGTCGAAAATATGAGTTACTACATCTGCGCACACTGCGGAGAGCGTGACGAGATCTTCGATTACGGCGGCGGCCGACGCACTGCCGAAGAACTCGGCGTTCCCTTCGTCGGAGAGATTCCCATCACCTCACAGGTGCGCGTCGGCGGTGACAAGGGCGTCCCCATTGTCGAACTCGAACCTGAAAGCCCGGTGACGCAGAGCTTCATGGATGCGGCTGTCCGCATGGCGGCACAGATCGCGGAAAAGAATCTTACCCAGCCCTCGTCGCCGAACATCGATATCTCCCTGGGCTGATGCAGTGATGCAGACGGGATTCGAGAACATCGATCAGTCGAAAGAGAACATCCTCCGCGCGCTGGAGGATGTTCGTCCGTACCTGAAGGAAGACGGAGGCGATATCGAACTCGTCTCCGTCTCTCCCGACGGCATCGTCGAAGTGCGTTTTCTCGGCGCCTGCGCCCACTGTTCACTTGCCATCATGACGCTCCGCGCGGGTGTCGAGCGAGCACTGATGCTCGCCGAGCCGGGCATCAAACGCGTGGAACTCGCCTGAGCGAGCGCACCGTTCAGCCCGTTTGCCCTCCACGGTTTTCTTTTGCAATTTTATCTATCAGCCTTTTTCAGGATTTGATACCGGTGCACCTATGGAAGGCAGCTCTGAATCACAACCCGTCTTCGGGCTCATGGGGAACATCGGCAAGGATGCCGCGCTCGAGGCTATCGGCCGAACCATGGATTTCCTTGCCCGCCGCGGAATTTCCTTTCTGGTCGAGGAGGAAATTCGGGACAGGCTCGGAGGTGGTGTCACGGAAGGTGGCGCCGGCCGTGGCGCCGGCCGCGATGAGGTCGCTGCGAAGGCCGATTACATCATTACATTCGGCGGCGACGGAACGATGCTCGCCGTCGCCCAGCATGCGCTTCTGCATGATACACCCATCCTCGGTGTCAACCTCGGCAAACTGGGTTTCCTCGCGGATCTCGGTGTCGATGAAGTGTTCTGGGCCATTGAGGAAATCATCGACGGGAAGCACACCATCGAGCATCGTATGACCATTACCGGCATGCTTGACGATTCCCCGGAACAATACCACGCGCTCAACGATATCGTTATCGCGAAAACGGGCTCCGCGAAGATCATCAGTATCGATGCCTTTGTCGACGACGAGTTCCTGGCATCCTTTCTCGCAGACGGACTGATCGTCTCAACGCCGACGGGATCCACGGCGTACTCCCTCGCGACCGGCGGACCGGTGGTCGTGCCCGAGAGCAACGTGATCATCATCAGTCCCATCAGTGCCCACACACTCACCGCCCGGCCGGTCATCGTTTCCGGAGACAGCCGCATCAGCGTCTGTGCGCGCACCGAGGAGGGATCGGTGATGGTGATGGCCGACGGGCGTGTTCATGCCCGTGAACGCACTGCGGTCGACGCGGAGATTCGACGGGGACAGCATTCTGTCGCCCTCGTGAAAAATCTCGGTCCGAAATACTTCGAGACCCTCCGGCGGAAGCTCAGCTGGGGACAGGATGGCCGTTTCACACCGGAAACCTCCGATCCCGCTCAGGCGTAACACGCATATGTCCTTTCTGTCATCAGGAGTACGCTTCATGAAGGTCCTACCAATTGCTCTGTTCATCATTCTTTTCCTCCCTTTGCGTGGATCCGCACAGGACGAAACGCCCCTTCTGCTTGGTCCGATCACGGTCGAGCAGCTGCTGGATCTCCCAGGCTGGTTCGGCGAGGAGTTCCTCACCTACCGGCCCGAAGCGGAATACATGACGCAGATCCCCGAGTACTCCGAAGGCGTCACCATTGTCTGTGTGCTTGGCACCTGGTGTTCCGACAGCAGACGCGAGGTGCCGCGCATGCTGCGCCTCATGCAGATGACGAACATCGCGCCGGAGCGCATGCAGATGATCGGTGTCGATCGCAGCAAACAGAGCCCTGACGGGGAAGCGGCACCGTATGACATCGAGCGTGTACCGACGTTCATTTTTTTCAAGGACGGAAAGGAAATCGGCCGCATCGTCGAGTCACCGATCGCAACCCTCGAGCGGGATATGCTGGGTATTCTGATGAATCCCGTCGGTGGATCAGCACCGGCGAATCGGAACGGTGACGGCACGACGCCATCCGATGCCGCAGCGCCTGCCGATGATGGGGCGGACAGTGCCCCGAAGCAGGGGAACGATGCACTGCATCATCCTCCCGGCGATCGGGACGAGCGTTGAAACAGTAACTTCCGTACGGTGGAGATCCCTGACCGCGCTTCGGATTCCAATCGGAGACCCTCGGAGATAAGATCGAAAAGCGCGTTCCCGGAACACGCGCGGCACGTGATTGAAGGACGGCAGCACGCCGTCCTTTCTGCCTTCTGACATCGTCCTTGTGTTTGTACGCCTGCATGCGTAATTTCCTGTATTGCATCCGGCCCCGAGCCCCGGATGATCGGAAATCGTACCCCATTTACTCCCCAAACGATAGCCACTCCCTTCGTGATTACATATCCATCTTTTGTTCATTTAGGAGACTTGTATGGCTGAGACGAAACATGTTCCGTTCGTCCCTGCGGACACGGATATGAAGGAGTTTACGCTTCGGGCGTTGCTCATCGGTCTCATTCTCGCCGTCGTTCTCGGAGCGGCCAATGCCTACCTCGGCCTCAAGGCCGGCATGACCATCGCTGCCACCTATCCGGCAGCGGTGATCGGTATGGCCCTGCTCAAGGCGATGCGCGGAACGATTCTCGAGGAGAACATGGCCCGTACCGTGGGTTCCATCGGTGAATCCGTCGCAGCGGGTGCGATCTTCACCCTGCCGGCATTTTTTGTCGCGGGGATCTGGCCCGATTTTTACACTCCCGGCAATTACATCACCTCGACGCTGATTCTGATTGCGGGTGGTGTGCTGGGCATCATGTTCGTCGCACTGCTGCGGCGCGTGATGGTCGAGGATCCCGAGCTTCCGTATCCCGAATCCGTTGCAGCGGCAGAAATTCACAAGGCCGGACGCGGCGGCGGGGGCGGATCGAAGTTCCTCTTCAGCGCCATGATCGGCGGTGGCCTGGTCAAGGCCCTCGGTGAGTTCAAACTCTTCCTCCCGCTCTGGGAGCGCTTCGTGAGTTTTACGAAAACCGGCATCACCGGCATGGAAAAGGTGCCCCTCGCTTCGGGCGGACAGGGCGTTGCCGGTACCGGTGGCATGGTGCTGACCTCGTTCAAGATCAGTCCCGCCTACGTCGGCGTCGGCTATATCATCGGTCCCCGCCTCGCCTCCCTGAACTTCTCGGGCGGCATCATGGCATGGGGACTGCTGACACCGATCATTCTCTACTTCGTGGCGCCGTATCTTGACATTCCGGGCCTTATTTCAAATCTCATGGCTGCCGATCCCTCACTCTCGCAGGCGGCGGCCACGCAGAAGGCCTGGATCAATACGGCCTATGACGTCTGGAAATTCATCGTGCGTCCGATCGCTATCGGCGGCATGCTCGTCGGCGCGGTGTACACGCTGTACATGATGCGCAAGAGCCTGACGGCCGGTATCGCGCGTTCGATCAGCGACGTGAAGAAGGCTGCGGCCGGACACGCCGTCGACATCGACCGCACGGAAAAGGACCTCAGCTTCACGATGACCCTCATTGGGATCGTCGGCGTCGCAGTCGCGACCTTCCTGATCACGTTCTATCTGTTCAATACGACGTTCATCATCGCCTTCGTGGCCGCCACGGTCATGATCATCCTGGCGTTCTTCTTCGCCGCGGTGTCGGGGTACCTCGTCGGTATCATGGGATCGAGCAATAACCCGATCAGCGGACTGACGCTGACGGCACTCGTTGTCACCGCGCTGATCATGGTGATTCTCGGTGCCGAGGAAACGCAGGGCGTCGCCGCCGTGCTCGGTGTTGCCGCCATCGTCTGCGTTGCCGCTGCTGTTGCCGGCGAGATGCTGCAGGATCTGAAGGCCGGACACATTCTCGGCGGTACGCCGTGGAAGATGCAGGTCGGTGACGTCATCGGCGTCGTGCTGGCCGGCTTTGTCATGTTCGGCGTGCTGGTGTTTCTCAACGACGGCGATATCGCAAACGGTGTGCGCGAGGGATACACCGGTGGTTTCGGCAGCCGCGAGCTGCCCGCTCCGCAGGCCAGCCTCATGGCCATTCTCTCCCGCGGCATCGTGGAACAGCACATGGCATGGCCACTGATTATCGTCGGCATGCTCATGGGCGTCGCCTTCATCCTCATGCAGGTCAAGAGCCCGATGCTCGTCAGCGTCGGCATGTACCTGCCGCTCGAGACCACGTTCGCCATCTTCATCGGCGGATTGCTGAAGGGCCTCGTCGACATGGGTCGCGCCAAGCGCAAGCTCAATCCGGCGCAGAGTGCGAGGGTCGACAACGTCGGGGTTCTGCTCGCCTCAGGACTCATCGCGGGCGAAGCGCTCGTGGGACTCATCTTCGCCGGCTTCGCGGCCTTCGAGATGTTCCCGGGTGCCGTCTTCGAAAATCCGTCCTTTATCGTCAGCCTCGTCGTCATGGCAATCATCGGATATGTGCTTGTGCGCATTCCGCTGAACAACCACGGCAAGCCTGACGAGCCCGCACCGCCTGCAGCCATGTAAGGCAGGATGCGGAATCCCTGAATCCGAAGAGATCTCCTCCGGTGCTCCGGGGGAGATCTCTTCGTTTTTCATCTCCAGATCGTTAGATTGAGCGACATGTTTCGGAAGAAAGAATCCCAGATCAATCTCCTCGAGCTCATTCCCCACAGGCGCTGCGAATTCGATGTGGACGAGGAGCAGATTGTCACGGTGAGAATGCCGCGCTTCCAGAAGAAATGGATGCTGCAGAATCTCGTGCCGCGATGGAAAAGCCCGACCATCAATACGAAGCTCGACCGCATCGGCTCCTTCGTCTGGCTGCGCTGCGACGGCGCACAGACCGTGCATGAAATCGCCGAGCAGATGCGAGAGGAATTCGGTGAAGACATCGAACCGGTGTATGACCGGCTGAAACTTTTTCTCCAGCAGCTCGGACGGAGGGAATACATTCAGCTCAGACATCCCGACGGCACCCCCTTCAATCAGTAACGGTTTCCGGCAGCCGGCCGTCTTGCTGCAGCGTATCGTCACCTTGTACAACACAGAGTACCGCAGGGCATGAAGCAGATATCCCCCTCGACGCGATGGATCGTTCTTCTGATCGTCAGCGTCGTCATCGCGACCAATTACTACGTGTACGATGCGATGTCATCGATCAAATCCGTCATGCAGGCGGAACTCGGATTTTCGAATGTCGATTACGGCTTGATCGTCGCGTTTTATTCCTTCCCGAACACTTTTCTTCTCATGGCGATTTTCGGCGGGATTATCGTCGATAAATGGGGGATTCGAAAAACCGGACTGCTCTTCGTCGCATTCTGTGCCCTTGGCGCGGGCGTCACCGCCTACGGCGCGACGGAAACATTCATGAACGGCGGACCCGGTCACGGACTGATCAGCGCCATCCTGCCCGGCTACTCTCCACAGCTGAAAATGATGGTGCTCGGCAGGCTGCTGTTCGGACTCGGGGCGGAGACGAGCATCGTGGTGGTCAACAAGATCATGGTCAAGTGGTTCAAGGGGAAAGAACTCGCGCTGGCATTCGCCATCAACGTGGCCATCGCGCGTCTCGGCACCGCCTTTGCGCTCATTCTCTCGCCGGTGCTGATCGATTCCATGTACGGCTGGACGTTCGCCCTGTGGACGGCGGCCATTCTCATGGGGGTCGGACTTGTGTTCTTCATCATTTATATGATGTATGACGCACGGATCTCGAAAAGGACCGAGGCAAAGCAGGAATCACTGCTCGATGCCGAGGAGGAATTTCACATTCGCGATATCGGTGCGCTGCTGCGCAATCGATCATACATCTACATCATCTTTCTGTGTGTGACGTTTTATTCGGCGGTCTTCCCGTTTCAGGCATACTGTCCCGACCTCTTGCACAACAAGTTCGGGCTTTCGATCGATCTGAGCGGCACGCTGACGAGTACGATCATCTGGGGGACGATCGTTTTTACGCCTCTTTTCGGCTGGTTCGTCGACAAAAGAGGGAAGCGCGCATCGCTGATGCTCCTCGGTTCTTTCCTGCTCGTGGTGGTGCATCTGACACTGTCGCTGACGCATCTGACGCCGTTCATCCCCATGTTTGTGCTGGGAATCGCATTTTCCCTCGTTCCCGCCGCCATGTGGCCGTCTGTCGCGCTCGTCGTGGATGAACGGCGGATCGGCACGGCGTACGGCATGATGGCGTCGCTGCAGAATCTCGGCATGTACGCATTCCCCATTCTCGCAGGATACATCCTCGACAAGACGAATCCCGGTGTGACGGAACAGATGGTGGCACAGGGCACGGCGACCTATGACTACACGTACACCGTGCTCATGTTTGCCGGTCTTGGTGTGATCGGCCTTGTCTTCGCGTGGCTGCTGAAGAGAGAGGATGCCTCGGGTGATGGCTATGGATTGGAGCTGGGAAAAGCGGCGGAAGCGTAACGCTACACAGGTTTCCGCCGCAGCACCAGCATGGTGATGTCGTCGGATTGTGTGGCGCCCTCGGTGAAGGCGAGCACATCGTCCCGAATGCGCTGCAGGGTGTTCTGTGCCGTCAACGGTCGGCACTCCTCGATGAGTTCCGCGAGGCGCTCGTCGCTGAATTCCTCCATGTCTTTTGACATCGCCTCGTTCACGCCGTCGGTGTACGTGACGATCGTGTCACCTTCCCCAAGTGAAATCAATTCGGATTCATATGCCGGCGGTGTCGCCATGATACCGAGGATGAGTCCTCCGGTGTCCAGGGCGCGGGTCGGACTGCCCTCATGCAGCAGATAGGGGGGATTGTGTCCGGCGTTCACATATTCGAAGGAGTGGACGCGCGTATCGAGGATACCCCAGAAAAATGTTATGAACTTGTCGATGCCCGTGTTGTTGTGGATCAGCGCGTTGATGCGTGCCGTGGCTTCCGGAAGCGGCAGGCGCAGCGGTGCGATCGTGCGCAGAGCGGCCTGAACGTTCGCCATGAGCAGTGAGGCGGGGATGCCTTTCCCGGACACATCGCCAATCGCCAGCACGTATTCATGATCCGACAGCGCGATGACATCGTAGTAGTCGCCGCCAACCTGCTGCGAGGATTCGTTGATCGCCGCGATTTCGTATCCCTCCGCATCGGGGATGTCACTGGGCAGTAATCCCTTCTGGATGGTTTTCGCGACGGACAGTTCCTTCTCGATGCGCTGTTTTTCGATGGTCTCTTTCACGAGACGCGCATTCTCAAGCGCGGAACTCGCGATGTTCGCGAGTGCATGCAGATACTCGAGTTCGAGCGACTCGAAACGCGCACCGCCGATTCGTTCACCGAGACAGAGGATGCCGCGAGGCTGATTCTGCGAGAGCATGGGAACGACCGTGTGAATGCCGGCATCATGGAGGACGCGTTCGATTTCGTTCTCCGGCGGTCGATGGTCAGAAAAGAGGATGGTTTCCCGCAGATCCATCAGTGATTGCAGTGCGTCACTGTCCACGGCAAAATCCGGGATTTTTACAAGCACGGGACGCAGTTTCACGCCATCCCATGCGAAGACCGCAAAACGCATCACCCGGAGCTGTCCCATGAGCGCATAACTGAAAATCCGCAGGATGGCATCCGTGTCAAACGTCGTGTTCATCTCGCGGCTTGTCTCGAACAGCGTATTCATTTCCTGCACCTTGGTATCGAGGCGGCGATTGACCAGTCGCAGCTCCTCGATAGTGAGTGCGCTGCGAACCGCCGTCGCCGCCACGGCCGCGACGGATTCCAGGAACGTACGATCGGCCGATTCGAACTCCTTTCCGGTGATTTTCCCACCGAGCCCGATGATTCCCACCATCCGTTCGTCAAGGCGCATCGGGATGACGATCTCCAGTCCGCAGTTCGCACAGCACCGGGCAAATTCACGCACGGCCGCACTCTCTGAAGCGCGGATATCTGCGATGTGCTGCACCTGCTCCCAGCCGGTCTCCAGCGTGAATTCCTTCTGCATTTCAATTTCGCGGACACCTTTCATCGAGCGAATGTGATAGCATCGTTCGCCCTGTTCCACAAGGACCACCCCGCGCGCCACCAGCAGTTTGCCCATACAGGACAGCAGGATGTTGCCCAGAATGAAATCCAGATCCGTTGACGCGTTGAGAACATTGCTCAGCTCCAGCAGCGCGGCACTGTCGGAAATGATGTCCTGCGCGGTATTGCTGTTCTCCGGATTCATGTCATCGGATATTGGCAGTGTGCGGAAAATGGAAGAATGATCAATGCTGAATATACGAAAAATGCCCGGGCAGCGGGCATCAATATTCGGTGTATGAAGTGATCGGTCAGGCGGGCAGGTATTTCACGAGACGGATGGAGTTGCGCTCTCCACCGATGCGGCCGTATTCCACTTCGTCCATCAGCTTTTTCATCAGCACTATCCCGAGGCCGCCGTGGCGGAGCTTCTTGAAGTACTCTTTCATGTCTGGTGCCGTGTACCTGCTGCTGTCGAAGGAAATGCCGCTGTCAAAAATTTCAACGATGAATTTCGGGGCGGCGTTATCATTCTGCGTACTGACGCGAATTTCAATGATGCCGTCCGGATTAAACTTGTATGCGTGTTTGATGATGTTGGTGCAGGCTTCATCGATGGCGAGCTCGATTTTCCCGACCTCGCTTTCGCTGAATCCGAAGCGCCGCGCTGCGTCGGAAACAAAGGTTCGCATATCGGAAAGGAGTTCCGTTTTGCTCTGAATTCGAATGGAATCGACGGTATGTTTGTTCGCGATGGTCAAGGGTCTGCGAATGTTCTGGTCGGTGTCCCTCTATGTGCTATTACGAAAGGTTTTCCGTTTTGTTCAGAAATTTTTTCACCGCTTCGTCTTCTTCATTGAAGATTTCATAGAGCATTGGGAACCCGAGCAGATCAAACACATTGTAGACGCGGCTCGACATGTTCGACAGCTTGATGTCACCTTCATTCTTGCGAACATCTTCGATGAATTGCATCAGGACGCCAAGCCCCGCACTGCTGATGTAGGAAAGGTCCGAGAAGTTCACGACGATGTTGTAGCGTTTGTCATCGAGTTGCTTCTCGAACGCTTTTTCAAGTTCGGGCGCAGTGTGGGCGTCCAGATACCCTTTCAGATCGAGGACGGAGATGGTATCGCGCTGGCGGATACCTACCGAGAATTCACTCATACCTTGCTCCTCTTCAGACAGTATTCTCTATTCAATGTATTTTTTTTCGCAGGGATTTCAAATGCCGTCCTTCCAGCGAAGGACCAGCACGGTGATGTCGTCGTCGGCTTCATTTTTTCCGCTGTGCTGCCGCACTTCTGCGAAGATGACGTCAAGGATATCCTTGGCGGATGCTTCCTGATGCCGCAATACACAATCTGCGAGACGGTCGTATTCGTACTCCTCGTCGGCGCGATTCCTGGATTCGGTAACACCGTCGGTAAACATCACAACAACGTCGTCCGGCTGCAGCGTGATGCGCTCCTCGCGAAGCGATTCCGCGAAGCGATTGGTGGCGTCAAGACCGAGTGCCATTCCGTCCGGTCGCAGGTACGACGCCTTGCCGTCACGCACGTGCAGCAGGGGACAGTGCCCGGCTCGTGCAAACGACAGCAACCCGTTCCCGGGATGCAATTCCGCATAGAGGAGGCTTATAAAGGACTTCCTCTCCATGCTGCTGCACAGGGGTGTATTCATCCTTATGAGTATATCCCGCGTCGAAGAGCCGTCGTTGCGTAAAGATTGAAATATACCTTTTACCTGAGCCATGTACAAGGCGGCGGAGACCCCCTTGCCGGAGACATCCCCCACGACGAAGCCGAGTCCCCCGTCATCGAGCGGAAGCACGTCGTAGTAATCTCCGCCCACTTCATATGCGGGCACCGATCGTGCGGCGATTTCGAACTGTGGAGACTGCGGAAGGACGTGTGGCAGAAGGCTTCGCTGCATCTGCTGCGCGACAATAAGCTCCTGCTCCATGCGCTCCTTCTCGATGGATTCCCTGATGAGGGCACTGTTTTCCAGGGCGATCGAAACCATGTCGGCAAAGGCGAAAAGGACATCGACAATCTCCTTGTCGAATTCGAATGCCTTGCGCTTGCAGACACAGAGCAGACCGATGATGTCGCCGCGGCTCATGAGAGGAGCGATGACCAGTGTCCCGATATTCCGCATTTCGCGTGCCGAAGCGGCAATGCGTCGGTCGGACGGGACGTCCTGGATGAGCAGTGGTTTGCCCGTATCGAACACCAGATGCTGCAGCGGCAATCCCTCGGGTGTGCGCAGCCGGCTGATCACTTCGGGATCGATGTTTTTCACGGCATGGGGACGGGTTTTCGGCGATGCAGAGGAGCCGGGATCGCTTTTCGACGTCCGTCGTGAAATTCCGTTGCTTTCGCGCAATTCAAGCCAGGCAGCGTCACCTTCGCTCACCTCGAGCGCAAGATGCGTGGTCGTCGCAACCAGTTCGTCAAAATCAAACACCTGTGTGATGAGGCGGCTCATGTTCTGCAGTGATGAAATCTCGACTTTTTTCCGGTCAAACTCTTTGGCTGTCGGGAGATGCAGCAGCGTGCTCGCGAAACCGATTCCCATATACAGCGTTCCGAAGAGGAAGCAGATTCCCACAAAGGAATCGAGCATCGGATGAAAATAGAGGAGGGAGTTATTCAGTGCTTCACTCTCGGCCGAGTAGATGGTGAGAATGAGGAAGAATATGAATCCGAAAAGAGACAGAAGCAGATTGATGAGCTTTTCGCGCCTGCTTAGAACCAGAATCCACGAAAAACGGAATGCATTGACAACCATGGCCGCAACCAGGAGCACGGCGAGAATGTCCGTGATCGTATCAAGACCGCTTGCAGCCAGACCGTTCGGGGAAGATATGAAATCAAGGATGATGACGACTGCTGAAATGACGAGAAGGAGGATGTAATTCCTGCGCGTCGTCTTTCTGCGTTTGACGAAAATCAGCCGTGTCAGCGATGTGAACACGACCAGTGCGGCAATACCGCCTCCGGCTGCAAGCACAGCTGCCGTCACCAGTGTCGAATAGGTGTCGGGAATGACGCGTCCGTTTTCCATGTTGAAGGACGTGATCGCCGTCAGCTGCACGATACCGATGATCAGCAGGTAGATCGTGATCGCGATTACCGTTCGACCGATGAGCTGCACGGGCGAACGCTCCTCCGTCGCAGTGGAGCGGAAATAATACATTCCGCCCGCCAGCAGCGCGATCAGCACAAGCACCGTGTGGAACAGATCGCCGCTGATGCCGTCGCCGGGCACAAGAGCGCGCTGGACAATCACATAGAGGAAGTCCAGGAGAATGGCCGCGATTGCGGTGATGAGGAATATGCGCTGTCGAAGCTTCATGTGGCTCTGCATGGACGCCAGCCTCCAGGGGCCGAATCATCCATAGTGTCGCATACGGAAAAGTCACACCCTGGTTGCATCAATATAGCATATCAGCCCGGGGAAATGAAGAACTGCGCTGCCCGGCGTTTCGTCGGAGAACAGGGCGAAGTTACGCAGAACATGGCGGCGCGTTGGTAACTTTGCTATTTTGGCTGATCAGAGCATGAATACGGACAGAGCCCGCGTGAACGCACCCCTGGTCGAAGTACGAGACGTGAAAAAGTGGTTTCCGGTTAACTCCGGTTTCTTCGGTCGTGCGACGGAGTTTGTGCGTGCTGTCAATGGTGTTACTTTCTGTATCCGCAGGGGCGAGGTGCTCGGTCTCGTCGGAGAATCCGGCTGTGGCAAAAGTACTCTCGGACGCGTGATCCTGCATCTTCTCACTCCGACTTCCGGCAATGTGCTTTTCGAAGGACGCGACGTCGTCCATCTGAGCCGCAGTGACCTTCGCGGGATGCGGCGACATATGCAAATGGTGTTTCAGGATCCGTTCTCATCGCTGAACCCGCGCATGACGGTAGGATCCACCCTGCGCGAGGTGCTGCATGTGCATGACATCGTCCCGAAAGAGGAGATGGGGGACAAGATCAATGCTCTGCTGCGTATGGTCGGCCTCAACGATTTCCATGCGCGGCGTTATCCGCATGAATTCAGCAGCGGACAACGTCAGCGTATCGGCATTGCCCGTGCTCTTGCGCTGGAGCCGCGATTTCTCGTCTGCGACGAACCGGTATCCGCGCTCGATGTTTCCATTCAGGCACAGATTCTCAATCTGCTCGCCGAGTTGCGGGAAGCGCTCGACCTGACGTACCTGTTCATTTCGCATGATCTTTCCGTCGTTCGTCATATCTCGGACCGCATTGCCGTCATGTACCTCGGCAGACTCGTCGAAATCGGTGACGTTGAGGCCGTGCATCGAGATCCGCTGCATCCCTACAGCCGTGCACTGATGGCTGCTGCGCCTGTACCGGATCCTGAGCAGAAGCGCTCCCCTTCCACCATTGGCTGCGAAGTACCGAGTCCGGTGAACATTCCGACAGGCTGTCCGTTTCACACGCGCTGTCCTGATGTATTCGAGGACTGCCGTCATGTCACGCCCGTGCTTGCGGAATACCGGGAACAGCATGCGGTGTCCTGCCTTAAATATGATCCCTGCTGGCCGAAGAATGCGCGGCCCGCGACGAACGCATCTGTCACGAACTGATAAGTATCAGGTTTCCATGTCCGAGTTGTTTTCATCCCTTCATGATCCGGTCCCCCGTCTGCGCACCGATCTGGAAATGCTGAACGTGCGCGTTGAAGAGAAAGAACTTATTCTTTTGCGCGATCCCGGAGGATACAGCACCGAGGAAATCGTTCTCCCTTCCGAAGCGCAGTTCCTGCTTTTTCTTTTCAGTGGCAGTGAAAGTATTGCGGGTCTGTGCGAGAAAATTCGTGAGGAAACCGGAGAGGAACCGGAGACGGACATCCTGCTGCAGCTGGTCCAGGCGCTGGATCGCTATTACTTTCTGGAGAATGCGCGCTTTTCACAGCGCATGAAGGAGGTTGACACCGAATACGCCGCACTCGACGTGCGCGATGCGGCGCATGCCGGTAATTCCTATCCGTCTGATCCGGAAGAACTGACAGATTTTCTGCACGATCTTTTCGAGGCCGACGGAACGGATACGGAAGATGCTCCGCCGCTGGGGGTCATTGCGCCGCATATCGATCTGCAGATCGGTCCCCAGGTTTACGTGCCGGCGTTTCGCCAGCTCTCACGCGCTGAATTTGACACGGTCGTCGTTCTCGGAACCAGCCATTATTCCTACGAGGACCTTTTCCTTCTGACGGAGAAGGACTTCCGCACGCCGCTGGGCACCATGCCGACCGATCGCGAGTTCGTCCGGGCGCTGCGGAAACACAGTGGTGACGTGTTCACTCACCGCGACATCGCGCATCGACGTGAGCATTCCATCGAATTCCCGGTTCTGTTCCTGCAGCACCTCTTCGGCAACGATACAATCCGTATTCTGCCTGTGCTCTGCACATCGTTCGAAGAATTTCTCGTCGAGGGGACGCGCGCTTCCGCGGATGAAAAGTATGATGCCTTTATTCAGGGGTTCGCGAACGCGGCTGAAGAACTTGGAAGACGGGTGGCCTTCGTGCTCAGCGTGGACTGGTCGCATTTCGGGCGGAAGTTCCGGCACGATTTCGACGCCGCCGATGTGCTGGACACCGTGCGTGAAAGCGACCATCAGCACTTTGCCGCGCTCGAAGCCTGCGATTACGAGCAGTTCTACGAACTGCTGCGCACATCGAAAAACGCGACGCAGATCGACGGTTTTTCCTGCATCACCACGTTCTTTGATCTCATGCATCCGAAACGCGGACGTCTGCTCGATTATCAGCTCTGGCATGAGGAAGAACGTGCGTCCGCCGTGAGTTTCGCCAGCATGGCCTTTTTCGGAGATGACAATGGAAGCGAGGCTCCGCAGGACGAAGCTGCGCAGCAGCGAGGTGCCGTCAGGGAGGATGCCACGCAGCACGGGGAGCGCGCATGATCACTGAGAACCGCTCGACCCCTCCCGCGAGCCGTCATGTCAATGACTATGTCGATACGCACTGCCACCTGTTCTGGGAGACGTTCAGTGATGACCTGCCGGATGTTATCGCGCGCGCCCGTGAAGCGGGTGTGCGGCAGATGCTCATCCCCGCCACTGATTTTGCGACATTCGAGCAGGCCGCAGAGATCGCTGACCGATTTGAAGGGATCTTCCTGGCCGCCGGGATTCATCCCCATGATGCGGGCGAGCTGCCGCCGGATTTCATCGACCGTCTGCGCATGCTGGCACAGCATCCGCGTGTCGCTGCCATCGGCGAAATCGGACTCGATTACTACTATGACTTCACGGCTCCGCATGTGCAGCATCGCGTGCTGAACGCGCAGCTGGAACTCGCGAAGGAACTCGATCTCCCCGTCATTCTGCACAACCGCGACTCGGATGAGGACTTGCTTGCCATCGTGCGTGAGCATCAGGACGGAACGCTGAACGGGCAGTTCCACTGTTTCAGCTCCGGCGCCGAATATGCGCTGCGCGTGCTTGAGACCGGCTTCCACATTTCCTTCACTGGAAATGTCACCTTCAAGAAAAGCCGTCTCGATCCCGTGCTGTCGCTGGTGCCCGACGATCGATTGCTCATCGAGACGGATGCGCCGTTCATGACGCCCGTCCCGTGGCGCGGAAAGCGCAATGAACCGTCGTATATTCCTCGCATCGCCGAGCGCTGCGCCGTGGCCCGCCATCAGTCGGTGGAACACATCGCCGCTGTCACCAGTACGAATGCCCGGAGGCTTTTCGCACTGCCATCCCCGGAGAATACGAGCGATCATCATGAGTGAGCAGAACAGGACAAACAACCGCAGTGAAATTTCTCCGCTTGACGTGCGCACGGGCAGTCGCGTCCTGCGCTCACAGGAGCTGAAGAAGCGCTACAAGAAACGCTTCGTGGTCAAGGGTGCGAGCATCTCGGTGCGTCAGGGGGAAATCGTCGGGCTCCTCGGTCCGAACGGAGCGGGCAAGACGACGACGTTTTACATGATCACGGGCATGATTCGTCCGACGGCTGGAAAAGTATTCATCGATGACCGTGAAATCACGCGCCTTCCCATGTACAAACGCGCCCGACTCGGCGTGGGATACCTGCCGCAGGAGGCGTCCGTGTTTCGTCAGCTGACCGTGGAGGAGAATCTGCTTGCCATTCTCGAGGTCATGGGGGTCGGCAGGAAGGAACGCAGGGAGCGGGCCGAGCAGCTGCTTGAGGATTTCAACATCGCCGGCATCCGAGGCAGCAAGGGATACATGCTCTCGGGAGGGGAGCGACGCCGGACAGAAATCGCCCGTGCGCTTACCACGAACCCGAGCTTCATTCTGCTCGATGAGCCGTTTGCCGGAGTCGATCCGATTGCAGTCGAAGATATCATGCGCATTGTCACCGCGCTGAAGGAGCGCAACATCGGTGTACTCATCACCGATCACAACGTTCATGAAACGCTCTCCATCGTTGACCGCGCGTATCTGCTGTTCGACGGCACCATTCTGATGGAGGGTGACTCCGAGAAACTCGCCAATGACGAGGAAGCCAGGAAGATGTACCTCGGTGAGAGCTTCCGTCTCGACCGCTACTGATCCCCGAATCTTTTTTTCTCTCCCCGTCCGTTCCGCGAACTATTGCCCGTGGCACGGCGTTTATCATCCAGTACCCCTTCTCCCAATCATTCTGAGAACACGCGTTCCATGCTTGCATATACAAAAACCACCGAAGGTCTGACCGTGACCGTGCAGAGCTATTTTCTCGAGGAACGGTCAGACATCATGCAGAAGAAATTCTTCTTCGTGTATTTTATCAGCCTCGAGAATCGCGGCAGCAGCCCGGTCAAGCTTCTCCGGCGCCACTGGTACATTCACGATTCGGATGCGCCGGACTACGAGGTCGAAGGGGAGGGCGTTGTCGGGGAACAGCCCGTTATCAAGCCTGGCACGACCTACCACTACAACAGTTTCTGTGTTCTGAAATCCTTCGAGGGTTCCATGGAGGGGACGTATTCCATGGAACGCGAAGACGGCACGACGTTCGATGCGAACATCCCCCGCTTCCATCTCAAAGCGCGGCTGAACTGACCGGAGAAGTCAGCAGCCGGGGTGTTCGCAAGAGTTTCTCGTATGTTCATTAACACGGCAGCGCACTCAGGTGCTATAAAAAACGCGGCATGACGCCGCGTTTTTCGTTGGAAGTTTTTCGCAGGGTTGGAATCAGGTGTCCGATTCATTATTGGTGTCATCTTCGCTGTGATCCACAACGGAGTGCTCTTCCGACGTCGGCGCGTTACCTGCTCCATCCTGCGTGGTGTTCGAGAAAACAAAAACATTCTTGTCCTCATTGAGTGACACCAGAATGGTGCTGCCCTCGGGGAAGCGACCCTTGAGAATCTCCTCAGCGAGCGGATCCTCGATGTAACTCTGCAGGGCGCGGCGCAGGGGACGCGCACCGTAATTGGGATCGAAGCCCTTGTCGGCGAGGAAATCCTTTGCGTCGGGAGTGAAGTCCAGCGAAAGTCCCATGTGTCCGAGACGGTCGAAGAGCTTCTTCGTGGAGATATCGATGATGACCTTGATGTGCTCCTTCGTGAGAGAGTGGAAGACGATGCTCTCATCGATGCGATTGAGAAACTCCGGATTGAAGAGCTTTTTCATCGATTCTTCGAGCGTCTTCTTCATGTCGCGGTACTGGTTTTTCTCCTCCGGCTCCTCACCGAAACCGAATACGCCGTCGCGCTTGATTTCGCGAGCGCCGATGTTCGAGGTCATGATGAGGATGGTATTCTTGAAATCGATGCGGCGACCGAGTCCGTCGGTGATCATGCCGTCGTCTAGCACCTGGAGAAGGATGTTGAAGACATCCGGATGGGCCTTCTCGATCTCGTCGAGCAGCACCACGGAATAAGGCTTGCGCCGGATTTTCTCGGTAAGCTGTCCGCCTTCCTCGTAGCCGACGTATCCCGGCGGGGCGCCGACGAGGCGTGAGACGGAGAATTTCTCCATGTATTCACTCATGTCGATGCGCACAAGGGCGTCGTCTGAATCGAAGAGATAGCGGGCGAGTACCTTTGCCATCTCGGTTTTTCCGACACCGGTCGGACCGAGAAAGACAAAGGAACCAATCGGACGCGTGGGATCCTTCAAACCGGCGCGGGTCCTGCGAATGGCGCGCACCAGCTTGTCGATGGCCTCGTCCTGTCCGATGATTTCCTTTTTGAGCTCGTCGCCCATCTTGAGGAGTTTCTGTGACTCGGACTGCGCGATGCGGTTGACGGGGATGCCCGTCATCATGGAGACGACATCGGCGATGACGTCGTCATTGACGTCGTGCACGATGGACTGTGACTGCACTTCCCATTCGCGCTTTGCTTCGTCGAGTTCATTGAGCAGTTTTTTCTCGATATCACGCAGGCGAGCAGCTTCCTCGAAATTCTGATTCCGGACGACCTGGTTTTTCTCGCTCTTGATCTTCTCGATCTCTTCTTCGAGCGTCACGATATTCTTCGGAACCACGATGTTCTCGAGATGGACGCGTGCGCCGGCTTCATCAAGCACGTCGATCGCCTTGTCGGGCAGGTAGCGGTCGGTGATGTAGCGGTCGCTCAGTCGCACGCAGTCCTCGAGAGCCCGCGGCAGATAACGCACGTTGTGATGCTCTTCATATTTGTGCTTGATGTTCTGCAGGATTTCCTGCGTTTCCTGAACGGTGGTGGGATCCACCATGATCTTCTGGAAACGGCGATCCAGCGCGCCATCCTTTTCGATGTTCTGGCGATATTCATCCAGCGTGGTCGCACCGATGCACTGGATGTCGCCGCGCGCGAGCGCCGGCTTGAACATGTTTGACGCATCGAGCGATCCGGAGGCGCCTCCGGCTCCCACGATAGTATGCAGCTCATCGATGAACAGGATGATGTCGCGCGCCTTTTCCAGTTCGTTCATGACGGCCTTCATGCGTTCCTCGAACTGGCCGCGATACTTCGTGCCCGCGACCAGCGCGGCGAGATCAAGCGTGACAACGCGCTTATTATGAAGCACGCGTGACACTTTCTTCTGCACGATGCGCAGAGCGAGTCCCTCGGCGATGGCTGTTTTCCCCACACCCGGTTCACCGATCAGCACGGGATTGTTCTTTTTCCGGCGTGAAAGCACCTGCGCCACACGCTCGATTTCCTTTTCCCGCCCGACGATGGGATCGAGCTTGTCGTCCACCGCCAGTTTGGTCAGATCACGCCCGAAGTTATCGAGCACCGGCGTCTTGACGCGCTCGGACCGCTTCTCGGACGGCGAATGTGACGTCTCGCCCCGTTCCTGCCCCTTCTCGGACTCTTCGCCCGCGGAGGGAGAGGAGGGTTTCCCGCTGATGATGTTGTCGAGTTCGTTGCGCACCAGATCGTACTGCACGTTGAACTGATTGAGGATCTGGGCCGCGATGTTGTCGTCGTCGCGCAGCAGCGACAGGAGCAGATGTTCGGTGCCGATAACTTCCGACTTGTAGAGTTTGGCTTCCAGATACGTGATTTTCAGTACTTTCTCCGCCTGCTTTGTCAGCGGAATATTTCCGATGGTAATCGTCCCGCCGGAAGAGCGGACAGTATCCTCGATGCTTTTTTTCACCTGATACAGGTCACAGCCGAGGTTGCGGAGGATTTTCACGGCAATCCCTTCGCCCTCGCGGATGATTCCCAGCAGCAGATGCTCCGTGCCGATATAGTCATGTCCGAGACGGAGAGCTTCCTCCCGGCTCAGCCGGATGACTTCCTGCACTCTGTTCGAAAAGTTGCCTTCCATTATCTATCCAGGGTGTGTAAGCGCATTGATTTCCGCCGAAACGGCGGGTGTGTACATCATACTACAACTAAAATAGCGTGAGGGTTCCCCGGGTGCAAGGTGAGAAATCAGGACACTCAGAAGATGATCGTCCAGAGTGCGTAGTCGAGAATGAGGATCATCGCGGAGGAGAGCACAAAGGCCCGAATGGTCGAAAAACCGACACCTTCCGCGCCGCCGGAGGTCTTGAATCCGATATGGCATCCCAGCAGGGATGTGACGCCGCCGAAGGCAACGGATTTCAGAAGACCGGAAAAGACATCCTTGGCCTGGAAAAAGCGCTCGACACTGCCGAAAAACACCTGGGAAGTGAGATCGAGGAAGAAATTTGCCACCACGAAGGCGCCGAACAGCGCGATGGCGTTGGCGAACGTGACGAGAATCGGCATCATCAGCACGGCCCCGACAAAGCGAGGCATGGCCAGGTAGCGAACGGGATTGATGGCCATGCTCTCCAGCGCGTCAATCTGTTCGGTCACGCGCATGGTTCCTATTTCCGCTGCGATGGAGGCGCCCACGCGTCCCGCGATGACAATGGCGGTCAGAACAGGCCCCAGCTCGATGAAGATCGCCCGGCTGACGGCGCCGCCGATCAGGGAGAAGCTGATCAGTCCCTGGAACTGATACGCCGCCTGCCATGCCGAGACCATACCGGTGAAGAGTCCGATAATCAGCACCAGCGGCAGCGATCCCACGCCGATATGCGCCATCTGCTCGAGCACCAGCCGGCGGTCCCGCACGAGACGGTGCATACTCCGCACGATGCGCAGCTGCAGAATGCTGATCTGTCCGATCTCGTTGAAAAAACGGATCGTGCGTCTGCCGAGTCTGTCGAGTCCCAGGGTCATAAGTGCAACTTACAAAAATAGCTGCAATGGAAGTGCAAAGTGCAGAGTGCAAAGTGCAAAGTGCAAATGTGGAGCCGATCCGTCATCCCGAGCAGGCACGACCGAAGCGAGAGCCGTATCGAGGGATAGGTGGATACCACGCCCCTCGATACGACCACGCTGACGCGTGGTCTGCTCGGGGTGACGTACAATGCTACCTTTTCACTTCGCACCTTGAACTATGCAATTGATAGCTAACGATATATCCTCATCCCCTCGGTACAATTCCGGCACATCTCCACATTCTTCCTTCCCGCCAGAATCTTCTGTCGGAAGGCGTGGTATTCGTCGGAATGCCAGATGTCGGCGAAGCTGCGGCCGTTGAGCTGACCGAGGGGATATTCGGCATCCTTGTCGAAACAGCAGGGCACGACCGTACCGTCCCATGTGATGACGCTGCGCTCCCAGAGCCGCACGCAGCGGTTGCGCAGACGGTTCTTCGTACGCAGCTTGCCGTTCACCCTGTGGTAGCGACTGTATCGCTCATTGTTCGGAAGGAACTGCTCCGCGCCCTCGATCGAATACACCTGCATGGTCTTCAGCGCGATCTCCGCGTTGTATCGCCGCGCAAGTTCGCGCAGCTCGCCGAGCTGCTCTTCGTTCTGCCGCGTGACCAGAAGCTGCAGCACCAGCTCCATGCGGCTGCCGCGGCGCGTGCGCTCCCGCCGCAGCAGCTCCAGCGCCTCGTGCACCTTCGCGAGCTTCCCGCCGACGCGGTACTGCTCGTATACCTCCTGCGTGAGTCCGTCGATCGAGACGATCAGCCGGTCGAGTCCACTCTCGACCAGTTCCGCAGCATTGTTCTCGCGGATGTAATGTGCGTTGGTACTCACGGAAACATACATCCGCCGGTCATGCGCATATCGGATCATGTCGAGCAGGCGGTTGTTGATGAACGGCTCGCCCTGGAAAAACAGCTGCAGGTAAAACACCTCGCGGCGTACCTCGTCGACGATGCGGCGGAAATCGTCGAAGGCGAGCATCCCCTGGGGACGCGTCATGGCGCCGTTGCCTGAGGGACATTCGGGACAGGAGAGATTGCAGCGATTCGTCGGCTCGATGGTCAGCGTGTAGGGACTGCCCCAGACGACACTCCGGCCGGTGAGGACGGAAAACCGGTACGAGGTGGTCATGCGCGCAAGATTCCAGGCGCGGGACGGCGAGACACAGCGCAACAGGTTCCGTATGGTACGGACGGTCATCGTCCTTCCTTTCGGCAGATCAGATAAAAGGTGGGATTCAGCAGCCGGTTGATCACACCCGCCTCGTCACGCACCACATGGAGGACGGCGCGGTGCAGATGCAGCCGACGGATCCACCGTACGGCGTTGAGATGAAGATCACTCCACACAACCGCTTCCGGGGATTCGAAAAGCCGCTTCGCTACCGTGCGGTTTACGAAATGGGACGTCAGACCCGCATCAGCGAGAAGCCGCAGCAGCTGCATCTCGGAGAGCAGTTCCGCGAGGTCATCGCGCTCTGCGTCACTGGGACGACGGCGGCGAAGAATTTGCCGCAGCGCCGCGCGATTTTTCCTGCTCACAAATGGGAGACCGAAATGTGGGTCGGCGATGATGTTCGGGAGCGCATCGCGATTGGGCGTGCTCAGGTACATTATACCACCCGGGCGCAGCACGCGCGCAATTTCCGTGAGCACCGCTGCTGGATCGGCAGTATGCTCGATCACATCCTGCAGCACTGCCGCATCGAAGCTGCTGTCAGGAAATGAGAGGGCATTCACATCGCCCAGCCGTGTTTCAACATCCGGGCAGGAATCCTGCAGGATCTGCAGACGGTCCGGATTCCGATCCAGAGCCGTCACATACGCACCGAGGCGGGAGAGCGCAATGCTGGTGCCTCCGTTCCCGCATCCTGCGTCGAGTACACGCGCCCCGCGCAGCGGCAGCGTTTCCGCGAGCAGGTCGCACACCAGTTCTCCACGCAGCACGGCGCGTTCCGCAGAGCGCTGCCAACGCAGGCGGTTCGGATGCGCCGCATCCGGAAGGGGAGCGGATGTGATGACTGGTTCCTGCACGTCACCATCGAGGCGGTTTGACAAAAGAGAGGAGTCCGACGATTCCTGCATAAAAAATATGAAATGCTTCGTGCACTGCAAGCCGCGTACGGCTGGTCTCACCGTTCATCCAGCGGAAGGCAGAAAAAAGAAAACCCGTGTCATACCAGAACTTCCACAGCACGAGCAGCGGCGGAAAGATCTTCGCCGCTCCGGGAAGCATCACCGTGAGTGCGGCGCCGAGCAGGGGAGTGAGCGTTTCAGTAACGACAAACAGCGAGAGCAGTGCGGAGGCGCGTCCGTTGTAAGATGAAGAAACGCGATAATGCCGGAGCTTCTGGCGGTACAGCGCACGCCAGGACGAGGGCGCGGGGGATTCCACCTGTGTACCCGGTTCCATGCACACGCCGACATGAGCTCCGTGACGGACAAAGCGCTGCAGCAGCAGGTCGTCATCGCCGCCGAGATGCGCAAAGAGCGGTTCGAGTCCGCCGGCACGCGTATACAGCTCTTTTGTGAATCCCCAGCTGCGTCCACTGGCCATGTACGGCTGCTTCCACGCGGCGGCTGCTGTCATGAGTGCCATGGTGCGGCGGGATTCGAATGCGGCGTAGCGGGAGGCACCTCCCGCGCGGGCTTCCAGAGGCGCGAGTCCGAGTGCGACATCGTTCCCGCGTTCGAACACCCGCAGCATTGCGGCGACCCACTCCGGCTGCGGGACGCAGTCCGCATCGGTGAGGAGGATCTGCTCGTGTGCCGCTCGCATGATGCCGAGATACAGTGCGTGTTTTTTGGGAGAGACGCCGTCGGGTATCTGGTCGACGCGCAGCACCTCGACAGGGAGGTCGCCCGCATGTGCCGCGATCACCGCTGCCGTGGCATCGTCGCTGCGGTCGTCGACGATGAGGATCTGCATGCGGTCGCGCGGGAAGGACTGTTCGCGCAGGGCGATGAACAGATCCGGCAGCGTAGCTGCGGCGTTCCGTGCGGCAATGACGATGCTCACCGCATCATGAACACTTCTGCCGGGAGGGATGCGCATCGCGCGCTGCCAGCCGAGGTGCACGAAGACAAAGAACAGTGAACTCACAATACCACAGAGGGCGAAGAGGATCTCGAGTATGGTCAGCGTCATGACTCTCCCTTTCCGGACGGTGAGGACGCGTTCGCATCTTCGTCACCATGGCGTGACAGTACCTCGCGCAGCAGGATTGCCGCGCGCTTCGGATCGGCACTCCCGCCACTGCGCTGCATCACCTGAGCGACAAAGAAGCCGAGCAGCTTTTCCTTCCCGGCATAAAATGCCGCGCACTGTTTCGGGTGCGCATTCAGCACTTCGCGGACCTGCGCGCGCAGCGTATCGTCATCGCGCAGCAGCCGCAGTCCGAGCCGGTCAATGATCTCCTCCGGCGCGTTGTTGGATTCTGCCATGGCGGCAAGCACGCGCTTCGCTGCACTGCCGCTGACCGTTCCATCCCCTATACACCGAAGCAGTTCCGCGAGACGCGCAGCCTCCACCGGCGGTGACGAAAGTCCCGCTTCGCGCATCCCGCGCAGCACTTCGCCCATGATCCAGTTTGACGCGAATTTCGCGGGCACGGTCCGCATGCCGGTCTCAACGGCTCCGGCGTCGCTGTCAGTCCGGGCAGCCGTCAGATGACGCACGACATCTTCGAAATAATCGGCGATGGAGCGTTCGGCGGTGAGCACTTCCGCATCGAGTGCGGGGAGTGCGTACTTCTCGAGGAAGCGCCGCTGGCGTGCGAGGGGAAGCTCGGGAATGGACGCATCCGCCGCATCGATATGTTCCTGCGTGACAACCGCCGGCGGGAGGTCCGGTTCGGGCATGTAGTGGTAGTCCGCGCTGCTCTCCTTGCCGCGCATGATGCGCGCCTCGCCGGCGTCTTCGTCCCAGAGCAGTGTGGCAGACGCCACCGCCTTGCCGCCTTTCAGCAGCGCGCGCTGCCGCGCAATTTCCCAGTTCAGCGCCCGCTCCACCGCGCGGAAGGAATTCATGTTCTTGATCTCCGTGCGCGTGCCGGGGCTGCCGTCGGTCCGGCGCAGGGAGACGTTTGCGTCGCATCGCAGCGAACCGCGCTCCATGCTGCCGTCGCAGATCCCGCAGTACACGAGCACGCGCCGCAGTTCGCGCATGAACGCGGCGGCATCTGCTGCGGAGGTGAACGCCGGTGTGGTGACGATCTCAAGCAGGGGGATGCCGGCGCGATTGTAGTCGGCGAGTGACGCGTCGCCGCGATGCAGCAGGCGCGCGGCGTCCTCCTCCATATGGATGCGCTCGAGGCGGATGTCGTGCTCCGTGCCGTCCGATCCCATAAAAGCCATCGTGCCGCCCGTGCAGACGGGCTCGCGGTGCTGTGTGATCTGATATCCCTTCGGGAGGTCGGGATAGAAATAGTGTTTGCGCGCGAATGCCGATCGGGGATGAATGTCGCTGCCGAGCGCGCGTCCGAGAAGGACGGCAGCCCGGAGCACGGCCGCGTTGAGAACCGGCAGTGCGCCGGGGTGACCGAGACAGACGGGACAGGTGTGCGCGTTCGGCGCATCCGCAACCGCCGTGCTGCAGCCGCAGAACGCCTTGCTGCGCGTCAGCACCTGCGCGTGGATTTCGAGGCCAATGACAGGTACTGCATTCGGTTCATCCATGAGATCCCTCTTCTCCATGATGATTGAATGCAACACGTTTTTCGCGCACAGCGCGCACGAGGGGACGCCACAGCCAGCCGTTGGCGACGAGGCGACCGGTGAAGAGCGCGATCGCCGCGGCGACGGCGCCGACGAGGTTCAGTCCGGCAATACCGATGATGAGCATGACGATGATGGTGCTGACCTCGAGTCCCGTCGCGACGGTGATCGGACCGGTGCGCTTGGCGGTCACCAGCGTGGCGCGCTGGAAAGAGAGCAGCACCGAGGCGGCGGGAATCAGCACCAGCAGCTGCGTGGGCAGCATGGCGAAGGACGCGAGATCGGGGGTGAGTCCCGACACGTCGCGGAACCACAGATCGGCCAGTGGTGTGAAGGCAATGAGAGCGAGGCCGATTGCGGCGCTTGCACCGAGTCCTGCCGCAAAATTTCGCACGGGCAGGTAGCCACGGAAGTCCCTGCCGAACTTCGCGATGGCGACCTCCTGATAAGACAGCCCGAAGCTGCGGAAGATGAACACCAGTGAATTAATCACCGGCATGACGGCCAGCGATTCGAGTGCCATGCGCGACTGTCCGAGGAAAAACGTAATCATCGGATGCACGCCCAGCGCGAGCAGGGAAGTCAGTGCGAGGGGATAGTAGAAGGTGAAGATGGAACGGTACGTCATCTCCTCGTCCGACCCGTCACGGTTGGCGAGATGCTTGTGAATCGTACCATGCGCCATGACACGGCTGGCGATTGCCTCGAGCGTGACACCGACCGACAGCGCGACCGCGCCCACCGCCGCGCCGGGGAGATCGGTCGCGAGCGCCGCGATGAGTGCGCTCACGGCCATCGACACGAGGCGGATGATGGTGCCGTATGCCACGCGGCGCGTGAGGTCGTTGCTGATCAGCAGTCCCTGATAGAAGCGCCGGAAGCCGATGGCGCCGGGCCATGGCAGCAGCAGCGCTGTGGCAAGATGCGTCAGACGGGCGACCTCCGGGGGGAGCCCGATGAGATCCTCCGCGATGAGCGGAAACACCGGCGGCAGGATGAGGATGATCATCACCAGCGTGATCCCGCCGTTGAGCAGCAGTGTGAAGTTGCGCAGTTTCAGGAAGGAGTAGCGGTTGGTGACCAGCGCGGTGGATGCGCTCATCATCATGATGATCGGGGCCTCCACGATGAGCGCGAAGGAGAAGGCCACGCCATACGCCGCGAGGTTGAACTTCGCATCCGCGAGGCGCGCAATCACCGCCGCGAGAAAGGGTCCCTCGACCGACATCATCAGCCACGTCGCGAGCAGCGGCAGCCAGAATTTGAATATCCCGCGGTAGGTGGGTATGGATGTGGATTCAGGCATCTACATAATATCGGGAATACAACAATGGAAAGATAGAATGGAAGCTCGAGCAGGGGCACGAGCAGGAGCACGATCAGGAAGCAGGATGCGGATCGGATGCAGGGTACGTCAATGGGTGCTGGACTGTAGGGGCGAGCCAACGGCTCGCCCGGACGTGCGCTCGGATCGGACGTCCCCTTATCGCCGTTTCCGGAACATCCACCAATGCATGACAGAGAATCCGACGCCCATGGCCACGGCCGACAGCGCCTGCATCCACATGAGGTGTTCGCTGAAGGTGAAAATCGTTTCACTGCTCAGCACGAAAAACAGGAAGAAAAACGCAGTGTAGTATATCCCCAGAAACAGGAAGCGGGAGGAGAGTGTGCGGCTGAAGCGGTAGATGCGGTCTCGGACGGTCACGTCAGCACTCCACCGCGAGGAACGTCACATCGTCGTCGATGTAGTTCATGTCCTGATATGCCGAAACCGTGTCATAGATGTGGCGTGTGACGCCGGAGACATCGCCGTTCGAAGAGAGAAAGGCGTGTTCGAGCCGCTCCTGGCCGAACTCCTCACCGCTCTCGTTCCCGGCCTCCAGAATGCCGTCGGTGTAGAGCAGCAGTATGTTTTCGCTGTGGAGCGGCGCGCTGCGTGTCTCGTACACGGTCGACGGGAAGACACCCACCGGACGGCCGGTGGATTCCAGCCGTCCCAGTGTATGGGCTCCGTTGCGCTGCAGCACGGGCGGATGCGCGGCGACGAGGTACCTCAGCGACCCGGGCCCGAGCAACAGAAACGCTCCCGTCGCGTACATCACATCGTCGCTCACGCGCAGGCTGGCGATCATGCGCCTGTTCAGCTGCGTCACCAGCGTGCCGGGATCCGTTTCATCCCGCATGTCGTCGATGAGAATGCGGATCAGCGCGGAGAGGATGCCCGCCCGCACGCCGTGTCCAGACATGTCCACCAGCCACAGCATCAGCCGCTCTCCTCCAAGCTCGTGCCATCCGAACAGGTCGCCGCTCAGATGGCAATAGGATTCCAGCACGGCGCTGAGCCGGCAGGGGGCATGCGCAGGCAGTTCGCGCGGGAGCAGGGCATACTGCAGCTGATGCGCCTTTTCCAGTTCCACTTCCATGGTTTCGAAGAGATGGGGCCGATAATAGAACTGCTGATCGGGCGTGAGGATACTGCGCTTCTCCGTCGTGGGCGACTTTTGCGGACACCACTCCGGTTCATCCTGCACCTCGACTTCCGAGAGCAGCCGTTCGAAGGCCTCTCCGAGCGTGATTCCGCCGTGTGTCCCCTCAAGGCGGAAAGTGAAATCCATCAGTTGTTCGGCGGTATTGAGCAGGCGAAGCATACTGCAATTCTACCGCATCCTGCGCTGAAATCCAATGTCACCGGCAGAGTTTCATCGGCATGGAGGGTGTGGATCTGCCCGGCAGTCCCGTACGCCGGACTCCCTCGATCTCATGCGTTGCGCGGGAATGGGGAACGCCGTACAATGAAAAAACCGGCAACTAAACCGACACACCATTACCGGTACACGCTGCATTGGGCAAACAGAAAAACCTCACTGAAGGAGACATCCGGCGCCAGCTGACATCCCTTACCTGGCCCATGCTTCTGGGGATGATGGGGATCGTCGTCTTTAATCTCGTCGATACCTACTTCGTGGGGAAGCTGGGCGTGCATCAGCTTGCGGCGATGAGTTTCAGTTTCCCGGTCGTGATGGTGCTGAACAGCATCTCACTGGGTATCGGGATCGGAACCAGTTCGCTGATTTCCCGTCACATCATCAAGACCGAACGCAGACGTGTTCAGCAGATGGGGGGACGCGCCCTGCTGCTGGGATTCACCGTGGTCATGCTGTTCGTCATTGCCGGTCAGCTTACCATCCGGCCGCTGTTCGCCGCCATGGGAGCCGGTCCCGTCGTGCTCGGGTATGTCGAGGAATACATGCGGATCTGGTATCTCGGTGTCCCGTTCGTCCTTTTCCCCATGATCGGCAACAATATCATACGTGCGACCGGGGATACCTTCACGCCGGGAATGATCATGGTGACCTCCGGGGTGCTCAATGCGGTTCTCGATCCAATCCTGATATTCGGATACGGTCCTGTTCCGTATATGGGGATACAGGGAGCGGCGCTGGCGACCGTGCTCGCCCGAAGCGTGAGCTTCACGATCGTCATGGTCGTCCTCACCAGGCGTGAGAAACTCATCACATTCGCTCTCGGACGGATCGGGGAGATCGGGCAGACATGGAGGAACATCCTTCACATTGCCGGTCCGGCCACACTGACTCTGCTCATTACGCCACTGTCGATCGGTGTGATTACGAGGATTCTTGCCTCCTTCGGGAAGGAAGCCGTCGCGGCGTTCGGCGTAGCCTCCCGTGTGGAGATGTTCGCGATCATGCTCATCAATGCGCTCGGCTCCGTGCTGGTCATTTTCGCCGGACAGAACATCAGCAGGCATAAATACCAGCGCATCCTCGACGCACTTACGATTTCAACGAAATTTTCTCTCTTCTGGGGCGCCGTGGTGTTTCTCCTGCTCCTGGCGGCGGGGGAGGTCGTGGCGTCTCTCTTCTCGACGGATCGCACCGTCATCGACATCACGAAGATGTACTTTCTCATCGTGTCGGCGAGTTACGGATTCCAGGGGCTCGTGCTGCTGAGCACATCGACGTTCAACGGGCTCAACAGGCCGTACCCTTCGGCTGGATTTTCCATCCTGCGCATGGTGGTGCTGTATCTGCCACTCGCCTGGATCGGTGCCCGGCTGTTCGAACTTCCGGGCGTATTCTGGGCGGCGTTCATCGCGAATGTCGTGTCGGGCCTGTTTTCAATGCTGTACCTGTTCAGGCTGGTCCGGAATATGCGGCGTGCACACGATACGGGCAGCGGGAGGGATCCCGAAGCGTTTCCCTCATCCTGACATGGACAGCCTCATGTCTACCATCGATCACGAAGCTTCTGCCACATGGGGGCGCGCAGAAAGCTGTCGTCGACGCTTGACTCCATTTCCTGATACATGGAATACGGCACGGTATACGAGATGAATTCTCTGTCAATTTTGCCGCGCTGGGAAATGTCGAAGAAGCCGATGACACCGCTCGGGTGCTCCTTCTCGGACTCCGCATGGGCGAATAGGATCGACTGACAGGCGGCTCCCCATGGAGAAACGGTGGCGTTGATCGCTCCGCGCCGAAATCCCGCCAGGGTCACCAGCGCGGACAGCTGATCAGGATTGACGAGCATCATGACCAGTGAAATATCTTCATCGTCCGCGACCTGATCGAGCGGTTTGCAGACGATGTATTCGGTAGGCACCTCGCGATATGGAAGTGCATCCGCCCAGCGGGCGGCTGCCTCGGGACTGTCGAAAAAGCGTTCGCCTTCGCCCATGTCGAACACGCCGCCGTCGGGCAGTTCGGCCTTCCCTCCGGTCGAAAGGAGCCGGTCGATCGGGAAACCGGTATAGCAGTTTCCGAAACCGAGTCCCGTTCCTCCTCCCGGACAACCGCTGGTCTTCCGATCGAACACGACTGTCCGGCCTCTGGTGGCTGCTTTCAGCATGGCGGCCGCGCAGCCCCAGCCGCCTTCCTTGAACTGCGCGGCGCGCTCGGGTTTTGTGTCGGTCAGAATTACGGCAATGGGCGTGTACTTCAGATCCAGGGCTTCAGGCAGCCGGTTCGACATGCTTTTTTCCTGTATCACGGAATCTCCTTCATATGTGTTCGGTAGTCCTCGCGGGGCGGAGCGGGAGGCACGTCTTCCGGGTAGCCGAGGGCCAGGAGCGCCACGACGGATTCACCTTCCTTGATCCCGAGAATGGGGCGAACCGGGGGGGCCGATCCGACAGAAAGCCAGATCGATCCGATGTCGTGTGCCGAGGCCGCGAGGCACAGGTTCTGCACGGCTGTTGCGGCGCTCAGCGGGTACTCGATCTGCTCCATGGGTTCGGATCCGCCGCGGCTGACGACCGCGACCATGTAAGGCGCACCGCCGAAATCCGCCTGCAGGGCTTCAAGGGCCTTTCGTTTCGGCTCGGGCAGGTCGGGATCCGCGAAAAATTCTTTCGCCTTGGCCTGGAGCAGACCGAGGATTTTCCCACGGGCCTCGGGGCCGATGACGTAAAAGTCCCACGGCTGCGAATTGGCCGGCGACGGAGCCCACATGGCCGCCTCGAACATCTCATCGAGAACGGTCTGGGGGATGGGATCGGGTTTGAAACGGTGGACCGTCCGCCGGGATTTGATATGCTGTAAAATTTCCATGCTTGTCTCCTTGTATTCGACAATCTGTGAGCAGGGATGGTATAACCTGCGCCATTGATCAGCGGTGATCAGCGGCAACATCAGTCCCCGCATCAAGAAGGACTGCCATTTCCCGCTTTCACTCGTGTATGCAATGTACGGCTAGAAGCCGGATTTCAATTCCTCCAACCCTTCCTCATACGTGATGACGTCTTCATATCCCAGTTCCTCCCTGGCCTTTGCGTCGGAGACGGTATACTCCGTCGCCTGCATGTGAATCATTTCCGCACTCATTGGGGGAGGGCTTTTCTTCCGCAATATCTTCCAGATGACGGGAACGAGGTTTCCCATCGCCAGCGCCACGGAGCGGTTCATGTTCTTTGTGGGTGGCGCAAGTCCCTGCGTTGCCAGAATGCGTGTCAGGAAGTCTCTGAACACAACATGCTCACTGTCGATCACGTAATACATCTCGCCTGGTTTCCCCTGTCGATATGCCAGGAGAATCGCATGGCAGAGATTTTTTACGTGAATGATGGGGACTTTGTACTTTCCGTGATTGAACCACATCAGTTTGTCCTCCCTGCTCGCTTCCACAAGGAATTTTACGACGCTTCCTTTTCCCCACACCAGCGGAGGCCGCACGATCACTGTTTGGAAGTCCTCCGCGTTGCTGTTGAGGACGACTTGCTCTGCCTGGTACTTGGTCCTGCGATACGCCCCTTTCGGCAGATGGGGAAGAGACAGGCGCTCATCCGCATCATACACGGGTTTTCCCTGAAGAATGATTGCGGCCGTACTGATATAGATGAAGCGCTGCACTCCCGCTTTTTTCGCCGCGTCGACCAGTTTTTCCGTCCCACGGACGTTGATCTCGTACGCATATTCATATCCTCTCCAGAATTCCGAGGCGGACGCCAGGTGAAAAACCGCTGTACAGCCCCGCAGATCATCAACCAGGCGATCAGCCTCACTCATATCGGCTGAAACGGGTGTTGCGCCAAGAGATTTGATTTTGTTTGACGCGTCCTCCGACCTCGCCATGGCGACAACATCGTATCCTTCCTTGATGAGCAGCGCGATAAGATTACTGCCGACGAATCCTGAACCTCCTGTGACGAAACATCTCATGATACAACCTCCTCTTTCGCTTCCTTGAGCCGTTGATGTATGAAATCTACTTTATATGTTCGAAGGTTTGAGGTCATGATGCCACGTCGTCGGACTTCGACTGCACACGCATATTCGTCAGTCCCCCTTCCAGAAAAGCGATGAGCACGCTGGTGATTCCTTCGCTGTCCAAATCACCGGGAATCAGCTGCCTGAGATGGTAGTCATGTTGCGGGATGCTGTCCATCAAATGGATGACGAAGTGCAGCTTCAGATAGAATTCCATATCGGACATCGGGGGGAGGGCGGCTCGCAGGGAGCGGTGGAGTTCCTCGTAGATCAGGTCATACTCGGTATTGATCAGTCGAAAAAACTTCGCATTCGGGTAGTGCTTCATCTGAACGAGAAACTTGATGAACTGCGGATGCTTCCTCGTGAGTTTCTCCTGGGGGATGACGATGGCCTCCATCACCCTGCGGAGGGGAAGCGGATGGTCGCCCGACTCCTCTTTGGCCTGCCGGAGCATCGCCAGCCGCTCCCGTGTCATGGGAAGCATGCGTCTGTTGAAGATTTCGATGACCAGATTGTCCTTTGTCCCGAAATGATATGTGACGGCGCCCAGATTGACACCGGCCTTCCGGATGATCGTGCGAATGGACGCCGACGCGATGCCCTGACGGGCAAAGCACCGCTCCGCGGTATCCATGATCTTATCCTTTGTGCTTTTCATCAGGTCGCGGTCCTCAGAGGAGCCAACTGCCGGCAATTCATATTCTTTCATACGAATGTATGAATTCAGCCATTCCCTGTCAAACCGGATCTCCCATCTCGACCAGCTCTGCCACTCAGTAACAGATTGACTGCAGGACTTTTGAGCAGTCCTGTCTGGTGACCACCGGCAGCCGAGAGAGAATCCCGAAACGGGCACACCCTGTATCATGTTGAAATGAAATGGATTATCTTGTTGCCGGTGTCGGCTGTACGGGCCATGTGCAGCCGGGAATGGTCGTCTTTTCTCCACGTATTCGCAGGATCAGGCAATAATGCGACAGGATTGCGCTACAGCGGAATCGCACCCCTGGAGTATATTGAGGGTGATGTTAATCCGGCAGCGATCCTGGCTCTGATGCCGCACTGCCTGAACACTTCGATAGGTGAAAACGCAACCACAACACGAGAACGGAGCATGTAATGCAATTCAATTTCCAGAATCCAACACGGATCAATTTTGGCGCGGGGAAACTCTCCGAACTGGGCACCGAGGCAGGTACGTATGGGAAGAAAGCCCTTCTCGTCACGGGCGGGGGCAGCGTGAAAAGAAACGGCACGTTCGACCGCGCGCTCGAGAGCCTGAAGGCCGCGGGAGTCTCCGCGGTGGAGTGCGCCGGGGTCGAGCCGAACCCACGGCTCTCTACCGTGCTGCGCGGAGCGCAGATTGCGCGTGACGAGGGCTGTGACGTCGTGGTCGCGCTTGGAGGCGGCAGCACCATGGATGCCGCGAAAGCGATGGCGGCGATGGTGTTTTACGAGGGCGAGCCATGGGACATGTTCTTCAGCAGCGAAGGCACGTTCATCCCACCGACGAAGGCATTGCCGATCATCACCGTGCCGACGCTCGCTGCCACGGGATCGGAGATGAACAATGGTGCCGTGATCACAAACGAGGAGACGACTGAGAAATCGTTTGTGAACGCGCCCGTGCTGTTTCCGAAGGTGGCGATCGTGGATCCCGAACTGACCGTGACCGTGCCGAAGGATCAGACGGCGTACGGCGTCTGTGATCTGATCACGCACGTGACCGAAGGATATTTCAACGGTGTCGACGGAACACCACTGCAGGATCGCTTCGCGGAGGGCGTGATCCAGACTGCGATGGAATGGGGACCGAAGGCGGTCGCGGACGGCAATGACCTCGAAGCACGGGCGCAGGTGCAGTGGGCCTCCGTGGTCGCGCTCAACGGCTGGGTGCAGGTCGGCACCAGTGCCGGCTACCCGGTCCACATGATCGAGCATACACTCTCGGCGCATCACGACGTTGCTCACGCCGCAGGTCTCGCGGTCGTGAATCCTTCATGGATGCGGTTCGCGGCCAGGAAACGTCCCGAACGCTTCGCCCGGTTCGCCGAACGCGTACTCGGCGTCGAGCGCAACGGGAAGACGGACGAGGATGCCGCTCGCGAGGGAATCGATCGTTTCGAGGCATTCCTCCGCTCTATTGGATGTCCGACACATCTTTCCGAACTCGGTATCGGTGACGAACTGATCGAGAGGTATGCGGAAGACACCCTTCGGATCATCAATGACGGCAAGGGCAACCTGCCGGCACGACCGCCGATGAGCAGGGAGGATATCATCGAGGTGCTGCGGGGAGCCCTGTAATGCAGCGTATGGAACAGACACAGCTCGAACTGAAAAACAGTATCGCGCGGTTGACCGAAGGACGCAGCGATCCGTCGACTGCCGTCGCGGGGCTGTCTCTGTATCGTCTGCACAGTCCGGTCGAAGCTGTCGTCGGAATGCATGAGCCCAGTGTCTGCGTCATCGCCCAGGGAGCGAAACGGGTGCTCCTGGGCGAGGACGTATTTGCGTACGATCCGCAGCACTACCTGCTGACATCAGTGCACCTGCCCACGGTGGTGCAGGTCCATGAGGCGAGCAAGGAGAGACCGTACCTCGGGTTCACACTCGTCCTCGATCTGCGCGAAGTCTCCCGGATGATGGTCGACAGCAATCTCCCCGCTCCGCGAGCGCAGAAGTCAGGGCGCGGAATGACCACCGGCGAAATGACACCTGCCCTCATCGACGCATTCAGACGTCTCGTCGGACTTCTGGACGATGAAGAAGCAATTCCTATCCTCGCACCGACGATTCAGCGTGAGATCATCTATCGGCTGCTCGTCGGGGATCAGGGCGCTCGGTTGCGGCAGATTGCCTCGGCGGGAAGTCAGAGTCAGCAGGTGGCCCACGCCATCGAGTGGCTGAAGGAAAACTACCTGCACCCGCTGCGGGTTGAGGATCTCGCCCGGCGGGCAGGGATGAGTTCGTCGACCTTCCACCATCACTTCCGAACAATGACCGCCTCGAGTCCGCTTCAGTATCAGAAGCGGCTTCGGCTCCAGGAAGCACGAAGGCTCATGCTCATCGACCGGATCGATGCCGCAAGCGCCGCCTTTCAGGTGGGGTACGAGAGTCCCTCGCAATTCAGCCGTGAGTACAGCCGGCTGTTCGGCGCTCCTCCCGTCAAGGACATTTCCTCGATGCGACAGGCCGGGCATCCCGGCTGATGGAATCCACGGCCAGTCCGGCCGCAATGTAAAAGGCACCGTCAGGATGCAGGTCTCTATTCGACAGTTCTCCTTGTCATCTTCCCGAATACTGTTCATCAGTGACCTTTTCCTTCCAGATAACATTTTCACCTTGGAGAACGCCCGTGAGAGCCACGTGCGTCATTGGTGAGTCCGGCGTGGCGCCGTGCCAGTGGTCGATTCCGGCCGGACACCAGATGACATCACCGGCATTGAATTGCAAAATCGTTCCGTCGCGCGTGCCGGTGAGTCCGACACCCGCAGTGACGACCAGATGCTGTCCCGCGGGATGCAGATGCCAGGCTGTTCTGGCGCCGGGCTGGAAGGTCACCCGCGCTCCGGAATAGTGCGCAGTTTCGTTGTCCGGAAACATCAAATCCACCTGCACGTCGCCGGTGAACCATTCCTCCGGACCTTTGAAGGATTTCTGTTCTTCCTCCCTGAATACCACCTGTTCCTTTTCGTCACCGTTGGACTCCCCGCCTGCGGATCCATCCTCCGAGCCGGAGAATACCATCGCGGCAAAAAGCACGATCGTGATCATTCCTGCAATATATTCCATGGTCGTTGTCTCCTGTCAGTTGTGAAACATGTGTCTGCTTCATGCCTGCCCATCCTCCCGGAATGGGGCGATATGGAGGTCGTCTGTCTCGGCGATCATATGCAATTCGTCTTGCTTCCAGTTGGACAAGGCAATTTCTCCTGTATGGTCATGGTGGCTGTTTTTCCTGCTGAACACACATAATGTACGCTGAAACCGTGCCGTACGTGTAGAATGATCCTGTTGATGCATTGCCTGATTCTCTGAGTGTGCGCCATGAGGAGAGGATCCCGGCAGCGTGGGATTCCTCCGCCCGGGTGTGTATCACTTCCGCGAGGCTGTCCGGACACGGTGACGCAGGACGGATTCGTGGTGGAAATCTGCCAGTGCGAGGAGACGCTCATCTCGCGTATCGACTCCATGGCCGTCGCGCCGAGCTGACCGGACGGCTGCAAATTATCCGCAGCGCAACGCAAGGCAGACTCAGACTGTATGTCTCCGATGGCACGTTCGTCACGGAGAAGGCGGTCACCGTACATACTGACGGAAGCATCTCCGGGAGCATCGATCTCACTGCCGTGCTGCCAGGGGAGTTACACGGCAGTCATCTCCATCAATGATCGCATTTTTGTAAAGCATCTGCTGCGTCTGTGAATCAATTTGCATTTGGACGCTGTGTAACATTGCAATCAGACGCACCGCAACCTTTCATTTGGCCGCAGTATTTTGTATCTATGACTGTTGGATTCACGGCTGCCGGATAGACATGGAGTTACTCCGCCGATTTGCGATGAGGAGGGTAGAGGAAGCGTTGGCGGATTCGCCCGTGATTTTGCTGCATGGACCCCGGCAATGCGGTAAAACCACACTTGCAAGAATGATTGCTTCCGAGAAAGGCTACACGTACGTCACGTTTGATGATGAGGTGGTGCGTGAGGCCGCTCAGCACGATCCAACAGGTTTCGTGCTGAATCTGCCGGAGCGCGTCATCATTGATGAGGTGCAGCGTGTCCCGGAGATCTTCTTTCCACTCAAATCCGAGATAGACCGTGAGCGCATTCCGGGAAGGTGTATCCTTACCGGTTCGACGAACATCCTTCTCCTCCCCGATCTTTCCGATTCCCTCGCGGGTCGCATGGAGATCCTGCGACTGCATCCACTCTCGCAGGACGAGTTGCTTCAGCGACCCTCGCAGTTCCTGGACCAGGTTTTCAGCGCTGATTTCACATTGTCAGTTCGCTGCGACCGATTGGGCAGCGGTCTTGCGGAGCGCATCGTGTCCGGCGGTTTCCCCGCGGCGATCGACAGGCCATCGTACCATCGGAAACATGCCTGGTACAGAAATTTTGTCGAGACAATCGTGCAGCGGGATGTGCGCGCGTTGGCGCGAATCAGCTCGCTTGATGCTCTTCCACGTCTCCTGCGTCTCGCGGCTGGACAAACGGCGCATCTCGTCAATATCTCCGAAATGGCCAGCGCTTTTCACCTCAGCAGGCCGACGATACAGGATTACGTGACATTGCTGGAGCGCATCTTTCTCATCGAGCATCTTTCGCCCTGGCATGTGAATCATCTGCGGCGACTGATCAAGACCCCGAAGCTGCATGTGACCGATACCGGGCTTGCGTCCTCCCTGCTGGGGGCGACGATTGATACGCTGCAGCGCGATCGTGCGCTCTACGGACAGCTGCTGGAGACCTTTGTGTTCCAGGAACTGCAACGGCAGGCCAGCTGGTATGAAGCGCCGGTCGCCTTTACGCATTTCAGGACAAAAGACGGGGTGGAGGTCGACATCGTCATGCAGCAGGGCTATGCGTCCGTGGTCGGAGTCGAAGTGAAAGCTGCCGCGTCGGTCGCCGCAAGGGATTTTCGCGGACTGAAGAAACTTGAGGCAGCGAATGGAGATCGCTTTGTCGCCGGAGTAATTCTGTATGACGGTGAACAGATCGCCGCATTTGGTGAGCGGTTGTTCGCCGTGCCAATCCGGATGATCTGGGAGATGTAAGCCGGGAGCATCATGGATATAGGAACCATCGCCCAATGACCTGCAAACAGTCGTTGATTAAACTTTCATGTAGCCGGATTTCCGGCGAACTTGACTAAAAGGGTGAGGTTCGTCAAGTGGATGCGGTTTACCGGGAACTCGCGTGATCACAGGATCGGGATTGACATTCTCAAGCAATGAAACTATATTTACTTATTAGTAACTATAGTATCTTAAATGATCTGATGATGTCTGATGCGTCCGCCGAGAATTTCGAAAAATATCCTCCGATATCCGCTTGACGACATCCTTGCGGCACCTGCGCACATCCGCTTGCTGCGGGTTTTGTTGTTTGATCTTGGCGACGTGGTCAGCGTGACGGATGCCGCCAGGATCGCCGGTCTTTCACATCCCGGTGCCAGGAAAGCTTTGGAATCCCTTGAACAGGCCGGTGTCGTCATCAAGGTGGGGAGCGGTCGCGCAATCAAGTTCGGACTCGTGCAGGGGAATCCTTTCTTCCCTTTTCTTCGCGAGCTGTTTGAACGGGAACATGAACAGTATCAGGATCTGCTGCATTCTCTGCGTTCAGTGATAGAACTGCCGGAAACACGCGAGGCATGGATCCGGAGTTGGCCGGCAGGAAGCAACCGTACCGTGGATATCGATCTCGTTGTCTCGGTAACGGCTGTGAGTCGGATTTCGGACGAGATTCGCAGCAGGGTGATGAACATCGAGAAAGAGTGGAATATCGTCGTGGAACTCCATGTGTATACACGCGCTGATCGGCCTGAAATCCCCGTGGATGCGATCGTGCTGTGGACATCCGGGGAGAACGTCGGAACCGATCATTCTCTGCAACTACGCACCCGGGCCGATTCCGAGAAGCAATCGCACAGGGTGGCGCGTGTGCTCGCCGGCATGCTGGAACGTGATTCAACACTGAGAAAACGTGCGCTCCGATACCTGGACCGCCTGTTGAAGGAAGGACAGGGAATGGCGGACCGGGACCTCAAGGAATGGAGGCAGCTTCTCGAGTCATACTCGACAGCGCAGTTGAAAGATCTCCTGACCTCGGACAGCCAACGCGCGTTGCGACTGCGTCGAAGCATACCCTTTTATTCTGTCCTGACCGATGCAGAACTGCGCTTTCTTGATGAAAAGACGGAGCTCGCGCCATGAGGTATGACCAGCTCGAACATGCGATTCGTGCGGCGTGCGATGTCTCCGGTGATACGGAATTGCTCATCTTCGGTTCGCAGGCGATCCTCGGGAGTTATCCAGATGCTCCAGAAGCCCTGCGGACATCCATTGAAGTCGACGTACAGGCCAGGAATCGGCCGGAGATGACCACTTGCGTTTTGAGGCCGAACGCGGCAGTGCGATACCAGCAGAACAGCACCTGCAGTTATGGACGGGTGGGGGACGCGCCATGCCGTGGACGGCGCAGCCATCGTCCTGGTGGCTGAATGCGCAACCGCAATCGGGCGATCACACCTCGAGCATATCCGTACAGCCAAACAGCACCATGCTCGATGTCGGCATGCATGATTCAGAACTTCAGTTCGCCTCCACACCGTCGGATCGGCACGTAACCGTGACGTACATCATCCGGTACGGGCATCGAGTCACCATCTGTTCCAGGAGCGCTGACCCTTGACGCTTGGCCGCAGCCTGTGACGGCCGGGTCGCAACTGCATGTGCGCATTGGCGAGGAAGCGGGTGGAAGCTGCCGTCTCACCATGCACGACCTGCTGGGGCGTGTGCGGCTCGTGCGATATGCAGAAACTGCATCACTCATAACGATTGACATCGACCCGCTGCAGCTGTCGACCGGCGTGTACCTCCTCCGAGCCGTCTCCGCCAATGGCGCACAGGCGACACGGATGATCGCGCTGACCGGAGAACGTTGAGTCCGGGGATGAGATGACGGATGTGTGAAAAACATCTTGTATCTTTCTCCTAACGACAACTTCTCGGTTTCTGAAGACATGATGAAGAGAGCGCAAATACTAGACCTCTTGCGATCGAGCAAGGGGGAATTTGAGAAAAGGTTTTCCGTCAGACGCATTGGACTGTTTGGTTCGATGCTGCGAGGAGATGATACCTCGGAGAGCGATATCGATATCGTCGTGGATATGGAGCATCCGACCTTCGACAAGTATATGGACCTGAAGTTCCACCTTGAAAGATTAATCGGCCGAGAAGTTGACCTGGTTCTGCTCGAAAGCATCAAACCCCGTCTCAAGCCTCGCATCACACGGGAGGCTGTCTATGCGTGATGCCCGGATATGATTCCTCCCTTTGTCTCCACCCGAAAATCCCGTATTTTACCTTGATTCGTCTGATCCGATTGAACCTGAGTCGGACGAATTAGTCAAGCATGCGAGACCAAAAATCCAGCGTGTTTGAAGCGGTGACTCGCACCTGGTTTTAGTCAAGTTCGGCCTGTGATCGCAGCAGGATTTCAGTCGATTTTCTCGCCGGAGTATCACTGTAACTGACCGCCATGATACGAGTTACCGGAAATTGCGAATGTGGCGAAATTGGCATACGCGCTAGACTTAGGAAATAGCGCGTTTTTTGCTTTTCTCGAATAATTTCAAGCACTTACGCCGGAATTTGTCTCGGGAATTCACCTGATTTCCGGAGAACTTGACTAAAAGGGAGATGGTTAGTCAAGGTGAACATGCCTGTCTCACCCTCCACAGCGCACTCAGCAAACACATCTGATCCCTTCCTTACCGGTTATTCCAGCAACAGCAGAGCCTGGAAGAAACGCGTCATACCCTGTCAATCTGGAATGCATGAAGCGACAACCGTTCGGGGCCGCTTGACATTCCACCCTTCTCACTGTACTTTTCTTCCATAAAAAGATCTCGTAATACGGAATCTTCAGCACCTGGAATGGATGTCTCATGCGTCGTGAAAAGCGCCGTGGGCGCGAGACAGATCACGATGAGCAAAATCAAGTAACCGGACCATTCGGTAAAAGGGGCTCTCCCGTTGGGGAGCCCCTACCGAAACAGACATGATTAGAAAACAGATCGTCATAGCGACAAGTTGCCTAATGGGGGTCATGATCCTGTCCTCGCCAGGACCACTCCATGCTCAGAAGGAGGCGAATAACTGGTACTTTCCGAACCGCCGTGCGATAACGTTCGAATCGGGTAAACCTAAAGTAATCATTAACAACAGCATGACAAATAACGAGGGGGCGACCACTATCTCTTCATCCGATGGAAAATTGCAAATCTATTCTAATGGGCAGAAAATATGGGACCGGCATGGAAGACCGGTACCCGCAGGGAGAGGATTGCTTGGTGGTGAGTCTTCAACAACAGCGGCATTGCTAATAAAGAAACCTGGTACCACATATTTCTATTATTTGGTGACTACTCAAGATTATTTCACAGATTCATCCAGGCTCTGTTATTCAATATTATACGTCGACCCGGTCTCCGGTAATATTACAGTGTCGAATAAAAATACTATATTGTTAAGAAGTTCCAGTGAAAAAGTTACTGCAATCGACAATAGCGCAGCAGATGGATCGTGGGTAATAGCAATTGATTGGCGTATTGGCCGCATCGTTTCATTCGCGTTATCAGATAGTTGCATTTCGGACATACCTGTCATCTCGGATTCAGTGTATGCCAACTATGACGATCCGGAAGGGCGAGACAAAATGGGAGTGATGAAGGCGTCGATGGACGGCAAATATTTAGCTGTTGCCGTATTGCATAGCGGAGAGGTGTCTCTATATGATTATAATAGTAATCATGGGTATGCAGACTTTAGGTACACACTACATTTAGACGATAATATGCATCCCTACGGTTTGGAGTATTCATTAAGCGGGCGTTATTTATATGCATCCTGTCTTGATTTGGAAAATGGCCACAGTAAGATCTACCAATACGATCTATCACTAGAAAATGTAAACGATGTAAAGGCAAAAACGAGGCTTGTAGCTGAATATAGCGATAGACGGATTCACTATGGCTTACTGCAATTGGGTCCAGATGGGAAAATATATCACCCCTTCAAGGGCGATTCATTGTTTGGGATCATTGAGCATCCTGACAAGTTAGGAGATTCTTGTGGTTATCACACGGAGGTCTTTCCGATATATGAGGGTCAAAGCAAGGACTCATTTAATTCCTACAGTCTCCCCGCTTTCAAACAGAGCATTTTCAATCCCATGCGATTTACACACAACAACGCATGTATCGGTACTTCGTCGGTATTGAAGATCTCGGATCTGCTCAAATGCGATTCCATCCGCTGGTTTTTCAACGATTCACTTTCACCCGGAGCTACAGATACTGGTAGAGTCGTCGAGTACCTGTTCTCATCCGAAGGCCGATACTGGGTCGATGCAATCGCATATCGTGAGGGAACGACGGATACCATAACACAGCGCGTAACTGTTTATCCGCAGCCGCGAGTGCATGCCATGAACGACACTTCGATCACACGAAACAACACTGTTCGGCTCAGATGCCAGGTAGAAAGCGGGCGAGAGCCGTATTTGTACTATTGGTCTCCCGTTGATCGACTCGATGATCCGTATGCGTCCTCACCGATGGCATCACCGGACTCATCAACGGTGTATCACGTGGTTGTAACTGATCTTACGGGCTGCGTGACTGAGGATAGTGTGTTCGTAGACGTGGTTGAAGAGCCGTCAATTTCCTGCGTCACAGCTGGTCACGATTCAGTATACGCTGATAGGCATTACGAACAGTTCATCCCCGATCCACTCCATCTGTCCTACACCGTGACCAACACCGGCACTGTTACGCTCACGGGTTGTGAGGCTTCGATCATTCTGCCATCGGAGTTCACGCTGGCGGGAACGGACAGCACGCAGAGCTTCACGGCTCCCGAATACGCAAACGAGCAAGGAGGGCCAGTAGCAGAAGGCTCCATCCTGCCGAGCGCATCCTGCACGCGCTGGTGGAAGATCATTCCAACACAGGCGATCGCGGACACGGCTCCAAAACAGATACGTTGGCAATGGACGAGCGATCAGCAGGGAACACAGAGCGGCTGTGAGCGCACGATGTATCTCGTACCTGATCAGCTGCAAAGCATCGTGCTCACGCCGCTGCATTTGTACTTCGAGGCAGAACATGGCGGACCACTTCCCTCAGAGCAACACGTGCAGCTGTGGACCGGAGGTGGGCTGGTGATGCCATGGACGGCACAGCCATCGGAATGGTGGCTGGATGCGCAACCGACCAGCGGCAGCCAGTCCACACAGATCTCCGTACAACCGAACAGCACATTGCTGGATGCAGGAGCCCATGGCGCAGATCTGCTGTTCGCCACAACACCGACGGATCGTCACGTCGCGATCACGTATGTCATTCGCAAGAGCACGGGTATCGAGTCGCCAGCCGCACCGGGAGCGCTCACCCTCGACGCCTGGCCGCAACCGGTTGCAGCGGGAGCGTGGTTGCATGTCCGTATCGGTGGGGAAGCGGGCGGAAGCTGCCGCCTCACCTTGCATGACCTTCTGAGCCGCGAGCGACTGACGCGATATGCAGAAACTGCATCACCGGTAGTGATAGACCTCGGTGCACTGCAACTGCCAACCGGCGTGTATCTGCTCCGAGCCGTCTCCGCCAATGGCGCACAGGCGACACGGATGATCGCGCTGACCGGAGGACGTTGAGTCCGGGGATGAGATGACGGATGTGTGAAAAACATCTTGTATCTTTCTCCTAACGACAACTTCTCGGTTTCTGAAGACATGATGAAGAGAGCGCAAATACTAGACCTCTTGCGATCGAGCAAGGGGGAATTTGAGAAAAGGTTTTCCGTCAGACGCATTGGACTGTTTGGTTCGATGCTGCGAGGAGATGATACCTCGGAGAGCGATATCGATATCGTCGTGGATATGGAGCATCCGACCTTCGACAAGTATATGGACCTGAAGTTCCACCTTGAAAGATTAATCGGCCGAGAAGTTGACCTGGTTCTGCTCGAAAGCATCAAACCCCGTCTCAAGCCTCGCATCACACGGGAGGCTGTCTATGCGTGATGCCCGGATATGATTCCTCCCTTTGTCTCCACCCGAAAATCCCGTATTTTACCTTGATTCGTCTGATCCGATTGAACCTGAGTCGGACGAATTAGTCAAGCATGCGAGACCAAAAATCCAGCGTGTTTGAAGCGGTGACTCGCACCTGGTTTTAGTCAAATTTGGCCTGTGATCGCCTCCAGGATTGCAGTCGATCATCTCCCCGGAGTATCGCTGTAACTGACAGCCATAAAACGAGTTACCGGCAATTGCGAATGTGGCGAAATTGGCATACGCGCTAGACTTAGGATCTAGTGGGCTCAGTCCCGTGGGGGTTCGAGTCCCCCCATTCGCACTCAATCACAGAATCGAAACGCAAGGAGTCATTCTTGGAAGTCCTTATCAATTCGAAAACAGACGTCTCCCACGAAATCGAAATCATCGTCCCTTACGAGGAGCTGCGCCCGCACTTCGAGAAAGCGTACCGCGAGGAAGCGAAGAATATCGTCATCCCCGGGTTCCGCAGGGGACGCGTGCCGCTGCAGATCATCAAGAAGCGCTTCGGCGAGGCCATCGATCATCAGGTGATCGAAAAGCTCTCGAACGAGTTCTTCCGCGAAGCCATCGAAGAGCGCGATATCAAGCCGATCGGACAGCCGGTGCTGCACGACCTCGACTACAAGCCGGGCGAACAGCTCACGATCAAGGTCGCCTATGACACCGAACCCGAGGTGACCGCGTCGGACTACAAAGGCATCCAGGCCGAGCGCCTTACGCATGAGGTGACCGACGACGAAGTGGACGACGAGCTGCGGGGACTGCAGAAGTCCCAGCGCATCCTCGACACCGTGGAGCAGGCCGACGACGAGAACCACCTGGTCACCGTCGACATCCAGATGCTCGACGAAAACGGCAATCCCAAACCCGGCCAGCGCAACGAGAACATGAAGGTTGAGCTGGACGACGAGAACATGAACCGCGACCTCATCGCCGAGCTGTACAACATGAAAGCGGGCGAGGAGAAGGACGTCGAGCTTACGCACGAGCACGGCGATCACGAGCACACCGAACACGCGCATATCAAGGTGAAGTCCGTCGAGAAGGTGACCCTCCCCGAGGTCGACGACGCCTTCGCCGACCGCGTCTCCAACGGCGAGGCAAAAACCGTGCTCGAACTGCGCCAGCTGATCCGCACGAAGCTCGAGGAGATGTGGGAGAACCGCTATCAGCAGCAGCTCGACAACGACATCGTCGCGGAGCTGGTCAAGCGCAATCCCTTCGCCGTGCCCGAGGGCATGGTCAACATGGTGCTCGACGACCTGGTCAAGCAGGTGCAGGAGCGGCAGCCGGGCAAGGAATTTCCGCCGGATTTCGATCTCGAGCAGTACCGGGAGTCCCGCCGCGAGGAAGCGGAATTCACGGCCAAGTGGATGTACCTCCGCGACAGCATCATCGAGCAGGAGGGAATCAAACTGGAGGATGCCGATGTTGAGGAGAAGGCCGAACGCGACAGTGCCGCCATGGGCATCGACAAGGAGCGCCTGATCGAGTTCTACAAGAGCTCGCCGCAGTACACGCAGACCATCCTCGTCGAAAAACTCATGGATCTTCTGCGGGCAGAGTCGGAAATCAAGGAGGTCGACGACAACGACATCTCCAAGACCGGCATGAGTCCCATGACCTTCGCCGATGTGGAGCACGAGCAGGAGCACGACCACGAACACGAACAGGAAGAGGACGACATCAAACCGTAGGGCCGAGCCAACGGCTCGGCCAGGGGCCCCGCGTTCACGGCTCGGCCGGGATCCGCCCCAACGGCTCAACCATCGTCCCGCGCCAACTGTCGCTTCAGATCCGACAACAGGTTTGAATCATAGAGAACAAGGACAATCAATGACCGACAAGCATCCCGACATGTCCAGCACATCCATCCCCCCGTATGATCAGTTGATCCCCGTGGTGGTCGAACAGACGGGACGCGGCGAGCGGAGCTGGGATATCTTTTCCCGCCTCCTGCGCGAACGCATCGTTTTCCTCGGAACACCGATCGACGACCATATCGCCAGCCTCATCGTGGCGCAGCTGCTCTTCCTCGAATCCGAGGATCCCGAAAAGGATATCTACCTGTACATCAACAGTCCGGGCGGCAGCGTCTCGGCCGGACTCGCGATTTACGACACCATGCAGTACATCCGCTCCGATGTTTCGACCATCTGCATCGGCCTGGCGGCGAGCATGGGCGCCATCATCCTCGCCGGCGGTTCGGAGAAGAAGCGCATCGCGCTGCCGCACTCCCGCATCATGATTCATCAGCCGATGGGCGGCACGCAGGGACAGGCGGCCGACATCGAAATCTACACGCGCGAGATGATGCGCACGCGCGAGCAGCTCTACAAGATCATCGGTCATCACACAGGAAAAACGGTTGAGGAAATCACGCAGGATTCCGACCGCGACAAGTACATGATGCCCGACGAGGCGCTCGAGTACGGCATTATCGACAGCATCCTCACGCGCAAGGCGAAACCGGAATCGACGGAGTAGAGTCCGTGCACACATGCCGGCAGGGTGATCGATTCCCGGTACGGCAGGTCAATGCCTGCCCTGGCCGCCAGTTCCCTCCGCAGGAGGACCTGCATCGCAAAAAACAATCCTGCACGCGTAAGCGGGAAATCGTATATTAGGTGGACGAATCACAGTCCACCTTTTTTTATTCCTATGCACTCCACACGCATCAGCATTTTCATTCTCATTGCAGCGGGCGTGCTCGCCGGATGTTCCTCCGCTCCGCCGGACTATATCCGCAGTTATCCCGTCCGCATCTCAAACATCGGCGCTGCGGTCAATACCGAAGAGGACGAATTTGCGCCCAGCATCACGGCCAATGGCCTGCGCATGGTATACACGCGCGGAAACACGAGTTCACCGTTCGAGCGGGATTTCTGGGAAAGCACGCTCGAAGGCGATTTCTGGCGGCGGCCGATGCCCGTGCAGGGGTCGCTGAACACATCAGCGAACGAGGGCTCGCCGAGCCTCGCAGCCGACGGACAGACGCTGTTCTTCGCCGCGGCCGACCGCGTTGATAATCGCGGGAAATCTGATATCTACATGGCTCGGCTTCAGGGCAAGGAATGGGGGGCCGGACAGAGTATCGGGTATCCCGTCAACACCGGCGCCTGGGAGTCGCATCCTTCCATCAGTCCCGACGGAAAAGTCTTGTACTTCGTCTCCGACCGCGACGGCGGGTTCGGAGGCCTCGACATCTGGATGACCGAACTCGGCTCCGACGGCATGTGGATGACGCCGGTGAATCTCGGCGCGGAGGTCAACACTGATGACGACGAGGTATCGCCGTACATCGCCTCCGACGGAAGCACGCTGTATTTCGCATCGGACGGACATCCCGGCATGGGCGGCACCGACATGTTCGTCACGCGCCGTCTCGGCATCAACTGGTCCGAGCCGGTGAATCTCGGCATCCCGCTCAACTCGGAAGACAATGATGAGTTTTTCACACTCGCCGCGGAGGGGAACACGGTGTACTTTTCCTCCCGGCGCGACGACGGGTACGGCGGCTACGATCTCTATCGTGCCGCGCCGAATCCCTTTCCGCCGGGCGCCGTGATTGTGCTTTCCGGCACCGTGCGGGAGCGCAGCACGCGTGATCCGCTCGCTGCCACGCTCGACGTGCGCGATGCGGATACCGGTGAGCTGCTGGCAACACATGACAGCAATTCGTACACGGGGGAATACGTCATCGTCCTGCCCGCGGGCAAGGTGTACGAGGTGACGGCCTCCTCGGGAACGTATGATCCCGTCAGCGAACGCTTCGACCTGGTCAGCCGCGCGGATTACGACGAGATCACACACGACTTCCTGCTCGGTGACGAACCGCCCGCGGAAGACCTGTCGGTAAGTATCCGGGCTGACGTGCTGGATTTTTCCCTGATCCGCGGCACATCGACGACCAAGGGACTGACGATCGAGGAAATCGTCACGCGCGAAACCGTGCCACTGCTGAACTACGTATTTTTTGACAAAAACGATCCGGAAATCCCGAAACGCTATGCACATCTCACGCGTGCCGAGACCGCGGATTTCTCCGTGGGAAAACTGCCCGAAGGCACGCTCGAGCGCTACTACCACCTGCTTGATATCATCGCGCAGCGCCTTGTGCAGCGTCCCTCGGCGACGCTGCGCGTGACGGGCACGACTGATGGACGCGAATCCCGCTCTGTCGCCCGCACACGCGCAGAGAACGTCGCATCCTACCTCATGGAGGTATGGGGGATTGACGCCGCGCGTCTTGACGTGCGTGCGCAGGGGCTGCCCGACGCTCCCTCCACCAGCCGCTCCGAGCTGGGCCGCGCGGAGAACCGCCGTGTGGAGCTGACCTCGAACGACGCCGACCTGCTCGCGCCGATCTCCTCGAGTGAGGTCGAGCGTGTGACGAAGCCCGACATGGTGCATTTTTATCCGTCGATTATCGCGGAGAGCGGTCTTGCGCGCTGGCGTTTCGAGGTGCGTGACGGTGAACGGACGGTGCGCGACAGCGACGGATACGCCTCCTACCCCGATTCCATCGGATGGAACTGGCGTGATCTCGAGGGCAGTCTCCCGAAGGGCGACTCCCTTGTGTTCACGCTGTATGCGAAGGATGAGAGCGGACAGGAGGCGCGCAGCGAAGCGCAGAGCATTCCGATCAATGTGCTGACGCTTGAGCGGAAGAACGTCGAGCAGCTGCCCGACCGCACGCTGGAGCGCATCAGCCTGATTCTCTTTGATTATGACCGCGCGAAGCTCGGCGGCGTCAATCGTCACATCCTGCGCGGTGCGGCGGAGCGTCTGTCTTCGCGCTCGACATTCATCGTGCGCGGCTACACCGATGAAATCGGTGACGAGGAGTACAATCAGGAGCTGTCCGAGCGCCGCGCCGAGGCCGTGCACGACCTGCTGAAAGACCTGATGCCGGGTGCTGCAATCCGTTCCGAGGGCGTCGGTGAGTCACAGCTGCTGTTTGACAACGCGCTGCCGGAGGGGCGGTTCTACTGTCGCACCGTGCAGATCCTTGTTGAAACCATCAAGTGAGGAATCCGCGATGAAACGTCCGGTCACAATGTACATGCGAACAGTGTTACCTCAGACGAGGCTCCCTCGCCGTGTATTCGCGACATTGTTCGGTGTGCTGTTTTTTACGCTGATTCTTGCCGGCTGCCTCGATTACGAGCAGGAAACCTGGCTCGCCGAGGACGGTTCGGGGAGGATGGAAGTCCATTACTGGATGTCGGAGAGCATGCTGGTGTGGCTCAAGGATGGCACGCTGACCTTCAATGAGGATTCCGTGCGTCATCGCTACGACGCCGAGGGGATTGAGGTTGAGGACGTCCGCGTCTTCACGCGCGAAGAGGATTCCACCCGGCACGTCGAGGCTGTGCTGCGTTTCGATGACATCACGGCGCTCCCGGCCTGCAAGAGCTTCGAGGATGTGACTTTCCGCTGGATGCGTGAGGGGGATGTGTACCGTTTCGAGCAGAGCATCCCCGTCGACAGCGGATCCGACGAGGCCTTTCTCGATCAGTTCGATTTCGTCTACACGTATCATTTCCCGGGAACCGTGCTTGAGAGCAACGCAGACTCGGTCAGTGGCAGCACCGCTGTCTGGAGTTTCAAGCTTTCCGAGCTTGCCTCTTCAGAAGCACTTGCCGCCACCGTCGAAGCGCCTTCGGGACAGAATATCTGGTGGGTGCTGGGCGTGATCGGCGTGGTGGTTGTGCTGATCATCGTGCTGGCCACGGTGCGCCGCAAGCGGAAGCTGTCAGTGTAGGGGGATTGTGGATATTGCAGATTACAGATTGAAGATTTCAGATTGCGGCAACCACACGCTTACGCGTGTGGCTATCGCACATCGCAAACGCCGCCGTTGATCTTGGCGTGTGGCTATCGCATATCGCAAACGCCGCCGTTGATCTGGGCGTGTGGCTAGCACATATCGCAAACGCCGCCACTGATCTGGGCGTGTGGCTAGCACAATCTGCTATCTGAAATCTGCAATAACCAAAAACGCACCCGGCATTCGGTACCGGGCGCGTTAAATATAATCGTAAATACCGTTCGGCTTTCGCCGTTACTTCACAAGCATCATGCGCTTGCTGAGCAGGGCACCGTCGGACTGCAGCTGGTAGAAGTAGATGCCGCTGGGGAGATCGGAGGCGTCGAATTCAACGACGTGGAAACCGGGATCGACATCCTGGCTCACAAGCACGGCCACTTCCTCTCCGAGAGCGGAGTACACGCGCAGTGTCACATGCTGACGGCGCGGTACCGAGTAGTGTATCGTCGTCGACGGATTGAAGGGGTTCGGGTAGTTCTGGTACAGCGCAACGGTTTCCGGTGTCACGTTGGTTTCAATGCCCGTGCCCGTCTTCAGATCGTCGATGAAGAAATTCACCTGTGATATACGGCTCATATCACTCGATTTGACATACGTCATCGACACCGGCATCGGCTCGGAGGGCTTCGCAGTACTGTAGTTTACACGGTAGCTGTAGGCGGGATTGTCTGCATACAGCAGGTAATGTTCCGGCTCCATGCCTGTGATCGAGTATGTGCCTGTGCTGTCGGTGATCGCGTAACCGGCGATCCTTCCGGTCTCTGCATGTTCGGCGATGACCAGTGTACCCGGCAGCGGAATGCGATCGATGCCGCGGCGCAGGACGACCTTGCCATAGAAGCTGCCGATACCCGAGCGCACAGTCTCCTGCAGTTCGAAGTCGATGTTCTGTATCGTCCCGTTCGGCGGCAGCTCCTGGCTCTCGATGAAATTCATCCGGCCGCCGTTTTCATGGTAGTACTGCGGCGCGAGACGTGGATCCATCGGAATGGCGAGCAGGGAGGTGCTCGAGGACTCGGCGAGATTGCGGAACTGGAAGACGCCGAGCGAATCGGTGACAATGGACTTGTACGTCTTGTACGTGTGTCCACCGCCGGCGCCGCGCTTCAGCTCCGAATCGATCAGCACGATCGTCGCCTGCTTGCTTGTGCCGGATGCCTGGCTGCGCACCTGGCCGAAGATCTGATGCGGCGTGCGCGACGTGGCCGGCAGGGTGTAGTTCAGCACCGTCCCGTTGTTGGGGATGCGCCGCGCCCGGGCCTGCATGGCGTTAGTCTCGTCACCGATAAACGTGCCGAGATAGCCGTCGTGCTCGACGAAGGTGTAATAGTCACTGCCGGCCGGTAGATTGAGCTGGAAGCGTCCGTCAAGTTCCGTAGTGACAAAGGTGTCAACAACTGAGGAGCGCCAGCTCAGCTGTGTCTCGAAACTCGTGCTGTTGATGCCGGCCGTGTCGCCGATATGGATGAAATGCTCTTTGCGGATGAAGGAAACATGAGCGCCTTCGATTCCGATACCGTGGTCGTCCGTCACGCGACCCGTCACAGGAGCGGGGAAGCCGGCATCCGGAATGAGATAAAACTCGTAGGCAAGGGATTCACCCCTGCGCAGGGTGCGCTCGATCGCGTCGCGCAGGCTCTTGCCGTTTATATACCACTGAGACTGGTAATCGTCGGTCGGCGACTTGCAGTACGCGTAAATGCGTCCGGGCTGCACATGCGCGAGTTCGAAGCTGCCGTCTTCCGCGCTGACCGTGTGGAACTTCATCGTCATGCCGTTCTGCGCAACCTGCCAGAACGACAGCTCCGCGTCCGGCATGGGATCGCCGGTCAGCGTACGGACCATGCCCTGAATGGAACCCGGCTCGTCGGCGACGGTGATGGAAAACTCCTGAATCGCGCGTGCAAACGTGACCCAGTTCGTCGCGACCAGCGTCATGCTGTATTCGCCCTTCTGCTGGGGAACCCACGAAATGTACGATCCGCCGACGACGTTCTTGACGACCATGCCGTCGGGCTCGTTGATCAGCATGTAGGATATCTGCCCGGGGTTGTTTCCGTCCACCGAGGGAGCATAGACATATTCCTCGCCCACGATGGCGGTCGTCCTCGGACGCGAGACAAAATTCAGTCCGTTCGCCGGCGGAACGACCTTGATCGTGACATTCGCCGACACATAGCTGTTGTCCGAGTAAATCGCGGCCACGCCGTAGGTGTAGGTCGCGCCGGCCTCGACATTATAATCGGTGAACTGCACCGTCGTCGGATTGTAGATCTGCGCGATCATCCTGTCGGGGAACGGATTGCCGCGCGCGATCTGGTACTGCCAGGGCAGCTGCCCCGGCGGCGTCGACCACGTCAGCACGACATGTCCGTCCTGGTTGATCTCGGCTTTCAGATCCTCCAGCGCACTGGTTTGTGCGAACACCGCACCCGATGCCGCAAAAAACAGGACCAGCAATATGTATGTATGGCGTATCACGAATAGGCGTATCGGAAGTATTACTCCGAAGTTACAGATCGGAAAACACTAATGCAACGGCTGCCGCATTAAAGTCGCATTAAATATACAATTAATACGATGCGATTTTCGTGCCAAAATTGGCCCGGTTGTAAGACACAATACCGGCAATTTCGTGACAACGGCGGTATCCTGACGTCAAAATCGCTCCGCAGTGTCAAAATAATGACGAACTACATCATCCCCAGTTTCTTCATCTTTTCCACAAGCGTCGTGCGTTTTAGGCCGAGTACCTTGGCGGCTTCTGTTTTGTTGCCGTCGGTGTGCTTGAGCACGAAGGTGATATGCTCTTTCTCGATCTCCTTGAGTGTATTGAGCCGCCGCGGGGCTTTCAGGGACAGTTCGAGATCGCCGTCGCCGGTATCCGTTCGCCGTGCGCCGCCCGCGTAATCCGCCGGCAGTATGGACGTGGTCAGCACCGCCTCGCTGCTGCGCGCGATCATGCGGTTGATGAGATTCTCGAGTTCGCGCACGTTGCCGTTCCATTCCAGCGCCTGCAGATGCTCGAGCAGTTCGCCCGAGACACCCTCCACCGCAGAAGCATGCCGCTCGTTGTACTTCTCAATGAAATGCTGCACGAGTTGCGGCACGTCGCTGATGCGTGAGCGCAGCGGCGGCACAGTGATCGGAATCACATTCAGGCGGTAGAAAAGATCCTGCCGGAAGCGCTCTTCCTTGATTTCCTTCTGAAGGTCACGGTTGGTCGCGCAGATGACGCGTACGTTCACCATGCGCGTTTTCGTCTCGCCCACCCGGCGGAATTCCCCTTCCTGCAGCACGCGCAGCAGCTTGGCCTGGAAGGCGAGGGAGGTGTTTGAAATCTCATCGAGGAAAAGTGTGCCCTGATGCGCCTCTTCGAAGAGGCCCGGCTTGTCGGCGACCGCGCCGGTGAAGGCGCCGCGCTTGTAGCCGAACAGCTCGCTCTCGAGCAGCGTGTCGGGCAGGGCGCCGCAGTCCACCGCCACGAAGCGGTGTTTCCCGCGGCTGCCGTTGTAGTGGATGGCTTTCGCGATCAGCTCCTTGCCGGTGCCGCTCTCGCCGTAGATGAGCACGCTGCCCTCGCTGTCGATGGCCGCCTGCGTTTCGGCAAAGAGCTTCTCCATGGGCTTGCTGCTGCCGATGATGTTTTCGAAGCCGAAGCGCTGCTCCACTTCGCGGCGCAGGTAGAGGTTCTCCTGCTTGAGCTTGTGATGCAGGCGCGCGTTTTCGATGGCGATGGTCGCAAGGTTCGCGAAGGCTTCGAGAAATTCGGCGTCGATTTCCGAAAAGGACATCGCCTTCAGGGCGTCAGAGCGCGAGTCAACGTACACAGTGCCCACGATTTCATCGCGGGATTTCATCGGGACGCAGATCAGCGAATGAATGTTGAAGTTCACCACCGAGTCACGCCGCTTGAATTCATCGTCCTGCGAAGTATCGCTGACGATGATCGGCTTGCCGGCGTGCAGCACGTCGCGCAGGATGCTCAGACTGATTTCCGTCGCATCCCTGATGGTTTCCTTCTCCACGTTGCGCGAAACCTTGAGCACGAGCTGCTCGTGTTCGATGAGGAATATCATCCCGCGCTCGCCGTTCATGGTCTCCAGCGCACTGTCCATGATATTGTCGAGCAGCTGGTCGAGATCCAGCACCGAGTTGATCTTCCGCGCCACGTCGTAAAGCGTGCGCAGGTTCTGCTCGCGCACGGCGGTCAGGGCCTGCGGGGATTCGCTGCGATGCGTCACGGCGTATTCGCGCACGATCTCCGCGTTGACGCGCACCTGCTCGAGATAACTGCGGTAGAGCTGTGCGTCGGTGATGCTTTCGGCGCAGGACATCAGCTCGGCATGCGCGCGCTCGATGAACACGTCGGCGTCGGCGGACTCGCGCGCGGCGCGGAGGATCACGGCGTGATTGTACAGAATGTCATGCGCACCGCCGTAGAGGGGGCCTTTCTCCTCGAGCAGCTGCACGGCGTCAGCGGAAAGCTCGCGGGCCACGTTCGTGCGGCCGAGGCGCAGCTGCGTCAGTCCGGCGTAGGACCGCGCCAGGATGCGGAAGGAATCGAAGCCGTGCCGGTCGGCGAGATCCCCGAGGCGGTTGAACGCCGCGAGCGCGGGTTCGAAATCCTCGTCTTTCGCGCGCACAAGATGCAGCATGCCCCGGCGGTAATGCAGGAGCAGTGAAATGTTGACGTCCTGCGCCTTCTCGAGCAGGCTCTCTGCCTTTCGCAGATGCTTCTCCGCATCGGCGAAGTCGCGCGTCTCGATCAGGCTGCCGGCGATGTCGATATGATCGGCCGCGACGCCGGCGCTGCTGCCGGAGGCTTCGGCCAGTTCCATCGCTGCTTCGTAATCCGCGATCGCGCGGTCGTGCGCGCCGAGCGTACTGTAGAGCTCGCCGAGATTTTCGCGGCACATTTCCTGCAGGTAACGGTCGCTGATCTCGCGGGCGATGCGCAGTTCCTCCTCGAGATGCAGAAGGGCGGGCGTGTAGCGGCAGAGGGCGATTTCGCACTGTCCCATCGCACCGTAGCTCGTGGCCAGCAGTCGCCGGTCGCCCAGCATACGCGCAAGTTCGTTGGCGCGTCCGTGGGCCTCGAGTGCGTCGGCGTAGCGTCCCAGCGCGTAGAACTGCGCACCCATGTTGCCGCGGGCGCGGATGAGCCCACGCGTGTATCCCGCCCGATCGAAGCGCTGCTCCGCTTCGCGGAAATGCTCCAGCGCCTTCTCCGGATTCTCGAGAATGGAATAGTACACCAGTCCGATGTCGATGAGGATGCTTCCCTCTTCGATGTTGGCCTGCTGCTGCGCGTAAAGCTCCAGTGCGCGGCGATAGTGCTCGAGCACCTGCTCGCCGGGCTGCGTGCGGTATTCGGCGAAGCCGATTTTCTGGTGACAGTACGCCTGCCCACGCGGATCCTCCGCCTCGGAGAAGTAGCCGAGCGCCTTCTCGGCGCTGCGGCGGGCGCGGTCGAACTCCGCGGTGGAGAGATAGTACTCGGTCTGGTTCTGGTACACGGCGCCCAGGCGCGCGGGAGAATTCGACTGCGCGGCGAGCAGCAGCATCTCCTCGAGGAATTCCTCCTCGTCGGCACGCCGGCCGAGAATGTTGTTCAGGCGGCTGAGTCCCTCGAGCACGGTGAATCGCCGCTCGTTGTCATCGGCGGGAAGCAGCGGCAGTGCATCGCGCAGATGCCGTTCTGCTCCGGCGTAATCGTAGCGTCCCTCACGGTAGGCGGCCGCGTCCAGCAGCGGTGCGAGGGCCTGTGCCGGCTCGGAGGAATGCAGCGCGTGATGGGCGAGCACCACCGGCGCATCCACCTCGGGTGGATGCGCACGGAACCACTCGAGCAGCGCGTCGTGCAGCGCGGCATGAATGCTTCGCACATCGGCGTTTGCTGCGCCGCCGGCATCGTCATCACTCGTACGCACGGCTTCGCGCACTGCGTCGTGGGCGATGTAATATCCTTCGTAAGCGGATTCCACCAGATCGGCGCGGCGCAGTTCGGCAAGCGACGCATGAAGGACGTCATCCTCACGTCCGGTGACGGCAGTGAGGGCATCCATCGAAAGCGGCACGACGGCGGTGGCGAGCAGGTGCAGGACGCCGCGGGTGTCGTCGCCGAGTCGTTCCAACGCACGGGCGTACATCTGCGCCATGGATTCGGGAAAGAGCCCCCCGAGGTTTTCCCGCTCGTGCACGATCCAGCCGTGCGGGGTCGGTTCGAGCAGCTGTTCGGAGACGCAGAAATTCAGCAGATCCTCGATACGACCGGGCAGTCCCTTGCTCTGCCGTGCGATCACCTCCACGAATGACGGAGAGACGCTGCCGAGCAGGCTGCCAAGGTTTTCCGCGATGGCGGTTGTTGCAAGCACCGGCAGGTCAAGACGATGCCATCGCGGGTGTTCCTCCGGACGCAGGACGTTGGGATGCGTGCTGTCCTGTCCGGCGAGCACCAGCATCCCCGCCTGTTCGTATGCCTCAAAATAAGCGAGCAGCGACGGAATGAAATCCCGTGTGAACGCATCGGCGAGATGCAGATCGTCCATCACCAGCAGGTCGGGCGCGATCACGTCGCAGAGCAGTGCGGCCGCGGCGTGATAGATGCGCAGCCGGCGGCTTTCGTCGTCGAGGTCGTCTGCCGGTGCCGGCTCCACGTCGTGAAGCGCGCCGGGAAAGGCGGCCGCAATGATGGCGAGCTGTGCGCGCGCCGTGTCGTCGGGTGCATCCGCGCCGCGCGGCACGGTGCGGTCGAACAGGCGCAGCAGGGGCTCGAAGTTCCCCATGCCGGGACGCACCTCCAGGCGCAGCACGCGGCCGCCGTCAAACTGGATATCGGTGACGATGTCGCGCAGCAGCCGTGTCTTGCCGGCGCCGAGCGGTCCCTCGACCGAAAGCACCGCCGATGCCTCGCGCGACTGTTTCCAGGCATCCAGCGCGCGGGCGCGCTCCTGCTCGCGCGGAATGTCGAGCAGGTGCAGTTTCTGTCCGCTTTCCTCTTCGCGGATGAGGGGCTTGCGATCGAGATATTCCGCGGCATGTGCGTGCAGCTGCCATGCCGAACGGTAGCGCAGCTGCGGCTGTTTCTGCAGCAGCGTGGTGATCCAGAGCGCGAAGGGGGAGCCGACGTCCTCGGGCAGGGAGGGGAGGTCGGCATCGAGGTGCTGTTTGAGCACGCCGACCGCCGAGTCGCCGGTAAAGGGCGGCCTCCCGGCGGTGATTTCGTAGAGCACGCATCCGAGAGCGTAGAGGTCGGCGGAAACATCGGGAGTGCCTCCGCGAATGATTTCCGGTGCCATGTATTCGATCGTGCCGCTGAGTCCGCCGCCGGCATCCATGTCATCACTGCCGCCGCCGGTCAGCGCGCTGATGCCGAAATCCATCAGGCGCAGGTTGTCGGGATTCCCGTCATCGGGAAGAAGGATGTTTGCGGGTTTGAGATCGCCATGGGCGACATGGCGGCTGTGGATGTACTCGAGCGCGGCGGTGATGTAGTATACCAGTTCGGCGAAGCGCCGGGCATCGAAATTGCCATCCTCGCCTCTCACGTCAGTCGCGGAGAGCGGGCGTCCATCCACCCAGTCCATGGCGAAATACGGCCTGCCATCACCGGTATAGCCGAAGTCGTGCACCGTCGCGAGAAGGGGGTGGTCGAGGCGGCTGAGCAGCCGGAATTCCGCCTGCATCCGGTCGCGCATGTCAGGATCCACCCCCCGCAGCACTTTCAGTGCGCTCGGCTGTCTGTCGCTTTCGCGCACGGAGCGGTACACCACGCCGCTGCCGCCTTCGCCGACGGCATTCTCGATCTGATATCCTTCAATATCCATCACTACCACACCTCGTCCTTGGCTTCCCGCGTCATGAGCTCCCGGGTCGCTTTGATCGGATCCTTGTCATTGAAGAGGATTTCGAACATCTGATGCGTGATGGGCATTTCCGCACCGACACGCTGCGCCAGCTCGTGCGCCGACCGGGTGGTCGCCACACCTTCCGCGACCATGGACATCGCCGCGAGAACGTCTTTCACTTTCCGGCCTTTTCCGATCTGCTCGCCGACAAAACGGTTGCGGCTGTGACGGCTCATCGTGGTGACGATGAGATCGCCCAGGCCCGAGAGTCCGGCAAACGTATGCGGATCCGCCTCCATGGCGGCGCCGAGGCGGCGCATTTCCGCGATGCCGCGCGTGATCAGGGCGGCCTTGGTATTGTCGCCGAACTGCGATCCGTCGCAGATGCCCGCGCCGATGGCGATGACGTTTTTCAGCGACCCGCCCAATTCGACGCCCGTGACATCCGTGCTGCCGTACACGCGGAAACTGTCTGTCATGAATGTCCGGATGACCGTGTCGGTGGTCTGCTGATCTTCCGCCGCGGCGACCACGGTGGTCGGGCGCTTCTGGCAGACCTCCTCGGCGTGGCTGGGACCGGAGAGCACGGCGTAGTGTCCGGGTTCGGTGGACGGAAAAACCGCGCGCACCACTTCAGACATGCGCAGGAGGCTGCCGTTCTCAATGCCCTTGGCGACATTGACGAGGAGTGCCGGGCGGACGTGCCGCTCGTCAAGGCGCTGCAGGACGGAGCGAACGAACTGCGAGGGCGTCGCGATGACGAGCATGTCGCGCTCCGCCGATGCTTCCGTGATGTCGCCGGTCACCTGCAGTGCATCCGGCAGAATGAAGTCGGGGAGGTACACGCTGTTGCGTCGTGTCGAGCGCATGTTCTCCACATCACGCGGTTCGTGCGACCATAGCGTGACCGTATGCGCGTTTTCACAGAGAAGCGCGGCGAGGGTGGTTCCCCAGCTCCCCGCACCAAGAATACCGATGTTCATACTGCACCCCGGTGGACAAAACAAAACGCGCGGGCCCGGACGGACCCGCACGAAATCCAATGCGGCCGCCGTCTGTCAGAACAGGAATGTCTTCATGGAACTGCCCATCTTTTTTCCGAACAGCTTCACGCGGTTGAAGCGGTTTTCCTGTCCGGCGAGCAGCCGGCGAATGTTCGAGCGATGGGCGTAGTACAGCAGCAATGTCGTCGCGATACTGAAAAGAATCAGTGTATGGTAGCTCGGTATATCGACGTTGAATACGTTGAAGCGAATAAACATGGTCGTGGGGAAGGCCGTGGCCGCGCTGAGTGATCCGAGGGAGACGTAGCCCGTGGAGAGCAGCACGATCACGAAAACGATCACCGCGATGGAAATGTCGATCGGCGCGATGCCGACGAGCATGCCTGCCGCGGTGTTGATGCCCTTGCCGCCGCGGAAATTCAGGAAGACGGAGAAAATGTGTCCGATGACCGCGGCCGCGCCAGCGATGATCTGCACGATGGTGATGTCGTCGAACGGTGTGCGGTTGGTGAAGGGGAAATCACCGTAATGCAGGCGCGCGATGACCAGAACGGCGAAGAGGCCTTTTGCGATATCACCGGTCTGGACGAGCAGTCCCAGCTTCCATCCCAGCGTGCGCATGACATTCGTGCTGCCGATATTGCCGCTGCCGTGCCTGCGGATGTCGATTCCCTTGAACCAGCGTCCGACAAGCAGTCCGGTCGGAATGGACCCGACGATGTAACTGAGAATGATGATCAGACTGAGTAAATACATGGATATCACCGAAAAGGATCGTTCAGATACAATACTGTAACATATCGTTTTGACACAATAAAATCAATGGGGGAACCCAGCGAGTGTCAAAATATTGTCGGCTCTGCCGCGTGGGACCTCGCGCAGGAGAGAGGGATGCCGACGTGATCCGTCGACTGGATGCGCGCGGTGCGTTCGCGATCGTTTCTTGCGCTTGTGGTGGATTTCCGTGAAATTGTGATATTCCATCATGCCGCAGATCACCTATATCGATACTGAAAAGCCTGTGCGGGAAGCGTCACCGACGCGCTGGCGTGCCCTGTTGCGCGCCGTCGTCCGCTGGCGCGTGCCGATTCTCGCCTTCATGGCGCTGTACCGGCTGATCGGGCTGTCTTTCGGTGAGATGCAGCAATGGGACGAAGCGATTTACGCATTGCGCACACAATGTGTGCTGCGCTTCGGCGCGGTGTGGGATCAGAGCGGAGAAATGCTCAGCGGGTTGTACTATTCCGTCCACCCGCCGCTGTACGTCTGGCTTTCCACCGCATCGGTGCTGCTCTTCGGCGATGCGCTCTGGGTGTACCGGCTGCCTTCGGCGCTCGCCGCCGCCCTGCTGGTGCCCCTGCTCTATCGCTTCGCCCGAGCGGCGCTGCCTCCCGGGCGTGCGCTGGTCACCGCCGGACTTTTCGCTTTCGCACCGCTGCCGACATTTTTTTCCCGCCAGGGACAGCTGGATCTCCTGCTCACGCTGTGCATGATCGCCGCGCTGTTGTTCGCGATGCGGGCCATGCAGGACGGCCGCACAGGCCATGCCGTGATGGCCGGTCTCGCACTCGGCGCGGCGCTGATGACGAAATTCGGGTTTGCACTCATCGTTCCTGCCGCCGTGGCGCTGTCGGGCATGGTCCTCGCGCCGCACATCCGCAGGCGGGCGTTGCGCACGGCCATCGTGATGACACTGGTATCGCTGCCATTGTGGCTGCCCTGGACGTGGTGGATGACGACCGTACACGGTGACGGGGATCCGCTGTGGTTTTTCTCGTCGTCGCTGCCGCTGGGTGCCACGTGGAGCGGCATCGAAGGGAGCGTCAAGGATACGGGCGGTCTGTTTTATCTCAACCAGCTCACCGTGCACCTGTCGGTATTTTTCCCTTTCGCTGCGGTGTTTCTGTGGGATGCACTGTTCGTGCGGCGCCGCATAGAATGCACGCTGCCGGCGGCGTACGTGCTGCTGACTCTCATCGTGCTGTGGATGATGGGGTCGAGCTTCGCGGTGTACCTGATCCCCATGCTGCCCATGCTGTTTTTCGTGGGCGTCCGCGGCGTTGCAATCGTGCGCCGGAGGACGCGTTTCACCGTGCTTGCCGTGTCGGTCGTCGCTGTGCTGACCCTGGTGTGGTCACTCTCGCATGACTGGCGCGTTGCCGTAAAGGATCTCCTGCGCATGGTGACGGGAACGCCGTTTCCCTCCGGTGCCCTGATGCCGCTGCTGCTGCTCGGCGGAGCGGGACTGCTGGGATTACTGCTCGTGTGGCTGTTGTATCGCCACGGGCGGCTGCGCGCCTGGCTGTCACTGCCATCGATGATGACGGCGGTTGCGCTGCTTGCCGTCGTGACGATGTGGGATATCTGGTTCGTCGATCCCGATGTGCACCGTGACGGGGCAGCACACGCCGCAGCGGCGGCACGCGCCTCCGACGCGGAACATGTCATGCTCGTGGGGAACGGCGACAATCCGCAGCTGACCTGGTATCTCGGCGGCGCCGACATCGGCTGGAACCTGGAAGAACACCTGCGTTATGAACGGTATGAACCCCATGCGCTGGGTGCGGACGCCATTCGTGAACGGGCCGCGCAGTATGACGCGAGGGGACGTGTGCTCATGATTATCGAGCGCGATGAAATCACACAGGGCATGTACCGCCGTCCTGAGGATGTCACGCCGCAGGGTGTCACGATCTGTCTGACAACACCGCGCTACTATGTCGCGGCGGGGGAGGAGGTGCATATCCCGTGAACGCTTCATCCCGCGGTCGTCCCGCTGTCGATGCCCTGCCCGTCCTGCTGCGACGGCGGGTGACGCTGCTGACCGGCGCCCTGTACCTTCTCGCCGCCGTGGCGATGACGCAGGTCAGCCGTCTGAACACGCTGGGTTACGAATCCGCGCTGCTGTTCGGACTCATTGCCGCCTGGATAGGTGGAATCCTGCCGCTGCGCCTGACACGTCCTCCGGACGCGAAGCATGTGCAGGCAGCACCGGCTGACGGAGGGGGTGATCGCTTCGCGGGCATGCTGCGCGACTGGCTGCGCCTGTCCGCGACGGGCGCCCTGCTGTTGCTGCCACCCATGGCGGTGCTCACGGGGAACGCCGCGTTCGTGCGCAACTGCGCCATGTTCGAGGGAGCGCTGTTCTGGCTGCTCATTCCGTTCGGAACGGTGCTGTTCTCCGCGGCGCTCGTCCTGTTCCTGCGCGCGCTCTTCGGCCGGAGCGCGGGCGTGACGTACTATCTTGTGCTGCTGCTCCTGCTCGTGCAGCCCGTCCTGCAGATTTTCACGCGACCTCAGATCTATGCGTACAATCACGTGTTCGGGATGTTTCTGGGGCTGTCGTGGGATCAGACACAGCCGCCCTTCCTCACGCTGCTGATGTATCGCGCATCGACGCTTGCCTACGCCGGCATGCTGCTCGCGGTCGCGTCGGTACTTCGGAGACGCGCGCGCACCGGCACCACTTTGCACTCGGCCGTTTCACCCGCAGCTGCCTCACCCACAGCTTCCGCGCCCGCGACTGCATCGTTCAAAGCTTCCACACCCGCGGCCGGCCTCCGGCGTGGCGCGGCGTCCGCGCACGGAACACTGTTTCTCGTTTCCCTCATCACAGCTCTTGTCTTTTTCTTTTTCAGCGACGAACTCGGTTTCACGAACAGCTATCCACATCTGCGCGCGGAGCTTGGCGCGGCGCACAGGGCGGGGGATGTGCTGATCGTGTACGATTCGGCGTCGCTGTCGCAGGAGGAGATTCGTCTCATCGCCGACGAGCATCGCTTTCAGCTCGAACGCGTGTGCGCCGCACTCGACGTGCGCTGGGAAGGGACGCTGACATCGTACCTTTACCCGGACAGTAATACGAAAAAACGTCTGCTCGGTACGGAAAGCTCGGAGCTTGCGCGGCCGTGGCGGAGGGAGATCCACATCTCCGAGGGCTCCTGGCAGGCGTCACTGAAACATGAACTTGTGCATGTCGTGGCGGGGAGTTTCGGACCGTATATCAATCGCGCGCCCTTCCTGCGTGTGCTCGGACTCACAGAGGGACTCGCCATGGCTGTGGAGTGGTCGTGGGGAAACCGCACGCTGCATCAGCACGCGGCGGCGATGAAGGCGCAGGATCTCCTGCCGACCGCGGAGCGCTGCCTCAGCACGATGGGCTTTGTGACCGGCAGTTCGTCGGTGAGCTATGTCGCGGCGGGATCGGTGACGCGCTGGATGATCGACACGCTCGGAATGGACGTGATCAGGCGTGCCTACGCCGCGGATGACATCGAAGGCGTGACGGGGATGACGTATGGCGAAATCGATCGGCGCTGGCGCGCCTTCCTCGGTACGGTCACGCGGGCACGGCCCGACAGCATCGCCACGGCGTATGCATTTCGGCGTCCCTCACTGTTCACCGCCGTGTGCCCGCGGGTCGTTACCGAGCGCACACGTGACGCAGCTGCCGCGCTCGCGCGTCGCGACGCCGCGCGCGCTCTCACTCTCTATCGTGATATTGAGCGCATGGCGCCGAATGCCCGCGCGGTATTCGGTATCGTTTCGTCGCTGTATCAGCTGGGGATGATGGATTCCGTGCGTCAGGCATCCCGACGCTGGCTTGGTGACGGGAACCGTGCATACAGCGTATACCCGCTGCAGCTCTGGCTCGGCGCCGCGGCGTGGGCGGAAGGGGATTCCGCGGCGGCGGACCAGGCATTCTCGCGCCTGCTGCGAGAGCGGCTGCCCGGCTGGACCACCGGCATGACCGAACGCATGCGGCGTATCCTCCGCTGCTGTCCGGGCGATACCGTTCTTCGCGGCATCATGCTCGCAGCTCTGCAGCGCGAGGAGAATGAGGATTCCCTCCGGGAGATGCGCTCCGGGCTGCTGCGCGAGCGCCTCGGCCATGACCATGCCAACGGCGCGCTGTTCGAGGAGTGGGCGCGGTACACTGCCGTCGACAGCGCAGGACGCGCGACAGTGCTGCGCGCGGCGGAGCAATTCCCGGCTGCGCGCATGCATCGCGAATTGCGCATGCTCATCGGCCGGATCTGGTACCGCCAGGCGTCACGAGTGACTGCATATGAACGAGCCGAACGCATGTTCCGTTCGGCTCTGGAAATCACGGACTGTAAAATGGACCGCCTCGAGACGGAGGAATGGATCAATCGCTGCCTGTGGAAGCGAGCGCAGTTTCCCTAGCGCAGGCGCAGCACGTGCAGCGAGTCAGTATAGACGTCGGTGCGCTCCACCATGGCGATGCCGTTGTTCGCCGGGGAAATCCGCGGCATGACATTCATCGGTGCAATGCGCGTGAGCGGATTCCCCTCTACCGTGGCGATCCATGTGTCACCGGTGGTGGTTTCGTAAACCATGGAATTCCGCACGGCGGAGATGTCCATGTCAATCGCGCCGCCCTCCACGAGCAGCCGCGGAATGCCGCTCGCAAGATCCAGCCGTCTGATCCCCTCATCGTCGCGTACGAAGAGATAGCGCTCGTCATTCCGCGAGTAAAACATCAGCCGATAATGCCAGGGATTGTTCGATTCGAATGGTGCGGTGGCGAATGTGTTCAGTTCCGATCCGTTGAAATCGTACTCCTTCACCGTGCCGTTTTCCAGGCGCACGGCAAACGAGCGCTGCGATGTGTGCGTCAGCGCCAGCACCGGCGAATCATTCGGGATGGTGAACATGGTGATCTGGTTGTCGATCGTCCAGGTCGCGGCATCGTATACCGTCGTGTTCACGGTGTAGCCCTCGGGCGTCGATCCGAGCCAGAGAAAGGAATTCCCCGTGTTGGAGAAATCCATCACGGCGGGAATCCCGCCCTCAGTGGGTTGATGGAAGAGCAGTTCGCGTCCGGTGAGATCGTAGAAATAAAAGCCGCCATTCTCAACGAATGTCAGCGCCGCACCGGACGGGTCGAACGCGTAGAGGGTATGCACGGTGGATACGGCGGGCAGGCTGATGATGCGTTCGACGCGGGTGTCCATGTCGAGCACGGCCAGGCTGCCGGGAGCGCCCAACGCCCCGTCGGGACCATTCACCGGTCCGGTCGGAGCCTGCACATACCCGGCGACGATCGTGCTGCCGTCGGGTGTCCAGACGGGATTGAAATAATGCGTCATTGTGGAGGGATCGTCGTCCGAGCAGGCGACGAGGAGCAGAGACGCGGCGAAAGCGATGAGGAGGGATGAATATCTTGTCATGAATCTCACGTTTGTGTTTTCAGTATCAACACGGGAGACGGCGTGAAAGTTACGCCGCGCGGTCAAAACCGTCAGGGGAAAAACCCGGTGCCGTCAGTGCGGTGACATAATGTTCCGGGAATTCGCCCTCGCAGCGCAGTGCCGTCTGTTCGTCGCGGAACAGTCCGAACACGGAGGATCCGCTGCCGCTCATCAGTGCCCCGGAGGCGCCGCCTTCCCGCAGCCGCTCCTTCACGCGGCGGATGACGGGATGCTTCTCCATGACGGCATCCTCGAAGTCGTTGTGAAGGAGCGTCTCCAGCGCCTCCGGTCTGTCATGCGCGCGCATCAGGGCGGATCGCATATCCAGCTGATCCTGATAGCGCTGCAGCCGCAGCCGCGCGTACGCCCACGCTGTAGAGACATGCACGTCGGGCACGACGAGCAGGATCCACCACGGACAGCTCCAGGAGAAATGGTCGAGCACCTCACCGCGTCCGCGTGCGAGCGCGCTGCCTTCATGCAGGAAAAACGGGACATCGGATCCCAGCGTGGCGGCCATTTCGTGAAGTTCCTCCGCGGGGATGTCGAGTCCGAGCAGAGGCGGCAGTATGCGGAGCACCGTTGCGGCATTGGAACTTCCTCCGCCGAGTCCGGCCCCCGCCGGAATGCATTTCTGCAAATTCATGTGCACGCCGGCATCGGAAGTGTCGCGCAGTACCGTTTCCGCGGCGCGGATGCAGAGATTGGAGCGATCGCGCGGGATATGGGCGTGGTCGGTGTCGAGCGACACACCGTTCTCCGTCCGCTCGAAGCGGATGGTGTCATAGAGGTTCACACGGTGAAAGACCGTCTGCAGCTCATGAAAGCCATCGGAACGCTTCCCCAGGATGCGGAGACCGAGATTGATCTTGGCGTATGAACGGACCGTCATGCGTCAATTCTCTCCCAGGAAGAGTCCAACAGTGAGTCCGAGACGCACGAAGCCGCCATCGAAGTCGAAATCCGGCATTTCCGTCATGTCGAACTGGTCGTCAAGCCGCCACTCGCCGCCGCTGCTGCCATACCAGCCGCCGGTCAGGCCGAGGATGACGAAGGGATGTACTTCGTATTCGAGCGTCAGCCCCGGCTGCCATGCGAGGAAGCTGCGCTCCAGCTCGTGGCGTCCCCGGGGATTCGAGCCCAGGTCGGAGGGAAAGAGCCCGCCCCAGGTTTTATCCGTGTTTTCCGCCTGTGTCATGGTCAGCGTGTAGGATCCGCCGCCGATCATGCCTCCGAGCGCCACGTGGAAGCGGCCGAAAGGAATGACGTATTCGATTGTGACGCCGCCGGCGCCGACTTCGAGGCGGGTGGATTGATAGAGTCCGCCAAAATCGCGCCGTTCCTCGAGTGTACCGCCGAATCCCATCCCGCCGAGGCGCAGGTTGGGAATGAGCAGGATATACGCGTATCCGTGTCCGCCGAACATGAACAGCCCGTCCTCGCTGAGCTGCGGGAATCCCTTCTCGGCGAGTGCGGTGTTGAGATTTTGTGTATTCAGGAAAAACCATGTGGGAGTGACGCCTCCGCCTCCACCGACGATGCCGCCGCCGCGCTGCCGACGGTTCGGCCGATAGTCGTCCTCATCCTGCGCGATGGCCGGTCCTGCCGCGAAGAGGAGTATCAGCATCAGTATGAGGGTCTGCTTCATCGCTGTCGAGTCCTTTCTGATTGTAATCCCCTAATATAGATAAGCGAGGACGGAATCTCCATGCCTAAAGCAGCGCCCAGACAACCTGCATGACGAGATTGGCATAGATCCCGGCGATGACGTCATCCATCATGATGCCGCCGGCCCCGCCCATGCGATCGAACTGCCGCGCGGGTGCGGGTTTGACGATGTCGAAGAGGCGGAAAACAAGGAAGGCACCTACGGCGATGTACCAGATTTTCGGCAGATAGGCCACGGCGATCCACATGCCGACGGCCTCGTCGAGCACGACCACGGAAGGATCCTCGCCATAGCGTTTCTCGAGCGCTTTCGCCGCGGGAAGGCCGAGAAAAAGGAATCCCAGCGCGAAAAGCAGCAGGAGCGTCCCGTTTTCGGTGAACGGCAGGAACCAGTAGACGGCCAGTGCCGCTGCCGAACCGACCGTGCCCGATGCGAACGGAGCGTGTCCGGTGAAGGCGAAACTGCCGAGGACGTGATAATACCCGCTGAGGAGGGCGGAAGCTGCGGTCTGGAGACGTGGGATCATGGTCAGCCGGCGAGTTGCTTGTGTTTGCCGAGGAGTCCGGCGAGGAAGCGCCGGTTTTCGATCAGATACTGCACGCCCGTGTACACGGTCAGCACGGTCACGGCTAGCATGAGAATATAGGTCACCGTCGGATGCAGGAGCATGACGATCAGATCGCCTGCCAGCGCATTGATCCACTGCACATCCTGCCCGACGACGAGCAGCAGCAGGTAATAGAGCACGGTCATCTGGATGAAGGTCTTGGTCTGCGCGGCCTTCGATGTCACGATGTGGATGCTGCGGCTCTCCGCGATCGAGCGGAGGACGGTGATGAGCAGATCACGGAAAACGATGACGATGACCATCCACCAGGGAACGAGATCGAGCACCGCGAAGGCAATGAACGCTGCGGAAGTGAGGAATTTGTCGGCCAGCGGATCAAGGAATTTCCCCAGATTCGTGACCGTGTTGCTCCGGCGCGCGATTTCTCCGTCATACCAGTCCGTGATCGCGGCGATGAAAAACACCACGACGGAGAGCTGTCGCATCAGGGGTTCTTCCGAAATGATCATCAGGAAAAACACCGGCGACAGGAGGATGCGGAAAAGGGAAAGCTTGTTTGCCAGCGTGGTAAACATTGCAATCTGTCCTGTACGGGGCAATTGGCCCGTCAAATCAGGCCTGAAAAGAAATCTACGGCAAAAATAACGATAAAAAAACCTCTCCCGGCGGGAGAGGCAGACACGTGGATGGATCAGGCGAGTGGATTTTTGTCAGTACAGTGATGGTTCGACGGGCTCGGGCTCGGGCTCATTGATGCGGCGGACGAGGGTGGCCTGCATGCCCTTGGGACCGAGCTGTGCCTCGTATTCGACGATTTCGCCGCCCTTGAGCTTCTTGTAGCCCTCTCCTTCGATGGACTTGTAGTGGACGAACACATCACCGCCTTCCTCGGGCTTGATGAACCCGAAGCCTTTGGCGTTGTTGAACCACTTTACGACGCCCTGTTCCATAGTGCCTCCTGTAAAGCCGGGTGAAACAAATGCCAAGACATCAGCGAACGCCGCGACATCGTTGAAACGACATCACGCGTACACGAACTGACCTGCAGTCTCGCAGAGGAGTAAAACTGGATGCATGGCTTATGGGGATAGATTTTTGACCTAAAATAACCGCGAAACAGGCTTGACGCAAGGAAAAAATGCGTTTTCAGAAGTCTTTTCGACGGAAGATCAGCATGGCCAGTGCGTACATCGCCAGGGCGAAAAGGGCGCTTGTCCAGACCGGCATCCAGTCGATCGGCTGATCGATGACGAGATTCCGGCTGAGCATGCCGAGCGCGTCGGGTTTCGGGAGGGGATAGTATATGACGTCGAGTACCTGTTTGACAATGTCATTCTTCACCAGGTCGGCGATGATCTGGCGGGCCTCAAGAATGGGCGAGACGAGGAAGAGGTAGATATAGAGGAGGATAATGGTCAGGGCCGAACTGCGCGAGGCGATGCCGATCACCATCATCGGCGTGTAGAGTACGAGAAACGTGAACGTGATGGAGAGCGTGACCGCGAGGAAGCCCGTATTCCAGAAACCGGTGCGGATGCCGAAAATCAGCCACATGCCGATGATATAATACGCGACGTTCACGATGACGATCAGGAGGCTGCCGATGAATTTCCCGAAGAGGATGTGGTCGCGGGAGACGGGTTTGGAGAGCAGGAGATCGATACTGCCTTTTTCCATCGTGTTCGGCAGGATGCTCGCGGTGGCGAAGATCGAGAGCACGAGGGCGGCGAAATTGATGAAACCGGTCAGAAATGCCTGCACGCCGCGAACGACCTCTTCGTTGCTCATGATGTTGACCGCTTCCTGCCCGGTCTGTGCATTGCCGATGTCGATGGTCGACGGCATGAATATGGCGCCGAGCAGGGCGAGCAGGAGAAAGAAGGATGAAATAATGAAAAACCCGATGATGGTTTTGCGGGCGAGTCCTTCGCGGAACGTGTATTCGATGATGGCCAGAAGTTTCATGCCGTTTCCTCCCGCGAAATGACGTCTATGAACATGTCTTCGAGGCTCTGCCGTTTCTGCGTAATTGCGCTGATCAGTACTCCGTTTCCGCGGAGCCGGTCGATGAAGCCGTTGAGTTCGTTCACGTCCGCGAGCGCGACGGTGAGCGCCCCGGATTCCTGCTGCACGTTCATGCGCGTCGCCTCCCACTGCGTGACGAGTTCCTGCGGCACCGTGCCGTAGATTTCGATCCGGTACAGGTTTTCCTGCATGGTCAGTTCGGATACCGACCCCATGCGGACCAGGCGTCCCTTGTTGAGGATGGCGACGCGGTCGCAGATCATCTCCACCTCAGATAACAGGTGGGAGTTCAGGAAGACGGTTTTCCCCTCGTTGCGAAGCCGAACGAGCAGATCCCGGATTTCCTTTCGTCCCAGCGGATCCACACCGTCGGTTGGCTCATCGAGCATGACCAGCTGCGGATCGTTGATCAGCGCCTGCGCCAGTCCGATGCGCTGCATCATGCCTTTCGAATACTTGCGGATTTTCGTCGCGTGCCACTCGTGCATGCCCACGAGACGCAGGCGGTCGTCGACGCGCTGATCCAGCGTCGCGCCTTCCATGCCGCTCAGCTTCCCGAAATACCGCAGCACCTGTGCGCCGGTGAGGAAGTCGGGGTAGCGGTGATTCTCGGGCAGGTAGCCGACCCGCGCCTTCGCCCGCGCGTCGCCGATGGGCGCGGCGAGCATGCGTGCCGAACCGGAGGTGGGATAGACGATCTGCAGGAGGACCTTGATGAAGGTGGTTTTCCCCGCGCCGTTCGGGCCCAGCAGGCCGAAAATTTCCCCCTCGCGCACGTCGAGCGAAAGATCCGACAGCGCTGTGACAGCACCCTTCCGGCTGCGTGGATTGAATACCTTGGTAATGCGTTCCGCTTCGATGATTGCCATGACGTCCCGTACTGGATGATATCTCGGAAGATATGTCATACGCGGGAATGAACATAACGTTGCACGCGTTTCGTATATATGGCATCAATAATCTCCATTGCCGACGGAACCGACGAACGCAGACTGCTCAACCGCGCACTGCTGCTGAGCGTCATCACCATTGTGTACAACCTCATCGAGGGCGCGGTGTCGGTGTATTTCGGGATGGACGACGAGTCGCTCGCGCTGTTCGGATTCGGGGTGGACAGCTTCGTCGAGGTGATATCGGGACTCGGCATCCTGCACATGATCCTGCGCATGAAACGCCACGGGACCGTCGACCGGCGCGACAGCTTCGAGCGCACGGCGCTGCGCATTACCGGCTCGGCATTTTATGTACTGACTGCAGGGCTTCTCATCGGCTCCGTGCTTCGCGTGATCGAGGGGAGCGCGCCGGAAACCACCATCGTGGGCGTCATCGTCTCCGCGCTGTCCATCGCCACGATGTATGCCCTGCTGAAAGCCAAGCTCGCCGTGGGCCACGCGCTGAAGTCCGACGCGATCATCGCGGACGCCAACTGCACACGCACCTGCTATTACCTCTCGATCATTCTGCTCGCCTCGAGCGGGCTCTACGAACTGTTCGGCATCGCCTGGTTCGACATCCTCGGTTCACTCGGCATCGCCTGGTTCGCATTCTCCGAGGGACGTGAATCCTTCGAAAAAGCCCGCAGCGGAAATCTCGCATGCTCCTGCGATTGATGGCGCCCGTACTCTCTTGCATTCCACGGGCAGGGCTCCTATATTTATAGGCTGAAACCTGGCGCGTTCGTCTAGCGGTTAGGACACGGCCCTCTCAAGGCTGAAACACGGGTTCGATTCCCGTACGCGCTACAGTGAAAAACCCGGTCCCCGCCGGGTTTTTTTCATGCGTTTTCGTAAACTGTGAATGACCGATAGCCTGCACAACTGGCAGCAAATCGCAAAAGAATGACGGATTGCCTGCCTGTTCCGACGACGGCAGGATAGTCCCGAATGTCCCTTACCTATCCATCACGCATGACATTTGCCGGGACAGCACGCAATCCGTCCTACAACAAAGCCAAAAAACCAGAAACAAATAACCATGCTACGGCGCATTCGATTCATCCTCATCGTCATCCTCCTGCTGGCCGGTACCGCCAGGGCCCAGGAACTGCTGGATCTCACCATCCTGCATTACAACGATTTTCACGCCCAGAATACGCCCACGACACTGACGGTGAACGGCGAAGACGGCGAACGCATGCGCGTGCCTGCCGGCGGCGCCGCGGTACTCAAAGCGATGATCGACCGGGAACGGGCGGCGGCCCGACACGCGCTGCTGCTGCACGCCGGCGACGATCTCCAGGGCACACCGATCTCATCGATCACGAAAGGCCGCTCGCAGTTCGAGCTGCTCGAACTCATCCAGCCGGACGCCTTCACGCTCGGCAATCATGAATTCGATTACGGCGCGGACAACCTTCGCGCACTTCTGCCGACAGTGAGCTTCCCGGTGATCTCCACGAACCTGTGGGACAAGAGCATCGGCGCGCCGTTTGTGCCGCGCTACCGCCTGCTGCGGCGCGGCGATCTGCGCATCGGCATCATCGGACTCGCGCCGCCAGATCTCGAAACGCTGACCCTGCGTGAAAACGTGCGGGATCTCGACGTGCTCGATCCTGCCATGACGGTGCGGCAGACCATGGGCGAACTGCAGCGGAATTTCGGCACACGCTTTTTCGTCGTGCTCAGCCACATGGGCTTCGAGCAGGATTCACTGCTCGCCGAAGCGGTGGATGGCATCGATGTCATCATCGGCGGACACTCCCATTCCGCGCTGTTTGTGCCGCGCCGCATCAACGGCGCGGTGATCGCGCAGGCGGGCTCGAAAGGGCGATGGCTGGGACGGCTCGCGCTGCAGATTCATACCGAAACGGGCACGGTCGTGCGTTCGCACGGGGAATTGCTGCCGGCGCTCGTGGACGCCGTCACGCCTGATCCGGTCGTCGCGGCGAAGGTCGCCGAACTGGAAGCGATTGTGGATTCCGGTTTCGGGGAGGTGATCGGCACGCTGGCAACTGCCTGGGAACGCAGCCACGCGGGGGAGAGTAACGTCGGAAACTGGATGACGGACGTCATGCGCGATTTCGCACAAGCGGATATCGCGTTTCAGAACTCCGGCGGCATTCGCAAGGATCTTCCCGCGGGACCGATCACCCTGCGCGACATCTGGGAAATCGCTCCCTTCGGAAATGAATTCGTCACGTTCGAGATCAGCGGCGAACAGCTGCGCGGCATGCTGCGCCATCAGGCGGAAGTCACCGGGGAATTCTGCCAGGTCAGCGGCCTGCGCTACAGCTGGGATTACAGCGCACCGGAGGGCGAACGCCTGGAAGCCACGATCGGCGGCGCAGCGATCGATCCGGAAAAGACCTACACCGTCGTCACGAACAATTACGTCGCCGGGCACCTGCATGATGTTTTCGGCCTGCCCGAGGCCGGCGTCGACGTGACTGTCGTGTATCCTGCCCATGTCGACCGCGACGTCTTTATCGATTACGTGCGCCGGCAGCAGCGCATCGATTCCCGCGTCGAAGGACGCATCACGCTCATCGGAGAACGTCCATGAAAAAGCCCCTTGGAATACTGCTTGCATTCCTCACCGTGATGTTCATCGCCACCATGCCGTCGTGTGACGATGAGGGGCTCGGTCCGGGAGACGAGGTCGTCTTCCCCGAGGAGAATGTCAGCTACGCAGAGCACGTGCAGCCGTACTTTAATCTGCGCTGTGCGAATTACGGCTGTCATGAAGATCAGACCCGCGCCGGCAACCTGAGCCTGACATCCTACAACGCATTGACCGAGCGGCCGGGAATCATCATCGCCGGCGACGCGGCGAGCAGCCTGCTGATGCAGAAAATCGACGGCCGTCTGCCGCATCCCATTGACGTACCCATTCTCATCAACGAGAATCAGCTCGAAGGAATCCGCACATGGATCAACGAGGGAGCGAAGAACAACTGACGCCATGAACGAAACGCTGTCACAGCAGCAGGCGAAAGACATCGCCCGTCTCCGGATAAAGAAGTACCGGGAGGCGGAGGGGCGCATGCTGCTCGAAGGTGAGCGTCTGGTCACGGATGTTCTGCAGGGGGGATCGCATCCCGAGCTGGTCGTCATTGAGGACGATCGTTTCGACAGGGAGGAGGCACTGCGATCCCTCTGCGCATCGCGCGGCGTGCCTGTTCTGCGGGCCGGGGCGCGTCTCATGCAGAAAATCACCGACACACGCACTCCGCAGGGGATCGCTGCGGTGATCGGTCTGCCCGGCACTGATCCCATGGAAGCGCTCGAGGCCGCCGATCCCGGACTGCCGCTGTTTGCTCTTCATGGCGTGTCCGATCCCGGGAATCTCGGCACGGTTCTTCGCACCACCGAGTGGTTCGGCGGCGCGTCGCTGCTGCTTTCGGCTGATAGCGTCGAACCGTTCAATCCCAAGGTCGTGCGTGCCAGCATGGGATCGGTGCTTCGGCTTCATATCGGGATATACCGCGAGGAGTCATGGCTCAGCAAGGCGGCCCGCCTCTCGGGAAGGACGCTGGCCGCGACGGTGGCTCAGGGAGGGAGTGAACCCGGGGATTTACGAGGAGAGATGCTGCTCGCCATCCTCGGCAGCGAGGCGCACGGATTGCCGTCGGAGCTGCTCGCGCAGCCATCCCGCCATGTCACGATTCCGGGCTCCGGAACGGAATCCCTCAACGTCGCCATCGCGCACGCCATCCTGTCCTACGCCTGGCGCACCTGATCCCGCCGAGCCGTTGGATATGCCGAGCCGTTCGATACGCCGAGCCGTTGGATACGCCGAGCCGTTCGATACGCCGAGCCGTTCGATACGCCGAGCCGTTCGATACGCCGAGCCGTTCGATACGCCGAGCCGTTGGCTCGGCGCTACAATCCAGCAGCCTGCCTGATTCACAGTTACACCACGGATTCGTTCCTCCCCGATCCTGTTCGTTCCTCCCCCAAGGATCTAGGTTCCTACTGCATCTCTTCTTACATTTGTGTGTTGCATCCAATACGGAAAACGAGCAAGGATGTTGTTCCATGCGATCCGCGCATAGTGGATTCCTTACATACCTGATTCACGTACTTCTCTTTCTGGCGTTCACGACGGCGCTGCCCGCCCAGGATATGGGTATGCTCGACGAGGAATACCGCACGCGCTATTCCCAGGGGCTGCTTTCGTTTCGCGTCGGTGGTGGCTTCAACCGCTATCTCGGGCAGTTCACGCCGCGTGATGACTCGCGCCAGCTTTCCCTGAGCGGGATGTACACGGTGCGCACCTTTCTGTCTGCAGGCATCAGTGTGGATTATGGGAAAATGTCGTTTCTGCGCGAACCCACGATTGTCGACGCGGAGCTGTATGACTACCAGTTCGGTCCCGAAGAGGGTGAGCGGGAAACCGAGTACACGTCGTTCCACCTGATGCTGGAATACGCGCCGCTTCAGATATCGATTTTTGACCTCTATTTCCTCATCGGAGCCGGGATCACCGTGTATGATGCCGAAGATCACGGTGGCGACGTCGTCACCGTGCGTCCCAAGGCCGACCTGCCGGGCACGGTGTCGGTGCCGTTTGGCGCCGGACTCGACGTTTTCGTCAGTCCCCAGGTAGCCGTCAGCGCCGAACTCCGCTATCAGATGAACTTCAAGGGCGATATCGACGCCTACGATGAGAAAATTCTCACCATCGAGTACATCAGGGATGGAGGGAGTCGACCGTATCAACCGGAGGAAATCAACGACAATCTCTTCATCGCAACGGTGGGATTGAAGTGGTTCCTTTTCCGTAACGATGACTACGACGGCGACCTGCTGCCGAATACTTATGAGGAGAATCTCGGCAGTGACATCTACGAACCCGATTCCGACGATGACGGACTTTCGGATTTCGAGGAGAACGAACATTTCCAGGCCGATCCGATGCGGCTCGACACCGACGGCGACGGCGTGGGGGATTATGAGGAAGTCACCGTCTTCCGTACGCTGCCATACAGCGATGACACCGATGGCGACAATCTAAGTGACTTCGAGGAGGCCTACCGTTCAGGCACCAATCCGCTGCGGTCCGACACCGACGGTGACGGACTGATGGACGGTGAGGAAGTGCGCATCGGCACCGATCCGACTCGCGTGGATTCCGACTATGACGGACTCAACGATTATGTGGAAGCACGCGTGCATCACACCGATCCGCTGCGTCCCGATACGGATCAGGACGGCGTGTTCGATTACAACGAAGTCGCCACGTATCGCACCGATCCCGAGCGCGGCGACTCCGATGGCGACGATCTGAGCGACTACGAGGAAATCGCCTATCACCGCACCAATCCGAACGCGCGCGACACCGACGGCGACACCATTTCCGACGATCGGGAGATCGTGGAGACAAAGACCAATCCGCTGGACCGCGACACCGACGGTGACGGCATCTTCGATAATGTGGATCAGTGTCCGCTGATTCCGGAGACGTACAACGGCATCGACGACGAGGACGGCTGTCCCGACGGGATCGCGCTCGAGAACGACCCGTCACTTGCATCCGCCGATGATCCCACCGGCCGCAGGGGGCGCGGTAAAGGCGTTCCGACGGGTGAGGGTAGCGGTGATCCGAACCGTGATCTGGCGCGCAGCGGCGGATCCGGTGACGGCGGTTCCGGCGATGATGGCCGCAGCGGGCGCGGCAAGGGTGTTCCGACCGGTGAAGGTAGCGGTGATCCGAACCGTGATCTGGCGCGCAGCGGCGGCGAGGCGGGTGACACCTCTGGTGACGCCGATGATCGCGGCGGGCGCGGCAAGGGTGTTCCGACCGGTGAAGGTACCGGTGCGCCGGATCGCGGTGTCGTGCGGAGCGATGGAGACGCGGGTGACAGCTATGGTGACGGTGATGACCGTGGGGGACGCGGCACGGGCGTTTCCACCGGCGAGGGTGCGGGCGGGGTGGATCGCGGCGTTGTGCGCAGTGACGGGGACGCAGGTGATGCGGCCTCGGGCGATGCCAGCGGCCGTGGCGGAACGGGTGTCTCCACCGGTGAAGGTTCCGGTGGAATCGACTATACCACGGTGTACGGCAGCGGAACGGAAGGATATGCCGGCCCTCGTGACGAGCGTCTGCGCGGCAGGGGCAAAGGTGTTTCGGCCGGAGCGGGAAGCGGTCCCTGGCGCATCGATTATGGAACGGTGTACGGTCCTGCTCCTGAACAACTGCTTGCGCGCTACGGCGGGTATGTCCCACGCGCAGTGCAGCACATCGTGCCGTTCGGGGTGGTGGACACTTCCGCGCGAGGCCGCGGCATGTACGACTCCTACGATTTTGCCGCGGCGGATCTGGTCAATCCGCTGCCGACCTTCGATGTTGACGTGCTGGAGGAAGGCAAGACATTCAACCTGACGGACATCCACTTCGAATATGATCGTGCCATCATCCGCCGGGAATATGTGGCCGAACTGATGGAGAAGGTCGGGATTTTCCGTGCCTATCCCGACATGATCGTCGAGATCCGCGGGCATACCGACGCGGAGGGTACCGAAGCATACAATCAGAATCTTTCCATGCGTCGCGCGCTGGCTGTCAAGAATTTCTTTGTGCAGCAGGGTGTCGCGCCCCGCCGTCTCAAGGCAAAGGGATTCGGGGAAAGCATGCCCATCATGAACAACACTACCGACATTGGCCGCGCATTCAATCGGCGCGTTGAGATACACGTTCTCAAGCTCGGCGATCGCGCAGGAGGGACGCGCTGATGCAGAAGAATTCCATCCAGGGAAGTTTCGTCGGCGGCCAACGGCCAACAGCCAGCGGCCGAGGGTATCGTCACATCTTTCTCGGCTTTTTGTTGATGGCGCTCTGCATCCCTCAAATCCCGCTCACCGCGCAGGATGTCATCTACCAGGGCCGTCCCCGTTACCAGGAGGGTATGCTCAGCGTCACCGCGGGCGGCGGTCTGGCAAAGATCAACGGCGAGTTCACCGATCACAACGTGGGAGAGATGTTCTGGGGCCAGGCCACCTATGCGATCGGTTCCTATCTCCGTTTCGGTATACAGGGAGAGATTGGAGTACTGAACTACAGCCGGCGCTGGCGGCGCAATACCGGCACGGCCTATCAGCTGCAGTTCGGTGAAGAGGCACCGAACCAGGTGGACCGCACCACGGAATTCCAGGCCTTCAGCGGACTGCTCTTCCTCGATCTTCTGCCCGGGCGTTTCGTCAATCCCTATCTGTATGGCGGTGTTGGCAGGCTTTGGTACACGCCCGAGGACTTCTCTCTCGGCGGAGTGCGCTATGCTCCCGAAACGCCGCGGCAGGAGGCCTGGGTGTTCCCCGGTGGCATCGGGGTCGACCTGATGCTCGGCCGGCGTCTGGCATTCAATACCGAGATCCGCGCCAACCTGACCATGATCGGTGATCTGGACGCATTCCCTTCCGGAGAAGTCCGTGACCGTTACTACGCCGAGCAGAACCAGGGCCGCAATCCCAACGCCGCCGAAACGGCCAGCGACTTTTATTTCTCCCTGACTGCCGGCGTCAAGGTATTCCTGTTTCCGGACAATGACATTGACAATGACGGACTCAGCAATGACGAAGAGGAGCGTCTCGGCATCAATCCCTACGACATGGACACCGATGGCGACAAGGTCACCGACTGGTACGAAGTGACACATGCGAAATCGGATCCGCGCCGTATGGACACCGACGGTGACGGCCTGACGGATTTCGAGGAAGCCATCAAATACGGAACCCGCGCAGACACAACCGATACTGATGGCGATGGTCTCAATGATGCCGAGGAGGTGCAGCGTTTCTCCATCGATCCGCTGAGAGCCGACACGGACGGAGATGGGCTTTTTGACGGGCAGGAGGTTCTGCTAGGCACCAATCCCAACCGCGTGGATACCGACAGTGACGGACTCACCGACGGGGAGGAATTCAATACGCAGGGCACCGATCCTCTCCTGCCCGACACTGATGGAGACGGGATCGGCGATTACGACGAGGTTTTTCGCGCCACGACCGATGCCTCCGCCGCCGATTCCGACGGTGACGGACTCACTGATTTCGAGGAGCGCAGCATCGAGCGCACCGATCCCGAGGATCCGGACATGGATGATGACGGGCTGACGGATTTCGAAGAGCTGCGCGTCACAAACACCAATCCCGAAAATCCCGACACCGACGGCGACGGATTCCGTGACGGGGTGGATAAATGTCCCCGCATGCCCGAAACCCGCAACGGTTTCCAGGACGAGGACGGCTGTCCCGACCGCAGGGAGCGGTGAACCACGCCACCAGTCATCACCGCAGATAGCTTTTCCTATTCATTTGACATTTCCATGACAACCGGGGGAGCGGACTGACGTATACTTCCCGCAGAGTCAGTCCACAACGGAGGATTTGTCATGAAACGCATTCAGTTCATCTGTGCCATCGGATTGCTCTGCCAGCTCTCTCTGTCGGGCTGCACCCTGCTCGGATATCATATCGGAGCCGCGATCGACAGCTCAGGGGAGGGGAACTTCGTCGGAGCGTCGCGGCAGGAGCTCGATGACATGAATATCGGTGACAGCACGATCCTTTCGCTGCAGGACGGCCGAATGCTCAGGGGTCTGTACATGGGGCAGCCGGTGCCGCATCGGGATTCACTCGTCGTGTGGGCGAATCGTGCTCCCGTCATTGATTGCGAAAACCGGCAGCAACTCCGCATCAACGATCCCATTGTACTCCACCGCGCAGTCGGAGATTCTCTTGACGCCATTTTTCTCGGTGCGTACAAGCTTGGTATGTATTACCGGTTGCCGGACAGCGATGACGTTGTCACCATGCGTTGGCCCGCCGTCAAGGGGATCAGCTGGTGTGATGGCGGACGCTGGTTCCCGCCTCCCGTGAGTGAACAGCTCCGGTACTCCCGGCTGGAAACGCAGGAATCCGTGCGTCTCCTGACCATCTCCGGCATGGTAGAACTTCGCGGTGGTGATATCCATCATATCCAGCGTACAAAACACTCCTCTACCGGGCGCACCATCGGGGCGCTGGTCGGCGCCGCCGTGGACCTGACCGTCCTCGTTGGGGCAGCCGCTGTCAGCAGTCTGTCCTCGGGCGGTGGATCCAGCAGTTCGAGTTCGCGACGTGATGACGACAGATCGAACGACTGGGAATGGTCAAGCGGCTGTCCGTTTGTATTCGGCTGGAGCGGCAGTGACTGGCGCGTGGAAATGGAATGCCTGAGCGGTTCGTTTTTCCGCTCCGCGCAGCGCCGTGATGTTGCGCGGCTCGAACACACCCGGCCCGTGGATGGCCGTGTGCGGCTGCGTCTCGCGGATCTCCTGCAGGAAGTGGATTCCATCGATCATCTCGCGTTGATGCGGGTTGCGCATGCGGAAGGAACGGAGTTGTATCCTACCGAAGAAGGCCGCCTGCTGGCCGCCGTCCCACATCCGCCGCTGTCTGCCTGCAGCGACCGTGGCGAGGACATCCTTCCTCTCGTGCGGGACGCCGACGAGAGCTGCTGGACCGTGCTGCCTCAGCCGGATCGGGGAAGCTGGGGCGAGCGGCGATGGATGGAATGCACATTCGCGCGTCCCGCCGACCGTGATTCCGTCACGCTCATCCTCCGCGTGCGCAACACCGACTGGGGTGCGCACGTGCAGTACGGATTTTTCGCACTGTTCGGCAGTCAGCTCCAGTCATATTACGACCTCTGCAACGCCAGCGCGAAGGAACGCGCCCGTCTGCGGACAGTCATGGAACGTGAGGGCATGCTTCAGGTGAAGGTCTGGGATGGCACGCAATGGCGGCATTCCGCGTACGTATGGGAAGTCGGCGTCGGTGCGTATCGTCACGTCGCGCTGCGCATTGGGATTGCCGAGGTGAATTCCGGTCCGTTGCGTCTGCGATTGGAAGCGCCCGCGGGCATCTGGCTTGTGAGCCGTGTTGCCATGGACGACCGTTTGCATGATGACGTTGCCGCCGAGTGTTATCGTCCTGTTGCAGCCGTTCGGCACGACGGCGCGGATTGTCTCGAGAAGCTTCTCGAAGAGGACGGAGACTACTGTGCCCTTGACACCGGCCAGTGGGCCGATGTCGATTTCCGTGTTCCGGAGCAGAAATCGGTGCCCGGCCAGTCATACAGCTGGATGATCGAGACCTCGGGCTATTACCGTACGAAGATCACAGCCGACCACGAACCAAATCTCGCCGAGATCGGTCGCATGATGAACGAGCCGGGACATTTCGCCCGCAGCTCGGACGCGTTGTTCAACCGTATGCTGCAGAACGTTGCGGAAGCGAAATAGGACGTGTAATCACATTTGTTTTTTACCCGCGAACGCACCATCTTAAAATCTATTCAGAAAAACGATCTCAAATTTTGAAAAAACTCATGCGTGCACTACTTTTGTAGTGCACGCGTAGCTCAGTTGGCAGAGCAGCTGACTCTTAATCAGCGGGTCGGGGGTTCGAGTCCCCCCGCGTGTACAAAAGGCACTTGCCATTTCCCCCGAAGAATCCCCGAAATTTGCTCGTTTTCGGGGATTTTTTTGCGCTCGTGAGGAAAAAGCAATTCGGAGAGGGTATTCCGATACTCGCACGATAGGGACGGTTTGGGACGCTGTTTTGGAGACATTCTTGGAGACCAATTATGGACGGTTTCAAACGCGAACTCTTGGAGACGACGAAAGCCGTATTCCAGCCAAGGAAATTTTGAACTAGAGTGTGATCACTGAAATGCTGAGAATGGGTTAGGAGAAGATCTACGTAGTTGCTAGATTTGACAATCTGCTAGCGATAGTTGTATTGGCCCCCCGGAGGATTCAGAAGTGCCGAGATCAAGAGACAAAAAGGACATTCATGTCAATCCTTCCACTGAAAGTGGCGCAACTGTTATCACGGACTTCGTCACGGGGAAAAAGGTTCGGTCTACCCCTGAAGAAGTGGAGGCTGTGCAAGTATTTAGTCGCCGATTAGTACAGGACTACGGCTATTCAAAAAATCAGATTCAGACCCACCCGCAATATCGAGTCCGAATCCGCCCCTCTGATGAAGGCAAGTCGTACCCAGTCGATATCGCTGTCTTCAATTCGGCGAGGCACACCGAGGATGATCTTTTCATGATCGTCGAGTGTAAAAAGAAAGATCGGAAAGACGGGGAGCATCAGCTTCGCCTTTACCTTGACATGTCAGCTGCCGAGGTGGGCGTGTGGTTCAATGGGGAAGAACACATCTATCTTCGGAAGATCTATCATACAGATGGGAGCCGTACCTACGAGCAGTTGCCAAATATTCCTCAAAAGGGCCAGAGAATTGAGGATATCGGTCTCCACAAGCGGAAAGATCTTACAAAACCCTCCAATCTTAAGGCAGTTTTTCGGGACATTAGGAATCACCTTGCAGGAATGACCACTGGGATCGCTCGCGATGAAGCGCTCGCGCAAGAAATCATTGATCTGCTTTTTTGCAAGATTCTTGACGAGCAGGAAACAGCACCGGACGACACGGTCTCATTCCGCGCGGGGATTGGTGAGTCATCGGCAGCGATACAATCAAGAATCGAGGATCTATTTGAGCGAGTGAAAAGTGCTGTCTTTGGAGATGTATTCGATGCTGGTGATAAGATCCGTCTAGATGCAGATAGTCTTGCGTACGTCGTAGGGGAATTACAGACGTATACCATCATGGAAGCTGATAGAGATGCTATTGGTGATGCATTTGAAGTCTTTATAGGTCCAGCTCTTCGGGGTTCCGAGGGACAGTTCTTTACTCCCCGTAACGTGATCGAGATGTTGGTTAGGATGGTTGATCCAAAGCCAGGAGAGAGTATCATTGATCCTGCCTGTGGATCAGGTGGTTTCTTGATTGCAGCTCTATCACATGTATGGCGTGAACTCCGTATTGAAGGCAAGAAGAAAAACTGGTCAGAAAGACACCTTGTCAAACGAGAAACCGAGATCGCAACTCACAATTTCCGTGGAATCGATAAGGATGCTTTTCTCGCTCGGGTCTGCAAGGCGTATATGGCTCTCATCGGAGATGGAAGAGGAGGTGTGTTTTGCCAAAACACGCTCGAACCGATTGAAGTGTGGCCAGAAGTTATGCAGCAGAAAGTGACGCCGGGAACCTTCGATGTCGTCCTAACGAATCCCCCTTTTGGTAAAAAAATCGTTGTAAAAGGCGAGAAGATAATATCGCAATATCAACTAGGATATAAGTGGAAGTATGATAAGAGTGAAGACAAATGGGATAGGACCGACAAACTGCGAGAAAAGTTGCCACCTCAAATTCCATTCTTGGAGCGTTGTGTGCAATTATTGAAGCCAGGGGGTCGAATTGGAATAGTTCTGCCGGAGAGCATTTTTGGCAACCCTTCTCATAGATATATCGTTGATTGGCTACTAGCAAATATTAGGGTGAACGCAATTGTAAGTATGCCAGAGGCGCTATTCAAAACAAGCGGGAAAGGCGGTACTCATACAAAGGTTTGCGTTTTAGTTGGAACTCGCGATATGACAAAAGCCACTGATATTTTGTTCATGGGTGAAGCAAAGTGGTGCGGTCATGATTCACGAGGAAATCCTACATATCGTAAGAATGACGATGGCGATATGATTTTACTTGACGAGGTTCCGCAGATTGCTCAGCGGTACGAAAGTTGGAAACGAAATCCGAACAAATTTGTACCCGACCATAAAGGATTCAGCTTTCACCACGCAGATGTTGTAAAAAGTATTCTTGTGCCAAGATACTATAACCCAGAGATCGATGCAGAGATCAAGCGCCTCAGCAAGGAGTACAGTTTTGTATCGTTGAAAAGCTTGATTCAGAAAAGAGCTGTTACCCTGGCAACTGGAGTAGAAGTTGGCAAGATGGCCTATGGAACAGGGGATATCCCCTTCATACGAACCTCTGATATATCAAACTGGGAAATAAAAGCGGATTTCAAGCATGGTGTCAGTCAGTCTATTTACGATGAATACAAGGATAAATGCGACGTGCAGGCGGGGGATATTTTCTTTGTAAAAGACGGAACATACCTCGTAGGTTCAAGTGCTATAGTAACAGAGTATGACCTGCCAATGTTGTTCCAGAGCCATCTATATAGAATCCGTGTCCAGAAGCCGGAGATTATTGATCCGTGGCTATTGTTTGCGCTATTAAATACGCCTATTGTGCGGCTACAGGTCAGATCAAAGCAGTTTACACAGGATATTATCGATACAATAGGTAAGAGGATTTCAGAACTGGCAATCCCGATTCCAAAAAACAGGTCGAAGTCAGATAAACTTGCGGCTGAGTGTAGAAGAATCATTCAAACTCGTGTAGCGTTGCGCCACGAAGCGAGTACATTAGTAGGTTCGTTTGCGAAACTCGCTTTAGCAGAAGTAGGAATAGATGATGCCATTTAGAGCTAGCTTCTTTTAGTTGATTATGAACGTAAGGTATGACCGGTATGCGCAATTATTGGTAGTTAGAAGCAAGTGAAAATCGTGTCGTATTGAATGAGAAATATTGAATGGCCAAACTGAAAGCAGCATATCACACTTCGAGAGGTGAAATCTACCAATGCAAAGCCGAAGACTTCGTGTCGTCAGATAGGTTTATGCGGTTGCGTGGTAGAGTGCAACTGCTATTCACCTCGCCTCCGTTCCCTTTGAATCGAAAAAAAAAGTATGGTAACGAGGTTGGAGACAAGTATATCAGTTGGATAAAGGACGTTGTTGGTTCCTTGTTGCCGTTATTAACGCCTGATGGATCAATTGTGCTCGAAATAGGGAATGCATGGGAGGCTAGAAGGCCTCTTATGTCCACTCTCCCATTAAGAACGCTGCTATCTATCATGGAAGGGTGCGAATTGAATTTGTGTCAGACTTTTGTGTACGCCAATCCGGCAAGGCTTCCAAGTCCGGTTCAGTGGGTGAATGTAAAAAGGATAAGAGTTAAAGACGCGTATACAAACATCTGGTGGCTCAGTAAATCGGAACATCCGAAGGCGGATAACCGCAAAGTGCTACAGGAATACAAGCCATCAATGAAAAAATTGCTTAAGGGTAAAAAGTACAATTATGGCAAACGGCCGTCGGAGCATAACATCGGTAAAACCTCTTTTCTTAATGATAATGGTGGCTCGATCCCTCCAAATATAATCATCGCATCAAACACGAAATCGCAATCTGCTTACTTGGAATATTGTAAGATGATGGATTATATACCACATCCAGCGCGCATGCCAGAAGCTATACCGGAATTTTTTATTAAACTCTTGACTGACGAAGAGGATATTGTAATGGATCCTTTTGCAGGGTCTAATACTACCGGCGCAGTAGCTCAACAGCTAAAAAGAAGATGGATTAGCATAGAACTGAATGAGTCGTATGTGAATGCATCAAGAGGTAGGTTCATTCAGGCTACTGGAGCGACGGTATGATTCGGCTGTTTACTCCAAACCGGGAAAAATGGTACGACTCACTTCACTCAGTCGCCTCTTACAGCGAGCTAGAAGTTGAGATTGTATTGCAACAATACTCTGCTGAGATATTTACAGACTACCATACTCTGCTGTTTAAACCCAAAGACGCGGTGGAGTATAACGGGAGCAAAAAGATTCCGGATCTAGTGTTGATTAAGAAGGATTACAAAGCGTGGATTATATTGGAGGTGGAGCTATCGCATCACACGGTTAGGGATGTAGTCGACCAAGTAGAAACATTTATTGAAGGCGATTGGGATATGGCGAAGGTTAAGGCTTACATTATGAAAAAGGCGAAGCAAGCAAAAATCTCCTTGGATGAAGAAAAAATTGATAATATGCTAAATCAGGTGGAGCCCGAGGTCTTTGTCGGTATCGATAAGGACAACATAAATATAAAGAAGGCTGTAAAGGATCGCGGTGCGAGGTATTTTATTTTTGAGCTATACAGGGCGCCAAACGGCAAGAGAGCATACAGATTACTTGGAGATTATCCATTTGTCGAGGCGAGTTCATCGTCTTGTAAAATGAAGAGCCGAAATGGGAGAGAAATCATAGTACACGATAAAAATGTATTGGTTGATGTTGGTGATGATGAAGAATTGGTCGTGAATTATGAAGATGAAATGGTACGTATGAAGGTTATCCGAACAAAAAGAGGGACGTACTTACAATACGTTGGCATTGATGTAGCTCCTTTCCACTCGACGGGATTATTTCAGTTGATACGTGATACAAACAACAGCTATCATTTGCGCCATAGCTCATGAGGTAGATATGATTATCGAATATGGTCCAGAGGAAGATATGAATATCGAAATTGGCCCCGAGGTCCTCGATTCTTACAAAAGGTTGTCTTATAAGACCTGGTATGCGCTAGCAGAATTTGTAGATAATTCTACGCAAGCGTACTTCGATCATAAAGAGGAGTTAGATAGAGCGTATCAAAAGCACGGAGATACGCTGCGTGTAGGCATAAGCTTAGATGGGAAGCCGGGCGAGCAGGTGCTTACCATAGAAGACAACAGCTATGGCATGGATAGGGAGGTTCTTGATCGAGCAATGCATCTTGGAAAAGCGCCGGAGAACAGCTCGGGGAGATCAAGGTATGGACTTGGGATGAAAACCGCGGCTTTCTGGTTTGGAGACGATTGGGAGATAGTAACTAGCGCGCTAGGCGATGCTAGTGAATACACAATAAAGCTGTCATTGAGTCGGCTGCTATCCGGGAACAATAAGCTTGAGAAATCGCAAAAACTAGTCGATAAAAATACACATTATACAATTATCAGAATAAGAGGACTACACCGAAGCTTCAAAGCAAGGACGATTGGGAAAATACGAACCTATCTCACGAACTTATTCAGAAGAGATCTGACAAAAATACCAATGACGTTAGTGTGTTTCGGGAGCTCTCTCACTTGGGATTATGAGTCGAGGATCTATTCACGACTTTTAGAGTTGCCAAGGAGTAATTCGGCAAAACGAAAGGAATTTGAATTTTATATTGAAGGAAAGAAGGTGAAGGGGTGGGCGGGTGTGTTCAGGGAGGGGAAAAGAAAGGATGCGGGGTTTTCTATTCTATCAAATGACAGAGAAATCGTGGGATGGCCGGATGCATATAGACCTGAGACGCTATTTGGAGAAGAAGGCGGAACGAACGACCTCGCTAATCAGCGCTTAGTTGGTGAACTTCATCTAGATGAATTCGATGTTAGCCACACCAAGGACAGGATCTTGTTTGTTGACGATGAAGAGGAGCGTTTAGGGGAGAGACTTGTGCAAGAAATTGGAGATTTAAAAGAATTGGCCAATGATTACCGGAAGGCGACTGTCTTTGATGATGCCGCTATGGATAAGGTGGTCACGGCTGCTTTGGACCGATTCAAGAGTGAAGTATCATCAAAGTACACGAAGGAATTTGTAGAATATTATGAAGCTGATGACGACGAATTGATAGAGAGGTCGAACCGAAATTTGTTAAAAGAGACGAAGGCAAGGATGGCGCCAGTGCTCAATATTCGGATAGGAGCACTATCAGTAAGACTGTATATGGATAAAGATCTTTCTGCGAATGATCCTTACATTATAGAAGCAGTGTCAATTGAGGATGATACAGTCACGATTGTCGTTAATAGAAAGCATCCATATTTAATCGCTCTACAGAAGACAGATGCTTTTTTGGATTTTATCAGACAGTGTGCCTATGATGGGGTGGCGCAGTGGCGTGCCTCGAAAACTGCGAGAAGCCTGAAATCTGACACAGTGATGAAGTACAAGGATCAATTGCTTCGCGTACCATATAGCATATATGCTGACGAAAATTAAAAAGTATATATATAAGGACTGATACGTTGTTATGTATCAGAGTGATGAGGTCAACACATGAAGAGAAGTCTGTTGTTGATTTGGTTAGAGGTCGATTTGGGAGGCGTAGTCAAGTGCAACATCGGATTGTACATGTGTGTAAATCATTGTAGTCGTTATCTGAGAATGCCCGAGAAGTTTCTGTAGGACGGATATTTCCACGTTCGGCGCAATCATCGTCGCGAATGAATGCCGCAGTCCGTGGAACGTGATCTCGGGCAATGGCTTCGACAGTTCTTTGTTCGCGCGCCGAAGCGTGTAGGTGAATTGCTTCGAGAAGTACCACGGATTCGCAGCGCCCGGCGTGATCGACAGTACATAGGGGGAGGCACGCTCCAGCTGCTCCAGCTCGCGGAGCAGGGAGGAGTACAGTGGTACGCGCCTGCCTTTGTCTGTCTTTGTCCGGAAGCCTTCACCGGACACGATACGCACGACGCCGCAGGCCTGACCAGGCTGCGGATTTTCGTATAGCTGTACATCGTCCCAGCGCAGGTTCGAGGCTTCGCGCAGGCGCAGCCCCGCATAGAAAGCGAGAGACGCGGATGCGCGCAGGCGTTGTCGCGGCTCGAACGTGAGATACGTTGCGAACTGCTCCGGCGTCCAGTACGGCGGGAATTCCGGTTTCGCGGGATCAAGCGGTCGCACGGCCGCAGACGGGTTCGTGTTGATCTCCAGTTTCTTGGTCGCGTCACTGAACATCGCTTTCAGTGAACGCAGAGCGATGTTGACCGTTGCTGGTTTTCGCGACTGGATCAGGGCGCGTTTGAAACGCTCGATATGGTCGGGCGTGATTTCATTGAGCGGCACGCCACCATAAATGGAACAGAACTCCCCGATCCACAGACGATACGATCGAAACGTCGCGGGTTTCACCGACAGTTTCACGGTCTGCAGGTAGGACTCGGCGTACTCCTCGACCGGGATCTTTCCTCGGGTGCCGGATTTGATCTTTTCCAGCTGCTCCTCGACGGATCGCCGCACGACTTCGAGTGCACGGTCGGCGCTCCGGCGACTCGCACCTTTCGGGAGATCGAGCTTGATCCACCGGGCGCGCACCTTGTCGTTGCCGTCCTCGTCGACATCGAGGTACTGAAGCTCGGCGTACCAATATCCCCGCTTCTGCTTCAGGTATATCGACCGCTTCAATTCAAACTGGCTTTTTGGGTTTTGAGTGCTCTGAGGATGTTAGGGTTCTCGGGCTTTCGCTCGTCGTCGTCGGTGAACCGAAAGCGGAGCTGGCGGTCGGGTCCGGCGACGATCTCGAACCTGAATTCCAGTGCTTTCAGAGGATCGCGTTTTTTCATGATTCGTTTCTCTCCGTGAGAACGCGGCGCTTGAAACCCCGCAGCGCTCTGTTCAGGGATACGATAAACTCGTCTTTCGCGGTCTCGATATCGAGACAGAGAATCTTGTACTGCTCTTCGATTTTTTTCTGCTCGGACTTCGGAAGTTCATCCCATTCCGGGTCTTTGTCGGATTTGAGGTGGTACTCATAGGCCTCCATCTCACTGTCGGGGAGGAGCGGAGAGCTGAGTGGTCGATCCTGCGACTGTACTCCATGTTCCCATCCGCAGGGATTTCCCTCTCCATCGAAAAGGAAACGAATGCCTAGTGCCTGTTCGATCTTCTTGAGCGTTCGTGCCTGTGGACGAGTCGTTTCGTATCTGTCCCAATTGTTGAAAATGGATTGATCGACGCCGACTCGCTTCGCGAATTCGTACTTCGTCATGTTTCTAGCCTGTAGGTAGTCACTTATCAGCGCGGAAAAGTTCGGGTACTCCCCGCGATGTTGCTCTAGGCTATCGAATATACGCTTGTCGGCATCCATGATAAATACGTCCGAAAATTTTTCTCTAGTTTTTTCTTTGTTTTTCTTGATATCGCAAGTATTCGTAAGTATATTTACAGCGCATTTAGCAACTAACGAACAGCTTGGAGAAACGACATGAAAAACACACGACAGCGGAATCAGCGAGCGCTCGAGATGGCTCCGGTTTCCGCACGGACCCGCGAGATCCTGAAAAAGATGAAGCAGGACACGGGAGTACCGATTTATCGGCTGCTGGATCGGGCAGTTGAAGAAACCTATGGTGTGGAGGCGCGTGTCTGATGCGTGATCATGTGCTTCCTGACTACCACTGGCCTGCGCGATTAGCAGCAGAGTATTTGGGGATCGGAGTAAGACGTCTGAACCGTTTGGTCGCGAGAGGGAAAATACCTGTTTCGGGATACGTCGAAGGGGAGCGGCGTTACTCGAAACGAGCGCTTGATCGCTATCTCCACACTTGCGAATCAGTTACGAAAACAGACATCTCGTTCCTGAATGCTGGATGTAACATTACGAAAACCTTGCGAATAAGTCAAGACCCTACGAAAAAAAGAACCGACCCCGGGAGAACGAGGTCGGTTGACTTTGAACAACTCCGATCCGTGACAAGCACGAAACCGGAGAAACGACACCGAGAAGATACACCCGTACTTCTCAAAAATCAAGGAGAACGATAGTATGGAACACACGATCTATGACCCCACGGCATCGCTGAACAACGTCCCGTTAAAGGACATGTACGCGGAGTTGAAAAAGCGGCAGGAGCTGAAACACGATCTCGTTGCTCCGGCTGAACTCGTGCGCATGGACGACGGCGGCGAGATCACGTACCCGGATTATCGCGGCGTGAAACTCCCAAAGATCGAGGGCGTTACGACGAGCGGCGACAGCGGAACCGGATTCATGACGGGGCGCGTGACGGACATCGCGCACGAAACGATTGCAGACCGTTACACGATCCCGCGCTCCTACTACAATAAGATGCGCGGGGGGCACGATACGCTGCTGGCGCAGAACGTGAATCACTGGCTCCGCGAGGACGGACGCAACGGTAAGAACCTGTTTCTGCGTACATACGACAGCCCGAACGGTGGCGGCATTCTGCGCGGGATGTTCAGCGACAGATACCGGGTGATCGACAACATGGATGTTCTTGGGACGCTGCTCATGGCGCTGGATCAGCGGGGCGTGAACGCGGAGTTCAAGGGTTGTGATCTCACGGAGCGCCGTATGTACGTGAGGCTCGAATTCCCTGACATGCAGTTCGACCTCAACAAACTCATCAAGCGCGACGGATCTCACGACTGGCACCGCAACGGCGATGATCCGTGGTTTGGCGGGTTGATCATTGCGAACAGTGAGACGGGGCAGAGTAGCTTCTGGGTGAAACCGCGACTCGTGCGCGAAGTATGCAGCAATGGCGTGATCATCGAGCAACAGGTGCAACGGCAGTTCCATCTCGGCAAGCGCCAGAACGAGGGCTTCCATATGAGCGACAGGACGCAGAAGCTCGAAAACGACCTGCTGTTCTCGCGGATAGAGGACTTGGTCGAGGCGCTTACGGATAAGGAGCTGTTCCGAGAATTCCTTGTGCAATTCGCGGCAGCGGACGCGAATCTGCTGCGGCATCCCAAGGGGGCTGTCGATAATGTTGCGCGCAACCTGCGACTCTCGGATAACCGTACGGACCAGCTGATCGAGAAGTTCATGGAGAGCGGCCGACTGACGCAGTTCGGAGTCGCGGACGCTGTGACCTGGCTTGCGCATGAATTCGAGAATGAGGATGCGGAAATGGCGGTCACGCTCGAGGCGGCGGGAGGTCAGATCCTGACGACAGCGCCAAAGCACTTCTCGGCCTCTGTTGACATTGTTGCGAACTGAGAAACGACACGCTGCGGGGCGGGCACGAGCCCGCCCTGCGCTATTTGAAAAACTCACTGACGGAGAACACAAGCAATGGATGCAAACGTAAAACGGAAACGGAAATCCGGAATCGGTGGCAGTGATACTCCAAAGATCGTAGGAGTATCGAAGTGGGGAACGGCGCTCGATGTGTACTTGATCAAGCTCGGGCTCAAGGAATCGACGGCGGGCGAGGCAGCGTATTGGGGTACGATTCACGAGCCCACGATCCTGCGCGAGTACAGTCGGCGTAACGGCTACACGGTCCTCGGGCGCGTCGAAGACTCGATCCCTGCGCTATGGGTGAACGGTGATTGGCCGATCATCGGTGACGACGTAAAGCCGTATGTACATCCAGATACGCTGGAGCTTCTGGGCGTGACGAAGCATTTCGACATTCCTCACATGCTCGGCAATTTCGACGGCTTTGTGATTGGCGAGGATGGTATCCCGGTGAAGGGGATCGACGCAAAGACATCGAGCGCGTTCAAGTCCGGTGATTGGGGCGGTGAGGGATCGGACGACCTGCCGGAGGAATATGTGATACAGATGCAGCACTACATGGAGATCACGGCAAGCCTCGGGCTTGAAATCGATTGGGACATTCCCGTACTGATCGGAGGCAATACGTACAAGCAATACGAAGTCAGGCGCGACGCTGAATTCGGGCGGGCCATCGCGACGATTGTCGATGATTTCTGGAACAAGCACATCCTTACGGAAACGCCTCCTCCGGCGACGATGGACGCTCTGGGTGGGAAGGCTCTCGAAGCGCTGTATCCTGCAGATGATGGCGAGACGGTCGAGATCCCCGAGGGCGACCCGCTTGAACAGAAAGCGCTGGAGCTTGCGGACGTGAAGCTCCAGCTGAAAGAACTGGAGGATCGAAAGGCGGCGCTGGAGACGTATTTCAAGGACAAACTCGGCAGCGCGAAGAAGCTGATCGGCGCGCAGGGATGGAGCGTGTCGTGGAGCAGGACGAAAGACAAAGCGGCGCTGGACAAGACGGCGCTCGTGAAACACATCGAAGCCACGGACCCGGATCTCGTGAAGCAGTTCATGATCACAAAACCGGGCTACCGCACATTCCGAACCTACTTCTCGAAACTGGAGAAAGCGACAGAGCAGGTGTAATCCCTCTGGGAGGGCACCTGAACGCTTTTCGGGACAGTAGCTACCCCTACACACGAATAACTGGAGAAACGACACCATGCAGGAAACGAAGACAACTACCAACGGAACGCAGCGGCGCAGGCCGTTCGGGCAGCGTAACAGGCAGGCGGTCGCAAAGGTGCAGTCCGCGCCCGCGCAAACTACGGCGCGCACGATCGGCAGTTACGACGATCTGAAAGGAATGCTTGACGCTGCGAAGTCAAAATTCGCGGAAGTCGCGACGAAGTACCTGACCGCCGAGCGGCTGCTGAAAGTTGCGATCACCACGTTTCACAAGAACCCGACGCTCTTGCAATGCACTCGCGAGAGCGTTCTGCTGTGCCTTATGGAATGCGCGAATCTCGGGCTGGAGCCGAACGGGTTGCTCGGGCAGGCGTATCTCATCCCGTACTGGAACAGTGATCTGAACGCTTACGAGTGTACGGTCATGCCCGGATACAAGGGGCTGCTCGACATGGCGAAGCGCAGCGGGGAATTGCTTGACGCGCAGGCCGTGATCGTGTACGAGAACGACAAGATCACGCTTAAACGCGGCACGAAACCCTACATCGACCACGAACCCTATATCGGGAAGGAGGACCCGGGCGACATTCTCGGGGCGTATTGCGTGTACTGGCTGCGCGGTGTTGACCTTCCCCGCTTTGAATGGATGGCGTGGGAGGAGATCGAGGACGTTCGAGACCGCAGCAAGGCAGCGGAAAAAGGACCGTGGGCGACTGATTGGGGCGAGATGGCGAAGAAGACGGTATTCAAGCGCGGCGCGAAGTACCTGCGAATGACGCCGGAGCTGGACGCGGCGATGGAACTCGACACGCTCCGGGATCGCGGACTGGAGATCAAGGTCGATCCGCAGGCGACGACGGAACAGGCCGCGCTTCCAAAGACCCGCGGACAACTCGCGGCAAGCGCGGTGAAGGCGCAGGCGCAGAACATCACGGGCGAGGAACCGAATGCGCAGGAGAAACCGAATGCGCAGGAGCAACCGGAGGCGCAGGAGCAACCGGAGGCGCAGGAGCAACCGGAGGCGCAGGAGCAGAAGGAAATGCCACTCCCAATGGACGAGGAACCGCAGGCAGAAGCGAAGCAGGAGAGCGAGCAGAAGCAGACAGAGGCAACGGAACAGGCGCAGGACGCTCAGGAATCACCGCAGGAGAATGAACCGGAGAAGGGGAAGCGCAAGGCACGTTCCCCGCGAACTCGCAGGCCAGGGCGCAATTCTGACGTTGCAGGGCTGTTCAGCGGGAAGGACAAGTAAATGAGGCCCTTCGACTATGTACGGATGCCAACGCTTCGCGCAGAAGTCGACGGGATCGAGGTTTTCACGGTCGGCCCAGCGCTGGCCGTGGAGCCTCATCCGATCCCGGTGTACGTCCCGGATGAGGATGCAGTCGGCTTCGTGGACCCGGGGGCGGAATGGAAGGTCGTTGGAGATTTCGGCGGCGAGGATACCCGGGGGATGGATCAACGCCCACACGGTTACCACATCCCCGATTCACGGAAGCACGAGATTCAGGATTGGGTGAACGAATTCTGCGCGGCGAACCCGAACAAGCCAATGATCGTGCGCTGGTGTTGGAGCGGAGGGAAAATCTACACGGAAAAATTCAGCTACAACCAATACATCGAGGTTTTGAGCAATGACGCTAATTATCGGAAATACGTTCTCGGAAGCTCTCGCGGCGCGTCGCGAGGGTTCGGCGGTGGCACTGATGACAATGGAACGCACAGGCGCACGAAAGGGGCAGCGAGGAAAGGTTCTCGACGTGTTCCGGGCTCTGGCACGGCGGGGGGAACTACCCTGTTCCGCTAAAACCGCAGCTGAGATTCTCACTGCGCAGCGGGGCGAGAACTACCTGAGCAAGAACGCACAGAATTACACGGTGATTCAACGCCGGATCTCCGAGGTCGTGGCAGCGAGCGGACTCGTGGTTGTCGGTGATCGCAAAGACCCTGACGGTACGGTACGGGCATGGTATGACTTCCTGTAGAAAACCGTAACAGCTACTTGACAAATGTAAATTAAAGTGCTAGTTTTGTGTTGTTGATACGACACGAAACGCGCTTTGAACAACTTACAGGAGAAAACGATGCAGAACGCGATCATTGACAGAATCAAAAAATGTTTGGCACTTGCGGACAGTCCGAACGAGAACGAAGCGGCACTTGCGATGAAGCGGGCGCAGGAGCTGATGGCGAAGTACAACGTCGAGCTGCGGCACGTGAAGGGCGCTTCGGAGGAGGATGAATTTCAGGAGGTCGTGGGAGCGAAGTCAGGGAAAAAGGCCTGCGAGTATGTGTTTGTATTTGAGATCGCACGGAAGTTTTTCCGCGTTGAGATTTTCGAGAGCGCGGGACGCAGACGCGGCAAGGGCGCGGGCTGGACGTATTGGGTATGTGGACGCCCGGCAGACATCGCAATCGCAGAGCACGTAATTGAGTACCTGCAACAGACGTTCCGCAGGGAATGGCAGCGTTACCGCAGGCAGCAGGGGCTCACGGGCTCAGCTGTTGCGCACAGGCACGGATTCCAGATGGGAATGTTCCAAGGACTGCGCGATAAGCTGGCGCTCTCGCAGGCGCAGATCGAGAAAGAGTACGGAATCGTGCTTGCGAAGGATGCGAAGCTTCATGATTGGGTACGTGAGCGGCACGACATCAAGACGAATGCGAAGCGCGTGAGCATGAACGACGACGCGCAGGGCGCCGGGTACGATCGCGGACAGCGAATCGAGCTGCATAAACCCGTACAACATGCGAACGCGGGAATAAGAGCACTGAGGGCATGACGACTGGATCCCCACAGCTGGAGCACGGTTTCCTGCGAATTGCGAACGAGCTACTTGAGGCGCTGATGCGTCTCAAGTGCTCGGGCAATCAGAAGAACCTGCTCCTCGCGATTATCCGAGAAACCTACGGACGACGCGGAGAAGATGGGGAATCACTGACAGAAGCGGCTCTGGACATCGGGACGCTGGCCGAAATGGTCGGCTGTCACCGTGTACAGGCGGCCACTGATATCAAGCGCCTGATAGCGCGGAACATTGTGCATGAAGTAAAGCGACCCTCCTACGGACGCGCACGAATTCTGAGACTGAACAAGCGATACTTGGAATGGATCGAGGAACATCAAGCGGCGAACAAATCCGCGCCCGTTGTAAGTGATACCACTAACAAACAGCGGCCCATTGTTAGTGAAACCACTGACAAACAGAAGTCGAAGCGAAAGCGGCGCACATCGCGTGTCGTGATCGACCCGGTGGATTACGAGCATGCTGAGCTGCTGCGGGCGCAGATAGACCTTGTTGATCCCGGTTATCTCGACCGCGCGACAACGAAATACGACAGGGAACGGTGGGCGAATGAGTTCCGGCTGATACGAGCGGCAGACAAGAGAGCTGTCGAGGACATTCGGTTCATCATCGAACACTTTATCGAGCACGGCGATGCTCAATTCTCATGGAGGGACAACATCAGATCACCGGGGGCATTGCGTGGGCGTACACGTTCAGGCAGGGACAAGTTTTTGACAATTCTCTCTCAACTCAAAAACGAAGGACGTAATGGAAAGAGAACTCGTGACTCTCGGCTCCGGACTGGAGCAGCTACGAAAGCACATGAATTTACCGAAGGATTGCGCGACGATCTCGGATACTGAGTCGCGCAGCCCTGAGCCTATCCCATGGAGGCGGTGGCTCGAATGCGAGGGCGTTCCCACGTACTACGCCGAACGCGCTCAGAAAGCACTCGGTGGACCGGATTACTCACGGATCATCGAGCTGCGGGACATCGAACAACGCCCACCGTTTGTGATACTCTGGAGCGAAAACCGGGGCAATGGGAAAACGCACATGGCGACGTGGCTATTCTCGCAATGGCTCGCGCTCGACTGGACGGCGTTTCATGATCGTGTGGAGGCATCGCGCAGGGGAGGTCCGAGGCCGGGCTGGCAACCCTCAGCGCTCTGGGCGAGTGAGTACGATTTTACGCTGGCGATGAAGAACTACGACAGGCGCAATTTCAGCGCGCAGGAGGTCATGGGGCACTACGCAAGGCCGGGACTCCTGCTGATCGACGACTTCCTGACAGAGCAGACGAGCGACAATGATCTCTCGAATATTGTCGAGCTGTTCGAGAAGCGGAAAAATGCAGGGCGGTACACGATCGCGACGACGAATGTATCCCCGAAGGAAATCGCGGAAGAGTTCTCGCTGCGACTTGCTGACCGTCTGCTGGAGGGCGTCATCGTGCACGTGAAAGCCGAGAGTCATCGCAAGGAAATCTATCGGCAGCGGAGGGAAGCATGATCAGAGGACGCGGAATTCTGGGAAACGATCACGGCATGGACGCGCAGGCGCGGCGACAGATCAGTGCGCTGCGGGAAGAACTCGAGATGGCGCGGGGCGAACGAGCTCGGCTTCGTGAGGAATTGGAGGATGCCGTGCGCGGGGCTCGGGCTCTTGCAATGCTGCTCGGGATCAAGTACGACGGCAAGCGGACGGCGGGCTGGAATTTGGACCGCATCAGAAAGTCCCTGATGGACGAACGGTCGCAGAGCAATACACGTGTAGCACAGGACGTCGAAGCAGGCTCAGGAGAAAACTCAGAGGTTCCTGTCGCTGACTTGCTGGTGATGCTCAGGCGCGATCTGCTGCGGGAGGGCTATGATGGCCTATATATCCCGAGAGCTTGCAGCTGCTCGACAGAGGATCTGGCGCCATGCGGATTTCCATGCGAACTCTGCCGACCAGGGAGATTGGCAGCGAGCAATGCCGAAGGCGTCGTTCTGTCGGAACAGAACATGGAACACGTTGCATGATACCGAAACCTGAAAACCCGAAGAAAAAGCGCCGGAAGATCACGAAAAAGAGGCGCTCAAAAATCGACACGCCGACGAAGAAGGAGAAGATGGATGCCTGCGACGAACTCTGGAGCCTGATCATCAAGGGACGCGCAGGCAACGTCTCGGAACTCTCCGGCAAGGGCGGGGCGCTCCACGCACATCATTTGTTCGGGAAATCGAGCCTGCGTCTCCGGTACGATCTCGACAACGGGATTGCATGTACTCAAGGTGAGCATAAGTTCGGTTTCCATCACGCATCACGGGCCGCAGACTACATGGACAAGGCTGCGAAGATCCGTGACTTCGAGGCAATCCGGGCGCTGAAACGCTTCAAGTGCACGACGGACCTTGACGGAATATGGATCTGGCTTGCTGCGCTTTACTGGACGATGCGCGACGATGCACAGATCACACGAAAACCGGGACGCCGGATGTCGCCGCGAATGCGGGCGCGTCTCGAAAAACTGCGCGGTCTGCGTGTCGCTGTCCCTCAGGAATGGCGACATACAGCCAACAACACTATTGAATCAGAAAACAGGAGCAACGCCGAATGACCAGACGACAGCAGCTGATAGCTCGGAAGCTACGCCGAGCGCATCTGCATGAATACCTTGAGCCGATCGAACGGATGATCGACTTATACGAGGAGCGACGGGGATCGAGAATCTGCCTACTGTGTCAAGTGACGGTGGAAATCTGGGGACGACTTGGTGAACAGTACCATCCGGAACTGGATGACTCGTGCGTCCTGTGTCCGTGGACTGAGTTCGCACCAGAGCGAGACTGTACGGAGTACGATCGATGCCGGAAGCATCCAGAACTCTATCAGGAAAATGCCGCGCGACGGGCGACGGAATTGCGGCAATGGCACATAAACATCCAGAAGCTCCTCGCCGATTCCTCCGGCAGAGCAAAATGACAGCAAGCGAACAACTCCAACAATCAGCAGGAAACGACATGCAGAAGAATCGTAGGTATATCTGGACATCGACATCACGGCTAAAGGATCGCTACGGGACACTCGCAACGGTACAATTCAGCGGTGATCAAATCAAAGTCACGTTCGACGACGGGTTCGAGACTTTTGCCCGCCGTGAGCATATCCGCGTCGCAACCCCGAACAACCTCAGACGATATTCAAGACCATCTGAAAAGGAGCGCGTGGCATAATACATCGGCGTTTCGTTCTGAATTTACGCAAGCCCGTATATCCATGTGAAATACGGGCTTTCTTTAATGTTTCACGTGAAACATATATGATAACCCATTGAAATGGTTGACATTCCATGATCTGATTCTGTATGTTGCCACAGATGACACACACGGAATCAGTACCGAATGCGCGAAACGAAAGACACGGCTATAAAAAAAGGACAGCGCCTGACGACACCGCAGAAAAAGCGGATGCTTGTTCGCGAGTTCACGCGCAAGGCGGGGAACATCACCGCCCTGTGTCAGGCCGTACGGATTTCGCGCAAGACCTATTACCGATGGCTCGATTCCGACGACAGATTCCGCGAGCAGATCCAAGAGCAGACCGAAGCGCTGCTCGACTTCTCGGAGTCGAAGCTCATGCAACAGATCAACGACGGCAATACGGCCGCGCTGATCTTTCACCTGAAAACGAAAGGGAAACGTCGCGGGTACGTCGAACGGCAGGAGCTGACCGGGGCTGACGGCGAGCGTCTTGCTGGAGCGCCGACAAAGCCTTCTGAGCTCGCTTCGGAACTGAGGGCTATGCTGGACAAGCTGGACTTATCCGAACCGACCAGAAGCGAATTATACACGAAACTCGATCTCACCTGAGTTTCGATCCACGAACGACCACAGGAGAAACGACAATGGATGAAAAGCGGGAAATCACCGTCAGAGCATATAGGCAGGGCATGGTTTTATGGCGTGACTTGCAATGGTTTCAGGGCGGGCTCAAGGAAATGACGACCGACGGCTTCGAGCGCCTGAAACGCTCGCTGCTCGACAACGGCTTTTCCGATCCTTTCAAGCTCTGGGAGGACGAGGGCGGGCAGACGTGGATTCTCGACGGTCACCACCGACAGCGGGCAATGGAGGATCTGATTCAGCACGGGCATGAAGTTCCCGAGGAATTGCCTGCGGTCTGGGTTCATGCGCGGGACAAAGCGGAAGCGGCGCGCCTTGTGCTCGCGTTCTCCTCGATTTACGCCCGCGTCACCGAGGAGGGGCTGTACGAGTTCCAGAACGAGATGAGCCTCGACTTCGACAGCGTAAAGCTCAACGTCGATATCCCGGGGCTTGATCTGGAGCACTACGAAGCCGGGTATCTCATGGACCCGGACATCGACATCGCGGACGACGACGCCCTGCATGGAAGCAGCAACCAGCGCGGCACGTACCGCGACGGTTTGAAGATCCAGCTCGGGCTGTTCACGAAGCTGATCCGTGCCGACCATGAACTCTACGAGCGGCTGCTGGCGCTCTCCGATCGCCTGCTCAATTCCGAGAACATCGACGCCGATCTGGAGGCGGTATGCAGCGTATTCGATTCGTCCGAGAGTTGATCAAGGATTACGCGACGATCCCGGCGCTGTTCCTGTCGTCGGCATCGACGCAGTACGAGATCGTATCCGCGTCCGAGGTCAGACCAGGCGACCTTATCGGCGTGACGTACTTCTCCGGCAACTCGTGGCCTGCGGCGACGAAGGCGCGTCGACTGTTCCCGAAACACAAGATCATCGTCGGAGGGATCGGTGTGCTCGCGCACTACGAGCGGCTGCTCCGTTCGGGCGTTGCGGATTACGTGTATCTCGGCGAGGGATTCGACTTCGATGAGCGGCACGTTGTCACGGTGAAGGATCTCGGGCGCACGGTGCCAACGGCACAGGACGTGGATTTCGACAAGCTGCCGCTCGTGCGCGTGTCGAAAAACTCGTACTACTTTCTGATCGAGAAGGGCTGCCCATACCGCTGCGAATACTGCTATGTGTCGTGGGCGAACAAGTTCAAGAGCATGAAGGCCGACAAGCTGAAACAGAAGTGTGTCGCCATCGAGCGGAAGCTCTCGGGCAAACACATCACGCTCGTGTCGAACGACGGGATCGCGAAGCACAAGAACCGTGACTTCTTTGCGAAGCTCTCGCGCAACAGGTTCGAGAATCAGAGCCTGCCGCTGAAAATGTACCTGCAGAATCCAGCGGCGTTCGAGAAGCAGCTGATCGTGCGCGTTGGCGTGGAGCTGCCGACCGAGGAATCGCGGCAGCGAATCCTCCCGCGCATGAAACAGATCACCGACGCGGAGCTGTCGGAATTCCTCGGCAGCGCGAAAGGGAACCGCGAGAGTACGCTGTTCTATATCTATAATTACGTTGGACTTACGCGCCAAGACTATCTGCGGATCGTGGATATAGCCCGGCAGAAAAGCCCGGCGTCACGTCTGCGCTTGTCGTTCACGTCGCTGGAAGTGCAACCGTACACGGCGCTCGTGCCCCGGCTCTTGGAGCATATCGAGAACATCCTGCGCGGCGAGAATTTCCAGAACTCGGAGCTGAACCGGAGGCTCGTGAACATATCGGGCGTGAAGGTATTCCCGCCGAAGATGATGGCGTCCGTGCTCCATACGCATCTGTTCACGTATCTGCCGCATCGCTACAAGCTCCCGAGCCCGAGGACGGGGGAGACGGCGCGGGAATTCCTTGCCCGCACGAAAGCCGCGAACCCGGGCGTGAACGTGCTCTATGAAATCGAACGACGTGCGAAAGCGATGCAGCTCGACAAAGGCTATAACCTGAAACTCGTGCCCTGAATTCATGAACGACCGACAGCAAAAAACCGGGCGGTTGCTCGCTGAACACCTGCGCCGGAAGGCGTGGCGGGAAGACCCGTTGCTGTACTTCGAGGAACGGCTCGGCATTCCCCGGTGGAGCATCGATTGGAGTCTCATTCCGGGGTATGAAAAGCATCGCTGGGACGGTACACCGAACCCGCTGAAAACCGCAGCCGACGCGCTCGTGAAATGGAAGTGGGTCGGCATCGAGAGCGCCGTGTCCACGGGCAAGACTTTCTTTGGCGCTGCGATCGCGCTCTGGTTTCTGGAGAGCTTCGAGAACAGTCTCGTGATCACGACGGCTCCGGTCGAGAAGCAGTTGACGCTCTACATCTGGAAAGAGATTCAGATGCTCTACGAGCGGGCAGAGCTGCCGGGGGATCTGAACAAGCTCCGTTACCGGATGATCCCGGGGAGCGACGAATGGCTTCTCGTCGGTTTCGTTTCCGGACAGAAGTCAGGAGAACAGTCGGCGACGACGGGGCAGGGAGCGCACCGAAAAGACCTGTTGATTATCGGGGAGGAAATGCCGGGTATCCCGGCTGCGCGATTGACGGCGCTCGTCAATACGTGCACCGCTCCGCACAACCTGTTCCTCGGCCTTGGGAACCCTGACCATCAGCTTGACGAACTCCACAAATTTTGCGAGCAGGACAACGTCGTCCATGTTCGCATTTCCGGGTACGACCACCCGAACGTCGTCACGGGAGACGCGGACCTGATACCCGGCGCACAGTCACGCACGGGTATTCAGCGCCTGCTCGACAAGTACCGCGATAAGGAACACCCGTTTTACAAGTCCCGCGCCCGTGGCATCTGCCCGGCGCAGTCGGTGGATTCGCTCATCAAACTCGAATGGCTCTACGCTGCTCGTGACAAATGGCGGGCGCTGCGAGATGAGCACGGGGATGAGGAGCTGTATCTGGCGCTGACAGGACAGAAGCGCCTCGGCGTGGATGTCGCGAACTCGACGGACGGCGACCGTGCCGCGATCGCCTACGGCGTGGAGAACGTCTGCTGCAAGGTCGAGGACTTCCAATGCCCGAACTCAAATCAGCTCGGGCACCGTGTCGCGACGGAAATGAAGGACGACGGAATCCCGCCCGAATGTGTCGGCGTCGATGGGATCGGAGTAGGCGCGGGAACGGTGAACACGCTCAACGACGACCACGATTTCAGGGTCAACAACCTCATGGGAGGCGCGGGCGCGATTGATCTCGGCGATGGCGTCGAGGAATTCGCGAACCTGCGCGCTCAGATGTATTGGGTTGCCCGCGAGGATCTGCGCCTCGGGCGCATCGCAGCGCCGGATGACGAGGAACTGTTCGCTGATCTCGTGACACCGAAGTACGTCGTGCGTGGAAAGAAAATCCTGATCGAATCGAAGGACGACCTGAAAAAGCGTCTCGGACGCAGCCCGAACAAGGGCGACGCCTTCGTGTACTGGAATTTCGTGCGACGGCTATCGGATGCATTCGTGCCGATCGAAGTATCGGGCGAGGAGGCAGGACTGCTCGACGATCTGCAGGCACAGGGCGTGACCGACGTCGACCTGGAGGACATCCGCGACGTGGACACGATCAGCGGGATCGACACGCTCGATGAGCTGGACGATTACACAGATGAATTCATAATCTGAGGAACTACATGAACCCGTTTCAGAATTTGATCTCGCGACTGACCCCGACATTTCGGCGGCGCGGGAATCTCTCGGATGTTGCCGAGGCCATGACCCGGCTCGATTACGCGCAGCTGCAAGCCGGATTCACGACGCTCGACGGACAGAACGCGATGGATTCCGCGCTCTATGGCACGGCGAGCGGGTACGGGCTTGCACAGATTCGCAGACTTTTCAAGCGCTCCGGCACCGGGCAAGCGGTCGTGAAACGCATGAAAACATTCATCTACGAACAGGGCTTCACGCTCGATATCAAGTTCCTGCCCGGATACCCTGAGGATGTTGCTTCTCGGATTCGTACCCGGGTGTTCGATGAGTTCTGGGACAGCGAGGATACGCAGATCATGGAGCGTATCGAGATGCTCGTGATGGCGAAACTCCTCGACGGCGAACACGGCTGGATCACGGGCGTCAATCCGTACACGGGCGAAGTCTCGCTCGGGGATCTGTCGCGGCGCCAGGTCAGGAGTCTGGAAACGAACCCGCTCGATACGCTTTCGCTCGGGCGTGTGATCGTGGACGCGAATGGAAAAGATCATCCGCTGCGTGTCATTGCTCCGATCGCCGATACCAATTCCCGGTTCTGGCGCTATCTCGACGGCGATGTTTTTTACTGGCGCAATCTCCAGCTGCCCGACGAGACGCGCGGGGAGTCGGAGCTGACCGCGATACTTGAGGACTTGCTGCAGGACAAACGCTTCCGGCGCGAATCGATTCATAAGGTACTGGCGTCGCTGACATGGTTCCTTGACGTGGAGCTCAAAGGATATTCGCTCTCGCAGATTCTGGAGTACGCGAAGAAGCAGCGCGAAGCACCGAAAACAGGCAGCGTCCGATACCGGAACGACAAGATGTCATACAAGTGGGAAGCGCCGAACATGCAGGCCGCAGAGATCGCGGAGCTGCTGAAACTCCTGCGGGGATCGATCCTCGGGCAAAAGGGCATGCCTGCATCGTGGGGCGGCTTCGGCGACGATGCGAATCTCGCCACGGCCACGGCACAGCAATATCCGATCTTCGCTGACCTGACGAACGCGCAAGCGGGACTGATCAAGGACCTGAAACGTGTCGTGCAATTCGTTGTCGACCGGGCGATTGCTTCGGGCTGGGCGTCGGTGCAGACGCATTTCACTCACGTGCCGGAGAACGGAATCCCTGTGCAGAAGCGCCTGCGCGATGGCGTCATGATCGAAGTGCAACCGATTACGCTTCCTCGTGAACAGAAGGAAGGTCCGCTCATGACAACCTCCCGGGCAATGGATACGATCGTGAAGGACAGCCTCGCAGAGCGTCCGATGCTCTCGACGCAGGACAAGTACGCCTTGCTCAATTTCGCGCTCCAGAAGGACGACGCCGGAATCACTGTGTCCATGCCTGAGGACGACGGCGATAAAGCGCCAGAGGGCATGACAGAGCTTCCTGCGCACGTAACCGAGGCAGTGAAGCTCTACGGTAAAATGCCCGTGAGGATGTGATGAACGACGAAGTGTTTCTGCGCGAAATCCGCGATCGGATCCTCATGTTGCGCGACAAGCTCCTCGTCGGGCTGGCGCGGAAGGAGATTACCCTGAACGATATGCAGAAGTTTCGCCGGACGCTCGGGAGCATCAACGTCGATACGCTCCTCGCCGACATGAAGGAGCACGTTTCGAAGTTCTCGGCCTGGTCGGTGGAGCAGGGCATGGCGCAGATCGACGCGGCCGTGAACGGCGCGGGAATCGGACAGTTGCTGCCCGCTGTTCCTCCAAGCAGCATCGCACTTGTGGCTGAGTTCGATGCAGACCGCATCAAGACGATCACAACCGAGCTGCTTCCGAAGGTGGCGCAAACTGTGAGCGCTGCGTTTCTCGGGCTCGCATCACCGGGGGAGATCGTATCGCGAATGATGCATGAGTTCGACATTACGCTCCGGCGCGCGGAAGTCATTGTGAGGACAGAGAACAAGCGCCTGCAGAATCTCGGGTCGCGGGCGCGGATGGAACAGCTCGTGCCGATCGCGCAGGAGGAGAACGTGCCTATGCGGAAGGTCTGGCTCCATAGCACGGGCACGTCGGCCGGCAGCGCGGCGAAGGGGAAGGGACGCAAGGGCTACAAGCCTCGTGAGAATCACCGGGCGATGCACGGCGCCACTGTCGGCGTCAAGGAAAAGTTCGAGCTTCCGGGGCTGCGGGGCGGTGTGTACGTGGTCGACGGACCGTATGATCCTGCTTTGCCTGCGGAGGAGGTCGTGAATTGTTACTGCGATACGGCTGTCGAGATCGACTTCGATGCGCTGGAGAGGATGCGAGCAGGGCAAGGGCAGAGTTCAGCTGTTGCGGTGGCGGCATGAAAAAACCCGGTGTGAACCGGGTCTTTTCATTAGGGGAGATCGCCGCTCAGAAGGGCAGGTCGGCCTCATCGTCGCGCTTGTGACTTCCGTTGCTCGCAGGAGCGCCAGAATCGCTCTGTGATGCGTTTTCATGCTGATGCTGTCTCCTAGCCTGTGCGATGCTCGTTCGGCGGCCAGTATCGCTCTGCGAACGCCTCACACGTTCCCGGTTTCCATTGTCATTGGTGCTTTGGTAGGGTTCCTTGATCGAGATGCTCAGGTAGTCGTCTCCGTTCCGGGTTTGTTTCACCCAGACCGCGCACTCGTGTTCCTCACCGTCGATTTCAGCCTTGCCACGGAAATCCGGGTGCGAGTCCTTTTTCTTGTAATCGTTCAGGAACACGTTGAAGTTTGCCTGGATCATGTCGTTTCTCCTGTGTTTGTTGGTCAAAGTGGCAGGTGTCGTTCAAAGTCCGCGCATAAGCTATATCGGGAGAAACCTGATGTCAAATACTGAGCAGACGAGGCTCCCGATTCGAGCATCTGGATTGATTCTTCTGGTCGTTTTTGGTAACATTGAGTGACCTTTAGCCATTTGGAAGGGGAGAACGTTTGGCATGAATAAAAATCATTCGCTGGAAACCGCAGCCGAATACATCAGGCAGCTCTCTGAAGAAGAATTTCAGGCGCTTGGCGAAGCTGTGCTGGGTATCCTGCAGATCATGCGCGGTGAGGATGTTCCATTCGCCATCAAGCACGCGATGGTATTAGAGATGCATCTCGCGGCTTTACGAGTTGTATACGGCCTTAGAGTCCGTGCTCAATGGGAAGAAACTTCAATCTATTGAGCTGGGAAAATATGCAGAAGGCCCTGTACCACAGGGCCTTCTGACATTGAATCGGGTTCGAGGCTTAACCGTAAATCGGTATCCGCCAAGCCCTGTAGCCGTAATCCTTCGCGTAGTACGTCACACCTTTTACGGTGAACGATGCGCGAAAGATATAGCGCACGATCCTCTTACCCGGGATCTCAGGGAAATTTGGAGGCGTCATTTTGCGACTCCTTTCTCCGTAGGAAGGATGAATAAATCCCTTGCGTATGGCAAAAAGGAGTGCTATTTTTTACGTGTCAATGTATTTAGCGTCCTTTTTTCTGCCGCAAGTCCCGCAAAGATTGCGGTTAGGATGTGCCGCCACTCCTACGGAAGTGGCGGTTTTTTTATGGCCATATGTCCTCTCTTCGGAGTCTGATCTCGATCACGGTTCCTGATACTCCGAAGTATTCGGGGCCGATAATGGCCGAGATGTACTCGCGAAGGTAGCCATCAGATCCTCCGGTGAACGCCTTCGCTTCGCTGAGTTTGGTCTGGATCTCCGTGCTGTTGAAAACGCGAGCGAGTTCGTCAGGAGGGACTAAGAACCTACCCGCGAACTCGTCTGCGTGCTTTTCGATCCATTGGTACTGATCTGGAGGGATGGCCTCCATATACTCGATCCATTCAAGCGGCCCCGAAAAACTGACCTCGTGATAGATCTGAGTATGGAGATTGAAGTGTCCCAATTCATGTGAAATGGAGAATCTAAGTCGGTTATGGAACCTGTCATCAACAAAACGATCCTTATCGACTCGGATCCCACACAAGTCTGTCCTGAGTAAGGCTTCTGTTCCATGTTCGTAAACAAGCCCATCACGAGGTTCGAGGCGGAGGGGAGTGCGCCACTCTAGAATCTTGAGTACGTCAACGGGTATTGTGCCCTCCGGCCAAACAGATTGTCGGTATTGATCTGCGGCTACGTGGATGTCGGTTAATGAGATATAGGGAGCTCGGAATGACGCGTTCAATTATTCTCTCCTGAATGATTCTACAATCTTTTCCAGTTCCTCGCGTGTTGGCTTGTCACCACGAACGGTTCTGAAGAAAAGAGGCAGTGCATCAACGAGTTCTTCGTCGTCGAGAATGTCTCTAGGGATATCGCCTCTCGATACATCGGCCAGGTCCATAAACTCAGTCCATTCGTCGCTACCATACTCGATTCGAAGTTGCTCTGCATACTCTCGGAGACGGTCGGGATTCTTGGGGGCGGGCAAGAAACCTCGCTCCATCTTGCTCCACGTGCTTGGATCGTGTCCATACTGCTTGCAAAACTCGCGAAGCCCGAGCTCATTGCGTTTACGCATCTCGAACACGAATTCTCCGAAGTTCATAAGGTTTCCTCCTGCTTTCGTTCATCGGCCACTTATCCTTTGATTATTTGTGCGCATTAGTGGCCTTTATCTCTGCACATATCATGCCTTGTGGGTCTTGAGTATCAACACGCCCGCCAAAAAAAATACCGGACGTGTGGGTAAAGATAATCAACAGCTTCCAAATATGCAAATTTTTCGTGTCATATTCCTCCATTCAGCTGATTCGTGGGTGTAATATACCCACAATCGGTGCTGATGTCAAGTACGTCGTAGCGTAAGCCGTCAAAATTGCACGGAATCGGGATTGTACCGGGTGCGTCTGCGTGCTTTGCGGTGCTCGCACTATGCGGGCTGTATCACCGGGGGAAGGCCGCGTCGCCATGTGATCGCTACCAGCGCCACACTCACGCCCGCTCCGAGATCCTGCGCGAACTGTAATGCTGTCCCTGCTTCGTCGAACCTGATCGCACGCTCGGGGCGAATGCTCCAATACTGGTGTTCGTCGTCGGCGTTCAGGAATTCTTTACCGCCGCTCGGGAGCTCTCTCTGGATTGCATACTCGATTCGTGTCATTGTCGTTTTCTCCTGTCGTTTGTCGTTCAAAGGTATTCGCCCATCCCTCCCCGGTGCTCCGCTACGGGAGCACCTTGATCTCGCTCACAAAGTCATGGTCCACGCGACCTTTCGCTTCACGGATCGCTGCCCGCTTCGCGTCTCCGTAATTCCCGTTGCCCCAGACCTCTTCCGTCGTGTATCCCTTCCCGCTTTTGTAAAGCGTCACTTCAAACGCCCACATGCCGTAGCCACGGGGCTTGCGTCCGTTCGCAAACTCAAACTCCCTCGTGTTCGTCGTAATCGCTGCCATCATCCTGCTCCTGTATTGTGCTCCAAGTACAGTACAAAGGTACGTAAATTAATTTACAAAAGTCAAGTAAAATCGAGACGACTCGAAGAATTTTGCTGTGCTTACTATATATAGACACGAATTCCCTAAACCGTTATCATATAACCATATGAGAAAGAATGTTTCAATTTCAAAACACGAATAAACTTGACATATGTAAATTAATTTAGTAATATACAGGCGAAATTGATAACACAAGCAGCGGAGCGGAACATGACAAAGCCAACGATCCACATGAACGGCACGAGCGCGGCGGTACTGCTTGTGCACTATCGCGAGGCAATGCGGAATATCCGCGAAGCAGCGGAGGCGCTGAACCACTGCGCACCGAACGGACGCGACTACTACCCGCAGGGCGACGGTGCTCTGGCGCAGGCACAGGCGGAGCACCGGGCACGGTACGCGGCTCTCCAAGCTGCGTATCACGAACTCGAGCAACTCGCGGTGCATTGTCAGGAGCAGTTATGAACCAGATCATCGACACACGACAGGCAGCGGAAGCGGTAAAAATGGGAACGATTCTCACGGTGCAGCACGGCACGGTCACCGAACGGTTCAGGTATGAGGTCCAAGTGTTCCTGAGCGACTATGTGCTGCGGCTCTACGGCACGGTCAACGAAGGACGCGCCACGATTACGCTACTCCTGCGGCGCGACGGCACGTTAGTAAAGGCTCTGTTTCGGCGGGAGGATTGGTGCGGCGCGGCGGCCGCGATGGGCGTGGGATGCACGGTGACGGTAGGCGAATAGAATCAAATCCCACCTACAACTGAAAAATCACGAATTATTTGCGATCGGGACGATTTCGCTTGACACGTATTGCCCTACGTCTTATTTTACGTATGTAAATTAAAGACAGCGAAACAAGGACCAAGACAATGACAAAAGCAGCGATTTACACGGGCAGCAAAAAGCAGGCGCAGGAACTGAGCAAGATGAGCGACGCGGCGACGGCGCAGAAGCTGAACGGAACATGGGCGGTTGTGCTGGAAGGCAGCGACGCGCAAGTGCACAACGCGGCAGCGGACATCAAAAAGTACGTGTGGAACACAACGGGCAAGGATCTGAACGTGAGTGTACTGGCACGGTAAACAGGAACGGCAGGCGCAGGAGAAACGACATGCAGACGACAGACGATTACACTCAGAACTACGAAGCGATCCCTTACAATTTTGCGGAAGGCGAGGATCGGGCGCGGAACATGGACGATACGGCGCTGCGATACACGCTGGAGGATCTGCGGCAGGTGATCGCGGTAGGGGAAGCGGAGTTCCGGGCGGGGAACCCCTATCCCAAACTCGGGTACTATTACGACGAACGGCACACGATCGTCGCAGAGATTCGGCGGCGCGAGACTTTGAACAACTAAACTCACACACTCGACAGGAGAACAGACATGAAGCAGAAACCGACTCCCCCTTGCAAGCCCGGCGACATCGTGCGCGCCCGATACATGGTCAACGGACAGGAGCGCAGCGCCCTGAAATTCCGCGCGGTGAAGGTCGAGCGGGTCGACGAGAAGGGTGGCTGGTCAATCCTCACGGCTCCCCCGACAAGCAAAGACGACACATGGACGCGGTGGCTTTGGTTCTCGGATGCGGGACTCGCGGGCACGGCTCCCTCCGGCAACGTGAAGCTGGAGGTCGTGAAATGAGGAAGCAGATGACGATCGCGGAAACGGTACTGGCACAGATCAAGCACTTTGACCACTGGTTCCTCGGAGCGGTGGCAGCGCATGGCTTTATTGCCGTGGAACGCGGATTGCAGTTTTTCGTGAGCGGGGCTAATCGAAAGGTGAGGAAGGTACAGGTCATCCTCAACGGCTTGGATCTCTACGACGTGAAATTCTACGGGAAACTCGACAAGCGAACGATGGACGTGCCGCTGGTGCATGAGGTCGAGAATGTGTTTGTGGAGGATCTGGTTCAGGTCCTCGACTACTGCGAGAACGGGGAGGTGGCGGCATGAAGTTCACGGCAATGATGGAACTCGACGCGGACAAGTTGCGCGACTATTACTGGAACGTGAGGGAGACCGTGTATAGCGGCGCGCAGGTGAAATCCCGGAATCTCGGGTACTGGATGCGGCAGCAGGACATGATCGTGACGGCTGCCCGGAAGCGCGGAATTGATCTGAGGAGGGCGGCATGAGATTGCAGGGGCTACGTATGCAGGTGTCACGATCGTGTCTCAGGCGCGAAGTGCGGAGCAATGCCGGGGGAAACCCCGGCAACTCCCGGGAGGCGCTGCGGTGAAACTCTGGCTCGTGTACCCGAAGGGTTACAATCCGATATTCAACCTCGGTCGGTATCGAGCTGAGACGGCTGCGGATGCTATAGCGAAAGCTCGGAGGAAGCATCGCAATACGAAAGGCGTCATGCTCGTGGCTGCGGAAATGGAACCACTGGAGACCAAAAGATGATCGAACTCGTGCAATGGATCGGGAAGGGCTACCTCATGATTATCGTAGGCTCGGTGATTTTCTTCGTGCTCTCAGGGATCGTCGGGTTGCTGGGAGAATTCCTGGATTGGGTCGATCGAAGGAGGAGGAACAGGTGACAGGGAGAACTCCCGAAGCGATAGCAACCAACGAGCTTTGTTAGTGAAATCACTACATCGCCGTTTGTTAGTGATACCACTTACAAACGGTGTAGTGAAATCACTTACAAACACGGGGGCGTAACTATTTAGGAAAGATATAGTTAAAAATACTAGTACATACTACATCCCCGGCGCGCAGGGTGGAACGTAGAAAAATATCGTTACTCCGAAATGCGAAACTAGTTGACAAGTGTAAATTAAAATCGTACTTTTGTGCTAGACTTTGAACGACGCTTTTTGATAATTCTCAGGAGAAACGACATGACACAGGCGCAGGTAACGGCAGCGGCTCAGGAATTGCGGGCAACGCGCAGAGTTCGCGAGGACGTGGAAGTAGAGCGTTACCAGATCATCGGGACGCGGCAGCTGCGGTACAAGGCGTGGACCGTTGACGATCAGGGATGCGGAATGTTCCAGACGATCTCGTGGCGCGAGGATCGCAGGCGATGGGGAGCGATGGGAACACGGGTCATCGAGAGACCGGAGGGTATGGAACAGGATGCGTGGGAGGAATACTACGGCGAAGCGCGATTCCAGCAGTACGCGGAAGCGCTTGAAATGATCCGCGAGGCATTTCCTGAGACGCGGGAAATCGGGCAGCATGACGGTATGGGAACGTGGAGCGTCTGGGTCGACGAGGAGTCGCTTTGCGAAATCAAGGAAGCGGACAGGAACGTGATCATCGGCAAACTCATCAAAGCAAACACGGCGCGGAACGCGGCCTGACAAACGAACGGGCAGGGGCAGCATAGCAACTGCCCCGCTCAGCAAACGGCATTCAGGCGCCACCAGAGAGCGAATCAGACAGCGTATTCACTAAATCACAGTTACATGGAGGCACGGTTGCATTATTCTTCTACCCGATTACCGACTGTCCGACAGGCTGACCTCGCAGCTGAGAAAGGCACGTCGCGGCAGAACGTCCGAAACGCGATCAGCACAGGGCAACTCGATACAACCACGGACAGCCGGGGGCGCGTCGTGGTGATACGGAACAAACGTTGCGAAGTATGGATGGAAAAACGACGGGATCGCGAGGGGGGACAGAAGGCAAAAACCGATTTGTACAGGCAGAAGGGGGAAGACACCTGATCCGTATCTGAGATCGAAACACCAATATGCCCGCGAGGAATCGCGGGTTTTTTTTGTACTGTTACTTGCGGAATTGCTTTAGGTTATCCGGTTAGATGCTTGCGATAAATTGACTTTGCTGTATTGCCCGTATATGTTTGCGTCCAATTCGCAACCGTTGGACTTGACAAGCACCGGAGCAGAGCATGAGCAAAAACAAGAATTCCAACCGGAATCCTCAGTCGGCTGAGCAGCGCAAGCCCGCCGAGCAGACCGAAAGCGCAGGTCAGTCCCGCGAAGCTGCGAAAGAAGCGGCCGAGAACTCGAAGCCTGCCGAGGATTCGAAGCCTGACGAGGATTCTCCGCTCTCCGTTGACGAAATCGAGGCTCCCGAGGGAACTCCCCCGGAGCTCGTGAAAGCTCTGCTCGCATTGCATTCCGACCTTCGTAGCATCGACGCGGTCGGCAAGACGCATGTCGTGTTCACGACGAAGTCGGCGTTCCTGAAAGAGGAGCGTCCGGACCTCGGAGGCACGAATGCCTGAATCCATCGCGCAGTTGCGGGCGCAGTTCAATCAGTACGTGAATATGACCGCCGAGGAAATGCGGTCGTGGTACGCGACGCCGGAATCTGATTTCGCGTCCATGCCACCCGTGCTCGCTCTGAAGCTCGGACAGAAAAGCGGTAAGACGATGGGAAAAACCGCGCTCGCTCTGAAAGAAAAATCTGTCTGGAGCGAAGTCGACGCGGAACAGGCGCGAGAGATCGTTCGCAAGATCAAGTTCAATTCCGGGCGCAGCGCGGCGCTGTACCGCGAGAAAGACGGCGAACAAGTGCCGACCGCGTTCCATATCGCGCTGAAAAATCGCGGCCATGACGCGGAGCGCTTCGCTGCAACCTCCATCGAGCCTGCTCCTGACGACACGGCGCAGGTCGCCGAGGCACTGAGCGCCAGCGCTCTACGTGAAAAACTCTCCCGGGCGCTCGATGTCTGGTTCGACAAACTCACCGGGGGAAAGACAATCGAATTCCACCGTCCATGGATCGAGGAATACTTTCCGCTCGATCGCGAAATGGTATTCGAGTGGGAAGGTTCCCTGTTCCGAATGCCGTTCGACGTCGAAGGCTCGAACATCGCTCTGCAGACCGAGGGCTTGATCGAAGTCGAGAACGCTTTCGTCCCTGTCACGACGCAGGGCGAACTACAGGAAATCCGCGAAGCCGACGACGGGAAAAAAGTCTGGCGCATCAAGATCATGCGCGCCGGACAGTCTTACAACGGCAACATCTACCCTGCATCTGTGCTCGAAAGGGCGGTGCAGGAGGGGAAATTCGAGGGCAAGCCCGGGTACAATCGCAGCGACGACGACCATCTGAAAGAAGCGCCTGCGCCCGTCAGTGGTTACGTCTCGAATGTGACGTTCGACGCAGCGAACGGCTGGGTACTCGGTGATTACACATGGGAGCCTGTCGCGTATCCGGCGTTTTTCGAGAAGCGTTTCCAGACCTCGATCGCCGAAGGTAAGCCCATTCTCCCCGAATTCTCTGTGACCGGAAAAATCCGGCGCGATCCTCTGAACCCGATGAAAGCGGCAGAGATCGTCGAAATCCGAAGCATTGACCCCGTGAGTTTCGCGTCCGCGGGCGGGGAAGTTATCAGCATAGCCGAAGCAATCTCTCACCACAATACCACAGGTGCAATCGTTATGGATGAAAAGCTGAAAGATCAGATCCTCGCGCTCGTCAATGAGCCGGGATCGATCAAGTCCCTTGCCGACCTGCAGGCGAAGCTCAAGGGCGACAATATCGCCGAGGGCGCACTGGCGACCTACGTCATTGATCTGCTCAAGGAGAAAAAGCCGACGCTGTTCGAAAAACAGCCCGGACTCGAGAAGAAACTCGCAGCCGACGAAGAACTGCTCGTGTTTTTCATCTCCGAGTACCTGCAGCCCGCAGGCGAGAAGAAGGAGGACAAGCCCGCCGATCCCCCGGCGAATCCCGGCGCGCCTCCCCCGACGCCCGTCGCCGAGGCCAAGGTCGATCCGGCGCTCGTCCCGCTCTACAACAACGCCCTGCGCGGAATGCTCGCCGGAACGCAGCTCTCCGAGCCCGCCCGGGAATTTCTCATGAAGCGCTTCGGTGGCAAGCCGTTCGAGGAGTCCGACGTTCAGGAGGCGATCAGCGACATGCTCAAAGTCGCGGGCGCGAACGCACCGGAGACGCGCGTCAAGGTCACGAAGGATGAAGCCGACAACCTTCGTCGCATCGTGAACGATTTCTTCTCCCAGAATTCCGGCGACAGCGCGGAGCGTACCGCGATCCGCGAGGCGCAGGGCGATATCATTTCCAAGCACGAGAGCGACATTCAGGTTCGTTCGGTGAAGGGGCTGTTCGAGAAGCTGCTCGGTATCACCGACTTCTCGCTCGACGGCCTGGCCGACATCGCGGAAGCGATGGACACGACGCTCGCGAATCGTCTGCTCGTCGAGGGCATGAACACACGCACGGTCTACCGCTACCGGAATTCCCCGGCGTTCATGACGTGGAAAAGCTTCACGCGCATTACGCCGAAGTTCGACTTCAAAACGAACGAAGCGGTCGGAATGGGCGGCTTCTCCGGCTTCGGTGATATCGACAGTGCTGGCGCGGGAACCGGATACCCGACGATCACGGAAGTCGGTGCCGCTGCCGAGACCTACGCGATCCTGCTCAAGGGCGGTATCTTCACCTTGTCCATCAAGCACATCCGTAACGACGACGTGGAGTATATGGCTGGAATGCCCGACCGTCTGGGCGACCTCGCCGCTCGCGTCAACTCGTATTTCGCGTGGAATATGCTCCGCAGCTCGAACGCGCTTTCCGACGGCAAGGCGCTGGTACACGCCGACCATAACAATTCCATGACCGACGCGCTCGCTGAGGCCGCGCTCGAAACAGCGGTCGGTATGATGATGGGGCAACAGTACCCGAACAGCACCGACCCGATGGTGACGATCCCGAAGTACCTGTGGACGTCGATCTCGATTGCGCAGCAGAAAACCGCCGCGTCGCTCGTGACGCCTGGGTACGGCATGGCGAACAACACGCCGACCTTCATGCAGGACTTCGGCATCCAGCGGATCATCAACCCGCACGAGCAGGATCTCGACGTCTGGGGCGTACACGCCGACCCGACGACGAACCCCGTGCTGGAGATCGGTTTCCTCGACGGAAAGCAGAATCCGACGATCATCGCCGCTGACAAGGACGGCATCGGTCGCATGTTCACTCACGCCGAGGCGCAGTACAAGATCGTGCACGACTACAACGGCGCGCCGATCGGTAACGCATGGAAGAACCTCGTTGTCTCCGTGCCCGTCTAATCCGGGCAATGAACTCGGGGAGCCCGCGTGATGCGGGCTCCTCCCCGAGTTCCTAACCCCTGACTCTGAATTCCGATTAGAGGCCGAATGATCGAACTGTAACAGCTCCATAGGCTCCGGGCGACCGGAGCTTTTTTGAAAACGACATGGGTGTCGGGAATGACTCAGAAGCAAGCAATCGAAAAACTCAAGGCCATGATTCCGCAGACCGTCACGAAGCAACTCGGCGACGTTTCCGCGTATGAGACGGCGGTCACGGCGGGGCTGGACGAACTGTCGGCGATCGCACCGCAGGTGCTTCGCGCGACCGGAACGGCCGCGAGCACGGAGCTTCCCGATTTCGATCCGAACTTTTCCTACATCCGCGAGTTTCGCCCTGCCGTGCCGTCCGCGTATTGGCTCCCCCCGAATGTCTGGACGGTGAACGAGACCGAAGGAGCGTACACGGTCACGATCTCCGATCTCCCACCTGACACTGCGGTACAAGTCGAATACACTTGTCCGCATAGACTCCTGAGTGCTACCGACCCCTCCTCCGACGAGGCCACGTTGACGGTCGCGGCAGGGCAGATTCGCGCCTACCTGTATCTCGCCGGGGCGACGCTGCTCCGACGCCTCGCGCTTCACTACATGCAGTCCCGCGACGATGCCCTGCAGATCTCTCACGCGCAATTCACGACGCGCTCGCAGAAGTTCGACGACAAGGCCGACAAGTGGGAGGAGAAGGCGAAGCAGAGTCTCGCCACGCTCCAGACGCCGGACGCCAGCGCGGACAGTCCCGACGATCCGGCTTCCCTGACCGTGCAACTGTTCCCGAACGAATTCACCGATCTGCTCTCGTGATCGAGACAAAGGTTCATATCGACAAACAGCTCCGCGCTGCACTCGATCCCGACCGCGTCGTGAAGTCGTTCTCGAACAAGCTCGAACTGTTCATGGGGCACGTCGCACGCACGGCTTCCGAGGCGACGCCTGTCGGTGTGTTCGGAGCGCTCGCGGGATCATGGCTGGATAGCTACGGCGTGAAGCGCGTGAACAATGACATTGTCGGCTATACGCAAGTTACTCGCGATTCCGTGAAGCAGCGCAACCCGCAGGCGCGCTCGAACTATCTGTATTACGTGCTCCACGGCACGGGTCCGGCGTCGAAAAACCCCGGGCGCTATCTCGTGCGATGGGTCGAGAAAAAGCTCGGACTCACCGGGAAAGAAGCCGTGTCCGTTGCTTTCGCGATCGGCACGAAGCGGATGCGCGAGGGATCGAAAGGCAACGACTTCCTTACACCGATCCGGAAGAAGCTGAAAAATCAGCTCCGGGCGCTCATGCGAGAGGACATAATCGATGTACGATGAATTCCTGCCATACGAGGCCAAATACAACGCCATCCTCGACAAGATCGTGACCGAACTCGAGCGCGTCGGCAACTGGAACGTGCACAACCGTTTCCGCATCACCGAAACGCAGGATGAATTCGAGGAAGTGTTCACAATCGAGAACGAGAACGGGCTGCGTCGCGTCAAGGTCTGCTTCGTGACGCGCACGGCAGCGCTCCAAGGGACGCAGGAGCGGCAGGGCGGCGGCGACGTGCTCGTGCCCGAACGGCGGCACGACTTCCGAGTGCAGGTGCTGCTCGGATTCCACGACACAGAGGACACGACCAACGAACTGAACCGACTCTGGGAGCGCGTGTATTGGCACTTCCATTCGGACGAAGTCACCGACGCATTTCGTGATATGAATTGCGCGGTGCAGGTCGTCGAATCCTCCGACATCGGGTTCCACGAGGAATCCGAGTACCTGTTCAATCAGCTCATCGGGAGAATCACGGTTCATGAATGGATCTGATCAGAAAAAGGTCTGTCACAATTGCCCGTATAACGTCGATGTACGTCTGCAACTGCTCGAGCGCGGGCAGAAGGGGATCGGGAAACGAATGACGCTGCTCGATAACGATGTCTCGGAATTGACGACGACCGTCGCGACGATTTCCGGGCACTTCGCAGAGCTACAACCGATCGTCCGGCAAGTCCTGAACGTGACGATGATCGCATTCCTCGCGACGCTGATCGCGAACGCGATACAGTTCGGTTCTCAATTCATCGGGAAATAAGACATGGAAAATCTGAAATACATCGCCCTGATCGTACTCGCTGCGGCACTGTTCGCAGGCGGTTATTTCACGCGCAAGGCGCAGGAGCCGAAGGTCGTTCTCCCGCCGGATGAACAGCATATCGTCGGCAAGGCCGAACTCGTGCCAGAGGCGAAATCTGAGCCTTCTGTGGAGATTCGCTACCGCGACCGTGTACGCGTCGAGCGTGACACAGTGGAAGTGGAAGTCGAGGACGAGGAACTGGCGCAGGCCTTTGAGGAATTGCTTTGCGCCTATGACGATCTGCTCCGCGCTTCTCCTGTGCGCGACGTTGTGGCGCGCTTCGATACGTCGAACGCGGACTTCGATGCACGGGTCGAATACCGATACGCCTCGCGGCGCTTCGACTTCTGGCTCAGACAACGGCAGACCGCGGATTCCGTGATCGCAGCCTACCGGGCAGAGCAGGCGCAACAGTCGTGGTACGAACAGGCGTGGAACGGGTACAAAGTCGCCGGGGCAATCGGCCTGACGGCGGCACTGATTTTCACCATTACCAAACTCGTTGGAGGCATTGACCTATGAAACAGAACTCGCTGACTCGCAAACCGCTCGCCGTTCGGCTGGCATGGGCGAGCCTACTTGTCGCCCTGATCATGCTCGTTCTGAGCGCTGCGAACGCGCAGCGTGACGGCGACTTGCCGCAGGAATCGGAACAGATCGAAACCGTGGAGCAGGTCGCTCCCTCGACTGCCGATTCTCCGGCTCTGGAGGACGGCGCTCCCGCTGCGGTTGCGGACGCTCCCGCCGTGACTGCGGACGCTCCCGCCGTGACTGCGGAGGAGGACGCGACGCCGGACGAAACCGTGACCGTCGAAATCCCGACGAACATCTCCAGATGGACAGAGCTTATCCCGATCGCGATTGCCGTGCTCTCGCCGCTGCTTCTCGGCTGGCTGAAACGTGTGCTGATCGTAAGGCGTGTGGACAAGAACGGCGTCGTGGTAAAAGAGCTGCCGACATGGTTCCCGAAATGGCTTCCGCTGATTCTGGGTCCGCTTCTGATCTGGCTCGCGGATTTCCTCGTGCGATGGCTCGCCGGAGCACCGGGCATCGACCCGTATGTGCTGCTCCTGCTTTCGCCGCTTCCGACCTGGCTTCGAGAGCTCGGGGATCAGTACAAAAAATTCCGCAAGGGCGCGGCGACGCAGGTCGTCGACGTGGAGTTTCCGAACGGAATCGAGGGGGTCTGATTTTATGCTGAATCGCCTGAGAACCCTGTTCGTTCCGCGCACCCGACCGCAGGCTCCCGAAGCGCGGGTCCGCGCTATCCTGAAAGCATTCGACATCGAGGACGCCGTGGCGCTCGTCGGTGTGCGCGGGTACTATCTCGACAGTCTAGGCAAGCCGGGGAAAAACGATCGAGCGCTCTACGACGACGCGATTTTCCTCGTGACTCCCGAGGGCGTGATGCGGTACAACGCGAACACCGATCCCTCGGTTGCGCGTACAGGCGTTGCCGTCCTTGAGCCCGGTGTGCATCGGTACAAGCTCGGGATTCATGGATGGTCCAAGCCAAAGAATCGGCGCTATCCGGCCCTCGTGCAAGCCGAACCCGTGACCGTGAACCGCGACGATTGGGAACGCCCGGACACGGGATGGTTCGGGATCAACATTCATCGTGGAAGCTACCGCACGACCTCGTCGCTCGGCTGCCAGACACTCTATCCCGCGCAATGGGACGCCTTTTTCTCGTCGGTGAAGGACGCGATGCGGCGGCACGAACAGAGGACGATTCCTTACGTGCTCGTCAAAGAATCGAAACACAACATTTCCAACTAACCCCGGAGGAATGAACCGTGCCGATCACCCGTGACACCGCGCTCATTGCCCGGTTCCGCAAGCCCGAGACGTACATCTCGTTCTACGATTCGACGGGCGGGACATGGGGGAGCCTTCAGCGTCTCCCCGACGAGGCAACGAGCAAGATCAAACCCGAGCTGGACAACTGGGAAGTCGAAAACGTTGGCGGCCAGAACTCGGTCGAGCTCTCGACAGAGAAGAAGCTCATCTACACTTCGCAGTTCAATCAGCGTGACGCCGAAACGTTCAAGTTTCCCCGCGACAACGCGGCGGTGCTGGCCGTGCTGCTCGTTGTGGGTCCGAACTTCAATCGCCTGCAGACGCCGAAGCAGCAGTATTGGGCACTGCATGGCGCGATCGTTCTGTCGGACGGTGAAATCGACCTCGCCGATGGCAAGTCCGACTTCATCTTCAAGACCTCGACGAACGACGCCGACATCACGATCGTTTCCGCAGGCGACATCGAGCCGCCCACAGGGCACTCGACGCTCGACATGACGATCACGCAGGACAAAATGTACGAAGTCGTGGACGTCTGATTCTGATGGAATCCCCCCGATCCCCATATCCGGTAAAGTACGCAGGGAAATCGTTCACGGTCTCCCTGCGTACCGCTCCGGACGGCTACGCGCCGGGCTGGGTCGTCGCTGGTGTGCGCACGATGGCGAAAGGCTTCGCTGTCGCGGGCGACATCCTGAACGACGAAATGGCAGCGAATCAATTCTTCCGACTCGTGACCGTCGAGGGCTCTGCGGGACAGGTGGAGATCGACGGCAAGCCTGCTCCGCTCCCCTTTGCCTCGTGGCTCGACCTCGACATCGAAGTGCTGGAGGAGATCGCGGCCGATTTTTTTCGCTTTGCGAGCGAGAGGATGAACTGCTCGAAGAACTCCGATTCCTCTACGGGGATGATGAGAGCCCTGACATTGATATCCGGGATGAAGAAGCAATCGAGGCTTCATACATCACCGCAAGCCAAGGACCGCTGGAACATGCCGAAGCCTTCCAGCGACTCAGCAGGCTCTCGGTCGCAAAGTACAACCTGATTAAATCCTACATCCATCGACAACTCACGGAAACGACATGAGCAAACCGACCACGATCACATTTCAGGACGGGGAAACCCGGGACTACCACATCAAGACCGAACTCACGCCGGAGCTTGTCGGCTTTGTCGCGGAGCAGTTTCTCGAAAACGACATGGAGACGCCCGCGCAGACCGGACGCGCTTTCGTGCAAAAGCTCCTGACCGATCGAGACTATTGCAACACGTTCATGCAGGCCGCGCTCGCCGGGGATCATGACGGCGTGGATTGGTACAGGGACATTACGCTCACACAGCTCGTGGATATCGCGACGGAATTCCTCACGGGCATTACGCCGTCGATCTCAGCGGCGCGCAGGACGACGGAACAGGCCTATTCCACAGCGTCGGAAATCGCCTCTGGCGCGCGAACGCACGGCAGCTAATACAAGGGACTACGCATGGCTGATCAGACCGTCAGCGTCGAAGTAATCGGCAAAATCAACGATCTCACGGGGAAGCTCGACAAGCTCGGCAACGAGTTCGAGAAGTTCTCCAAAGAGGCCACGACTGAGACGAAGAAGGTCAAGTCGGGGCTTGGCGACATTTTCAAGGGAACGCTCATGTCGGGTGGCATCCTCATGGGAATGAACGCTCTGATCGGCGGTCTGGGTCGGCTGAAAGGCGAGATCAAGGAATGGGTCACGCTCGCGGAAACGCAACAGCGCGCCGAAAAGAATATCGAGCAAACGATTCGCTCAACGGGCGGCGCTGCGGGGCTTACGGCAACGGAGCTGAAAAACATGGCTTCGGAGCTGCAGAACGTAACGCGCGTCGGTGACGAAACGATCATGCGAGGGCAAGGTCTGTTGCTCACGTTCACGGGCATCGGGAAAGAGGTCTTTCCGCAGGCCACCGAAACCATGCTCGATATGTCCGAGAAAATGGGAACCGACGTGCAAAGCGCGGCGACGATGCTCGGCAAGGCGCTGAATGATCCTGTGATGGGACTCTCCGCACTCTCGCGCGTCGGCGTCGTATTCACGGAGCAGCAAAAGGAGCAGATCAAGACGCTCTCCGCACAGGGCGACACGCTCGCGGCACAGAAGATCATTCTCCACGAACTCCAGGTCGAGTACGGCGGCTTTGCCCGAGCAATGGCTGAGACGCCGGAAGGGAAGCTGACACAGCTCTCGAATCGCTTCGGCGATTTCAAGGAAACGCTCGGTGTCGCGGTGCAGAATCTCCAGCAGGCGGCGCTCCCCGCGCTCCATGCTCTCGTCGGAACATTGGAGACGATCATGCCCGCCGTCGCGCCGATCATTGCGACGCTCGCGGACGGTCTCGCGCCTGTGCTCATGGACTTGGCAAACGTCGCCGGGCAAATCCTCGGTCCTGCCGCGCAGCTGCTCACCGACCTGTTCGCGGCCTTCTCGCCGTTGATCCAGACCGTCGTCGGGTTGATCACGAAACTGTCACCCGTACTCGGGAAACTCGCCTCGATCGTCTCGCGCCTGCTCGTTGCACTCACGCCCGTGATCGAGCAGATCGCGACCTACGTCGATCAGTATGCCGACATCCTTGTCGAGTACCTGAATCTGTTCCTGACCGTGATCGAGGTCCTGCTCCCCGTGATCGAAGCGCTTGCGCCGATCCTCGCCGATGCGATGCGCGTCGGAACGCAATTCGTGATGCAGGTACTCGAACCCGTGCGCGAGGGGATCAAATGGATCATCGACAACGCGGGCAAAGCCGCCTCGCTCATAAAATCCATTTTCGGCGGCGACGAAGAAGAATCCGCGCCGAAGCCGAAGTCGAAGGAACAGCAGATCGATCCGACCGAGGCGCTAGTGGCCGAACGCATGAAACAGGAGGCTGCGAAAGCGAACGAGACGAAGATCGATCCGAAGGCTGCTAAGAAGGCCGCGAAGGAGGCGCAGAAGTACGCCGAGGAGCGCCTGAAAGCAGAGCACGAGATCGCACGGGCGCAGGCCGAATTCCGTCATGCCTCGAATTCCGAGCTCCTGCAGCTCGACATGGAGTTTCTGCTTCGCGAGAAGGAAATGCAGGAGGAATACGGAGCATCCCGCGCCGACTTGCTCAAATACGACACTGAGATCGAGAAGCTACGCCTGCAGATCAAGACCGCATCTGCCGAGGAAGCCGAAGCGATTGAAGCGGAGCGCATAGCGCGGGAATCTGCAGCTGCCCGACGAGCGGCTGAGGACGCGGCGACCGACTTCGAGAACGCAAGCACCGCGACCATGACGCATCTCGAACAGCAGCGCGAACTCGCGGTGCTCTACGGCGCGACGCGTGAGCAACTGGCCGTGATCGACGCACGAATCGCGGAGGAGGAGCTGAGAGCGATCGAGGAAAAATACAACGCGGAAGTCGAACTCCTCGAACTCGAGACCTCAGAACTCCGAACGAAAATCGAGCAAGCGAACGCGATCAACGACAAGGTCGAGGCAATGCGTCTGGAGACGGAGCTCATGGAGAAGCAGGGCGACATCAAGCGCCTGCAGGAGCGGCGCGAGATAGAACGGCAGCGAGAGATCGACGCCGAGAATCACAAGCGCCGGAAGCAGGACGCGCAGGCCGAACTCAATCACTACGAGGAGAAACGGCAGTATTTCGAGCGGAATTTCGTTGCTCCTGTCACCGATGGATTCCGGGCATTTATCGAGACGATCGACGACATGCAGATGAGCGGGCGTGACCGACTTATGCTCATCTGGGATTCGATCAAACAGGGCGCGATCTCCTTCATCGCGGAGATCGCTTCGGAATGGCTGAAACAACAGATCATGTCGGCGCTTTTCGGGGCGCAGATCGCGGCGCAGAACGCAGCGGTCATGTCCACGATCGCAGCGACCGCTGCCCCGGCAGCGTCTATGGTTTCCCTCGCCACGATGGGCGCGAACGCTGCACCAGCGCAGGCAGGGATCGTCTCGACAACGGCGCTCGCGCAAGGTCTCTCGAAGTTCGCCTTTGCAGAGGGCGCGATTCTCTCCCGCCCGATGTTCTTCGGCGTCGCGGGCGAAGCCGGGGAGGAGATCATTTCGCCGCTCGGGAAACTTGTCGGTCTCATCCGCGAAGCGATCGTGCCGCAACAGCAGCAGCGCCTCCCCGGTGCGTTCGATCGCAAACAGGAAACCCTCGGGAAGATGGACGTTCGGGTGCGCCCGGATGCGATCGCTCCTGCGGTGAAACGTGCAACTGTAAAACAGGAGGCGGCGCAGATCTGATATGATTTTCCGCTTCAACTATTCGACGGACGGCGGGACGACGTGGCAGACGAAAGACCTCGAATGCAATACCTACGAGGCCGGGATAGACTACGAAACGGGCGACGAGAACATTCTGCAGGTAAAGCGCAAGATCAAACGGCAGAAGTACCCGCGAGTATTCCTGCGCGTCGAACTCTCGCCGCACAACTTCACGAAAACGAACGACCCGACGCTCGCGAACTGGCTTTTCATCCAGAAGTGGGCGGCGGCCCCGATGCAGACGATTTCGACCGCGACGGCGACGACAGACATCTGGGGCATTACCGAATTCACCGATCCCGCGAACCCGATCGCCGTCGTCGACCGGAACACGCCGACACGGAACGTGCGGTCGCTCTGGGTAAAGAATTTCGTATTCGATCTCTGGGAAGACGAGATCACGACGCTATAACGAGGACGATATGGCAGTTTATGAGTTTCCAGAATTCGCGATCATCGGGCACGACAAGCCCGTGGACTACTACATCAAGATTCAGATCGCGACGCAGGGATTTCAGTCCTACACCGGATACAAATTTTACGCGCAGCCGTCGTGGACGAATCCGACCGTGTGCACTGTCAACCCGTTCCTGTCGATCCCTGATAATGGCGAACACGCGGAAGCGAACGCGGGCGTCATGGGGCTGGAAACCGGGTCATTCGCGTTCCTCAATATCCCCGTGCTCGCCACCGGAGAGCGCCTGTGGGAGCTTCTGACAGCGCAGAACCCGGAGAACACATGCTGGAACATCCGATACTTCAAACGAACGTCTACAGGCACGTATGAACGCCCGTCGTTCTGGGGAGTTCTCGATATGTCCGAACCCCCGGGCGACATTCCCGACTTCTCTGATCCCGATTCGTGGGTTATTGAACTGAATACGAAGTCGCCGATCTCGCAGCTGGAGGAACTGAACGCGAATTGGGATTTCGGGAACGCGCTCGAAACCGTGGTGCCGTGGCAGAACAGGTTCCGTCCGGACGATGTCTTTATCGACTGGCCGGGATCTCCTGCCGGGTATCAGAACCTGACCTTCGTCACATCGGACGGCGGGGCGAACTGGATCAATCCCCGAACGTGCACCTATCACCGATACGTGCGCCTGCGCGACCTGGCCGACGCGGTTTCCTACGCGCTGACGGGGCGCAAGGTGAACGACGGCGCGTCGGTGAATCATTCGTGGACGTGGTTCGTCCGGCTCAATACCGCAGCGGCGACGGCGGTCTGGGATGAGCTTTATACGCTTGACTTGCTCCAGAATTCCGGCACACCGAACGCGGTCTGGGGCATCGCGAATTATGACGCGGGAGAATCCTCGCTCCGGCGTCTCGGCTCCATGCTCGATGTATTGAAAAAGGTACTCCTGCCTTACGGTCTGACGGCGCGGATCGGATACACGGACAAGGACGCGAACGGCATCTCGACGGGCGTCTGGGACTACCGCTACATCGAAGTCGTGGAACTGGTCGATTCGACCGTCGCGACGCTGACCGAGGAGGATCTGCTCGTAGATTCCGAGCAGGAATCGGGTGAACGCGCGGTCTATGGCTTCCGCGTTTCGACGCTGAATTCAACGGAAGTTTCGGAAGGAGCGCAGGACGGGGAGACGCTGGAAAACCCGTGGCTGTCGGCGACGCGCCTCACATCGGGTGCTCGCTGGGCTGACACGGCAGGCACGACCGACGATCTGGATGCTCTGAAACAGGCAGTGTACGTGAAATGGGGCGACGACCTTGTGACACCCTACTCCGTGACCGTGAAAGCGGACGGGCAGGGGAGCGTCACGGTCGATACGACAAACGACCTCGAATCAGGCGGGAACTTCTACTCCAATGCGGCGCTGGCGTACTACTTCAACCGGGCGCCCTACTCCGCTGATCCCATCGGAATTTTCCGGCGCTATGCCCGGCAGATCACGGTCCGCGCGCTCGGGCTCCTGCCGTCTGTCACGAGTAAGCAGTACCGCGCCCGTACACGGCTCCAGATCGGTTCCCGGGAGTACCGCATACTCAAACACGTCGAAAAGCCGAACGACTGTCTGACCGAATTCGTGCTGGAGGAATAATGTCGCTCGGTAAAAAGAACAGGCCGACCGCGCACGGCGTCAAGCAAACGACCTACTACGACCTGCTGAACCAGAAGGGTGGGACGGTGGCGGTTCCGAACGGGACTCCGATGCAACCCGTCAGTTCCGTCGCTTCCGTGCCCGTGACCTCGAACAGCTGGACAAGCGATTCGTCACTCTACGAGGACGCTGCGACAGTCGGGGCGATCTATTACTACGTCGATCTCGCGCACGGGCTCGGCGTTGGGATCTCGAAAGTGCTCGCGTTCAAAGACACGACGACGGGCAGGGTATATGATCATGTTGAAGGAGAACAATGGATCGACAAGAACACACACCGGGTCTGGCTCGCGAAGCAGCCGAACGTGGATATGCTTTTTCTCGTTGCGGGCGCTTGATCGTGCTCCTGTTGCTGCTTCCCATCGCAGCGCAGGCACAGCTGTTCCGCGACACGGATTTCGTCACCGTGTACCGTCCGACGTACAAGCACGTCGGCTTCGTAATCGATACCGTGGACGTCAAGACCTACTTCCTCGACCAATGGCTCGGGTACAATCTCGATCGCGCTGAGAAGCTGCGGCAGGATTCGCTCGACTTCGCGTTTACGCTCGTTGGAGCGCGGCGGTTGCATCCCGCGAACGTCGCGATCACCAACGGCAACGCTGGGGATGTTCTCACGATCGACAACGGGCAAGCGAAATGGCTCCCGCCATCTAGCAGCGCGGACTCGACGAAATCCGTGTCGATGGATCGCGACGATAATATCTCCGGCGAAAAAGACTTCGGAGGCTCCGCGACGGTACGAAAGCAGTTCGGAATCGGGAACCTGACAACATCGGGATTCAGCACGTCGCTCGACGACGAAGGCCTGCAGATCGTACCCGACACGGCGAGCAAGCGGCAGACGCCCTTCGTTGTCATGGTCAACAATACCGGGTTCGGCACGCTCTGGGGCGTACACGAAACCGGGATCGTGGACTTCGCGAAGCAATCCGCGATGCGCGTCTATCGAAACTCGAATCAGAGCATGTCGAGCACGACGGAAAAGGTCGCGTATGACGCGGAATCGTGGGACAAACAGGACGAGTATTCTCCCTCAACGACTCAGCGATTCACGGCGACGGAACCGGGCATCTACACCGTGCGGGCGGCCGTCACCGTCTCGACAAGCGTCGCGAACGGCGGCTATCTGGAGATCCGCAAGAACGGAAGCATGACAACGCAGGGCGCGTACTTCGTCTCTCATCAAGTGTATTCGACGCACCTGCTGAACCTGACGATCGCCGATGAAGTGTCTCTGTCGGCGGGCGATTACCTCGAAGTTTATGTCAACGTGGACAACTCGGGAACGATCTACGGCGGTTCGGTCGAGACGTTCTTTGTCGTCCGCAAGGTACTCTGAGCGACCGAACACCTATTCACCCATAGAAGGAGACTTCGATGAAACTCAACAGCAATCCTGACACCAGCGCCTCGGCTGGCATCGACATGAAGCAGGGGCTGAATGTCGGCGCGCGTCTGAAACACCATTACGAAGTCGAGTGCTATGCCCCGGACGGCACTCTGAAATGGAAGGAGTCTTTCGACAATCTCGTGCCGACCGCAGGCCGGAACAAGTACCTCGATGCGACGATCAAAACCGGGCTTTCCTCTCCCTCGTGGAACGTCGGCCTGGTCGACAACTCCGGTTTCACGTCCTACGATTCGGGCGATACGATGGGATCGCATTCGGGATGGAGCGAAAGCACGGCCTACTCGAACGCGGCACGCCCGGCGTACACGCCCGGCACCGTCGCTTCCGGCTCCGTGGACAACAGCGCGAGCAAGGCCACGTTCACGATCAACGGCTCTGCGACGATTCGCGGCGCGTTCATTGTCGACAACTCGACGAAGGGCGGCACGACCGGAACGCTGCTCGGCGTCGGCGACTTCGCCGCATCCCGGCAGGTACAGGCCAACGACACCCTCAACGTTACGATCACGCTCTCGATCTCTTAACATTCAACAGGGCGGGCTACTTCGGTAGTCCGCTCCTTCTGATCCTATGGGATACCTTGTAAACTCGATTCAGCTCTCGACGTCCTTCGCGACGACAAGTCTCGGGCAACTCGCGACCGGGCGGTACATTCAGATGAACGGCGCGAATTTCCCGTCTGGCACGACCTTCCGTTTCGTTGCGCACGTGAGCAACATCGGCGGAATCGGCAGCGGGACGATCCGGCTTCGGCGCAAGGGCACGACGACCGATGACGCGACGCTTTCCCCGGACAGGATGGGGTTCTATTCCACGACGTTTACGGCGTGGGCGGCGTCAATGGAGTACGAGCTGTATATCGGCGCACCGTACAACGGAACGATTACGGTCGATTACGTGGCCGTCGAGGCCGTGACGAGCGCGACCACGATCGACGAGTACGAGGGGAACGTGCTTCTGCAGGACAGCGAATTCTACACGAACAACACGACGCCGACCGAGATCAACGCCGGGTATTGGTACTTCGATCCTTCGGATTATCCCTCGGGACTGACCTTCAAATTCAGGGCATGGCTCAAGGTTCAACACGGGACGGCAGCGAGCAACGTGAAGCTCCAGCGGTGGACGGGGAGCACGTGGATCGATGCTGCGACCCTGAGCGGATCATATACGACGTACTCATGGCATGAATCGAACGCGCTGACTCTGAGCGCGGGGAAGTACCGTGTCGTCGGCTACCGATCCGGCTCGAATTACGCGGCCTATGTCGCGGCGGCTCAGATTTTCGTTCAGGCAACGAGCGCCGTTTCTTCGGCTTGTCTCGCGCGTCGCGTTTCTGCGGACTCGGATTACGCGCTTCGATACGACGGCTCGCAATGGGGAGCGGAAAAACTCTATCTCCGGGGGATGTACAACGGTACGAGCTTCGGCAACGACACGCTGTTCTTGTATGGCTTGTCAAACGGGAATTACACAGGCACCTACGAAAGCGTATCGAGTGGGTCGTTCTCGGTTCATTCGCCCGACGATCTTGCCTACACCGGAGGCTCCGAGGACGTTTACATCAAGAACCAGATGCGCGTCGCGACTTGCATCGGGTCTTATGTCACGCTCCTGCAGATCGGTTCCGCGACGTATAACGAAAGCTCGACAATCAGCGGAACGTCGGCGTCGACGCTGGCGGCAATCGCCGATTTGCCTGTTGCGATCAGCGCCTCGGCAGCGACGGATCAGGTGCAGGAACCGATGCTCTCGATGGGCGTCACCACAGAAGCGAACGCGAACGTCGGTATGCAGCTCATTGTCGCGAAAACAGCGAACGGGGCAATAGTCTATACTGCCTCCGCTTCCGATCTCGTGTCGGGGGCGCTCTCAGGGCTTGCCTCTGTGCTCCTCGACGCAACGGCAGGGGCGCAGAGCGCGATGCAGCTCGAAATCCCCGCTTCGACGCTTCTCGATGCAGCGGCAGAGCAGCTGGCTTCGGTGCGGATGGAAGTACCTGCCTCGGTGCTCTTCGGCGCTCCGGCTGGAGAGCAGTCCATGGTCGCGCTCGATATTCCCGTCTCGATGCTGTTCGAGGCGTCGCCCGTCACGCAACAGGCGATTTCACTCGAAGTCCCTGTCGTGGCGCTTCTCGATGCGACTGCAACCGGGCAGCAATCGGTGGCGCTCGATGTGCCAATCGCCCTGCTGATCGAGGCATCTGCGGATGCACAGGGCGCGGTGCAGGCTGCGTTTCCCGTAACGGCGCTCCTCGAAGCGGATGCGGGCGAGCAGAGCGCGGTACGGCTTGACTTCGCGGCGGCGGCGCTCGTCAAAGCAGCTGCGGCAGCGCAGAGCACAGTACGAATCAGTCTCCCGGTCTCGGTGCTGCTCGATGCATCGGCGCAGACACATGAGGCGGCGCTACTCGATGCGCTCGCTGCAGGAACGCTCGCGGGCACAGCATCGATCGTCTTTGACGCTGCGAACGTCGTCGACACGCTCACGAATTTCGGGGCCACGGCGCTATTCTCAGGCGCGCGTTCGGTCACGATCGCGGTGCAGCTCGCGGAATCCCTCGCGGCGCAATTCAGCGGCACGAGTACCGTTGTGCTCGACGCTTCGGCAACAGCGGTGGCGCTGGCATCGGTTGCGGCATCGACGGGACAGACGTATTTCGACACGGCATCGGTCGCCGGGACGGCGGGCATGACGCCCGGGAATCTTCTCTCGGCGACGGCGCGCCTGTCGCTCTCGATGTCGGCGGCGGCAGGAATCACGGGAGCGAATTCAATCACGCTCTCGGTGGCAGCGGGAACAGCAGCCTCGATGCTCTCGCAGGTCGGACTCGATATTGAGGCGAGCGCAGGAATCCCCGGAACGGCAGACATGACGCTCGGCGCATTCCTGTCCATGCTCGCAGCTGCGACTCTGGGCGCGACGCCTGTGGTCGACGTGCAAAGCATCACCGAAATTGCGTCAACGCTCCAGATCGAATCCACGGCTGCGATCGTGATACAGCGGGCGGTCGACGTGCTCGCGTCCGCGCTCTACACGGCGGCGTCAACGGCGACGACTTCCCCGCAACTCGCAGCGGATGGAACGGTCGTGTTCACGGCACAGGCGCTCGACAACGCTCATGACAGGCTCGACGCGGTGGCGGCGACGACGCTCGCAGCGGCGAGCGGACTCTCGGCGTCCGCGCTGCGGCAGCTGTTCTCCGAACTGTCCCTGCCTGCAGGCACGACGCTCGCGGCACAGCTCGACGTTTCCCTTGTAACAACCCTCGACCTTGACGGGGCGGCAGAAGCGACTCCGGATTCCGTGTGGACGGGCTTTGTCGAGACGACGATCTCCGCTCCTGCGGGGATCTTCGTTGGAACGGGATCGGTGTTCATGGAAACGGTACAGTTCAGCGCCACGGCAGGCGTCTCACTGTCTCACCTTGCCGAACTCGCAGCCGCAGCGGGGATCGACGCATCGGCTTCGCAGCTGCTCGATTCCATCCTCGAAACCTACGGCGATGCGCAACTGTCCGCGTCCGCAGCCCAGACCCTTCTCGCGTTCATTCAGGCCTACCCGGAATCGTCGTTCGTGGCGACGGGCGGGGCGCAGGTGGCTCTGAGCAGCGGAGCTATCGAAGTCGCGGTCGGGCTGGATGTGTCGGCGGGCGCTGGGGCGGGTTCGGGGATGCGTCTCTCGCTCACGCTCTCAGAGGATGCGATCGCAGCGCTCGCGGCAGCAGGGCAGATCAGTGCGGAGCTTGCGGCGACGCTCGACGGGATCGCAATGCAGCAACAGCACGGCACGGTCACGGGGCAGGAAGCCATGGCTGCAGCTGCGACGGCAATACAGGAACAAGCTGCGGCGCTCGAAGTCTCTCAGGACGCGACTCTGACAGCGGCAGGAGCGATTGCGCTGTCCGCGATCAAAGCCGCGAATCCGTCCCTTGACATTTCCACGCTGGCAGCGGTGACGCTCGCGAGCGTTCTGCAGGTCGAAGCCCTGCTCCAGTTCGACGTCAATGCAGAGTTCGCGCCCGTGCTCACGATGGCAGTGGCTCCCGTGTCGGTATTCGTGATCCCGGCGCGTCCGACGCAGCACGAGAGCAAGGCGCGGCGCACGGCCTTCGTGCGGAAGGCGAGAGCGCGGTGCTACGAGGCAGAGCAGCGGCGGGCAGCGTACATCGTCCGAAATCGCAAAACAGAGCACGTAATCAACCGAGGCCGACCATGGATCGCTTTATCAACACCATCATTCTGAGCACGATCTCTGTAAGCGAGATCTTGCCCGTCTCTGTCACGATCAAAGACCTCCCCGAATCCGGGGCGCACACGTTGGAGGAACTTCTGCGTTTCGACTTCCACGACAGCACCGACACGGGAACGAGCATTCTCGCGCACGGAACGCTGTCTGCGCAGGTCCTCTCGATCGCTAAGCTCTGGAACGACGGTGAAACCCCGGTAGCGGGGAAGTACCGCGTACGAGGCCTTGTTCGGAGCGAGGATAATTCCATTCGTATCGAAATTAATGCTGTCATTTCAATATTGAACTGACAGCGTGACCAATATCACGAAAAACAGGGAAAATAATACCGTAAATATCAGAAAAATAATTCTAGAATATTGACATTCGTATTGGCAGGCCCTATATTTGGGTCGAATTTCGGATGATTTTGGATTATGAGTTGTTAAGCATACGTCTTAGTGTTGCCGGTATGAGAGAATATTCATGGATGAGCAAGTCCTCTAACTCTGAGAGTTAGATAGATATACTCACATCATCCAATCATTATTTGGAGGGGTTATGAGAAATCTTAGACCTATCGTTTTGTTCGCAACACTTTACTTGATCGTTTTTATTGGGTGTTCTGAAGAATCACCCGTTGGAGGGGCAGGTACTCCAGTAAGAGGTTTGAGCATCCCAATCGTCTTCGATGATTATTCATACGCTAGCAATCCTAACAATCCTTACGACTTATTAGGGGCTGCTCACAACCAAGGTCTTCAATATGTTGCAGAGTATTGCGATACCTACGGTTGGCCCGATAGCGCGAACGCTGTAGATGTGGCTGCGAGCCTGATAGATGAATATTTGCAGGAATGCGTGATTTTCAGAGATGCGGATTCATTGATTATCCCGTACCCGCTGGACTATGCAGATTCCCTTGCATATGGCTATGAGGAGTATTTCGTCATTCCAGACAGCATTTTCACACCCTACGATGAACTGAGTTATTCTGCCGCACAGGTACTGGCTGACATCTATGATGCCTTGGACACAAGTGCCAATGTGGATAAGATTGCGCAGATTACGTCAGTGGAAAATCAGGTGATCAATGATTCAGCAAGTTTTACCGATTCGGACTATCACACCTTGTTATGCGGCTTGGCGATAGCAAGGTACAGCCAGGCTTATTGGACAGATACACTTCGACGTCCTGACTGGCCTGTTGAGCGTGACAGCAATGGTGATAAAATTTATCTTGAAATGGGAAAAGATCCGGATCCGGTACGGGATGATGGATCGGGTGGCGAAAACAGTAATTGGGTGGAGGACGGCTTGATGGCGGATTTATCTGGTGGTGCTGCAACGTTTGTCGTTGTAGGTGGGACTACTACTATTGGACTAATTGGAACTACATTCATTGAAACTGGTGGGCTATCAGTTGGACCAGCAATTGCCGCTGGGGCTGGGGCAGCAGCCGTGCCTGCCCTTCAGGGTGGATTGATTACGTCTGCGATTGATGGAATGCAAGGGTTCCCGCTAGGGAAGAGAGTTAAAGGATGGATCAAGGGCTGGTTATCTGGTGGTGATGATGGTGGTGATGATGATGGCGATGGTGAGGGTGAGGGAGGAGAAGGTGGATAACCGCATTATGTGGACGGAGTACAAATACGAAACATTAAGAGGACAAAATAGTGAAAGGAACATCATTATCTTTAATCGTGCCGTTTGCGGTCGTTCTTGGGGCGCTGCTGGCATATGCGATTCTGCCTACTTGGAATTCCACTGCGGCATTGGAAGCTGCTGCTATATCAATATTTGTTACTATGGCTTATGCATTACAAGAGGTTGTAAGAGCTAAGGGCATCGTAAATAGCGGCCATTTCGTCAAGGTTGGAACTCTCGCACTATTCGCGACAGCCATTTTTATAATAGCAACCACATTGATATTAGAGTCGAACTGATGCAATCACTTTCGAGTAGGTTCGATCTATTGCCCTGAGCTGAATTCGCTCGCTGAGTATTGGATCCCATTTGGTGGTTCAATAATAATCAGCGGGCTACAAGCGTTGACTAACCCTGACAGGGTGACAGTATTGTAGACATTATGGAGACCTAAGGGTAGAAAACGATGAATACGGCCCTAAAAGGGCAAGTGGCGGCTAACTCTTAATCAGCGGGTCGGGGGTTCGAGTCCCCCCGCGTGTACGAGGCCGAAGGGCCTTAAAACACTGAAAAAAACGGCGTGAAATCAAGGTTCGCGCCGTTTTTTTATGTTCTTGCCCGAAGCCGCTCAACGGGCGTTCTGCAACATGCTGGAGCAAGTATTCCCAGTCTTTTTCCTAGAGTTTTTCCTAGTCTGAAAGGTACTTCCGAGCAGTTTCGACGACATGATCTTCCTGTGATGTAGCCCTCAAAAAATGGTCCAGCATGAATGTGAGTCTTTGAGTATCTTGAGGGTCCCCCTTAAACTGTACCATCCAAATAGTGAATTTTTCGGCCTTGTGAGGGTCCCCCTTAAACTGTACCATCCAAATAGTGAATTTTTCGGCCTTGTAACATAGCCAACTCGGCAAATTCTTCCGGTGTTCGGTCGCCCAGTGAACTGTGTGGACGACGCTCGTTGTACTCGATTCTCCATTCCTCGATTTTCTCCTCGGCGTCAGCCAAAGATAAGAACCAATTGACATTTAAGCACTCGTCACGGAAACTTCCGTTGAAGGATTCTATAAACGGGTTGTCCGTAGGCTTTCCGGGGCGTGAGAAGTCCAGAACGACCTGATGCTCGTACGCCCACCTGTCGAG